>QWCQ01000014.1_pt1 | contig 418109 bp, 391 predicted proteins | sample 1972701 | NCBI WGS metagenome assembly QWCQ01 (sample SAMN09866704, study PRJNA288562) | Human gut metagenome isolate pre4_stool, whole genome shotgun sequencing...
CTTGTTTGAATAGTTCTACGCATTCTTTTTTGAATTCATAACTATATCGCATAAAAATACCCTCCTTACTGGTTTGTCCAGTAAAGAGGGTACATATCACTAGTGAGAGCTCACCTTGTATCTAAAAACTATTTTAATTATTTATCTAAAAATTCTTCGTACAATCTTTGTGCTGTTTCTGTTCCAGCTATACCGCCTATGGCTGTTTCTTTTAATGAAACTGGTAGTTCTTTACCAACATTACCCATGGCTCCGACTGTTTCGTCAAATGGTATTAGTGCCTCAACGCCAGCTAGTGTTAAGTCTGCTGATATGATTGCGTTAACAACGCCAGATGCATTTCTTAGATTGCAAGGGTACTCAACAAGACCACAAACTGGGTCGCATATAAGTCCCATGATGTTCTTAAGAGCAAAGCTTGCTGCGGTGAATATATCGTCTATACTTCCACCTCTAAGCTCTATGATGGCAGCGGCAGCCATTGCAGCGGCAGCACCACACTCTGCTTGGCATCCGCCTTCAGCACCTGATATAGTCGCGTTAACTGCAATAATTTCGCCAACTGCTGAAGCAGTAAGTAATGCGTTGAATATTTCTTCATCACTATAATCAAATTCATCTTGCATAGTAACAAGCGTTGCAGGAAGTATACCTGAGGCGCCTGCTGTAGGTGCAGCAACTATCCTACCCATAGAAGCATTTACTTCTGATGTAGAAAGTGCTCTTGCCATGGCTTTTGTTATAAGTGAGCCTGAAATTGATTTAGAATTCATAGAGTAATCATTAACTTTAAATGCATTTTTACCAGTCATTCCACTCATTGAAGTGATGGGCTCTGCAAGACCAGCATTTGCTGACTTTTTCATTATTTCATATGTTTTTCTAAGGTAATCATATATTTCATCCTTAGTCATATCACTTGCTTCCATCTCTTGATCGAGTTGCAATTCATATATAGTTTTATTTTGTTCTTTGCATGCATCCATCATGCTTTTTGCACTTGTATACATATTAGTTATCCTCCTTAACAGGGTTTAAATACTTAACGAATAAGAAGTCATCTATCCTTCCAATGTCTTTAATAGTTGCATCATCAAAGTCAGAGTCAAGCTCGCATATAAGTGTAGCGACTTTACCAGTTCTGTCTACATGCATATCGGCGATATTCATTCCTGATATTGCAAATGTTGCAGTTATTCTTGATAGTATTCCTTTCTTATCAATGTACTTAGCTACTAAAGTAGGTTTTTCGCCAGAGAATTCAACGTCAGCGCCATTGATATCTTTTATAAGTATACTGCCTCCGCCAATAGAGCTGCCTTGAACGTAGAAGTCATCTTGATCATCGTAGTGAAAGACCATCTTAACAGTATTTGGATGAACGTAGCCAAGGTCTGATTTGATAAATTCGTACTCAAGTCCTCTTTCATCAGCAATTTCAAATGAGTTTTTGATCTCTTCACTGTCAGGGAAGAAGTCCATAACCCCAGCTAGTAGCGCTTTATCAGTGCCGTGACCCATGTATGTTTCTCTAAAAGAGCCGTGTAAGTAAAAAGATACTTTATTGAAGCCCTTTGGTGCTAGCTTCATTGCTATCCTTCCAAGTCTTGCAGCTCCTGCAGTGTGTGAGCTTGATGGGCCTATCATTATCGGTCCTAAAATAGATTTTAAATTATAGTTTTCCATTTTTTCTCCTCTTTTTCTTCTTTAATGTATTTAATAAGAAGGCCACAACCAAGGCTGAAAATATATATGACATAATTATGTAGCTTGATTTGATTATCAGCGGTGTGCTTTCTTTCTTTTCGACTGAATCATTTGTGTCAAGCATCTTTGAGTTATTGCTTGACTTTATGCTAATGTGATCTTCACTTACTTCACATTTAAAATAGTTTTGAAATAATTTACTTAAATCTTCCAGTGGAATCATAAGCGAGTCGTTATAAGTAATTACTTCCTTTGTAAGATGAACTTTTTCGGCGCCTAGGCTTGCATCACTAGTACCAAGCTCGACGTTGATAAGATTGCCTATAGTATACTTACCATTAGCTTCATTATTATAAACAAGGTTTAGCGGCTCTATTAGTTCTTCTAAGCTTATATACTTGATGCCATCAATGATGTAGGCGTGCTCAAGAGCAGTGCTTTTTGAGACTTCTGTTTCATAAGTGATATCAAATTTTTTGACATCATCATTTCTTTCTAGATTATTAATGATGAAGGATCTAGCTCCATTTTGATTGTATTGATTATGGTTGAAGGTCACTATGCCATTATGAACAAGATATTTTACGCCCAAACTTGGCTTAACGTTCTGAATATTTGAGTTGATGCCGATGTTTTTTGAATTGATAGTTAAAAACGATGCATTTTGACCAACTTCAATGGTTGATGCGTTCATATATCTATCCAAATTAAGTACCTTGTATGGCAGATACGTTAGTTTTCTCGCTATCTCTATACTGTCGATACCTAAGCTATTGGCCTGTCTAATGTACTCTAAAAATGAATTTACATTGACAGGGTAGAGCTTAGTCGATGTATTTGCAAGATTTGGGTTGCCTGCTATAAGCGAGTACTTTGACCTTATCATTATGCTTATGTCCGAGTCGTTAAGCGCGTCGTGAATAATAACATCTTCCTTAGTATTGATTATGTCTTTGTACTGATGAATTTGGTAGAAGTTATTTGAGCTCGCAAGCTGAAGCTTTGACGTGTTGTTATTGTATTTTTTAACAATATCAATATTGTCCTTAAAGTTTGTCAGAACAATGTATTTGAAAGGGTTAAATGTGTAGTAAAGATTCTCGTTCTCTTCGTTATGCTTGTCAATCAAAGAATTTATAGCTTTGATCTTATCTGGACCACCAAAGTCATTCATATCGCATAAGACAAAGTTATTATTGCTGTCTTTGATAATATCAGAAATTTGATTTATCGTTTGAATGATGTTCTCATGCTTAAGCTTACTTAGCTTGATATAGTAGACAAAGTTATCGTCGTCAATCGCTTTGATTGTATTGATAAGAAGGTTAAGGTCATTTGCTTCTTCGATTGAAATTTTAACGCCAGCAGATTTTGCTTCCTTCTCCTTTAATATAGCCTCAACTATTTGCTTAATGGCCGCGTCGTCATACTTCATCTCATTTTCTTTAATTACAGCGTTTTTAATACTTTCAGAGTCCGTAATCGATAAGTAGTCAATAGTTGATAGTGAGCTCTCAACGCTTTTGGACCAAGCATCAATATCGGCAGTTGTAGTTCTAACGCTCTTGCCAATACCGTCAGCAGTTTTAAGTAAGTCAATCTCCCTGGAAACATTAGTGCTGTCCATGTCGATAAACTCACGAAGTAGCATAGCTCCTTCACCATCTATCACTCTATTGGCCTTGACATCGCCCTTAGTTATCTGTTTAATCTTGCCACCGCTGATGGCGATGTTATACTTATATAAAATTTCGTTTCTCGCTGGGTTGACTATATTAACATTTTTAATTGCAAGATCATAATTAAAAGCAAAGCTAGCCGTCTTATTAGGATCTTCCTCTTGATTTGTTATTTCACTCGCATATACATTGACATTTGTCAGTAGTATACAAACGAGCAATAAAAAAGAGAATAATTTTTTTGACAAATTAATCACCTCTGATATATTATATACTAAATAATAGTATAAATAAAGCTTTTTTTACAATTTATGAAGAAATATTTTCGATTATAGTGTATAATATAAATAGAAGAGGAGGCAGAGAGATGATTTTATTATTAAATACTGATTTGATTAGATATAAAGCCTTGGGCTTAGATAAGCTTTACCTTGCATCTAAGAACTCAGCTGAGATATTTAATGATTCGTTCTATGGTTCAAACTTTCTTGCGAGTGAAATCTTTCACAGCTTAAAAGAAGATTACAAAGTGCTTTCATACGCAGGCGGCTATACAGCTATGAAGTATAGAAACTACCTAGAGAGCTACCTAGCTGATTACTACTTAATTACTATTAAGGATGAGGCGAGAGCAGTGATTGATATTAAAGAAAATACTAGAACTACTAGAATCATCGAGAACGCTCCTCGTATAACTAGAGACGATGAACTAAACTTTGTCGATAGATTTGATGACATCGTCTACGATACAAGAGTTACACTACTTATGGAGGACTTTGACAACAATATTAGTCCGGACTTTTATCAAGGACTTATAGACGTTTCCAATAGATACATGAAGAAACTTTTCGTATCTGCCTCAAAGAGCACGATGAAATTATGTATCGACTCAAACGTCTTCGCCATGTCCATGGATTATAAAGACCTAAGCGACATACTTAACCTTAGACTAAGTACTCTTGATGATATAATTAGCGTCGTTAAGTTTATGGCCATCGACAAGGACAGAATTATTCTTATTAAATTTAATGACAATTTGATTATATTTACAAAGGATTGCTACTACTTATTTGACTACGAGAAGAAGCCTTATATAAAGATCGATAAGAACATGGCGCTTCTTGGCCTTGCCATAGGCTTTGAGAGGAAGTACGACTTAGAGACTTCACTAAAGATAGCAAGTAGCTTTTCCATCTTTAATAAAAAAGACAGCGAGAATTTTGATTTTTCACTTATAAAAAAGATTATGTCGGAAAGTGATTTAATTAGGTATAGCTATGTTTATTAATAAATTTATTCACGCAGCAGACCTGCACCTAGGCTTTAAATATAAAAGTAAAACGCTTGGCGCTAGGTCTGAGGATAGAAAAAATGAGCTTTTCATAACGTTTGAAAGGCTTATTAATTATGCCAACGAGAATAAAATTGATCTTATAGTCATTAGCGGCGACCTATTTGAAAGAGATGCGCTTACATATACAGAAACAAAGCACATGATGAGCATCATCGACAGCTACTACGGAAACATCGTTCTTTCATGCGGCAATCATGATTATTATACAGATGATTATTTATTTAATAATTTCACTAAAAATTTTCATGTCTTTAAAACTAATACACTTGAACGTATGGATATAGCAGAGAATGTCTCCATATATGGTGCATCATGGCTTAATAGCCTTGATAATGGCTTTGCTCTCCCAAAAGTAAATCTTGATAAAGATAGATTCAATATCGCGAGCCTTCATGGCGACCTAGCTGATGGTAAATACAAGATTGATATAGAGCCTCTTTTAGCATCGGGCTTTGACTACATCGCCTTAGGTCATATACATAAGCATGGGAAAGTGGCTGAGAAGGCCTACTATCCTGGCTCACTTGAGCCGCTTGACTTTGGCGAGCTTGCCGAACATGGTTTTTATGAGGTTGATACACTTAGTGGCAGCGTAAAATTTATGCCATTTGCTCTAAGAGAATTTACTGTTAAAGATCTAGCAATAAACGAAGATGATGAATTCGAAGATGTAATTAATAAATTTGAAGAGCTTAATGATAAGGATAAGAATTTCTATAGAATTATACTAAAGGGAAGCATTAATAAGGATTTAAATATCAATAGAATCATTAGCTTAGTTAAAGATAAATTTTATTACTTAGAGGTATTTAATAACTTAGAAGAAAGTTTAAGTATCTCAACTGATATTTACGAAAAAATTCTTGCAAAGTCAGAAAACTATCCAGATGAAATAAGGCAAGACGCGATAAATATCGCGCTTAAGGCAATGCAAAGTAGGGAGCACTACTATGAAGATTAAAAGCCTAGATTTAATTAATTTTGGCAAATTTAATAATTATCACCTTGACTTTGACGACTCATTAAACCTTATCTATGGGCTTAATGAGAGCGGTAAGTCTACTATACATGCCTTTATCTCTTTTATGCTCTTTGGCGTGAACAAGGCGAATACTAAGAGAAAGATCAAGATAAAGGACTATCTCAGCTACAAGCCTATAAACAAAAATGAGTATAGTGGCAGGATGTCTTTCGAAAATAATGGCTTTACTTATGAAATATACAGAGATTTTTTAAATGATACTTACTTTGTCAGCAAAAATGGTCTTGACATCACTGACGAGATTAAGAGAGAAAACTCTATAAGTAATAAATCAATAGGCGAAATAATTTTAGGCCTTTCACGTAATGTCTTTAATGCGAGCACTTACATTAGCCAATCAAAAGACATATACTTTGATGACTTTGACGATATTAAGGAGCTTTTGCTTAAGCTTAAGACGAATGATGAAGGCGAATATAATTTAAGTGAAGCGAAGAACAGTATTGATGATGAAATTGCAATGATTGGAACAGAGAATGCTAAGACCAAGGAGCTATACAGTCTTAAGAAAGAGATAGCAAGTCTAGATAGGGATATATCTGGACTAGAAGCATCGCTTGAAGACACAATGTCCATGCTTAATAAAAAAGACGAGCTAAATAAAAAGAAAGAAAATTTGATTTTAAAGAAGAAAGATTTTTTAACAGAGTACAATAAGGCGAAAGAATATTATAAAAAGGAAAATTTATTAAAGATAGAAGAGCTTAAAGAAAAGAAGAAGGATTTTTTAAATAAGAATAAAAATATTACTAGTGATGATTACGAAGCCTTTAATGATATAAAAAATAGACTTGAAGCGAAAAATACTAGTGAGGCTAGAAGGCGTAGCTTAAGAAGCTTTTCGTACATTTTTGCCTTGCTTAGCATTTTTGCCTTACTTTATTATATTATCAAGACAAGTAGAATTGCTTTATATACTAGCTTTGCCATGGCTATAGTTTTTCTTATATCATTCATTTTTACTAAGTCTAGGACGAGTGATGAAGCTAGTAAAAAGCTTATAGATGATAAAAATGCTATCTTAGATAAATACAATATAGCAAGTGATGAGGACTTCATTAGCGAATATACTAAGCAAAGATCACGTGAGATGAGTCAAAACTATTTACATAGCTTTGATGAGTTTTTAAAGACATACAGCGAAGAAAACTTTGACGAGCTTAGTGAAGAGAAGGTCCTTGATTATTTAGCAAAAACAGATGAGGCGGCATACAATAAGTACAAGGGCTACTCCATAAGCATGGCAGAAGATGAAATCACTAAAATCGATTTAGAGCTAAGCTCACTTGAGACAAAACTTAATTATAACGACAGACTTATGGAGAGGGCATACGAACTTGGCTTAAGACGTGACGCGCTCGATGCGAGATTTTTGGAGCTAGAAAGAAGAAGAAAGGCTTTAAGCGCTGCGAGCGAAATCATCTCTAGCCTTATTACTGAGATTAATACTAGCTATATGCCGAAGATTATTGCCGCGGCAAATAAATATTTAGAAATGTTTTCTGATAATAAATATAATTTCTTCTTGCTTGATGAAAGCTTCACCATAATGCTAAGAGACAAACGAACTAGCCTTGTATATGAGGAGGAAAAGCTTAGTAGGCAGGTCTTATCAATGTCATACCTTAGTTTAAGGCTTGCACTAGTCGAGGTACTGGACATCGATTTAGCACTTATCTTTGACGAGAACCTTGCCTTTTTTGACGAGCAGCGTATGGCAGCTGCACTAAAAGTATTTACTTTCTTAGCAAAAGAAAAGCAAGTATTATTATTTACGAGCAGTAAAGTCGAAAAAAGTGTTCTCTCAGAGCTTAATCTGTGTTATAATTATATACAGTTATAGAGGTGAAAAAATGATTTATGCTATAGGCGACTTACATTTAGATTCGACAGACTTAAAACCTATGGGCGTCTTTGGCGGTAACTGGCAAGATCACGACAAGAAGATTAAGACGAGCTGGCTAGAGAAGGTTAAGGACGACGATTTAGTCTTATTGCCTGGAGATATATCATGGGCAATGAGGTTTAGTGAAGCTATAGACGATTTAAAATTCATAGACGGATTGCCAGGCAAGAAACTTATTAGCAAGGGCAATCATGATTATTGGTGGACAAGCATATCCAAGATGAATGGCTTTGGCTTTAAATCCATTTACTTCATGCAAAATGACTCATACACGTATAAGGACTACGCTATCTGCGCAACAAGAGGCTGGATGCAAGAGGACAATGACAAGTATGACGAAGAAAATGACAAGAAGATAACGGCTAGAGAGCTAATTAGACTATCTTTATCGCTTGAAAAGGCTGATAAGGATAAGAAGATTATAGTTATGCTTCACTACCCACCATTTAACATGGACTTAGAAGCTAATCAATTCCATGAGCTTATGAAAGAGCATGGTGTATACAAATGTGTTTATGGTCACTTGCACGCAGCTGGCCATAGATTTAGAAGAGAAGGCTTGATTGATGGCATAGATTATTCATTAGTCTCAAGCGATTACTTAAATTTTAAACTTAAATTAATAGAGAGGTGTTAGTATGAAGGTTATAGTTTGCAAAGATTATGACGAGATGAGCAAGGAAGCAGCTCAAATATTTATTAAACAAATTCAAGAAAAGCATGACAGTGTATTAGGTTTGGCGACAGGATCAAGCCCTATTGGCATGTATAAAGAGCTTATCAAGGCTAATAATGATGGCACTATTGATTTTAAGGACGTAATTACATTTAACCTAGATGAATACGTTGGCTTAAGTAAGGATCATCCAGCAAGTTATTATTACTTTATGAATGAGAATTTATTTAATCATATTAACATAGATAAGAAAAATACACATATACCACACGCTGAGGGAGCTGACTTAGAAAAGGCGGCTAAGGAGTACGAAGAAAGCCTTTCTCATTATGAGATCGATTTACAAGTGCTTGGCGTTGGCAAAAACGGCCACATAGGTTTTAACGAGCCGGGCGATGATTTAAGCTCGGTGACATATGTGCAAGAGCTATCTGAGTCAACAAGAGTAGCAAATTCAAGATTCTTTGACGATATAGATGACGTGCCAAAATTTGCCATCACTATGGGGGTTGGCTCTATATTTAAAGCGAAAAAAATTGTATTAATTGCAAGCGGCACTCAAAAGAGCTTCGCAATAGATTATTTATTAAATTCTAAAAAGATATCATCTAAAGTGCCAGTATCACTACTAAATTTACATCCAGACGTAACTGTAATCATAGATGAAAAATTAGCAAGTCTTGTTATAAAATAATGATAGAGAGAGAAAAAGAAGTAAAAGTTTTTAATCTTGACTTAGACGCGCTTAAAGAGGAGCTTCTATCAAAGGGAGCAGAGCACTTAGGTGAAGAGAAGCAAGTGAATTATATATTGAAATGCGATATAGACGCTAAGACAAATTTATTAAAATCTCTATTAAGACTTAGAGAAGTGGATAAAGATGATAAGAAGACTTTTTACTTGACATATAAGATAAGAGGAAAGGACAGCGGCGGGCTACGTAACTCAAAAGAGCTTACGAGTGAAGTTAAAGATAAGGATGCAATACTAGAAATTTTCGAAATGCTTGGAATTATTCCTGAAAAAGTGGATTATAAGGAGAGAGATTCATATCTATATAAGGACGCTCGCTTTGATTTTGATGAATATGACAAAGAAACCTTTGACAGGCCTTATCTTGAAATTGAAGTAAAGAACGATGAAAAATTAGAAGAGATTATAAAAGAATTTAATATAGAAAGAAAGAATATTACAACGAAAAATATAAATGAATTAAGGAAAAACAAAGATGAAATTTATTAAAGATAATGCTATAGATATAATTTTAGCTTTTATACTGATAGCTTTGAGTCTAGCGATGAACTTTGCTTTAATAAAGCTAGACAAAGGCTTTAATGAGTACTTAGCAATACTGCTATTTACTTACATAGCTGTATTTACGCTAGATATAAAGTTTTCTATACCAAGCGTAATTTTGATATTTATACTAAATTTATTATATAGAAAGAGCTTAAACGCAGATATAAGAACGCTTATGCTAGCAATTGAAGTAGTGTTTGGTTTTGCTATAGGCTATATAAGTCATAAGAAGTTTAATATATCATATATATTCTCGCTTTTTATTTCGATACTTATATCGAAGATGCTCAGCTATATAATTGCGCTTTTAATTGCAAATGCTGTAAATATATACAATATAGGTAGAATTATAAAAGTTAATCTAGTAGCATCACTACTAAGCATAACAGCATGCCTAGTCATAGTGCCGCTAGTTGTTTATACAAAAGAGAATTTCACGTATCTATAGGAGGTTAAGATGATATTAATTAAAAATGTTAAGTATATTGACGTAGATAAATCAATTGTTAATGGCCCATGCGATGTATTAATCGATGGCAATAGAGTAAAAAGAATTGCTGATAATATTGACGAAGCTGGTGCCTATACTATTGACGGTAGTAATAAATTACTTATGCCAGGACTATTTAACACGCATAATCACGTAGCCATGAGCGTGTTTAGGAACTACGCTGATGATATGGAGCTAATGGATTGGCTGCAAAACAAAATTTGGCCCCTTGAGTCAAAACTTACAGCTGAAGATATTTATTGGGCAAGTCTATTAACATTTATAGAGCTAGTTAAGACTGGTACAACAGCCTTTAATGATATGTATATGTTCTGTGAAAGGGTTTTTGACGCGGCTAGTGAAGTGGGTATGAGAGGCCTTATTGCTAGAGGCATGACAAATGATGCCTTTAATAAAGAGAGAGATGCTAATATACGTGATATGTATGAAAAATACCATCAAAAGGATGGCCTTTTAAGGCTAGCCATCGCGCCTCACGCTATATACACAACTGGACTTGATTACTTAAAGAGCTGCATAGACCTTGCGAAAGAGCTAGATCTAATCATTCATACGCATGCGAATGAAACATTAACTGAAGTAAATAACTCTTACAAGGAGTATAAGAAGAGCCCAATAAAAATATTTAAGGAGCTCGGCATGTTTGATCAAAAGACAATACTAGCTCACTGCGTTCATCTATCTGAAGAAGATATGGATATCATAGCAAAAAGTAATGCACTAGTAAGTTTAAATGTATCATCAAATATGAAGCTAGCAAGCGGCATACCAGACATAAAAAATATGTTTGTGCGCGGTGATAAGCTGTCTATAGGTACTGACGGAGCTAGTTCAAATAACATGCAAAACATGTTTACTGAGATGAGAGCGGTATCACTTGCGGCTAAGGCTCGTTCACTTGATCCAAAGGTGATGAGTGCAGAAGAAGTACTTAAGCTCGCGACTATTAATCCTTATAAATATATATTTGATGAAGATGTAAATATTAGCGAAGGATCACTAGCAGATTTAATCCTAATTGATTTAGATAATACAAATTTAAAACCACAAAATAATTTGATTAGTGCTATGGTTTACTCAATGAATGGAAGTGAAGTTGATACGACTATAATCAACGGTAAGATAATTATGGAAAATAAAAAGATTAAAGGCGTTGATGAAGACTTAGTTGCAAGTAAAGTCGAAGAAATTATTAAAAATATTTAGGGGATGATGAAATGAAGTGGAGAGGTAGACAAGGATCGTCAAACGTAAACGATAGAAGAGGTCAATCAGGCGGAGGCGGCATGCCAAACTTTGGCGGCTTCAAGATGGGAACTGGAGGCATGATACTGCTTTTAGTACTATACTTAGTTTTTGGCAGAGGCCTAATAGGCGGACCAAGCGGTCCTGGCGCAGGCATACAAAACGGCCAAGGCACACCGATTACAAGTGAAAGAGAAGAGGAGTACAAACAATTTATCTCGGTCGTATTAAAGGACACTGAAGATGTTTGGCATGAAATATTTGAAGAAAATGGATTAAAATATGAAGAACCACAACTAAATCTTTTTACAGGCAGCATAAATTCTGGCTGCGGCTTTGCATCAGAACAAATGGGTCCTTTCTATTGCTCAGTGGATAAGGACATCTACATCGATTTGTCTTTCTTTGATCAGCTTAAGAATGAGTTTGGAGCAAAGGGTGATTTTGCCATGGCCTATGTATTAGCTCATGAAGTTGGTCATCACGTACAAAAACAATTAGGTATCTTAGACAAAGTTCATTCATTACAAGGAAAGGTATCTGAAAAAGAATATAATAAATACTCTGTTATGCTTGAATTACAAGCAGACTACTTCGCAGGAGTATTCGCAAAGCACATACAAGATAGAGACATCTTAGAAGAAGGAGACTTTGAAGAAGCAATGAATGCCGCATCAAAGATAGGTGACGATACACTTCAAGAAAAGTATCAAGGAAGAGTAGTTCCAGATAGCTTTACACACGGCACGAGCGAACAAAGGATGGAGTGGTTCAAGAAAGGCTTTGAAAAAGGCACAATTCAAGACGGAGACACATTTAGTGGCGATATTTAGTAAGTAATAAAGGAGATATACAATGGATAAGAAAACAGCATTTAGCGCTATACAGCCCTCAGGTGATTTAACCATAGGTAATTACTTAGGAGCTTTAAAGAACTTAGCTAAACTACAAGATGATTACAATTGTTTATATGCAGTTGCTGACCTTCATAGCATCACAGTACCAAAGGTGCCCAAGGAATTAAGGAAGAAGACCTATGAAATATTTGCGATGATGTTAGTGAGTGGTGTTGATCCAGAAAAAAGCGTTTTATTCGTTCAATCACATGTACCAGAACACGCTATGCTAGGCTGGATACTTGATACAATTGCCTATATTGGTCAGCTTAACAGAATGACTCAATATAAAGACAAGTCCAAAAAGTCTCCAGAAAACTGTAACGCAGGTCTATTAACATATCCAGTACTAATGGCGGGCGACATACTTTTATATCAAACAGATTTAGTTCCTGTAGGCGAAGACCAAACTCAGCACATGGAGTTAGCAAGAGACTTAGCAATCAGATTCAACAGCAAGTACTCAGACACATTCAAGGTGCCTGAAGCATACATTGCCAAGACAGGAAAGAGAATTATGTCACTACAAGATCCAAGTAAAAAGATGAGCAAGTCAGACGAAGATCAAAACAGCTTCATCTATATCATGGACAGCAAAGATAGAATTTACTCAAAGATTAGAAAAGCTGTTACAGATAGCGAGCCAAACTTTGCTTACGACCCAAATAGAGCTGGTTTATATAATCTTATAAATATATACAGTTCATTCACCGGCATCAGTCCTGAAGATATTGTCAAGAAGTATGATTCACTTGGATATAAAGAGTTCAAAGAAGATTTAGCAGATATCATATATGAAGATTTAAAAGACTTTCAATATAATTTCAATGAAGTTATTCAAGACAAAGAAGGACTAGAAAAGCTTATGGCAGAAGGTAGAGATAAAGCGAGATACCTTGCTAATAAGACTCTAAGAAAAGTAATGAAAAAAGTTGGCTTTGTACAAATATAAGGAGTTAGCTATGAAGATATTAATTATAGGTAGTGGCGGTCGTGAGTACGCCATCGCTTCAAAAATTAAAGAACAAGACAGCTCAGTAGAGATTGTCTTTGCACCTGGTAATGGCAAGACTGAGAGCGAATTCAAAAATATTGATATAGGCGTTATGGATTTCGACAAGTTAATTGCTTACGCTAAGGATAATGCTGTTGATTTCACCATAGTTGGACCAGAAGATCCACTATGCTATGGCATTGTTGATAAGTTCGAAGCAGAAGGACTTAAAATCTTTGGACCAAAGAAAGAAGCAGCAATATTTGAGAAGAGCAAAGCATTTTCAAAGAAGTTCATGGAGAAGTATCATATAGATACAGCTAAGTACCTTGAGACAGACAGCATTGACGAAGCGAAGGAATACGCTAGCAAACTACTTAATGAATCAAAAGTAAATAAAGTAGTACTTAAGTATGATGGACTTGCTCAAGGCAAGGGCGTCATTATAGCTTCTAGCGAGAAAGGAATAGTTGAAGCGCTTAATGAACTACTCTTAGATAAAAAATTTGGTGATGATAAGATTATAGTCGAAGAATATATTGATGGCTTCGAAACATCTGTTCACGTGCTTATATCAAATGGCGAGTATATAATGCTACCAAGCGCTAAGGACCATAAAAAGGTTTTTGAAGGCGAAACTGGTGAAAATACTGGCGGCATGGGCTCATACTCACCAAACCTTATGGCACTACCATATTTAAAGGACATAGAGGAAGAGCTTGTAAAGCCATTCATAAGAGGCCTTGAAGCTGAAGGCATTGACTATAGAGGGATTTTATTCGCGGGCCTTATGATAAACTCAGACGGAATAAAAGTTTTAGAGTTTAACACAAGGTTTGGCGATCCTGAAACTGAAGTTATCTTAGAAAGAATTGACTCATCTTTATTGGATGCGCTTATCAAGACAAGCGAAGCAAAGCTTAATGAATATGAATTAGAAGTAAATGATAAAAAGATAGTTAACGTTGTATTAGCATCTGGTGGTTATCCAGCAAAGTATGACAAAGGCTATGAAATAAAAGGCTTGGATAAATTATCAGAAGGCGTTAAAATTAATTACGCAGGCGTTAAGGCTGATGGCGCAAAGCTACTTACTAATGGTGGCAGGGTATTAAATATACTTTCTAAAGCCGATACATTTGAAGAAGCATATAAGAAAGTTTATGATGAGATCCAAAAGATTTCATTTGATAAAATGCATTATAGGAGGGATATTGGTCCAGTGGTTAAGAGAGTTTATGTTTGTAAAAAAGATGAATTTGATGCGGAGTCAAACGGTTTAACACAAGAGATTAAAGAATTTCTTAAGATAAATATCGACTCAATCAAAGTTTATAACAGATACGATATTGAATTACTTTCTGATGAAGAAATTAATAAGATATCGAATACCATTTTATGCGAAAAACCGGTAGATAATATATATTTAGCGGATGATGCTTTAGAAATGGAAAAGAATTTGAAGAATGCCTTTGTTGTTAGGTACAAGAAGGGCCAATTCGATCAAAGGGAACAAGGCTTAAAGGATACAATCAAGGTTACTCTTGGCAAGGATGAAGTTTTAGCAAGATGCGAAAAAGTATATGAGATTAAAGGCGATGTACGTGAAGATGACATTAAGAAGATTAAGAAACATCTTATAAATACAGTTGACCAAGCAGAAGGCGTATTGATTGGTATACCAACAACACTTAAGGAAAGCGTTGACACTAAGATCGAGTCTATAGTTTATGATGGTTTTATTAAACTTGATGACGAAGGACTAAAGGACTTCCACGATAAGGAAGCACTTGCTATGTCTACAGAAGACTTAAAAGTTTTCCAAGACTACTTTATAAAAGAAGATAGAAATCCAAGCCAAACAGAGCTTAAGTTAATCGACACATATTGGTCAGACCACTGCAGACACACTACATTTAATACACAATTAACAAATATCAACTTCGAAGGCGAAAGTGAATTTATAGAAGTAATTAGAAATACGCTTAATGAATACTTAAAGGCGAGAAAACAATTCTCAAAGAAAGATCTTACACTTATGGACCTAGCTACAATAGTTACTAAGAAGCTAAGAAGCTTAGGTAAACTTAGCGATTTAGAAGTAAGTGAAGAGATAAACGCTTGCTCGGTTAAGATTAAGGTTAGCGTAGACGGAAGACTTAGAGACTACCTACTAATGTTTAAGAACGAAACACACAATCACCCAACTGAGATAGAACCATTCGGTGGCGCTCAAACATGCCTTGGCGGAGCTATAAGAGACCCGCTATCAGGAAGAAGCTATGTTTACCAAGCTATGAGAATAACAGGAGCCGCAGACCCAAGAGAAGCTATTGAAGATACACTTGAAGGAAAGCTTCCTCAAAGAAAGATAGTTTTAGACGCAGCTAGAGGATACTCTTCATACGGTAATCAAATAGGCTTAGCAACAGGCTATGTTGACGAAGTTTATCATCCAGGCTACAAAGCAAAGAGGATGGAAGTAGGTGCAGTTATTGCTGCAGCACCTATGGAAAATGTATATAGAGGCGTACCTGCTAATGGCGATATAATCATTTTACTTGGTGGAAAGACTGGTAGAGACGGCATTGGCGGAGCAACAGGAAGCTCTAAGATACAAACAGACAAATCTGTTGAAGACTCAGCTGCTGAAGTACAAAAGGGTAATGCACCAACAGAGAGAAAGATACAAAGGCTATTTAGAATACCTGAATTAGCTAAAATGATAAAAAGATGTAATGACTTTGGCGCAGGTGGCGTAAGCGTTGCTATAGGCGAGTTAGCCGACTCATTACTAATACATTTAGACAAGGTGCCACTAAAGTATCAAGGACTAAGCCCTATGGAGATAGCTATATCAGAATCACAAGAGAGAATGGCTGTAGTCATCGCTAAAGATGATTACGAAAAATTCAAAGAATACGCAAACTCTGAAAATCTTGAAGCAACAATAGTTGCTGAAGTTACTGATTCTGAAAGATTTATCATGATGTATAATGACATAGAAGTATGTAATTTAAAGAGAGAGTTCTTAAACTCAACTGGCGCGCCAAGAAAACAAGATGTTATCTTTAAGCCAGAGGAAGTAGAACTATTTAACGAAGATTTGGCAGATGATTTCACAGTAGAATTAAAGAAGAGACTAGAAGACATCAATGTTGCTTCTAAAAAATCACTTATAGAAAGATTTGACTCATCAGTTGGTAGAGGCAGCATCGTTCAACCATTAGGCGGCAAGAACCAATTATCACCAGAACAAGCTATGATAGCTAGAATACCAACAACACAAGGCGAATCATCAACAGCGAGCATAATGACATATGGCTTCGACCCATATCTATCAGAAAAGAGTCCATTCTTCGGAGCTTACTATGCAGTAGTTGAATCACTTGCGAAAATTGCTTCACATGGAGCAAGCCCATTCAAAGCAAGATTAACATTCCAAGAGTACTTTGAAAAATTAAATGACGACCCATATAAGTGGTCAAAACCATTCGAAGCATTGCTTGGCGCATTCAAGATTTGTAACGACTTACAAATCCCATCAATTGGTGGAAAGGACTCAATGAGTGGAACATTTAACGATTTAAACGTACCACCAACATTGATTTCATTTGCAGTAACATCTATGAACATAGAAGACGTCGTAACACCTGAGCTTAAGGGCAATATGAAGCTTGGTTTAATAAGAACAAGTATTAACGATGACAATACACTTGATTTAAATGAATTTAAGAAGAACAGCGTTGAGCTTGTTAGCCTTATCTCAAGAAAGAAAGTTAGAAGTGCAATTGCAATCAATAGAGATACAACTCTTCCTCTTCTTATGAAGATGGCCTTTGGTAACGATATCGGCTTTAACATCAACATGGACGCTGACATCATGTTCAAGGAGCTTTATGGTTCATATATAGTTGAATACACTGAAGACCTTCCAGGCATTGAATACCTTGGTACAACTAATACAGACGCAAGCATCATTATCAATGGTAGACGTTTAGACCTTGAAGAATATAAAGAAGCTTATGAAAAACCATTACTAGAAATATTTGGCGAAGAAAATAGAGTAGCTAAGAGTGAAAATAAATTTACTGAAAAAGAATTTAGAGCTAAATCAAAGAAGCCAGTTGATGAAGTTAAGGTTATAATACCAGTCTTCCCAGGAACAAACTCTGAATTTGATTCAAAATACGCTTTCGAAAAAGAAGGCGCAAGTGTTGACGTCTTTGTATTTAACAACTTAGATAACGAACATATTGACAAGTCAATAGATGATCTAGCAAAGAAAATTAAGGAAAGTCAAATTTTATTTATACCAGGTGGCTTCTCATTATCTGATGAACCAGACGGATCAGGTAAATTCATTGCCAATGTATTAAGAAATCCAAAAGTAAAAGAAGCTGTAGAGTATCTTCTTGAAGAAAATGACGGTTTGATACTAGGTATTTGTAATGGTTTCCAAGCATTAATCAAGACTGGTCTACTACCATATGGCAAGATTAAAGACATTGACGAAGACGACCCAACATTAACATATAACAATATATCTAGACACATCGCAAGAATCGTTAAGACTAAGGCTTTAACAACATCATCACCATGGCTTAAATACATCGATAAGGACAAGACTTATAGAGTACCTATCTCACATGGCGAAGGAAGATTATTAATCAACAAGGAGCTTTATGAAAAACTTAGCGATAACGCTCAATTAGCTTTTGAATATATAGACAACCCGAATGGATCAAACTTTGACATCGAGTCAATGTTATCACCAGATGGAAAGATACTTGGCAAGATGGCTCACTCAGAAAGAGTTGAAACAGATACATTTAAGAACGTTGCTGACATTGAAATACAAAACTTATTCAAGGCGGGCGTAGAATTTTTTAAGAAAGATTAATAAAAGTATTAATATATTGTAAATTATTGAATAATACTTTTCGTTGTGGTATAATTTAGGTGGTGATTTTCTATGGATGTAAATAAATCTTTTGCTTATGCAATTGACAATGATGACGGCAAAACATTTGACAATATATCAAGTGCGGATGTTATTATCTTAGGACCATCGAGGTCAGGTAAGACACCTCTTTGTTATTATCTTGCTTCTTTAGGATTAAACGCGATAAATATACCACTTGTACCAGAGGTCGACCAATTTGATGTGATTAAGGACTTAGACAAGTCAAAAATGATTGGCCTAATACAAGATGAGGAGTATTTATCCAAGATAAGGAAGGAAAGAGACAAGGACTTAGGCATAACAGGTGTATCTAATTACTCATCGCTTGAGAGAGTATTTTATGAAAATGAATACGCTCGTGAGATCTATAGTAAATTAGGCATATTTGTTATATCTATGTATGGAAAATCTATAGAAGAAGTATCTAGCACTATAGTTAGATATCTTCAAAATTAAATAAGCAATAGGAGGATACAGATGGAAAAGTATGTTTATAGCTTTAAAGAAGGCAATAAAGATATGAGGGATTTGTTAGGAGGCAAGGGAGCTAACTTAGCTGAAATGACTAATTTAGGCCTACCAGTACCTAACGGATTTACAATTACAACTGAAGCGTGCAACAGGTTTTACGAAGAAAATGAAGAACTATGGCAAGATTTAAAGGAAGAAATTAGAAAGGGTATTGCAAATGTTGAAAAGATCACTAATAAGGGCTTTTCAGACAAAGAAAATCCGCTACTATTCTCAGTAAGAAGTGGAGCGAAGATATCAATGCCAGGCATGATGGACACTATATTAAATCTTGGTTTAAACGATGTGACAGTTGAAGGACTTGCAAAGAAGACTAATAACGAAAGATTTGCCTATGACAGTTACAGAAGATTTATTCAAATGTTTTCAGATGTTGCCATGGGTATCCCAAAAGCTGAATTTGAAAAAATATTAAATAAACAAAAAGAAAAAAGAAATATCGAAGCAGATATCGATTTAGATACTGACGACTTAAAAGAAATTGTAAAAGAATATAAGACTATTTACAAAAAATACATTGGAGAAGACTTCCCACAAGATCCAAATGTACAACTATTTAACGCAGTTAAAGCCGTATTCATGTCTTGGAACACACCAAGAGCTAAGACATACAGAAAGCTAAATGAAATTTCTGATACACTTGGCACAGCTGTTAACGTTCAAGAGATGGTATTTGGTAACATGGGCATGAACTCTGGTACTGGTGTTGCTTTCACAAGAAACCCAGCTACAGGTGAAAACGTTTTATTCGGTGAATTCTTAATCGATGCTCAAGGTGAAGACGTTGTTGCAGGCGTTAGAACACCAGAACCTATTGCTAGACTTGAAAATGAATTGCCAAGCGTTTATAAAGAGTTCAAAGAAACTGTTGAAAAGCTAGAAAAACATTATAAAGATATGCAAGATATTGAATTTACTGTTGAAAATGGCAAGCTTTTCATGCTTCAATGTAGAAATGGTAAGAGAACTACAAAGGCTGCTATAAATATAGCTGTTGATCAAGTTAATGAAGGTTTAATAAGCAAAGAAGAAGCAATCTTAAGAATCGAACCAAAATCAATTGATCAAATTCTTCACCCAACATTTGAAGAAAAAGACGTTTTAAGCAAAACTGAAATCACAAAAGGCCTTCCAGCATCACCAGGTGCTGCATCAGGCGTTGTAGTGTTCTCACCGGATAAGGTTGTTGAATATCATAATAATAACGTTAAGACTATCTTGGTAAGAGAAGAAACATCTCCAGAAGATATAGACGGCATGGTATATGCTGAAGGCATACTAACAGCTAGAGGCGGTATGACATCACACGCTGCTGTAGTTGCTAGAGGTATGGGTAAGTGCTGTGTTGCAGGCTGCTCTGAACTAAGAGTTGATGAAGATGATAAAGTTATAAGATACAATGGCGGCGAAATTAAAGAAGGAGACACTATCTCTATAGACGGTTCAACAGGTTATGTATACCTAGGAGAAATTAAAAAAGTTACTCCTGAACTAAGCGGTAATTTTGCTAAGTTTATGGAATGGGCTGATGAATTTAGAACTCTAGAAGTAAAAGCAAATGCAGATAACCCAAGAGATGCTAAGCAAGCGCTTGATTTTGGTGCACAAGGCATAGGTCTTTGCAGAACAGAACACATGTTCTTTGATGACAAGAGAATCTTCCAAGTTAGAAAGATGATACTTTCTAAAACACTTGAAGAAAGAGAAAAAGCACTTGAAAAACTTCTTCCTTATCAAAGAGGCGACTTCGAAGGCATATTCAAGGTTATGGAAGATAAAGGCGTAGTAATAAGATTACTTGACCCACCTCTACATGAGTTCCTTCCAAAGACTGATGAAGATATCGAAAGCCTAGCTAAAGATATGGGTATTACAACTCAAGTCATTGAAGACAGAATCGAAGATATGAAAGAGTTTAACCCAATGCTTGGTCACAGAGGATGTAGACTATGTGTAACATGGCCAGAAATCTATAGAATGCAAGTTAGAGCTATCATAGAAGCAGCTATAAACGTAAGCGAAGAAATCAAGAAAGATATCAAGCCTATGATAATGATTCCATTAATAGGCGAGTTAAAAGAACTTGTATTTGTTAAAGAAGAATTAGTAGAAGAAATAAATAAAGTATTCGAAGAAAAGAACAAGAAGCTTGATTACGAAATCGGTACTATGGTTGAAGTGCCAAGAGCAGCACTACTTGCTGACGAAATCGCAAAAGAAGCAGAATTCTTCAGCTTTGGTACAAACGATATGACTCAAATGACTTGGGGCTATTCAAGAGATGACTATGGTAAGTTTGTTAACGCATACCTTGATCATGGTATCTACGAAAGAAGTCCATTCGATTCATTAGATACAGAAGGTGTTGGTAAATTACTTGATATGGGAACTAAGCTTGGTAGACAAACAAGACCTGATATACACGTAGGTATATGCGGTGAACACGGTGGAGATCCTAGATCAATCGAGTTCTGCGACGCAATCGGTCTTGACTATGTAAGCTGCTCACCATATAGAGTGCCAATCGCAAGACTAGCAGCAGCTCAAGCAAGCATCAAGAGAAAAAATAAATAATTAAGGATAATAATTTACGATAAGGCGGGTTAATACTCGCCTTATTTTATGTCCATAAGTATATTTCGACTCAAGTAGCTAGGTCTTATTAAGATACTATTTGCTTTTGCAAATAAAATTAATAAATTTATCTAGTTTTTATTATTAGATATTGACAGTGTATATATAATGTAATATAATTGTACTCAGGAGATGATTAGATGATAACGAACTATTTTGATAAAAATAAAATATATTACATACATCACTTTGAAACACCTCTTGGAGAGATGACTGCAGCTGCTGAAGACGATGCGCTCGTATACTTACGCTTTGGACATCAAGGCATATTTGGTAGCAAGAAAGAGAAGAACGAGATTATAGATAGAACCGTTAAACAGCTTGATGAGTACTTTAAAGGCGAGAGAAAAGACTTTGACATACCTATAAGAGTGAAGGCAAAAGAGTTCCAAGAGAGAGCTTTGAAAGAGATCAAAAACATAGGCTATGGAGAAAGATGTACATATGGAGACATTGCACTTAAGCTTGGCAAGAAAACATATTCGCGTGGCGTAGGCGCAACATGCAGAGGCAACACTATAGTTATAATTATACCTTGCCACAGAGTCGTTATGATGAATGAAGCTGGCTACTATAATTATTCGGATGGTAACGATATAAAGAAGGCACTTCTTGAACTAGAAGAGAAATACAAATAATAATATTTGAAATATACAATAACAGGCGTTTTGCTTGTTATTTTTTTGCTTAAATGGGTAAGAATCATTAAAGGAGTGATTTTATGAAAGATATCTTAGTAGATCGTTTTATTAAATACGCAAAGATTGATACTAAATCAGACGAGGAGTCTCCAAATTGCCCAAGCAGTCCGAAGATTATGGACTTTGCAAAGAAATTAAGAGATGAACTTATTGAATTAGGCTTGGAAGATGTTGAATTAGATGAACATGCTTATCTATACGCTACACTTCCAGCAAACACAGATGAAGAGAAGGACGTACTAGGCCTTATAGCGCACATGGATACTTCACCTGATATGAGCGGGGAGAATGTTAAGCCAAGAATCGTTGAAAAATACGATGGTAAAGACATAGTTCTTAATGAAGAAGAAAACATTATCTTAAGCCCAAATGACTTCCCAGAGCTAAATGATTATGTAGGCGACGACCTAATAGTAACTGATGGAACTACATTACTTGGCGCTGACGACAAGGCAGGTGTTGCTGAAATCGTTACAGCTATGGAATACTTCATCAAAAATCCAGATATAAAGCACGGCAAGATTAGAATTGCTTTTACACCAGATGAAGAAATTGGTAGAGGAGCAGACCTTTTTGACGTTAAGAAATTTGGAGCAGACTATGCCTTCACTATTGACGGCGGACCACTTGGAGAAATCGAGTACGAAAACTTCAACGCAGCATCTGCTAAGATTACTATAAAGGGTAGAAACGTTCATCCAGGCTCAGCAAAGAACAAGATGATTAACTCACAACTAGTGGCTATGGAGTATAACGCCATGCTACCAGTTAACGAAAGACCAGAGTATACAGAAGGCTATGAAGGTTTTATACTATTAACAAGTATAAAGGGCTCAGTAGAAGAAACACAAATGCACTACATCATCAGAGATTTCACTAAAGAAGGCTTTGCATCAAAGAAGTGCTTAATGAAAGATGCTCAAGACTACATTAACTATAAATATAATGAAGCCGTGGAACTAGACATTAAAGACTCTTATTACAATATGTATGAAAAGATAGAGCCAAGACTAGAAATAGTTGAACTAGCTAAAAAAGCTATGGTAAACGCAGGCGTTGAGCCAATGATTACACAAGTTAGAGGCGGAACAGATGGCGCAAGACTTTCGTTTATGGGTCTTCCTTGTCCAAACATATTCACAGGCGGTATGAACTACCACGGAAGATATGAGTATGCTTCAATACAATCAATGGAAAAGGCTTTTAAAACAGTAGTTGAACTAGTTAAGCTTGTATGATAATTAATTCCTGCGAAGTAGAAGCCATTTATAAAGATATATTTGATCTTGAAGTAGAATGCATAGTGAATCCCGCAAACAACTCCTTATTAGGAGGTGGCGGACTAGATGGACTTATACACCAAAACGATGGTGAAGATCTTCTAGATGACACAGTGAAGCTCGCTGGCACATACACAAGTGGAGCCAAGATTACACGGGCGCACAAGCTTAAAAATGATTACATCATACATGTAGTTGGCCCCATGGACTCAAACAAGAAAAAGAATAAGCTTTTAGAAAAAACTTATCTTAATTTACTAAGTCTTGCTGATGAGTACAAGATCAAAACGATTGCTATACCAGCAATTTCATGTGGCGCCTTTGCCATGGATATTAAAGAAGCGAGTAAAATTGCCATTAGCGCAATAAAGTCATATCTAGAAAATAATGACTCTAGTATTGAAAGAATTTATATTTGCCTCAATAATTATAAATTTTTTGAAGAATATCAAAATTTATTAAATGAGTAGAAGAAAATAAAAAGTTTTTAATCAAGTACACATCAAGCCTATGTTAATTGTTAAATTTTCGACATAACTTAATTATTTTTTCTTAATATATTTTCACTCGAAAATGTAGTATAATTGAAATAAGATTAATGGAGGTAAGAAAATGCAAGTTGAGATTTCTAAATCTCATATCTGTGTTGGATTAAAACGCAATTTTCTTTATAGAGGTGACATAGATTCGCTTAAGTCCTTAATGAGCTTCTACGATATCAACATGGGCGTGCAAAATATATTTCCAAAGTATGTTTCAATGGGTATACTAAGAAATAAAATTGCAAAAGCCATAGCCTACAGATCAGATGCTCACTGCATATCCAGATCATTGTCCTTGCAAATACACGAAGACATCAATAGACTGGAGCTCTACATCTACCTAGATGGATATATCCAAGGCTTCAACAACGCTAAGTTAGCAAACGCTTTAGAAAAAGAAGCGCTTAAGTTTTACAAGAGCAGCGATTTGGCAAATAAAAAGTATTTGTTTCAATTCAAGAACGTAAACAGAGACGTAAGGAATTTTAAGAAGAGACTAAGAAGTGAATTAATAAAAGAAGAGAAAAAGAGAGGAAAAGTTCTAGCTACTGTCTATGAATTCTCAAACAAAGTGATTAAAGACAAAACTTATTCCTTGAACAAATATGTAGATAGGCAATTAGAGCTTGACAAAGATGGAATTAATCCTGCAAGCATCATGATTCCTAAAGAAGATTTAAAGATAATTTATAAAGAAACATTTAAATTTATTTTAAATACATGTACCAATTTGTATACAGATGCATATTGGAACGGATTAAATGAAAGAGTTTTAAAAAGATACAGATAGGGGGTAGTATTATGTACGTAAGGAACTATATGATTCCAAAGGAAAAACTTACAACAGTAAAATCAAGCGAAACTATAGCTGAAGCTATCAAAAAGTTTGAAGAAGGAGACTTTTTGAGTTTGCCAGTTGTTGATGGTGACAAGCTAATCGGTATTTTACACAAAGAAACAATATTTAGAACTTATTATGAATGGTCTTGCACAGACAAAGATAAGTTTTTACAAAAATTAGTTTCTGATTTTAATGAACAAAGATACGAAAAGATATCCATCACATCAAATATCGAGCAAGCATCATATGCGCTTGGAAAGCTATCTATACCATTTTTAGCTGTTTTTGATGAACAAGATAATTTTGCTGGTATACTAACACACAAGGCTATATTTGAAGCTTTCAGTGAAGTATTCGGCATTAACAAAGGCAAGAGAATAGCTGTTCACATCTTTGATATGCCAGGACAAATCTCAAGACTTGCTGGAATTATAAGAGATCAACACATCAACATCTTAAGTATGGTTGTAACAAGTGCTAAGGTTATGGGACTACTTAAAGTAATCTTAAGAGTTGAAGTTGAAGATGATACAAATATCACTAAAGTATTATCCGAAGCTGGCTTAAGAGTTGGTGAATGGTAGAATAAATTAAATATCATTGAAGCCGCCTTATTAGGTGGCTTTTTTAATTGCTTAGTGGGGCCTCTCTTGCTAAGCTTTTTTATTGAGATGGGTGCGAGGAGAAACGATTTTCGTCTTTATCAAGATGGGCGCAATATAAAAACGCATCAAGTGCTTGAACTTATGCCTCTTTTGTAGTATAATATAAATTATAATGGAGAAGTAGGAGGAAAAATGAGAATTTTAGGTATAGACCCAGGCATCGCTATAGTTGGTGTGGGCATCATTGATTACGACGGCAATAAGGCGCGTGATGTGTTCTATGACGCTATTACAACGCACAAGGACCTTAGTTTAGATAAAAGACTTGAGAAGATTTACTTTGAGCTTGGAGCTATAATCGATAAGTACGATCCAGACGAAGCGGCAATTGAAGAACTATTTTATTTTAAAAATCAAAAAACGGTTATACAAGTTGCTGAGGCTAGGGGCGTGACTCTTCTTTGCTTAAAGCACAAGAATCTTGCTACATATGAGTACACTCCACTTCAAATTAAACAAGCTGTTACTGGTTATGGTAGGGCTGAGAAAAAGCAAATGCAAGAGATGGTTAAGACTTTTCTTCACTTAGAAAAGGTGCCAAAGCCTGACGACGTTGCTGACGCTTTAGCAGTTGCTCTAACTCATAGCGCAAGTATTAATTTTAAAGATCAATTTTTATTGAGGTAGTTATGATTGAATATATGATAGGTGAGGTTGTAGATAAGAAAAAAGACTACATAGTTTTATTAGTAAATAACATTGCTTATAAGGTGTTTACATCGAAAGAAACTATGGAGAGCGATATCTACGACGGCGAAGTAAAAATTTATATGAATTTAGTAGTTAGGGAAGATGACATGAGTCTATATGGCTTTTCCAATAGATACGAAGTCGACTTTTTTAATCTGATTACAACAGTTAATGGCGTTGGTCCAAAGACTGCCATAGGTATTTTGTCTGAACAAAAGGTAGTTGATTTACAAAAGGCTATTGTCACAAATGATGAAAAAGCCTTGATGAAGGCGCCTGGCATAGGTAAAAAAACTGCTCAAAGAATCATTCTTGAGCTTAAGGACAAAGTTAGCAAGGGAAGCGAATTTGAAGACCTTGCAAATGTTGTAAGTGTTGGCAGCAACCTAAACGAAGCTATAGAAGCGCTTACTTCACTTGGTTACAACAAATACGAAATCACAAGTATTGCTAAAGGTTTAGACGAGACTATGGAAGTAGAAGATTTGATTAAAGAGCTATTGAAAAGGCTTTCAAAGTAGGTGTTTAAGTGGAAGAAGATAGATTAATAACAACTGATTTGAGGTCAGGCGAAGAAAATTTTGACAATTCACTCAGACCAAAGTGGTTTAACGACTATATTGGTCAAGATAGCGTTAAGGAAAAGCTAAAAATCTTTGTTAATGCTGCGAAGATGAGAGGCGAGCCACTTGATCATGTGCTTCTATATGGGCCACCGGGACTTGGTAAAACTACTCTTGCGAACATCATCGCAAATGAGATGGGTGTTAATATCAAGATAACCTCAGGTCCTGCGATTGAAAGACCGGGCGATTTGGCCTCAGTACTAACGAATTTAAAAGATGACGATGTATTATTCATTGACGAGATACATAGAATATCACGTTCTGTAGAAGAAATACTTTATCCAGCTATGGAGGACTATTCACTTGATTTAATCATAGGTAAGGGCCCATCGGCAAGGTCGGTTAGGATAGACCTTTCAAGATTTACGCTAATAGGTGCAACTACTAGAGCAGGGCTATTATCTTCACCATTAAGAGATAGATTTGGTGTTATACTAAATCTTGACTTATACGATGAAGACTCACTTTGCGAGATAGTTACAAGATCTGCCGGTATTTTGGATGTAGAGATAGATGAGGCAGGTGCAAGAGAGATAGCTAGAAGATCAAGAGGCACTCCTAGAATTGCAAACAGGCTACTAAAGAGGGTTAGAGACTACTCTTTAGTGCTTGAAGATGGTTCTATAAGTGGCAAAATTGCTAAAAAAGGCCTGGATATACTAGAAATAGATCACTATGGCCTTGATAAAACTGATAGAAAGATACTTGATGTTATGATAAATACTTATGGTGGCAGGCCAGTCGGCTTAGATACGCTTGCAGCATCATCGAATGAAGAGAGAACTACGATAGAAGATGTTTACGAGCCATATCTAATTCAGCTTGGCTTTATCGCAAGAACGCCAAGAGGCAGAGTAGCAACCAAACTAGCTTATGATCACATGGGCTACAAGTATAACGAAGGAGAGAATTATGAAGAATAAAATATTAATTATATTGACAATATTTTTGTTAGCATTTTCTATAAACAGTGCTAAAGCAGAGACTGGATATGAGCATATAAGTAATGTTGATGTAAAGCTTGGTATAAGTGCGCAAAACATGAATGAATTAAAACTATACAGTGACGATGGTTTTGAAGTGAGAGATATGTACTCTAACTTAAGCCTATTCCAAAGCTTTGAAAAGAGCATCGTTCTTAAATTAAATGGCCAAAACTATGATATATATGACGCTCAAGGAGTTTTTCTATCAAGCATGGCAACAAACAAGTCTATGAAGATTCAATCTCCTAGTTCGAGTCCTATCAAGATAAATAATAAAAGATATAGAGGCTACTTAACATTTGATACAGTTGACAAGCAGTTGGCTGCTATTAACAATGTCGGCCTTGAAGAGTACCTTTATGGCGTCGTTCCAAGAGAGATGCCAAGCACTTTCTCATACGAAGCGCTTAAGGCACAAGCGGTAGCTGCTAGATCTTATGCGGTTTGTAGTGTTACAAGAAATAAGGATAAATCATTTGATTTATATGATACCGTATCTAGCCAAGTTTATGGCGGTTTTGACGCTGAAAGAGACAATGTGAGAAAAGCAGTCGATGAAACTAGAGGACAAATATTATTGTCTGAAGGCAAGGTTGTTAACGCGACTTATTCATCATCAAACGGTGGATATACTGCAGATGCTAACGATGTTTGGGGCGCTAAGTATAAGTATTTAATCGCAAAAGAAGATAAATATTCTATAAATGAGCCAAATTATAATTGGAATTTTGAAATTAATGCCAACGACTTAATTAATGGACTTAAAAAGCAAGGCATTAGTATAAATTCGATAAATCAAATTTATGTAAAAGAAAATAACAACAGCAAGAGAGTTAAGACTGTTGCTATAATTGACGGCGCTAAAGAAGTGCTTGTTGATAACAATAAATTTAAGAATGCCATTGGCGCGAATAAATTCAAGAGCAGCATGTATACAGTTGAGGCAAATGGTGTAAGCACTGCTACGCAAGCGCCAGAGAACGATAATGATGGCGAAGTAACTGTTTTATTTGAAGATGGCGTAGCTATATTTATAAGTAGTGAAGCTAGTAAAAAAGCTAGTCCAAGCCCAGCTATAAGCGCTGATGCAAAGATTAAGATAGCTGGCCACGGCTGGGGCCACGGTGTTGGACTAAGCCAATGGGGCGCAAACAACATGGCTAAGGCTGGACTAAAATATGATGAAATACTAAAATTCTACTATGACGGAGCTGAAATAAGTAATGGAAACTAAAGATTTTTACTATGATCTACCTGAGGAGCTAATTGCACAGCACCCCATAGATAAAAGAGATGAATCAAGACTTATGGTCTTGGACAGAAAAACTGGCAAGGTCGAACACATGATTTTTCATGACATAGTGAACCTTCTTCATGAAGGAGACGTACTAGTTGCAAACGATAGCAAGGTAATACCTGCAAGACTCTTTGGCAATAGGCCCGGAAAAGAAGAAAAGATAGAAGTTCTTCTAATTTCACAAACAGAAGAAGACACTTGGAAGACTCTTGTTAAGCCAGGCAAGAAGATGAAGATAGGCAGTGAAATTGAATTTGGTCACGGTCTCCTTAGAGCTGAAGTTGTCGATATTGATGACGATGGAGTCAGATATATAAAATTTAAATACGATGGAATTTTCCTAGAGATATTAAATGAACTTGGCGAGATGCCTCTACCACCATATATCAAGGAAAGACTTGAAGACAAGGACAGATACCAAACTGTTTATGCTAAGAACCTTGGTTCAGCAGCCGCACCAACAGCGGGTCTACACTTTACTAAAGAGCTATTAAAAGAGCTAGAAGATAAGGGCGTGAAGATAGTTTATCTAACACTTCATGTTGGTCTTGGAACATTTAGACCTGTCAAGGTAACAGATGTTGAGAAACACAAGATGCACAGTGAGTTCTATAACCTTTCTGAAGAGGCGAGCGAGACCATAAACAAAGCAAAAAAAGAAGGTAGAAGAGTTATAGCTGTTGGAACTACTACAGTTAGAACGCTTGAAACGATAGCTGCAAAGGGCGAGATCAAGGCTAGTCACGGATGGACTGATATATTCATATATCCTGGCTTTGAATATAAGGCAGTTGACGCACTAATCACGAACTTCCACTTACCAGAGTCAACGCTAATTATGCTTGTAAGCGCCTTTGCTTCAAAAGAGATGATACTTAACGCATATGCGGAAGCTGTTAAAGAAAGATACAGATTCTTCAGCTTTGGCGATGCAATGTTTATATTGGATAGATAATATGGAATTTGAATTAATTAAAACAGATAGTAAAACTAAAGCAAGAGCTGGTCTAATGAAGCTAAAACATGGCGTTGTTGAGACGCCTATCTTCATGCCGGTAGGAACGAGAGCAACGGTTAAGACTATGACGCCTGATGAGCTTAAGGACTTGGGCGCTCAAATCATTCTTTCGAACACATATCACTTGCATTTAAGACCGGGCGAAGACATAGTTCAAAAAGCTGGTGGACTTCACAAGTTTATGAACTGGGATAAGCCTATATTAACAGATAGCGGCGGATTTCAAGTCTTTAGCTTGGGCGGCATGAGAAAGATAAGTGAAGAAGGAGTTGAGTTTCGCTCACATATAGATGGCTCAAAGCTATTTATATCTCCAGAGAAATCGATTGAGATACAAACAAAGCTTGGCAGCGACATAATGATGGCCTTTGATGAGTGCGCTCCTTATCCTGCGTCTAGAGAATACATTATAAACTCGATGCACAGAACGACTAGGTGGCTTGAAAGATGTAAGGACGCTTGGACCGATAGAGAGAATCAAAATCTATTCGGCATTATTCAAGGAGGTCTTTACAAAGACCTTCGTGAAGAGCATGCGAAAGAAATTTGCTCTATTGACTTACCTGGTTATGCTGTTGGCGGCCTCTCAGTAGGTGAGCCAGTTGATTTGATGAATGAAGTCTTAGACCATGTAACTGACTATATGCCTGAAGATAAGCCGAGATACAATATGGGAGTAGGTACACCACTATATTTATTTGAATCAGTTGAAAGAGGCATAGATATGGCGGACTGCGTTCTACCAACAAGAATCTCGAGAAATGGAACGCTTATGACATCACACGGTAGACTTGTAATAAAGAACGCTAAGTATAAGGAAGACTTCACTAAGCCAGACCCTGAGTGCGATTGCTACACTTGTAGTCATTACTCAAGAGCTTATTTAAGACATCTTTTCAATGTTGACGAGATACTTGCTTATAGATTAGCTACTATTCATAATTTAACTTTCTTACTAAAGATGATGAAGAATATTAGAGAATCAATTTTAGGCGATTATTTCTTAGAGTATAAACATGAATTTTATAAAAAATATGGATATTTAAAGTAATATAGTGTATAATAGTATTAACAATATAGGGAGGTTATATGATGACATTAAATTTTTTAGCAGGAGCTCAACAAGCAAACGCAAGCGGATCATTACTTAGCATGATAATTCCATTTGTATTATTTGGTGCATTCGCATACTTCTTTTTAATCAGACCACAAAAGAAACAAGCACAAAAGTTACAAGAACTAAGAGACTCACTTAAGATAGGTGATCAAATCGTAACTATTGGCGGTATCTTAGGCAAGATTGTTCAAATTAAAGAAGATGTTTATGTAATCGAAATAAATCCAGGATGCAATATGGAGATAGCTAAGTGGGCATTCAGAGACAAGGCATCTAGAAAAGAGATTAAGAACGTAGAAAAATCAGAAGATTTATAAAATGCAAAGGCTGGTCATAGTGGTCAGCCTTGATTTTTTTGATTAAAGATGAGTGTTTTGGGTAAATATACTTAGGTGGTGATTTAATGCAAAATATATTTTTAGTGGCAAATATAGATGTTTTTTTATTGACCGATATAGCGGCATTTTTATTAGTAATCATAGGCACGCTCTTTTTAAGTCTTGCTTTAATAAAGAATAAGCAAAGTACTTACATAAGTTTATTTTTCTTAACACATCTTCTTTTGTTTGGATCTAGAATAGTATGTCAAACAAATAATTTTTATCCACTCGGATTATTCATATTTGCTTGTATTTTTGTAGTTTTGGAAATATTTATTCCTGGCTTCACTATAACAGGTGTACTTGGCTTACTAGCATATTTCACATCTGTAGTTTTAACTTTTACTGACTATAGATATGGCTTAATGACTGTATTTATATTGATAAATTGCAATATAGCTTTCCTTAAGTACATGCTTAGTAAGGGTTATTCATTTAAGGGATTAACTCATCTTGTTTTAAGCACCGAATCGAATTTAAAAGAGAATAAAGAAGAAGTAAATGAGCTAGAAAAGCTCGTAGGAAGTAAGGCGAAATCAATCAGCTCTTTAGGACCAACGGGTTTTGTTTTGATTGATGGAGTCAAATATAACGCTATAAGCTACGATGGTTACCTAGACAATGGTCTTGATCTAAAGGTTATAGCAGTTAAAGGAAGATATCTAATAGTTGACAGGGAGGTTAAGTAATTATGTTTTTAGCAGGTTTTATTAATGCTTTATTATCAGGAAAATTAATTTTTGTAATACTTGGGATTATAGTCTTAAGTATGTTCTTTTCATTTGTGCCAATAGGTTTATGGATAACAGCATTCTTCTCAGGAGTTAAGGTTAGCATGGCTACACTTACAGGTATGAGACTTAGAAGAGTTGCTCCAAGCAAGATTATCAATCCAATGATTAAGGCTACAAAGGCTGGACTTGATATAAAGGTTAACGAACTAGAAGCTCACTACCTAGCTGGTGGTAATGTAGATACACTTGTTGACGCACTTATCGCAGCACAAAGAGCTGATATACCACTAGACTTTACTAGAGCAGCAGCCATTGACCTAGCTGGTCGTAATGTACTTGAAGCTGTTCAAGTAAGCGTAAACCCTAAGGTTATAGAAACTCCTTCCATATCCGCGGTTGCTATGAACGGTATCGAAGTCGTTGTAAAAGCAAGAGTAACAGTTAGAGCAAATATCGAGAGATTAGTTGGTGGTGCTGGTGAAGAAACTATCATCGCAAGAGTAGGTGAAGGTATAGTAACTACAGTTGGTAGCGCGGATACACATAAGGCCGTGCTTGAAAATCCTGATAGCATTTCAAAGACAGTTCTTAAAAAAGGCCTTGACTCAGGAACAGCATTCGAAATACTTTCTATAGACATAGCAGACATCGACGTTGGTAGAAACATCGGAGCTAAACTACTTATGGATCAAGCAGACGCTGATAAGAAGATAGCTCAAGCTAAGGCAGAAGAAAGACGTGCCATGGCCGTTGCTAGCGAACAAGAAATGAAGGCTGAAGTTCAAAAGATGAAGTCAAAAGTTGTTGAAGCTGAAAGAGAAGTTCCTCTAGCTATAGCTGAAGCACTAAAGAACGGTAACTTAGGAGTTATGGATTATTACAAGATGAATAATATCAACTCAGATACTGATATGAGAAAGTCCATATCCGATACACAAAAGCTAGATAAGTAGGATACTATGGATGGATTATTTGTATTAGCGTTTTTATTTATGCTAATATCATCTATCGTCACTACTGTAAATGAAGCTAATAAGAAGAAAAAACAGAATGATACTTTAAATAAAAAGCTTGATGAAATTTACACTAGAACGATGAAAGATGCTAATAAAGCAAATGATAGAGAAAATAAAAAACGTGAAAGGGTTAAAAAGATAGGCAATTTAGAAAAGCATTATGACGAAGCGATCAGGGATGATTACAAAGAAAGAGCCGATGACTACTTTTCTGAAAAGAGCAGAAGGCTTGATGAATACCTTTCTAGAGACATTAATGACAGACTTCGTGATTATAAAGCCGAAAAAGAAAAAAAGCTTAGAGAAGAAAATAATGAAGTAATTACAGCAGAAAATAGCGCTTTTAATGAAATTGAGTCTGAAGAGATCGATGGTATTATTTTTACAAAGGAAAATTTAGCAAGATCTATAGTAATAAAAGAAATTTTAGACAAACCACTTGCCTTAAGGAGGATTAATGAGTAGAGAACTTAATTTTGACAGCAATAAGCAAGAAGCATTGGCTGGTAATTTAGATACAAATATCAAAATAATTGAAAAAGAACTAGACGTGAAGCTTGATATCAAATCGGATAAGATTGTGATAGCATCAGGCAATGAAGAGAAAGAGGCTATGGCTGAGAGACTTATTAAAGCCTTATCAAGCCTTATCGACACACAAAAATCACTTAGTAAAGAGGACATATACTACTCCATCAATCTAGTGAAAAAATCCAAAGAACATCAATTATATGATATACAGAAGGATGTAGTTGCAATTACTAGCGAGGGCAAAACCATCAGACCAAAGACTATTGGCCAAAAAAGATATGTTGATATGATTAGAAAGTCAGGTATAACCTTTGGTATAGGACCTGCAGGTACTGGTAAGACTTATCTTGCCATCGCCATGGCGGTTAATGCTTTCAAAAATAAAGAAGTATCTAAGATTATATTAACAAGACCAGCTGTGGAAGCAGGCGAAAACCTTGGTTTCTTGCCAGGTGATCTAAAGGAAAAGGTAGATCCATATCTAAGGCCAGTATATGATGCTCTATATGAAATCATGGGCAAGGAGCAATATGAAAAGAATGCTGAGAGAGGACTTATCGAGGTCGCTCCACTTGCTTACATGAGAGGAAGAACTTTGGATAAGGCTTTCATAATTCTTGATGAAGCGCAAAACACTACTGAAGAGCAAATGAAGATGTTCTTGACTAGGATGGGCTTTAACTCTAAGGTTATAGTTACTGGCGACATTACTCAAAGGGATTTACCTAAGGGAAAGAAGTCAGGTCTAATTGCTGCCAGCCACATCTTAAGAAATATAAATGGCATTAGCTTTATCGAACTTACTCAAACAGACGTTGTTAGAAACATACTTGTACAAAGAATTATCGAAGCATATAATGCATATGAGAGCAAAAAGCTTGATAAAGAAAGTAAAGAGAGAGAAGAAAAAGATGGACATAGTGATAAATAACGAAAATAATTATCCAATAGAGGCTTCTTACGAAGATACTATGAAAAGGATCGCGTCACTTGCTTTAAAGATGGACGGTCTTGAAGATCACTACGAGGTAGGTCTTACTTATGTATCGAAGGACGAGATAAAGGATTTAAATAGAGAGTATAGAAATATTGATAAAGTAACTGACGTTTTATCTTTTCCTCTTATAGAAGACTTTTCATCTGATGAGACTCTCTTAGGCGATGTAGTTATCTCATACGAAGTAGCCGAGGAGCAAGCAAAGGAATATGGCCACAGCCTTGAAAGAGAAATCATGTTTCTTTTTACTCACAGCATACTGCACTTGCTTGGCTACGACCACATCGAGGACGAAGACAGAGTCATAATGGAAGAAAGACAAAGAGAAATACTTGATGAGCTTAAAATCACGCGTTAAGTATTGAATTTATCACTAATTTATTGTATAATAAAGATTCGAGGGATGATATGGAATATAAAGAACTAGTTGAATCAGCCTTAAGCGTTTTAGATAGATCCTACTCAGTTTATTCAAAATATAAAGTTGCTGCAGCCGTTGAAATGGACGACGGCAGTGTTTATAATGGTGTAAACATTGAGAATGCTTCTTATGGCTTAACAATATGCGCTGAGCAAAGCGCTATAGCAAATGCTATTACGAATGGTGATTCAAGAAAGATAAATAAGATTGCAATAGTTAATCCAGATTCATATCCGTTCCCGTGTGGGGCATGCAGACAATTTATTAGTGAGTTTACAAAAGATGCTAAGATAATTGTTGCGAGGAACACGGGCGATTACAAAGTATATAATATAAAAGATCTGCTTCCAGCATCTTTTTCATTAGATGACAAATAGAGGTGAGACGATGGAATTTAAATCAGGCTATGTAGCCGTTGTAGGTAGGCCAAACGCTGGCAAATCGACGCTACTAAATAAATTAGTAAAATTTAATATATCAATAATCTCTGACAAACCGCAAACAACAAGAGATATAATCAATTTTATATATACAGATGACGACGCACAAATCATCTTCATGGATACACCTGGCTATCAAATCGCTAGAAATAAACTAGGCGACTACATGGATAAGGCAATGAGATCAGCTATAGAAGACGCTGACATGATTCTTTATATTATAGATGGCTCTGTGCCATTTAAGGCTGGAGAAAAAGAACTTATGGATATAGTCATGAGCTCAAATAAAGATGTCGTCATCGCCATAAATAAGATTGATAAAAAGGAATCATACTTAGATGAGATTATAGCAGAGATTAACTCGAGAAATCTTAAAGCTATTACCGTGCCAATTAGCGCTGCTAATGACGAGAACTTAGATAAACTATTAGACGAGATAAAAAACACATTAAAACCTGGACCAATGTACTACGACGGTGAGTATTTAACTGATAAGCCGATGAAGTTTATAGTTTCAGAAGTGATTAGACAAAAGTGCCTATTGTACTTATCTGAAGAAATACCTCATGGCATCAACGTTGAAATTATTAAATACGAAGAATTTGAAGACAAGGTAAATATCGAAGCAATTATATACTGCGAAAGAGAAAGTCATAAGGGCATAGTCATTGGCAAGGACGCTTCTATGATTAAAAAAATTAGACTTGCTGCAAAAAAGGATATACAAGCGATGCTTGACACAGATGTTAATCTTAGCTTAAATGTAAAGGTTGCCAAAAACTGGAGAAAGAACGAAGACAAGGTGAAATTCTTTGGATACAAGTAAATCCGAAAAGTTTAGAGGCATAGTAATTGCAAGCAAAAGTGATCAGAAGAATGGTAAGATACTTGAGATATATACAGTAGAATTAGGACGTATCAAGGCTTACGTAAGAAGCGCATATGATTTAAGAGATAATGTTGCGAGAAGCTCCTTTGTATTTACTGAATCAGAATTTACTCTATCGCAATATAAAGAGATATTCATGGTGAATGACTCAAAAGTTTTATATGCGCCAAAGCTTTTAGATACATATATGAAAAAGCTACATGATTTTGCCTTTTTATCAGAGCTGCTTGTGACACTTCTTAATACACAAGAAGGCGACGAGTACATATACAGAATGATACTAACTATGCTAAACATTATGGACATATATCCAGAAAAAGCAGAGCTAATAATACTAGCCTTTATTTTGAAACTTATATACATACTAGGCTATTTCCCTAGGATTCAAATAAAGGATGGGCTTAATAGCTACAGTTTTAATTATGAAGATGGCGTGATTATACCGAGAGATAAAGCTTACTCAAACAAGGCCATAAGCATAAAAGACATTAGCTTTATGAAGCACTTATTGAACAGCAAATTTACAGACTTAATAGATATAGACTGCGAAGAAAAATCTATAGCAAATTTAAAAAGATTATTTATAAATTATATTTTATATATATTTGATAAAGATGAATTTATGACTCTTAAAGTCAAATATTGAGGAGGACAAAATGTATTTTCAAGATTTAATGATGAATCTACTAAACTATTGGAAGGACAAAGGCTGCTTAGTTATGGAGCCTTATGACGTTGAAAAAGGCGCTGGAACTATGAATCCACATACTTTTCTTAGGTCACTTGGACCTGAACCATGGAGGGTTGTTTACGTAGAACCATCTAGAAGACCAGCGGACGCAAGATATGGTGAGAACCCAAACAGAGTTTATCAACACCATCAATTACAAGTAATATTAAAACCATCGCCATATGACGTACAAGACCTATACCTAGATAGCTTAAAGGCTATAGGCATAGACCCATTGAAACACGATATAAGATTCGTAGAAGACAACTGGGAATCGCCTACACTAGGAGCTTGGGGTTTAGGCTGGGAAGTTTGGCTTGACGGTATGGAAATAACTCAATTCACATATTTCCAACAAGTTGGTGGACTTAATCTAGATTTAGAATCCTCTGAATTAACTTACGGACTTGAAAGAATAGCTATGTATTTACAAGACGTTGACAATGTTTACGATATACAATGGAACGAGCACTTTACTTATGGCGACATATTTAAGAAGGCAGAGTACGAACACTCTGTATACAGCTTTGAACTAGCTGACAAAGACTTACTTCAAGAGATGTTTGAAAGATATGAGGCTGAGTGCAAGAGGGTTATCGAGGAAGGACTAATACTTCCAGCTTATGACTATGTACTTAAGTGCTCACACACATTTAACGTACTAGATGCGCTAGGAGCTATATCCGTTTCACAAAGAGCAAACTATATACTTAAGGTAAGGAGCTTAGCTAAGCTTATCGCAAGTAAATATGTAGAACAAAGGGAAGAGATGGGATTTCCTTTTACTAAGAAAGTAGGTTTTAACGATGGCAAATAGATACTTATTAGAAGTAGGTATGGAAGAATTACCTGCTAGCTACTCAAAATTAGCTATAGAACAATTTAAAAATGTTTTTGAAAAATTATTAAGTGAAAACTCATACGAAGACTTCGAAGTGAACGTATATACAACACCTAGAAGAATCACTACTATAGTTGATAACATTATTGAAAACGAAAGCATAGAAAAAGAAGAGATAAAGGGACCATCAAAGGCAATAAGCTTTGATCAAGATGGCAATCCAAGTAAGGCTCTTCAAGGCTTTTTAAAGTCAAAGGGCTTAAGCCTTGACGATATCTTTTATAAAGACATGGGCGGAACAGAATATGTTTTTGCTTCTGTTGAACACAAGAGCCTAAGCTTTACTGAACTTATTGAAGCTAATGCAGAAAGCATTATTAGAAAGATAGTTTTCCCTAAATCAATGAAGTGGGGCGGAAGAGATCTTAGATTTGCTAGACCTATCAGATGGATAGTATCTCTTTATAATGACAAAGTAGTTAAATTTAATTTAGAAAATATAAGAGTTTCTAATTTGACTAATGGCCACAGATTTTTATCTAAAAAGGATATAGAGATACCTGATGCACATGATTATATGAAGCTTATGGAAGATAATTATGTAATCGTTGACAATGAAGAGAGAAAAGCAAAAATTAGACTTGAATCAGAAAGATTAGCTAAGTCAGTTGGCGGAAGCTTACAAGATGACGAGGCTATCATAGATCAAGTTACTAACCTTGTTGAGTATCCAACACCACTACTTGGAACAATCAAGGATCAATACTTAGAACTACCTGATGAAGTAGTAATAACACCTATGAAGGACCACTTAAGATACTTCCCAGTAGTCGATTCAAAGAACAGACTTATGAATTACTTCATTACTGTTAGAAATGGTGACGATAAATATCTAGATATAGTTAGAAAAGGTAATGAAAAAGTACTTGCTGCTAGACTTGAAGATGCAAAATTCTTCTTCAATGAAGACAGAAAGAAAGATCTTGAAGAATATGTTAATGATTTAAAAACTATAGTCTTCCAAGATAAGTTAGGAACACTATATGATAAAACATTAAGAAATATTAAACTAGCAGAAAAGATATGTGGCGACTTAAACGTTGGAGATGAAACGCTAGAAACTACTAAGAGAGCAGCCTATCTTTCAAAAGCAGACCTTGCTACTAAGCTTGTTGTTGAATTTACTGAGCTACAAGGCGTTATGGGCAAGATTTATGCCAATCTATCAGGTGAGCCTATAGGCGTTCAAGAAGCAATTTACGAACACTATCTACCAAGATTTGCTCAAGACTTACTACCAACAACTACAGCAGGCGTTGTACTTGCAATGGCAGATAAACTTGATACTATATCAGGACTATTCGCAATTGGTACAAAACCAAGTGGCTCACAAGACCCATTTGGTATAAGAAGAGCAAGTTTGGGTATTATTAATATAGTATTAGAAAAGTCTTTAGACATATCTATCGATTCACTTGTAGAAGAAACATTATATAATTATGTTAAAATAAATGAACTAAAGTTTGATTACGATGAAGTTAAAAAGACTGCGCTAGACTATATAGAAACAAGATTTGTAGGTATATTACAAGACAGTAAATACGATGCAAACTTAATCAGAGCGGTTATCAACAAACATAAAGACTTAAATTTACTAAGCATCAAACAAATTCTATCTAAGCTAAACGGCATTAAAGATAGCAAAGATTTTGAGGATGCAGTAGCTGCTTTTAGAAGAATATATCAAATATCTAAGGGTAAAGAATTCGAAAAAGTTGATCCTAATCAAGATATCATGGAAGAGAGCGAAAGAGAATTATTTAATCTATATACTGAATTAAAAGCAAAAGATGAAAATATAAAAGACATGGACATAGTTGATGCGATAAAAGTGCTTGCTACTTATAAAGACAGTATAGATAAGTTCTTAGACACAACTATGGTTTTAGTTGATAACAAGCTTATAAAGAACAATAGACTTTCACTTATATCACTAATTCTTGATGAATTTAACTCCGTATTAGATTTTAAAGAAATAGAGGAGATTTAATTGAACGATATAACTATATTTGTAATTTCAGACTCGATAGGCGAAACAGCTGGTAAGATTGCTAGATCATGTATCAAGCAATTTTCGCCAGATGCATATGAGATTAAAAGGTTTCCATATGTCGATAGCAAGGACAAGATCTTCAATGTCTTTGAAAAGGCAAAGCTTGTTCCATCTGTAGTTATATTTACTACAGTGCTTGAAGAGCATGCCCAATACATTGAAAGTTTAGGTAAAAAATACAATATACCTACAGTTAATGTAATGAGCAAAGTTTTGGACTCCATCGAATCAGTATTGCATCAAGCACCTATTAGAGAAGCAGGATTAATTAGAAGGCTCGATCAAGAGTACTTCGATAAAGTCTCTGCAATAGAATTTGCTGTTAAGTACGATGACGGTAAGGACCCAAGAGGAATTATCTTAGCGGATGTAGTCTTGCTAGGTATATCAAGAACGTCCAAGACACCGCTTTCTATGTATTTAGCAAATAAAAATTACAAAGTAGCTAACGTACCACTACTTCCTGAGATAGAGCCGAGCGAATTTCTTTTCGAAAAGGACAAAAGGAGGATATTTGGTCTTATCGCATCTGATAGAAAGATAAATGAAATCAGAATTGAAAGGATGAGATCCTTAGGTATAGAGGACATAGGCAATTACGCTTGTACCGACAGAATCAACGAAGAGCTTTTATATTCTAAGGAAATAATGTGTAAGATCGGCTGCCAAGTAATTGATGTTACAAATAAAGCTATAGAAGAAACTGCATCGATAATAATCGAAAGTTTAAATAGAGATTTTGGTGAGATGAATGACTAATTTTAGAGAAAATTATGAAACATTTCAAAATTCTTACCTATCTGAATACGCTTGTAGATGCTCAGATACAAAGGGAAGAAAGATTGAAGAAGAAAAGTGTACTATAAGAACTGACTTTCAAAGAGATAGAGACAGAATACTTCACTCAAAAGCGTTTAGAAGGCTTAAACATAAGACACAGGTCTTCTTAGCACCACAAGGTGACCACTTTAGAACTAGACTTACTCATACACTAGAAGTAAGCCAGATAGCTAGAACCATAGCGAGAGCTCTAAGGCTAAACGAAGATTTGGTTGAGGCAATATCCTTAGGTCATGACTTAGGACACACTCCATTCGGTCACGCAGGTGAGAGCGCATTAAATGAAAAGTGTAAGGACTTTGGTGGATTCAAGCACTATAAACAAAGTTTAAGAGTTGTTGATGTACTTGAAAAGAGAAATGGTCGCTTCGGTCTAAATCTTTGTGAAGAGGTTAGAGATGGTATACTTAATCATAGCGGACAAAATGAAGCCTTTACTCTTGAAGGAAAGTTAGTAAAGTTTGCAGATAGGATTGCTTATATCAATCACGATATAGACGATGCCATCAGAGCGGGTATATTATCAGAAAAGGATATACCAAAAGATTTGATAGAAATATTAGGAGATTCTCACTCAAAAAGAATAAATACCTTAATTACAGACATATTAAATGAAAGCTACGGACAAAATCACATAGCCATGTCGAAGGAGATTGGCGAAGCAATGGAGGCTTTAAGAGCTTTCATGTTTAAGGAAGTTTACTTTAATCCAATAACTACCAAAGAACATGATAAGGCGAAAAACATAATATCGATGCTATATGATTATTATGTAGAACATCCTGAAAAATTACCTGAGAATATTAAAGAGATAGATGCAAGTCTTAATCAACAAATATGTGACTACATCGCGGGTATGTCTGATATATATGCAATAAACGAATTTAACAAGATATATGTACCACAAACGTGGAAAAATGAGGTTATACTATGAAAGTAATTAATGCTGCAGTCATTGATAAAATTAAAGAATTTAATAATATTGAAGATGTGATTGGAGAAAATATTAAACTTGAGAAAAAAGGCACATCTTATACTGGTCTGTGCCCATTTCACAAGGAAAAGACTCCTTCCTTCCACGTTAATAGCAAGGACGGTTACTACAAGTGCTTTGGCTGCGGTGAAGCAGGTGACGTTATTACTTTTATAGAAAAGTATAAAAACTACTCTTTCCAAGAAGCAGTTGAGTACCTTGCAGATAGAGCAAATATAACGCTTCAAGAAGCAACAGCTAAAAAAAAACTGAAAATGATCTCATAGAGAAATTTTATGATATCAATAAAACAGCTCTTGACTTCTTCCAAAATCAAATACTAAAGTCAAAAATTGCTATTGATTATTTGATGAAGAGGAAGTTAAATAAAGACACTGTTTTAAAATATCAATTAGGCTACGCACCAAACGAGTGGACAGCGCTTAAAGACTATTTACTAGGCAAAGGATATAATGAAGACTTCATAATTAGAGCAGGCCATGCGAAGAGAAAAGAAGGAAAAGACAGTTCATATGACACTTTTAGAAACAGATTAGTTTTTCCTATAGTGGACTCACATAACCATGTTCTTGGCTTTAGCGCAAGAAGCTTGGATAATAGTATGCCTAAGTACTTAAACACTAGCGAAAATATCGTTTTTAAGAAGAGAGAATTATTATTTGGCTACAATATATATAAAAAAGAAGCTGATAGAGATAAAATACTATTGGTAGAAGGAAACATTGACGTAATGAGTCTTTATCAAGCAGGTGTTAATTACGCTGTTGCCAATCTTGGAACCGCTTTCACCATAAACCAAGCTAATCTACTTAAAAGAAACGCAAAGAAGATTTATATCTGCTACGATGGTGATAAGGCAGGTAAAAACGCAACACACAAGGCGATTGAGATACTTAGGTCAATAGATGCTAAGGCAAATGTAGTTGAACTACCAGAGGGCCTTGATCCAGATGATTATATTAAGAAGTATGGTCTTGCTGGTTTTACGGCAAAGATAAATGAAGCAAAAAATTCTGTAGAGTACGAAGTTTCAGAGCTTATGGAGCTTTATGACGTTAACGATCCTGAAAGCCTTCTTCAGCTTATCAATGAACTCTCAGATTTATTATCAAAGATAAACGATAAGATTGAAAGAGAGATTTACATAGACTATATTTCAAGGGTCTACTCTATAGACAAGAGGCTATTAACAAATCAAGTTTCAAAAACAAAGTACGTTAACAATTATAAAGAAAAATACACTGTACCAGAGGTACCAAGAATTAAAAAGTTAGATATAGAAATTATCGATGAGAATCTTTTAATATATGCTCTTGCAGATATTAAATATTTTAAATATATTAATAAGGAAATTTCTATAGATAATTACAGTAAAGTGTTTAAAGTTAATATGCCACTACTTAAGTCCAAATACGAGGGCAATGGTGAGATAGAGCTTGACGACTTTGATTTAGCTGATAAAGAAAATGCGCTTTTAGAGATTGATAGTATTAGAAAGAAATCGGAAGAATCTACTTATATGAATCTCGAAGAATTATTAGAAAAAAGAGAGAAGCTAAAATCAAAGGATTACGTAAGCGATTTATTGAGCCAGATTAATGATGGCAAAAGTGATGCGATGGAGCTTTTAAAATTAATTAAAAAGCAAAAAGATAATGAATGATGAAGGGAAGTGTTCTTATGAAGAAAGAAAAGAATGCTAAGACGAATAATATTCAAGAAGATAATTTAAATGAAGAGGCAATAAAGATAATAGAAGAAGAAGTCAGTGAAGAAAAAAGACAAGCTATGTATAATCTAATCGATGCTAGCAGACAGAAGGGCTTTATCGAATATAAAGATATTGAAGATGGCTTGGATAAATATGATCTTAGTGAAGATGAGATTCTATCTTTCTACGATGCCTTAGATGCTGTGCAAATTACTATTGTCGACTCAAAAAACTCAGATGACGAGGAGATAGATTTAGAAAAGGATCTTGATATTGTTTCTGATGATGAAGACGAAGATATTGATTTAGATGAATTAAGATCTTTTGAGGAAGAATTAAGTAAAGAAGATAAACTTGAAGCTATTAGAGAAAAAGGAAAGAACAAGGTTGTTACAACTGATGACCCTGTTAGAATGTATCTTAAAGAGATAGGACGTATACCACTATTAACTTATGAAGAAGAGGTAGAACTAGCTAAGAGGATTGAAGCAGGAGATCAGAGAGCTAAGGATCAACTAGCTGAAGCAAACCTTAGACTAGTAGTAAGTATTGCCAAAAGATATGTGGGTAGAGGTATGCAATTTTTAGATTTAATCCAAGAGGGCAACATGGGCCTAATAAAGGCTGTTGATAAATTCGAGCATAAAAAAGGATTTAAGTTTAGTACTTACGCTACATGGTGGATTAGACAAGCCATAACTAGAGCAATTGCAGACCAAGCAAGAACAATTAGAATACCAGTTCATATGGTAGAAACTATAAATAAACTTGTTAGAGCACAAAGACAACTAGTCCAAGAACTAGGTAGAGACCCACTTCCAGAAGAAGTTGCAGAGCTTATGAACATGGATGTTGAAAAGGTAAGAGAAGTTCAAAAGATAGCTCAAGAGCCAGTCTCACTTGAAACACCTATAGGCGAAGAAGAAGATTCACACCTAGGTGACTTCATTCCAGATGAAGAAATACTTTCACCATCTGATGCGGCTACAAACACTATGCTTAGAGAGCAATTGATTTCGGTTTTAGATACACTAACAGATAGAGAAAGAAAAGTTCTAGCCTTAAGATTTGGCCTTGACGATGGCAGGACAAGAACGCTTGAAGAAGTTGGCCAAGCCTTTGACGTTACAAGAGAAAGAATAAGACAAATTGAGGCAAAGGCACTAAGAAAGCTTAAACATCCAAGCAGATCTAAAAAGCTTAGAGACTTCCTTGAACTATAATGAATTATTCTTTTAGACTTACTGAGATTGCAAAATCAGTTAAAGAAGGATCATCCTTAGTCGATGTTGGCTGTGATCACGGCTACATCGCTAAGATGCTTTTAGACTCAAATACCATAGTCAAAGTCATAGAGAGCGATATCAGTGAAAAATCACTTGAAAAGGCAAAGCTGCTTCTTTCAGGAGAAAAGTACAAGGACAAAGTTAAATTCATTGTGAGCGATGGACTTTTAGGCATTGATACAAGCACTTATGATACGCTTTTAATTGCTGGCATGGGCGAAGAGACTATAATAAGTATACTAAATGTGAGCATTGATAAAGTAAGAAGCTTTAAGCATATCATCCTGCAAGCTATGGGCGAAGGCTCAAACATAAGAAAGTATTTCATGGAGAATGATTTCTTTATAGAAAAAGAGCGCCTATTTATAGAGAAAGACAAGTACTACAGGCTATATGAGATAAAGAATAAAAAGACTAATATCGCCGATTATAAATTTCCTGTAAACTTTGATAGAAATGATATTTCGTACTTAAATACTTACTATGACAATGAAATTAAAAATATAAAAACTATACTTCAAAAGATCAATAAAGAAAAAAATCTGATGAAGTATAATGAACTAGAAGAAGAGTTAAATAAAATTTTACAATACATGGAGAAGATCAATGAAAAAAGATAAAATTATTAGTGCAATTGAAAGCATCTTCCCAAAGGAGCACGCAGAGCCTTGGGACAATTCGGGACTCATAATAGATGCAGATAAAGAAGATATTAATAAAATTTATTTAAGCGTTGATCTCTTATATGATAATATTAATGAACTGGATGATGTGGATATGGTCATAACGCATCATCCTTTAATTTTTAAAGGCATTAAAGAGATTGATATGAGTGCTAGCTCGAAGCTTGTTAAAGAGATGATTAAGCATGACATAGTCTACTACAGCGCACACACTTCTTTTGATATACAAAAAGCAGGCTTTTATAAATTTTATGAAGATAAATTAGGCTTGGTCAACACAGACTTTGCCATCAAAGTAGATGATGACTTGGGTTATGGCATAGCCGGTGATCTTAACGATATGGATCTAATGAGCTTAGCAGAAAGAATCAAAACTATAAACATGGCAAAGTACATTCAAGTATATAAAAATAACGATAAGAACACTAGGATAATGATATTAAATGGTAGTGGAAAAGATTTTTTAGACAATGTTCTTGAGAAAAGACCAGATACTCTTATAACATCAGACCTAGGCTACCACGATGTACAAGCACTAAGAAACGCAAAGATTAACTTAATTATGCAAGACCATAACAGCAGTGAAAGTGCTTTCGTTAATATCATGGAAGAGCTTATCAAGAAAGATTTTGAAGACGCAGAAATCATAAAAAATTTCTCATCTTTTACTGATAATATTGAAATATTATAGAAATTTTATAGATTTTGTAGTATAATTAAATTTGTAATGAGTAAACCAGATGGTTGCGTGCTTAGGCATGAGGAAAGTCCGTGCTCCGTAGAGCAGAATGCTGGATAACGTCCAGTGAAGGTGACTTCAAGGATAGTGCAACAGAAATAAACCGCCATATTGGTAAGGGTGGAAAGGCAGTGTAAGAGACTACCTACTTTTAGGCGACTAAAGGTGACATGTAAACCCCATTCGGAGCAAAACAAACAAGGATAAAAGGTTGCTGCTCGTAACCTCCTGTAAGGTAAGTTGCTTGATTTTAGTGGTAACACTAAAACTAGATAGATAACCATCTAATACAGAACACGGCTTATAGGTTTACTCATTTACATAAATTTTCAACATGGGAGCAATAAAATGAAAGCAAAAACAAGTACAAATACAATTACAAAGGCGGCAGTAATCGCCACACTATACACAATACTAATACTATTACAAACAATATTACCGTTCCAACAATTGACATTTGGACCAATACAATTAAGACTAGCAGAAGGACTTACAGTTCTTCCACTAATGGAGGCAGCTGCAGTGCCTGGACTATTCGTAGGATGTTTAATCTCAAACATCTTTTTATCATTTATGTCTGGCTATGGCATGATAGATATTATATTCGGAAGTTTAGTTACATTACTCGCGGCATATTTAACTAGAAAAGCAAAATCTAAATACTTAGCTATGTTACCACCAATTATTTTAAATGGTTTCTTAGTATCAATATGGGTGTCTTATTTCTCAGGTATACCATATTTTACAACAGTTTTAGGAATCATGGGTGGAGAAGCAATAAGCGTTGTAGTATTTGGATCATTAATTTATTATATTTACGATAAAAGATTAAAAAAGGTGATTTAATGAAAAAAAGAAGAATAATTACAATAACTATACTAATACTTATAGTTCTTGCAATTATATGGAAGGTTAATTCATGTGTATCATGGATGTATAAGCCTTATGACCCAAATGATGATACTGAATATACTATAGAAATACCTGAAGGTAGCGGTGCGTCTTATGTAGCTAGAGAGCTTTATGAGATGAAAATCATTAGGAATGGTACTGCATTTAAAGAAGTGCTAAAGGAAAATGACCTTGAAAAGCACATTAAGAGCGGTACATTTAAGGTGAAAAAATCTATGACTTTGCTAGAAATTGCTAATGTAATTGCTGGCGAAGCAGAAGAAGCTCCAAAGGGCGAAACTGTTAAAGTTACCATACCAGAAGGTTTTGAGCTTACACGTATAGCGCAAAGACTTGAGGAAAAGGGCTTAGTATCTAGCGAAGAGTTTTTAAATGAATGCAAAAATGTAGATAAATACAAAGAAAAATATGAATTTTTATCAAGTATTAATAATGATACATTAGAAGGATTTTTATTCCCAGCAACTTATGATATTGCAATGGGTTCAAGCAGCGAAGAGATAATAACTATGATGCTAAATGCTTTTAATAGCATTTATGCAAAGATTAGCTCTGAAGTTGACGATTTAAATAAGCTAATAACTTTAGCTTCAATTGTTGAGAGAGAAGCAAAGCTTGAAGAAGAAAGACCTATCATTGCAAAAGTATTCTTAAATAGAATTGATAAGAATATCAGGCTTCAATCCTGCGCCACAATTCAATACGCACTTGGCGAGAGAAAGCCTAATTTAAGTAATGAAGACTTAAAGGTTGATTCGCCATATAACACATACACACATGATGGTTTACCACCTGCACCTATTTGCAATCCTGGCGAAGCGTCAATCGTTGCGAGCCTTCATCCAGCTGATGTTGACTACTTATACTTTGTAGTTAAGCCTGGCTCAGATGGCGGACATAACTTCTCTTCTGACTACAATAAGTTCCTAGAAGATAAAAAGGATTATAAGAGTAATAATGATTAGTCAGTTTATTGATGAAGATGTTTTTCGCTATGTAGAAGATTTTTCTTCAGAGAGAGAAAAGTTTAAAGATTTAGTGTGCTATGCTGAAGAGAATAGAGTTCCTATAGTCTCACAGGATGTGGCTAGATTTTTAGAGCTTTTACTAAAAACGATTAAGCCTAAGAATATATTAGAGATAGGCTCGGCTATAGGCTATTCGTCTTTGCTTATGCAAAATGCTGCTGGAGCTAATATATTTACTATTGAAAAAGATGAAGATACATTCAAGATACTAGAAGAGAATCTTAATAAATATGATATTGAAAATAAGATAAAAGCTGTCAATAACGACGCTATAAGCGTATTAAAAAAGATGGACAAAGAAGAGAAATTTGATTTTTGCTTCATTGATGCTAACAAATCACAGTATGAAGAGTACTTAAACTTAGTATACGATCTAACAAGTGAGAATGCCATAATACTTATTGACAATATCTTATTCAGAGGCTATGTAGCTAAAGACGAAGATAATAAAAGATATAGAACTATAATAAAGAATTTAAAAAAATTTATAGAAGATGTTAAAAGCGATAAGAGATTTACAGCGAGTCTACTCACTGTTCACGATGGCTTATTGCTTTTAAGGAAGGAGTAAGATGAAAAAAGTTGAATTACTAGCACCAGCAGGAGACTTAGAAAAGTTTAAAACTGCGATACAATATGGAGCTGATGCTGTTTACTTAGCTGGAGACAAGCTAGGTTTAAGAACTGCTTCTAAAAATTTTAGCTTAGATGATATAAAGGAAGCAACAAAGCTTGCTCATGATTTAGATAAAAAAGTTTACTTAACACTTAATGTTATTTCACATAACAAGGATCTAGAAGGTGTTGATGAGTATATACAAAGCTTAGATGAAGCAGGTGTAGACGCCTTTATAGTCTCAGACCCTGGCATATTTCAAAAGGTAAAAACACTTGCACCTAGTAAAGAGATTCATATAAGCACTCAAGCAAATATCACAAATACTGCTACAGTAGAATTTTGGAAGAGCCTTGGGGCAGATAGAGTTATCTTGGCGAGAGAATTAAGTTTAAAAGAAATAAAAGAGATAAAAGATGAAGTTAAAGACAGTATCATGATTGAGACCTTTGTTCATGGAGCAATGTGCATGAGCTACTCAGGTAGATGCCTTTTATCAAACTACATGACAGGCAGAAGCGCTAATATGGGTGACTGCGCTCATCCATGCAGATACAAGTACTATCTTATGGAAGAGAAAAGACCTGGAGAGTACTTCCAAATAACAGAGGATGAAAATGGTTCATACATCATGAACTCAAAAGATCTTTGCATGATTAACTACATTCCTGAGCTTATTGAAGCAGGAGTTGATTCATTCAAAATCGAAGGAAGAGTAAAGTCTGAATATTATGTAGCAACAGTGATTAATCAATATAGAAGAGCTATAGATGATTATTATGAAGATATTGAGAGATATAATTACAATAGAGACAATAATATTTATCTAGAAGAGATAGAAAAAGTTAGTCATAGAGACTTTACTACAGCCTTTTTCTTTGGTGATGTGAAGGAAGCCTCATTAACTTATGACAATTCTTCATATATCAGACTATATGATTTCGTTGCGAAAGTTCTTGACTACGATGAAGACAAAAAGCTAATGAAGGTGCAAGAGAGAAATAAGTTCTCTATTGGCGACGAAGTAGAGATATTTGGACCAAAGTTTTATGACAAATTCACCATAAACAAGATCTACAATGAGGACATGAACGAGGTAGACAATATAAATACACCTATGAAGGAAGCTTATCTAGCATATGATAAGAAGGTTGAATATAATTATATGATTAGAAGGAAGGCCAATGAATAGATTATCTTCTCTATATGATGATAAAGGCATACTAGAGATACAAAGTAGTAAAGCTGAAGAATTTATTAAAAATACCATAGACTACGCCATTGATAATAGAGCTAGCGATATACACTTTGAACCTTATAGTAAGTATATATTGATTAGGCTTAGAATTGATGGCGAACTTGTGTTTTTTAAAAAGATCAATAAAAGCTCTTATCAAAACATTGTCAATATAATCAAGATTAAGTCTGATTGTGACACTGCTATTAAGTTTGCACCACAAGACGGAAGATTTAGCCACGGCGATGTCGACCTAAGGGTTTCTTTTATCGAGGCTATTTATGGAGAGAAAATCTGTATAAGAATTTTAAATAATAAAGAGATGTTTACCATTGACAATATAGGTTTGTCAGATAAGGCAAAAGAACTATTTAAAAAGATAGTTAAATATAAATATCAAATGACTATAATAACTGGGCCAACAGGCTCAGGCAAGAACTCAACTATGTATACTATGCTTAATAACCTAGACAAAGAGCGTCTAAGCATAGTAAGTGTTGAGGATCCTGTTGAGTACAGAGTTAACGATATTGATCAAATTGAAATACATGACTACAAGGACATAACATTTGCAAATACACTTAGGGCCATACTTAGACAGGACCCTGATGTCATAGCCATAGGCGAAATAAGAGACGAAGAATCTGCACAGATAGCTGTAAGAGCTTCTCTAACTGGTCACAAGATCATTACGACTCTACATAGTATGAGCCCCGTAACTAGCATCAACAGACTATTAGAGATGGATGTAGAGGCTTCGTATTTATTTACCTCATTAAACGCTATAGTCAATCAACGTCTTGTAAAGCGTTTGAAGTCATCGTATGAGGATATTGATTTTGCTGATGATACAAGTGAGAGTGAGTACTACGGCAGAATTGCTGTCTTCGAGATAATGCTTATCAATGATAAAATCAGAGACCTTTTATTAAAGAACAATACAAAGCTTACAAGTGAGATTTATAATGAGATGAAGAAACTAAGTGACTATGTTAGCTTTGAAGATTCTATAAATTATCTACTTGAGCATAAGTTTATAGACGAGAAGACTTATGATGAGTTCAAAGAGGGCGATATCAATGAAATTTGAAATCACTTTTGAAGATGGAAGGACAGAAAGCTTAAGAGCTAAAAACATTTACGAAGCCTTTCAATTGACTAAAGAAAAAGATATTGACTTTATGCACGTACAATACTTTAGACCAGCGAAAATCTATAGAGCTCTTAAGATCAATAGTGTAAGCAAAAAGCATATTGCAAACTTCTTTAGAATCATCGCTTTTAATCTAAAGATAAATAATAACCTGCCACAAATCCTAGAGCAAATGTATAATAATTCATCAGCTCTTAGCGATCCACTTAAGAATTATTATTTACTAATTAAGGAGCTTATAGAACACGGCTTTACTTTGTCAGATATTTTAGCAAAGCTTGATATACTTGACAATCTATCCCTTTTAAGTCTTAGGATAGCTGAAAAGTCAGAGCATATAAAGTCAAGCAAGAACTCAAAAGACTTGTCAGAGCAAATACTTGAGATCAGTGAAAATCTTTATGAACAAGAAGAGTATAAAAACACTATAAACAACATCATGATTAAGCCAAAATTTTTAATGTTGACTTTACTTGCTTTTATAATTATGATTATAGTCTTCTTAGTGCCGCAATTTTCTTATCTATTTGATAACGACATGAACTTAATGCCCGATAGCTTAAGAATACTTCTAGTCGTAAGCAATTCAATAAAAAATCATTACATATACTATATCGCGGCTATATTTATAATAATTATAGTTTTCGCGATACTTAATAAGAACGATGCATACTTATATATCAAGCAAAGATATTTACTCGAATCGAAGAACGGTTTATATAAATATAGAGTAAATTACAGAATTTTGTATTATATGCTTAGCATGCTTAGATCAGGCAGCAAAGTTAATGAAATTTTTGATTTCTTTGCAAAAAATTTTGATTTGGTATACTTAAGAAAAGAATTCGAAAGAATGACTAAGATGCTAAATGAAGGAGAGACCCTGCAAAACGTTCTTGATTCTAGCCACATATTTTTAGATGATGTCAAGACCATACTTATAACAGGATATGAATCAGAGCACTTAGTTGAAATTATTGAAAACGTTCTCTCACTATACAAGAGAGATTTAAAGAGAAGACTAGATAAGTTTGTAAATTCTATCGAGCCACTCATGACTATAATCATGGGACTAGTGATTATGCTAATACTTGTAATGGTATTTAAGCCGATGTATGACTCGATGACTAGTATTATTTCATAGGAGGAGGAAATATTATGAAGAACTTTGAGAAGAAAAAAGGATTTACTTTTGTAGAGATAATTATCTCTATAGCGATAGTTGCTATACTTATAGCTGTTGCTATACCTGCCTACAAAGCGATTAAGACTAGCGCTGAAAGAACTGCTCACAACGCTAATGTTGATCAAATCAGTTCAGTTGCTTTATTATACTTTACTGATTTTCCGGACGATCCTGACGTTACATCAGATGAATTATACGCTCAAGGATATTTAAAGAGCAAAGTTACAGTTCCTTCATCAATACCTGCAGGCACAGGTAATACAGCTAAGATATATACAGTGACTCGTGATGATCAAGGCGTTATAACAGTTAGTCCAGACAAGGTAGAAGCTAAGAAGAAGAGCGAGACCGGAACTGGCAATTAATAATTCATAATGCTTATAGCCTTATATATACTTCTGTCACTTCTTCTTTTATTCATCTCATACAAAGACATAAAAGAAGCCGAGTACAATAGTTTTTATTTTTACTTTTTAATAATAATTATCTCAGCTATAGCTATATTAAAAGGTGTATCTTATATTAAGATATGCCTTATATACCTAGCTTTATTTCTTTCGCACATTTTAAAGTCTAAGTACCTTGACTACATTGGTGATGGTGACGTTGATTTATATATTTTGCTATTTATGATATTTGATTTTGAAAAATTTTTGATATTAATAATAATATCAACTCTAAGCGCAATACTTGTAAATCTAGCTAAAAACTATTGGCGTAAGAAAAAGGATAGTGGAGTTAGACTAGTTCCATATATAAGCTTTGCATTTTTTATCTTGATGCTTTTTGATTTATTTAAGGGGAAGGTATTATGAAGAACATTATGTACATCGATTCATCCTATGTGTTTTTAAATAATAAAAAAACTAGCATTGTTGAGCAAATTACTTATGATGATAGTGATAAAAGTGAGAGCCTCAAGTATTTATTCAAGAAGTTTAGAGACAATAAATACTTAAATAAAGATACTATCATAATAAAGCTAAATGATTATGATAGTGATTTAGACGCATACTTAGCTAGCCTAGATACAATTGATCTCTTATCCTTAAACTTAAAAGAAGAAAAGATTATGAAGATTATTACAGATGAAGCGCTGTATAAGTATGACGCAATCACTTCTTCATATGAAAAATCAAACTTTGATATCAATCTTTATAGTCTTGATAAGGATCAGCTTAATAACTATATTTTGAATCAAGCAAATAATACTGACGGCAAGGTCCTAGTCCTACTTAAGACAAAAGAATTTGAAGAAGCAAATAATATTTTATACTTAAAAGATTTATTTAAGATAGCCTCTAAAAAATATAAAAATAAGGTGAACATATCACTTATAATAAACATAGCTCTTGACATCATTATACTAGCCTTACTTATATTGCTTCTATTGAGGTTTATACGATGAGAAAGTATATAAATAAAGGGCTAATCATAGTTTTACTTATACTAGCTAATTTATTTTTGCCTATAAATCGCGAGAAGCCAAATTATACAGAGAGTGAAGTAAAAAAGAGATTTACTCTTGCGAAAGACAAGAACGACACACAGCTAAAGAAGGCAAAAAAGATTGATATTGCAAAGCATGATGCTGATGCGAGAACTATTAGCAAAGAAGAAATCATTAATAAGGTCATAATGTCTACGACTAATAGCTTTATTAGCTCTAGTGATTTTGACAAAGAAGACCCTTTTGATATCCTTGATGATTTTGATGAAGAAGACGAAGATGCTGACGAAGAGGCCATAGTTTTAGAAAGTGAAATAAGTAATCCTATGCTGGACAGATGGGAAGCAAAGTCGGGAAGCGTTTATTATCAAGATGAGAAGTCGCTTGTTTTATACAATGAAAGCAAAGAGAATATAGTTTTACTACCAAAGAATGATATTATAATTAATAAAGATTTTGTAAGTATCGATTTTACTGGCTGTAGTGAGGCAAAATTAAAACTTATTAAAGATGGCAAAGAAGCAGTAATTGATTTAGAGGGAGCATCTGACTTTAAATACTTTTACATCGGCAATGATTTTATAGGGGCAAGTATAGAGTATATCGAGTTTATAAGAGATAGCGATATGGCTTTTTATTTATCTATAGGTGAGATTGATTATGAATAAAAAAGGATTTACATATATTGACACAGTCATATCTTTATGCGTGGCAGCTATAATCATATCTATGTTTATACTTGCGTATAGAGAGCTCAGTAATTATAGCGAGAGAGCTGAGGTCAAAAACGTTGTTCAAATAATAAAAAAGGCTAGACTTAGCGCTATCATGCAGATGATTGATGTTGAAGTAGTTCTTGATGGTGACGAGATTCTTGTCTCAAATATCAATGATATGAAGAAAGTTTATAAGCTGGAGCACCTTAAGTTTGAATCGAGCGAAATATTTCAATTCACAAGTGAAGGCGGCACAAAATCTTTTATGGGCTCTTATAATATTATGCTAGTTTCTAATAAGAGTAAAAAGAAATATAATGTGATTGTAGCAGCAGTTGGAGGACAGGTTAGGTATGAAGAAGTATAAAAAAGCACTTACAATGATGGATATTGTAGTTTCCTTTGCTATACTTTCTTGCTTCATACTTTTTCTGTCTATTTTTTTGAAGAATTTTATGTCGCTAGAAGCAGATACGAAGAAGCTTAGAAAAGCTGATGCCTTTGCAAGTAACGCTATGGAGATACTTAGATCAGATGACACAAACGATGTTTATGTTATTTCAGATAAAATAAAAGACAATTTAGGCGAAGACTGTAAATTTAATCTCGTTAAAGAAGCTTATACTGGAGATTTATATACATTCACACTATATATAATTGACGAAGAAGGAAATACATATGAAGAATATCAGATCATCAAATAAAAAAGCAGAGTCCTTAATTGAGTTAATTATCGCTCTATTTCTCTTGTCAATAGTTTTGTTCGAAGCAAGCTCTTTACTTAAAAACTTTACCAGTTTTTCAAAAAGATACGAAGAAAGCTTAGAGAAAGAAGACGACATTAATCTATTCTTTTCATTCATTGAAAATGATTTTACTTTATATAACGCAGTGAGTGTTAAGGCTGACTCTATCCATTTTGAAAAGAAAGGCTCAAGAGAACTTAAATCATCTGACTATTATATGGACGGCGATAGAATAAAGAGAGTTGCAGGCTCTAAGTCTATTGGCGTAACATACTTTTTATCAGGACTTGAAGACCTTTCCTTTGCTTATAATGCTGAGGATGCCTTTGTAAGCATGCAAATCAAAGTAGATGGCAAAGACTATAAAAAGCTATTCAGTACAAAGTATCTTGAGGTGATAGAATGAAGAAGGGCAGTGCAAGCTTAGTAGTTTTATCTGTAATATTTTTACTAACGGCTCTTTTAATATATCTCTTTGAATACGTAAGCGTTGAAAGAATGATGTATCTCAACAGGTCAAAGATGAAGCAATATGCTTATAATGAGGAGTCCATTCATAATATAATTACTAAGGATATAGAAGAGACCTACTTAAATGGCGGCGACATTCATGATATCATAGGTAAAGATTACTCAGTTTTTGAAAACCAAAAAGCTGTAGTCTCACTTAATGATCCAACAGCAAAGAACGCTATTAATATTTATTACCAAGAAATACTAGCTAATAAAAAGAAAAAAACTACTAATGCAAAATATTCTTTGCTAAATAGAATATTTTTTAAAGACAATCCTAGCACTAAAGATAAGAAAGATTTTTGCGAAGAAATAATTCAAGATAACGAAGTGCAAAATTTTAGCACTAGCGAAATCAATAATTACTTTATCGATATAGATGAGATAGATGCAAGAAACTTTGATTATACGAACGCCATAGTCAAAATCACAGCTGATGATGAGGACCTGTGTGCTAACATTAATGGCTCAGGTATAATGATTATAGATGGCGATGTGAATTTAAAAGCAAATTTTAAGTTTAGAGGACTTTTGATTATAGATGGCAGCTTAAATATTGAGGGTGAAAGCGACATAATGGGCGCTCTTATTGATATAGATAAAGAATCTAATATTGACTGTTTCAAATCACTTAATATGATGTATAGAAGGTGCAAAACATTCAAAGGAATAATAAAGGTAACTAGGTCAAACTATTAAAGATAAGATTTATTTATAAAAATATCGATATTATTAAAAAAATACTTGTTAAATTACAAATTAACTGATATAATAGTCTTAGAGATTAGAATTTAGGAGGAAATATATGTTATCGGCAAGTGATTTTAGAAATGGCGCTACATTCGAATGGGATGGAGACGTTTATCAAGTATTGGACTTTCAACATGTTAAGCCAGGAAAGGGAGCTGCTTTTGTTAGAGCAACTATCAGAAGCGTACTAAGTGGCGCAACAAAGGAAGTAACATTCAACCCAACTGAAAAGTTCAATGACGCACAATTGGAAACAAAAGAAATGCAATATCTTTACAATGATGATGCACTTTACTACTTTATGGACAACGAAACATATGAGCAACTTCCATTAAACAAGGACGAAGTTCAAGAAGCTATTCAATTCTTAAGAGAAAATGATACAGCAGTTATAAGATTCTACAAAGGCAAAGCATTTTCAGTACAAGCACCTAACTTTGTTGAACTAGAAGTTACTCAAACAGAACCTGGTGTTAAGGGAAACACTACTACTGGAGCTACTAAACCAGCTACTGTAGAAACAGGATTTACATTAAATGTACCACTATTTGTTAATATTGGTGATAGAATTAAAATTGACACAAGAAGTGGAGAATATTTATCTAGAGTTTAAGGAGGTAGAAAAAATGTACGAACTATCAAAGAGAGTTTCTTATTTAAAGGGACTTGCAGAAGGCTTAGGCTTGAATGAAGAAAGTAAAGAAGAAAAGATTTTAAGTGAAATCATCGACATTCTTGATGAGATGGCTGAAGTTGTTTGTGATAACGAAGTAGCTATCGAAGATTTAGAAGACTACATCTTCGAAGTAGACGAAGATCTTTCTTACTTAGAAGATGATGTTTATGGCGATGACTACGAAGATTATGATGATGACGACTACGACTACGATTTCGATGATGATTACGACTTTGATTATGATGATGATTACTTCGAATATCCAGAAGAAGATGAAGATGAGGAGGAAGACTCTAAATAGAGTAAGATATGGGAAATAACAATATTGGAAAGATCACTATATCTGATGATGTTATAGCAACTATAGCTAGCAATGCAACATGCGAAGTAGAACATGTTTGCTCACTATCAGCAGGTATTGGATCGAACATTACTGATTTATTAGGAGTAAAGAATTTTAATAAACCAATTAAAATTGAAAGCAGTGAAGAAGGTTGTATAATAGACATATATGTTGACATCGAATACGGTGCAAAGATTGACAAGGTTGGATACGATATTCAATCAAGTGTAAAATCGGCTGTTGAAGAGATGACTGACATACATGTTTTGCAAGTTAACGTTCATGTAAAGGGCGTTAAAGAAATACAAAAGGCTAATAAATAATTTGATTAAACTCCAGTAATTGCGCTGGAGTTTTTTTAAATAAAAACTTAGGCACACAGCTGCCTTCTAAGTGAGGGATAATATGTCATACGACAAGACTAGATTAAATTTAATGAATGCAATATATCAAATTGACCTAAATAAATATACTTCAGTAAGTGATTTAGATGGGTATTTTGAAGCGCTTGAGATAAGCGAAGAAAATAAATTGAAACTTAGTAATAGGCTTGAGAAATTTATTGAGAATATCAATCTAATTGATACAGAGCTTAAAAAAGCGTTTAAAGATGCAAAGCTTGAAAGACTATCATACATTGACAGAACACTACTAAGACTTGCCATCTTTGAAATATATATAGAAGAAGAAATTGCTTATCAAATTATTATCAATGATATAGTAGAAATTGCAAAGAACTTCTCAGACGATAACTCATATAAATTTATTAACGCTATACTAGGTGACTACGTAAGGAACTATTACCATGAATAAATTCACGGTAACGGGGCTTAACGACTACATAAAGGATGTTTTGGCGAACGATTTTCTTTTGCAGGAGATATACGTCGAAGGGGAAGTTGCTGATTACAAGAAAAATAATTCGGGTCATTTATACTTTTTGATTAAGGACGAGAGCTCCAAGATTAAGTGCGCCTTCTATTGTTATAAGAATGAAGAAGAGATTACTCTTGAGAATGGTATGAAGGTCTTTATCAAAGGAAAGATTTCTACTTACGATCAAAATAGCACATACCAGATCAATGTTGATTATGTTGAAGAGCTTGGCATAGGTAAGCTCAAAAGAGAGTTTAGAAAAACGCTTGAGAAGCTTGAAAAGGAAGGCCTTTTTGGCGAGGAATTTAAACAAGAAATACCAAAGTACCCAAGAAGACTTGGCCTAATCGCTTCATCAACGAGCGCCGGCTTCAGAGATATAGTAAAGGTGCTTAGACGAAGGACCAATATGATTGACATAATTTTATATGATTCCTTCGTTCAAGGGGATATGGCTGTATCTAATATCAATAGCGGCCTGGATTACTTCAATCAAAAGAACGATGTTGATCTCATTCTTATTGCTAGAGGCGGCGGTAGTTACGAAGAGCTAGCCGTTTTTAACGACGAGAGCATGGCAAGAAAGATATTCGCATCAAAGATACCAGTTATGACAGCCGTTGGTCACCAGATAGATAGCTTTATAGCTGACCTTGTAGCAGATAAAAGATGCGCAACGCCATCTGAAGCTGCTGAAATTATATCCAAGTACTACTATGAATTGCCAGATTTATTAGATCAAAATATATTGCAGATAATTTTTTTAATGAATCACTTTATTTCAAGCGAGGAAGCCAATTTAAAGAACAAAAGAGATTTGATTAATAGCTTAAACACTAAAACTCTTATAGATAATTTTTGTTCAAAGACAAATAATCTTATGATATTAATTAAAAAAGAGATGGATAAGTATATTTATACTAAGGAGAAAAAAGTCGATATGCTCGCTTCAAGGCTAATTTATTCATCCGTAAGTAAAAGGATAGACGAAGCGAATAACACTATTGACAAGAGAATTGTTAATATTAATCAAGCTATGAACAATAAGCTGAGCGCTATGACAGAGGATTTACAAAAGTTTAAGCTAAGGCTTACAATAAACGATATTTACAAGACTTTAAGAAGAGGTTACTTTTTGATAAGTGATTTAGATAATAAAACTATAAAAGATGCTAATAATATAAAGATAGGCTCAGATATATTAATTAAGTCATACAATAGCAGTATTAAAGCTCATGTTTTGGAGGTAAATAATGACATTAAATTATGAAAAAACATTAGATAACTTAGACGATATTCTTGAGAAATTGCAAAGTCAAGAGCTAAGTTTAGATGAAAGCATAGATGAATTTGAAAAAGCAGTTAAGCTTTACAAAGAATTGAATAAAAAATTAAGTGAAGCCAAGATGAAGATTAAAAAGATTGAGATAGATGACTTAAATCTATCAAAAGAGATTGATTATGACGTTGAAGACAATGACTTTGAAACTATAGACTCATTCAAAGACTTTGGTGAAGCGCGCGACGATGAACTGGACTACGATGATGATGAATATTAATACATTTAAAGAGGCCTTTGACAAGAGGCTTCCCATGGAGCTAAAGCCTTACCTTAATGATGACGTCATCTCAGAGGCCATAGAATACGCCTCATACGATGCAGGTAAGAGGCTTAGACCCTTTATTCTATATAGCCTTGGGAATGAGCTGGAGCTCGATAAGAAGCTAATAAATGCCTTTGCTGTAGCACTTGAGTTAATACACAATTATTCCTTAGTTCATGATGATTTGCCAGCTATGGATAACGATGAGTATAGACGCGGTAAATTTACAGTTCACAATAAATATGGTGAAGCAAACGCAATTTTGTGTGGCGATGCACTTTTGAACCTGTCTATGGAATACTTAGCTCATAAGCTTAGAGATAATGATAATAAAAACATATTAAAAGCAATGAGCTATATGTATAGATCATCAGGCGTTAAAGGCATGATACTTGGCCAGTCAGAAGACATACGCATGGAGAGTGGCGAGATAGGCACATATACTTACGATGATTATAAGAGAATGATACTTAATAAAACAGGAAGACTTTTTAATATAGCCTTTCTTGTTCCGTGTATACTTGCCGATAAAGATGAAGAGACAATGAAAAATGTTTTAATCTTCTCCAGATTATTTGCAATGAGTTTTCAGATAAAAGATGATCTTGATGACTTAAATGAAAATAAAGAGATAGATGGAAACAATATACTTAAGTTTCATACAGTTGAAGAGGCAAAAGAGATACTTGATGAAAATCTTAAGAAGATGAAGGTGCTTCAAGCAAAGCTTAATTATGAAACAACAAAGTACTCATTAGAATTAATTAAATAAGATATATCTAAAACATATTGATTTTGGAATCAGTATGTTTTTTTTATGATATAAGTTGATTATTGCTTTATATGTGATATAATATTTATAGATATAAATTGAATGAAAGGGGATATTAATCATGAAGAAGAATGCTATCATATCATTTTGTCTTATTATACTTTTATTATTAGTCTCAATTTTTTCTTATAATAACTATATTAACACTAAGACTAATGACATAAGGACAATAAATTTAAAAGACTTGGAATATAAAGAATTTAATTTAAGTAAAGAGGATTACATAGAAGATTTTAATTTTGCATACAATACCTTGAAAGAGCATTATCCATTTTTTGAAGTTAATAAAAAATTATATGGTATTGATTGGCTAGCTAACAAAGAGAAGTATGAAGCATATATTGCAGAGTCAAAAGATGATGCAGACTTTTTTACTAGAATGACTTATGTTTTAGCTGAACTTCACAATGGACATACTCATTTAATGCCAGAAGATTTTGCAATGTTTATGTATACGACTTATTATCCTATGCCAAAGAATTCTTGGAGACATTATATTACTGAAATGTATGAGAAAGAAAGCGTTCGAAGAAGATACAATATTAATAATGAAACGGTAAAAAAATATGTTGCTGAAAATATGAAGAGCGATGATGAAGTAAATAAGAATTATTCTAAAAATCTTATAACAGAGAATATTATTAAAGATAAACTCGCTTATATCAGAATTAAATCACTCATTGGAGGTCAATATATTAATCAAGATAAAGATATTATTATTAATTATCTAAATGAAATAAAAGATTATCCTTTCTTGATAATCGATATAAGAGGCAATGGTGGTGGCGATAGCGGATATTGGCAAAATTTTTTACTTCCCAAAATAGTAGATAAAAAATATGAAACAAAAAATTATCTTTTTATTAAATTGGGAAAATTATATGAAAAAATCTTTAGACAGGAGCGATTTGACAATGATGTAAAAACATTTTTAGATAATTCCTCATTTAGCGATGATGTGAAAAAGATTCTTAGTAATTTTGACGGCTATACAACTTGGAATATGTCTGTTGAGCCAAGTGAAGACTCTATTCACTTCAAAGGAAAGGTATATCTTTTAGTAGATAATGGTGTTTACTCTTCGGCTGAGATGCTTGCCTCATTTTGCAAAGAAACTAAGCTTGCTACCTTAGTTGGCAGCAGAACTGCTGGTGACGGTATTGGTTTTGATCCAATGCAAGTAGACCTTCCTAATACGGCATTTGTTTTGAGATTATCAAATGTAATGGGTGTAACAGAGTCTGGATCAATAAATGAATTAGATCAAACAGTGCCAGATATTATTGTTCAAGAGAGTGAAGAGGATAAGACGGGCCATCTTGAAAATCAAAGGATTATAAAAGCAGTGATGAGAGATGCTGGCCTTAGTAAATAAATAAAAAGCAATATATCATATTGATTGTAAGAAAATTTCTAAAATTTTATAAAAAATACTTGAAATATGAACATTTATATGATATAATTTAGTGGTTAATGAGGTAAGAGAGGTGAAATAAATGAAAAAAGACATACATCCAGAATTTAAAGAAGTAACTGTAACATGTGCATGTGGTAACACTTTCGTTACAGGCTCAACAAGAGATGAGTTAAAAGTAGAAGTTTGCTCTGAATGTCACCCATTCTTTACAGGTAAACAAAAATTTACTGAACGTGGTGGCCGTGTAGAGAAATTCAAGAAGAGATACAAAAAAGACGAAAATTAGCAGACTTTTTTCTGCTAATTTTTCATTATATAGGTGAAAAAATGAAAAAGAATTTTAAAACAAGTATAGGTGGACAAGCTTTAATCGAAGGCATACTTATGAAAGGACCACAAATGACTTCAGTTGCCGTAAGAAAACCAGATGGCGAGATAGAAGTCAAGGTAAAAGATGAATCAGCTAAGAACAATAAGCTCATCTTCAAAATCCCACTCATAAGAGGTATATCTAAGCTAGTGGACTCAATGTCTGAAGGCACTAAAGCTCTCTATTATTCTGCTTCTTTTTATGACGATGATGAGGACAAAAAAGAAACTAGTAAATTTAAAGATACTTTGTTTAATATTTTTACTTTTGTTTTTTCTTTTTTTATAGCTATAGGACTTTTTGTTGTAATTCCAACATTCATAGCTAACTTCTTAAAGGATAAAATCAATAATATATTCTTACTAAACTTCGTTGAAGGCTTGATAAGGATATCTATATTTTTAATATATATTACTTTAATATCGAATCAAAAAGATTTAAAGAGAGTATTCATGTATCACGGCGCTGAGCACAAAACCATCTTTGCTTATGAGAAAGGTCTTGATCTTACTGTTGAAAATGTACAAAAGATGAGCAAGTATCATCCAAGATGCGGAACAAGCTTTTTGTTTATGGTTATGCTTGTATCAATAGTGGTGCTATCATTCTTCGGTTGGCCATCGCCAGTAATGAGAGTAGTCTCAAGAATTATAGCTCTGCCACTAGTAGCTGCTATATCATACGAGATCAATAGACTCATAGGCAAGTACGATAACGTGGGCTTTTGTAGAGCAGTTGCTAAACCAGGACTATGGCTTCAAAAGATTGCTACAGTCAAAGAGCCTGATGACGATATGGTTGAAGTAGCGATAGCGGCGGTTAAAGAGGTAATACCTAGTGAAGAAGGTTTAGACGCTTGGTAGTTAAAGATATTATAAGGAAGGCTTTAGCTGATATTGAAGCATCAGGAAAAAATATACCTAATCCAATGGGCGAGATATATATACTTCTAGAGCATATAACGAGCAAGGACAAGCTATTTTTAAGCTTGAACAAAGATTTTGATATTAATGAAGAAGAGTTTTTTACGCTTCTTAATAAGAGGTTAAACGATACGCCCATGGCTTATATCATAGGCAAGAAGTATTTTAGAAACATTGTTCTAAAAACTGATGAAAGAGCTTTGATACCTAGATTTTGCACTGAAGAATTAATTGACATTGTTAATAGCTTTATTAAGCCTAATGACAGTGTATTAGATATGTGTACGGGAACGGGAGCCATTGCTCTTGCTATTAAAGAAGAAAATACAAAAGTTGATGTTACTTGCTCAGATATTTCAGAAGATGCACTTAATTTAGCTAAGGAAAATGCTGAATTAAACAATTTATCTATTAATTTCATTTTATCTGATTTATTTGAGAATATTAGTGAAACTTATGATATACTAATATCGAACCCACCATATATATCTAGTGAAGAATATATGGGTTTGGAAAAGGATATATTTAAGGAGCCTAAACTTGCCTTAGTAGGCGGGGATTTAGGTTATGAATACTACGAGAAAATCATTAGACAGGCTAGAGAAAAGATTAAACGCATGGTATTTTTCGAGATTGGATACGATCAAGGAAATATTGTAAAAGATATATTAGAAAAGAATAATTATAAAGATATTAAAATCTACAAAGACCTTGAAGGCTTTGATAGATTTATTTCTGCCTGCATTTAGGAGATGAGAAAATGTTAGAAAAATTAAATTTTATTGAAGACAAGTATAAAGAACTTGGCGAAAAGGTTATGGATCCAGATCTTTTGAAAGACATGAAAGAGTATCAAAAGACAATGAAGGAATACTCTGACTTAAAGCCAATAGTTGATAGATATAAAGAGTATCAAGGTTATTTAAATGAACTTAAAGATACTGAAGAGATGCTTGGCGAGAACCTTGATGATGAGATGAGGGAACTTGCTAAGGAAGATTTAAAGAACTTACAAGAAAATATTGATAAGGCTGAAGAAGACCTTAAGATTATGCTTATACCAAAGGACCCTAATGATGACAGAAACGTTATCGTAGAAATTAGAGGCGGTATAGGCGGTGAAGAAGCTGCACTGTTTGCAGGAGACTTATTCAGGATGTACTCGATGTATGCTGACAAGAGAGGCTACAAAACTGAAGTCATGAGTACGAACGAAACTGGTATAGGCGGCTTTAAGGAAGTTATCTTCATGATAAATGGTAAAGGTGCTTACTCAAGACTTAAGCACGAATCAGGCGTTCACAGAGTTCAAAGAGTTCCTGAAACAGAAGCCTCCGGACGTATACACACATCAGCAGCTACTGTTGCTGTTATGCCTGAAGCTGATGACGTTGAGATTGAAATTAATGAAAACGATTTAAAGATAGACGTATATAGAGCTAGCGGACACGGCGGACAATGCGTTAACACAACTGACTCTGCTGTTAGAATCACTCACGTTCCTACAGGACTTGTAGTTACTTGCCAAGACGAAAAATCACAATTAAAGAACAAAGAAAAAGCAATGAAGGTTCTTAAATCAAGACTATATGACAAGATGCTACAAGAACAAAATGATGAACTTGCTAAGCTTAAGAAGGGCCAAGTAGGTTCAGGCGATAGATCTGAAAGAATTAGAACATATAACTTCCCACAAGGAAGAGTAACTGATCATAGAATCAATTTAACATTATATAGATTGGAAGACTTTTTGAATGGGGATTTAGATGAGATGATAGACGCTCTACTAACTCACGAACAAGCAGAAAAATTAAAAGAATTGGAGGCATAAGATGAAAGCATCTCTTAGTATTAAGAAATCGATTTTAGCTTTGCAACATCTGATTGCTATGTTTGGAGCTACAGTTTTAGTTCCTATACTTACAGGACTTGATCCTTCTGTAGCACTTTTCAGTGCTGGTTGTGGTACACTTATATTCCACTATTGCACAAAGAAAAAAGTACCAGTATTTTTGGGCTCATCATTTGCATTTATACCAGTTATAGTGCAAGTAGCTGAGCAATATGGCGATCTTAGATACGCTCAAGGCGGTATGCTGGTAGCAGGTTTGGTCTATGTATTATTTTCATTCTTCATCAGAGGTATAGGCATAGAAAAAATACAAAAGATACTACCGCCACAAGTAATTGGACCTATGATTATAGTTATAGGCTTCAATCTATTGCCAACAGCGTTTAATATGGCAAAGACATCATATATAGTAGCAGGACTTACACTTGCAGTTGCTGTAGCTTGGCCATATTTAGTTAAAGGTTTCTTAAAGCAAATATCTATACTCGTTGCAGTAATATTTGGCTATATACTATCAGTTGCTTTACATCTTGTTGACTTTACAGCAATAAATAATGCTCAATATTTTGCGGTGCCAAACTTTACTTTGCCACTGTTTAATATTGAAGCCATTATAATCATTGTTCCAATAATATTTGCTGTATTTATGGAACACTTAGGTGATATCACTACTAATGGAGCAGTAGTTGGACAAAACTTTGTAGAAGATCCAGGTCTTAACAGAACTTTACTTGGCGATGGTTTAGCAACTGTATTTGCTTCACTTATAGGTGGACCAGCTAACACTACTTATGGCGAAAATACAGGAGTTTTAGCTATTACAAAGAACTACGACCCGTCAATACTAAGACTTGCAGCAGTCTTTGCCATCATCCTGGGCTTTGTTGGAAAGCTTGGAGGCTTCTTAAGAACTATACCACAAGCAGTTATGGGCGGTATATCAATAATGCTATTCTCAATGATAGGCTTTGTTGGATTTAGAAATATTAGAGATAATCATGTTAAATTAAATATAAAAAACATCATAGTTATGGCAGCAATTCTTTTCATAGGATTTTCAGGCGGTTTATTTAAAGGGTTATTTGGCTTTACTATAGAGCTTCCTATAACTGAAAGTATCAGTCTTAACGGTTTAAGCTTAGCAGCTATAGTGGGTATTTTATTAAACGCTATTCTTAATGGAGTGAAGAGGGATGCTTGATATTGATCTTTTGGTCCAAGAAGTAAAAAAATCAAAGCATATGGTTTTCTTTGGAGGTGCAGGTGTTTCGACTGAGAGCGGTATACCTGACTTTAGAGGAGCTGGTGGCCTTTACAACGACAGGCTTTATGAAGGATATGAACCAGAAGTGGTTTTGAGCAATTCATTTTATCATGCTCATCCAGATATATTCTTTGACTTTTGCAGAGATAAGGTTATATATGAGAATGTTAAGCCAAATGATGGACATAAGGCGCTTGCAAGACTTGAACAGATGGGTATACTAAAAGCAGTTATCACTCAAAACATAGACAATCTTCATCAAGATGCTGGCAGCAAGAAAGTTATTGAGCTTCACGGCAATATTAACAGGTCTTATTGCACTAAGTGCCATAAAGAATTTGACGCAATGTATATCAAGCACTCAAAAGGTGCTTGTACTTGTGATGAGTGTGGCGCATTAATTAAGCCGGATGTTGTTTTATACGGCGAAGCACTAGATGATAATGTGATTAGTGGAGCTATAAGAGAGATATCTATGGCTGATTTGCTTTTAGTTGCTGGGACATCACTAAAGGTATATCCAGCAGCGGGACTAATTAGATACTTTAATTCAGACAATTTAGTAATTATAAATAAGGATAAAACATCTTATGATAGATATGCAAAACTTGTTTTTCATGAAGGTTTTGGAAAGATATTAAAAGAAGTGGTGGATAGAATTGATATATGATGCTATAGTCATAGGAGCAGGTGCGGCAGCACTATTTTTTGGGGCTCTTAATAAGGATAAATTAAATATACTTATGCTTGAGCGAAACGATAGAGTCGGCAAAAAGCTTCTTACTACTGGCAATGGCAGGTGCAACTACACTAACACCAAGCTTAATGAAAACCCATATAACGATAAGGCCTTTACTTCATATATGATTGAGGAATATGGCTATGAGGCAATTTTAGAAAAGTTCAAAGCTATGGGCATATATCCATATATGGAAGATGACAGAGTCTATCCTATGTCACTACAAGCGTCAAGCGTCCTTGACGTACTTAGATATGAAAATGATAGAAACAATATAAATATAAAAACTGATGTATTTGTAAAAAGCTTTCATAAAGATGGTGATATATTCATCATTAAAGATCAAAACTCAAATATTTACAAGGCTAAGAGCTTAGTTATAGCTTGCGGCGGCGCTGCTATGCCGAAATTTGGCTCGGACGCCAATCTATTTAAGCAAATAAAAGAACTTGGTATATCTGTAATTGATACAAAGCCAGCTCTAGTACCATACGAGTGTGATTATAAGTACTTAAAGCACTTAGATGGATTTAGAGTAAAAGCAAAACTAAGCTTAAAAAAAGCAGGTAAGATTATTAAAGATGATGTGGACGATGTTTTATTCACAAAATATGGCTTATCCGGTCCAAGTGTATTTCAATTGTCTAGATACATTATTGGCAAGGAAAGTGCTTATAAATTTAGCATAGACTTCTTTTATACATTTACTGAAGAAGAAATGTTTACTTTATTAAGCGAAAGAAGAAAAGATTTAGGACACAAGAGTCTAGATGAATTTTTTATTGGTCTTATACACAAAAGGCTTATAATTCCTGTGATAGATAGACTTGGTCTTGCTAAAGAAATGCTTGCTAAGGATTTAAGCGAGAATGATTTACATAAAATAATAAATATATTAAAACATTTTGAATTGGATATTATAAAAAATAAAGGCTATGGCATTGGCCAGATAAGCCTTGGTGGAGTAGCTAGTAAAGAGATAAACGCTAAGACTATGGAGTCAAAGAAAGTTCATGGACTATACTTCATCGGGGAGGTAATTGACATAGACGGCCCATGTGGAGGCTACAATCTAAGCTTTGCGTGGTTATCTGCCATGGCGGCATATGACGATATAAGATCGAGGTGGAAGGCTTGATAAATTATCAAAAAAAGTTTTATGAATATAAAGAAAAAGGTAAAAAGATAAATGTTTCCTTACTAGGAGCCGGCTTCATGGGCAAGGCACTGGTGAGTCAATATATACAAAGCGGGGTTTTAAATCCCTTACTAATATCTTCTAGACACATCGAAGATGCAATTGAAGCTTATCTTGCAGCAGGTATTGCTAGAGAAGATATAATTAAAATCTCTAATGTTGATGAGATTAAGGACTTAAATAAGTATTATATATGCGAGGACAAAGAGCTCTTATACAAATCAGAACACATTGATTATGTAATAGATGCGACAGGCGAGCCAATAGTCGGCACTGAAATCAGTTATAATGCACTTATGAATGGTAAAAACGTTATTACCTTCAATCTAGAGAGCGATGTCTGCGTTGGAACCATACTTTCAAAGATAGCTGGAGAAAAAGGACTTATATACACAGGCATCGATGGCGACGAGCCGGGAACAGTGCTTGAGCTTTATAATGAAGCTAAAATAATGGGCTTTGATGTTCTAGCCATCGGCAAAGGAAAGAACAATGAAGTCGATTTAGAAGCAAATCCAGACACTGTTAGTGAATCTGCCAAAGAAAAGGGCATTAAAAAAGAAATGCTGGCAAGCTTTGTAGATGGTACTAAGACCATGGTTGAGATGGCTACTATGAGTAATGCGACTGGATTTAGAGTAGATGTTGATGGCGGACACGGAATCAAATCAGATATCAAATCGCTTGACAAGAAACTTTGCCTTAAATCAGAAGGTGGCGTGCTTAATTCATACGGAATAGTTGACTATGTCAATGGCATTGCACCAGGCGTCTTTGTCATAGTTAAGAGCGACTTTAAAAAGATTGATCACTTAATGAGATTTTTAAAGATGGGGGAAGGTCCAAATTATGTTTTATACAGACCTTACCATTTGACCAGCATAGAAACTATAAACACAGTATTAAAGGCACATTTCGACAAGCTCGAAGCTATAAAACCTATATCTGAAATACCATACTCAGATGTAGTTGCTATTGCTAAGAAGGACATGAAGAAAGGTGAGAAGCTTGATTACATCGGAGGCTACACATTTTACGGCAAGTGCATAGACTTTGAAAAGTCAAGAGAAAAGAATTTAGTGCCTATATCCGTCATAAACGAAGGCGCAGTCCTTACAAGAGATATTAAAAAGGGCGAAAATATTGCTTATAATAGCGTAGAACTTGATAGTGAGACGCTTGTATATAAACTTAGAAAAGAAATAGAAGCAAAGTACGAAGCTTCAAGGAGGTAATTATGGACTTAAAAGCTTTATCAAATGATCGCGTAGCCGATAGAGAACATCAAATATCTGAATATTGGAAGAGCATCAATCTACTTAAATTAACAAACGATAAAAGAGATAAGGACAATAGATATGTTTTCTTCGAAGGCCCACCAACTGCTAATGGCAAGCCTGGTATACATCACGTAAGTGGTAGAACATTAAAGGACTCTGTCTGCAGATATAAGGTTATGCAAGGCTACTATGTAAATAGAAAAGCCGGTTGGGATACACACGGACTACCTGTTGAAATTGAAACTGAAAAACAATTAGGACTTCATAATAAACAAGATATAGAAAAGTATGGCGTAAAAGAGTTTAATGAAAAATGTAAAGAGTCAGTATTTAAGTATGAGTCACTATGGAGACAGATGACTGAAAAGATGGCTTATCTAATTGATCTTGACAATCCATATATAACTCTTGATAATGACTACATCGAATCTACTTGGCATATACTTGATAAGATGTTTAAGGACGGACTAATTTATGAAGGTCACAAGATTATGCCTTATTGCACAAGATGCGGTACAGGACTTGCTTCACACGAAGTAGCTCAAGGCTATGAAATGATTAAAACTGAGTCAGCTTATGTTAAGTTCAAAAAGAAAGGTACTGATAACGAGTACTATCTTGCATGGACAACAACACCATGGACACTTCCTTCAAACGTAAGTTTAACAGTTAATAAAGATTTTGATTACATTAAGATAAAACATAAAGAGACTGGCGAGATACTTTATTTAGCTAAGTCACTTTTTAAACAAGCTCTTGAAAAAGACGCAGAAAACTATGAAATAATAGCTGAAATGAAGGGATCAGACCTAGTTGGAGGCGAGTACGAACAATTACTACCATATTTACCATGCGACAAAAAAGCTTTCTTCATAACAGAAGCTGATTACGTTACTATGGAAGATGGTACTGGTATAGTTCATACAGCACCAGCTTTTGGTGAAGACGACTATAATACATCTAGAAGATATGATTTACCAGTTCTAAATCCAGTTGATGAAGAGGGTAAGTTTACAGATACTCCTTGGAAAGGCATGTGGGTTATGGATGCTGATCCATTAATCATTGAAGAGCTTAAAAAAGAAAATAAATTATACAGAAAACAAAAAATTGAACACAACTATCCACACTGCTGGAGATGCCACACACCACTTCTTTATTATGCAAAACCATCTTGGTATATAGAAGTAACTAAGTTTAAAGACAAAATTGTTGAAAATAACAATACAGTTAATTGGTATCCGGACTATGTTGGTGAAAAGAGATTCGGTTTCTGGCTAGATAACCTAAAGGACTGGGCTCTATCTAGATCAAGATACTGGGGAACACCACTACCAATTTGGAAGTGCGAAGACTGCGGTCATATGGAAAGCGTTGGCTCAAGAAAAGAGCTTAAGGAAAAAGCTATTGAAGATATAGATGAAAACATCGAATTGCACAGACCATATGTTGACGACGTTCACCTAGAATGTCCACACTGTCATGTTGACCATAAGTTCCCAGCAGACTTCATCTGTGAAGGTATAGACCAAACAAGAGGCTGGTTCTACAGTTTACTAGCTATATCAACATATATGACTGGCAAGGCTCCATATAAAAACGTTCTTGTTAATAACCTTGTTCTTGATAAGTACGGCAAAAAGATGAGTAAAAGCAGGGGCAATACCATAGACCCATTCGAGTTATTCGATGAATATGGTGCAGATGCTGTAAGATGGTATCTATTATACGTATCACCAGCTTGGACTACTAAGAAAGTCGATGTAGATGGTCTAAAAGATATTAGCTCAAAATTCTTTAACACACTTAGAAATGTATATAACTTCTTCTACATGTATTTACAAACTGATGGCATTGATCCAAAGACATTAGACGTGCCATATGAAAAGAGAAGCGATATAGATAAGTGGATACTTGCTAAATATAACAAACTTCTTCTAAATATCGAAGAAGAGATGGATAAGTTCGAGCTAACAAATGTAGTTAGAATGATACAAGACTTTGTAGTTGAAGATATATCAAACTGGTATATCAGACGTTCAAGAAGAAGATTTTGGGCTACAGAGCTTGATGATGACAAGAAGGCAGTTTTACAAACAACATACGAAATACTTCTTGGAGTATCTAAGATCATAGCACCATTTGCTCCATATACAGCAGAAGAGTTCTATCAAAGACTTGGCGATTTAGAATCAGTTCACATAGACTATTATCCAAAGGCTAATAAAGACCTAATCGATGAAAAACTTATTTACAAGATGGACCTAGTTCGTACACTTGTTAAACTAGGCAGATCATCAAGAGAAAACGCTAAGATTAAGGTAAGAATACCTCTTAACGAGATAGTTATCGATGGTAAGTATAGAGAAGATTTAGAGGACTTGACAGACTTAATCAAGGAAGAGCTTAATGTAAAGAACGTTTACTACGAAGATGATTTGAAGAAGTACATGAACTTCAACTTGAAGCCGAACTTCAAAGTTGCTGGTTCAATACTTGGATCAAAGATTAAGGACTTCACTAAGTATCTATTAAATGTTAATAGCATAGACTTTGTAGACAAGCTTGACCACGCTGATCAAACTGTTGAGCTTAATGGTGAAGCGACTGAAATCAAAAAAGATTATGTAGATGTAAGAATCGAGTCCAAAGAAGGCTTTAACGTCGAAATGGAAAATGGTGTATTCATCATACTTGATACTAAGTTAACAGAAGAACTTCTTGATGAAGGCTACTTAAGAGAGTTTATATCAAAGGTACAACAACTTAGAAAGCAAAATGACTTTGACGTACTAGACAAGATTAAAATCTCCGTAGAAGCGAGTGATGAATTGAAAGCTATCTTTGAAAAGTTCAAAGACTTTATACTAAAAGAAACTGTTGCAGATAGCATTGAATACAAAGAACTAGATGTAGAAGAAACAGACTTAAATGGTAAGACTGTAAAGATATTTGTTGAAAGAATATAAATTAATTAAGACTAGGGCAGATGCTCTAGTCTTTTTTTGCGTATAAAAGGCCAGAGCAATTGCTCTGGCCAAAATATTGTACAAATTATTTTTTTCTCTTAAACGTATTCATTATATCTCTTGCAACAGTTCTACCTATTTGATAAGTAAAGGCACTAAAGACTCTTTTTAATATTTTATCAGCAGTACTTTCATTTCTCTTCTTTTGATTTTGTTTTGTTCTGTATTCTTTTTGTGCATCTTTTTCAGCTTTTTCAGCTTCCATCTCTTTATTAATTTGAATGTATCTTTCACTAAGTATCTCATAAGCAGACTCTCTATCAATTGGCTCCTTGTACTTAGAGTTAAAATCTGAATTATCAACAATGTCATTAAATACAGCTTCATCTATCATACCAATCTTTGACATAGGCGGTCTTATAAGAGTTATCTCTGCTATGGATGGTTCGCCATCTTCATTAAGCGTAGACACCAAGGCTTCACCAGTTTTTAGATTAAGAATAGCTTTTTCGCTATCGAAGTTTGGATTCTTTCTAAAACTATCAGCAGCGTACTTAACGTTTTTAATCTCATTAGGAGTGTAGGCTCTTAAAGCGTGTTCGATTCTGTTAGATAGCTGGCTTAGAACTTCTTCAGGTATATCTTTAGGGTTTTGAGTGACAAAGAAGATACCAACACCCTTAGACCTGATAAGCTTGATAATAGTAACGATGTTTTCAAGCATCTTTTTATTCAAATCTTTAAAAATTAAGTGAGACTCATCTAAGAATAATACTAGTTTAGGTTTATCAAGGTCACCAACTTCATCAAGACTAGTAAATATCTGACTAAGTAGATAGATTACAACTGATTGATACATCTTTGAGTTAAGGTAGAGCTCGGTACAGTTAAGTATGTTTGCTGTGCCTTTTTCACCATTTTTCACTAATAAATCATCTACATCGAAAGATGGTTCACCAAAGAAGTCAATCGCACCTTCATTTTCAAATCTAATAAGAGTTCTTTGTATAGCATTTATACTCTGCTTAGCTACATTGCCATATTTATTTGAAATATCACTAGAGAAGTCAGCCATATACTTAAGCATAATCTTTAAATCTTTAAAATCGATAAGTTTAAGCTCGTTCTCGTCAGCAATTTTATACATAACATCGATGACGCCGCTTTGAACTTCATTTAAACCAAGCATCTTAGATAATAAAACTGGACCTATATCAGTAACAGATGCTCTTAGCGGAACACCTTTTTTATATATATCAAAAATTTCAACAGGGAAGCTATCAACTTGGTAGTCATCTATACCAAGGTTATTAAGTCTTTCGTCGATCTTATCATTTCTATCACCATTCTCAGCTAGACTCATAATGTCGCCTTTAACATCGGTAATGAATGTGTTGATACCATCGTTATTAAGCATTTCACTAATTACTTTTAATGTAACAGTCTTACCAGTACCAGTCGCTCCAGCTATGATACCGTGTCTATTTAGCATCTTAGAGTTCAAATATACTTTTTCGTTCTCTCCACCTAGTAAATATTTCATAAAATCACCTCTCACAACTATTATAACACATTTTCATCTTTAAAAATAGTCTTGCAAAATAATAATTTATATGATAATATAAATATGTGAAAGATTAAATTTTAAGGAGGATATTTTGGAAATAAATAAGGAAGTAGTCGCTAAAGTATGCGGCAAAGAAATTAAAAAAGAAGACGTTGTAAACTTTGCAAATATGCTTGGACCACAATTAACTATGCAGTTCCAATCAAAGGATGGAGTTAAAAAATTAGTTGAAGAGATGGTTAATCAAGCGATGTTATATAATAATGCTATCGATGAAAAACTAGACGAGAGTGAAGAGTATAAAGCTGAGATGGAAAAGGCTAAAGAAAACATCTTAACTAATATGGCTTTTAAAAAGGCGCTTGAATGTGAAGAAGCGACAGATGAAGAACTTAAAAACTATTATAATGAATTTAAGGATGAGTTTTCTGAGCCAGAATCAAGATCTGCTAGCCACATCTTAGTTGATAGTGAAGATAAAGCAAAGGATATCAAGGCTAAAATTGATAAGGGTGAGGACTTTGCGAGCCTTGCTCAAGAACACTCTGCATGCCCATCTAAGGCTAATGGTGGGGACTTAGGTACATTCCACAGAGGACAAATGGTTAAAGAATTTGACGACAAGGTATTCTCAATGAGCCTTGGAGAAATCTCTGAGCCAGTTAAGACTCAATTTGGCTATCATATAATCAAGTTAAATGAGATTAATGATGCAAAAGCTAGATCATTTGATGAAGTTAAAGATGAAGTGCGTGCTCATGTTATGCAAATTAAACAAATGAACGCATTTAAGGCAGTTATTGACAGCTTAAAGGATAAATACAAACCAGAAATATTTGTTTAATGAAAGGATATGAGAGCTGATGAGGCTTGAATTATTTGATTTTATAGATGATACTATAGATTTACTTGAAGAAAATAATGATAAATTGGAAGAAGTATTAGAGATTTTGGAAAATTTCTTTACTAATACATTCTGCGCTAAAGATCACTTTTTAGCTGCTAGAGGCAGAGTGAAGGAAGCTACTTCACTTAGAGAAAAGATACTTAGAAACAATTTATACACTGAGTACAAGACGCCAGAGAATCTTATGGAGAACATCTCAGATATCATAGGTGTTAGAATTGAATGTAGGTTCATTGACGATGAAAAGAAAATTTATAGAGACTTACTAAACTTATTCAATTATAAAGAGGAAAGGGGATACTACTCAAGCCATATCAATAAAAAGATATATCTAAAGCTATCTGAAGAGCAGCCACAATTACAAAAGAATGGTTTTGAGATCTACAAGATAGACGGCAAGTATGTTGATGATGACGGCAAGAAGATTCATTTTGAGCTTCAAATAAAGTCATTAGTCAATGTATTCTGGGGAGACATAGACCACAAAGTCTTATATAAGAACTACAACTACGTACTTACAGAAGATTTCTTTATAGACATCATGGCAACTATTAAGGATAATTTAACTATGGTTGATAGGCAGCTTATGAGTGTTTATAACTATCTTAATAGGTCCGACTCTAGCGTACAGGTTAATAAGAAGAAGCAACTTGTTAAGCTTGTATCAAAGACTATACATGATATATTTAAATCAAAGGTTAAGAGCGACTTAGGTTATATTATAGACTACAAGGACTCCTGCGACATGATTAGCGAGTACTTATTTATGAAAGCTCAAAGAAAATCTGCTAAAGATATATCACAAGAGTTTGTTGATTTAGTAGGAAGATTATCAGATATACAGGAAAATCTTGGCCCTATAACAAACTATATAGAGTTTGAGAGAAAGCCTGTGTTTAACGATACTTTTACTCAAAGCTTAGGTGACGAAATACTAAAACTTATAAACACTGATTTTAAGTGGAATTTATTCTTTAGGATAATATTTATTATTGAAAAAGGTACTAATGTTGAAGACTTTGAAGGCTTCATAATATTCTTAAGATACAAGTTCTATGAATCAGTTGCTCTAAGTATTAGAAATAAGGATATGTCAAAGGAAGAGAAAGAGTTTATAATTAACTACTACCTTGATCAAATAAGCTATGAGTTTAAGAAAAACCCTGAACTTTCATTTATAACTGATGAAAATATTAACGAAATTAATAAAAATATTAGTCTCGAATTAGTTAATATATCTAATTTTGAGGACTTTTCCGAACAAATTTTAGAAAGAGGAGAAACAGATGAGTAAAGATAAAGATTTTATTGATGAACACGATTGCTGCTGCCACGACGAAGACTGCGGCTGCGGACATGATCACGAACATGATGATTGCGACTGTGAAGACACAATGATCATCACTTTAGATGATGGAACAGAGCTTGAATGCGCTGTACTTGATCTATTTAATTACAAAGGAGACGACTACATCTTCTTATTCCCACTAGACGTAGAAGAGGAAGAAGAGTACGTTTATCCTTATAAGTACATCGAGCATGAAAATGGTGTCGATGTTGAACTAGAAGTCGTAGATGACGCAATCATAGACGAACTTATGGAAGAATTTTATAATAAAAACGAGGTAGATGAGTAATATTATAAGCTTTGAGGACGAGAAAAAACTCTATAGAGTCTACTCGGAGTACTTAAGAAATAAATTTCACACTAAGGTTTATAAGCTTCCTATCAGTCTAAACATAACTTGTCCCAATAGAGACGGCTCAATGGCTTATGGCGGCTGCATCTTTTGCACAGCAGAGGGAGGCAGTTTTGAGAATTTGTCTAATAAACTATCTGTCAAAGAGCAGATTGAGCAAAACAAGATAAATATCACGAAGAACCATAAGGCTACTAAGTTCATAGCTTATTTCCAAAACTTTTCTAATACTTATATGCCACTAGATCAGTTTAAGGAAAATATAATGAGCGCAATACAAGAAGATGTTGTTGGAATTAATATATCGACAAGGCCTGATTTAATCTTTGATGATTACATGAAGTTTTTGAGGGACGTAAAGGATGAGTATAATCTTGAGATAACTGTTGAACTGGGCTTACAGAGCTCAAATGATGAGACGCTTAAGATATTAAACCGCTGTCACAATACTAAGGACTATATAGATGCGTGTGAATCATTATCAAAGTACGGCTTAAGAAAGGCAGCTCACTTGATACTTGATTTGCCATGGGATAGCGTAGATGACATATATAATGACGCTAGGCTCATTAACATGACAAAGACGGATGAAGTTAAACTACATAGCTTATATATCATGGAGGGTACTAAGATAGCCCAGATGTATAAAGCTCATGAGTTTAAACTTTTAAATAGAGAAGACTATGTAGATAGAGTAGAAATTTTCTTAACTCATATAAAAGATGATATAATTATACAAAGATTGGTCGGAAGGTCCGATGAAGATGGAACGATTCATTGCAACTGGGGCGAATCTTGGTGGAGAATAAAAGATTCTATATTAGAACAAATGAAAAGAAAATCAAATTACCAAGGTAAATATTTTAAGGAGGATGATTTTTATGGTTAAATTAATCTTAGGAGCAAAAGGTGCAGGAAAGACTAAGTGGTTAATCAATGGTGCTAACGATGACATTAAGTCAGGTAACGGCAACATTACGTTCTTAGATGTTGAGGACGAACACATATTTTCTCTAGACACTAACGTTAGACTTATTAACTTAAGCGACTACAGTGTAAATTCTATTGAAAAGTTCTATGGCTTCTTGCTTGGAATGCTATCTATGGACTTCGACCTAGAAAAAATTTATATCGACAGTATTTATAAGATTATCGATATTAAGAAAGAAGATTTAAAATGCTTAGTAAAGAATTTAGATGAAATTTCTGAAAAGCATGATGTAGACATACTTATCAACGTTGATTACGTAGCTGATGAAGTAGACAGTGACTTAAGGAGTTATATAGAAGAAGTTAAATAATTAGAAAGTGGTATTTAATGCTTTATGTAAAGAGGAAGAATCTTTTTGAGGTATTTTTTGAGAAGAGACATTCTTTGATCATACAGTTCAACAATGGAGACTTGACGAAGAAGGAGTTTCTTCAAGAGAATTTCAATTTTATTACTAGTCTAAACATCAAACCTTTTATTAAGATTGATTCATTTGAAAAGGGCATGTTTAACTACCAATACTATAACTCGCTTGCTAAGTACTATCTGATGCTTGCAAACGAGATAAAAAACACAAACAAGCACAAAAAGTACTTTGTCGAGTACAAAAACACTGGGCTAAGTTTGTATCATCAAAAAGATTTAACGACTATAAGCATACTAAGGCTGGTTGACTTTGAGAATGTTGATGCGTACTACGTTAAAACAAATTCAAAGTTCTTAAATGGCAAGCTTTATGAGATAGTCTTAAGTGACTATAATGAAGCAATCTTCCATTCGAAAGCTTTGTGGCTTGTAGACATTTTGAGAGAGAAGAACGTTTTTAGTGAAAAGAAGAAAGAGTCGGTAATAGATTCGTATATAAATAAACTCTACTAGTTTTTTAGTAGAGTTTGTTTTTTATATTAAGTTTTCCTTTAGAATAGTATTTGCTCTCTATCATTAAAGAAAGCTTTGTATGCAAGCGATGTAAATATGCTTGTAGTTATACCGACAGTTCCGACTATGGCTATCATGATCGTTATCTGATATAGTATAGCAGACATTGGGTCAGTTCCTGATAGTATTTGACCTGTCATCATGCCAGGCAAAAGCACTATGCCCATTCCAAGCATTGAGTTAAGTGTCGGTAGTATGGCTGAACTAAATGCTTCTCTCGATATTCTTAACACAGCATCCTTAGGTTTTGCACCAAGCATAAGTGCCGACTCTATCGTATCTCTTTGGTCATTGAGAGAATTTTTATAAGAGTTAATAGCAAGACTCATGCCCGTCATTGTATTACCGATAAGCATTCCTGAGACAGTTATGAAGTACCTTGGGTCGTACCATGGTCTAACGCCTACAACGACTATGATGTAGTAGAATATGGATACTAAACTCGATCCTATAAAGCATATTGCTATAAGCTCTTTAAGCTTGATAGATTCAACCTTGCTTCTTTTGTAGACATTAAATATTGCAAACGCTTCCATAATTATAAGTATCAAAATTGTTATCCACGGACTATCGCTTTTTAAAATGTATTTTAGTAAATAGCCTGTTATAATCAATTGAATTGTCATTCTAAGAGAAGCGACTATAATTAGTCCTTGATTTGATAAACCCTTTATCTTAGAAATTACTAGCAGTACTATGATAAATACAAAAGATAGGGCGAGCTGTAATATTGAAATTTCAGTTAACATACTAGGCCTCCTTAATCGTCGCTGTCTTATTCTCGATGCTAATCACTTGATCAGCTAGGGAGAATAGTTTTTCTGAGTGCGATACCATAATTATCTTCTTATCTCTTTCTTTTAAGTACTTAATCACATTACTTATAAGCTTGTATTCGGTCTCTTCATCAAGTGACGATGTTGGCTCGTCAAATAAATATACTTCAGCATCCATTGCCAAGACCCTCGCTATCGATAGTCTAGTTTTTTCTCCGCCGGAGAAATCTTTTGGATTATCATTAAGCTCTTTTTCAAGCAAAACTATATCAAGCAGTTCTTTTAGCTTCGCATCATCAAGATTATCTATATCACTAAATTTTCTCGCTATATTTAAATTGTATCTCACATCGCCTTCGAATATGGCGGGAAACTGCGACTGCATAATAACTTTTCTTCTTAATTCATGCGCTTTATATGACTTAATATTGTCACCTTTGTATAAAATTTCGCCGCTATCAGGGCTAATAAGGTCATCAAGCATCTTTAAGAGGGTTGATTTACCGCTGCCACTTGGCCCCATAATCATAGTAAGGCCACTATCATCAATATTTAAGTGACCTATACTAAGTATATCCTTAAATTTTACATCATTCAGTTCAAACAACTTATTCCTCCATATAAATTAGCTCTTCATATAAGGCGTCAAGCTTCTCATCAATCTCAGTCAGTTTAAAGTTCAAATCGTTAACTCTGTCTATGTCATCGTATATATCGGGATTTGCAAGCTCATTATGAATCTTATCCTTATGTTTTTCAAGCTCTGAAATTTCTTTTTCAATAGCATCCTTAGCTTGTTTTTCTTTTTTAAGTCTTTCTTTTTCTTCTCTCTCACGCTTTTTATTAAGCTTTGCTTGAGTCTTTGTAATCTCTTCAGGCTCTTCTAAAAAGGCTTCTTCTTCACGCATACGCTTTTTCTTTTCAAGATAATAGTCATAATTACCTAAAAATTCATGAATACCATCAGCTTTAAGCTCAAGTATTTTATTTACAACTTTATTTAGAAAATATCTATCGTGGCTAATTACAAGCAAAGTTCCTTCGTAAGAGTTAAGAGCCTCTTCTAAAACTTCTTTTGACTCGATGTCCAAGTGATTTGTAGGCTCGTCTAGAACAAGGAAGTTTACATCAGAAAGCATTATCTTACATAGAGAAACTCTAGCTTTTTCTCCGCCAGATAATTCATCTATCATCTTATATATATCATCATCAATAAATAAGAACTTTGCAAGCGCTTTTCTTAACTCAAAGTAAGTAAGGCGAGGGAAGCTGTCCCATATCTCTTCGGCAATGGATTTGTTCACGTCAAGCTTTTCTAGCTCTTGATCGAAGTAGCCAACATTGACATTAGTCCCAAAGCGTATTTCACCAGAGTCATGACTTTCTTCACCAAGGATAATTTTAAATAGAGTCGACTTACCAATACCGTTAGCACCGATGATGCCGACATGTTCACGCTTATATATATTAAAGTTTATATCGTTTAAAAGTTTAAAATCGCCAAAGCTTTTATTTATATTTTCGACAGCCAAGACATCGTTACCTGACTCGACCTTCATCCTAAACTTGAAATTAATCTCGCTGTCATCATTGACATCACTTAAGAGCTCAATCTTAGCAAGCATCTTTTCACGCGATTTTGCCTTAATAATGCTTTTTTCAGTAGCGTAGGACCTAAATCTTCTGATAATCTCTTTTTGTCTTTCAATTTCTTTTTGCTGATTGATATAAGCTTTCTCTTGAATTGCTTCATTTATCTTTCTTTGCTTGATATATTGCTCGTAGCCCATATTGTACTCATGAGTTGTGTGATCCTTTATAAGAATAACCTTATTACATGTAGCATTTAAAAAATATCTATCGTGGCTGACCATAACAACAGTCTTATTAAATGAATTGATGTATTCTTGAAGAAATTCCATTGAGTCAATATCAAGATGGTTAGTCGGCTCGTCCAAGAAAAGTATGTCTGATTCTTGTATAAGCGCCTTGGCAAGCATTAGCTTAGACTTTTGTCCGCCGCTTAGAGAATTAAAAGCCTGGCTAAACTGTTCTTCGCTAAAACCAAGACCAGTTAAAACCTTTTTTATCTCAGCATCATATGTATATCCGCCTTTCTTTTCGAAGTCTTCAAGTAAAAAGGCATATCTATCCAAGTTCTCTTGACTAGGGTCCTTGGCAATGATATCTTCAAAATTCCTAAGCTCCTCCTCAAGATCGGTCAAGTGCTTCATAGACTTCTTCATCTCATCGTAAACGCTTAAAGAGCTCCTGATTGTTGTATTTTGCTCAAGATAGGCGATTTTAGTATCTTTAGAAATAAATATATCGCCCTCATCATAATTAAGCATCCCAGATAATATGTTTAGTAAAGTTGACTTACCAGTACCATTCATACCAACTATGGCAACTTTTTCACCCTCATTTATATTAATAGAAACGTTTTCAAAAATTAACTTGTCTATAAAAACTTTTTTTATATTATTACATGCTAGTACAGTCATAAAAACACCTCGATTCTATTATAACATATTTTATAAGATGAAAATAAGATAAAATTGCAGTTTTTACTCATGAATTTCAATTTTAGTCAATATATAATCAAATTACAAATAATACACAGGAGGTTTATTATGAATATTATTGAAGTAAAAAATATGAGCAAAAATTTTAAGAAGAAAAAACTTTATAATGATTTTTCATTAGATATTGAAGCCAATACCGTTCATGCGATTGTAGGACCAAACGGTTCTGGTAAAACATCTTTACTAAGGATATTAACGGGTTTATACAAAGAGGACAAAGGTAGTGTTCTAGTTAAAGGCGACCATGCAATGCTTCTTGAAAATGATTACTTATATGAAGATAAAACAGGTTTAGAAAATATTAATATCTATGGCTTGTATTTTGGATATGCAAGTAATGTATATAAAAAGTACAGCGACTTATTAGGAATTACAGATGATTTAGATAGAAAAGTATCAACTTATTCAAAAGGAATGAAAAGAAAACTTTCTCTTTTAATTATAGTTCTTATGAATCGAGATATAGTTTTCTTAGATGAAGCGACTAGCGGTGTAGATCCTATATCTAGAGTACAAATAAGAGACTTAATAAAAATACTAAAGGATAAAGGCAAGACTATAGTAATAACAAGCCACGATTTAGCAGAGATAGAAAAAGTAGCTGATAATGTTACTATGATAAAAGATGGAAAAATTTTGTTTACAAAAAACATAGATGATATCAAGGGAGAAAGCCTTGAAGAAATATTTATTGAGGAGGGAAGAAAATGAACGATAATTTAAATATAAATAAAGCTTGTAGAAAATATTTGTTAAAAGATACTGATGTACGTTTAAATATTATTTTAACATTATTAATAGCTATTGTATTTAATTTTTTTATTATACAAAAATGTATTTGCATCTCGTGGTGATGCATATGTGTTATTAATGCTATATGTATTTATACTTGGTTTTTCAATAATTGGCTCGAACGCTATGGTCGTTAATTTAACAGCGAAAGATAAATTAAATAAACGCATTGAGTTTATACTTGCATCTGGATTTGATATAAAAGATATAATAAGATCATATACTAAAGAAATGTGGGTTATTTCTTCAATTCCATCATTTGTTTTATTCTTTATGACATACATCGTGTATGATTTTAAAATAGATTTTAAATTAATATTTGCAGTATATATTAGCTTAACTATGATGCTATATTTTGAAGTGCTTTTATTTAATATTATAAGCTTATATCAAAAGAATTTTAAGTTTTTTAAAAATTTAGTATTCTTTGTTTCGAGTTTATTAATTTATTTAGTAGCTTCTTTTTCAAAGCATATAATAGAGTTTATAGATAAGCATAATCTAAACTTAGTATATGTATTATTAGGAATAAACATTGTATTATTAATGATATTTGTATCTTTTTCAATAATTAAATACAAAAAATTAAGTAATGAAGCTGTTATAGATAAGGAGGGCACATAGTCTTAGACTTAATAAAAAACGGTATAGAAAAAAATCTTGATAAGAATGCATTATTAATGGCGCTTATGGCATTTATATTTACTCTAATACCTGTTTTAGTAGGACAGAGCACAATAAATAATGAGATAATTATGCAGATATTAAAAAGTGATAGCTTAGTTATGCTATTTATAATATTTGCACTTGAGCTTGCAAAGTCAACGATTGTAAATGATAAGATCAGTAAAAGAATAGAGTTTATCTTAGCTAATGGTGTTTCTAAGAATAAAATCATTATAAATTATATAGCATCATTATATTTTTCTGCACTTATAATATTAGCACCTTCAATAGTTTTAAGCTTATATACAATGAGTTTATCAATTTATTTAATTTTTAATACTCTCATAACAAGTTTAATATATACTTTACTTATTATATATACAATACTTTTTATTACAAATATGAACAAGATAAATAGATTGCAGATAAGTTTCGCTGTTTTGCATATAATTATTTTAAGCGTCTCTTATATTACTTATATATTTACAAATGTTTTAGCGCTATATTTTATAATAAAAGCTTTAATACTCATTGTTTTTCTAATATTATTGGGTATAAATACAAAAAACGAAAGGATAGTTACTACTTATTATTAAATTATGTATAAAAGATTATTAAAAATTATATTAGCTCATTTAGCGGTCATACTATATTGGGGAATATTATATAAATTAAATTTAAGCATAAATGATGCTCCTGTAATAAACTTAGTATCATTTCTATTAATATTTACAGTATATATACTAATATATACTGAACTTTCTAACAAAAATATTAAGAATGGGCATTCTATTATATTTACTTCATTATCTTTAATGCCTATAGCATTTACTTTACAAAAAAATATTTATTATACTTATATTTTTATAATTCTTAGTCTTATATCTTCATTTATTTACGCTAAACGATATTTACTAATCGATCTCGCTAAAGACATAAATATACTACCTATATCTAAAGCTTCAGCGCAAGTATTTACAATTATGCTATTCTGCTTGAGTTTATTGACAATATACTTATTTGATATTAGTACCTTTCTAATTAATATTTTTGTTCATATAATTATGCTTCTTATTGAAAGCTTTTTCCTTATATTTCTTAAAGAAAAAGAGCTTACTTATGAAAAAACATATAGATTATATTATTTAGCGGAGTATATGAGCGAGGAAAGAGATGATTTTGCAAGGGTGATACATGATGAAATAATACAAGATATTTATGCAAGTAGAAATTATCTATCACTTAAAAATCCAGATGTAGAGTATTCGAAAAAAGTTTTATCGAATCTGGAGTCTAAATTAAGACGGATGATGAAACTTTATCAAGCTAATCTTTTTGAAAGAGCAGATATAAATACATCAATAAGATCAATAATTGACAATGTTTCGTCATTATATAATAAAAGTTTAAATATTGATCTAAATATTGATGAAAACTTCTTAAGTGATAGTGATGTAAAACTAATTAAACTTATATCAGTAGTTTCAAAGGAACTTATTAACAATATATACAAGCATTCAAGAGCTAGTTTTTTAAATTATAATTTATATAGAGAAGAAAAAAACATTATTATTGAAATTGAGAGCGATGGCGCAAGTGATGATGATTTTAAGCGGATTAATGAATCGAAAAGAGGACTGCTTTTATTAAAGCTTTTAATTGATATGAACTCTGGTGAACTTTATTATGAACTAAATAAGGATGTATTGAAAACAAAAGTAATTCTGGAGGTAAGTGATGAAGATAATATTACTAGATGATCATAAACTATTTGGAGCATCAATAAACTTGCTTCTTGAAGAACATGATGAAATTGAGCTTTGTGATTATGTATCTACAATAGACGATTTATTCAAGTATTTACAAATAAAAAATTATGACATAGTACTTTTGGATATAAATTTAAAATCAGAAAAAACTGGCCTTGATTTAATAAAAGATTTGCTTGAAATTTATCCTGATATTAATATTGCAATACTAACATCTTATGACTTAATAAACTATAGAGAAACTGCATATAAATTAGGTGTTAAAGATTTTATCAATAAATCAGTAGAAATTGATGATTTGATTGAAAGACTAGTTAGAGTTAATGAAGGGAAGAATAAAATTTTTAATATCAATGATAAGCCTTTATTAACAGATAGTGAAAAGATGGTTTTGAAGGAGCTAGTTAAAGGCAGTACTAAAAAAGATATAGCTAATAAATTATTTATTAGTGAAAGAACTTTATATAATCATATATCTAATATATATTCAAAGCTTGAAGTAAATAACGCCATAGAAGCATTTAATAAAGCTATGGAGCTTGGTTATATAGATCCACTTATGTAAAAAATATTGCTATGACAAATTTTATATGTTATACTATATTTATTGATAAATGAAAGGTGTGGAGATATGGCTCGTGATATTACTATAAACGCAATTAAAAGATTACCTATATACTTTGTGATTTTTGAAGACCTATACGCAAGGGGTGTACATAGGGTTTCTTCGAGTGAACTATCGTCTTACACAAAGTTTACTGCCTCTCAGATCAGAGCCGATCTAAATACTTTTGGCGCTGAGGGAAGACAAGGTTATGGATATAATGTTGAGACCATATACATGGACCTCAAAGGCGTTCTTGGTCTTGATTATAAAAAGAATTTAATCTTGACTGGCGTTGGCAATATCGGCCAAGCGATAATACAGTCGCATGAGTTTGAATCGAGCGGCTTTAAATTTATTGGTCTATTTGATAGCAATCCCAATATGATAGGTCTTAGCTTTAATGGTATCAAAGTTAGAAACATTTCTGAGCTTGAAGACTTTGCTAAGAACAACACCATTGATATAGGTGTCATTGCTGTTACTAGCAATAGTGCAAGGGACGTTGCCAGGACTTATGAAAAGATTGGTATAAAGGCGGTTTGGAACTTTGCTCCGACTGTGCTTGATTTAGATAAGGACATCATAGTTGAGAACGTGCCACTATCAGAGAGCTTATTCACGCTAAACTATTTACTTAAATGTAAAAACGATGGCACTTTTACAAGTGACGACTATGTCAATAGGGCAAAAGATATTGTATATGATAAGGAATTAGGAAGATATAGAAAGTCTAAAAAGAGGGGAAGACCTAGAAAGGAGAGTAAATAATGAAGTTAGAATTAATCGACATTAAAAAATCCTTCGCTGGAAAAGAAGTTTTACACGGAATTAATTTAGAGACTAGTTCTGGCAGTTCAACTGCTTTTTTAGGAAGGAATGGTGCTGGCAAAACGACTACCATAAGGATACTTATGGACGTTTTTAAGGCTGACAGCGGCAAGATACTGATTGACGGAGCGCCAATCGACAGAAAAGAGATTAAGTTAGGATATTTGCCTGAAGAAAGAGGTATGTATGCTAAGAGCGCCATACTTGATCAGCTAATTTACTTTGGTAGGATTAAAGGGCTTACAAAAAAGGAAAGCCATGACAACGCTCTTGAGCTTCTTGAAAAAGTTAAGCTAAGTGAATACAAGGCTAAAAATCTTGATACTCTATCAAAGGGTAATCAACAAAAGATACAAATCATTCAGACATTTATTAATAAGCCTGATATTATTATTCTTGATGAGCCATTCTCAGGTCTAGACCCAGTTAACTCTCAAATACTTATCGATTTAATCAAAGAAGCTGTTTCAAGTGGCACTTTGCTTATATTCTCATCTCATCAAATGAGCCATGTTGAAAACTTTTGTGACAATATTGCTCTTATTAAAGACGGCAAAAATGTTTTAACTGGCAATCTTAAAGAAATTAAGAAAAATATGGGCGAGGGCAAGCTAAGAATAAGCTTCTACAACGATGCTGTAAACTATTTACAAGATATATTTGATTTAGCTGGACAAGATAATGTTAGCATCAAAGATAATGACATCATCGTTAGAACAAGTGATAAAGCTGATGAACTTGCTAAGTTTGCTATTGGCAAGGACAATTTTAGAGCCATAGCAAAGTATGAACCAAGTCTTGAAGAGATATTCATAGAAGCGGTAGGTGATAAAGATGAAGAATAAAGTTGGATTAATAACATCATTTGAGTTTAAACAGCTTATAAAGACTAAGTCGTATAAGATAACTACAGTAGTATTTTTCATTCTAGCTTTATTAGGAGCTTTTGTTCCAAGACTTATACAAGGAAATTTATTTAAGTCTATCACGGATGAATTTAACAAAACAAAAAAGCTAGGTGTAATTATAAATGATGATAGTATTGACGAAAGCGAATTAAAATCATTTTTATCTAATTATGAAGTTCATTTATATACTGATGAAGAAAAACTTAAAGATGATGTACTAAGTAAAGAACTTGATAGAGGAGCAATAATTGATTCAGATTCAGTTCAAAAATTTGTATTAAACTCTAAACTTACTGATATGAATGATAGTTTAGATGGCATTTTAAATGAATACAGATACAAAAAGCTGCTTGATGCAGAAGGCATTGATTATACAAAAATTAAAGCTTTACAGTTAGATCAATATCAAATAAATGAAGTAGTATTAGGAAAAGATTCAAAGCAAAACTATTTTATAATATATATTTTGTTATTCTTGCTATATATGATTATACTAACATATGGCCAAATAACTGCAACATCAGTAGCTAAGGAAAAGAATGACAGGACTATGGAGCTGCTTATAACATCTACTAAACCTAGATACTTGATACTAAGCAAGGTACTGGCAACTGTACTAAGTGCAGTTATTCAAGTTTCATTCTTATTTATCGGATTTGCTGTAGGATACTTATTTAATAAAGAGTATTGGGCAGACATTTTTAGCATAACAAGTGCACCTATACAGTTAGTAGCAACCTTTATTATATTTATGATAGCAGGTTTCTTCTTATATCTATTCATATTCGCGACGCTTGGCGCACTAGTTAATAAGATTGAAGAAGTTAGTCAATCTATCTCATCTGCTATGTTTTTAATAGTGTTTGCATATTTAGGAGCTATATTTGCTTTAAACGTTGGAGCAGATTCGGGTTTTGTTAAATTTTTATCATATTTCCCATTGACATCGCCATTCGTTATGTTCATTAGGGCAGGCATGGTAAATTTATCCATTCTAGAGATAGCCGCATCCTTTGCTATATTAGTAGTATCAGCATACTTCATATATAAACTTGCATGCGATATATATAGACTAGGAACACTGCAATACGGAAACAGAATGACGCTTAAACAAGCTTTTAAAGCATTAAGAGAGGATAAAAAGACAAAGAGTAATGAATAAGATAATATTAAAGGGACAGACTAGCTTTGTCCCTTCTCATATATTTGAGTGCGGCCAAGCATTCAGATGGAAAAAGCTAGATGAAGAGGCATATAGATTTATATTTAGGGACATGGTCTTGGAGGCGCGTGCCACAGATGATAGTATTGAAATAGTGGGCGATTTTTCAGATAAAAATGAAATCTTAAACTATTTTGACTTAAATACTGACTATGATGCAATTAAGAAGACGCTATCTGCTAATGATGAAGTTATTAGAAAAGCTATTGACTTTGGCGGCGGAATGAGAATACTTAAACAAGATCCATTCGAGACATATATTTCATTTATTATTAGTGCCAATAATCAAATTAAGAACATTAAGAATACAATTAAAAAATTGTCGCAAATGTACGGAAAGAAGCTAAATAATCCTTTTGATGAAGAAGAGTACTATGCATTTCCGAGTCCAGCGGCTCTGTCTAATGCAAAGCCTGAGGACATAAAGGAGTATGCAAGAGCTGGCTTTAGATCTGAAAGGATAGTTATTGCTTCAAAAATGGTTCAAGAGGGTATAATAAATTTTGAAGAGCTTAAAGAAAGAAGCGTAGACGATATTAGAAAAACTTTATTAGAAGTGCCTGGTATAGGCGAGAAAGTCTTTCAATGCATACTACTCTTTGGTCTGGGTAGAACTGATTCATTCCCAGTCGATGTTTGGGTTAAGAGAGTTATGGAAGAGCTATACTACGGTGGAGAAGAGAGAAATAAGAAGCTTATACAAGAGGACGGCATGAGAAGATTTGGCGATTTATCTGGCTATGCACAGCAATATCTTTTCTACTACATGAGAGAAAATTATAAAAAGATGAAAAAAGAAGAGGAAAAGCAAGATAATTAATAAATAATAATGATAAATATGAATAAATGCGATTATATTATCTTGTATATTTGAGGTATATTTACTACAATATAATTGTTAGCACTCAATAGAGATGAGTGCTAACAAGAAAAATATTAACAATATTATAAGGAGGAATAGATTATGAAATTAAGACCAGTATCCGATAGGATAGTTATTAAGAAATTAGAAGCAGAAGAAAAAACTAAATCAGGCATAGTACTACCAAGCGCTTCAAAGGAAGCTCCTGTTATGGCTGAAGTTATAGCTATAGGATCTGACATCGCTAATGATGAAAAGAAGGCAAAAGAAGTAAAAGTAGGAGATAAGGTTATATTCTCAACATATGCAGGAACAAGCGCAAAGATTGATGGCGTTGAATACACTGTATTAAAATTCGCTGACATCGTTGCAGTAGTTGAAGACTAGGAGGTAATTATATGGCAAAAGAAATTAAATTCAATGCAGATGCAAGACATAAAATGGAAGAAGGTATTAACATTCTTGCTAATACTGTAAAAGTAACATTAGGACCAAAAGGAAGAAACGTTGTCCTTGACAAATCATTTGGCTCACCACTAATAACTAATGACGGTGTTACTATCGCTAAGGAAATAGAATTAGAAGATAAATTCGAAAATATGGGAGCACAATTATTAAAAGAGGTTGCTACTAAGACAAATGACATCGCTGGTGACGGTACAACAACAGCAACATTACTTGCTCAAGCTATAATCAGAGAAGGACTTAAGAATATTGCAGCTGGCGCAAATCCAATGATTTTACAAAGTGGTATTAGAAAAGCAGTTGATAAAACTGTTGAAAGCATCAAATCATATTCAAAGAAAGTTGAATCATCAGAGGCTATAGCACAAGTTGCTTCAATATCAGCTGGAGATAAAGAAATAGGTAAACTAATTGCAGATGCTATGGATAGAGTTGGTAATGACGGAGTTATTACTGTTGAAGAATCAAAATCTATGGGCACTACTCTAGAAGTAGTTGAAGGTATGCAATTTGATAGAGGATACGTTTCAAGCTACATGGTAACAGATACAGATAAGATGGTAGCCGAACTTGACAATCCTTACATCTTAATAACTGATAAGAAGATAACAAATATACAAGAAATTCTTCCTGTACTAGAAGAAATTGTTAAACAATCAAAACCATTATTAATAATCGCTGAAGATATAGAAGGCGATGCTATGGCAACACTTGTTGTTAACAAACTTAGAGGCACATTCAACTGCGTTGCAGTTAAGGCACCAGGCTTTGGCGACAGAAGAAAAGAAATGATACAAGACATAGCTATATTAACTGGAGCTAAGGTTATTTCTGAAGAACTTGGATATGACTTAAAAGAAGCTACTATAGATATGCTAGGAACTGCTCAAAAAGTTAAAGTTGACAAAGAAACTACAGTTATCGTTAACGGAGCAGGAGAAAGAGATGAAATCGAAGCAAGAGTAAAACAAATCAAGACTCAATACGAAGCATCAGACTCAGACTTCGACAGAGAAAAACTTCAAGAAAGATTAGCTAAATTAACTGGCGGCGTAGCAGTTGTTCAAGTTGGTGCAGCTAGTGAAATTGAATTAAAGGAAAGAAAATTAAGAATAGAAGACGCTCTATCAGCTACAAGAGCAGCAGTTGAAGAAGGTATAGTACCAGGCGGTGGAACTGTACTTGCAGACTCAATCAAGGCACTAGAAGCTATAGTAGATGACTTTGAAGGAGACGAAAAGACAGGCGTTAAGATAATCTTAAGAGCACTACAAGAACCAGTAAGACAAATCGCTGAAAACGCAGGTCTAGAAGGATCAGTTGTTGTTGAAAATGTTATGAACGAAAAACCTGGCATTGGTTTTGACGCACTTAACAACAAATATGTTGATATGATTAAATCAGGTATAGTTGACCCAACTAAGGTAACTAGATCAGCACTTCAAAATGCAGCATCAGTAGCATCAATGATACTAACTACTGAAGCAGCAGTAGCAGACATTCCTAAGGATGATGCACCTATGGCAGGTGGCATGCCTGGCGGAATGCCAATGATGTAAAATCAATTAAATAATGTATAGAATAACTCATGGCTCAGGCTGTGAGTTATTTTTTGCTTAAACTTGCATTTGATGCTTATATCAAGATATATAAATCAATCTTCATCATCGCTGCTTTATCACTGCTATTTAAATGCACCTAACAGCGCTGCTAATAATACTTTAAAACGTTACAAAATCTTAAAAATATATTTACTTTAGCTCGGAGATATAGTATAATGTCTATGGTAATGGAGGGATGGAAGTGAAAAGAAAACAAATCATCGACACAATGGTAGTAGGCTTTGCACTATTTGCGATGTTCTTAGGTGCAGGGAACTTAATTTTTCCGCCAACATTAGGAGCCATAGCAGGAGATCAATGGTTCAAAGCAATGATTGGCTTTATGATGACAGGTATAGGACTACCAATACTTGGAGTTTTAGCATCAGCAAAGGCAGGAGGAAGACTTGAAGATGTTGCGGGCAAAGTAAATAATACTTTCTCAATTTTATTTGGCTCATTAATCATGATATGCATAGGACCTTTACTAGCGATACCTAGGACATGCGCCACTACATATGAGATAGCTGTTCAACCACTATTTGGTAATGTTAGCCCAATACTTGTATCAATAATCTTTTTCGGATTGACATTGTTTTTTACATTGAATCAATCAAAAGTAGTTGATAAGATAGGCTCAATACTTACACCTATACTATTAGTTATTCTATTTACAATAATTATTTCTTCAATTGTTAAGCCAATAGGTGTACCAAAAAATACAGGAAGTACACAAAATTTTGTTAAAGGCTTTAAAGAAGGTTATCAAACTATGGATGCCATAGGCTCAATAATTATGGCGACTATTGTAATTGGCAGTGTTAAGAAAAGAGGCTACACTAGTCAAAAAGACATGTTTAGAATGACAGTTATATCTGGCATCATAGCAGCCTTTTGTTTAGCTTTTGTTTATGGCGGACTAGTTTACATCGGCGGAACTGGCAGCGGTTATTTAAGTATTGATCCAGAAAATCCAAATAGAGTAGCTAACTTAATTTTCATGGTAAATAAGATTATGGGTAAATATGGAACAGCAGCTTTAGCTTTAACAGTAGCTTTAGCTTGTTTAACAACATCTATAGGCCTTACAGCAACAGCTGGAGAGTTCTTCTCAGATCTTACACATGGCAAATTAACATACAAGTCTATAGTTATATTCACTTGTTTATTTAGTGGAATAATCGCAACAAACGGAGTTGACTCAATAATAACATTCTCAGGACCAATACTTTCAGTCTTATATCCAGTTGCTATTGTAATCATTTTACTAAATATATTTGATAATAAAATAAAATACAAAGCTATATATAAAGGCGCTACACTTGGAGCATTTATGGCGAGCTTGTTAGATACTATTGCTAGTATTGGCGATTTCAAAAATATAAGAAGCTTTTTAGATAGAATCCCACTAGGATCAGAAGGTTTTGCCTGGGTAATACCAGCCATAGTCTTTGGCTTTGCCTTTATAGTACTTGAAATGGCGATAGATAATAATAATCAAAAGGGTGTTATTTAGTGAAGAAATATAAAAAGTTTTTAGATCCTATTTATTCTTTGGAGAAATGGCTAAATAAAGTAGGAGAAGAAAATTATAAGCTGAACAATTTAAGAGGCTCATACTTTTATTTTGATAAAACTGAATCTAAATATGAATACAAGGTATATTACTTCAAGGGACCAGAAAAGGACGTTAAGTCGTTTTTAACCTATGCTAGAAAAAAGGATATTGAGATTTTTCAATATCCTATAAGCGCTTCTCAAATTTCTTTGTTTTCGTTTATGGCGGCTACATTTGATAGTAACTCACAAGACATTAGCTACAAGGCAAGTTTATTTGCAACACACATATATGTACTTATGAAGCCAAAAGTAGGAGAGAGCATAGAGGAGATATTAGGCGAAGATGACAATCTTTATTATTACAAAAGACAGATGGAGAACAAGCTTATATTAGCTCTAATACTTATGATACCACTACTATTAACGTACTTTAGAGTCTTTGGCGGAACATTTGAACAAAATAAGCTCTTCGTACAAGTGCTGATGGCTGTTGAAGTATTGATCTTGATATTTATCCTATTCTTAAACTTCAATAAGAATAGATTTTTAAGAAGTAAATTAATAAGATAATTAGGCTCATAAACATGGGCCTATTTGCTTATAAATATTGAAAATTTAATTGTTTTATGATATTATATAGATATATTTGAGTAATTTTATTTATTTTTTTAGGAGGTTTTTAAAGTGTACGAAATTACAGAGAAAAAAGATATTGCTTTAAATACATTTCTTATGTACATAAAAGCTCCAGACATTGCTAGAAAAGCAGAACCTGGACAATTTTTAATTATTATTATCGATGAAAAGTCAGAAAGGCTACCTCTTACAATATGCGATAGCAATCCTGAAGAAGGAACAGTTATGATAGCTGTTCAAAAAATTGGTGCGACTACACAAAAGCTTGGTGAGCTTAATGTAGGCGACACTTTAAAGGATGTTTCTGGTCCACTTGGCAGACCAAGTGATTTTATCAATATTCCATTAGAAGAATTAAAAAAAGAATCAATTATATTCCTAGCAGGTGGTTTAGGAACTGCAGCTGTTTATCCACAAGTTAAGTGGATGCACGATCATGGCGTTGATGTTGACGTTATAATTGCTGCAAGAAACAAAGAACTAATCATACTTGAAGACGAGATGAAAAAAGTTGCTAAGAACGTTTATGTAGCAACAGATGACGGCTCATATGGTTTTAGCGGACTTATAACTGATTGTTTAGAAGATTTAATTTCAAATAAAGGTAAAAAATATACTTACGCGATAGTAGTTGGACCTATGATAATGATGAAGTTCGCTTGTTTAAAGACTAAGGAACACAATATAAAAACTATCGTTTCAATGAACACCATCATGGTAGATGGTAGCGGTATGTGCGGTGCATGCAGATTAACTGTTGACGGAAAAACTGTTTTTGCTTGTGTTGATGGACCTGAATTTGATGGTCACTTAATTGACTGGAACGAAGCTTTAAGAAGATCAAGACAATATTCTAAGATAGAAAAAGAAGGCAAGCACTTCTGCAACTTAATAGGAGGATTGAGATAATGGATAGATTTAAAAGAACTGAAATAAAATATCAAGATCCTAAGGAAAGAATCAATAATTTTGATGAAGTTTGTTATGGATACACAGAAGAGGAATGTATCTTAGAAGCAAAAAGATGTCTTCAATGTAAAAATCCTCAATGTGTAAAGATGTGTCCTGTAAATATCAACATACCATCGTTTATTCAAAAACTTGCTGATAATAAGCCAAAGGAAGCTGCTGAAGATTTATTCAACTACACTACATTACCAGCAGTTTGCGGAAGAGTTTGTCCACAAGAAGATCAATGCGAAATGACTTGTGTTTTAGGCAAGAAAGGCGAAGCTATTGCCATAGGTAAATTAGAGAGATATGCAGGAGACTACGCATTAAAACACGGTATAAGACTTACTAAGAACGCTGAAAATAATGGTAAAAAGGTAGCTGTAGTAGGAAGTGGACCTTCTGGAATCACTTGCTCAGCAGATTTAGCAAAGCTTGGCTACGATGTTACTATGCTTGAATCGCTTCATGAAGCGGGCGGCGTTTTAACATACGGAATACCTGAGTTTAGACTACCAAAGGACGAAGTTGTAAAGAAAGAAATTGAAAATATTAAGTCATTAGGTGTTAAGATAAAGCTAAATACAATTGTTGGCAGAACAGTTACAGTTGACGAGCTTATGGATGAATATGACGCTGTATTTATTGGCACGGGAGCTGGACTTCCTGTATTTATGAACATTCCTGGCGAAAATTACAACGGTGTTTTCTCAGCAAATGAATATTTAACAAGAACAAACTTAATGAAAGCATATTTAGAAGATACTGCTACGCCTATAAGAGTAGGTGTAAATACTGTTGTTGTTGGTGCTGGTAACGTAGCAATGGACGCTGCTAGAACAGCAAGACGTTTTGGATCGAATGTAACAGTTGTTTACAGAAGAGAAGACAAGGACATGCCTGCTCGTAGAGAAGAGATTGAAAATGCAAAAGAAGAAGGCATCAATTTTATGTTCTTGTCAAATCCAGTAGAGATTTTAGCTGATGAAAACGGCGAAGTTAATAAAGTAAAATGCGTAAAGATGGAGCTTGGCGAAGCTGATGCATCTGGTAGACAAAGACCAGTTATGATTGAAGGCTCAGAATTTGAGATAGAAGCTGATGTTGTAATCATGGCACTAGGCACAAGACCAAACCCACTCATAAAAGAAACAAGTACTGGAATTAAATTTAATGAAAAAGGCGGCATAATTGTTAATGATGAAGAAAAAACTTCACGTGACTATATATATGCTGGTGGAGACGTAGTAACTGGAAGTGCAACAGTTATTGAAGCTATGGGAGCGGGAAAAAGAGCTGCTAAGGCTATTGACGAGGCGCTTTCAAAGTAATTATTTAAGGTAGTGGTGAGAAAATGTTTGTAGAAGTAAAACATATGTATAAAAGATATCAAATGGGTGACAGCACTATAGTAGCTAATAACGATATCAATTTTTCATTTAATAAAGGTGAATTGGTTGTCATAGTTGGTCCATCAGGAGCTGGTAAATCAACTCTATTAAATATAATTGGAGGCATGGATACAGCTGATGAAGGTGAAATTATAATCGATGGCAAAGACATACAAAAATACAATGAAAAAGAACTTACCACTTACAGAAGATACGATATAGGCTTTGTATTTCAATTCTATAACCTAGTTCAAAACTTAACTTGCCTTGAAAATGTTGAATTAGCTAGCCAAATAGTTAAGGACGCAATTGATCCAATGCAAGTTTTAATAGATGTAGGTCTTGAAGACAGAGCAAATAATTTCCCATCACAAATTTCTGGTGGTGAGCAACAAAGAGTTGCTATAGCGAGAGCCATAGCAAAAAATCCAAAACTATTGTTATGTGACGAACCAACAGGAGCATTGGATTATCATACAGGTAAGAAGATACTTAAGCTATTGCAAAGAAGGAGCTTGGAGGACGGTAATACGGTAGTTATTATTACTCATAATAAAGCCATCACCCCAATAGCTAACAGAGTTATAGAGATTAACGACTCAAAGGTTAGAAACGTCTTTGTTAATGATAATATTCAATCTATAGATGAGATAGAATGGTAGTGATTTTATGAAAAAAACTGCTTTATGGAAAGATATATTTAGAGAAATTAAAAATTCTCCAGGCAGATTCATTTCTATAGTTCTTTTAATCACGTTAGGAGTATTTGTCTACACTGGCCTAAAGTCAGTGGGTCCTCTTATGAGAAAAACGGCAGATACTTTTATAGATGAGTCAAATTTAGCGGATATTTATCTAAACTCACAATTTTCATTAGAAGAAAAAGATAAAGAAATAATTAATTCTGTAGTAGATATTAAAGATATAGAATATGTCTATAGCGAGGACGTTCTTGAAAAAGGAAGCGAAGTAATAATTAATCTTGAGTCACTTCCTGAGAAAATTTCTATGCCTAAACTTGTTGAGGGCAGATTGCCAGAGAAGAACGATGAGATACTTGTCGATGCATACCCCATAAAACATTCTTTTAATATTGGAGATACTATAGAATTTGATAGTAAAAAATCCAAATTTGAGTTTGAGAACAAAAAGATACTTAAGAATTACAAATTCAAAGTAGTTGGTAAAGTTATTTCTCCTGAGAATATGTCTACAGTAATGAAAGGCACTAGCAAGAAGGGCTTAGGAGATTATGACTCTTTTGCCTACGTGCTAAAAGATGCTTTTAATGATACCGATGAGAGCAAAGCAAGAATTATTCTTAAAGGTACAGATGGATTAAAGACTACAGATAAAGAATATAAAAATATAGTCGGAGAAAACAGAAGAGAGTTAATATCCGCTTTTAATGAGAGATCTATAGAGAGATTTGAAAGCATAAAAGCTGATATTAGAGAAGAAATTGACGATGCTGACGATAAGATAGCTGATGCTGAGAAAAAGCTTAGTGATGCTAAAGAAGAGCTTGATGATGCAAAGCAAAAATTGGATGACGCTAATAAATCTTATAAAGACGGACTAAAGAAATACAATGACTCAATTAGTGAAGCTGAGAAAAAGCTTAGTGATAGTAAAAAAGAATTAGATGATAGCAAAATTACACTAGATGAAAATAAAAGCAATCTAGATGACGCTAAGGTTCAAATAGATGAATTAAAAACAAAATTAGATGAACTAAAAGATACTTATGAAAGCTCTATGACTGAGTATACTGCTAAAAAGGAAGAATTTGACAAAGCTGTAGAAGCTATGGCGGGGATACCTGAAGCAAGTATACCAGCAGATAAAGCTGAAGAGTTCAAAAAAGGCAAAGAAGAGCTAGATAAGGCAAAAGCACAATTAGATGAATTAAAAGAAAATATTGATAAGCTTGAAATAACATATATAGAAAACAAAGCTAAATACGATGAAGGCTTGATTAAACTTAACGAAGGCTTTGATAAGTATAACGACGGCTTAGAAAAGTATAACACCGGTCTTAAAGAGTTTGAGGACAAGAAGGCTTCTGGACTTAGAGAACTTAATGATGCTAAGAAGAAAATTTCTGATGGACAAAAAGAATATGATGACGGAATCGAAAAATATGATTCAGAAAAGATAAAGGCAGATAAAAAGATAAAAGATGCCAAGAGCGATTTGGACGAAGCAAAAAGAGTTCTTAAGAACATGAAGAGACCGACATTTAATATATTAGATAGAGAGAATATCGAAGGTCTACAATTGTTCTACGACTCAGGTTATAGAATGGATATACTAGCCTTAGTCTTCCCAGCATTTTTCTTCTTAATAGCTTCAATAGTAGCTTTAACAGCACTTATGCGTATGGCAGAAGAAAGAAGAACTCAAATTGGTACATTCAAAGCACTTGGTTACAATAACTTTGATATATATAAGAAGTATTTATTCTATGGCTTTGTAGCAACAACATTAGGTGTAGTTATAGGTATAGCACTTGGTCAAAGCATTTTAACAAATATGGTATTTAAAACATATTCAGCATCATTTACACTTAAAAAGCCAATAGCATATTTTAATGTGACTTTCCCATTAATCAGTGCATTTATCTCGTACTTTTCAATTGTGGTTCCAGTAAGTATAGTTTTATCAAAGTATTTGAAACATAACTCTAGCGAACTTATGAGACCAAGGGCACCGAAAGCGGGATCAAAGATATTCTTAGAGAAAATACCATTTATATGGAAGAGATTAAGCTTCCTATACAAAGTAACATTTAGAAATACATTTAGATATAAGTCAAGAATGTTTATGACCTTGCTAGGAGTTGCGGGCTGCATGAGCCTTTTATTCTTTGGTTTTGCACTAAAAGGATCAGTTGCACAAGTAATTGATAGACAATATGGAAAAATATTTGATTATGACGTAATTGTTAATTATGATAAAGACTTTTCGAAGAATAAATTGAAAGAATATGACGATTTTGTAAATAATAATGAAGAAATTAAAGACAAAATGTCTATAAGAACAGAGAATTTAATAGCCGATACCGTTGATATACCAGATCAAAACGTTTTACTTATGGCTGTTGATGACAACGAAAAGTTTTCTGAGTATGTTCATTTAAATAACAATGGTGAAATGATAATCCCAGACGATGGAGTTATTGTTAATAAAAAGCTATTAGACTCTTTAGGTAAAAACGTAGGCGATGAGATAGAACTAAGAGATTCATATAATAATTACTACAAAATGAAAGTAAAGGAGATAAATGAAAACTACTTAGGACATTACGCCTATATTTCAAAGACTTATTATGAAGAAGTATTCAAGAAAGATTATGATTATAATTCTGATATAATTAAATTAAACAGTAATGACGTTAAAGTCAAAGACAATTTTACTAAAGAAATTTCAAAAATTGACAGTGTAATGTATGTGTTTAATGTATTCAAAACTATAAACATAGCTAAAGACTGGTTATCAAACTTAACATATGTAATCATACTAATCCTCTTTGTATCAGCAACTTTAGCCTTTGTAGTATTATATAATTTAAATAGCGTTAATATATCTGAAAGAATTAGAGAGATAGCTACACTTAAAGTTCTCGGCTTTTATCCGCGTGAACTAACAAGCTATGTATATAGAGAAACGATACTTTTATCAACACTGGGAATACTTTTGGGCTTCTTAGGCGGTATTGGATTAAATAATTTAATTCTTGAATATATTACGCCTATGAACATTCAACTAGTATCGCACATTATGTGGTATAACTATGTGATTTCCGCAGCTTTAACATATGTATTTATCTTCATGGTTATGATTATAGTTCATAAAAAGTTAAAGACTACAGATATGGTTGGCGCTTTAAAAGCATATGAATAAGGAGATAATATGATAGAAAAACTAAAACCTTTAGCCTTAGTTGGTCAAATCGGCATAGACATAGTATCAAGCATTGTTATTTCATACCTTGTTGGCTATGGACTTGACAAATTATTTAAGACAGATGGTACTTTTTCTATAATTTTCATAGTCATAGGAGTATTGGCAGGCTTTTATAATTTCTATAGAAGCATCAAATACTATGTAAAACAAAAAGATAACAAAGATCAAAAAGAAGATAAAGATGAAAAAAGATAAAGATTTCACATTTAAATATATAAGAGTCGCTATAATTTTAGCTATAGTTTCAAGCCTTATTATTGTAATTTTTTTCGGTTTCAGGAAGGATTTACTCTTAGGTTTGTACTTAGGAACACTCATAAGTGTGCTATTCTTCAGGCTTATGTACAGAAATGCAATTAAGGCAGTGGAGAAAGATGCAAAAGCTAGTAAGAGGTTTACTACAAATAATTATTATCTAAGACTCTTATTATATGGTATAATACTCTATGCGGCATATAAGAATCCTAATTTCGATTTTTATACGACAGCAATAGGCTTTACTATGATCAAATTTTCAATTCTTATAGTTGAAGTTTTTGGCATAGGTAAATAATTTCACAAATCAGTAGATTTGAATATATGAAAAGGGGGTAATAAGATGGAATTGTCGATAAGCTTTCAGATAGGTAAGAATGTATATTCACTAACACCAAGCGTTATCAATTCGGTGATAGTTGTCTTAGCATTAATAATTTTTATCTTTATTTGCTATGGCAAAATTAAAAAGACAGATTATAAAGCTAGACCAAGCGGCCTTGTTAGCGTTATGGAAACCTTAGTTACATCAATTGATTCACTAATCGAACAAACTATGGGCAAGAACAGAGAAGGCTTTGCACCTTACATTCTTAGCTTGATGATGTTTTTATTGACAGCGAATCTGATGGGACTATTTGGCTTTAAACCGCCAACATCAGATCTTAATGTTACACTCACATTAGCGCTAATTACTTTTGTTTTGATTCATTATAACAAGATAAAAGTTAATGGCTTAAAAGATTCCATAAAAGGTTATTTTGAACCAATCTTTATACTATTCCCAATAAACATTATAGGTGATATTGCGCTTCCAGTATCATTATCATTCCGTTTATTTGGTAATATAGTCAGTGGTTCATTAATCATGGCACTTGTATATGCTGCGCTAGGTTACGTAAGTAATTTACTTACACCAATAGTAGCACCATGGTTTCACATCTACTTCGATGTATTCTCAGGTGTACTGCAAACTTTCATATTCGCAATGATAACAATGATTTACATTGCAATGGGTATGGGACAAGAAGAAAATTAAATTTGAAAGGAGAAATTTTAAATGCAAGGAATTTCAGGTCACGATTTTATTTTAGGTATGTCAGCTTTAGGAGCTGGTATAGCAATGATAGCAGGTTTAGGCCCTGGTATTGGTCAAGGTATTGCAGCTAGTAAAGGAGCTGAAGCAGTAGGTAGACAACCAGAAGCTAAAGGTGATATCATCCAAACAATGATTTTAGGACAAGCTGTTGCCGAAACAACAGGTATTTATTCATTAGTTATTGCCCTAATTCTTATCTTAGTTAAACCTTTAGTATAGTTTAGTATGGAAGGCTTAAATGTAAGCGTTGACTTTAATTTAGTCAATATGCTTGTTCAGCTTACAGCCACTCTCGTATTGTATGTTATTTTGCGTAAATTTTTATATTATCCTATAAAAGATTTACTAAAGAAAAGACAAGACTATGTAGTGAAGAACATTGAAGATAGCGAGAAAAATAATTTGAAATCTCAAGTAGCATTAAGAGACTATGAGCTTAAGTTAAAAGAAGCTAAAAAGGAAGCAAACGATATAGTCGATCAAGCTAAAAAGAGAGCTGACGATATCGTTAATAAGTCTGTTAATGATGCTAAAGAAGAGTCTAGAAAAATTATGGAAAAAGCTGATAAAGAACTTGCTAATAAAAAGTCAATGGCAATGGACGAAATGAAAGGCGATATGGTTAATATTGCCATCTTAGCTGCTGAAAAACTAATTGGTGAAAATATTAGCACTAAGAAAGACAAAGAAATCATAGAAAAGTCTATAGAAGAAGTAGGTAGTGGACAATGGAAGAATTAGCTACTACTTTATATGCAAAATCTATGTTTGAAGCATCTAAAGAAGATGATTGTCTTAAATTAGTTTATGAAGAGCTAAACTTAGTAAAGGAAAGTATTGATTCAAACCCTAGACTGATGGAAGTATTTAAGCATCCATTGTTATCAAATAATGATAAAAAAGATATTGTAAAAGATATTTATGAAAAAAATCTATCTACTTTAACTATGAATTTTTTATATGTTTTAATTGATGCTAAGAGATTTGACATGATATCGTCTATAATCGATGAATTCAACAATTTGTATGATATAGACAACAATATTTTGAATGGAACTATAATTACTAAAAACAGTTTAAGTGATGAAGAAATAAAAAAATATGAAGAAAAATTGACTGCATCTTTAAAGTCTCATGTAAAGCTAAAAAATGTTTTAGATGATTCTATAATAGGTGGCTCAATTGTTAAGATCGGTGACAAGCTTATCGACTCAACACTAAAAGGTCAATTGAACGAATTAAGAAAAGAATTAATAAATAATAGTGAGGTGAGTATCTAAATGGGGTTAAAACCAGAGGAAATTAGCTCAGTTATAAAAGAATTAATAAAAAATTATGACAAAAAATTAGATACGGTTGAAGTTGGATCTATTATTGAAGTTGGAGACGGTATAGCTAGAGTTTACGGACTTGATAATGCTATGGCTGGTGAATTACTTGAACTACCTGGTGGCGTTTACGCTATGGCACTAAACCTTGAACAAGATAATATTGGTTGTGTACTTTTAGGTAGTGACAAGAACTTAAAAGAAGGAGACCCAGTTAAAAGAACTGGTAGAATCGTTGAAGTTCCAGTAGGCGAAGCGCTTATTGGTAGAGTAGTTAATTCACTAGGACAAGCTATCGATGGAAAAGGCAAAATTGAAAGCAAAAAGTATAGACCTATCGAAGCTAATGCGCCAGGTATCATCGACAGAAAGTCTGTATCTGAACCGTTACAAACTGGCATCAAAACTATTGACTCCATCATCCCTATAGGTAGAGGACAAAGAGAGTTAATTATAGGCGATAGACAAACAGGCAAGACTGCCATCGCCATAGATACAATAATAAATCAAAAGGATCAAGACGTAATATGTATATATGTTGCTATTGGTCAAAAGAACTCAACTGTAGCTCAATTAGTTAATGTACTAGAAGAACATGGTGCGATGGACTACACTATAGTAGTAAGTTCATCAGCAAGTGAATTAGCACCACTACAATACATTGCTCCATATGCAGGAACTGCTATGGCTGAAGAGTTTATGTATGCAGGTAAAGACGTACTTATTATCTACGATGACTTATCAAAGCACGCGGTTGCTTATCGTTCAATGTCATTGCTACTTAGAAGACCACCAGGACGTGAAGCGTACCCAGGAGACGTTTTCTATCTACACTCAAGACTACTTGAAAGATCAGCAAAATTATCTGATAAATTAGGTGGAGGCTCTATAACAGCTCTTCCTATCATAGAAACACAAGCTGGAGATATTTCTGCTTATATACCAACTAACGTTATATCTATCACTGACGGACAAATCTTCCTTGAAGGACAATTGTTCTTCTCAGGACAAAGACCAGCAGTAAACGCAGGTCTTTCGGTATCTCGTGTTGGTGGAGCTGCACAAATCAAGGCTATGAAGAAGGTTTCAAGCGGTATTAAACTTGAACTTGCTCAATACAGAGAATTATTGGCATTTGCTCAATTCGGTTCTGAGCTTGATAAGGACACTGCTGACAAGCTAAATCATGGTCAAAGAATCATGGAAATACTTAAACAAGCACAATATAAACCTTTAAAAGTCGAAGAAGAGGTTATGATTTTATTTGCTGTTACTAACAGATATCTTGATGATATTCCTGTAGACAGAGTTAAGGCTTTTGAAAATGATTTTCTAGAGTACATGGAAAATACTTCTAGTGAAACAGCTAAGAAGATACTTGAAAAGAAAGAATTAACTGATGAAATAAAAGAAGAGCTAAAACTAAAGATAGAAGAATTTAAAAAGACTTTTAACTAGAGGTTTATTATGGCTGAACAAAGTAAAGAAATTAAAAGAAGAATAAAAAGTGTATCTAATATAAAGCAAATTACTAGAGCTATGGAATTAGTATCTACTTCTAAACTTCGTAAATCAAGAAAACAACTTGAACTTACAAGGCCATATTATAACACTGTTGAATCAAGTATAAGAGAAATACTAGCAAACACTAAGGGAGTTAAGTATGATTTACTTGAAAGAAGAGAAGTTAAAAATAGACTCATAATTGTTTTAACATCTGATAGAGGTTTAGCTGGTGGTTATAATATTAACGTTATAAGAAAAGCTGAATCATATATCGATGACAAAGTAGGAACAAAATTTATACTTGTCGGTGTTGAAGCAAGAGAGTACTTTAAAAGAAGATACGATGGCATAGTAGAAGAATTTTCATATATTTCAGAAGAACCTTCATATAATAATGCTGCTAAGATAGGTAGCATCTGTTATGATTTATACAGAAAAAAAGAAATTGATGAAGTTCTATTAGTTTATACTCATTTCTCTACTGTACTAAGCTTAGTGCCTAGTATGGTTAAGCTATTACCAGCCGAATCTATAGAAAAGGAAGGTAATATGGAGAACAGACTTATTGAGTATGAACCATCTGCTGAAGAAGTATTAAACAGATTAGTTAAGGATTATATATCAATAACTATATTTGGAGCTATGATTGAGTCGGCAGCTTCAGAACAAGCATCAAGAAGAAACTCTATGAAGAATGCTACTGATAATGCTAACGATATGCTTGAGAGTTTGTCTCTTAGATTCAACAGAGCAAGACAAGCTCAAATTACACAAGAAATTACTGAGATAGTCTCAGGTGCAAATGCATTAAATTAGAAGGGGTGAAATTATGGAAAATCAAAATATTGGTAAAGTTGTACAAATAATTGGACCGGTTCTTGATATAAGATTTAAACAAAATTCTCTACCAAACCTTCTTAACGCGATTAAAATTGATTTAAATGGCAAGCCGCTTATAGCTGAAGTAAGTCAACATATAGGTGACGATATAGTTAGATGTATATCAATGTCATCTACTGACGGACTAGTTAGAGGCGCTGAAGCTATAGATACAGGAAGCCCAATAAAGGTGCCTGTTGGCGATAAAACTTTAGGAAGACTTTTCAACGTTTTAGGTGAAAACATTGATGAAGATCCTAAGGCTAAGTATGATAGATACGATCCAATACACAGACAAGCACCTACTTATGATGAACAAGTTACATCAAGAGAAATCTTTGAAACTGGCATCAAAGTTATTGACCTTATAGCTCCATATGCTAGAGGAGGTAAGATAGGTCTATTCGGTGGTGCCGGTGTTGGTAAGACTGTTCTTATACAAGAGTTAATCAACAATATCGCTAAGGAACATGGTGGACTTTCAGTTTTTGCAGGCGTTGGAGAAAGAACAAGAGAAGGTAATGACCTTTACTACGAAATGAAAGAGTCTGGTGTTATTAACAAGACTGCTTTAGTATTCGGTCAAATGAATGAACCGCCAGGAGCAAGAATGAGAGTTGCTCTAACAGGTTTGACTATGGCTGAATACTTTAGAGATGAAAAGCATCAAGACGTATTACTTTTCATAGATAATATATTCAGATTTACTCAAGCTGGTTCAGAAGTATCTGCACTTCTTGGTAGAATGCCATCTGCAGTAGGTTATCAACCAACACTTGCTACAGAGATGGGTCAATTACAAGAAAGAATCACATCTACAAAGAACGGCTCGATTACATCAGTACAAGCTGTTTACGTACCTGCCGACGACTTAACAGACCCTGCACCAGCAACAACATTTACCCATCTTGACGCAACAACAGTTCTTTCACGTTCAATTTCAGAACTAGGTATATATCCAGCTGTAGACCCACTTGATTCAACATCAAGAATACTTGATCCACAAGTAGTTGGAGAAAAACACTATGAAGTTGCTAGACGTGTACAAGAGATACTACAAAGATACAAAGAACTTCAAGATATTATCGCTATACTTGGTATGGATGAATTATCTGAAGATGACAAGATAACTGTTGCTAGAGCAAGAAGAATACAAAGGTTCTTATCACAACCGTTCTCAGTTGCTGAACAATTTACAGGTATAGAAGGTCAATACGTTCCTATAGCCGAAACTATCAGAGGCTTTGAAGAAATTCTTGACGGTAAACATGATGATTTACCTGAATCAGCATTCTTATTCGTTGGAACTATAGATGATGCTGTTAAAAAAGCTGAGAGTATGAGGCAAGATAATGAATAGATTATATCTTAAGGTTGTTACACCCGACAAATTGTTTTTCGAAGGCGAGATTGACATGCTTGTCGCTAGAACAATTGAAGGAGACGTAGGAATACTTCTTAATCACTCTCCACTGGTAACAATACTGGATATTGGTAGACTTGTTATTAAAGATGGAGATGAAAGAAAGATTGCTGCATGCGCTGGCGGTTATATTGACGTAAGAAACAATAATATAACCGTAGTCTCAGACGCTTGCGAATGGGAAGAAGAGATAGACATAAACAGAGCAGAGAGAGCTAAGGAAAGAGCAAGCAAGAGACTTGAAGACAAGAGTACAGACACATTCAAAGCAGAGCTTGCGCTTAAGAAGGCAATCAATAGAATCAATGTAAGAAATAAAAATTATTAAGAGAAGGTAGCAATTTGCTACCCTCTTTTTGAAAGAGGAGGAATATTATGAAGTGGGATTTATCAGCATACTATAAATCATTTACAGACCCTAAATACAAAGAAGATTATGACAATATATTAAAAGAAGTAAAAGATTTAAAAGCATTTATCACATATAACTTTGACGACAAGAAAAAAGTTTTACTTCAATATGTAGACAAAGCAAATCTTATAGAAAACTATGCTGCAAGACTATATGGTTACGTTTCACTAAACTTAAGCGAAAACGTTAACAATAAAGAAGCACTAACAGAAAAATCAAAGCTTATAGCTATAGGTAGAGAGTTTACAGAGCTAAATGTTGTCTACACTAAATTTTTAAAGAGTATAGATGACATCAATAAAATAATTGATGAAGATGACGCTCTTAAAGAATATAAATTTATTTTGAATGAAGGCTGTGAACAAGCTAAACACTCATTAAGTGATGACGTAGAGATAGCAGTTGCTCGTATAAAAGAAACAGGTTCATACGAGTGGAACAGACTACACTCTAATTTAACAAGTAAAGTAACTAGCAAAGTGGAATTCCCAAATGGAGAAGTAAAAGAAATAAATCTACCAGCTATAAGAAACTTACAATATGAAGACGATAAAGAGCTTAGAAAAAAGAGTTTTGTAGCTGAGGAAGAATGTTATGACAAGATCAGAGATTCTGTAGCAATGTCACTTAGCTCAATCAAAGGCGAAGTTATTAATGAGTGTGAGTTAAGAGGATACGAAAGTCCACTTGAAAAAACACTTATAGATTCAAGATTTGATAAAGAGATACTTGATGCAATGTGGTCATCAGTTAGAAAGTATTTACCAGATTTTGTTAAGTACTTCAATAGAAAAGCAAAATTACTTGGCTATGATAAGCTTCCTTACTACGAAACATTCGCGCCAGTAGGCAAGGGAAGTATCACTTATACATTTGATGAAGCAAAAGACTTTGTTATTAAGCAATACTACTCTTTCTCAGATAAATTAGGTGACTTTGCTAAACATGCATTTGAAAACAATTGGCTAGATACAGAGCCTAGAGAAGGAAAAGTTGGCGGCGCATTTTGTTCAAGCTGCTCAGCTATAAAAGAATCAAGAGTTTTAGCAAACTTTGGTGGCACTTTTGATTCAATGATAACCTTTGCTCATGAACTAGGTCACGCTTATCATGGAAGAGTTATCTTCCAAGATAAGCCTATCAATCAAGACTATACTATGCCTATAGCAGAGACAGCATCGATATTTGCTGAGACAATAACATATAACGCTGCACTTAAAGATGCTAAGAATGATGACGAAAAGATATTTATACTTGAAAATATTATTTCAGGAGCAGCACAAACAGTTGTTGATATCTACTCCAGATTTTTATTTGAAGATGAAGTATTTAGAAGAAGAAAAGATGGCGCACTTGATGCAGATGACTTCGATCAAATCATGATGAAGGCACAAAAAGAAGCTTTTAAAGATGGCTTAGACCCAGAAAAGCTTAACAAGGGCATGTGGATATGCAAGTCTCACTACTACAGCAGCGGCCTTGGTTATTATAACTTCCCATATTGCTTTGGACTATTGTTCGCAAGAGGCCTATACAGCATATATAAGAATGAAGGAGATGCCTTCATAGAAAAATACGATACACTTCTAAGAAACACAGGCAAGATGAGTATTAAAGATTGCTGTAAATCAGTTGGCATAGACGTTACTAAAGAAGAATTCTTTGACGCATCACTAAAAACTATAAAAGCAGAAATAGATGAGTTCTTAAAATTAACTGAATAAAATTATTAAATAATATTTATTAACCTCTCTACTAATTAATGCTAGGGAGGTTTTTTTACAAAAAATTTACATCTTTTACATTTATTTTTAACATATGAGAACTATAATCAATACAAAGAAAGGAGAGAATTCCATGAAAAAAAATTTTAAATTCTTTGTATTAGTTTTAGTACTAGCTATATTCGTATCTAGTTTTTCATTTTTAAGCGAAACAAGCTATGCTGAAAGCAAAAATGCCAAAAAGGCTAAGTATGTATTTTTGTTTATTGGTGATGGCATGGGGGCTGCTCAAGTAAATGCTGCTCAAATTTATGCTGGTGACAAAAAGAAAGTAGAGATAAAACCATTAGAGTTTTATAAGTTCCCAACAGTTGGTCTTGTTAACACAGAAGATTCTACAAGCTTCTGCCCAGACTCAGCTTCAACTGCAACAGCTATCAGCTCAGGAACTAAGACTCATTCAGGAGTTATAGGTAAGACAAGTGATCTTCAAAAAAATGTTACAACTGTTGCTGAAAAAATGAAGGAACAAGGTAAAAAAATTGGTATAATATCAACTGTTACATTAAATCACGCAACACCAGCAGCTTTCTATGCTAACGTTACATCTAGAAAACAATACTACGAAATAGGTAAACAAATGGCAGCAAGTGGCTTTGACTACTTCGCAGGCGGTTCACTAGAACACAGAACTGGTGACGATAAGAACAAAAAAGAAAAAGATCTTTATGATATTTTAAGAGCCAATGGCTACACAGTAACTGAAACTAAAAAGGACTTTGAAAAGATTAACAAAAATACTGGTAAAGTATTTGCTGTTACTGAAAGAATACAAGATTCTGGATCTATGCCATATACACTTGATCAAAAGAAGGGTGATATGACTTTAAGAGATACAGTTAGAAAAGCTATCGAAGTACTAGACAATGACAAGGGCTTCTTCATTATGGCTGAAGCTGGTAAAGTTGACTGGGCTTGCCATGCTAATGATGCTTTCTCATCTATACATGAAGTGCTTGCACTTGACGATGCAGTTCAAGAAGCTATAGATTTTTATAAAAAACATCCAGATGAAACACTAATCCTTGTTACTGCTGACCACGAAACAGGCGGACTAAGCCTTGGCTATCAAGGAACAGGATACGACACACACTTTGAAATATTTGATAAGCAAAAATTAAGCTATGTTGAATTCGATAAGAAATTTGAAGAATTAAAGAAAAACAACAAGAATCTTAAGTTTGAAGATGCACTAAAATTAGTTAAGGAATCATTTGGACTAATAGTTAAGGATAAAAACACTAAGAAGGAAGATGAATTATTCGTCTTAAATGATTATGAGCTTGGCAAATTGAAAGCAGCTTTTGCTGAATCAATGAAAGAAAAAGACAAGAGAACTAAATCTATAGAAACAAACCTTTTATATGGCGGATATGATCCATTTAGCGCTACACTAACTCATATAATTGACAATAAAGCTGGTATAGGCTGGTCAACATTTGCTCACACAGCTGTTCCAGTTCCTATATATGCACTAGGCGCAACCGCAGAACTATATGAAGGAACTTATCACGATAGTGAAATCTATAGTAAACTTATGGAATCTTTAGGAGCAAAATAATAAACTTTAATAAAATAAAATTAGCTTACAGATGAAAACAGGGAGCCGAAGCTCCCTGTTTTTATATTGATATTAATTAATAAATAACTTTATGAAATACTTTTTTACCTTTCTTAATTAGTAGCTCTCCATCTTTAAAGTCATCAAGTGTAATTACTTTAGATGCATCGCTTTCTTTTTCACCATTAAGAAGTATACCACCTTGTGTAATGAGTTGTCTTGCTTCTGAGTTTGATTTAGTTAAATTAAGTTCTTTTAGTAAGTTTAGTAGACCAATACCATCTTCAAAAACTTTTTTATCCATAGTAGTACTTGGAATGTTTTCCGAATCAGCATTGCCACTGAATAGGGCACGGCTTGCTTCTAAAGCTTTGTCAGCATCTTCTTTGCTATGAACATCTTTAGTGATTTCATAAGCAAGTATTTCTTTTGCTTTGTTAATTTCGTTGTCTTTAAGCTTTGCTAATTCATTTATTTCTTCCATAGGAAGCATAGTTAATAGCTTTAAGAATTTTATAACGTCTCTGTCATCAACATTTCTAAAGTATTGGAAAAGTTCATAAGGAGTAGTTTTTTCTCTGTCAAGCCAAACAGCGCCTGAAACAGTTTTACCCATCTTAACGCCATCAGCATTTGTTAATAGCTTAAGAGTCATAACGTAGGCTTGTTTACCTTCAAGTTTGTTTATTAGCTCAGTTCCTTCAAGCATGTTAGCCCATTGGTCAGATCCACCAACTTGAAGAACGCAGCCATAATTTCTATATAGCTCTAAGAAATCATAAGCTTGCATTAACATGTAACCCATTTCAAAGAAAGTTAAGCCAGAAGAAATTCTGTTCTTATAGCAATCATAAGCAAGCATCTTAGAAACGTTGAAGTTAACGCCTATAGTTCTCATAAAATCAAGGTACTTTACATCGCGAAGCCACTCTTTATTGTCAACGTGCAATGCTTTGCCATCAGAAAAATCAATAAATCTTGACAATTGCTCAACAAAGATTCTAGCATTTTCGTTAATAGTTTCTTCAGTAAGAAGCTTTCTCATATCTTGCTTACCAGATGGGTCACCAATCATAGTTGTCGCTCCACCAGTTAAGCAGATAGCTCTGTGTCCAGCTGCTTGCAAGTGCTTCATAACCATAAGCGTAATGTAGTGACCTATAGTTAATGAGTTTGCTGTTGCATCATAACCAGTGTAGAATGTAATTTTTTCATTATTTAATAAATTTCTTAATTCATCTTCATAATTGCAGTTATCTATGTAACCTCTTTCTTTTAACACGTCAAAAACGTTCATAAAATCACTCCTTTAAACTGCCTTGATTATAACATATTTCTAAATAATTTGTCAATCTATAAGCATAAAAAGGATGGGCACTTGTCCCATCCTTATAAGCTTAAATTATATTTCTTCTGAGTTTTCCCATAAACCATGGATATTGCAGTAGCTTAATGCAAGTAGAGTACCCTTAGCATTAGCTTTTAGCTTAACGCTCATTGATGGTTCAGTGAATAAATCTGATTCGCCATGAGCTGATGCTACATAGCTAGCTACTTCAACAGGAATTTCTTTTCCTTCAGGTACGAAGAATAACTTCATCCATGCTATGTGGTGTTCAAGAGTGTTTGGATGAGCAATTTCATCTCCAACACTTACGCAAACCTTTAAATCGTCTGCTTCTTTTGATACGTGTATAACTGGAACGTGCTTTTCGCTCTTCCAATCTGCGCTTTTAACTAATTCTGATAATTTCATTTTTATCAACCCCCTTGTAGTTAATCTATACCCAAAGATGATTTTTAATACACATTTATTCAAAATATTTATTAATATATTCATTGTTTAATAAGCTAATATATGTTATAATTGTTATGGAAGTGATAGTATGTATGAATTAATTGCAACAAGTTCATTTGGCTTAGAAGCAATAGTTAAAAGAGAATTAAATGATTTAGGTTTAGAAGTTACAAAAACTGATAACGGCCACATTTATTTCAATGGCGATGCCATAGACATAGCAAGGGCAAATATTAATCTTAGATGTGCTGACAGGGTACTAATAAACTTAAAGAGCTTCAAGGCAGAGAGCTTTGAAGAGCTTTTTGATGGCATATATGAGCTTCCATGGAATGATATTTTAGATGAAGACTCTAATTTTATAGTTGAGGGTCGTTCACACAAGTCAAAGCTATTCTCAATATCTGACTGTCAAAGGATTACTGAGAAGGCTATAATAAAGAAACTACAAATGAAGCACGATATAAGTAGATTCACTAAGTCATCTCATAGACACAGACTTGAAATATCTCTATTAAATGACATTGCAAGCATCACGCTTGACACTTCAGGAGACAGCCTTCACAAGAGGGGCTATAGGGACAAACAAGGCGCTGCGCCTTTAAAAGAGACTATGGCGGCAGCACTTGTAAAGCTTTCATTTTATAATAAGGATAGACCTTTCTTTGATCCTTTCTGTGGTTCAGGTACTATACCTATAGAAGCTTTATTAATAGCTAGAAACATTGCTCCTGGCCTAGATAGAGATTTTGACAGCATGAACTTTAAGTTTATAAATGCTGACTTATTTAAAAAGGCAAGGATGGAAGCGATGGAGAAGATTGATTATAATTCAAAGGTGTACATCGACGCGAGTGATATATCACACAAATCCATTGCCATAGCGAAACATAATCTTGAAAATCTTGGTCTAAGTGATGATATAAGGTTTTTTGTAAAAGATTTTAGAGATGTCGATATCAAGAATAATTACGGAGTAATGATTACAAATCCGCCATATGGTAAGCGTCTTGAGGAAGATAATTTAAGGAGTTTATATAGTGATTTTGGTAAAAAGATAAAAAATTTAGATACATGGTCGATATATGTTTTGACTTCATATGAAGATATAGAAAGGGACTTTTCTAGAAAGGCTGACAAGAACAGAAAGCTTTACAACGGAAGTTTAAAGACATATTACTATCAATTTTATGGCAAGAAGCCTGAGAAATAGGGGAGGTTATTTTACTATGGAAAGAAAAGATGAAATATTAGATAAAATACTCTCCGTCGAAGTTTTGGATGCTATGGCAGATTGGGTTAAGGTAGTTAATATAAAAGGCAAGATACTTTATGCTAACCAAGCTCTAAAAGATGCGATAGGCTATGACCCAACTGGTACTAATACTGATGATTTAGATGATTTTTTAAAGCTTGATACGAGCGAAACAACAAGCGCTATTGAAAAGAATGAGATTATACAAAAGGAATTAAACATTGGTGACAACTACTACCAAGTGAAGTGCTCACCAATATATGATGAGAAGATGAATCCCATCGCCATAGTTGAAGTATTTAGAGATGTTACAAGAGAGAGGGTTCTAGAACTTCAACTTATTCAAAGCAATGAAAACGTTTTTCATGATATGGAAATTACTAAAAGAATTCAAAAGAGCATTCTTCCAGTAAAAACGAAGTATAAAAACATAGCTATAGACTACTTATATGAAGCGACTGAAACGCTATCTGGTGATATGTTTGATATATTCGAGATAGAGAAGGATACTTATGTAATCTACATAGCTGACGTTGCAGGCCATGGAATAGCAGCTTCTATGCTAACTATGTTTATTAGACAAACTGTTAGAAATTTGAATAAGAATAATTACAAGCCTGAACAAGCACTTAAACATATAAGCGATAAATTTTTGGAACTTAATTTACAAAGTGACAGATATATAACTATATTCTACGGGGTTTATTACGCAGACAAAGAAGAATTTGTTTACGCAAATGCTGGTCACAACTCGATGCCGATAATATTTAATGATAATAAGATATCTGTTTTAGAGGCAAAGGGTAGACCTATAATGAGTATAGACTTAGGCAATGAATATGAAGTAAAGAAAACTGCACTCAGGGCAGGCGATAAATTGTTTTTATATACAGATGGTATAGTCGAGAGTAAAAATGCTCACGGCGAAGAATTTGGTATGGATAGGCTCATAACAACAATATTAAGTAAGCCAAATAAACTACTCAAAGCCATAGACATAGCAGTACTTCAATACTCCTTTGGCGATCAAAGAGATGACTTCGCGATGCTTTTAGTTGATATAGACGAAATGCAATAGATAAAGCAAAAGCTCTTCTTAAGCAAGAAGAGCTTTTAATATGTCTTGAAATACTTTTTCCTTTTCAATATCATGAAGTAGTTCATGTTTTAAATTGTCATACTCTATAAGTTCTAGATCTTCTATACCAACGCTTCTTAGTAGGCCATATATTTGTTTAATGCCTAACTCAAAGTTTGATAGAGGATCTTTTTTGCCTGAAAATAAATATATAGGTAAGTCTTTTGGTATATATTTTAAATTTTCTCTTCTTGTAGCTTTATCAACGCCATGTATAAGCATTTGGAAGAAGCCGTTACTATATTCAAACATACACAATTCATCTTGCAAGAACTTGGCTCTTTCCTCAGGATCTGATGTTAGCATATCTTCTTGAACGTTTTTACTCATGAAGTCAAAAGATTTTTGATTAAGAGATTCATTCTTTTCGTCGTAGCCTTCTTTTGAAATAACAACTTTTAAGAATACCTTAAATAACTTATTTAAGAAGATAGGGCACTTAACGCTAGATAGTAAAAACATTTTATCAATGTTGTCGCCATACTTATAAGCATATGTTCTTGCAAGTATTGAGCCCATAGAGTGTCCTAGCAGAACGACTTTTTTACCTGGATTATCTTTTCTAATAATTGAATTTAACATATCGATGTCATCAACCATCTTCATCCAAGCGTTATTTTTAGGAACTATGCCCAAGTGATCCGTATCATTAGCAGTCATACCATGACCTCTAAGGTCAAGCGCGTAAGATGATATACCATTAGCTTGCAAAAATCTAGCAAACTCATCGTATCTCATAGCGTGATCGTGCATGCCGTGGACTATTTCCACACAAAGTTTGGGGTCTTCAGCTTTCCATTCTAAATATTTTATTTTGGTTTTGTCCTTTGCCGTGAATTCTAAATAATTTTTTTCCATTTACCTCACCTTTAAAAATATTACTTCCCCTTTTGGATATTATACTATATTTCTAAGTAATAATCAATATTTTAACTATTATAAGTCAATTTATGATATAATACAAGTACTGAAATCACATTGGAGGAATTTTTATGAAATATACTTTAGAAATTTGCACTGATTCATTCGAATCAACTCTTATTGCTCAAAGAGCAGGGGCAGATAGAGTTGAACTAATTGCATCGACAGTACTTGGCGGAATAACGCCATCATACGGCTTGTGTAAGAAGGTACTTAATGAGCTTGACATACCCTTCGTCGCTATGATAAGACCTAGACAAGCAGGTTTTTCTTATTCTAAATATGATTTAGATGTTATGAAAGAAGATATCATTGTTCTCAAAGAGCTTGGTGTAAAAGGCTTTGTCTTTGGCTCTTTAAATGATGATGGAAGCATTAATATGAAGGCTAATGAATACTTACTTAAGTACTGCGAAGGCATGGATAACGTTTTCCACAGAGCCTTTGATATAGATCCAGACCTTGATGGCAACTGCAAAAAGCTTATAGACCTTGGCTTTAAACGTGTATTAACTAAAGGTGGAGACAACAAGATTACAGATACATATAAGATAATTAATTCGATTTATGAAAAGTATCATGACAAGCTTGAATTTATCACTGGAGGAGTGAGGGAGAATAACGTAGATTTTATTAAAAATAATCTACTCGTTGATCAGCTCCATATATCATCTAACAAAGTATGTATTGATAAATCGACTCTTGCAAACGATAAATTATATTTTGGCACAAACCCTAATGAAGATGAGGGAACATATTATTTAGCTGATGAAGACTATTTAAAAAGAATAATAAAATCTTTTAGATAATTATGACAAAAATTTAACAATTACAATCTGCAAGTAAAATTTTACAAATTGCAAAAATATTAAAAATATATATATTTTTATGACATATATGACATATTTTGAAAATTAACATTAGTTTTATTCATTGCTTATATTTACACATGAAAAATCAATTTTTGCTCTTTAAAATTATCAATACATGTGGTAAAATGAGTATATAATTCAAATAGGAGGAGTACTATGAAAGAAAAAAATGGTAAGACAATCGTCCTAGGGGTAATCGGATCAGATTGTCACGCAGTTGGATTAACTATATTGGACCATGCTTTTACAAATGCTGGATTCAACGTAGTTAACATTGGTGTTTTATCACCTCAAGAAGACTTCATCAACGCAGCTGTTGAAACTAACGCTGACCTTATCTGTGTATCATCACTATATGGTCAAGGAGAAATTGACTGCAAAGGCATGAGAGAAGCATGCGATGAAGCAGGTCTTAAAGACATTCCACTATATGTTGGAGGCAACATCGTTGTTGGTAAACAAAAGTGGGAAGAAGTTGAACCTAGATTTAAAGCTATGGGCTTTAACAGGGTTTATCCACCAGGAACAAGTCCTGACGTAACAATTGCAGACATGAAAAAAGACTTGGGAATTGATTAGATGAAAGCATATCTTTTTATTGATTTTGGAAGCACATTTACAAAATTAACTCTAATAGATATTGAAAAAGAAGAAATTATTGCTACAGCAAAGAGCTACACAACTGTTGAAACAGATGTAGCAAACGGATATCACAATGCTTATAAGGATCTTATGTCAAAGGTCAACGGCGACATAGACATAGTTAAGAAGCTTGCGTGCTCTTCAGCAGCTGGCGGTTTAAAGATAGCAGCCATAGGCCTAGTACCTGATTTAACTGCAGAAGCAGCCAAGAGAGCAGCCTTAGGAGCAGGAGCTAGAGTTATTAAGACATATTCATATAAGATGAACAATCATGAGATAGAAGAGCTTAGAGATTCAAATGCTGATATGATTCTTCTAGCAGGAGGAACTGACGGAGGCAACACTGAAGTAATTTTGCATAACGCTCAATTAATTGCTGACTTTGGTATTACAAAGCCAGTTGTAGTTGCGGGTAACAAGAGCAGCTATGACGATATTGAAAAAGTATTTAAAGATAAGATTGAGTACAGACTTACAGAAAATGTTATGCCTAAACTTAATGAAATCAATGTTAATCCCGCAAGAGAAACAATCAGAGACATTTTTATGGAAAGAATCACAAAAGCTAAAGGTATGACTCATATAGAAGATGATATCTCAGGCATACTAATGCCTACACCACAAGCTGTTTTAAAGGCAGCCGAAGCACTTAGCTTAGGAACACCTGATGAAGATGGCGTTGGTGACTTAGTCGTAGTTGATATAGGCGGAGCAACAACAGATATTCACTCAATAGCTGATGGCGCACCATCTAAACCTGGAGTAATTTACAGAGGTTTGGAAGAACCTATTTCAAAAAGAACTGTTGAAGGCGACTTAGGTATGAGATATTCAGCTGAAAGTATATATGAAGCAGCTGGGTTGAGAATGATTAAGAAGTACTTAGATATCAGTGATTATGATGTAGAAGAAGAATTCAAGAGAAGATACGATCACACTGATTTAGTTTTCACCGATGAAAAAGAAATTAAATTCGATGAAATGATGGCAAAGATTTGTGTAGATATATCAATGAAAAGACATTGCGGCTATGTAGAAGCTGTTTATTCACCTCTAGGAACAATGTATCAACAGATAGGTAAGGACTTAACTGAACTTAATCTTATGATAGGTACTGGAGGTATACTGGTAAATTCAGAACACCCACAAGAAATATTAAAAGCTGGGCTTTATGATAATGAAGATTTAAACTCATTAAAGCCAAGATATCCTGAATTTTCAGTAGATAAAAATTATATTCTATCTGCTATGGGTTTATTAACAATGGTCGATAAGAACATGGCAGTTAGAATGATGAAGAAATATATAGTTATATAGGGGGAAGCTATGAAAGTAGAAAATAAAAGATGGACTGATGAAGAATTTTTCGCTGAGCGTGAGAAAGTTCTTAAACAATGGCCCACAGGAGATGAAGTTGATTCACAAGAAGCAATTGACTTTTTAAAGAAAATACCTGCAGAAAAGAACTTTGCCGAAGTTATGGCAAAAGCAAAAAAAGAAGGCAAAACATTAGCACAACCAAGAGCTGGTGTTGCACTTATTGACAAACACATAGAACTACTAACATTCTTGACAGATCAAGGTGGAGCTGATTTACTTCCATCGACAATTGACTCATATACAAGACAAAATAGATATGACGAATGTGAAGTTGGTATCAAAGAATCATTAAAAGCAGGTAGATCATTATTAAATGGATTCCCAGCAGTTAACCACGGTGTTAAAGGCTGTAGGATGGTTTACGATGCTGTTTCTAAACCACTTCAAGCAAGACATGGTACACCAGACTCAAGACTACTTTCTGAAATAATTCACGCTGGTGGATTTACTTCAAACGAAGGTGGCGCTATAAGCTATAACGTTCCATATGCAAAATCAGTACCAATAGACAGATGCTTACATGATTGGCAATACTGTGACAGATTGGTTGGTTTCTATGAAGAAAATGGTGTTCATATAAACAGAGAACCATTTGGGCCGCTAACTGGTACACTTTGCCCACCATCAACATCAAACGCTGTTGCTATAGTAGAAGCACTTTTAGCTGCTGAACAAGGTGTAAAGAACATTACAGTTGGTTATGGTCAATGCGGTAACTTAATTCAAGACGTTGCAGCTATTAGATCACTAGAAGAACAAGTAAATGAATATCTAAAGAAATATGGCTACAACGATGTTTTAATAACTACAGTATTCCACCAATGGATGGGTGGCTTCCCTCAAGACGAAGCTAAGGCGTTTGGCGTTATCTCTTGGGGTGCAGCAACTGGTTCATTAGCGGGAGCAACAAAAGTTATTGTTAAGACACCTCATGAAGCAATAGGTATTCCTACTAAGGAAGCTAACGCTGAAGGTATCAGAGCTACTAAGATGGTTCTAAATATGACTGAAGGACAATTGCTTCCAGAAGGTAAAGAATTAAGAGCTGAAATTGAATTGATTAAGGCTGAAACTAGATGTATAGTTGATAAATTATTTGAATTAGGCAAGGGCGATTTAGCAGTAGGTACTGTTGAAGGCTTCGCTCAAGGCGTTATGGACGTACCGTTTGCTCCATCTAAGTACAACGCAGGTAAGATGATGCCAGCAAGAGACAACAACGGAGCTGTTAGATATTTATTTACAGGTAACTTACCATTCACAAAAGATATACTAGACATTAACAAAGCAAAACTTGAAGAAAGAGCAAAATTCGAAGGACGTCCAGTAAGCTTTGACATGACAACTGACGATATCTTTGCTGTTGGCTTCGGTAGATTAATCGGTAGACCAAAAAATAATTAATATATAAAAGGAGACTTTATTATGAAAATTAAAAAAGTTATCTGCTCAGCAGGTAAAACAGGTTTTTACTTTGATGACCAAAAGGCTATCAAATTAGGAGCAAAACATGATGGTATGTTCTACTTAGGAGATCCAGTAACTCCTGGATTTAAAGCTATAAGACAATCAGGAGAATCAATCTCAGTTATGCTTGTTCTTGATGACGGACAAGTTGCTCACGGTGATTGCGCAGCTGTTCAATACTCAGGAGCAGGCGGAAGAGACCCACTTTTCTTAGCAGAAGATTTTATTGAATTTATCAATAAAAACATTGCACCTAAACTAGAAGGAAGAGAAATCACTACATTTAAAGAAATGGCTGAAGAATTCGACCACATGCAAGTAGATGGCAAGAGACTTCATACAGCTATTAGATATGGCATCACTCAAGCAATACTTGATGCAGTTGCTAAGACAAACAAAGTAACTATGGCTGAAGTAGTTAAAAAAGAATACAACACAGGCGTTGACATTAAGAGAGTACCTATCTTTGCTCAATCAGGTGATGACAGATACCTTAACGCTGATAAGATGATTATAAAAGAAGCTGACGTTTTACCACACGGTCTATTTAACAACGTTGAAGAAAAAACTGGTAAAAACGGTGAACTTTTAAGAGACTATGTTGTTTGGTTAAGAAACAGAATTATCGAACACAGACACAATGAATCATATAGCCCAATCTTCCACATCGACGTATATGGAACTATAGGCGATGCATTCAACAACGATGTTGATAAGATGGCTGAATACCTAAAGACTCTTGAAGAAGCAGCAAAACCATTCAAGCTTAGAATAGAAGGACCTATGGATATGGGTGAAAGAACTAGACAAATGGAAGTTCTTAGAGACTTAACTAAGAAGCTTGATGAAGAAAACATTCACGTAGAATTAGTTGCTGACGAATGGTGTAACACTTACGAAGATGTTGTTTACTTCGTAGATAACGGTGCTGGACACATGATTCAAATCAAGACTCCAGACTTAGGCGGTATCAATAACACTATTGAAGCTGTTAAGTATTGTAAAGATCACCACGTAGGAGCTTACTGCGGTGGTACTTGCAACGAAACTAACAGATCTGCAGAAGTTTTAGTAAATATTTCTATGGCTACAGGAGCTGACCAACAATTAGCTAAACCAGGTATGGGTGTTGACGAAGGTATCATGATCGTTAATAACGAAATGAACAGAGTAGTTGCACTAGTTAATAACAGATAATATTTTTTATTGAAAGTAGCAATATTTTATTGCTACTTTCATAATATACATAGGGGGTTATAATTTTGAGAGAAGTAAAAAGTAGTGATATCACTAAAAAATTAAAAGAAGGTCTTTTGGAGATAGCTTCAGTTCTTCCAAAAGATGTAATGGATAGACTTGTTGAACTAAGAGATAAAGAAAAGTGGCCACTAGCTAAAGAAACTATCACAACAATTATAGATAATGACAATCTAGCTGAAAGAGATAGCGTTCCAATGTGCCAAGACACTGGTATGGTTATCTGTTTTGTTAAGATTGGTCAAGATGTACATGTAGATGGCTCTATAAGTGATGCTATAAACGAAGCTGTTAGAGAAGCATATACAGAAGGTTACTTAAGAAAATCAGTTGTTAAGGACCCTATAAACAGAGTTAATACAAAAGATAACACTCCAGCTATTATTCACTATGAATTAGTTGAAGGAGATGTATTTGAAATATCTTTCGCAGCAAAGGGATTTGGCTCAGAAAATATGTCTAAGCAAAAGATGCTTAAACCTGCAGATGGACTTGAAGGTGTTAAGAAATTTATACTTGAATCAGTTGAAGCTGCAGGACCTAACCCATGTCCACCTATCATAGTAGGTGTAGGTATCGGTGGAGACTTTGAAAAATCATGTATCATGGCAAAGAAATCACTTATGAGAGATGTAAATGATTATAATAAAGATCCATTCTATGCAGATTTAGAAAAAGAATTGCTAGAAAAGATAAACGAACTAGGCATAGGACCTCAAGGTTTTGGTGGCAAGACAACAGCATTAAGAGTATTTATAGAGACTCATCCAACACATATTGCTGGTCTACCAGTAGCTGTTAACATCCAATGTCACGCTGCTAGACATAAAGTTATTTCATTATAAAGGGGGATATTACTATGGCTATAGAAATTAAAACACCATTTACAAGAGAAACGCTTAAGGATTTAAAAGCAGGAGACAACGTATTAATTACAGGAACTATATATACAGCAAGAGACGCTGCTCACAAAAGATTAGTTGATCTTCTTAATGAAGGAAAAGAACTACCATTTGACCCAAAGGGAGCTTGTATCTATTATGTAGGACCATCGCCAGCAAAACCTGGTAGAGTTATAGGCTCAGCTGGACCTACTACAAGCTATAGAATGGACCCATATGCGCCACAAATGATGGACGCAGGTGTTATGGGCATGATAGGCAAAGGCAAAAGAGATGACAATGTTAAAGAAAAAATAAAAGAATGCGGTGCTTGCTACTTTGCTGCTATAGGCGGAGCTGCTGCCATCATAGCTGATAGAATTAAAACTGCAAAGATAATTGCTTATGAAGATTTAGGAGCTGAAGCTTTAAGAGAGATAACTGTAGAAAAATTCCCAGCAACTGTTATAGTTGACTCTACAGGCAAAGATCTATATATAGAAGGTAAGAAGGAGTATTTGGAGTGGAAAGAAAAGAACGAGTAATAAGTAAAGCTGCTAAAGCGGGCTCGCTTGAATCAAACGATCTAATGATTATGATAGAGCCTTCAGATAAACTAGATATCACACTAAATTCAGTAGTTAAGGAACAATATGGTGATAAGATTTTGAAGGCAATAAATCAAGTTCTTGATGAAGAAGGCGTTACTAAGGCAAATATTGTTATTGAAGATAAAGGCGCTTTAGACTTTACTATCAGAGCAAGAATGAGAACTGCAATCGAAAGGAGTCAAAATGAACTATAGAACAATGTTATTTATGCCAGGAAACAACCCAGGCATGTTACAATCATCTGATATACTATGTGCAGACGCTATAATTATAGACTTAGAAGATGCGGTATCATTACCAGAAAAGGATGCGGCAAGAGAACTTGTTAAAGAATATCTTAAAACATTTAAGTCCGAAGAAAAAGAAGGATCAGATATATATGTAAGAGTTAATCCTCTTGATACTGATTACTTCTACAAAGACTTAGATGCGCTAAAAGATCTAAACTTCGATGGTATCATGCTTGCAAAAGCATCTCAAGAATCAGTAGAAGCTCTATCTAAGTACTTAGATGATAATAATCAAAAATACGATATATTCTGCCTAATTGAAACATCTCAAGGCGTTGAAGATGCAAGAAACATACTTGCCAAATCAAAGAGAGTAAAAGGCGTTTTATTAGGTGCAGAAGACCTAACACTTGATTTAGGCGCAAAGAGAACTAAAGAATCAGATGAAATAAAATACTCAAGAATGAGAATAGTTTCATGTGCTAAATCTTTAGGTCTACAAGCAATAGATACACCTTGGACAGATACAGACGATATCGAAGGCTTAGTTATGGATACAAAGAAAGCTAAGGCTATGGGTATGACTGGCAAAGCTTTAATATCTCCAAGACATGTTGATCATGTTAATGAAATTTTCTCACCAAGCAAGGAAGATATTGACCATGCAATCAGAGTTATGGAAGCTCTTAAAGATGCTAAAGAAAAAGGTCTTGGCGCATTCTCACTTGATGGCAAGATGGTTGACAGACCTATCATACTAAGAGCAACAAATACATTAAAGATGTCTGGCAATTATAAGGAGGAATATGATGAGCTTTTATAATGATGATATTAAAATATTAGATAAGAAAGATTATCCTAAAAAAGAAGCAAAGCCAAGCAAAGTTTACGAAAGCATCAAAGATTTATTTGATAAGCTTGATTTAAAGGACGGCATAACAGTTTCATCACACCATCATTTAAGAAATGGTGATGCCGTGTTAAACATGATGATGCTTGAGCTTCATAGAAGAGGCATAAAAGACATAACACTTGTTGCTTCATCACTATTCCCAGTTCACAAAGAGCTCATTCCTTTGCTTGAAGATGGCACTATAACAAATATAATCACTTCATATATATCAGGTGATTTAGCAAAAGCTATTTCAAAAGGCAAATTAAAAGGCAAAATACTATTGCAATCACATGGCGGAAGAGCTAGAAGTATAATTGACAAAGATGTTGTCATTCACTACGCTTTTATCGCAGCTCCATCATGCGACCCTATGGGAAACATCTCTGGTGTTAATGGGGAAGCATCATGTGGCTCAATGGGTTATGCTATAGCAGACGCTATCTATGCTAAAAAGAAAATTGCCATAACAGATACTATTGTTGACTATCCAAACTACCCAAGCGACATTACTGAAGACTATGTTGACTATATCTTAAAGGTAGATAGCATTGGTGATAAGAACGGTATAGTATCCGGTACAACAAAAGTTACTAAAGACCCAGTTGGACTTAAGATTGCTAAGGATACATTAAAAGTAATGAAGGCATCAGGTTTACTAAAAGATGGTTTTAGTTACCAAAGTGGTGCGGGTGGAATTTCACTTGCAGTTACCGACTTCTTAAGAGACTACATGATTAAAGAAAATATCAAGGGTTCATTTGCAAGTGGCGGTATTACTGGTTATTTAACAGATATGCTCGAAGAAGGTTTGTTTACTTCATTATACGATGTACAATGCTTTGACTTAAAAGCAATCGAATCCATTAAGAAGAACGCTAATCATTTAAGAATGAGTGGCTCTGAATATGGTAATCCAGAAGTATCAGCAGTCGTTGATAACCTAGACATAGTTATCCTAGGCGCAACTGAAATTGATCTTGACTTTAACGTTAACGTTATTACAGGAGCAGACGGTATGCTAATGGGCGGCTCAGGCGGTCACCAAGATACGGCAGCTGGAGCAAAGATGTCAATTATAGTTTCAAAACTATTTTCATCAAGACTACCAGTTATTAAGAACAGAGTAGACGTAATCGCTACACCTGGAACAACTATAGATGTGCTTGTTACTGAAAGAGGCATTGCAGTTAACCCATTAAGACAAGATTTAATCGAAAAATTCAAAGCAAGCGGCCTAAACGTTATGACAATACAAGAACTAAAGGCAATTGCAGATAACTTTATGGGTGAGCCTAATGACATCAAGAAAAAAGATAGAATTATTGGCTATAGTGAATATAGAGACGGATCCATATTAGACGCAATCTATGAGGTGTAATATGGGACTATTTTCAAAGAAAAAAGAACTTGATTTATATGCTCCAATCACAGGTAAGCTTATAGATATAACAGAAGTTAAAGACCAAGTCTTTTCACAAAAGATACTTGGCGATGGCATTGCCATAGAACCAAAGGAAGGCGTTCTATATGCACCATGCGATTGTGAAGTAGTTCAATTGTTTCATACGCTTCACGCAATAGGCTTAAAAGCAAAAGATGTAGAACTACTTGTTCACATCGGCATGGATACAGTTGAGCTTAATGGCGAAGGCTTCAAAGGCTTTGTTAATGAAGGCGACCATGTTAAGAAAGGCCAAAAGCTTATTGAGTTTGATATAAATTATATCAAGTCACAAGGCAAAGAGGCTACTACACCTATAGTCATAACAAACATGGATGCGGTTAAATCACTTAATAAGAGCGAGGCAAAAGACATCGTTGCCAATCAAGATGTAGCTCTTAAAATTAATCTTTAATAATATTCATTACTAGGAGGTATGTATATGCATACCTCTTTTTATTTATTAAAGGAAAGCTTGAAAATTTTCTTCTTATATAATATAATCATTATAATAAGTAAAAAAAGGTGATTAAATGAATAAAAGATTTAAAGCTTCTATAGTTTTAGTATTATTTTTATCTATGCTAATCTGCAATAGTGCATTCGCTGAAGAAGCAGAAGATGTTGAAGATGTGGTAGTAAGCGATGAAAATCTGATTCTAGTAGATGAGAAGATAACTATATCATTAGCAGGCGATGTATCATATTCAACTTATGTAAAGAACAAAGTTAATCAATTTGGCGTGACTTATCCAATGGAGAATGTTAGGGAAATATTCCAAAATGATGATATAAGCTTTATAAATTTAGAAACTGCTATTACAGATCGTAAGAAGCCAGCAAATATAAAAAAAGAATATAACTTCGCTTCAAATTCAAATACAGCCGGGGAGCTTGCTAATTCATCCATAGACTTAGTCAATCTTGCCAATAATCATGCGCTTGACTATGGCCAAGAAGGTTTTATTGATACGATGAATTTGCTTGACGCAGCTGGCGTACAATACGTTGGCGGAGGAAGAAAGATAGATGAGGCAATATCTGCAAAAATAATTGAAGTTAAAAATAAAAAGATAGGTTTTTTAGCCTTTAATGCGGTTGTACCTAGCAGAACATGGCTTGCTACAAATAAAAGGGCTGGCCAAGTAAGCATGTATCCATATGAAGTCGATAAAAGACTAGCATATATAAAAGAGATTAAGTCGCAAGTTGATTATCTAATTCTATCGATACATTGGCAAGGCTTGAGTAATCCTAAAAACGAAAAGGATTATATCAATGCAGCACATAAACTAATTGATGCAGGAGTTGACGTTGTTGTTGGTACGCATCCTCATTTAATGCAAGCGACTGAGTATTATAAGGATGGCATTATTTTTTATAGCTTAGGAAACTTTATCTTCCCAAATATGGGAGGCAGGGAAGACAAGGCTGCCATAATTCAGTTAGAGATAGATCCAAGCGCTGATGAAGAAATCAAAGTTAAATACATTCCGACAAAGATGCTTGGCAATAGACCTGTCTTATTAAAAGATCAAGAAAGATTAAATGAGTTATACTATATGAACGCTGTTAACAAAAAGTTCAATTCATACGTGCAAGCGAATGGATATATGATTAAACTAGAAAAATAATATTTGATTAGTGATAAATGGATGCAAGGCTATATACTAGCTATGCATCCATTTTTATTAATGACATTAGCTTAAGAAAAACATATTCAATAAGATAAGATAAAAATAATTTTATAAATAGAAAATGCTTGTATTTTATCAACTTATATGTTATAATTGATTAGTAAAAATATGCACACTTCACGATGTACGCCTCAGGTGCTAAACATTAGTTAAGGCGGCAGGTGAATGAAGTGTAAAGAAAAAAACTTGGAGGTAGAAAGACATGGCAGTAATTGCAATGAAAGACTTATTAGAAGCAGGTGTTCACTTCGGACACCAAACTAGAAGATGGAACCCTAAGATGGCTAGATTTATTTTCACAGAAAGAAACGGAATCTATATCATCGACCTACAAAAAACAGTTGATCAAGTTGAAGAAGCTTACAAATTGGTTAAAGATGTTGTTGAAGAAGGCGGAAAGGTTCTATTCGTAGGAACTAAGAAACAAGCTCAAGAAGCTATCGAATCAGAAGCTAAAAGATGTGAAATGTACTATGTTAACCAAAGATGGTTAGGTGGTATGCTTACTAACTACAACACAATCAAGGGTAGAATTAAAAAACTTGAAGAATACAATAAGATGGAAGAAGACGGTTCTTTAAGCGTTTTACCTAAGAAAGAAGTAGCTACAATCAGAGCAGAAAAAGAAAAATTATCTAAATACCTTGATGGTATTAAGGAAATGGGTGGAATGCCACAATTAATCTTTGTTGTAGACCCTAAGAAAGAAAAGATAGCTATAAACGAAGCAAGAATACTTGGTATACCTGTTATTGGTTTAGTTGATACTAACTGCGATCCAGATGAAGTTGATATAGCTATACCTGGTAACGATGACGCTATCAGAGCGGTTAAGTTAATCACTGAAACTTTAGCTAACGCTGTTATCGAAGGAAAACAAGGTAAACAAGAACGTTCTGAAGAAAAAACAGAAGAAAAAGAAGAAATAAATAACGAAGAAAACTAGGAGGTAAATATGGCTATAAGTGCACAATTAATTAAGGAATTAAGAGAAAAAACTGGCGCAGGCATGATGGACTGCAAAAAGGTTTTAGTTGAAACTGATGGTGACATCGATAAGGCTATAGATCTTTTAAGAGAAAAAGGACTAGCATCAGCTGAAAAGAAAGCTTCTAGAATTGCATCAGAAGGCTTAGTTGCTTCTTATATTCACTCAGGAAGAATCGGTGTTTTAGTAGAAGTTAACTCAGAAACTGACTTCGTTGCTAAGACAGATGAATTCAAAGATTTTGTTAAAGATATAGCTATGCAAGTAGCTGCATCAAACCCAGAATACCTATGCGAAGAAGATGTTCCTCAAGAAGCTATTGATAAAGAAAAAGAAGTTCTTATTCAACAAGCTTTAAACGAAGGAAAACCTCAAAACATAGCAGAAAAGATGGTTGAAGGTAGAATGCATAAATTCTATGAAAGAGTATGCTTATTAGATCAACCATTCATCAAGGACCCAAGCATAACTGTAAATGATTTATTAAAAGATAAAATTGCTAAGATTGGTGAAAACATCAAGATTAGACGTTTCGTTAGATACGAAGTTGGCGAAGGCTTAGAAAAGAGAGAAGAAGATTTTGCTGCTGAAGTAGCAAAGCAAATGGGCAAATAATATATGGCTTATAAGAGGATCGTCTTAAAATTAAGTGGTGAAGCTTTAGCTGGTAGCGAAAAGACTGGTATTGATAACGAGGTTATCAAGTCAATCGCTAAAAGAGTAAAGACTATAACAGAAATGGGTGTTGAAGTAGGTATAGTTGTTGGTGGAGGAAACTTCTGGAGAGGAAGAGACTCACTTAATATACAAAGAGCAACATCAGATTATATGGGCATGCTTGGCACTGTTATGAATGCACTTGCACTTCAAGATGCTTTAGAAAAGATGGAGGTACTTACAAGAGTACAAACATCTATAGAAATGAGAGCTGTAGCAGAACCATATATAAGAAGAAGAGCAATTAGACAACTTGAAAAGAAGATGGTTGTTATATTTGCTGCAGGAACTGGAAATCCTTACTTTTCAACAGATACAACAGCTGCGCTTAGAGCTGCTGAAATCAATGCAGAGGCTATACTATTAGCAAAGAAGGGTGTAGACGGTATCTACGACAGCGATCCAAAGATAAATAAAGATGCGAAAAAGTTTGATAAATTATCTTATCTTGACATACTTAGCAAGAATTTAAAGATAATGGATGCAACAGCGACATCTTTATGTATGGATAACAATATACCGCTAGTAGTATTCGGTATAGATGACCCTGATAACATAGTCAGAGTTGTTGAAGGTGAAAGGATAGGAACTATTGTAAAGGAGGATTAATATGCCTGATAGATTTAGTCAAGAATATGAACCAAAGATGAATAAAACAATAGAAGTTTTTAAAGAAGATCTTAACTCAGTAAGGGCTGGCAGAGCTAACCCAGCGCTACTTGATAAAATTATGGTTAGCTATTATGGTGTAATGACTCCATTGCAACAACTTGCAAACGTTTCAGCACCTGAAGCAAGACTACTAGTTATTCAACCATATGATGCATCAACAATACCAGAAATAGAAAAAGAAATTCAAAAATCAGACATTGGTATAACACCGTCAAACGATGGCAAGCTTATTCGTTTACCATTCCCTCAATTAACTGAGGACAGACGTAAAGAACTAACTAAGATAGTTTCTAAAAAAGGCGAAGATACTAAGATTATTATAAGAAATCTTAGAAGAGACCTTATGGACGCTATTAAGAAGGCTGAAAAAGATGGAGATATCAGTGAAGACGATAGAAAGACTTTTGAAGACGATGCTCAAAAATTAACTGATAAATACACTGATAAGATTGATGAGATTATAAAAGATAAACAAGCAGAATTAATGGAAGTGTAAAATATTAACCCCCCTCTTTATAGGGGGGTTATTTACAAGGAGATAGTTATGATTTTAAATCATGTAGCAATAATTATGGATGGCAATGGTAGATGGGCAAAGAAGAGAAATATGCCTAGAACTTATGGTCACAAAGAAGGTATGAATAGGGTTATAGAGAATGTAAGGTACGCCTCAGATACAGGCATAAAATACCTTACTCTATATGCGTTTTCTAAAGAAAATTGGAAGAGACCTAAGGAAGAAGTATCTTTTTTAATGAAGCTTATAATTATATATATTAACAGCCAAATTGATGAACTAGATAAGAACAATGTTAAGATCGTTGTATCTGGAGATTTGGATGGAATATATCCTGACTCAAAAGCGGTTATAGATGGAGCAATTGAGAGAACATCTAAAAATACTGGCCTTGTTCTAAACATCTGCTTAAACTATGGCTCGAGAGATGAAATAATTAGGGCTATTAATCTTGCGAAAAAAGATAATAAGGAAATTAATTCTTATGAGGATTTAAAGGAGTACTTCTACAACCCGTGTATACCAGATCCTGATTTAATAATCAGAACTAGTGGGGAAGAAAGGCTATCAAACTTTTTGCTTATGCAATCTGCATACAGCGAACTTTACTTTACTCAAAAACTATGGCCCGACTTTCATAAAGAAGATTTTGCAGAAGCTATAGAGAACTTTGCTCTTAGACATAGAAGATATGGAGGAATATAATGAAGAGTTTTTTTAAAAGACTAGCTACATCAGTAGTGGTTTTATTACTACTTATATTAATAATTTATGACATGAACCATATCTATAGATTTGGTATGTTCTTATGCGCCTCTATTGCTTCATATGAAGTCTTACACATGATGGCAGATACAAGAAAGAATTTTTCTTATGCTCTAGCTATCTTTTTAAATCTTATAGTGTATATAAATACATATACTCATACATTCCCAAATGAATACATATTTATGATGATGAGTATAATATTCTCAATAATAAGTGTTGTGGACGAAAAGTTTTCATCAAGAACTTTTGTAAGTTTGATATTTACAACATATTTTATAATATTTCCGTTCTCGATCTTCTACAACTTTATTAATAGGAATAAACTCATACTAATATTTTTAATTGCTATATCAAGTGATGTATTTGCTTATGTCTTTGGATCGCTTTTTGGAAAGCATAAACTTATCGAAAGGATAAGTCCTAATAAAACTATCGAAGGCTCTATTGGCTCATACATCATAACTGTAGCGATTACATATTTTTATACAAGATACTTTAATCTAAATTTAAATCCTTATTACTATATAGGTTTAATTTTAGCGCCTGTTGTTGCGCAATTTGGCGATTTAATATTTTCAAAGCTTAAAAGATATTATAATATTAAGGATTACGGTTACATATTCCCAGGACATGGAGGCATTATGGATCGATTTGATAGTGTTTTACTCGTATGTCCGTTCGTACTAATATGTTTTTTTTAAGGAGTAATTTATAGATGAGTATAATAGTAGCAATTTTAGTATTTTTAGTTTTAGTAACAATTCATGAATTTGGTCACTTTATTGTGGCTAAGTGGGCTGGCATCAAGGTTAATGAATTTGCCGTTGGTATGGGCCCAGCAATATTCAAAAAGCAAAAAGGAGAGACCCTTTACTCGCTTAGAGCCTTCCCGCTTGGCGGCTACTGCGCTATGGAAGGTGAGGACGAGGATAGTTCTGACGAAAGAAGTTTTGACAATGCAAAAGCATATAAGAGACTTGTGGTTATACTAGCAGGTGCTTTTATGAATATAGTTTTAGCTATATTAGCTTTTTTAATTGTTAATATGCAAAGTGGATATACAGATTTAAGAATTGATAAAATCGAAGCAAATTCACCTGCATATATAGCCGGTATACAAGAAAATGACAAAATAATTTCATATAATGGTAAAAAGCCACTACTATTCTTAGAATTAAGAAATATGATTATTAATTCAAATAATGAAAGTGATACTCTTAGAGTAAAAAGAGATGGCGAACTCATAGACATAGAAGTTAAACCTGAACTGGCTACAATTGAAGACGATGGTCAAGTTATTGAGTACAAAAAACTTGGCATAATGCCTAAAGTAAGTTATGATTTTTTAGGCTCATTTAAAGAGAGTATAAATACATGTAGATACGCTTACAGATCTATGTTTGAATTTTTAGGAAGAGCATTCAAGGGTAAAGTAAAAAAGAATGAAGTTTCAGGACCAGTTGTTATCATTAAGACCATATCGAGTGCAGCTAAAGTCGGATTTAGTTCTGTTATGTTCTTACTTGGTTTAATTAGTATAAATCTTGCCTTCTTTAATCTATTGCCATTCCCAGCTTTAGATGGGGGAAAGGCTGTGTTTATACTATTTGAAATGATAACTGGCATAAAGCCAAATAAAAAAGTGGAATATATTGTGAACATCATCGGATTTTCACTTCTAATGCTTTTATTCTTATTTGTAACGTATAATGATATCAAAGGATTGATTAAATGATAATTAGAAAGAAAACAAAAAAAATATTTGTTGGCGGAGTTGCCATAGGTGGCGATGCGCCTATAACAATACAATCAATGACAAATACTGATACTAAAGATATTGAAGCGACTGTTAAACAAGTTATTGACATGGAAAATCATGGACTAGATATAATAAGGATGGCCGTTAACGACGAAGAAGACGCTAAGGCTATAAACGAAATAAAGAAAAAAATTCATGTTCCAGTCATTGCCGACATACAATTTGATTATAAACTTGCACTAATGGCGGCAAGAGAGGGCTACGATTGCATAAGAATAAATCCTGGCAATCTTAATTCAGAGGTCGAGCTTAGAGAAATAGTCGAAATATGTAAAGATAAGAATCTGCCTATAAGAGTAGGAGCAAACTCTGGATCTATTTCTAAAAAAATACTTGATAAATACAAGGGTCTTAATGAAAATTCCTTAGTTTATGGTGCTCTTGAACAAGTTGAGATGCTTAATAAACTTGATTTTTATAATATAAAAGTCTCTATAAAGTCATCAGATGTAAATACATGCATTGATGCAAATAGATTGTTCTCAAGTCTCTGCGACTATCCACTTCATCTAGGACTAACAGAAGCAGGCTCACCATCCGTTGGTGTAGTTAAATCATCTATTGCCATAGGAACGCTTCTTAAAGACGGTATAGGCGACACTATACGTGTATCGCTAACATCTGATCCAGTAGAGGAAGTTATAGCCGCTAAGAAGATTCTGAGCGCTTTAGGCATACGTAGAGACTCAGTAAACCTTGTTTCGTGTCCTACATGTGCTAGAACTAAGATAAATATCATACCTATAGTTGAAGAGCTTGAGCCCTTACTTGCTAATATTAAAAAAGATATAACGGTAGCAGTTATGGGCTGCCCAGTTAATGGACCTGGTGAAGCAAAAAATGCCGATATAGGCATCAGTATGGGTAAAGAATTTGCTTACCTATTTAAAAAGGGCAAGGTCATTAAAAAGCTTGATAGAAGTGAAGTAGTTGAAGAACTCCTAAAAGAAATCGAAAGAATGTGAAGTAATGATAAAATTATTTAAACCTGAAGAACTGAATATTGATATAGACTTTCTTTCAAATGAAGATAAGATATTTTTTGAAAGTCCTGTGCTTAAGGATAAGACACTTAAAATAACTTATTATTATAATTTAAAAGATCAAAGTCTAAGCCAAAAAGTAGACGAAGTAATTAAGTCTACTTTTTTAAAATTCTCTTTATCAGATGTAAATATTAATGCAGTAGCATATACAAAATGCAATGAATATTTTGAATCGATAAGAAGTGAGTTTACTGATATTGATGATAATTCATTTGACTGTGAAGAGCTTGACGATCTATATACATTTACATTTGATAATCAGCTTTTGCTTGATAGTTTCAATGCAAATCCATATTTAGAATTGATGAGATATTTATGCTCAAGCTTTGAAAATAAAGCTATAAAAACTAAATGCAAAGAGATTATTATAAATAAGGAAGAATTTATTGATCAATTAAAGAGCAATGCTGAACAAATAAGTGAAAACTTTAAAATTGTTAAAGAAGAAAAGAAAAAGAGCGAGCCAAGCGCTGAAGCGAGTGGAAAGAAATCATTTTTCAGAAAGAAAAAAGAAATTGATAAGAACAAATGCATTAAAATAAAAGACATTAGCTCGGATATGGACTTTATTACTATACAAGGAGAAGTATTTGAGTATGAATTTGTTGATAGAGATGAATACGCTTTACTTAAGTTTGCCGTTGATGATGGTGAAGAGGCTATAAGAGTTAGTAAATTCATTAGAAAGAATAAAGAAGGTCAATATGACTATGACTATGATATAGAAAATGGTGTAAAGCTATACCTTTGCGGCAATGTTAATCTCTTCCAAAATATAATGAGCATAAAGATATATAGCTATGAAATTATTAATGAAGAAAAATTAGATGAAGCTGAAGAAGATATTAAAAGAGTAGAGATTGGTCTTCACACGAAAATGTCAAGCCAAGAAGGTTTCATATCAGCAAAAGAATACTTTAAAGAAGCTAAAAAGAGAGGCTACGAATCCATTGGTTTTATGGATAAATATGTTGTACAAAGCTATCCAGAAATCATGGATGCAGCTATAGAAACAGGTATTAAACCTCTATACGGCGTTGAAGCAAATCTATTTGACGATACAAAATCACTAGTTAATAATTACAAAGGCGATAATAAGAATACCTTTGTCGTTTTTGACGTGGAGACAACTGGATTTTCAGCGATTGACGACAGAATTATCGAAATGGGTGCGGTGAAGATACAGGATGGTAAGGTCATAGATAATTTTTCTGAGTTCACTGATCCAGGCTTTCATATACCATATAGAATAACTGAGTTAACAACTATTGATGATGCGACTGTAGCAGGCTGTCCATCTTTCGATGAACTATTAGAAAAGTTTATGGACTTTTGTAAAGACTCAGTTCTTGTTGCTCACAACGCCGAGTTTGATATTTCATTTATTAAAAGTTCCATGCATAGAAAAGGCGTTAAATTTGATTTTGAATATATCGATACACTTGAACTATCGAGATACTTACTTCCAGATTTAAAAAAGCATAAACTTGATACATTAACATCTTTATTCAACATAACTCTAGAAAATCATCACAGAGCCATTGATGACGCTACAGCAACTGGCTTTGTCTTCTTAAAACTCTTAGACTTATTAAAAGAACAAGGCTGTAATGATCTTGAAGCTATTTCAAAGATAAAGTCACAAAACTATTATAATGTTTATAAGATATCAATATTTGCGACAAATCTAGTAGGTTTAAAAAATCTATATAGACTTATTTCACTATCGCATATCGATAATTATAATAGACAGCCAATAGTATATAAGAGTCAAATAGACGCCAACAGAGAAGGGCTTTTAATCGGAAGCGGCTCATACAATGGTCCTATATATAACGCTTGCATTAGGTGTGAAGAAAATGATAAATTAAAAGAGATGATGAAGTATTTTGACTTTATCGAACTTCAGCCAATAGATCAATATATATACTTGATTGAAGATGAAAGTCTCCATGAAATGGACGCTATTAAAAACATCAATAGAAGAATATATGATAATGCAAAAGAACTTGATATACCTGTCCTTGCTAATGGTGATGTATACTATATAGATCAAAGCGACAGTGTATATAGATCTGTTTTAGTTTTTAATAGAAAAAACTTTGTGGGAAGTAGAAAAGAGTGTAATAACACCGATCATTATTTTAAAACTACTAAAGAGCTTTTAAAGAATTTTCCATATTTAAGCGCAGAAGAAGCTAAGGAAATTGTTATTGATAATACTCTTGCATTTGCAGAAAAATTTGAAAATTTCAGACCTATTCCTAAGGATACATTCCCGCCATTTATAGAAAATTCTGATAAAGACTTAAGAGACTGCTGCTATAATAAAGCAACGAGCATATATGGAGATCCTCTTCCTGAGATTGTTAAGAAGAGACTTGATAAGGAGCTTGATTCAATAATTGGCAACGGTTATGCCGTTTTATACATCATAGCAAGAAAACTTATTTTGCAGTCAAATGCTGATGGCTACGTAGTTGGCTCGAGAGGCTCTGTTGGATCATCATTTGCAGCAACAATGAGTGATATAACTGAGGTTAATCCACTTATACCTCACTACGTTTGCCCAAATTGTAAACACAGCGAATTTGTTGATGATCCGAAATATGACTCAGGCTTTGACCTTCCTCGTAAAAACTGTCCTGTATGTTCACATGAGATGAATAGGGATGGACAAAAGATACCATTCGAGGTTTTCCTAGGCTTTAACGGTGATAAAGAGCCAGATATAGATCTAAACTTTGCTGGCGATTATCAACTGACTGCTCATAAAAATACTGAAAAGATATTTGGCGAAAACTTTGTGTTTAGAGCAGGTACTATAGGTACGCTAGCTGATAAGACTGCTGCCGCTTGTATCTTAGACTATCTTGAAAAGAAAAACAAGAGTATTTCTTATTTGCATGCAATGTTCTTAAGTAAAAGGATAAAAGGCTCAAAAAGAACAACTGGCCAACACGCTGGCGGGGTAATGGTAGTGCCTAAAAATAAGAGCATACTAGACTTTACTCCAGTACAAAAACCTGCTGACGATATGAGAACTGATATAATAACTACGCATTTTGATTATCATTCGATAAGCGGTAAGATACTAAAACTTGACCTACTTGGTCATGATGTTCCAAACATAATCAAAAATCTTGAAGACTTAACTAATACCAAGATTGAAGATATACCTTTTGACGATGAAAAAGTACTATCACTCTTCTCATCAACAGAGTCCCTAGGTATTAATAGCGATGATTTAAAGTTTGGTGTTGGCACTATTGCCATACCAGAATTTGGTACAAACTTCGTTAGAGGTATGCTTAAAGATACCAAGCCAAAAACATTCTCAGACTTAGTAAGAATAAGTGGTCTTTCACATGGTACAAACGTGTGGAACAGTAATGCGGAAAAACTTGTAAATGAGATGAACGTACCGATGTCTGAAGTTATTTCTACAAGAGACGACATCATGAACCAATTGATTGATGCCGGCATGGATAAGTCTACTGCATTCAAAATTATGGAGTTCGTTAGAAAAGGAAAACCATTAATACAAAAGAAAATAGTCGACAATGAAACTATAATTATAAATTATGAGGATGAGATTAAAAAGTATCCACTTCCTGAGTGGTATCTTGACAGCTGTCATAAGATATCTTATCTATTCCCAAAGGCGCATGCAGCGGCCTATGTTATGATGAGCTATAGACTTGCTTGGTATAAGGTATATTACCCACAAGCGTTTTATGCAACATACTTTACACAAAAGATAAATGACTTTGATTATGATGCTCTTGTCCATAGACTTGAAAATTTGGATGCCTTAGTAAGAGAGATTAGCCAAAATCCTCATCCAAAGAAAAAAGATGAGGACCTATTGTCGCTTGCTGAAGTAGTTAAAGAGATGGAGCTAAGAAATATAAAGATATCGCCAATTGATCTAGATAGATCACTAGCTACAAAGTTTACCGTAATCGATGGGGAAATCATTCCGCCATTTACAGTTATAGCTGGACTTGGCAAGGACCCTGCTAATAACATTATAAGGGAAAGGGAGCTTAAAGAGTTTAACTCTATTGAGGACTTCCAAAAGAGGACTCAAGTAAATGCTACGGTAATCGCATATTTAAAATCAATAAACTTTTTTAAAGACATGCATGATACCAATCAGATAAGCTTATTTTAATTGACAAAATACATCTATTATAGTATAATTATCATAGTGGTGTAGTATTCTAGTCAGTATTCTATATCATGAAGGCGGGGCTAAAAATCCGCCAAAGAGCGTATCGATGAAGTTCTTGATTTGTGCTTGTGACGCCCAGTCATGGGCATTCTTTGAGAGTAAGGCAGATGGGGCGATCTACAACGGCATGTAGGCGTTGACCCTGCTGTCGCGGAGGCGTAAGATTTATCTTATGTAGACCTATTTTTTTAAATAGTGTAGCTTGCCTTGAGTGATTTAGTGCGGATGATAAGGTCTTTTTATTGAACTTGTGGCCAAAGATCAATAAGAAAAGTTATCGAAACCTAAATTGCAAAAGAGGCTAAGGATATAAAATACTGTTTGGGAAAACTTCTAGACTAAATCGTAAGATGACTAAAAAGGGATTACAGTGCGGACTAAGTGGCAATCCAGTATTATATTTGGCGACAATATAATTACTAAATTAATGGGAAACCGCTATGATTGGTGACATATAGCCTTAGTAAGGGAAAACCAACTGGACCTAAGCCGTAATATTTACTTTTTTAGTTTCCACTAAGCTGATAGATTACTATCAGCTTTTTTTGTTGTATATAAGCTTTGTTTATGGTATAATAACAATGTAATTCAGATTAATTATAAGGGGTGTAAGAAATTTCAGATTTTAAAAAAAAGTATAAAGATAAAAGCATTGATAAATTAAATAAAGATAAAAAACATAAAGCTGGTAAAAGTGATTTGAAATGGACGCTATCCATTACCATCCTTACTTTTGCTATGTCTATAATACTTTCTTCTATAATTGATATATTATTAGCAGACGTTGGAATTTTAGTTGGTGTTATACTTCTTTTACTTGTAATAATGATAGGTATATTGTTTGATATTATTGGGGTAAGTGTTACAACAGCAGAAGAAAAACTATTTCATGCTATGGCATCAAATAATATTGAAGAAGGTAAAATCGCCATAGGATTAATTAAAAATGCCGATAAAGTATCAAGTTTTTGCAATGATGTAATTGGTGATATGGCGGGCATTATCTCAGGTGCATTAGGTGCGACACTTTTGACAAAGATAGCTTTGCATTTTGATAATGTTAATGTTGCTATCTTAGGGACTTTAATAACTGCATCTGTTGCTGCTGCGACAGTTGGCGGAAAATCATTAGGCAAGTCTGTAGCAATCTTAAAGTATCGAGATATTATTTTTGCTCTATCAAAAGTTATTTTAAAATTTAAAAAGATATTTAAGAAGAATCAATAGTATGAGATTAGATAAATATATAAGTGAATTTAAAAATATTGACAGCAGAACTAAGTCTAAGAAATTATTTTAGCTGGCTTTGTCTTAGTTAACGGAAAAGCTTTACTAGATCCAAGCTATGATGTCAAAGAAAATGATAACATAGATATTGACTCAGATAACGACATAACAAGGTATGTATCTAGAGGTGCTCTAAAGCTAATTAAGGGTATAGAGGCTTTTAAGCTTGATATTCGTGACAAGACATGTATTGATATAGGCGCGTCAACAGGAGGCTTTACAGACGTTTTAGTGAAGCGTGGGGCACATTTGGTATATGCACTAGATGTTGGAAAAAATCAACTGCATCCATCATTAAAAAATAACGAAAAAGTCATTTCATATGAATCTTTTGATGCTAGAAATATTAGCAATGAAACTTTTGATGAAGACTTCGATATAGTGACATCTGATCTTAGCTTTATATCATTGACCTTATTAAGAGATGCTTTTGATATACTTGTGAAAGAGGATACAAAGCTTATAGTCTTAATAAAACCTCAGTTTGAGTCAGGAAAGATAAAGAGGAAAAACGGTATATTTAATGATGCCAAATTACATATAAACGCAATAAATAATGTGATTCTATCTTTCAGGGAGAAAGGTATATATTTAAATGATATATGCAAGTCGCCTATAGAGGGAGGAGAAGGAAATATTGAGTATCTCGCTCTATTTACAAGAGATGATAATCACAGTAATATTGATATAAGAAGATTGGTTAAAGAATCTTTAAGTAGGTGAATAAATGCTTAGTAAATTATATATAAAAGATTTTGCTATAATTGATTCATTAAATCTTGATTTCAACGATGGATTCTCAGCTATTTCTGGAGAAACAGGTAGTGGTAAATCCATCATAGTAGATGCCTTAGCTGTAGTTCTAGGCGCAAAAGCTAGTAAAAACCAAATAAGAGATGGCTTTGATTCGTCAAGCATAGAAGCTCATATTGATATAGATAATAAAAAACTAGCTAAAGTAAATTCTATTTTAAACGCTAAAATTAAGAGTCCACTTATTTTAAAGAGAATTATATATAGAGATAAGCCTAGTGAAAATTACATCAACGATATAAGCGTAAGTCTAAAAGATTTAAGCGAAATAAGTGCTTTAAGTATTGATATATTAGGACAGAAAGAACAATTTACACTGCTTGACAAAAATGAGCACATAAATATACTTGATTATTTTGGTGATAAAGCGTACAAGACCTTGCTCAAAGAAATAAATGAATTATATTTAAAGATAGAAAAAAGCAATAAGCGTTTAAAAGAGCTTCCTAAGGATCAAAAAGATATCGATAATCAAATAGATTTTATAGAGTTTCAAAAGAATGAAATTGACGAAGCTGAAATTTTAGATGGAGAAGATGAAGAATTAGAGACTGAGATAAAAAGACTTAATTCTAGTGAAGACATCAAAAAGACTGCCTATAGCATTAATCAAATGCTTAGAGATAGTGATAATTACAGTGTAGATTCAATCTTATCCGACGCGAGTAATTTAGTCGATGACTTAAAAGAGTATTCAAAAGACGCTGAAGCTTGGTATGAAAAACTCATGGACTATCAAGAGCTTATTAAGGATATAAATGAAGAGATAAAATACTTTTCAGACTCTATTGACTACGATCAAGATCGGCTATATGAACTAAGTAAGAGGCTTGACGAGATAAATAAAATAAAGTATAAGTATGGCAATAGTATTGCTGAAATAAACGCATATAGAGAAGACTTAAATAATAAGTTAAATGAAATAAAAAATATTGAACAAGAAAAAGCAGCTTTAGAAAAGTCACTCATCGAAGATAAAAAATCTTACGATGAAAAAGCGAATGAATTAAGTCTCAAAAGAAAAGCTCTTGCTAAAACAATCGCAAAAATGCTTGAAGATGAGTTAAGAACATTAAATATGAGCAATATTCAAGTTGAGATTTCAGTCGAAACAAAGAAGACCATGAAAGATTATGGCTATGATGACGTAGAAATCTTGATGAGTGCAAATAAAGGTCAATCAGTTAAACCTATAAGCGAAATTATATCTGGTGGTGAAATGTCAAGACTAATGCTTGCAATTAAAAACTTAGGTGCTGATTTTGACAATATTGACACAATCATCTTTGACGAAATAGATGCAGGGCTTAGCGGCTACACTGCTAGCTGCCTTGCGAATAAACTTAGAGAATTAGCAGATAAATATCAAATAATATCAATATCGCACTTACCACAGATATTATCTAAAGCAGAGGAACACTATTTAGTAGAAAAAGCTAGCGATAGCGAGGCAACTATAAGTCACGTAAAAAAGCTAGATTACGACGGAAGAGTGATAGAGTTAGCAAGGCTACTAAGCTCAGGTAAGATAAGTGATATAGCAATAAAAAATGCAAAAGAATTATTAAAAAGTGAGGACTAGAATGGAACATATTGAAGTAGAAAAAACATTAAAAAGCGAAAAAATATATCAAGGTAAAATATTAAGTTTACGTATTGATACTATTGAAATGCCTAATAAAAAGTATTCAAAGAGAGAGATAGTAGAGCATAAACCTGCTGTTGTCATCATTGCAATAAAGGGCACAAAACTTTTAATGGTTAGACAATTTAGAAAAGCTGTAGAAAAAACTTTATTAGAAGTGCCAGCTGGCTTAGTTGAAATTCAAGAAACTCCAGTACAAGCTGCAAGTAGAGAGCTTGAAGAAGAAACAGGATACTTGTGCGAGAATCCAAAATACATTATGGAGTTCTATACATCACCAGGATATTCTGATGAAAAGATAGATTTATTTTTAGCTGAAGACTTAGTTAAAACAGAACAAAATCTTGATGACGGTGAGTTTATAGAAGTAGAAGAAATCGAAATTGAAGAGCTTAGAAAGAAAGTATTGTATGGCGAAGTTCAAAACGCAAGCTCAATCATAGCAATTAATTATGCATATGACTATATAAAGAGTAAAAATGAACATAATTAACATCATTGAGAAAAAGAGAGATAAAAAATTATTAAATAAGAATGAAATTGACTTTTTTATAAAAGGTATTCTAGACGAATCTATAGCTGATTATCAAACATCAAGTCTACTTATGGCAATATTTTTAAATGGACTTAACGACGAAGAAACTTATTACTTAACAAAGGCAATAATTGATAACGGTGAATACATTGATTTCGAAGGAGTAGACTCAAAAATTCTTGATAAGCACTCAACTGGTGGAGTAGGCGACAAGATAAGCTTAATACTTGGTCCAATACTTGCGTCTATGGGATATAAATTTTTAAAGATGAGCGGCAGAAGTCTTGGATTTACAGGCGGCACTCTTGATAAATTAGAATCAATTCCTGGATTTAAGGTTAATCAAAGTGATGAGTGGATAGAAAAAACAGCTAATGACTTAGGTTTTTTCATAGTAAGCCAATCGGAAAATATTGCTAAAGCAGATAGAATTTTATATGCACTAAGAGATGTTTGTGCAAGTGTCGACTCAATTCCGCTTATAGCCTCATCTATACTTAGTAAAAAATTTAGCTTTAGGAATGACTCCTTACTTATTGATGTTAAGTGTGGTACAGGAGCCTTTATGGAAAGCTTTGATAAGGCAAAAGAACTTTGTGACGCTATGCTTAATATATCCAAAACATTCAATAGAAAAACTACATGTATAATAAGTTCAATGAACAAAGCTCTTGGTAAGAGAGCTGGAAATAATCTAGAGATTATAGAAGTAGCTGACTTTTTAAAAGGTAATTATAAAGATTATGATGATATATATGATGAGATAAATCATATTGTATATGAACTCTTACTAAACCTTGAAGATGTAGATTATGATGAAGTAAAAGATAGTATAAAACGAGTTTTGGATAACGGAGAAGCTTTTGAAATGTTTTTAAAATTTGTTCACAATCAAGGTGGAGATATATCATATATTGAAAACATTAATAAATTTGATAAGGCTAGATATGAAACTGAAATTTTAGCAGATGACAGTGGCTACTTAAGCTCGTATAAGCTTAAAGACATAGCTAAGACGCTTAATGAATTAGGCGCAGGTAGATTAAAGAAAGAAGATAAGATTGATTACACAGTTGGCTTAATAAATGAAAAATGTATTGGCGATAAGATTGATAAAGGCGACCTATTATTTACAATAAGATCAAATAAGGAACTAAGTTCTGAACAATTAGCTAGTTTAAAATCTAGCGTCATCTATGGCGACAAGGCTATAAAAGAAAAGTACATTTTAGAGGTGATTAGATAATGTTTGGCGATATTAATTTACAAGATATTATTATAAGAACAATAGCTGTGCTTGTTGCAATAATACCTCACGAGATGGCACACGGATACGCAGCATACCTTTGTGGTGATGAAACAGCAAAAAACGATGGTAGATTATCATTAAATCCACTTCATCATCTTGATCCTATTGGTACTATTTGCTTGATATTTTTTAAATTTGGTTGGGCAAAACCAGTTATGATTAACCCAAATAACTTTAGAGACAGGAAAAAAGGTACTTTCTTCGTCTCTATTGCTGGGGTTTTGACTAACTTTATCTTGGCTATCATTGCAGTTATTATTATGAAGTATATAAGGTTAAGTGACTTTGTATTTGAGCTATTTATGAATATATTCTGGTTTAACACAATCTTAGGTGTATTTAACCTTATTCCTATTCCACCACTAGATGGATCAAAGCTGTTGTTTTCATTTCTACCACCAAAGTATGAGTATTATCTAATAAAGTACGAAAAATATGGCTATATACTACTCTTATTACTAATAATGACTGATAATCTTGATAAAATACTTATACCAATGGTTAATTTTATGATTAATATGATAGGAAAGATAGTCTGATGTATAACGTTGAAATAAGCAGCTACAAAGGTCCTTTTGATGTACTATTAGAACTCATAAATAAGGACAAGATGGATATATTCGATATACCCATCAATGAAATAACGGAAAAATTTCTTGACTATATCAATACTTCTCAAGATATAGATGTCGAAATGAGTAGTGACTTTTTAGTTATGGCATCGAGATTACTGGAGATAAAATCAAAAATGCTTATACCAGTAGAAAAGGATAATATTGAGGAAGATCCACGTTTAGAACTTAGTAAAAATATTCTTGAATATAAGATATTTAAAGATGTATCTTTGTACTTAAATACAATGTATGAAGAGTCGAATAACTTTGTATTTAAGCCAATGGATGAGATTGATGAAAAAGATGAAGCTTTAGACCTTAACTTTGACTTGAACAATCTATCTAAAGTACTTGTATCGCTTCTAACAAATAAAAGAACAATCATCAAAGAAGAGCCAAGCAGCATACGTAGAGAAAAATATAGTGTCAAAAAGATGACAAATGATATTGTTAAAAAGTTTAAGAAAAATAAAAAAGTAAAACTAAGTGAGTTTATTCCTGAAATAGTGGACGTAGCTTATGTAATTACCTTGTTTATCAGCGTTTTAGAGCTTATACAAAACAAAGTTATTAGCTACGAACAAGAAGCAACATTCTCAGATATAGATTTTACATACTTGGGTGATAATCATGAATGATATAAAAGAAATAATTAAAGCATTGCTATTTGCATGGGGAGATCCTCTCGATATCAAAACTATTAGCGATATATGTGAATTAGATATTGAAGAAATTGAAAGAGCTATAGAAGAACTAAGAAGTGAAATGGATTCATCAAACGATGGATTAAAGATCATTAGAATGAATAGCTCTTATCAGCTTATTAGCAGAGATATATACTTTGATTACGTTAAAAAACTATTGAGTGAAAAGCCAAAAAATAATCTAAGCAATGCATCTATCGAAACGCTATCAATAATTGCTTATAAACAACCAGTTACTAAGATGCAAATAGAAAAAATAAGATCTGTAAAGTCAGATGGTCCTGTTAATACACTGCTTGACAGAGGCTTAATAGAAGAAGTAGGCAGACTTGATACCCCAGGCAAACCAATACTTTATGGGACAAGTGATATCTTTTTAAGAAGCTTTGGCATAGAGGATTTATCTGAGCTTCCAGATATAAATATGGATATAAATATAGAAAGGCAAGACAATGGAGAAAGTGAGACTGAATAAGTTTGTTGCAGAAAATGCAGAAGTATCTCGCAGAAGGGCAGACGAACTTATTGAAAAAAAGAGAGTAAGAGTAAATAATAAAGTAGTTGAGAAGATGCCATTCTTCGTTGATCCAGAGACTGACGTAGTTAAATTAAATGGCGAAGTAATTAATGTGGATAAAGATAAAAAGATATACATTGCACTCAACAAGCCACTAGGCTACGTAACAACACTAAAAGATAAATATGCTAAAAACATTATATCAGATTTATATGATTATAAGATTAAAAAGAGGATTTATCCAGTGGGTAGGCTAGACGCAAACACTACAGGATTGTTACTGCTTACAAATGATGGTCAATGGTCCAATGGCATTATGCATCCAAAAAACGAAATATATAAAGAATATATAGCTAAACTAGATAAGGCTCCTAATAAGAATGATCTTAACAAATTAAGAAATGGCGTCTATCTAGATGGAGTTAAGACAGCTCCAAGCATAGTAAAAGTTCTAAATGTATATGATGACAGCTCCTTAGTATCTATATCGATATGCGAAGGAAGAAACCATCAAGTTAGAAATATGTTTAAGGTATTAGGATATAAGGTCCTTATGCTTAAAAGAGTTAAGATAGGCACTCTAGAATTAGGCCAACTAAAGGTCGGAGAATTCAGAAGACTATCAAAGGAAGAAGTTGAATCGTTTAGATGAAATATAAATTCTTAGATAACACTAATCATTTTATTGATTACTTATTAAAAACTTTTCTTAAAGAAAAGAAGATACTTGTTGACATGACTTGTGGCAATGGTTTCGACAGCTTAAGAATTTTGAAGAACGCGCCAAATTATGAAAAGCTCTATCTTTATGATATACAAATAAAGGCAATAGAAAATACAAGATCTCTCTTAGAGTCTTACGCATATAAGAATTGTATTTATTTAAATAAAAGTCACGATGATTTATCGGATATAAGAGAAAATATTGACTTTGCTATATATAACCTAGGCTACTTACCTGGAGCTGATAAAAATCTAGTAACAAGACTAGATACTACTATGAGTTCTATACAAGAGCTATTAGTAAGACTTAACCATGGCGCAATCATTATGATAACTACATATCCTGGCCACGAAGAGGGCAGTCTGGAAGATAGTAAAATTTATGATTATTTAAAAAGTTTAGATCAAAAAATATTTAATGTTATCAAATTAGAGTTTATTAATCAAAAGAATAAACCTTGTAAAACATATATTTTAGAGAAGAGGAGTGAAGATGATGGAGAAAAATCTAATTTATAGAATCGAACAAAACAAAAAGCAATTTAGTAAGGGTCAAAGGTTAATTGCTGACTATATTCTCAACAATTTTCACAAATCAACCTTCCAAACAGCTCAAAAACTTGCTATGGAACTTGGTTTAAGTGAGTCGACAGTAGTAAGATTCGCAACATTGCTTGGTTACGATGGATACAAAGAATTGAAAGATGATATACACGAGCTAGCCAAAATAAGTCTTTCAAACATTGACAGAATTAAGCTTAGAGAGATAACAACTATGGATGAGCTAGTTGAATCGTGTTTAGCAACTGACGCTCATGACGTAAAGAGATTAAAAAATGATCTTGACAAAGAAAAGCTATATGAAGGTATAGATATTTTAAATAATAGTAGAAAAATTTTTGTACTAGGCTTAAGAACCTCTTCATTTTTAGCAAATTACTTTTGCTTTTATTTGAAATTAATGGGCAAAGATGCAATTATCATTAATTCTGACGATGATATAGTATTTGAGAGCATGCTACACATGAATGAAGAAGATACATTCTTTTGTATAAGCTATCCAAGATATTCTAAAAAATCAGTAAGTATATTGAAATACGCCAAATCAAAGGGAAGTAAGGTTATATCTCTTACAGACAACACAAACACTACCATTGCTAAGAACAGCGACCTAGTTTTGATTGCCAAAAACGATATAATTCTATTTATCGACTCCTTTGTTGCTCCACTATCTTTGATAAATATCATTATAGCTGGACTTAGCTTTAAAAATTTAGATTCAACACAAGATTATCTAACAGAAATGGAAAGGATTTATAAGTCATACGACATATACGATTTTGATCCTTATGAAGATAAATAATGAATAAAGTATATGATGTAGCTATAGTTGGCGCAGGAGCTGCAGGTCTTTTTACTGCTGTTCACTGTGCTAAACGCGGCAAAAGCGTAATATTATATGATAAAAATAAATACCCTGGAAGAAAGCTAAGAATAACTGGCAAGGGCAGATGCAATATTTGTAATTACTCTGACAATGACAATATACTTAAAAATATTGTACACAACGAAAAATTTATGTATAGCTCATTAAATAATTATTCGGCTAATGATCTTATTAAATTTTTTAATGATAATGGCGTAAAAACTAAAGTTGAAAGAGGCAATAGAGTATTCCCTCAGTCAGATGACGCCATGGAAATCATAGAAATGTTTAAGAAACTTATAAAGGACTTGAATATAGAATTTAAAAATGAAAGTACAGTTAAAAATTTAGAAAAGAATGAAGATTTATTTAAAATAGTATCCAATTCTGGAGTAGATTATGCAAAAAATCTTGTTATAGCTTGTGGAGGAATGAGCTATAAAGTAACTGGTTCTAATGGTGATGGCTATAAACTTGCGCAAAAGTTTGGACATAGTATAAAGCCAATTAAGGCCTCACTTGTTGCAATGAACACAAGTTTAAGTAAAGAGGATAGACTTGAACTTATGGGATTATCACTAAGAAATGTTGTGGTAAAAGTCATAAATCAAAAGAAAAAGACTATCTTTACTGAATTTGGAGAGATGCTCTTTACTCACTTTGGCATATCTGGCCCAATAATACTGAGTGCATCCTCATATATGAAAGATGATGAAGATTATACTATCTATTTAGATTTAAAACCTGCACTAAGCGAAGAACAGCTAGATAATAAGCTTCTTATGCTATTTGAAGAAGAACATCTTAAATCCATTGGCAAGCTGCTAGAGAGCCTTCTTCCGAAAAAACTAATAAATATATTTCTAAAGGATATTGACTTAGATTATTATAAAAAGGCATGTGATATTACAAAACTTGAAAGAACTGCTATTATCAATAATCTTAAACACTTCAATCTTAAGTATGACTCTTTAAGAGATATAGATGAAGCGATAATCACTGCAGGCGGAGTTAATGTAAAGGAAATTGATCCTAAGACTATGGAGTCAAAATTAGTAAATAAGCTATATATAGTTGGTGAAGTTTTAGATATAGACGCCTTAACTGGTGGTTATAACTTACAAATAGCATTTTCAACAGCTTATCAAGCAGCTATGAGCATTGAGTAGGTGATGGTGTGGTAGTAATTAGAGGAGCAGTTGATGCTCAAAATACGGCAAGTTCAATAATTAATCAAAGCAAAATTTTATTAGAAGAGATAATAAACGTAAATAATTTAGATAAAAAAGAGATAAAATGCGTTTTATTTACAGTAACTCAAGACTTAGACAAGGCATATCCAGCTCTTGCAGCTAGATATATTGGCCTAAATGATACAGCTTTGATATGTATAAACGAAATGCTTGTGGAAGGACAGATGCTAGGTGTTATTAGACTAAGCGTATTTTATAATGATGACATTGAAAAAAAAGATGTATATTTAGGCAAAACGCAAAGCTTAAGAAAGGATAAATATATGAGTAATAATATAAAAGTGGCTATAGATGGTCCAACAAGTGCTGGCAAAAGTACTATAGCTAAGCTATTAGCAGAAAAACTTAAGATAAATTATGTGGACACTGGCTCAATGTATAGAGCACTAACACTAAAGGTTTTAAACAATAATATTGACCCTAAATCTGAAGAAGATGTTGTGGACTTAGCTGAAAAAACTAAGATAGATTATTTTGAAAATCATATCTTCCTAGATGGGCTTTGTGTTGATGATAAGATAAGAAACGAGCGTATCGACAAAAACGTTTCTTATGTTTGTCAATATAGAGATGTAAGAAAAAGACTAGTAAGTTTGCAACGAGAGATAGCATCTAAATCATCTGTGATTATGGATGGACGTGATATAGGTACAGTTGTTTTAAAGGATGCCGACTACAAGTTCTTTTTAACAGCTTCGGCAAACGTAAGAGCAAAAAGAAGATACAAAGAATACTTGGAAAAAGGTCTAGACGTTAATTTTGATGACATCAAAAAGGACCTTATCCGTAGAGATGACTACGACTCACATAGGGAAGTAGATCCACTTGTAAAAGCAAGTGACGCTATAGAAGTAAATACAGATGATAAGAACATTGAAGAAACAGTTGAGCTTATGCTTTCTTATATAAATGGAGATAAATAATGTATAGAGTCATTAGATTTGTCGGAATAATAATATGCCGTTTATTATTTAGATTTGATATAAAAGGCAAAGAAAATTTAAAACAAGATACAAATTTTATAGTCGCAGGCAATCATAGATCAAACTGGGACCCCATATTTGTAGCGATGAATTTAGGCACAAACGTAGCTTTCTTCGCAAAAAAAGAACTTTACGAAAACCCATTTACAAGGTTTATACTTAATAAATCTAACGCTATAAAAGTAGATAGGGAAAAAGCTGATATCAAAGCTATAAAAGATGTTATGAGAACACTTAAGAATGGCAATAATTTGATTTTCTTCCCAGAAGGCACTAGAAATGTTGATGGAACAGCAAAGGCAAAAGATGGCATACACTTGATTGCAAAGAGGACTGGCACAAACATAGTACCTTGCCATATTGAATCGAGCTACAAAATATTTTCTAAAGTTAAAATAACTTTTGGTGAAATAATTGATGTAGATGAATTTGAAAAGCTAGAAGGAGATTTCTCCGAAAACTTAATGGATAGGATAGCATCGTTATAATGAAGATATATTTAGCAAAGTACTACGGCTTTTGTTCAGGTGTTAGATTGGCCGTAAAAAAAGCAAATGAGTTTTTAGAAGAAAACAAAGAAGCGGAAATAGTTGGTGACTTAATTCACAATCAAACAGTTATCGATGATTTTTCTAGACGAGGGCTTAAAAAAATTGATGATTATAAAAAAATATTTTCAAATAATATAATTATACGCGCGCATGGTGAAACCATTGAAAACACTAAGCTCCTAGAGGATAATCATAAAAATATTTGCGATACAACTTGTATAAAAGTAAAAAATATTCACGAATTAGTGGAAAAATATTCAAATATAGGTTATAATGTTATTATAGCGGGTGATAAAGAACATCCAGAAGTAAAAGCTATAGTTTCTCATTCTAAAACAGAATCAATCGTCATTAAGGATTTAGATGAAGCTAAAGAAATTATTGGCTTAAATCACATTGCATTCTTTGCGCAATCAACATTTATTCATGATAAATTTGATAAGATGTCAAAGTGCTTAGAAGAAAATAATGAGGATGTACTTGTATTTAACACTATATGCAATGCTACTGAAAACAGACAGAAGGCCGTTAGGGAGCTTGCAAATAAGGTAGATATAGTTTTAGTCTTTGGATCAAATTTTAGTTCTAACACTAAAAAATTGTATGAAATTTCAAGAACTATTAATCCTAAAACATATTTACTTGAAAATATTCATGAGCTGGACATGAGTTTAATAAAACCAGATTATAATATTGGTATTACAGCAGGTGCTTCGGTGCCTGATGATATAATTAAGGAGGCAATTAAAGTAATGGAAAATTTAAACCACGATGAAACAATGAAAAAGGAGGATGCTAAAGAAACAAAAAAAGATGAAATGATTAAAGCTATTGATGATTCTTTCAAGAGAATATCAAGAGGCGAAATCATTGAAGGTGAAGTTCTTTATGTAACTGACAACGATGTTAGTGTTAACATCAACTTTAGAAGCGACGGTATAATCAAAAAAGAAGACCTAGCTGAAGAAGATGTTAATCCAAAGGATCTATATAAACAAGGCGATAAGATCAAAGTTTATGTAGTTAAGATTGACGATGGAGAAGGTAACGTAGTTCTATCAACTAAGAAGTTGAAAGAAATGGAAGTTTGGGAAAAGATTGAAGAAGTTAAGGAAAGAGACGAAGTAGTTTCTGTAAAAGTTAAATCTGTCACTAAAGGCGGCTTGATTGTTAACTATAGCGGAATCCAAGGATTTATACCAGCTTCATTAGTATCAGTTAGATATAAAGAAAACCTTGAAGAATTTGTTGGACAAAATCTAGATGTTGTAATTATCGACGTTGATATAAATAAAAGAAGATTAGTATTCTCTAGAAAAGCTGTTGAAAAGAAAGAGCTTGATAAGAAGAGAGAAGAAGCTTGGGAAAACATCAAAGAAGGAGAAATAGTCAAAGGTATAGTAGCTAGAATCGTTGATTATGGTGCTTTCATTGACCTAGGCGGAATCGATGGCTTAGTTCACATCACAGACCTTATATGGGGAAGAATTAGAAATCCTAAAGAAGTTTTAAAACAAGGTGAAGAAATCGAAGTTAAAGTTTTATCAGTAGATAAAGAAAGAAATAGAATTTCACTTGGCTTAAAACAAACAGTACCTGAACCATGGACAGTATTTACAGAAAAATACCACGAAGGCGATGTTGTTGAAGTAGAAGTTGTTAATATTGAATCATACGGTGCTTTCGTTAGAATTATGGAAGGCGTAGATGCTTTACTACACGTTTCACAAATTTCTCATAAGAGAGTTAATGATCCAAAGGACGTATTAAAAGTTGGCGATCGCTTCGAAGTTATGATTACTGAAATTCATGAAGACAAGAAGGTTAGCGTATCTAAGAGAAGACTTGAAGAACCAGTAGAAGAAGAACAAGAATACGAAGAAGAAGCTCCAGCAGCTGAAGAAGCTCCTGAAGAAGAAAAACCTGAAGTTGAAGAAAAAGAAGTAAAGGAAGCTGAAGTAAAAGAATTACCTGTACAAAATGATGACTTATCAGAAGATATGGGTGCGTTATTTAAAAATGCAATAGAAAATTCTGAATCAGAAGAACAATAATAATTGATTTTTAAAGGCACGCCTAGGCGTGCCTTTAATTAGTTAGGAGTAAGACATATATTGAATAGTATAAAAAAATATATCGATGATTATCAAAGTAAATATAAAAAATCACCAAGCTTTATGATTAAAACCTATGGCTGTCAGATGAACGAGCGTGACAGCGAGTCTATAAGCTGGATACTATCTAATCTTGGCTTTGTAGAGACAGATGATATGATTGAATCTGACATAGTTATATTCAATACATGCGCTGTTAGGCAAAATGCAGAGAATAAACTATTAGGCAACTTAGGCGATTTAAAGCACCTAATGGAAGCAAATAATTTAAAAAAGATCATTATGGTTTGCGGCTGTGTTATGGAGATTGACTCTTCAAGAGAGTTTCTAGAAGAAAAATTCAAACACGTAGACATCATATTTGGAACTAATTCCATTGCCATTTTAGAAGATTTGCTTGAAGAACATCTATCTGCAAAAAAACAAGTTATCAATATTGATCAAATCAATCTAAAGACAAGAGAAAAGATTGGCCAAAACAGAAGATATAATTTCAAGTCTTATGTCAATATTATGTATGGCTGCGATAATTTTTGTACATATTGCATTGTACCATACACTAGAGGCAGGGAAGTATCAAGAGAGGCAAAGGATATAATAGCAGAGATTAAGCACCTTGTTGATGGCGGCGTAAAAGAAGTGACACTTCTTGGTCAAAATGTTAACTCATATGGAAAAACATTAGAGCCTCAAATTTCATTTACTGAGCTTATCTATAAGATTGCTGATATCGATGGACTTGAGAGAATTAGGTTTATGACATCTCATCCTAAGGATATATCCAAAGAGCTTATATATGCTTTTGATGAGATAGATAAACTTATGCCGTTCTTGCACATACCAGTGCAATCTGGCTCAAATAGAATACTTAAGCTTATGAATAGAAAATACACTAGAGAAGATTATCTAGAAAAGATAGAGCTTATTAAATCCTTAAAACGTGATATTGCCTTATCTACAGACCTTATAGTAGGCTTTCCAGACGAAAGCGATAGGGATTTTGAAGATACTATTGATCTAATTAAAACTGTTGGCTATGATCAAGCGTTTACATTTATATATTCAATAAGACCAGGTACTCTTGCTGCTAAGATGAAAAATCAAATTCCTGATGATATTAAAAACGCTAGACTACAAAAACTTATTGATGTACAAAACGATATTAGCTTAGAAAAGAACAAGAAATACCTAGGTAAAACACTAAATGTATTAGTAGAAGGAAAATCTTCAAAAGATGAAAATTTCTACTCAGGTAGATCAGAAGAGTTTAAATTAGTAAACTTTAAAGCAAATGAAGAAGACATTGGTAATATTATTAAAGTGAAAATAAATGATGTTAAATCATTTTCTATGAATGGTGAGAAAGTTGAAGATTGATAAAGACAAATTATCTCCTATGATGAAGGAGTATGTAGAACTTAAAGAAAAGAATCAAGATGCTATAGTCATGTATAGGATTGGCGACTTCTTCGAAATGTTTTTCGACGATGCTATTGAAGCGAGCGAGATACTTGATTTAGTCTTAACAGGACGCGACTGCGGTCTAGATGAAAGGGCGCCTATGTGCGGCGTGCCCGCTAAAGCTGTTGACGTCTATATCAATAAGCTTGGTCAAAACAATAAAAAAGTTATAATTGTCGATCAAGTAGAAGACCCAAGACTAGCTCAAGGCCTTGTTAAAAGAGACATAGTAAAGATAGTTACGCCAGGAACAACATCAAGCGAAGAAGAGCTAAATAAGTATATCATCTACCTATATATAGACGATATGGGCGCATCAATCGTTAAGTGTGACTACCTAACTGGCGATATTGATGCTCATGACTACATTCTTAAGGGCAGTATATATGACATTGTTGACAGCATTTTTAAATATAATGTTGCAGAAGTCTTTATAAATGATGATTATGCTAATTTTGATGCTCTTATCAAATACTTCGAAAAAAAATCATTAGAGTATGTAAAGTCTTATAAGGTAGATAAAAACCTTGATGATATCATAGTCATTTTAAAAGATAGTCATAATATTAGCCTTAAGAAAAATGAATATAGAAAAGCTATTGCTGTGTATTATCTTATAAATTATCTTGAATACACTCAAAAGAATGATTTGAAGCACTTTAAGTTTGAAAATATCAATGATGACGTAAAGACAATGATCCTAGATGATCAAACAAGATTAAATCTAGAGATTGATTCATCTTATAATACTAAATCAAAAACATTATTTGATATACTTAATGATACAAAGACAGCTATGGGCTTAAGATACCTTAAAAATGCTATGCTAAAGCCGCTTATCAGCCCAAGTGATATTAATGAAAGGCTTGATTTAGTCGAATATTTTTATAAAAATGAGATGGAAATGACAGGTATAAGAAACTATCTTAAGAATATTCGTGACATAGACAGAATTTCCAACAGAATCAATGAGATGACAGTTACAAAGCAGGATATGCTTAGGCTTAAGGACTATATTATCTACGCTGAAAATGCTGTAGCTATTATAAAAAATGAAAATATTAAAGAGAATTTCAAATTTTATAACTTAGATGACTTAGTTAAGCTAATCGATTTAGCGATAGATTCAATGGATAGTGACTATATCATTAAACTTAATTACAACAAGGAGCTTGATAAATACAGAAGCCTACAAAATGATTCTTTAAAAGAGATACTTCTGCTTGAGGATAAAGATAGAAAAAATACCAAGATTAAAAATCTTAAGATTAAGTATAATAAGATACTTGGTTATTTCTATGAGGTTACTAAATCTAACTTAAATATGGTTCCTGAGTACTTTATAAAAAGAGCTACTCTTGTTAATAGTGAAAGGTTTGTCACTGAAGAGCTTAAGGCTCTTGAAACAGAGATACTTACAGCGAAAGATAGATTTGAATCACTAGAGAAAGAACTATTTAATGATATTAAAAATAAATTATTAGATAGTTTATCTAGGATAAAAAACTTAAGTGAGAAGATTGCATATCTTGACTTTATAGTTAATCTCGCTTATATAGCTAGGAAAAATAAATATGTAAGAGCAAGTATAGGTGACGAAGATCTTGTATTAAAAAATTCAAGACATCCAGTTATTGAGAAGAATCTCAAAGATACAGCCTTTATTGAGAACGATGCATACTTTGATAACAATAAGTATATAAAAGTCATCACAGGGCCAAATATGAGCGGTAAATCGACTTATATGAGACAGATAGCTATATCCTTATACTTAAATCAAATAGGATCCTTCATTCCAGCTAGTGAAGCTAAATTACCTATAGTAGATAGGATATTTACTAGGATAGGCGCATCAGATGATATATCTAGAGGCAATTCGACATTTATGGTTGAGATGAAAGAAGTAAATGAGATACTAAAGTTTGCTACTAAAGATAGTTTCATTGTTCTAGACGAAGTAGGCAGAGGCACTAGCACTAACGATGGCTTATCCATTGCTTTCGCTATACTTGAGTATATATCAAAGAAGATTAAAGCTAAGACCATATTTAGTACACACTATCACGAGATACCTCATTTAACTGAAAAATTTAAAAATGTTGAGCAAATATCTATGGATATATTAGAAGATGGCGAAGATCTTATATTCTTAAGAAAGATTAAAAACGAAGCACAAGACAAGAGCTACGGCATATATGTGGCAAAGCTTAGCGGTATCAATGATGATGTTATATCGAGCGCTCAAGAGATGATGGATAGACTTGAATACCAAGACCTAAGCGTTAGAAAAAAAGAGAAAGAAACGACAAACATTAGCCTAGATGAATACAAGTATAGATCTTATGTAGATTCAATCAAGGATATAAACATAAATGCAATGACCCCAATGGATGCTCTAAACGAGCTAAATAAAATAATTGAAAGAGCAAAAAAATTAGGTGATTAGATGATAAAAGTACTATCAAAAGAAACAGTTGAAAAGATAGCTGCAGGTGAGGTTATAGAGAGACCGGTATCAGTTGTCAAAGAACTTGTAGAAAATTCAATAGATGCAGGAGCTACAAATATCATTATCAAGATATATGATGGCGGCAAAAGAAAGATATCAATTTCTGATAATGGCAGCGGAATAAACAGAGAAGACGTTAATCTCGCCTTTATTAAGCATTCTACGAGCAAAATCGAGAATGTTGATGACTTATATAGGATACACACTATGGGCTTCAGAGGCGAGGCTTTGGCAAGCATCAAAGCCATAAGCAATGTTACACTTATAAGTAAAACAGAGGATGAAGAGATTGGCTCTAAAATCAGCTTTTTTAATGGCAATAAAAGGATAGAGAATATATCCACTAATAAAGGTACATCTATAATAGTCGAAGATATCTTCTATAATATTCCAGCGAGAAAGAAATTTCTAAAAAAAGATACTTATGAGTCAAATCTTATAAATGATTTATTATATAGGCTTGCTATAGCAAATCCTAGTATAGGCTTTAAGTATATGAATAATGATAAGCTTATTTTTGACTTATTTAGTAATCAAAGCTTATACGAAAGGATTAACAGCCTTTATGGTTATGATACAGCCATAAATATGAAGGAAGTTAATATTGAGAGCTATAAGTTTAAGATTAGAGGCTATATATCAAATAATCTTCTATATAGAAGTAATAAGAAGAATCAGCTTCTTTATATAAATAATAGAACCGTTAAAAACGATGCTATAAGTAAGGTAATAAATGAAGCTTATAAGTCTACTATACCTTTAAATAGATTCCCAGTCTTTTTCTTGTTTATAGATATAGACCCTAGTATGCTTGATGTGAATATACATCCAGCTAAGACTGAGGTTAAAATACAAGACATGGATGAATTACTTATTTTGCTTAACTCTAATCTAAAGCGCGTCATCAATAGCGATGTTGAGCTTAAGATAGCTTTTTCCGATAAAAAAGATGATAGGGAAGAGGAGACTAAGCTTAATATAGTTGAAAAAGATGAAGAAGATAGCGATGAAGCCGTAAGAATTACTTATGAAGATGACACTAGTACTCAAGATAATACAGTTTATGCCAAATCAACTGCTACTGAGTACGATGAATTTATAAGTGATGAATTTATAAGTAAGGAAGATAGCGATAGAGATGAAAATAATGCAGATATACCAGTTTTTGATGATGACGAATTCATAAATGACATAAATTTATTACAAGATAGAAATAAAGATGTTAAGAAGTCTTCACAAGAATATGAAGAGATGTTAATATTTGATGAAAAAACGGAAGATGATAAAAACAGAATAGTCATGGATGATATTAATATACTTGATGCTTATAAGATAGAAGGCGTTTTATTCAATACCTTTATACTGCTTTATGACTACAATAACGACTTCGTTGTAATGATAGATCAACATGCTGCACATGAGCGGATTCTTTACGAAGAGTTTTCTGAAAAATTCAAGAATTCTAAAGTAAATTCTCAATATATAGAAGGCCTAAGTCCTATAAAGCTAACAGTTAATGAGGAAGAAACTATAAAAGAAAACATGGATTTACTTAATAAATTTGGTTTTACTATAGATATATATCCTGATCATAACGTAGTTGTAAGAAGCATACCTATCATATTTGGTGGTAATTACAGTCTTGACTTAATTAAGGATATAATCGGTATATTAGATGAAGAAAAGACTAATATCTATGATTATAAAGTTGAAAAGATTATGAAGTATGCTTGTAAAAATGCTATTAAGGCTGGAGATAAGATCTCTAATATCGAAATAGATAAGCTTATAGAAGACCTTAAGAAGTGCAAATATCCAACAACTTGTCCACATGGCAGACCAAGTATGATTATACTTAAGAAGAACATGATTGAGAAGATGTTCTTTAGGATACAATAATGAAAGAAAAAATAATAGTTATATCAGGACCAACTGGTATTGGAAAATCAAAGGTCGCTGTTGAGCTCGCTAAAAAGCTTGGAAATGCTGAGATAATCTCATCTGATTCAATGCAGATATATAAAGAAATGAGCATTGGGACTGCAAAAGTCACTGACGAAGAGATGACTGGTATTAAGCATCATATGATAGACGAAGTGAGTATTCATGATAATTTCTCTGTCTACGATTATCAAAAGAAGACAAAAAAGCTAATAAGCGATATGAATAAGCGTGGCACAATCCCTATAATCATAGGTGGAACCGGATTATATATCAATTCCTTATTATATAAGCTAGACTTTAGTAGTGAAGCTGAAGATAAAGAGCTTAGAGAAAAGCTTAATAAAGAAGCAGAACTATATGGCAAGGAATATTTATATAATAAATTAAAAGAGCTCAATCCAGAATATGCTGAAAAGCTTAGTGTGAATGATACTTTCAGAATAATCAGAGCTTTAGAGGTTATATATAAGAGCGGCAATAAATACAGCGAAGAAAACAAAAACTTCAGAGAATACAATGACGAATATGATAAGCTAATCTATATACTTCAAACAGATAGAGAGTTTCTATATGATAGAATCAATAAAAGAGTTGACAAGATGTTTGCAGCTGGTCTCTTAGATGAAGTTAAAGACATTATAAAGGATATGACGAGTGAGGAAATTGCTTCAAATAGAGCTCTGCTTGCTATTGGATATAAAGAGCTTATAAGCTATCTGCAAGGTGAAATTACTTACGAAAGAGCTGTAGAGCTAATCAAGCAAAAGTCTAGGAACTACGCAAAAAGACAATTAACATGGTTTAGACGTGAAAGTGAAGCAAATTATATTGACGTAAACTTTGAAGATATAGACCAAACAGTAAATACAATATACAATGACATAATGAAAAGGTGGAAGAATGAATAATATTTACAAAAAATACGATTTATCAGACGCTGTCATAAATTTAGTTAATGACGCAAGTGATGAATTAAGCGAAACATACAAAGAGTATGAAAAAAATAAAGAGATTAATCAAATTAAAGTTATACATGCTATGCAAAAAAATAACTTAGCTGCATCAGACTTTTATTATGCTACTGGTTATGGCTATGGCGATATCGGTAGAGATAAAATTGAAGAAATTTTCAAAGACATCTTCAATGCAGAGGATGCTTTAGTAAGAACTTCTATAGTTTCAGGTACTCATGCTATATATATAATGCTTTCTTCGATTCTTGATCATGGAGATGAATTTATATACGTAACTGGCACTCCTTATGACACTATACAAAAAAGTATAGGCCTAATTGGCGATTTAAGGGACTCATTAATGAAAAAAGGTATAATGTATAGCCAAGTGGAGCTAAAAGCTGCTACGATCGATTTTGAGGCCTTAGAAGCGAAAATCGCAAAAAACACCAAAGCTATAGTCGTGCAAAGGTCAATTGGCTACGAATTTAGAAAGGCAATCAATCTTCACGCAATAAAAGATGATATGCTAAAGTTTAAAGAGAAGCATCCAGACATTGTTATAATGTATGACAATTGCTATGGAGAATTTACTGATAGTATTGAGCCAACAGATATTGGCGCCGATATCATAGCTGGATCACTGCTTAAAAATCTTGGTGCTGGTATAAGTTTAGGTGGCGGTTACTTAGTAGGCAGAAAAGATCTTATAGAGCTAGCTGCAGACCGTTTATATGCACCAGGCCTTGGTAAAGAGCTAGGCTTATCTTACGGCACGCTTAGAACGACATTACAAGGCTTATACATGTCGCCACGAGTAGTATGTGAAGCTCTTAAGACACAAAGCTTATTCTCATATGTGTTCACAAAGCTTGGTTTCGAGTGCACACCAGAATATAACGAGCATAAATCAGATATAGTTTGTGCGATAAAATTCAAAGATCCAGATATACTTATTAAGTTCTGTAAATCAATACAAAAGGCAGCTTGCGTTGATTCATTCTTAACGCCAGAGCCTTGGGACATGCCAGGCTATGAGAATAAAATAATTATGGCGTCTGGCAGCTTTATAGATGGCTCATCCATAGAGATATCAGCCGATGGTCCTATAAGAGAGCCATATATAGCTTATTTCCAAGGATCTATGTCATTAGAGCAAGGTAAACTTGGCTTAATGATAGCACTGCAAGACCTAGTAGACGCAGGGAAGATATCATTATAATAAAATATAAGCAAAATAAAAGTATTAGAGCGAATCTAATACTTTTTTCTATTAGCTAGTGGATTATTTTCAATTGATTTTTTAAGAGTGCTATTGTCAAGATGTGTATATATCTGTGTTGTAGCAACTGATGTGTGACCAAGTATCTCTTGGAGCGACCTAATATCTACCGAGCCATACTTATACATAAGGGTAGCGGCAGTATGTCTTAATTTGTGGACTGTAAACTTGTTTTTGTCAAGGCCAGCCTCAAGTAAGTACTTATCAAACATGTACTGAACAGCGCGGTTTGACATACGAACCTTCTTTTGAGAGATGAATAGGGCGTGTTTATCACTTTCTTTTACATCTTTTGGCCTTAGTTCGATATAGTCCTTTATTGCACTAAAGGTAGCATCATTTAAATATATTTGTCTTTCTTTATTGCCTTTACCAACGACATTGATGTATCTATCCTCATTAATAGAGTCTAAATTAAGGCTAGTAAGCTCAGATATACGTAAGCCGCAGTTTAAAAACAGCATAATTATAGCATAGTCACGATTACGCATTTCATTATTTTCATTCTTCATAATGGTATTTAATAGCGTTTCACATTGATTAAGACTTAAGTATATTGGTAGACGCTGATCAATCTTAGGCATTTCTAATTCATTTGCAACGTTATTATCAATTAGATTAACCTTCATTAGGTAAGCGTATAGAGCATGAACTACAGCAGCTTTTCTATATTTACCATAATTAGTGTTGTCAAGATCTTCATCAGCGTAGGATATGAAAGCATATAGGTCATTAATTTGAAGCTTTTTAATATCATCAATAGTGACAGCTGTATAATAATATTCATCATTTTCATCTAAAATTTCTAAACGAATAGCGACAAAGTTAAAGAAAGATTTTAAGTCATAATAATAACTTTGAATAGTATTAGGAGACAAACCTTTAACTGATTTTAAATATCCTAAAAAGTCTTTTATGTAGTTAGGATCGTTTTTTTGTGTAATTGCCATATATTTGAAGCCCCTTTCGATATTATGTGTTTATGTCACTAAATTTATATTTAGCGACATTTTATCTAAATTTATTATACCACCCTTTTATATAAATGTCAAAGCTTTTTTAATAAATACTTCTTTATTATTAACTTTCATTACTATATTTATAGGATTAATTCTATATAAATATTTATTGCAAATAAAAAATGTGTAGAATTTTCATCTACACATTTTATTTAAATACTATTTTGCATAATCAGTACTTCTTGTTTCTCTAATGACAGTAACTTTTATTTGGCCTGGATATTCCAAATTCTCTTCGATTTGTTTAGCTATATCACGGCTCATTAAAAGCATTTTATCTTCATCTATAACTTCAGGTTTAACCATTATCCTGATTTCTCTACCAGCTTGTATAGCAAATGATTTTTCAATACCCTCAAATGAGTTTGCTATACCTTCTAGTGTTTCTAGCCTCTTAATGTACGATTCTAATGTTTCTCTTCTAGCACCTGGTCTTGCAGCAGATATTGCGTCTGCAGCTTGAACGATAACAGCCTCAACTGTTGTTGGCTCTTCATCGCCATGGTGTGATGCGATAATGTTTAGAATTTCTTTATTTTCCTTATATCTCTTGCAAGTATTTACACCTATCTCGATATGGCTTCCTTCCATTTGTTGGTCAATGGATTTACCTATATCGTGTAGTAAACCTCCTCTTCTAGCAAGCCTTATGTCTGCGCCTAGCTCTTCAGCTATAGTTGCTGATAGTTTAGCTACCTCTATAGAGTGCTCTAGTACATTTTGACCATAGCTTGTTCTAAATTTAAGTCTACCTAATAGTTTTACTAGCTCAGGATGTAAGTTACGTACGCCGGCTTCGATAACGGCTCTTTCACCTTCTTCTTTTATAACTGTCTCTACCTCGACCTTAGCTTTGTTGACCATCTCTTCAATCCTAGCTGGATGAATTCTTCCGTCAGCTATAAGTTTTTCTAAAGCAATTTTGCAAATCTCTCTTCTAATTGGGTCAAAACTTGATAATACTACTGCTTCCGGTGTATCGTCTATGATTAGATCTACTCCGGTTAAAGTTTCTAGTGTTCTTATATTTCTACCTTCTCTACCGATGATTCTTCCTTTCATCTCGTCATTTGGTAGGTTAACAACATTAACACTAACTTCAGTTACATAGTCAGATGCATTCTTTTGAATAGCGTCGGCTATGATTTCTCTAGCATTCTTTTGTGCTTCTTCTTTAGCTTCATATGTAGCTTGTCTGATATAAGTAGCACACTCATGAGTCATTTCCTTTTTAACTTCATCCAATATGATGTCTTTTGCTTCTTGGGTACTCATTTTGGAAACGCGCTCAATTTCTTTTCTTCTTTCTTCAATTAATTGTTCAACTTCTTCTTCTTTCTTACTTAAAGAGTTCATCTTATTCTTAAGTTGTTCTTCCTTCTTTTCGTAAGATTGTGTTCTCTTGTCAAGATTTTCTTCTTTGTTGATCAATCTTTTTTCCGATTTTTTCAGTTCGATTTCTTTTTCTTTTGCTTCTTTGTCGAGGTCATTTCTTAGTTTGTGAATTTCTTCTTTGGCTGATAGTATCTTCTCTTTAGCTTCTTGACTTGCTTTATTCTTTGCATCTTCGATAATTCTACTTGATTCAATTTCAGCACTTTTAATCTTCTTTTCGCCTAGAATCTTTCTAATTATATATCCTATGATAAAACCAAGAACTATAGCAATTAAAGCTGTAATCAGTACTTCGCCTGTTAAAAACTTATCCAAACTTAAAACACCTCCTATTAAATTTTATTGGTTTTAAGCATCACGCTTAAAGTTATTATAACACATTTTTGATTTATTAGCAAGTTTTTAGTATGATAAATATAGATATTTTTTATAGTAAAGCTGTATATATAAGAAAAAATAAGACTAAACATCTTGTCTAGTCTTATACAGTATATATTTATTATAGCATTGGTGAAAACAATCTAGTTATTGACTCTTTAATCTTGGCCATTCTTGATCTTTGATTATATCTATCAAGAGTTAGCTCTTTCGACTCTTCCATATCCCTCAAAAACTGTTCACTTAATAATGCATTTGTATCCTTATCATAAAAAATCAGATTCGCTTCAAAGTTTAACGAGAAACTTCTAATATCAAAGTTAGCTGTTCCTACTGTGCATATATCATCATCTTTAACAACTTGTTTAGCGTGTAAAAAGCCTTTTCCATACTCATAAATCTTAACCCCGTCTTCAAGCAGCTGTCCCACATAGCTTTGTGTTGCCCAATATACAGAGAAGTGGTCTGGTTTATCTGGTATCATGATTCTAACATCTACACCTGATAAAGCTGCTATCCTGACTGCTTCGAAGATAGATTCATCAGGAACAAAGTACGGGCTTTGTATCCATAGCCTATTTTTAGCTGAGCTTATCATTTTCAGATAAACATTCTTTATACTTTCATACATTGAGTCTGGTCCTGATGTTACTAGCTGCATTCTGCTTAAAGTCTTAATGTCATGATCTTTATAAAATTCACCTTTTGTTTTAATCTTAGTAGCAAATCTATAGTCAAAGTTAAATCTTCTTAGGTACTCTTCTACTATGTCCCCTTCTAATCTAAAATGAGTGTCTCTCCAAAATCCAAATTTTTTATCATTGTTAATATACTCGTTACCAACATTAAAACCGCCGCTATATGCAATTTTGCCATCAATAACAACTATCTTTCTATGGTTTCTATAGTTGAATCTTGTAGTAAATTTAGAGAAAAATAATGGGAAGAACGAGTCTACTTCGCCGCCTAATCTTTTAAACTCTATAAAGTGTCTTTTTCTGATGCTTCTAGAGCCAACTGCGTCGACAAGTATCCTTACCTCTACCCCTTCTTTTAACTTTTGATTAAGAAGGCTTATAAGCTCCCTTCCTAGTTCATCTGTTTTAAAGATGTAGTACTCTATATAGATGTATTCTTTTGCATTCTTGATGTCTTCAAATAAGTCCTTAAACTTATCTTTTCCATCAAAGTAAAATTTAATGTCGTTATAATCGGTAAAAGCAGAATCGCTTGTTGCTAAGCATAAATTTATTAAATCTTTTTGATCTGCGTTTAGGCTATCTGAATTACTTAGAGCTATATACTTTTTTTGATGCTCAATAAGTCTTTTCTCTTGCTCATCTAGCATCATCTTTTCATCAAAAGTTTTTCTCTTTCTGTAATTAAGTCCAAAGAACATATAAAGTATAAAGCCAACAAATGGCAAATAAAGTAGTATCATTAACCATAGCCATGTTGACTTTATATTCTTTCTTTCTTTAAAAACTATAAATAGGCCTAATAACAAGTTTAATAAATAACCAATTAAAACTTGTAATGAGACATCCATCGCATTATCTCCTATTTCTTAGTATTTTTTGATTTATACCTCTTGTTTGTATCCAATATTTTCTTTCTAATTCTAATAGATTTTGGTGTTACTTCTATTAGCTCATCGTCTTCAATGAATTCAAGAGCTTCTTCAAGTGATAATACTCTTGGTGGGCTAAGCCTGATGGCATCATCAGAGCCCGCTGCTCTTGTATTAGTCATTTGTTTCTTCTTAGTAACGTTAACTTCTATATCAAGGCCCTTTGGATTTTCTCCAACAACCATGCCTTCATAAACTTCAGTTTGTGGTCCTATGAATAATATACCTCTGCCTTGAGCGATATTTAGTCCATAGCTTGATGCAACACCTGTTTCAAAGGCAATTAGTGAGCCGGTAGTTCTTGTAGGTATCTCTCCTTTATATGGCTCATAGCCTAAGAAGCTCGAGTTTATAATACCTTCGCCGTGTGTATCAGTCATAAACTCGCCTCTGTATCCAATTAAGCCTCTTGCAGGCATCTTAAATACTAGTCTTGAGTAGCCAGCTGAGTTTTCTTTCATCTCTTGTAATTCAGCTTTTCTTCTTGATAATTTATCTATAACCGCTCCAACAAATTGCTCAGAAACGTCTACTGTAACCTTTTCCATAGGTTCAAGCTTCTTGCCATTCTCATCAGTTTTGAATAGTACTTGTGGTTTTGATAATTGAAGTTCATAGTCTTCCCTTCTCATTGTTTCAACTAAAACCGATAAGTGAAGCTCCCCTCTACCTGATACCTTAAATGCGTCAGTTGAATCAGTTTCTTCAACTCTCAATGATACATTTGATTGTAGTTCCTTTTCTAGTCTAGTTCTTATTTGTCTAGATGTTACAAATTTACCTTCTCTTCCTGCAAATGGTGAGTCATTTACAATGAAGTTCATAGATATGGTTGGTTCAGATATCTTAACGAAGTCTAGTGCTTCTGGGCATTCAGAATCAGCTATAGTATCGCCTATGGATATGTCTTCAATACCTGTAACGGCAACTATCGCCCCGCCCTTTTGTTCACTTGTCTCAACTTTGTCAAGACCAATGAATTCATAAAGTTTACCTATCTTAACTTTTCTTTGCATTTCTGGATGAAGCTTATTAACTAAGACAGCTTCTTGGCCATTCTTTATAGTACCTCTTTCAATCTTGCCTATACCAATTCTACCAACGTAGTCATTGTAGTCAATTGTTGATATAAGTAATTGTAGTGGTTCGTCTTCGTTTGATTCAGGAGCTGGTATATGCTCGACGATGGCGTCAAATAAGTCGTCCATATTATCTTTTTCAATAGTTGCTTGATTTGATGCGTAGCCTTTTTTAGCAGACGCAAAGATAAATGGTGCTTCAAGAGCTTCATCTTCAGCACCTAATTCTATGAATAAGTCTAAAACTTCGTCAACTACTTGAACCGGTCTTGCTTCTGGTCTATCAATCTTATTTATACATACAATAACTGGTAGGTTTAAATCGAATGCTTTCTTCAATACGAATTTTGTTTGTGGCATAGGTCCTTCAAAGGCATCTACAACTAAAACTACACCATTAACCATCTTTAGAACTCTCTCTACTTCACCACCGAAGTCAGCATGGCCTGGCGTATCAATGATATTAATCTTTTTACCGTTGTGTATAACGGCTGTATTCTTTGAAAGTATAGTAATACCACGTTCTTTTTCAAGGTCTCCAGAGTCCATAACCCTGTCTTGAACAACTTGGTTTTCTCTGAAAGTTCCTGATTGTCTAAGCATTTGATCGACTAAGGTTGTCTTACCATGGTCAACGTGCGCTATGATTGCTATATTTCTTAAATCTTCTCTTAACATATTATTCCTCCTAAACACTACCTTTTATTATAATACTTTTTTATAATAATTACAAGTATTTTACTCTCTATCATCAATAAAGCTTGAAAAAATAGTGCATTTTATACCATGTTCCAATCTAGCAACGCTATCTGTCAAGGCTTCAACTATCTTTAGTCCTCTTCCACCAAGGTCACAGGCAGCATTATTCGAGCATATGCTAAGAGTCCCGACCCCCTCATCTTCAACTCTAAGTTTTATTGACTCGTTGCATATAGATATGTATAGTTTAACTTTTTTATCCTTGCTATATTGGTTGCCATGTGATGCGGAATTAAGCATAAGCTCATTAAGAACAAGCCTAATATTAAATATCATCTCATTAGGCAAATATTCATATAGATTTTCTACGATTCTATCTACAAATATCTCGACACTTTCAATATTTGAAGATACTGTTCCATAAAATTTATACATTATATCCTTCCTCTATTATTTTATTTATACCCTCGATAAAAAATTAATAAGCAAATTGTTACAAATTATCTATTTTGGGTATAAATAAATCGAAAGGAAGGAGGTAGCATTATGGACAAATATGAATGCGATGCATGCGGTTATGTTTATGATCCTGAAATAGGTGATCCAGACGGAGGTATAGCTCCAGGAACAGCTTTTGAAGACATCCCTGATGATTGGGTTTGCCCAGTTTGTGGTGTTGGTAAGGACATGTTTTCTAAAATGTAACTAAGTAAATTAAAAGCCGAAGTGATTCGGCTTTTTCATTTTACGATATATTTAAAGGCGCTCTTATCAGTATTGATATAAGCGCCTTTCTTCTTAATATTATTAAATTATCTCTTCGAACTTATTTAGTACTTCTTTAACTCCTCTTTTGTCTTGCGAGGAAAATGGTATTAGTAAATCCTTATCCAAGTCGTGAAGCGATTTATTTATTATGCTTACTTGTTTTAGTATTTGTGATGATTTTAACTTATCTAGCTTATTAGCTATGATGAGATAATCCGTTCCAGTTGATCGAATGTAATCATACATCATTAAGTCTAGCTTAGTTGGTTCGTGCCTAATATCAATTATTTGACAGATAAGAGCAATGTTTTGAGACTTTACAAGGTACTCTTCTATAATCTTCTTCCACTTCTCTCTTTCCTTCATGGATATTTTTGCATAACCATAGCCAGGAAGGTCAACTATTCTAAACTTATTATCCATATTATAAAAGTTAATAGTTCTAGTCTTTCCAGGTGAAGACGATGTATAAGCAAGTTTCTTTCTGTTAGTAAGCGCATTTATAAATGAGCTCTTGCCAACATTACTTCTACCAACTAAAACTATCTCCTTAAGACCATCTTTTGGGTAGCTTTTCTCATCAACTGCCATCCTCTCTAAGAAGGGTTCATTAATCTTAAGCATCTTTATCACCATCTATGAAAATAATTTTGCTAAGCTCTTTAAAGTTATTAACGTAGTGTACATTAAGACTTTCTCTAATATTTTTTGGGAGCTTTTCAAAATCTTTCTTATTTTCAATAGGAAGAATTAAATCTCTAATCTTCATTCTCTTAGCAGCAAGGGCCTTTTCTTTAAGACCGCCTATGGCAAGGACATTGCCTAATAAAGTAATCTCGCCTGTCATGGCAAAGTATCTGTTAATCTTTTGATCTGTTAGAGCCGATAGTATAGCTGTTGTTATTGTAATACCAGCACTTGGACCGTCTTTTGGTATAGCGCCTTCTGGTACGTGAACGTGTATGTCATAGTCTTTGAACTTCTTCTTGTCAATATTAAAGTACTCGTAGTTTGCCTTTAAGTAGCTTATCGCTAATTGGCAAGATTCTTGCATAACTTTACCAAGGTTACCAGTTATATTAAGTTTGCCATCACCTGGCATTAATTGAGCTTCAACGTTTATAGTATCGCCGCCTACCCTAGTCCATGCAAGACCTACAGCTTTACCAACGCTATCTTCTTTGTCGACTAGATTATATTCAAATATTGGTCCTTCTAGCAATTTATCAACAGTTTTTACATCAACTTTTTTAACTAGCTCATCATCCATATATTTTTTATAAACTAATTTTCTGATTATTGATTGTATCTTTCTTTCAAGCTCTCTTACACCCGACTCTCTTGTGTAATTATCAATGAGTCTATAAAGAGCCTCATCATCGAATTTTATTGCGTTCTTACTTAAACCAGCATTTTCTAAAGACTTTGGTACTAGGTACTTCTTTGCTATATTAAGTTTTTCTTCGTCAGTGTAGCCCTCTATCCTTATAATTTCAAGCCTATCAAGTAAAGCTTCCGGTATTGTATCTAACGAGTTTGCTGTAGTTATAAATAATACTTCTGATAAATCATATGGAAGTTCTAAGTATCTATCAGTAAAATCACTATTTTGAGAGCTGTCAAGCACTTCTAGCAGTGCGCTCGATGGGTCTCCTCTAAAATCTTGACCTATCTTATCTATCTCGTCAAATAAAAACACTGGGTTCTTTGACTTAGCCTTCTTCATTAAAGAAATAATTCTTCCTGGCATTGATCCAACATATGTCCTCATGTGACCTCTAATATCAGCTTCGTCCTTGATACCGCCTAGTGACATCCTAACAAAATTTCTGTTCGTAGCATTGGCTATAGAGTTAGCGATAGATGTCTTACCAACCCCTGGAGGTCCAACAAAGCATATGATAGAGCCTTTTATAGCTTTCTTATTATTAAGTATAGCAAGGTATTCAAGTATCCTGTCCTTAACATCTTTTAAGCCGTAATGATCCCTATCAAGTATCTCCTTAGCTAACTTTAAATCCTTTGTATCCTTAGTTCTAGTATTCCAAGGAAGGTCCTTAATTAACTCGATATATTGAAGTGTAGAAGGATAATCAGGTGATGTCACTGGCGTTTGCTCAAGCTTCTCTATCTCCTTAAAAGCCTTCTCCTCTACTTCTTTTGGAGCTTTTAATTTTTTAATATCACTTCTATATGCATCAAAAATATTTTTAGCTCCAGATTTATCCGCATTAAGTTCATTTTTTATAATCTTTAATTGTTCATGTAGGATGTAGTCTCTTTGATTTTTGTCCATGGCATCTTTTGTTTTATCTTGAAGTGTTTGTAAAACCTCAATTGTAACTATGGATTTATTGATAGTATCAATAACTATCTTAGTTCTTTCCTTCTTGTCAAGCGCGTTATTATAATCTTGAGTTATTTTTTTATCAATATCTAGCCTTGAGAATATACTATCCAAAAACACATTGTAGTCAACAGTACTTGGAACTATCCTATCCTTACTTGATTGACTCTCCATAATGAGTGCATTTAACTTATCGAGCGCACTCTTAACTACCTCAGAGTATGTAATATTCTCAGGATTATCAAATGAATAGTCGTTATCGTCATTTAGTTTTATAAGATCACCATAAACAATGCCGTCGTTCTTAAAAACATTAGTTAAATAAACCTTAGATAGAGTTCTAAAATTCATCTTCATGTACTTATTGTTAGGAACTATGGATTCAATCTCAGCAAGTATACCTATCTCGTGAACTGATTTTGCGCTTGATATAGACTTTCTATTTGTTTTTAATTGAAAAACAGCAAAGATACCATTAGTCTTAGATGCCTTCGCTATAGAAGTAACCAAGTCTTCATTATCTAGATTGATACTATAAAAGTTATTACTAACAAGGTTTAAATCTTGAATTGAAACGATAGGCACTTTGATGCCATCTTCACCATAGTCATCGTCAAATGAAAAATTATCGATTATTTCTTCATAATTATCCATATCTTTCTCCTTTAATAAAAGGCCGAAACATATTTGTCCGGCCTTATTGAGCTTCTAAATAAGCAATCTGCTTAATCTATGAAACGATTTTTTCTTCTTTATCCTTATCGTCACTTTGATAAGTAAGCTTCTTCTTTCCATCAATAACAGAACTATCTATCTTTAATGTTCCATCGTACTTCTTAGATGGAAGTTCATACATTATATCAAGCATTACTTTTTCAATAATACTTCTTAGTCCTCTAGCTCCAGTCTTCATTTCAATAGCTTTTTGAGCTATCCTTCTAACTGCATCGTCAGTAAACTCAAGCTCTGCGCCATCCATCCTAATAAGCTCTTGGTATTGCTTAATAAGTGCGTTCTTTGGCTCTGTTAGAATCTTGACTAAATCATCTTCCTTAAGCTCGTTAAGTGTTACTGTAACTGGAAGTCTACCGATTAGTTCTGGTATTAAGCCAAACTTCATTAAGTCTTCGCTCTCAACATGCTTTAAAGCTTCTGACTTTTGTTTAGATTTATCGAAAATTTCTGATCCAAAGCCGTAAGACTTTTTATTAGTTCTCTTTGCAATGATGTCATCTAGTCCTTGGAAGGCTCCACCAACTATGAAGAGTATATTGCTTGTATCAACTTGAATAAACTCTTCTTGTGGATGCTTTCTTCCGCCTTGTGGTGGAACATTAGCTATAGTTCCCTCTAAGATCTTTAGAAGCGCCTGTTGAACGCCTTCTCCGCTAACATCTCTTGTGATAGAAACGTTTTCACTCTTCTTAGCAATCTTATCTATCTCATCAACGTAAATTATGCCTCTTTCTGCTCTATCTATATCGTAATTTGCATTTTGGACAAGCTTAAGAATGATGTTTTCTACATCTTCACCAACGTATCCTGCTTCAGTAAGAGTAGTTGCATCACATATTGCAAATGGAACGTTAAGTATCCTTGCTAGAGTCTCAGCAAGAAGTGTTTTACCGCTTCCTGTTGGACCTAACAAAAGTATATTGCTTTTCTTTATTTCTACATCTTTATCAGTAGTATCCTTTGTAATTCTCTTATAATGGTTATATACAGCAACGGATAAGGTTTTTTTAGCGTCATCTTGTCCGATGACATAGTCGTCTAAAGACTTCTTTATCTCCATTGGTGTTGGTAAAACCATATCTTCGAAGTCATAATTTTCTTCGTTTAGTAGATGGTCTTCCTCTAATATATCCATACAAACGTTAATACATTCATCACAGATGTATACATTTGGTCCAGATATCAATCTTTTGACTTCGTTTTGAGTTTTACCACAAAAGGAACATCTTATTTCATCATATTTCGACATTTATTAATGTTTCTCCATAACTTTATCTATTAGACCATACTTAACTGCATCTTCTGCATTTAAGTAGTAGTCTCTGTCAGTATCTCTATTGATTATCTCAATATCTTGTCCAGTTTTTTCTGACAGTATCTTATTTATTCTCTTTCTAATTTCAAGAATCTTTTCTGCTTGAATACGAATGTCTTCAGCTTGTCCTTGAGTTCCACCAAGTGGTTGATGTATCATAATGTCTGCATTTGGTAGAGCATATCTCTTTCCTTTAGTGCCTGATGCTAATAAAAAGGCACCCATTGACGCAGCTAGGCCAACGCATATAGTTGATACATCAGGTTTTATATATTGCATAGTATCATATATAGCAAAGCCAGCTGATACTGAGCCTCCTGGTGAATTTATATAAATTTGTATATCTTTATCAGGATCTTCTGCTTCTAGAAATAACAATTGAGCTACAATTAAGTCAGCCATCTCATTGTTTATTTCGCCTGACAAGAAAATAATTCTTTCTTTTAAAAGCCTTGAGTAGATATCATATGACCTTTCTCCTCTGGAACTTTGTTCTACAACCATAGGAATTAATGCCATTTTATCACCCCATTAAATATATTTTACTTTTTTCTTTATATCGTCTATTGCTTTTGAGTTAAGTATGCCTCTATCTAGGAATTCTAGAGATCCTTCACTCATTGTCTTTTTAAATTCTTCTTTATCTTCTGCTTTATACATTTCAGCTAATTTATCAAGTTCTTTGTCATAATCTCTCTTTGTTGCTTTTAATTTATTTTCTTGAGCATATTTTTCAAGAATTAAACCAAGTTTAACTCTCTTTTCTGCAGGTTCTTTGAATGTTTCCTTGATTTCTTCGTCTGTATTTCCAGTATACTTCTTGTAATCTTCATAGTTTAAGCCTTGAGCTTGTAGTCTATATTGGAAGTTTCTTAATTCGTTTTCTACTTCATCTTCAATCATTCTATTTGGAACATCAAATTTTGTTTCTTCAATAACTTTATCAAGTACTTTGTTTTCTCTTTGAGCGTCAATCATTTCATTGAATTGAGCTTTTAATTTCTTTCTTAAATCTGCTTTAAATTCTTTTAATGTATCAAATTCAGAAACATCTGATGCAAAGTTATCATCAAGTTCAGGTAATTCTTTAACTTTAATTTCATTTATAGTGCAGATAAATTTAGCATCTTTACCTTTTAGATCTTCTGCATGATATTCTTCAGGGAATTTAACATTTACATCAAATTCTTCGCCTATAGCTCTATCTACTAATTGATCTTCAAAGCCTGGTATAAATGAATTAGAACCAATTTCTAGTTCATAATCTTTTGCTTCTCCGCCTTGGAAAGCTTCGTTATCTACATAACCTTTGAAATCAAGCTTAACTATATCACCTTTTTTAGTCTTTCTATCTTCGATGATAGTGTATCTAGCATTTTCGTTTCTTAATCTTTCGATTTCATTTGTAACTACTTCTTTATCGAATTCTTCTTTAACGTCTTCAACTTCTATCTCTTCAAAGTTTGGTAATTCAAACTCAGGAACTACTTCTACTTCAAATGTAAAATTAATATTTTCATTTTCTTTGAAGTCTTTAACATCAACATCTGGTTGGTCAACAACTTTTAAATCTAATTCTTCTAATGCCTTTGGATAGATTTCTTGAAGCATTATGTTTATAGCTTCATCATAAAATACTTGAACACCATAGTTTTGTTCAATAATCATCTTAGGTACTTTACCTTTTCTAAATCCAGGAATATTGAATTTTGATCTAATCTTCTTATAAGCTTCGTCTATCTTAGGCTCAAAATCCTTCCAATCTACGTCTACATTGAAGTAAACTTTATTTTTTTCTCTTTTGTCAAAATTAACTTTCACTTAATTCACTCCTTAAAATTACTTATGTTGTTATTATATCACTAATATTGTTATAAGTAAATAAATATTTTACTTAAATACACAAGAAAAAGTCAAACAAGATCAAAGTTTGACTTTTAATTAAATTATTTACCAAAATCAACACTTGGTGCGTTCTCTGCTCCGGCTTGAGCTTTAAATGTTTCAAATTTATCAAAGCCTAGCATCGATGCAAAGATATTGTTAGGGAATGTCCTAACTGATTTATTGAATTCAGTTGCTTCGTTATTAAAGTCACGTCTTGCAACTGCTATCCTATTTTCAGTTCCTGCTAATTCATCTTGTAAACTCAAGAAGTTTTCATTAGCTTTTAAATCTGGATAGTTTTCTACAACTATGTTAATGTTTTTAGCTAGTTCTGTATCAAGCTTTTCATAGTCTTCAGGTGTTTTTGCTTCAGTATAACCGCTTCTAAGTTTAGCAATATTTTCAAGTGTTTCTTCTTCATGTTTAGCATAACCCTTTACTGTTTCAACTAAGTTTGGTATAAGGTCTGCTCTTCTTTGATATTGAGTTTGAACTTCTGCCCATGTCTTATTAACATTTTCTTGTCTGTTAACTAGGTCATTGTACTTTGATGCTACTAATGCACCTAAAGCAATTACTATTACTAGTATAATTAAAAGTGGTGAAAATCTACCTCTTCTTTGTCTTTTTTCTTCCATTTCCTATTCTCCTTTATTTAAAATTTATTTACCAAGATCCTGATGCTCCGCCGCCGCCAGATGAACCGCCACCAAATGAGCCGCCACCTGATCCGCCGAAGCCACCAAATCCGCCTGAACCACCAGAGCCTCCGAAAAAGCCACCGAATGGATCATCGTCATCGAAAAATATATTTCTACGTCTTCGTCTATACATTCTTCCTCTTCTGCCGTAGATATATCTTGATCTATTAAGTCTAGAGGTGAATATTATAAATAAAAATATAATTAGTATTATCATCGCTGGGCTTATCGAAAAATCATCTTCAAGTCCTAGCTTATCTACATCTATATCCTGTATCTTTACATTGTACTCTTCGCCAATATAATAAATTATACTATCGAACGCATCTCTAATGCCTTTATCATAATCTTCTGCTTGAAAATTTGGTTTTATTACATTTCTTATGATTCTTCCCGCTTTAGCATCATTTATCGCGCCTTCGAGCCCATAACCAACTTCTATTCTTACTTGTCTATCATTAAGGCTTACTAATAAAAGCACTCCGTTGTTCTTTTTCTTATCGCCTACGCCCCAGTCTCTAAAAACTTTATTAGAAAATGATTCTATATCCGTTCCTCCTAGGTCGTTGACAGTAAGTACAGCGACTTGGCTTCCGTATTCTTTCATCTTTTTATTTGTTTCATTAATATAATCTACAGTGTCCTGTGAGATAATATTTGCTTTATCAAGTACAAATCCATAATCAGGCTTTGAGATTGCTTTTGCAGTAAAGCCTTGTAGGAAAAGTATTTGAACTATAAATATTATTATAAATTTTTTAAGAAAGCTCTTTTTCATACTTACCTCCGTATATAAAATATACCCGAAATGTCATGCTTTTAATCAATTAAAGCTTTCCTTCCTTTTCAAATATTTCTCTCAAAAACTTTCCTGTATATGATTTTTTATTCTTAGCTACTTCTATAGGTGTACCTGTGGCAACTATGGTTCCGCCCATGTCTCCGCCTTCTGGACCAAGGTCTATGATGTAGTCTGATTGCTTAATAACATCAAGATTATGTTCTATAACTAAGACTGAATTATTTTGATCAACAAGTGTGTTTAGAACTTTTATAAGCTTAGCAACGTCATGTGAGTGAAGTCCAGTAGTTGGCTCATCAAGTATATATATTGTTCTGCCAGTTGACTTTTTAGAAAGTTCTGTGGCAAGTTTAACTCTTTGTGCCTCACCGCCCGATAGCTCTGTTGAGCTTTGACCGATCTTTATATATCCAAGGCCTACATCATAAAGCGTTTGTAGTTTTCTTGCTATACGCGGTTGATTTTCAAAAAACTTTAGTCCTTCCTCAACTGTCATGTCAAGTACATCGGCAATAGTTTTGTCCTTAAACTTAACCTCAAGCGTCTCTCTATTGTATCTCTTACCCTTACATACCTCACATGGTACATATACATCTGGCAAGAAATGCATTTCAACCTTTAATATGCCATCGCCCTTACATGCTTCGCAGCGACCGCCTTTAACATTGAAAGAGAATCTTCCTTTTTGATAGCCTCTCATCTTAGCCTCTTGTGTCATAGCAAAGACATCTCTGATTAAATCAAAGGTACCTGTATATGTCGCCGGATTTGATCTAGGCGTCCTACCTATTGGGCTTTGATCAATTACTACAACCTTATCAATATTTTCAATGCCTTCAACAGCTTTTCTCTTGCCAGGTTTATATTTTGATTTATTAATCTTTTGTGCTAGTGATTTATAAATAATTTCATTAACTAAAGTTGACTTTCCTGAACCGGAAACACCCGTTACTGTTACAAATTCACTTAGAGGCACTTCTACGTCTATGTTTTTAAGATTGTTTTCGCTAGCTCCTATGACTTTCAAGACATTATCTTTATCAGTTTTTCTATACTCATCCTTTAGCGGTATTTTCTTTCTTCCAGATAAATAGTCGCCTGTGATGGATTTTTTACATTTCATAACCTTATTAATATTGCCTTGAACAACAAGATGTCCACCATGTATACCCGCTCCAGGACCAATATCTATAATCTCGTCGCAATGGTGCATAATCTCTTCGTCATGCTCTACTACAAGTAAAGTATTGCCTGCGTCAGTTAGCTCTCTAAGCGCTTGTATCAGCTTTAAATTGTCTCTTTGGTGTAAACCTATGGACGGCTCATCTAAAACGTATATAACGCCAACTAGGGCCGAACCTATCTGTGTAGCAAGTCTTATTCTTTGCGCCTCGCCACCTGAAAGTGTCTTTGCCATTCTAGATAGATTTAAGTAATCAAGTCCTACAGTTATTAAGAATGACAATCTCTTCTTTATCTCAATCAAGATTTGTTCAGCAATCTTTTCTTCTGTTTCATTAAGCTTTAAATTATTTATATAATCAAGTTCGTCTTTTATACTTAACAGAGTAAATTCATATATATTTAAATCGCCTACTCTAACAGCAAGCGCTTCCTTTTTTAGTCTTGCACCGTGACATTCAGGGCATTCAATCTCTTCAACGTATTCTTCAGTGTTATCTCTAACCGCTTGGGACATAGAGCTTGTAAGCCTATCCATCATTACCGATAGTATACCTGGCCACTTTTTATTAAATTCTTTTGATCTTTTTGTGAATAATGAGTTGTATTTAAATTTTACATTATAGTCAGTACCATTAAGTAAATCATCTATCATTTTCTTAGGTGCCTCTGAGAAAGGCTGGTCTTCTTTAAAGTCATATTTATCTAATATAAATTTAAATATCTTATAATAATAAGTGCCCTTCTTTGAATTTTTAAATGGCTCTATGACTCCTTCTTCAAGTGAAAGTGAATAGTCGGGTATAACTAAATCCTTGTCAATGCTTCTAAAGTAGCCTAGTCCGTTACATCTCTCACACATGCCAAAAGGACTATTGAATGAAAACAATCTCGTAGATAGCTCATCAAATGATATACCGCAATCAATACAAGCATACTTCGTAGAATAAGATTTTTCATATAAGTCTAAATAATTTATCTTAACAAGTCCATTCGAATAATGAACTGCAGTCTCAAGTGAGCCAGTAAGTCTTGATAATATGCCATCTTTAATAACAAGCCTATCGATAACGATGTCAATATCGTGTTTCTTGTTCTTGTCTATATCTACTTTATCTGTAATATCATGCATTTCGCCATCTAATATATATCTAACAAAGCCATCTTTTTGAATTTGCTCAAGAACTTTTTTATGTTGACCCTTTTGTCCTCGGACGATAGGTGCTAAGACATAAATCTTTTGTCCTTCATCGTGGCTCATGATTATATCAGCTATCTGATCAATGGTTTGTGATGTAATCTTCTTTCCACAGCTTGGGCAATAGATTTGGCCAATTCTTGCATATAAAAGTCTTAGATAGTCATAAATCTCTGTAACTGTTCCTACTGTTGATCTCGGGTTATTGCTTGTAGTCTTTTGGTCTATAGATATAGATGGACTTAGGCCGCTAATAAACTCAACATTTGGCTTAGTAGTGTTGCCTAAGAACATTCTAGCATAGCTTGAAAGACTCTCCACATATCTTCTTTGACCTTCAGCATATATTGTGTCAAAAGCAAGTGAAGACTTCCCTGAACCTGAAAGTCCAGTTATAACCACAAATTTATTTCTAGGTATATCTATATCTAAGTTTTTTAAATTATTTTCATTGGCACCTCTAATAACTATTTTATTCTCCAATGAATAATTCCTCCTTCTTCAATTCTTCTATCATATCTCTATATTTAGCAGCATCTTCGAAATTTAAATCCTTTGCTGCCTTATTCATCTTTGTCGTAAGTTTCTTAATCTTATCTTGAACGCCCTTTGCGCTATAAGTGTACTTTTCGCCCTCATCCATCGCCTTAGTTACTTCAATAACATCTCTAATGGATTTTTTAATAGTCATAGGCGTTATATTATTATCTTCATTATACTTTATCTGTATCTTTCTTCTTCTAGCTGTTTCATTAATTGCGCTCTCCATAGATTTAGTTATAGTATCTGCGTACATAATAACTAGTCCATTAGAGTTTCTAGCTGTTCTACCAGCTGTTTGAACCAAAGATGTTTCACTACGTAAAAAGCCTTCTTTATCTGCGTCTAGTATTGCTACTAAAGATACTTCTGGTAGGTCAAGACCTTCTCTTAGAAGATTTATTCCGACCAAGCAGTCAAACTTTTTCTCCCTTAAATCCTTTATAATCTGCATTCTATCAATTGCAGTGACATCTGAGTGCATATAAGTAACATTGATACCTAATTGATCAAGATACTTAGTTAAGTCCTCAGCCATCTTCTTAGTAAGCGTTGTGATTAATACTCTTTCGTCTTTTTTAGCTCTGATTCTAATTTCCTTAATCAAGTCATCTATTTGACCCTTAGTAGGCCTCACTTCAATCACTGGGTCTAGTAGACCAGTTGGCCTAATAACTTGCTCTACAGTATTTTTAGAGCGTTCTAGCTCATATTGAGCAGGTGTCGCGCTCACGTATATAACTTGATTCATCATAGCTTCAAACTCAGTGAATTTCAAGGGCCTATTGTCAAGAGCGCTTGGTAGTCTAAAGCCATAGTCCACAAGCGATGTCTTTCTAGACCTATCGCCTTCATACATTGCTCTGATTTGAGGTACACTTACATGTGACTCATCTATAAATGTTATAAAGTCCTTTGGAAAGTAGTCTATTAAGGTATATGGTCTTGATCCTGGTTGTCTTTGTGATAAGTGCCTAGAATAGTTTTCTATACCCGAGCAAAAACCTATCTCATTAAGCATTTCCAAATCATAGTTAGTTCTCTCTTTAAGTCTTTGTTCTTCAACTAGCTTGCCATGCTCATGAAGCCACTTAAGTCTATCATCTAGCTCAAGCTTAATGCTTTCAATAGCTTTTTTAACTTTGTCATCAGTTGTCGCATAGTGAGACGCTGGGAAGATGGATACATGCACTCTAGTACCAATGACTTCGCCAGTTAATGAATCAATTTCAAGTATCTTATCAATTTCGTCGCCAAAGAACTCAATTCTAAATGCATTTGTCTTTTCAGATGCTGGGAATATATCTAGTATATCGCCTCTAACTCTAAATGTTCCTCTGATGAAGTTTATATCATTTCTAACATATTGTATGCTAATTAATTTTTTAATTACATCATCTCTAGAGATTTGCATCTCAGGTCTAAGTGATACCATCAGCTTTTCATAATCAATAGGATCACCTAGTCCATAGATACAAGAAACAGAGGCAACAATGATTACATCTTTTCTTTCAAATAAAGCTGCCGTTGCAGAGTGCCTTAGCTCATCTATGTCATCATTGATTTGGCTGTCCTTAGCAATGTAAGTATCAGTTGCGGCCACATAAGCCTCTGGTTGATAATAATCATAGTAGCTTATAAAGAACTCAACAGAGTTTTCTGGAAAGAACTCTTTAAACTCGCTATATAACTGATACGCAAGAGTCTTGTTGTGCGCGATGACTAAAGCTGGTCTTTGCGTCTGTTTAATTATATTTGCCATAGTGAAAGTTTTACCAGAGCCTGTTACGCCTAGCAAAACTTGATCCCTATAGCCTTTATTAATCCCTTCAGATAGTGATTCTATTGCCTTTGGTTGATCTCCAGTAGGAGTATAATCAGACTTTAATTTGAATTTCACTATGCATCACCTTTACTAATATCTATCTCATAAATAATGTTCTTCGTATAATTCTTATCAATAACCTTTGTACTTTTATATAGCTTCTTTAAATCATTCGTCAAATATAAACTTAAGTTATCTACATTTTCAAAAAGAACTTCCTCTTTAAGATTATTATCCAATTTACATAATAATAAATCATATGACTCAAGATTTATGTCTTTTTTTGCTAAAACATATGCTTCATCAATCTTTTTGATGTAAGAGTAGTCGCCCTTAATTATCATTTTATAAAATCTTTCACTTAAGTTATAAGTATAAAGACTTGTGCCTTCAATCTTATTATCGCTTCTATATACAAATGAGTTATCATCAGCATAATAATAGTTTTCTACTTCATCAATGAAGTCATAATCTTCAAAGTCTCTCGTGATATATAGCATTTGATTAATATCATACTTTGATAAGTATACATAGAAGCCGTTGATATAAGAAGCTCTGATTATATTATCCTCAGCGCTGAATAAGTCTATATAGCTATCGTCATTTATATCCACTTCGTATAGAGTAGTCATATTGGCCTCGCCTCTACTTATTACAAGTAGTGAATCATCGCTCTTAAAATTTGCGTCAATTATGTTTAAATCATCTCTATAATCTATAAACTTTATTTCATCTCTTGCTTCATTGTAAATAGCACTGCTTAAAGCCGATGACTTGTCTTTAAAGTTGATAATTATGTCATCATTTTTATTCTTCTTGTATATAGACTTAATATCGCCACTAAAAGACAATATCTTCTTAGAGTTTCTGCTAGCTATATCATAGATATAAATATTGTTAAGTTCATCGTCTTTTTTATTATAGTATATAGCTTTATCTGTATTAAGCTTAAAGACATTACCATTGTCAATAAACTTTGAAATAATTTCTTCATCAAGTGAAAGAACTTTACCCTCATTCGCATCAAAATTTATTTTTAAATTTTTTATAGGATGCTCATGATCATCCTTTTCATAAACAAATTTATATTTAATCTGCCAAATGGGCCTATCTGTATAAATTAAGTCAGCTGAATCAGGTAAGTTCGCAATAAGCTTATATTTTTGCTTGACATAGTTGATTGCATTGTCCTTAGTATACTTTATATCGATATTTTTAATACCACTTTTGTCAATAACAAAATCATCCGCTTCTATATCATCAGGAAGTTTATTAAGCAGCTTAATACTTATATATGGCGTGCAAACATTCTTCGAGTCATCCTTAGAATTAAGTAATATATGAAACTTTCCGTTCTTATATACTAGAGACGAAAGCTCTATATCATCAGTTAAGCATGGCTTAATAACCATGCTTAATAATGAACTATCGATTTTATCAATTTCTACTCTATCATTTTGCACTTCAAGATCCTTTAAATAATTAATCTTTCTTAGCACAAAAGGAATTTCTTTATTTTCACTTAATTCAATCTCTTCTCCTTCATCTATAGGAGCGTCAAGCTCGTCAAAACCATAGCGCTTATCACTATCCTTGATGAATAGTGGTCCGTTAGTGCAAGCGCTTAGTGCAAGTATCGAGATAAATATAAGTAATAAAGATATATTTTTTCTCATCTAAACAAATTATATTTCTTCGTCTTCATTAGATTCATCATCTGAACCTAAGTCTATATCGTTTAATAAATCTCTTAACTTTCTTGCTTCAGCATGTGTTAGGGATATGCCCTTACCCATCCTGCTGTGGTCTTCTCTCCAGTTTCTAATGTCAACTTTACCATCGGCACCGTTCCATGAAATAACGTTTACCTCTTTAACCATGCCTCTGCCATTGTTAGAAAATTCTCCTAATTGTTCTAATATTTCGTATTCAAAATCTTTTGCCATTTTAATTCTCCTATTTATTTAATATTTCTATAGCTTTTTGTATTTGATTATCTTTGTCAAGATTATCTATAGATATAGTTTTTACTTCTTCATTTAATTCTACTTTTACATCTGGCGCTATGCCCTTGCCGTGTATATTAACTCCGCTAGGTGTGTAATAAGCGCTTGTTGTAAGTTTTAGGCCTTCACCATCTGGCATATTGTATACAGTTTGTACTATGCCCTTACCAAAGGTTTGTGTACCAACTATAGTTGCTCTCTTTCTATCTTTAAGCGCGCCAGCAACTATTTCTGAAGCTGATGCAGAGCCCTTATTAACAAGAACAACTATCTTGATATCGTCTGCGCCTTTTGTAGCGTTTATTGTTTCTTTATTGTTTTGCTTATCAAGCGTATACATGATTAGTCCACCATCAAGAAAAGTATTAACTACTTGTGTTGATGTTGTTAAAAGTCCACCAGGATTGTTTCTTAAATCTAGTATCAGCTTAGTTATGCCTTGCTTCTTAAGCTCTTTATATTGCTTATCGAAGTCATTATATGTTGGTGTATCAAAACCTGATATGCTTATATAGCCAATATTATCTTTTAATAGCTTTGATGAAACAGTTTGCACTTTAATTATTTCTCTGACAATATCAAAGTCTAAGAACTGCGCTTTACCGTTTTTATCTCTTCTTAATATAGTGATTTTAACCTTTTCACCAGGCTTACCCCTCATTATCTTTACAGCGTCATCCATCTTATCAGCAGTAAAGTCTTCTCCGTTAATCTTTATAATCTTATCATCAGTCTTTAAGCCCGCTCTATCAGCTGGTGTGCCCTTCATTGGTGAAACTATAGTAATTAAGTTGTCATCAATTGACCCACTTACGTATATACCAAGACCAGCAAACTCTCCATCGGTCTCTTCATTAAACTTTTTGTATTCATCTTCAGTCATGTAGTATGAATATGGATCATTTAAGCTACTTACAGCACCTTTAAGCATGCCCATAAGAACGTCGTAATCATCAGCCTTCTTATAGTAATTTTTGTCAATCATACTCTTAACTTCATTTATTCTCTCTAAAACATATTCGTCATCAAGTTTTTTATCCACTTTTTCGTTATCTTCTTTTTTGGCAATGATAGTCGAATCAACACCTTTACTCTTTGAATTGCCAATATTGTACGAAATAAGATTACTAGTAAAGAATAAAGCTAGGACCAATATTGTTATTAATACTTTCTTTAATTTCATTTTGTCCTCCGTTATCTAAGCCAATTTATTGGGTTTGTGAAATTACCGTTCTTTCTTACTTCAAAATGTAAGTGCGGACCAGTTGAGAAGCCAGTCGATCCAACTTTTGCTATTGCTTGACCTTTTTTAACTTTTGCTCCCTTGCTCTTTAATAATCTCGAGCAGTGTCCGTAGCCAGTAACTATCTTTCCTCCATGGTCAACTAGTATTAGGTTGCCATAGCCAGCATATTTGCCAGAGAAAATTACTGTGCCATCAGCTGCTGCGACGATATTTGTTCCTGTTGGAGCAGGTATGTCAATACCAGTGTGTAATCTTTTTATCTTAAATATAGGATGATTTCTGTAGCCATAGCCTGAACTAATTCTAGTATGACCAGGTAGTGGCCATCCTAGCTTGCCGCCTACAAACTTTTGAGAATTAGATTGAAGCTTAAGTATTTGTGCTCCAAGATTCTTAGAGTCTTTTTCAAGCTTTGCCAGACTCTTCTTTGCCTTTTCTATATCATTTTTTAATATTGAAAATTGTTTTTCTTGTTCTGATTTTAACTTGGATACTTCATCTTTTTGACTAGCTAGTTTGTTTTTGTTCTCAACTTGAGTGTTCTTTAAGCTTTCTAGCGAAGATTTTATCTTAACAATGTTATCAACTTCGCCTTCAATGCTTGCGATGAGGTTCTGGTCTCTCTTGGCCATCTTTTGAACCATGTTTTTCTTAGAAAGATAATCATCCAAAGATTTAGATGAAAGAAGTACTGTAACATAGTTATCATCACTATTCATGTACATGCTCCTTAGTCTCTTTCTAAACAAAGCATCATTTTCTTTTAGTCTCTTTTGAGCATCATCAAGCTCAATAGTCTTTTGAGCTATCTTATTATCAGTATCTTTAATAGCATTGTTAAGACTATCTATACTCGAGTTTAAAGAAGAAATACTATTTCCATACTTAACTATATTGTTATAAACGTTTGTAGATTCTTTTTGTTTCGTGTTTATCTCAGTTTTAGTGTCCTTTATCTTCTTGTCAACATTTTTCTTCTTGTTTTTTAGCTTACCAGCTGCAAAGACAGTTTGAAAACTTAAAGCTAATATTAATAAAACAATTATGAATCTCTTCTTCTTAAACAAATAATCACCTATACCTTTAACAACTTCTTAAGTGAACTGATGCTACCAAGCATACCAATTCCAACTCCTAAAGTGACAAATATAATACTAAAGTCTGTAATAATATTCTCTGGGCTAACTAAGGCATCACTAAGCATTCCATTTTTTGATCCAGCTAGATAATCATATACATATGAGTAGCCAAATTTTACACATAGCATTGCGATAAGTGCTGCAATTAGACCTATCATTATACCCTCAAATACATATGGGCCAGTGATGTAGCCGTTAGTTGCTCCAACATACTTCATAATCTCAATCTCTTTCTTTCTTGAGCTTATGGATAACCTTATAGTATTGGATATCAAGAATATTGAGATGAATATTAAGGCTATTATTAAACCAAAACCGCCTATCTGCATATACTTAGATATCTTAAGTAAATGTATTACTTCATCAGATAAATACCTTACATCTTCAACGCCTGGCATCATCTTGATCTCTCCAGCAACATCGTTTATCTTTTCTATATCATTAACATGAATCTTGAATGCATTTGGTAGCGGATTATCTTCCTTGTATTCTTCAAGTAAGTAGCTCTTATTTTCCCATTGTTCAAACATGCTTTCTAGGCCTTCATCTTTGGAGATAAATTTTACTTCTTTAATTTCATCTATGTCCTTAAGCTTCTCTTCCATGTCCTTAATACCTTCATCATCAACACCATCTAATAAGAAGACCTTTACTTCATTTATCTTTTCTTTAGTGTCACCAACAACTTTATTAACACTTAAAACTATAATCAATACAGTTGAAAGTATTAACAAAACCGAAAGTATCGATACTATTGCTGCTAAGGCCATGTTGAAGTGCCTTGCTATACCTTTAAATCCGTCTTTAATTATATTTATTATCTCTCTAAATTTCACAGTAGTACCCACCTTCATAAACATCACTTATAACATTACCGTGGTTTAAAGTGATTACTCTCTTTTTCATCTCGTCAACGATGTTCTTCGCATGCGTTGCCATGACTATGGTTGTGCCTCTGTTATTAATATCTTGCAATAGGTTCATTATTTCCCATGCAGTATCTGAGTCGAGGTTACCTGTTGGCTCGTCAGCAATGATAACATCTGGCTTATTTACTAAAGCTCTGGCAATGGCAGTCCTTTGGCACTCGCCTCCTGAAAGTTGGTGAGGATAAGACTTTGCCTTGTCACTTAGACCAACCATGCTTAGTATAATTGGCACACTTCTTCTAATCTCTCTAGGCTTCTTACCAATAATCTCCATAGCAAAAGCAACGTTTTCATAAACAGTCTTATTAGGTAAAAGTCTAAAGTCTTGAAAAACAACTCCTATATACCTTCTGATATATGGAATCTTTCTGTTGCTAACATCTGTTATGTCTTCATTATTTAAATATATCTTGCCGCTAGTGGGCCTAATTTCTTTCAATATTAATTTTGTCAAAGTTGACTTGCCTGCCCCAGATGGTCCTATCAAAAATACAAACTCACCCGGTTTGATGTGTATGTTTATATCATTAAGAGCAAGAACTTCGCCATATTTTTTACTTACGTTTTCTAATCTAATCAAAAATATAACACCTCTTGTCATTTATAATCGTTTTGTGGTAGAATATACATATATATTATAATACAAAATGCTTAAAAAATAAAGGGGGAATTTCTTTGAACAAGAAAACACTAAGATCTCAGCTCTTAGAGACAAGAAAAAACATCTCCGAAGAAGATAGACTTAATAAGTCAAAGATAATAATCGATAAGCTGATGGCGACTCACGAGTATAAGAACGCTACTAATATCATGGCTTTTGCTAGCTTTGGTACCGAGGTTAATACTCACGATTTTATCAAGACTTCACTTGCTAATGGCAAGAGAATCATCTTACCTATATCAATCAAAGAAGACAGAAGTCTTTTTTTACAAGAAATTACAAATTTTGATGAACTAAAACCATCTACTTATGGTATACTAGAACCAGAGAAGAAAGAAAATTTTGATAGAAATAGACTTGACCTAGTTATAGTTCCTGGTGTTGCCTTTGACCACAGAGGCTTCAGGTTGGGATACGGCGGCGGTTACTACGACAGATTCTTAGCCTCACTTGATAAGAGAACTAAGATTGTCGCTATCAATTTTGAGGAGCTATATGTATATAGAGTTATTATTAGCAGGTACGATATGAAAGTTCCCGTCCTTATAACAGATAGAAAAATTAGAAATTTCCAAAGGAGAGCAAGATGAAAAGATATATTGGTACAAATGTAATGGGCTTGAGATGCCCTATAATAAAAGCTGGCGATAATATAGTTGACATCACTGTTGACACTATATTAAAAGCAAGCGAAGCCGGTAATTTTAAAATTAATGACAGAGACGTCGTTGGCTTAACTGAATCAATAGTTGCTAAGTCTATGAATAACTTTGCAACAGTTGATGACATAACTCATGACGTAAAAAACAAATTTAACTGCGATGAGGTTGCTCTAATCCACCCTATCATGAGCAGAAACAGATTTGCAATTTGTTTAAAAGGTATAGCTAAAGCGTTCAAAAAAGTATATGTCTTATTTAGCTACCCTCATGACGAAGTTGGTAACCACCTATGCGACCCAGATGAGCTAGATAACTTTGACATCAATCCTTATGGCGAGATAGTTGAAGAAAAAGAATTCAAAAAATGCTTCCCAAATACAAAGCATATATTTACTAATGTTGACTACATTGAATACTACAAGGAAATAATTGAAGAAGCAGGCGCTGAAGCAGTTATGCTATTTGGCAATAACGAAAGAAATGTACTTAAATACACTAAAAACATCTTAGTATGCAGTATACACACTCGCGTTAGAACTAAAGAAAAGCTTAAAAAAGCTGGCGCAGAAAAGATATTCTGTCTATCTGAAATACTTGATACATCCATTGACGGTTCAGGCTTTAACGAAAAATATGGTCTACTTGGCTCAAACAAGTCTACTGAAAACAAGATAAAACTATTCCCAAGAGATTGCGAAAAAATCGTTTACGCTATTCAAGATAAAATTCTAGAAAAAACTGGCAAAAAGATTGAAGTCCTTGTTTATGGCGATGGCGCTTTCAAAGATCCAGTTGGTAAGATATGGGAACTAGCTGACCCAGTTGTCTCCCCTGCTTTTACAGATGGCTTAAAAGGTACACCAAACGAAATAAAACTTAAGTACATCGCTGACAATAGCTTTGCTGAATTAAAAGGAGAAGAGCTAGAAGAAGCCATTAAGGAAAAGATTCATAATAAAGACAGTAATCTAGTTGGCTCTATGGAATCACAAGGAACAACACCGAGACAGTTAACAGACCTTATAGGCTCACTATGCGACCTAACAAGCGGTAGCGGCGATAAAGGTACACCGATAGTTTATATAAAAGGTTACTTCGATAATTTCTCGGAAGAATAATTTAAATAAAAATTTAGCTCATACATTTTGTATGAGCTTTTTCATGCATAAAAATACCCTCTCTACTCGTAATGAGTAAAGAGGGTTTTATAATTTTAACTATTTTTCTATAAGTTTACTTACTTCTTCTTCAACGTGTTCTTTAGTGATTCCATACTTTTCGAATAATACTTTTCCTGGCGCAGATGAGCCGAATCTATCAATACCAATCGCAGTTCCTTCTAGACCGACAAACTTGCCCCAAGGCATTGTTGAAAGTGCTTCTACTGATACTCTTCTCTTAACATTTGATGGAAGTATCTTTTCGATGTATTCTTTGTCTTGATTTAAGAATATCTCTTGTGATGGCATACTAACAACTCTTATCGATTTGCCTTTTGCTTCTAGATCTTTAGCCGCTTCTATTGACAAAGCTACTTCTGATCCTGTAGCTATGATTATAGCGTCGATTGCATCCTTTGCTTCTTTATGAACAATGTATCCGCCCTTTAATGCTTCTTCAGATGAATTATCAAGCAGTTTTAGTCCTTGTCTTGATAGTATCAAGCATGTTGGTGTTTCTTTGCTCATGAGTGCGCTTTGCCATGCGTAAATTACTTCTCTTGAGTCAGCAGGTCTAATTACGTTGATGTTTGGTATGCTTCTAAGCATAGCTAAGTGCTCTATAGGTTGATGTGTTGGTCCGTCTTCGCCAACGCCTATGCTGTCATGAGTTAATATATATATAGCTGGTAAATTCATTAGTGATGCTAGTCTAATTGATGGCTTCATATAGTCTGAGAAGACTAAGAATGTTGCCGCATATGATCTTAGACCACCGTGTAATAAGATACCATTGCAAATAGCTGCCATTGCATGTTCCCTAACTCCAAAATGAATGTTTCTTCCTTCTGGGCATTCGCTTGAGAAGTACTTTTCATCATTCATAACTGATTTGTTTGATGGACCTAAGTCTGCTGAACCACCAATTATATTTTCTAATACATGGCTTACTTTGTTAAGAACTTTGCCTGATGAAGCTCTTGATGCATCGTCTTTAAGCTCTATATCAGTCATAGCCTTTAATACTTCTTCACTTACTTCGCCATCATAGAAACTCATAAGCTTGTCATAATCAGCTTTATACTTAGCTTTATATGTTTCTAATTGCTTGTACCAATCTTCTTCATATTTATCAAGCTCTTCACACTTTTCTTTCATGTAATCAAGAACGTCTTGGCTCACATTAAAGCCTTCTTCTTCATATTGAAGATTCTTTCTAAGTGCTGTAAGTGATTCAGCTCCTAGAGGTGCACCATGAGCACCTGCAGTACCTTCCTTGCCAGTTGCGCCAAAACCTATCTTAGTCTTGATTTCGATTAGTGTTGGCTTATCAGGGCTTTTCTTTGCTTCAGATATAGCCTTTGATATGGCCTCGATATCATTACCATCTTCAACTAATAAAGTGTTCCAGCCAAGTGCTTCATATCTTGCTCTGACATTTTCAGTGAAAGCTACTTCTGTATTTCCTTCTATAGTAATGTTGTTTGAATCATATAGAACAACTAATTTATTTAACTTAAGTGTTCCCGCTAAAGATGATGCTTCGTTTGAGATACCTTCTTGAAGACAGCCATCGCCGCAAAGTATATAGGTCATGTGGTCAATAAGCTTGTTGTCATCTTTGTTAAATAATGCTGCTAAATGCCTTTCAGCAATCGCCATACCAACACCCATAGCAATACCTTGGCCAAGTGGTCCAGTGCTTGCTTCAACGCCTTTTGTGTGCATGTACTCAGGGTGACCTGGTGTAAGCGAGTCAAATTGTCTGAAATTTTCTAAGTCTTCGATCTTTAAGCCATAGCCATATAAATTTAGTAGTGAGTATAAAAGCATTGATCCATGTCCTGCAGATAAGATAAATCTGTCTCTGTTTATCCAATCAGGATTCTTTGGATTGTGTTTTAAGTGCTCATTAAATAATGTAAATGCTGCTGGCGCTGCTCCTAGTGGCAAGCCAGGGTGGCCTGAATTTGCCTTCTCTATCGCTTCAGCTGATAGAACTCTAATTGTGTTTATCACCTTTTGTTTAACGTCCATATTAACCTCCTATTTTTCTTTATCTATATACTCTACTGCGTTTTTTGTAAATATTATCTTCATTAAAAATTTTGGTATATCTAATTGTCTTTTAAATCGTTTTGGCTCTTTGATTAACCTGTATAGCCACTCCATCCCTATCTTTCTTATAAAAGCTGGCGCTATCTTGACATTGCCTGCCAATACATCTATGACGCCGCCATTAGCAATAGCTAGTTTGGTCTTTAATTTATCTTTATTATAATAGATAAATTTTTCTTGGTAGCCGGCGCCCATACCTACAAAGATGGCGTCTGCCTTTGAATCATTTATCTTTTGTATTAAAGCTTCTTCTTCGTCACATGAAGCGTGACCGTTGTGGCTGCCATTGAAATATCCGTTGTTGTAGCCTGCTATGACGATGTTTGGATAATCATGATTGATTCTTTCAATAGCTTTTTCAGCTATGCCAGGCTTAGCTCCTAATAAGAATAATGAAAGATGCCTCTCATTCATTAGCTCTAAGATCTTAATCGATGTGTCATATCCGGTTACTCTTGATTTAAGTGGCTTCTTTTTTAGTTTTGATGCAATCATTAATCCAATTCCGTCACATAAGTTAAGTGAGGCTGAGTTAATAATTTCCTTAAACTCCTCATCTCTTCCTGCTCTCATGACTATCTCTGGATTTGGTGTATATATATAATTTAATTCATCATTATCAAAAAATCCATCTATCTTTGCCATGGTCTCGTCCATGTCAATATTATTTATTCTAACGCCTAATATTTTAATGTCCATTCGCATCATCCTTTAAAAGTTCTAGCGCAAGCTTACTTGCCTCTATCGCCTTTTTCTTATTTTCTTCGTTAATCACGCTTAATTTATTTATAAAATCTTCTCTATTATCTTTAATGTACTTATACGCTTTTAGTAAATCATCATAGTTAATTGCGTCAACGTCGATATTTATACTCTCATCAAAGTCTTTAAGCAGCGTCTCTGTCTTTGGATCATAAGAAAGACCAATGAATGGCAGGTTTTGATGTATTGCGTATATCATAGCATGAAGCCTCATGGCCACGATAAAATCAGCGTTCTTCATAAGACTCATGAGTATCTCAACTGGATACTTTTCATCTATAATCTTACTTGATTTTAAATTTGCCGCAATTTTTTCTGAGATAGTAGTATCTCTAGGCGTTTGCATTGGCATAAAGACGATGTTTTTGCCCTCATCAATAAGATAATTTAAAAACTTACTTAGCTCAGTTATAAGCTTTTCGTCATCTATCCACGATCTAATTGATACTAAAACTGTATCCTTATTTATATCAAATTTCTTGCGAACACTTTCATCGCTAGCCTCTTTTAGATTGAAGACTGGATCTGATAAAACTTTTATATTTGGATTGTTAACGCCGATGGACTTTATAAAATCATATGAGTCCTTGTCTCTAAGCGTAATGTAGTCAACTTTATTAAGTACTCTTCGTGTGATATTTCTATTAAATCTCTTATTTATAGGCCCAACACCATTGGAGTAGACAAAAACTTTTTTCTTGTAGCGCTTAGCGAGCTTCATAATTAACAAGTAGTACCAAATCGATCTCGAGCTTGTCTTGTCTTGAAGTAAACTTCCGCCGCCACTTATAAGCATATCAGCTGCCTTTAAACTTTTTCTTACATCAAAAAATTTAAATCTATCAACGGCAGCTACGCCATATTCCCTCTCAGTTAAGTCCGGATCTTTTGATAGAACTTTAATATTTAGATCAGGATCCAATGACTTAAATGATTCTATAATTGATTTAAGTATAGCATCGTCGCCCGAGTTTGAAAAGCCGAAGTAGCCCGACATAATTATTTTCTTTGAGACTATCTTCTTGTAAATGTCTACATGTTTCTCAGCCATCTTGATGTGGGTGAAATTATCGATGATTCTACTATAAAGATTTTCGCCTAGCACTTTTCGCTCATCATCATTATTTTTTAGCTCTAGTATATGCGCTGCTAAAGCCTTGTAATCTTGCTTTTCAAATAAGCGTCCAGTCTCTCCATCGAGTATGATCTTTGGTATGCCGCCAACTTTAGATGCAATGGTCGCCTTCTTTAATGAGCCTCCCTCCATAATAACGTATGGGAATGACTCGCTCAAACTGCATAAGACATTTATATCTATCGCATTAAGAAAATCGTACGGATGAGTCTCATTACCTAAGAAATAAACATTGTCTTCTAAAGCTAGCTCTTTACTTAGGCTTAATAAGTGCTCCTTATCTTGACCGTCTCCTGCAATTAAAAATATGACTGATTTGTCTTTATCAAGCACTTCTCTTGCCGCTCGTAAAAAAGTCTCATGATCTTTAACCTTATCTAGTCTAGCTAAGATGCCGACTATGAACTTATCCTTATAAGCAATATTTTTCTCTTTTAAATAACTTTCTTTGTCCTTAATAGCTCTATCTTCTAAAAATATACCATTGTATATAGTAAATATTTTCTCCTTATCAAAGCCTCTACTTACAAGCATATCCTTAAAACTATCAGAAACTGCTATGTAATTGTCAAATCTTTTTAAGGCAAACTTGTTAAGATTGGTAAAAACTATATTCTTATAAAAATTATCTTTAAAGTCTAATAAATAATCGCTGTGAACTGTAGTTATGAACTTGGCCTTAACTTTCTTCTTCAAAAAGTAGCTTATAAGGTTAGCTCTTGCGCCATGTGAATGAACTATCTCATAATTTTCACTCTCAATAAGGTCCTTGAGCTTATTAACGACAGAAAAATCAAATCTGCTTCTTTGTTCAATGACCTCAACGTCTATACCGTGCTTTTTTAAGTCTTCAGCAAAAGGTCCATCGATAAAGCAAACTAATTTTACTTCTACTTTGTCTTTTAAACCGCATAGCAGATTTATGATGTGTGTCTTTGCTCCGCCAGTGTCTCCGCCACTAATTAGATGAAGTACTTTCATAATCAATTCCTTTATTTCTTAGTCCCATGATAAGCGCTGCATACATAACAAAATATATGATCATAGCAGGGAACTCAAATATATTCTCAACAGAGTTTTGTATCAAAACGCCTAAAGCGCCGCAGAATAGTCCGCATGCTAGTATCTTATTATCTAAGTTCTTTTGTGTAAAAACTACTTTTAATGTAGATATTAAAAATCCGAGTATCATAAAGCCTATGGCGCATATACCATAGTAACCTGTTTCGACTAAGGTCTTCAAGTAGTAGTTATCTAAGTAGAACGGTGATAAATCGTTATTTAAAGCAACTGCTCCGCCATATCTGCCTAGGCCAACGCCCCAAAACTTATGCTTTGACCATACTTTTAAGCCAATTGTCCATCTATATATCCTGCCTCCGCTAGCTGATTTAAACATGTATTCTGGCGTTAGCATGTATAATAATCTTGTTGATAGTGAGTTGCCTGATACTATAAACAAAGAGCCAAGTATCACGAATGGCGTAAGTACACGCACATTTGTAAATAGTATAAAGACGAAGATAGCTAGTGCAAAAGCAATCCACGCGCCTCTTGAGTATGTTAATAGTAGTCCTAGTAGCATGACCATGACTTCAATGAAATATATAGCCTTAGATTTTTTATTCTTTTCAATTAAAAATAAAGCTATTGCAAGTGGTATTATTAGTACAAATAGTACGCCAAGTATATTTGGCGAGCCTACTATCGAAAAGGCTCTTACCTTTATAGATTCGCTTGAGTCAATCCAGTTGCCTGGCATTTTGACTTTGAATATGAATTGATATAAGGCGTGTAAACCAAGTAAAAATCCGCCGTGCATTATAAATTTTGAAGTTGTCTTAACAATATTTTCATTTGTAAAAAATTGTACAAAGATGTAGTACCATAGAATGTGTTGGAACATAGCTCTAAAGCCTTCTATAGCTATCTTAGTGTTTGGTTGCACTACAAGTACGTGTATTATACCTAGAATGAAGTATACAGCTAACACAAAGCCAAATGGAGTGAAATTATATCTAATGCTTCCATTTGAATTCATCCTTCTCATTGCTATATAAAAAATCATGAATAAAAAGTAAAATTCATCCCAATAGTTTGCAAACGAGCTAAGTCCAGGTATCCTTCTGATTATATAGTCAGTAAATATATATGCTACAATTACTAAGACAAAAATAAAGCCAAAGTAGTTTACACCAGTAAGCTTAATAAAGCCCTTGTAAATGATTGACTCATGAAATGCAGTATTAAATTTATCAACTATGCCACGGATAAAGCTTTCTTTGTATACTTTGTTTAGCTTTTTATAAAATTTAGACATCTTTTCATCTAGTTTAGCTAATAATTTGTATAGATGACTGCCTTTTAAACTATCATTATAAGTTCTTAGTTTATATTGCGGTTTTGTATAGTCAAATAGAAAGCTTGATCTAAATAGAGAGAGTATATAGATGTATATTCTATAAAAAAGACTCTCTTTAAACAGTTTTTCCATCTTAATCAACTTTCTTCCTATCTGCTATAAGTGCAGTAAGTCTATAGTTATCAGACTCTAAGAATATTGTAGAGCCAAGTCTTAGCTCTTGCTTGCCAAACTTAAGCGAGTTGTTTACATGTGAAAAATTGCCTTCTATAGTAACTATAGTCTTTTCCTTAAGTGGATCAATAGCTTTTATTACCTCACCATTGTCATCAACTGTATTTACATAGAAGTCTTCTATTTTGATATCTTTAACGAAGATATCGAAGTGATTTTTCATTTCGCCTAGTTGGTCGCCTACTCTTATACAATCTGTATTGCCTTTATCTTCATATAAATATAGTGTAGCCTCATACTTTTCAGTTGTTTTGCCTAAAGTTATATCGGCTACATCTTTTCTCATTAGTTTTAGTGAAGCAAAGAAAACTAAGGCTATTACAATCAATACTGCCAGTATATCTAATAAACTTATTTTGCCAAATAATCTTAATTTATTATCTATTATTTTCATCTACTTCCTCCACATTAGTTATATAGCCAAGATATGCGTGATCCTTTGTCTTAACGTACATATCAACGCCTGCTTTTATCTCTTGTCCTCCTAAAGACATGTAAGGACCAGTATAGTTGACATTTGCCTTGATCTTAACTATAGGGTTAACAAATTCTGCATCATCAACCACAACGATTTCACCGTTAGTCTTTACTAATTCATTCTTTTTAGCTTGTATATCGACGCTAATTATTTCGCCGTCTTGAAATGTTTCTTGTGCAAATAGCTTATCTCCTGGCTTCAAATCCTTTATAGCGTCTCTTGTAATGTCATCTTTAGCTTCTGCTGTGATGATGACTGTTCTTTTTTCTTCTTTACCTATGTTTGACTTAATATTTTTTCTATTGACAAGTAAAAATATTAGTACTAAGAAGATTAATATAATAAATATATCGAAAATATTTATCTTAAATTTCTTCTTCATTTATTCCTCCAAAATTTTGTTTATAATATTGTTTAGCTCTTCAGCTTGTGCTTGTCTTGAATATTTTTTTATTAGCTCTTTATCTCCATAATAATTATTCTCGCTCTTATAGTTTTCGTATAGCTTCATTATGGCGTTTTTGATCTCTCTAGTCTCTCCAGGTTCTGCAACAAGTCCAGTCTTTGTCTCTTCTATAAGCTCGCCTGCTGCTCCATGCTTAGGAACTATAGCTAAAATGTTTTTATATGCTCTTAGATACTCAAAAACTTTTCCTGTGTAGAAGTTCTCAGAGCCCTTGCCCTTACCTATTAATAGCAAAAGCACATCCGCTTCAAGTAGCTTTCTTATTGACTCTTCATGAGCTAGATAAGATAGATAATTAATTTCTTTTTCAAAATTATATGTTTTTTTATACTCTTCTATTTGAGATTCTTTAACATTGCCTGCAATATTTATCCTAATCTCATTCTTATCGATTTTACCTTCATCTACTAGCTCTTTTAATGCTGATAAAAATTCATGCAAATTCCTTCTGCCATATAGAGCTCCTGTGTGAATAAAAGTGAATTTATCACTTTCTTCTTTAGGATATATGCCTAAAAAGTCTTCTTCGTCGTAACCGTTCGGTATATAAATAGATTTGCCCTTAAGCTCAGGTAAATCTGCTATGAAGTTATCGAGCATAAATCTAGTGTTTGTAATAAAGTAATCGCACTTAGAATTTATTTCAAGCTCAGTCTTTTTAGATGCTTTCATCTTCATTCTTGATGAAAAGCTATCTAAGTGGAATGGATTATTCGTCCATTCGTCTCTATAATCGACTATCCACTTCATCTTTGGAAATTTTTCTTTTAAGTATAAGCCAAATAGATGAGCAGAATATGGGTAGCTTGTAGTATATATCACATCTGGATTGAATTCTAGAGCTATCTTTTCTATCTCTTTCTTGTTAAATTTATACCAAAAAACTTCTGCATCAGGAAGAGCAAAGAACTTAGCATAGACCTTCTTAAATAGACCGCTATTGTTAATATCATGGGCCTTAAGTCTAATAACTTTAACGTTTTCTGGAACGTCCTTTAATAAGCTATCGTCCTTTAAATCTTTACTAGCATCCTTTGATACAACCAAAACTTCATTGCCAAGCCTTGATAGGTATTTTACAAATTTTAAACTTCTTTGCACACCACTTCCACCTATTGGCGGGAATTGATTTGCAATAAATAATATCTTACTCAAGTTCTCCACTACCTAATAAATAATAATTAAAGCCTAAAGCTTCTACTTTTTCTCTATCAATATAGTTTCTTGTGTCAAAAATATTCTTTTTCTTCATAATTTTACCTATTTCTTTGTAGTCAAGGAAACAGAATTGTCCATGATTTACTCCTAAAACTAATAAATCTGCGCCTTTAACTACTGGGCGTATATCATCATAAAGTTCATTAAATTCAAGTATTTGATCATTCTTAAATGGATCGTAAACTGCTACATTGTAATCATCTTTCAATAAAGCAATAAGATGAGTTATAGGGCTTTCTCTAAAGTCATCAATATTTGGCTTAAATGAAGAGCCAAGTATAGCTATCTTAGAGCCTTTTTCTACAATCTTTTTTATCTTATCCGCAGTAAACTTAGGCATAGAGTCATTTATATCTCTAGCTTGATGAATTAACTTAGAGTTTTCCTTATCTGCTGTTACTAAGAACCATGGGTCTACGGATATGCAGTGTCCGCCAACACCTGGTCCTGGCGTATGAACATTTACTCTTGGGTGTTTATTAGCTAATTCAATTAGTTCCCATACGTTTACACCTAGTGTGTCACAAATCTTAAGCATTTCATTTGCTAAAGCTATGTTAACGTCTCTGAATGTGTTTTCTAGTAGCTTACATACTTCAGCTGTTGTTGCGTCTGTTGTAAATACTTCTGCATCAACAAAAGTTTTGTACACATCTCTAACTATTTCGGCAGATTTTGTATCTACTCCACCTACTACTCTATGGTTATTCTTTAGCTCATACAAAATATTTCCCGGAATAACTCTTTCAGGACTGTGAGCTAAATATATGTCTTCTGAAACCTTTAAGCCAGACTTTTCAAGTATAGGCTTAACAACATCTTCAGTTGTGCGTGGTGGAGATGTTGATTCCAATACGACAGTATCACCTTTTTTAATAACTTTTAATATGTCGTGACAAGCATCCTTAATATACTTTAAGTCGCAGCTCTTGTCATCATTAAATGGTGTTCCGACGCAGATGATATACATATCAGCTTCATGAATCCTATCTGAAACTTCTATCCTTCCTTCTTCAAGAGCTTTGTCTAGAACTTCTTTAAGTCCTGGCTCATCTATCTCTAAAGTTCCATTCTTAATCTTTTCGATTTTTTCCTTAACTGGATCATATCCAAAAACCTTGAAATGATCACTTAGTATTGTGGCTGTTGGTAAGCCAATATATCCTAATCCTAATACGGAAATGCTTTTAATACTCATTATTTCCTCCTAAATTTTCTATATGTAAAAATTATTTAGTCAAGGCTAAACTTATCTTTAGTCCCTCGTCAACCTTCGCCATAAGCTTATCAGTTACGCTGCCTATCTTTTCTCTTAATCTTTTCTTATCAATAGTTCTGATCTGTTCTAGCAAAATTACACTATCTTTGGGCAAGCCAAATTCCGGTCCATCTATCTCTATATGGGTCGGTAGTTTAGATTTATTCAGTTGACTTGTAATTGCCGCAACAATGATGGTCGGTGAATACTTGTTGCCAACATCGTTTTGCACGACAATAACTGGCCTCACACCGCCTTGTTCAGAGCCTATGACAGGTGATAAATCTGCATATATAATATCACCTCTTTTAATCATATTCTCACATCCTTTCTGATAAGTAAGACAATTATATTATAAGTTAAAATCGCTTATAAGTCAATAACTTTACGGGTTTAAGCTATATATCTTTATAGTTGTGAGAGCTTATTTCTTCTCCATCGTAAAAATACTTTCTAGAAATTCTATCCTTCATATCAGTTAGAACTTCATAATTAATAGTGCCTTCAATCTTAGCCAAGTCATCGTAAGTCATAGCCTTGTTAGTGCCGTCACCTATTATAGTTACTACATCAGCTACTTGAGCATCAGTACCTGTAGCATCAATCATAAATTGATCCATACAAATGTTTCCGATGTTATTCAATAGCTTGTCTTTATATAAGACCTTTAACTTGTTTTGTAAAAGTCTTCTTACGCCATCTGCGTATCCTATAGGTATTGTGGCAACCTTAGTCTTTTTGTCAGCGATGAAAGAGAAAGTATAGCTAACGCCCTCGCCCGCTTCTATCTCTTTGACATTTGAAATACAAGCTTTTAATTGCATTAACTTTTTTAAAGGTAAATTCTCTTTAATAACTTCATCAGATGGATAGTAGCCGTAAAGAATGATGCCTGCTCTAACATAATCAAGGTTTAAATCCTTTAGATCCATGATGGATGCTGAGTTAGAAACGTGTTTTATCCTTATCTTAAGTCCAGCTTCTTCGAGCATGGCAACGGTGTTTTGATAATTATCATATTGCTTATGAGTTAAAGTTTTATCTTTGATGTCAGCATTAGCAAAGTGAGTAAATATGCCTTCTATGTCAATATTGTCAAGCTTTGATATCTTTAAAATTTCTTCTACAGACTTTGTTCTATGAACTTCATCTGCTTGAAAACCAATTCTAGACATACCTGTGTCAAGCGCAATATGTATCTTGGCAATCTTATTTTGTCTTACAGCTTCTTCACTAAGCTTTTTAGCCTTATCATAGCTAAATATAGCGCTCGTTAAATTATACTTAACAACTTCTTCTAAATAATTATCTTCTAAGTAATTAAGCATAAGTATATCCTCTTCAATACCTGCTTTTCTAAGTTCCATTGCCTCGCTCGCAACAGATACTACAAATCTATCAATGCCTAAGCCTTCCATAAACTTTGCAAGAGCTACAGCTCCATGGCCATATGCATCAGCCTTAATGACTGGCATGATCTTCGTTTCTAGACTTATAGCTTTTTTAATAGAATTGATATTGTATTCAAGATTGTTTAAATTAATTTCAAGCCAAGCGGCTCTATTGCCCTTCATTTATTTTACCTCCATCATCTTAATAGCTTTCGGTATAAACTCAATGATATCGCTTGCTATTAATGAATATTCTGTATATTTTTCTTTTGCAAGATCCCCTGCTAAACCGTGCAAATAAACTCCATACTTCGCTGCATCAAAGGTATTGAAGCCTTGAACAAGTAGTGAAGCAATAATTCCAGCTAGTACATCGCCTGATCCTGCTGTCGCCATACCAGGGTTTCCTGTATGATTTATGTGCTCACTGTCTTTATCCATAACTATAGTGTTGTGGCACTTTAAAACTACTACTACTTCAAACTTATCGCTAGCAAGTCGAGCATATTTTTTAGGCTCTTCTATAATTTTTTCTATCTCCACATCTAAAAGCCTAGCCAGTTCAGCAAAATGCGGCGTGATTATGGCTCTATATCCTAGTTTATCTCCATACTTTTTTAAATAATGAAGACCATCTGCATCAATCACAAGCTTTTTATTTGAATGGATTATGTCTTTGTAAATTTTATCTCTATTCTCAAAGAATGACCACGCTGGTCCAAAAAGCACAGCGTCCATATAGGCTAAAGCATAATTATCATTGCATCTAATTATAGTTTCAGACAGCTTCACGCTGAGTATATCTTGTATATTTTTATCAACGTATAGATAAGATAGTCCGCAGCCCGTCCTCATCGCAGCAAGCGAGGCAAAGTAAGGCGCTCCAGTCATCGAGAGAGATCCAGCAAATATAGCAAGCTTACCATAGTCGCCCTTATGAGTAAAGTCATCCCTTTTCTTAAACACTTTAAATTCATCAGCAATATTGATTTTGCTAGAGTATTCGTCTGTACTTGCAACGCTTATTGCGTAGTCGCCATCATGCGAGATTGAGACAAAAAAATTTATACCATTCACATAAGCAAATGGTACATCATTTTTTCTCTCTATAGAGATGTCTTTATATTGTAGTCCAGCTAAATTGCCATTTAAAGCCTTAATAATAGCTTCTTTAGCAGCAAAAATTCCAGCACAAGTTTCATCAGCCTTAGCTGATGATTCTATATAGCTTATCTCTGCATCACTAAAGAAGCGATTCAAAAACTTTTCATTTTCCATTAATTTTCTAATTCTAGATATTTCAAATATATCTACACCTATACTCATTAAATTATTCCTCTAATCTCTTCAAAACTTTCTATTTTATTATCTTTCATGTATTTTTCTAAGTCTTCAGCAATATTTGCCATAATCATTGGCTCTGTAAAGTTCATAGTGCCAACTTGTACCGCACTTGCACCAGCCATGATAAATTCGATTACGTCTCTATAGTTTTGTATGCCGCCCATGCCTATAACTGGTATATTAACAGCCTTTGCTACTTCATAAGTCATTCTCAAAGCTATAGGTTTGATGGCTGGACCTGATAAGCCAGCAGTTTTGTTATTAAAAACAGTTTTGCGTCTGTCTATGTCTATGGCCATGGCGTTAAATGTGTTAACAAGGCTTAGTGCGTCTGCACCAACTTCTTCGCAAGCTTTAGCCATCTCTACTATATCATTAGCATTTGGTGATAGCTTTACTATAAGTGGTTTATCTGTTACCTCTCTTACTTTTTTAACAACATCTTTAGCAACGCAAGTCTTGATGCCAAAGGCCATGCCGCCGCTTTTAACGTTTGGGCATGAAATATTAAGTTCTATCATTTGAGCTTCTGTCTTTGATATGAGTCTAACTGCCTCTAAATAATCTTCTATGTTATTGCCACCAATATTTACAAGTGTGATAAGTTCCTTTGAAAGTAGAAAGTCTAGTTCATTATCGATAAAAGCCTGAACGCCAGGGTTTTCAAGACCTATACTGTTCATAAGACCGCTTGGTGTTTCGAATAATCTTATACCTTCATTACCGTCTTTTGGCTTAAGTGTAAGGCCCTTAGTTGAGACGCCGCCTATCTTTGAGATGTCATAATACTCCTCATATTCTTTACCAAAGCCATAGGTGCCACTCGCCGCGATAAGTGGGTTTTTAAATTCAATATCAGCTATCTTTACTCTTAAATCAGTCAATTAAAAACACACCTCCTCCAAATATTGGTCCGTCCTTACATACGCGTCTCATGCCAACCTTAGTCTTTATGCTGCAGCCCCTGCATGTGCCAACGCCGCAAGCCATCCTTGATTCCATGCTTACTAGTACTTTATTTCTATTATGAGCTTTTAATAATAAAGCTTTCATCATTGGGAATGGTCCGCAAGTGTATATCTTATCATATTTCTCCGATTCTAAAATATCTATGATATATCCTTTATAGCCGACTTTGCCACTTTCTGTTGAAATATATGTATTTTCAACATATTCTTCAAAATCTTCGATTAAGTATGGATTGTCTCTAAAACCAGCATAATAATCTATATTCTTAGTGATATCTTGTATAGATCTAGCAAGGTACTTAAGAGGCGCTATACCAACAGAGCCGCCAACTAAAGCCACTTTTTCATCTTTATTAGGTAATGGGAACTTATTTCCTAGTGGTCCAAGTAAATATAATTTATCACCTTTTTTAAGCTTCATCATTATATCTGTTCCTCTGCCAACATTTGCCACTAAAAGATAGATATTGCCCTCCTCATCTATATCGTAGATGCTTATAGGCCTAGCTAGAAGAGGGTCTGTTCCTTGCCACGATTTAATCATATAAAATTGTCCAGGTGCACCTTCGAATGGTCCACTTACTTTTAAAACGTAGATATTGTCAATAATGTGATTGTTTTCTAATATCGTACCCTCTTTGTATGCATTTCTAGCCACAGATATCCTCCTTCATATTTATAACAGCTTCTCTAATGTATTGTAAATAATTTTCAGACTTATAATCAGTGTCGTCCATGTGCTTCATATGGCTTGTTATTATACCTCTTGATGAGTTAACGATGCCGCCATTAAGCTCTGTAAGCAATTTTCTTACAGTTGAAGCTTTTCCGCCTTGAGCACCATAGCCAGGAACTAAGAAGAATTCTCTAGGAAATCTCTTTCTTATCTCGTCTTGTTCGCCACTGTCCATAATGTTATCGCCAACAACGAAGCCAAGTGATGAGTAGCCGTAGTCACCGATGTATTTATCTGCAATCTTACTTAGATTGTCACCAATTATATTATACAATGTTTCGCCATTACTTTCAAGGTATTCTATGTCTAAAGCACCAGGATTTGAAGTTCTTAATAGCACAAATATTCCTTTTTCTCCGCTTTCCAAATAAGGCAAATAAGGTTTTATGCTGTCATAGCCCATAAATGGTGAAAGTGTTATGAAGTCAGCTTCAAAATCTCCCTCAAAATGTGCTTTTGCATACATTTCAGCTGTTTTAGCTATATCAGACCTTTTAATATCGCCTATGCTTAGTTTATTTTTCTCTCTAAGGTATTCTAAAGTCTTTTTATATGCTAGTAGTCCTTCTACGCCTAAAGCTTCGTAGTAAGCAATTTGAAGCTTATATACAGCTGCCAAATCATAGCTTGCATCGATTATGTCCTTGTTGAATTTAAAAACTCTATCTGCGATGCTTTCAATACTATTTAAATGCTCTGGAATATAGGACAAATCTGTGTCTAAACCGACACAGATTGGACCAAATTTTTGAACTTCTTCAAATAATCTATCTATAATCATATTATTCCCCGTAAACATGATCACAATAAGCACATTTGTACTTGCCTTTTTCTCTATCAACTAAGACAAATTTGTGCGGAATGTTTCTTTCAACAGATGTTATACAACGAGGATTCTTACATTTTATAACGCCTTCTACAACTTCTGGAAGAGTAAGATTTATCTTTCTTTCTATCTTTTCATCTTTAATAACGTTTACTGTAATGTTTGGATCGATAAAGCCTAGTGCAGATAAATCTAAATCTATTTCATTTTCAATCTTAATCATGTCTTTGCTGCCCATCTTTTCACTGTGTGCGTTCATGATTAATGCTACAGTGTAGTCAGCTTCTCTAAGGTTTAGATATTCAAATATTTGTATACCATGTCCAGCTTGTATATGGTCTATAACTATACCTTTTGAAATACTATTTATACTTAACATTATTTAACCCCCAATAATTTTGCTATCAGTGCCATTCTTATATACATACCGTTCTTAACTTGTCTAAAATACCAAGCTCTTGGATCGTCGTCTACATCTACAGCTATCTCGTTAACTCTTGGTAGTGGATGAAGTATTGCTAGGTCTTTCTTTGCGTTCTTAAGCTTTTCAAGGTCTAGAACGTAGCTGTCTTTTAATCTTACATAGTCAGCTTCGTTAAAGAATCTTTCTTTTTGTACACGTGTCATGTATAATACATCAAGATCGTCAATTACATCTTCAAGTCTTTCTACTTCTGTATATGGTATAGATTTTTTATCAAGAACTTGTTCTTTTAAGTATTTTGGAACTCTTAGTTCATCTGGTGAAATAAGAACAAATTTGTTATTGCTATATCTTGACATTGCTTTGATTAGTGAGTGAACTGTTCTGCCGAACTTTAAGTCGCCGCATAGACCTATAGTCATGCCGTCAAATTTGCCTTTAGCACTTAGTATTGTAAACAGGTCTGTAAGTGTTTGTGTAGGATGTTGATGTCCACCGTCACCTGCGTTAATTAGTGGTACTGTACATGCGTTGTGGCCATATTGTGGAGCGCCTTCTTTTGGATGTCTCATAGCAATGATGTCTGAGTAGCAGCTAACTGTTCTTAGTGTATCAGCAAGAGTTTCTCCCTTTGCTACAGAACTAGAGCCCGGCTCCGAGAAACCAATAACATTTCCACCTAATCTCAACATAGCGGCTTCAAATGAAAATCTGGTTCTGGTGCTGGGCTCATAGAATAGAGTAGCTAGGATTTTACCATCACATACGTGTATAAAATCCTTTTCGTTTTCAACAATTTCTTTACCTAGTGCAAATAGCTCATCAAGCTCCTCTAGGCTTAGATCTTCCGGATCAATATAATTTCTTCCTTTAAGCATAATATCCTCCCTATATTTTTTTATCCTTATAATCATACTACTAATAAATTTAAAAGTCAAGAACTTTTTTTACTTTTTTTCAAATTTTACAAACTTATATGCTTCATCTAATTTTTTTAAGATCTCTTGTCTTATCTCCTCTAGTTCTTTATCTTCTTCCTCATGCGCAAGTGAAGCCTTAAGATATTCATATCTAGCATCAAGCAATTCGCTATCGGTATTGTCGTCTGAGTAAAGTGCGCTTAAATTTGTATAATATTTAAAGTTTTCAAAGTTCTCTAATGTATAGTTCTCAATAAATAATTTATCATTGTACTTAAAGTTTTTGAAAAACTTTTCTTTCTTTGCTATCTTATTGCTACTTATATAAGCAAGTATGATTAAATACATGATAAATATAATCATCATGATGATAGTGTACTTGATGAAGTAGTGATTTGTATACATCTCAAGGTCTCTCTTTATTATGACGCGCACTAATAGAAAGTGTAAAAAAGCCCTTCTTGTTGCATTGCTTGCAATAATCCTAAACACATAGAATGTTTGTGTATCCTTAATTCTGGGTCTTATAATTAGGTAATAAAAAATTAATGATATGCTTAGTGCTATATCCAGTCTATGCACCTTTGATATTGGTAACAATATTAGATTAAGTATCATTAAAGAAAAACTAGATATCTCGATAATGGAACGCAAGTCCATAATATATTCTTTAAAGTATTGTTTATTTCTTTCCATAGTATCACCATATATATTATATCATTAAATAAGTAATTTTCATATGCTTTATCTTAATTTTTTAATAGTAATATTTAGATTGTATTGATTAATCTTTTTAATTTCTATATTTCTATATAGCTGTGATTAAAATGAATTTTTGCATAAAAAAATGAGGCTTGCGCCTCATTTTTAATTAGCAATTTGCATCGCTTGTTATATATCCAGCTTTTGCTAAAACTTCTTTAGCCTTATCTAGGTTCTTTGTGCTAACCATGATAACTGGTCCTGTACAACCCATACCGCTTTCAGCATAGATGCCTTCTTTCCAAAGTGCTTGAACTGAATCTTCAAGTTCTAGTATATCGATACCAGCGATAGCTTCTTCAACAACTTCCTTTGCTGGAGCTGCTACTGCTTCCTTTGGACCGTCATCTTTCTTTTCGTTAGCTTTATTTAATGATGCTAAAACATCTTTTAAACCAGCTGCATTAGCTGCTTCAAAAGTAGCCTTTGCTACCTTGTGTAAGTTACCTTTAACTAGGCTTGCAGCATATGTTAGTGCATTTGCTACAACAGGAACACCAGATGCTCTAGATACTATAAGTATAGTTCTATCGAAGTCTTCACCAATACCAGGTCCATAACCAAAGCCAGCTGCTTCGTATGATCCACCAGTTGTGAATGAAGAGAACATCTTCATAAGAATGTTACCTGTAAGTGAGTCATTAACTACAACATCGCATGAAGCTTGTAATAAGTCGTTTCCTCTCATTACATCTCCGCCGTCTGCTCTGTGTGACTCAGCAAATTTTATATTAAATCCGTTTTCGTTTAATTGTTTAAAAGCTCTTTCAACTTGTCTTGCTCCGTCAACATTTAGTATACCAAGACTTGGATCTTGATTACCTAATGCTTTAGCTACGATTAAACCATAGATACCATTAAGAACCATTGCTTCTACTCTGTGCGCAGAAGATGTTCCTGTTGTTGTTGCTATAAGCATTTCTTTACCATATCCAGGAGTAACAGCTCTACCTACAGTAGATACTCCGATTGGGAAATTATAATGCATAGTAACGCATGCATCTATCTCTCCAGCGTCTAGCAATTCTTCCATCTTCTTGTAGCCTTGATCTTCATCAGAAACTTCATATTGAGTTAATTCAGTTTCTGCTTTAGGACCGATAAGGACAACTTCGATTGAAGAATCTCTAGATTGAGCAAGTTCTGCAGCTTTAACTAAGTTTTCAGTACCGTGTTCACTACCAAAACTTGTTAAGCCAACACGTACTTTTTTACCGAATGAACCAGTTTCTAAGCCATCAGCGATGTCATTAAAAACTTGTCCAATCATTTTCTTAATGTTGTCTGACATATCGTCACCTCTAATTTTCTTCTGTGAATGATTTAGCGAAATCTCTCATTGCATCTGCTACATATTTCTTGATAGTTTCTTCAGATGCAGCGCTTTCTTCGCTAACCTTTCCTGGGTTCTTTTCGATTACTATAGAAACACCGTCGAATAGGTTTGTCATTCTACCTAAGAATAAGCTTCCCTTACCAACAATCATAGCTCTTTTTACTGCTCCGCTCTTGATATCATCTATAACAAATCCAAGATAAGGTGCTCCTGAAGGTATATGGCCTTGAGTTGGAGCCCAACCTTTCATACCATGTTCAACGATAAAATCAGGAAGTGCAGTTCTTTCGATTTCGCCATTCTTTACAGCTAAAGCTCCTATCATCTTAAAGTTAGCTTCAGGAACGTCACCTGCTCCAGCTGGTCTTGTTATATCTGGATTTTGCATTTCTACTGAATATTTATCTACATCTATGATTTTTAATCCAGCTTTTGTTAGTGGATTTGTAACTAAAGAAGTGATAACTGCTTGTGGTGATGAACCAGTGCCAACTGTGTGTCTACCAACTATATCAGTTCTGATTATTGGATGTTCTCCATCATTTTGAGAAACAACAAATGCAAATCCTGCAACACAGTCTTCGATTATTGGCATTTCTTTCTTAACATGGTCTCTGCCGTTCATGCCTAGTTTAGCACTAGAACCACCAGCTACTACCAATACATTCTTAAATGTTCCAGCTTGTACTAATGACGAAGCAGAAATTAAAGAGTGAGTTGGAGCTGCACAGAAGCCTCTAACGTCTGAACCTGATGCGTTAACTAAACCAGTTAATTCTGCTATAGATTTAGCAAAGTTACCGCCACCTCTTTGGTTCATATCACCGCATGCTTCTTCTGAACATTCAATTACATATTCAATTGATTCAGGATCAATATGGTTCTTTTCTATACAGTTTAAAGCAGCAAATATACCTGATGCTTTAACTACTAAGTTTTCAAACATTACGTGAGCTGATAAGTTTTGGTCAACATCATGAGCTCTCTTTACACAACCAACAACTTTGTCATCATTCATGATTGCTTCAGCACCGTGATCATTGATTAAACCTTCAATTTCTGCTAATTCAGTTCCTTCACCTAATCTTTTTATTAGATCTTCTTTTATTAGTGGATGTTCTTCAAATTCTTTTTTTACTTGTTCAGTAAATTCTTTAGTTAAAAATACTAATTCAAATACGTCAGCAACTTTCATCATACCGATAAGTTCTGATTGCGGAAGAATTTCACCCTTTTTGCCATGTCTATCAGCACCTTCTAATAAATGCTCATGCCATGGTTCAGGCACTTCTCTTAACTTTTCAGGAACTTCATTACCTATATAAATTTGGTTAGGTAAATAGTTAACACAGTCTTCGAAACTTCTTAAATGTTTTGGAACTGCCTTTAGATACTCTGAATCTGGATGTAGAGTTCTTTCTGTTGTTTGTGTAGTTCCATTGTGGATTACCATATCAGGTGCTTGTAACAATACATAAGCTGCACCCTTTAATACTGAATAATTCATCCATACACCTCCGTAATATTTTTTTATTATGAATTATCTATAACATAGCAATACTATGACATAAACTAATTATGTACTTCGCCCTTAATTGAAAGGGCGAATATAATTATCTAAAATAATTATTTATCGAAAACAGTTTGTCCATCAACTTCAGTTTCTAAAGCATGTAATGCTTTTTCAACTAGCTTTCTTCTTAGAGAAACTTCTTCCTTGTGGTCAAGTTTTGGATCTCCAAGTGGATGTGGAATAGCTATTGTTGGAACTATTCTGTTAGCACCAACTGTTAATGAAATTGGAACTACTGTACACATGTGAACTACAGGGATTCCTGCACGTTCGATTTCTTTTACCATTGTTGCACCGCAACGTGTACAAGTACCTCAGGTACTAGTTAATATAACTCCATCAACATGGTTTTCAACTAATTCTTTTGAGAATTCTTCAGCAAATTTCTTAGCATTTGCAACGGCAGTACCGTTACCAACTGTTGTGAAATATGCATTATATAATTTTCCTATTTTACCTTCTTTTTCAAATTCTCTCATTATGTCAAGAGGTAAAACTCTGTTAGGATCTTCGTTAGCATATACAGGGTCGTATCCACCGTGAGCTGTTTCAGCATTTTCACTTGTGAATGCATCTAATCCTGTAATGTCATATCTTCCGTATTTAGAAGCTGATGATGCTTCGATATGATCAGGGTTTCCTTTTGCACAAATACCACCAGATGTTACTAAAGCGATAGTTGCGTGAGCCATATCTTTGATAGCTGGGTTTGGATCAACCCTGTCAAAGTTAGGCATTGGATATTCTGTAACATATTCTTCACCGTTTAACTTCTTAAGCATCATGTTAACAGCTCTTCTTGCTCCTCTTTCTTCTGCGAATAAATTGTATCTTACTCCTCTTTCGATGTATCCTTCTTCTGCTGGAGTACCGATTTCTTCATTCTTAGCTAATTTAAGAGCTAATGGAGCCATCTTCTTAACAGCGTCAACCATACCAGCTGCACTGTTCTTTGTGCTTACAATATATACTGATTTCTTGAACATATCAGCACCTGGGTTTTCAACATACATACCAGTTACTGCAGGAATGCCAAGTTCAGATTGTACTGCGTCAGTTATTGTAGCGCATGCTACACCGTATCTTCCTGCGTTAAATGCAGGTCCTGCGATGAATAGATCAGGTTCATATTTTTTAACCATTTCAAGTATAGCTGCTTTTGCTTCTTCAATGTTTTCTCCGAAATATGAGTCACCACATACTATAGTCGCAACAATTTCAGCTTCTCCTTTAAATTGGCCAGTTAAAGCCATACCAGGACCCATAACCTTTTCTTCAACGTAAGGTTTTATATCAGCTTTTTCTTCTCCACCAACACCGGCAAAGAATTGGTTAATATAATGAACTACTCTTAATTTACTCATCATATTTCCCCCCTTTTACTAAAATTTTTGGGCACTATTAATATTGAGTGTACTCATCTCTGATAGCTTTGATTTCACTAGTAATAGCATCAACGTCTAATACCATTTCCATCATGCCTATTTGTTCGTCATAAACGTCTGCATCAACACTTTCCTTGAATTCAGGGTCTAATGCATGGTATACCTTAAGTCCCAACGAGACTCCGGCTAAAGGACCAGCCCATGTAGGGTCACCTGCTGTAACAGTTTCAGCTGCTAAGCCTGCTGTTTCAGCTTCTCCTCCACCAAGTAAAACTATAATGTTTTCTGCACCGTATTTATCTACGGCTTCTTTTACTCTGTTTTGGTTTTCTAGGTCCATAGCGCCTGCGGCAGTTCAGACAAAACATTCAGTAGCTGAGAATACAACTTCTGCAGGTGTTGTCTTTATACACTCTTCCATAGCAGGACCAGGAATACCGTCTCTGTCGCCAATTATAACAACTTTTGAATTTTCATTAAATATTGACATTCAAAAACTCTCCTTTCCTATTTTTATTTTTTATTAATTATTTGCCTCTTGCTGTTAAATATCCGAAACCTACTTCAGAAGTAGCTCCTGTTATAGCTTGGATTTCAACTGTTACTGAACCGTCTTCTTTTAATGAACCGTCAAATCCACCTGCGATTGTATCGATAAATTCAGGGTGACCAATAACTTTATCCATCTTAGGTAATTCAATAACTTGGTTAGCGTTACCGCCAGTTACAACTGCATCTGCAGCCTTATCAGCGTCTGCTAACGATTGAGAAGCACCGTCTCTACCAGCGTATTCATCTGTAATTATTACAGTCTTAACGCCTTGACCTTCGATCTTCTTGCAGTTCATGATTAAGTCTGTATCTGGGTTACCAAAACCTTCTTGTGAAACAACAGCTCCATCAAGATCTAGATATCTAGTTAGTTTAGCAGTCCAGTTTGAACTTCTTTCCTTATCTGCAAGATAAACGTTTTCGTTAGTGATAATCATACCAACAAAGTTGATAGTTTTACCGTGTTCTTTGTACAATTCTTTAACAACTGGGTTGTTCATGTGTACATAAGATGGGTTCTTATCGCATGATGATACGCAGTTACCACTAATTATAGCTCCATCAAAAACTTCAGTTGGGTATAAAATTGTAGGAACTATTTGCTTTGCATCGACACCATAAACGTATGTGTCATGTAGAAGTCCTTGAGATTGTAGCATTTGAACATATGCAACTCTTGGAAGTCCTTTGAATTTTTCAGCACCTTCCATTAAAGGTAGTGTTTCATAAACTTCTGTTTCATCTGGAGTCAAGTTTCTTGCTGCTTCAGCTAAGTAAGCTGCAGTCTTGAATCCACAATATCTTAGAGCTTTTTCATGTTCGTGTTGCTTTAAACCATCAATTGGTTCAGCAATAACTACAATGTTGTTAGTTTTTGAGAATGGTGTATATTGAGCACCTGGTCCTGTCATGTCGACAATACCTTCTTGGAAACCAACAATTTTACCTGTTGTCATTACTGCACAACCTTTAAGAACGTTTGTTTTACCTGAACCAACTACGTCAACTTTTGAAAGAATTCCAGGGAATACTCCGCCAGGGCCTTCAACTTTAACTCTTGGTTCAACAACATCTTTAACCGGTGTGATTCTAACACTTTCTCCCGGTCTAGCGATTTCTACGTCTACTGATTTAATGTGTTCATCTTCCTTGCAAAGATTGATAATGTCTTCTTTATTTACATATAGAACTCCATTTTCCACCTTTGTCTCTTGGCCGAATTGAACATCTTTAATAAGCACGTTGCCTATTTCTAGACGCATAATCTCACCTCCCTTAAAATTTGAATATATTTAACTATAAAATAGTAAATAAACTTTAGTTATACTTTTCTAGCATTTCTCTAACTGATTCTTTAGTAGCGTCTTCTTTAACTCTTGAATCTACTTGAGAACCGTCTTTGTAAATAGCAATTACTGGTAAACCCATAACTTTTTCACCAATTGCTAATCTTCTACCTTTTGAAATATCAAATGAAGTGAATTTAACGTTTGTAAATTCTTCTTCCATTGCGTGGATGTGTGGCATTAAAGCCTTGCAAGGTTCACATGTAGGACCCCAGAAATCCACTAATACATAGCCTTCTGCTTGTTTAACTTCTTGTTCAAAATTGTCTTTTGTTACTTCTAACATTACGATTCCTCCTTAAAATATCTTTACTTTATATACTTAGACTATTAGTCTGCAAAGTTTTCGTTAATATATTTTTCTGCTTGTGTAGCTGCTATAGCTCCATCTGCAGTTGCTGTAACAACTTGTCTTAATTCTTTCTTTCTGTTGTCTCCAGCTGCAAATACTCCAGGGATATTTGTGTGCATGTTTTCATCAGTAACGATGTAGCCGCCTTCCATATCTAGGATGCCTTCAACAATATCGTTCTTTGGAATATATCCTACGAATACGAATAGACCAAATGTTCCGTCGTTTTCGTCAGCAAATATTTCGCGTTGTTCTTTTGTCTTAGTATCTTCAAGAACTATGCTTGTTAAGATTCCGTCACCTTTTACTTCTACAACGTTAGCGTTCCAGATGTAGTCAAGTTTTGGATTCTTGTATGCTTTTTCTTTAATACTTTCAGCTGCACGTGCTTCTTCTTTACCTTTTCTGTAAACAAGTGTAACCTTTCTAGCAAATTTAGATAAGTACATAGCTTCTTCGAAAGCTGAGTCTCCACCGCCTACTACATAAACTTCCATGTCTTCAAAGAAGTTAGCATCGCAAGTTGCGCAATAGCTTACGCCTCTACCTGTAAATTCAACTTCGCCTGGGCAACCAATCTTTCTTGGTGTAGCGCCTGTAGCAACAATAACAGTCTTGCCTTCATAAGTTTTGTCTTTGCAAACAACTTTTTTAACTTTATCGTTTAGTTCTAGTTTTTCAACAGTATCTAAAACGAATTCAGCTCCAAAGCTGTCTACTTGATCTTTCATTCTCTTAATTAGGCTTGGACCTGAAGCTTCTTCAACAGAACCAGGATAGTTAGCAACTTCGTCAGTTATAACTATTTGTCCACCAGCTTTTTCCTTTTCTAGGATAAGAGTTTTAAGTCTTGCTCTTGAAGCGTATAAGCCAGCTGCTAGTCCTGCAGGGCCCCCTCCAATAATAATTACATCATACATTAATGATATACCTCCTTATACTACATATTGTTTATTAACAAAATTGTCTGTAAAATAAAAAACAGAAAACAAGCCACTCTTGTTCTCTGTCTATAACCTGTGAGATTCTCTTAAACAAGATTGCTCCATCGGTGCTATAAGCTTTCCAGAGTACTGTCAAAATGCGGTTCTTTTACCTGAGACTTTTGAATTTAAGTAGTGAGCTCAAATTCTTTACCCTTCGGTGACATATGTTCTCTCCCGCATCTGTCGTCCAGTTCTTTACTAATTATATTATACCACAATTAGTATAATTTTACAAGCATTTCTATATTTTAATTTTTTATATCTGAATTAAAACAATTTATGAAGAAAATGACTTAATTATTCAAAATGTTTTAATATATATCCTGCGATATTGTCAGCGTGGTCTCCTATTCTTTCTAAATTTGATATTGTATCTAGGAAGATGATGCCTTGCTCTTCTTCACATTCGTTTGTCATCAGTCTTCTAAAATGTTTTTCTCTAAATGCTTCTTCGCAAATATCTATTTCTTTTTCAGTATTAACTATGTCATATGCTTTTTCCTCTGACATAGATCTATAAGCATCCATAGTCATAGTAAATACTTTATATGTTAAATCATAAATTTCATTTAATTCGTTCTTGCCTTCTTGTGTAAAATGTATGTCCATGTTAGTTTTTTCTTCGCTTAATTGAGTAATATTCTTAACATGGTCTCCAGCTCTCTCTATATCATTTACAATAAAGAATAAATCATCGACCGTTTCGTGCTGTTCTTTAGAAAGTCCTGACGTTGATACCTTTACTAAATAATCTATAATTTCTTTTTGCAGACTATTAATAAGCTCTTCTCTATCATAAATAACATCCATTAACTCGCTTTTTTTATTAATCAATAAATCTCTTGAATCATCAATATTTTGAAGAACCAAATCGTTCATTCTTGTTAATTCGTCCATAACTGTTTCAATGGCTAGACCTGGTGTAGTAAGTATACGATAGTCTAGATGTATAGCGTGCTTATCAGCTTTATCATCGCCTTCTGGTATTAGCTTTTGAGCTAATTTAACAAGTACTTTTGCAAATGGCATCATCCATAAAACGTTAATAACGTTGAAGAAAGTATGCGCCATGGCGATTTGTGTTGTTGTTTGACTAAAGTTATTAACAACATAAGCTTCAATAGGATTCTTTAATAAAAGCATAAATAGTAATGAGCCAAAGACATTAAAAATAAAATGTATAAATGCTGCTTGTTTAGCTGTTCTGCTAGCTCCAATACTCGAAATAAGTGCTGTAGTTGTTGTACCTATGTTTTGACCAAATAATATTGGAAAAGCTATGTGCATATTAATAATATTTTGTGATGCTAATGCCAGTATAATCGCTTGAGCAGCTGATGATGACTGCAGTATTGTTGTCATAACAATACCGACTAACATTCCTAGCCAAGGATTAGTAAGTTTCGCCATCAAATTTGCATATACAGTACTTTCTCCTAATGGCCTCATTGCTTCTCCCATTGCCGCCATACCAAAGAAAAGTATACCTATACCTAAAATAATTTCTGCATAGCTCTTAATTCTTTTCTTTTTACCTAGCATGAAAAGAAGCACGCCTATAAATATTGCTATAGGTGCATATCTTGATATATTTAAAGCAAGCATTTGACCAGTAATTGTTGTACCTATGTTTGCTCCGAAGATTATTCCAACCGCTTGATATAGGTTCATTAAACCAGCGTTTACAAAGCCGACAACCATAACCGTAGTTGCTGATGAGCTTTGTATAATCATAGTTACCACTGTACCGACTAATATACCCATAAAGGTGTTTTTAGTTAACGCCCCAATTATTTTTTTTAATTTGCTTCCTGCCGCCTTTTGAAGTCCATCCCCCATAAGGCTCATTCCGTATAGGAATAAACCTAGGCCGCCCATAAGTCCTAATGCATAATCCATAAAATCACCTATATAAGTTCCATAAAATCTAATTGCCTAAGAGCTTCGTATAAAATTACTGTACAAGAGTTTGCTAGATTTAATGATCTTTTTAAATCTTTAATCATTGGTATCCTTATTGCTCTGTCACTGTATTTATTAATTAAGTCCTCTGGCAAACCCGCTGTTTCTTTTCCGAAAAATATAAAGTCGCCATCTTTAAATTTAACATCAGAATAAATGTTTTTAGTCTTTGTTGTTGCTAGATAAAAGTTTGCATCTTTATTCTCTTCAAAAAAATCATCCAGGTTTTCGTAGATTGTAAGATCCAGATACTTCCAATAATCTAGACCCGCTCTTTTAAGGTATTTATCACTTAAATCAAAACCAAAAGGTTTAATTAAGTGAAGTCTAGAATTAGTGAGCACACAAGTTCTCGCTATGGCCCCAGTATTGTGCGGTATCTCTGGTTCATGTAATACTATGTTTATTGCCATGAGCTCCTCCTAAAAATATTGTTTCAAAAATTTCATAATTCCGTCGTGATCATTATCGTAATCAGTTATGAAATCTGCTTTTTGCTTTAATTCGTTTGTTGCATTATTCATAGCAACACCGACTTTTGATTCTTCAATCATCTCTATATCGTTATTATTGTCTCCAAATGACATCAAATTATCTAAACTTAAACCTAAGTTCTTGCATAGATACTTAAGTGATGTGGCCTTATTTACACCTTCTGGAACAATCTCGATATTATTAGACCAAGAGCTTGATATTTTAACGCCATCTATCTTCTTTAGCTCAGTTCTTATTTCTTCAAGATAATTTTCATCCTCTTCTACTAATAAAACCTTAAAATAAGAATTGCTTTCACATGAATCTCTAAGCTCTCCTATATTATTGTATTCAATTATGTCAATAGTATCTTTAATATTTTTAGGAACTCTTGAATAAGTGTTTAAGGATGTAGTTCCTTTAAGTCTATAGAACTCATTTACTCCATAAAAATGGAAATTCATCTTGTAGTCATAAAGTAGATTCACTACTTTTATAAATGCATCTGTGTCAATGGGTTTCTCGTAGACTCTTCTGCCTTCACTATCAGTAACAACGCTGCCATTTGTCGCTACTATAGATGTTTTAAATGGCAGTATCTTTGCATATGCTTCGATCGATTTATGAAGTCTACCGCTTGATAAAACTATTTCGACGCCGTTTTCATTTAATCTTTCAAGTTCTAGCGAAGTTCCTCTGCTTACCATTTTCTCGCTATTTAGTAAAGTTCCATCCATATCAAAAGCAAGTACTTTTATATCTATCATGGTAGCATCACCGCTTCATCAGTGTTTGAAGCATCTCCACTAGGATCTTCCTCTCCAGCGGTTTTAGTAGAAACCCTAACAATAGTATCTCTCTTTGGATAATAGTCCTTTGTAAACTGTTTATTCGAAATTACTTTTCCATCTTTTGTAACAATCTTGTTTGTTACAACTCTATAGCCATCGTATCCTTTTACGTCAGCAACTCTTTCGCCAGCTTTTAGGTTTGGATCTTCTTTCTCAATAGCCTGTGATTTGATTACTTCAACTATCTCTGATTTAAAGCTTATATCGTAATCTTTCTTTGTTTTATCGCCATAAACATAAAATGTTACTTTGTTATTTGTAACGCTTGAGTCTATATATATAGGAAAATCATAAGAATTTTGAAATCTTAGATTTTTAGATCCTTTCCAAACCGCGCAGTCTTGTCCTTTTGGCACATAGTTTGCAGCTCTTGAGTGAGGGTGTCTTTCAAGTATTTTAACTCCCGCTCTAACAAGTGCATTATAAAGCGTAGTTGAAGTTTGGCACATGCCTCCTCCTAAACCATTTTCATACTCTCCACCCTTTAAAACATGGGCATTTTTATATCCATTAGCTGCCGTTATATCTCCTATGGCATTATTAAAGTTAAAAGATTCTCCAGGAAACAAAAGTTTTTTAGAAACAGAGTTTGATGATACTCTGATATTTGTCTTTCTTTCGTTTGAGCTAGTGCTTATATCTGTTGTGAACGAACCAATAAGTCCGTTTATTCTTTCAAGGTCAGAATGTTTCTTTTCTGGTTCTATAGTTTCTACACTTGCTGTAATTGTTTCAGTATTATTATTAATAGCATCTAAGATATCGTTTTTAAGTTTTTCTCTATCTAGTTTTTTCCCATCTTTACTCTCTGTAGATGTGATTTTGCCATTGTTTACGCTAAATTCCGCGTTTACTGCTTCTGTGTCAATCTCACTCGCAATTTTAGCTACAAAATCATCCACATGTGAGTAATCAATTTCTTTATCTATGGCTATGTTCAATGGATTATCTTTAAGAGCCTCTAATTTATTGTATCTCTCTTCTAATTCGCCTTCTCTAGCATATTCGTAAGCTTCATTTATGGCCTTATCTACGTCCATCTTATGATCTAGACTTTTAAGCTCAAATGTATAATTCTTATCTTCTACATTAATATTGATACTTTTGCCTTCTAGTTCATCAGCTTTTGCGGCAAGTATCTTATCCTTAGCTGCTTCTTTAGATAAGCCGCCAACATCTATACCATCTATAGTAATACCCGTATAAATATCGTCTCCTTTAAGAGCTTCTTCCATAGCTTCAATTCTTTTTCCTTCAGTATACTTTGTATAGCCAAAGTATCCTCCGCCTAAAATTAATATTAGTACTATAAATATTGCTAATCCTTTTTTCATTTATCAATTCCCTTTCTGTATAAACAAATATCACTTAAATTACAAAGTTCACATAGTGGTCTTTGCGCCTTGCACACTCTTCTTCCATGAAAGATTAAGAGGTGATGTGCTAGTGACCAAGTGTCCTTTGGCAGCTTTTTCATAAGCGCCTTTTCGGTATCTAAGACATTGTCTTCATTTACTAAGCCGATTCTGTTTGACACTCTAAAAACATGAGTATCAACAGCTATCCTCTGTTCACCAAAAGCATTAGATAAGACAACATTGGCAGTCTTTCTACCGACTCCAGGTAATTCAATTAGCTCTTCAAATGTGCTTGGCACTTGGCTATCGTATTTATGTACTAGTATCTCGCAAGTCTTTTGTATGTTTTTTGCCTTATTTCTGAAAAAGCCTATGGATTTGACCATGTCCTCTATTTCAGAAAGTGGTCTTTCTATGTAATCTACCGGCTCTGGCATGATTTTAAACATCACATCAGTAACCTTGTTGACTTGCTTATCTGTGGTTTGAGCTGATAATATCGTTGCTATCAAAAGCTCAAATTCATTTCTAAAATGCAGCTCAGGACCTGCGTCAGGATAATCCTGACGCAGTATGTCCAAAACTGTATTTACTTCTTTTTTATTTAATACTTTTCTCATAACTATACATCTCTTTATCTATATTTGTAATTTCAACTCTATCGTCATTGTCGATGAAGTTAATAATCTTCTCGATAGTTTTCTCGTTATATTTACTTTCATTTGACACGAAGGAAAAGCCTAAATCACTCACCTGCCACTTATCATTGTCCGAAGCTTCACAAACAGATACGTTAAACCTTGACTTAATCCTTTCGACAATTGATTTAACAACCATGCGTTTATCTTTTAAGCTCAAAGCATCATATATAGTTATGCTGATAAGCATATTTGTGACGAACATTATTGTAAAATGTTCATTTCCTTTCCAACTTTTTCAAATATTCTGCATGCTTCGTCAAGTTGTTCTTTAGTATGTCCTGCAGTAACCATACATCTTACTCTACCTGTTCCTCTTGGTACTGTTGGGAATACTATAGCTGAAACGAATACGCCATTTTCAAGTAATTTTCTTGAGAATTCCATAGCTTTAGCTTCTTCGCCAATAATTACTGGAGTGATAGGTGTTTCACTGTGGCCAGTGTTGAAGCCAAGTTTGCCTAATTTTTCCTTAAAGTATTTAGCGTTATCCCAAAGTTTATCAGTATATTCACTGCTTTCCATAAGCATCTTTATAGCTTCTGTTATAGCACCAACTGATGCTGGTGTTAAACTTGTTGAGAATAATACTGGTCTTGCTCTATGGATTAACCATTCATACATTGTTTCAGAACCTGCTACATAGCCACCTATACAGCCTATAGCTTTTGATAAAGTACCAATTGAGAAGTCAACTCTTCCATGTAAATTGAAGTGATCAACTGTACCTCTACCATTTTCGCCAAGTACGCCAGATCCATGAGCGTCATCAACATATGTCATACATTCATACTTCTCAGCTAAATCAACAATGTCAGGAAGTTTTGCTATATCTCCATCCATTGAGAATACACCGTCAGTTATAATAAGTACGTTTCTATAATTTTTTCTCTTTTCTTTTAAAACGTCTTCCAAGCTATCCATATCAGAGTGCTTAAATATAGCTCTATCTGCTTTAGAAAGTCTTGATCCGTCGATGATTGAAGCGTGATTTAACTCATCAGAGATGATTAAGTCGCCTTTTTCAGTTACTGCTTGGATAGTACCAGCGTTGCAGTTAAATCCTGATTGATAGATGAAGGCTCTCTCTTCTCTTTTGAACTGTGCTAAAACTTTTTCAAGTTCTTCATGGATATCCATGTTACCAACTATAGTTCTAACAGCTCCTGAACCTGCTCCGTATTTTTCTACCATTTCGATAGAAGCTTTTTTGATTCTAGGGTTATTAGCAAAACCTAAGTAGTTGTTTGAAGATAGGTTAATTACCTTTTTACCATTTAAAATAATTTCTGCATCATCAGGTGAGCTTAGTATAGGTAATTTTCTATAAACTCCTTGATCCTTTAACTCTTGGATTTTGTCTTTTAAAAATCCTAATTCGTGTACATTTGACATAATACCCTTCCTTTCATTAAATATATCATTCTTATTTATATCTAGAATATTTGCATTTCTCTGAAGTATTTTCTTTCCGCGCCATAAGGCGGCCATAGCTTTGTATTTTTCTTTAAATTCTCTATTGCTTAATTTAAAATCTTCTTTATAAACAAGGCCATAGTCATCTGAGTTGTGGAACTCTTCATGAAATACTCTTTTTGCGCTTTTATTGTATGGACATACTTCTTGGCAAATATCGCAGCCATATATGTAAGTCTTTATATTCTTCTTTTCAAAATCGTTTAGCTCGCCCTTCTTTTGAGTGATGTATGATAAGCACTTAGACATCTGCATCTTATAGTCACACAAGGCTTCGTTTGGACAGGCTCTTTCGCATATATCACATGAGCCGCAATCAATTTTTAAGCTTTCATCATAATAATCACTAGGCTCACTACTAATTATATACCCAATAAAGATAAAAGAACCTAAGTTCGGATTGATAATACATGTGTTTTTGCCTAAAAATCCTAGGCCTGACTTTTGCGCAAGTAGTCTTTCTACTAGTGGACCAGTATCTACAAAGACGTGACTTTCAGATTCTGCATCAATAAAGAGCTCTCTATCAATACTTTTAAGCTTATCCATAAGCACTTTATGATAGTCATAACCATACGAAGATCTTGATAGCAAATAAGTACCATCTTTTTTCTTGGCTTTTTTATAATTATAGCTCAGTCCAAAAACTATTATGCTCTTTGCATTAGGGAAAAGATTTTTTGGATTTAGCCTCTCTTCCTCACTGTACTTTGTAAATTCATTTGCCGCCACTCCAATAGCTTCAAGCCGTTCTGCGTCAGTAATTCTAAAGGCGTCTACGCCATATTTCTTAATTAATTTTTCAACATCGCTGTGCTTGATAGTCATTTTAGTAGTTCTAAGCTATCGTCAGTAAATCTTGTAGCTCCTCTGTTGTAATTAACAGATAGAACTAGACCTATACAAGCTAGACTCGTTAGCTGGAAGGTTCCCGCATAGCTTATGAAAGGTAGCGGTATACCTGTAACTGGCAATATCCCAAGTATCATACCTATGTTTTGAACTATATGAAAGAAAAACATTCCTAAAAATCCCGATACCATGGCCGAGCCAAAAACATTATCAGAATTTTTAGCAATAATAATCATTCTTCTTAGCATACTATAGTACAAGAAAATCATTATAGCTCCGCCCACAAAGCCTGTTTCTTCGCCAACTATAGCGAAGATTGAGTCAGTATGCTTCTCTGGAACGTACTTGTACATATTTTGTGTGCCTTTGAATAGGCCTCTACCAAATAATTTTCCTGAGCCTAGAGCAATCTTTCCTTGAATAACTTGTCTACCTGAGCCCATAGCGTCCCTTGTAGGATCCAAAAAGTCATATATTCTGTTCTTTTGGTATTGGTTCATCGAAAACCATAAAGCCGGTATTGATAATACTCCTAAGCCTATGGCGTAAACAACATATTTTAAAGATATCCCTTGTGAAAATAGCATGATGAATATAAAAAACACATAAACTATTGCTGTTCCTACGTCTGGTTGTAATAATATTAATACAACTGGTAGAAATGCAAAAGCAAGTATCTTTAATAAAACAAATGGATTATTGATATTTTCAATATTATTTTCTATGTATTTTGCTAGTGATATTATTAAGCCTACCTTTACAAACTCTGATGGCTGAAATGTAAATCTTGAGCCAATCTCTATCCAGCTCTTGGCGTTGTTAACAGTCTTACCGAAGATAAGTGTTGCAATCAATAATAAAATGCAGCCAGCGTATATTATTAAGTATAACTTGCCCCAAATATTATAATCAATTAGCATTAAAGCAAACATAATGACTATGCCTAATGCTAAAGACAAAAAGTGTGTCTTCATTAGACCGTTTTGCACTGGCTTTGAAAATGATAGTGTAGTTGAATACACCATGATGGTTCCAAAGGCAAGCAGCGCTAGTATTGATAAGACAAGTATTATATCTACTCTAAACTTAGGTTTTTTAATCATATTACTCTCCCTTTGCATACATATTTATTATAAAATAAAGGCACTTATAAGTCAAGGAGTAAGCGATTATTATTTTAAATATTCTTAATAATCTTATATAAATAAAATATTTTTTCTTTTAAACACAAAACGCGCAAAACGATTTTCTAAAAACGTTTTTACAAGAATGATTTTAGGCAAAATAAAAAGCCTTGCTACTCATAATGAGCGGCAAGGCCATATAATAATTAATATTATTCGTTGTCAGCTTCTTCTTTTTCTTCTTTACCTACTACAGGTACATCAGCTGCTGAAGTTTCTTCTACTTCTTCCTCTTCTTTTTCTTCTCTTGGCATTGATAGTGCACATACAACTTCATCAAGATCTATAAGTACTTCAACATCTTTGTTGTCTCCTACTAGGTCCTTAACTGTGAATGAGTCATCATAATCCATGTTTTGAACGTCAATTGAGAAGCTATCAGGAATATTGCTTGGTAATACTAAAACTTCGATAGTATCAAGTTGTTGATTTAATACAGATGGTTGCTTTCTGATTTCATCTCTGTTAAGTAATTCAACTGGAACTTCAATTTTAATCTTTTCGTCCATGTTAATTCCTTGGAAACCAACATGATAGATTTGATTTTTGAATGGATGTCTTTGAATTTCTTTAATGATAGCTGGTCTTATTGCTCCATCGATATCAAGATCGATAACGCTTGTCATACCTGCTTTTTGATATAACATTTGAAATTCTAGATCATCAATAGTGATGTTTTCAGTTTCTTTTCCTTTTTGAAATATTGCTGCTGGTAATTGTTCGTTTTGTCTAATTTTATCAACTTTATTTTTTCCTACAGCTTCACGCTTTTCTGCTTTTAATTTGTATTCAGCCATAATATCCTCCTTAAAATTTATTACTTATTTATTATCTGACTTGTCTTCAGCTTCACCCTCATCAGGTGTTTCGCTGTCTTTGCTGTCTTCTTTTGTATCAGCGTCTTTGTCTTCTTCTTTAGTCTTTACATCTTCATCTTTAATTTCAGGTAAATCCATCTTCTTAACATCTGCATTTGCTCTAAGATCTTTCATGTATTCAATGAATTTTTGACTCTTAAGTGTTTGTTCAATTTCAGTTTTTAAATCTTCTAATTGATCTTTCTTGTCATCAACTTTAACTATGTGATAACCCATATCACTCTTAAATACTTTAGAATAAGATCCAATTTCAGTAGCGCTTACTGCGTTTAAAAACTCTTCAGGCATAGTAGATGCTTGTACTTCACCCATATTGCCACCGTTAGCAGCTGAGTAAGTATCGCTCGATTCGTTTTTAGCTAGTTCAGCAAAATCTTCGCCAGCTTCAAGCTTATCATAAAGCTTCTTAGCATCTTCTTCGTTATCTGCCATGATTTGACTTAAGCTATACTTAATAAGTCTTTCTTTATTAGCATCGTAGAAGTCTTTTATTTCTTCTTCAGTAACTTTATTTTCCTTATAGAAGGCTTCTTCAAGCTTTTGTTGCTTATAATCTTTTTTAATACTATCCTTAATGAAGTCATCAGTGATATTTTGTTGCTTCAAGAACTCTTCATATTGTTCTTGTCCGCCCATATCCTTAATAGTTTGTTCATATAAGTTATTTACTTCTTCGTCAGTGATAGCGATCTTCTTATTATCAATTTCTTGATTAATTAGTTCATCAACTATAAGTTTTTCAAGTATGTTTTCTTTAAGCTTGTCTTTGAATGAAACACCGTCTTTATCAGTTTTCTTTAGTGCTTCTTCACCAAGTTGTTGCTTGTACATACGTTCATACACTTTATAGTTTTCAGTGAACTCTTTTTCTGATATTGCCTTTCCATTAACTGTTGCTACTGCATTTTCATCTGCCTTCTTGCAAGAAACTGCAAAAAGCATTGTAAGTATCGTTAATGTAAGCAAAACAATTTTAAAATTTTTCTTCATTATATCTCCCCTTAAATTTTACTCATAGAATTATTATATAACCTTTTGAATATTTTTTCAAGCTTTTTTTATCTATTTACTCATTTTAAGTAAAATTAATATATCTTTTATAAGCTTTATCTTGTTTTCTCCCTCAATAGAGACCCTTATAACGTTCATATATCTCTTATTGATATAGAGTCTGTTCTTATATTTCTTATAAATATCGGCTATCCACTGTGGGTTTATGACCTTCTCGTTTAAAAACTCTATCCTAAAGTCGCCACTCACTTCGTTAATAGATGTGATTGAAAACTCTTTTGCCATGGATCTAATCTCACTAATATCAATTAAGTTTACTATCGGCTTAGGTATGTCAGCAAATCTATCGACAATTTCGTCAATAAGTTCGCTCTTCATTTCTTCATTTTCAACGGCAGCTATCTTCTTATATAAATCCATCTTAACATATTCATCAGGTGCAAAGTCATCAGGTATATAAGCGTCTACGTTTATGTCGACTCTTGTATCGATATCCTCTTTCACTTCGTAGCCCCTAAGCTTCTTTATGGCAAGGTTCAAATACTTAATGTATAAGTCGTAGCCAATGGCAGCGATGTGACCATGTTGTGAGGTTCCTAAAAGGTTACCTGCGCCTCTTATCTGCAAGTCGCGCATAGCAATTTTGTATCCACTACCAAGCTCAGTAAACTCTTTGATTGCCTTAAGTCTCGCCTCTTGCGTTTCAGTAAGAACTTTATTTTCCCTATAAGTAAAGTAGCCGTAAGCAATTCTGTTCATTCTACCTACTCTGCCGCGCAGTTGATAAAGCTGACTTAGACCCATATTTTCTGAGTTATATACAATGATGGTATTTGCATTAGGTATATCAAGACCCGTTTCGATTATGGTTGTCGATAGCAAAACGTCATAATTATGATACATAAAATCTATCATCACTTTTTCAAGCTTTGCCTCAGTCATCTGTCCGTGGCCAATGGCGATTCTTGCTTCGGGCACTAAATTTTTGAGTTCATTATACATGGACTCAATCTTTTCGACATTGTTAAAGACAAAAAAGACTTGGCCGTCTCTATCCATCTCTTTAAGTATAGCATCTCTAACAAGGCTTTTGTTGTATTCCAAAACGTATGTTTGTATCGGGTACCTATCTTGTGGCGCCTCTTCTATGACCGACATGCTTCTAATGCCTGATAAGGCCATGTGCATAGTTCTAGGTATAGGTGTCGCTGAAAGTGATAGCACGTCAACGTTCTCTTTAAGCTTCTTTATCTTTTCTTTGTCTCTAACGCCAAATCTTTGCTCTTCATCTATAATTAATAGACCAAGATCTTTAAATTTAACATCATCTGACAATAGTCTATGCGTGCCAACAACTATGTCAATGCTATGCGTTTGAAGCTCTTCAGCCGTTTGCTTTTGTTCTTTGCTTGTTCTAAAGCGTGACATCATAGCTGAACGTATTGGATATTTATTAAATCTTTCGATGATGGTTTCGTAGTGCTGCTGACAAAGTATAGTTGTCGGGCACAAGAAAGCTACTTGCTTACCGTCCATGATGGCTTTAAATGCAGCTCTAAGAGCAACTTCAGTCTTGCCGAAACCAACATCGCCGCATAAAAGTCTATCCATCGGCTTATTTGATTCCATATCTCTTTTTATATCGATGATTGCCTCAAGCTGGCCTTTTGTCTCTTCGTATGGGAATGATTCTTCGAACTCTCTTTGCCAAGCTGTATCCTTTGAAAAAGCATAGCCTTCTTTTTCTTCTCTTATCGCATATAGCTCGACTAAATCCTCAGCCATCCTCTCAATAGCTTTCTTTGACTTAGACTTTTGCTTTATCCAGTCATTTGTAGATAGTTTATTTATCTTAACATCTTTACTGTCTTTATCAGAAAACTTCTGTATCCTATCCATCTGAGCTATAGGCACATAAAGCTTGTCCTCGCCTTTATACTGTATATATAAGAAGTCTTTCTTCGCGCCAAGCACTTCTAGTTTAACTATGCCCTTATATATACCTACGCCGTGGTCTTCGTGAACTATGTATGTTCCTTCTGATATATCTGAAATATCAAGCTTCTTAGATGATTTCTTCTTTCTAATCTTTTCCTTTTGAGAGCCATAGACATCATTTTCAGACAAGACTATAAATTTATTCTCGCTAAAGACAAAGCCTCTCGTTGATGAGTCATTTCTTAATAATAGCTGAGATGACAGAACTTTGTCATCAATCTCATTCTCCTGCACAAAGCCTATATCGTTATCTTTTAGAAGCGAGTAAATTCTATCGTATCTTTCAATGTCTTTAATCGATAGAACTATCTTATAGCCTCTTAACTTATAGTGTCTTAAATCATCAAGCAGTGCCTCGTACTTCGAATTATATTTCGTTACTGAATTTAAATGCAAATTGTATATGGCTTTTGGATTAAAATCTTTTGTGTTTAGTAAAATATTTGAGATCAGTGCCAATTTATTCTTCTTTATTCTACTAAGCACATCGCTATAAGACATGATGGCGTTGAATTCTTTTAAAAGTATCTCGCCATTCTTATATAAGGATTCCATCTCTTGTGAGTGAAAACTTAAGTATTTTTCATACTCATCTTCAAGCCTTTTGCTCTCATCTAAATATATATAAGTGTTCTCATCAAAATAATCAAAGATGCTACATTTGTATTTATCAGGTATGTATCTTAATAGTAAAGACCTGTTCTTATCAAAGCTGTCTTCCCCAAGCATCTCAAAGTACTCTTTAAACTTTTCATTCATTAAAGAGTATGAGCTCTTATTCGTATCTTTTGTCTTGTCAAAGTCCTTTCTTAAATTATCAATAATGCTTTTTTTGTACTCATCAAGAATCAAAATCTCTCTAGCAGGATTGATTAGGACCTCATCAGTCGTAGCAATGGTCTTTTGCGTATCCTTATCAAATATTCTTATAGAATCAATTTCATCAGAAAAAAACTCTATCCTAAATGGCATTTCAGATATCGAGTCAAAGATATCCACAATAGAGCCTCTAAGAGCAAATTCACCTTTATTAGAGGCAATACTTGCTCTTTTGTAACCAAGCTCAGTTAAAGAAGTAATTAAGTCATCAATATTAACGACTTGATTAGTCTTCAAGCTAAAACTTAGGCTCTTATAGATATCTTGACTGATAAGCTCTTCGTCGAGAGTCTTCACATCCATTATCAAAATAGAGTTTTTGTCCTTAAGTACAGACATAAGTGTCTGTATCCTTGAATATTCAGTTTCTAAAGAGGAGTCGCTTACATTGTAAAAAAGCATCTCTCTCTTTTTTAAATAATATACATTGGCATGAGAATTTTTTAAATCCTCATAAATTCTTCTAGCTCTTGCTTCATCATAAGTGATGATAATTGAGCTAGTATCTGTTTCGTCTTGGATAGTTTTAACACTAAGACCTATAGCTTCCTCAACTAGACCATTAATAAATATAGGACTTACGCCGCCTTTAACGTCATTTACTATATCTTTGTATTGAAAAGCTAATAAACCTTTTTGTAAAATATCCATGTTCCACCTATTTTCCGTTGTACATATTCATCGCATAATCTTCGCCTTTATCTAGTATAGAAAGGCACGCTTTAGCTGCGTTTTTATATGTTTTTTCTATATCTACTTTTTCTTCTTTAGAGTATCTAGACAGAACAAAGTCCGCTAGATCAAAATGTTCCGGCTTGTTTCCAACACCCAGCTTCACTCTAGTGAATTTATCGTCGTTAAGCTGATAAACGATAGATTTTAAACCGTTATGTGTACCAGCGCTGCCTGACTTTTTTATTCTTATAGTGGCGAAACTTATATCAATATCATCAACTATAACTATAAGGTCTTTGATATCAAGTTTATAATATGCCATAAACTCTCTTATAGCTATGCCACTTTCGTTCATATAAGTCATTGGCTTCATTAAATAAAGCTTGTCGCCATTATAATTAGTGTAGCCAAATTGTGCATGAAACTTAGCGTTATTAAGCTTTACATTCAGTTCGTCCGCTAATATATCTATAGTTTCAAAGCCGGCATTATGCCTTGTTCCGTCAAAGCGATCTCCAGGATTGCCTAGTCCTACTATGAGTTTCATTAATCAAATATTGAGCTTATTGATTCGTTGTTATGAATTCTTTCGATTGCCTTAGCTAGTTGATCAGCTATGCTTACAACTTTAATCTTGTCAGTAACGTTGCCAATGTTTAGTGGTATTGTATCTGTAATTACAAACTCTTCAAGCTTACTAGAGATAAGTCTTTCAACAGCTGGTCCAGATAGTACACCGTGAGTTGCACAGCCATAAACCTTCTTTGCTCCGCCCTTTTCAGTTAAATATTCAGCTGCATGGCAAATAGTTCCTGCTGTATCTATGATATCGTCAACTAAAATACAAGTTTTGCCTTCAACGTCGCCTATAACGTTCATAACTTCTGATACATTTGGCTTTGGTCTTCTCTTTTCGATTATAGCGATAGGAGCGTCTAGTTCATTAGCAAAATTTCTTGCACGAGTAACTCCGCCAAGGTCTGGTGATACAACTACTACATCTTCTAGATTTAATGTCTTGAAGTATTCTGCTAAGTGCTTTATTGCTGATAGATGGTCTACTGGTATATCAAAGTAGCCTTGGATTTGTCCTGCATGAAGGTCCATAAGAACTGCTCTGTCTGCTCCAGCTTTTTCGATTAGATTAGCAACTAGCTTTGCTGTAATTGGTTCTCTTGGTTTAGTCTTTCTGTCTTGTCTAGCGTATCCATAGTATGGGATAACTGCGTTGATTCTACCTGCTGAAGCTCTCTTACATGCGTCAATCATGATTAAAAGTTCCATTAGATTATCGTTAACTGGTTCATGAGTTGGTTGAACGATAAATACGTCAGCGCCTCTAACTGTTTCTTTGATGTTAACAGCTATCTCTCCATCTGAGAAATGAGTTACTTCAGAATCAATAAGTTCTGCGCCCAAGTGCTTGCACACGTCTTTCGCTAATTGTCTGTTAGCGTTTCCTGTTAATACTTTTAATTGTCCTAGAAATGAATTCATTTTTCTTCCTCCATATTTTTTTTATTTTTTACCCAATCTATCTTATCAACTTGTCTAGCTCTCGCTATAGATAAAGAGTCTTTCATAACTTTTGTAATTATAGTAGATCCAGCAGCAACATAAGCATTCTCACCTATCTCAACTGGTGCAACTAGATTAGAATTGCTGCCTATAAAGGCATTGTCCTCGACCTTTGATCTAAATTTATTCTTACCATCGTAGTTTGCAAATATAACACCGCAGCCGATATTGACATTGCGTCCAACATCTGCATCGCCCACATAAGCTAAGTGGCCAGCTTTAGTGCCATCACCTAGACTAGCATTTTTTATTTCAACAAAGTTGCCGACTTTACAATCTTTACCAATTTTTGAATTTGGTCTAAGATGTGCATTTGGTCCAACCTTTGTTCTTTCTCCTATAAATGAGTCTTCAATTAAGGAGCTCTCTATCGTAACATCTTTAGCTATATGTGAATTAACTATCCTAGTATAGCCATATATCTTTACATTGTCCTCAATTATTGTGTCGCCTTCAAGTATAACGTCTGGATATATCTCTACATCCCTGCCAATTCTGACATTTTCTTCTATATATACATTGGATGGATTCTTGAAGTAAACGCCTTCGAGCATCCACTTTGTAATTATTTTCTTTCTTACAATCTCTTCAATTTTAGATAAATCTAATTGATTGTTAACGCCTAAAGCAATATTTTGATCATCACTTATATATGCATTTACCTTTTTGCCTTTGCTTAGTAGATATGAAACAGCATCTGTTAAATAATATTCTTTCTTCGCATTATCATTCTTAAGATTATTTATAGCATCTAAAAAGTCTTCGCCTTTGAAGCAATATATACCTGAGTTAACTTCATTTATCTTAAGCTCATCATCACTCGCATCTTTTTGCTCAACAATCTTAGTAAGATTCTTGTCAGCATCTCTAACTATCCTTCCATAGCCTTCGCAGTCATCAAGGACAGCGCTTAATATGGTCATATTGTTATCATTATCCTCGTGATATTTAAGAAAATCTTTTAGTACTTCTTCATCAACCAGTGGTGTGTCACCAAATATTACTAGTACATTGTCACCAGCATTTACATGCTCTTTTGCAAGTGATGCAGCATAGCCAGTGCCATAAGGCTCTCCTGGACCCATCTTTTGCTCAATGAACGAAATGCTCGTATCTGAAGAAAACTCCTCCATAACCTTGTCTTTGTTATTACCAACGATTAAGTAACTCTTGTCAAAGCCAGCTCCTTTGCATGCGTCCAAAACGTACTTTAGCATTACTTTTCCATTAATCTTATGCAAAACCTTAATCAATGATGATTTCATTCTAGAGCCTTCTCCGGCTGCTAGAATTATTGCTTGATTCATTATATAATTTCCCCTTTCCATTTACCGCTCTTAAATAATATGTATCCATATAGTGCTGTAAATAAATTCGATAAACTCATTGCAAGCCATATCGCTATTGGTCCCATCATAAATACGTATTTAAATATTATAATCATAGGTATTCTAAGTGCCCAAAGTCTGCCTAGAAGCATCTTCATAGCCATATCAGTTTTGCCTGAGCCTTGGAAGAGTCCTTGATAGACACTATATAGACCCATGCAGAAATTTGTTATCAGTATGAAAAACAAAAACTGTCTAGACAAAAACATTACATTTTCGCTTGCTTCTTTTAGAAATATCCCTAAGACTTGATCTCTAAATATCCATACGATTATCGCTCCCGATATTGTAACGATATTTGACATATTACAAGCCTTTCTAAAAGCAAGCTCAACTCTATCATAGTTCTTGACACCTTTATTTTGCCCAACTATACTTACTATAGATTGACCAATACCTCCTGGCGGCATCGATATGATTGAAGTTACTCTATTGACAGTAACAAAGGCTGTAAGTGTATCTTGCCCATATGACAAGACAAATACATTTAAGATGATAAAGCCAAGTGCCTCACCTGACTGACCTACACAAGATGGCAGTGCTATGGATAAAATTTTGTTTGAAGCTTCTTTATCATATTTATAGCTTAAAAAATTAAGATCTATTAATCCTTTTTTACTAGCTATGATTATAATCGCTACAGCCATAAAGGCTTGTGAAATTACAGTTGCAAGAGCTGCTCCCTTAATGCCCATATTAAAGCCTTTAAAACCAAGATACGGAACTTTCTCGTATATGAATATAGGGTCGCAAATCATGTTTATCACAGCGGAAATGCCGCTTATAATTGTTGGCGTCTTAGTGTCTCCAGAAGATTGAAATATTGAGTTTGTTGCAAAATATAAATAAACAAAGGGAAAGCCTAAATAAAGAATTTCTAGATAGTCTTTACTCTCTGTATATAAATCTCCCTTGGCGCCCATAAGTCTAATTATTGAACCAGATGAAAGTATGCCTAAAACAACCACTATGATAGATAGTATAAAAGTTAATATATATAAGTTTTCTCTATATACTTTTGCTTTTTCATAATCAGATCGTCCTATAAGCTGAGATATAATTCCAGTAGCAGCTATACTAAGTCCTATACCTATCGAAATAAATAAAAATAGTATTGGCCAAACAAAACCTGTTGCTGCAAAACTTGTTTCTCCTATGCCGCTGACCCAAAATGAATCTACTAAATTGTATAATGTTTGTATTAAATTATTCAAAACTATTGGTGTTGCAAGCGTAATAATCGCTTTTCTCATATCACCATGCAGTATTAATTGTTTTCTCTCTTCTAAATCTAAAGCCATCTCGTCCCCTATTTCTTTAGTAAATATATTAGCGCTCCCAAACCAAGTAATGAATATAGATATATAAAAGGTGTATTTAAGAATATTAATAGAGCATTAAGTCCTGTAAGCACAGCTGTTATAAGCATAGAAGCCATTCCTGCCCAGAAATATCCTTTTTGACCATTTTTAATTTTTGTAACATCCATTGAGAATGGTATATTCTTAAGCATAAGCTCTGAAGCGATAATACATGATAGCATTATAAATATTATTGGATTGATGTAGTCAATAAACCAAGCATTTCTTATAAAGAATGACATAATCATCGCGTTTATAAGTATTGGTACAAAGATAAAGGCAAATAAGCCTCCTTTTTTTACGCCATTTCTATATTCTTTAAGTCTTAGATTGCCTGTGATTAAATGTATTATTGATGCTTTATAGTTTGTAGCATAATTTAAAATTTGCCAAATGCTCATAGCCATCATAGCTGACATATAATTAATTAAAGTCACAAACCTCGCATGATCTTTTAAAGCTGTTTCAGCCATTGGGTCGCTACCCTTTTTAAACATTGCAAAATAAAATATCAATGGATAAACAATCAGCATAAGAGATATGGATCCGAGTTGAAACTTTAGTTTTTCATCAGAGCCCTTCATCCAAAAGACCATGTTTACCCCAGCCTTCTCCATATCATTCTTAGCAAAGAATTTATTTGTAAGTCTTTGTAGAAAGCTTGACTTTTTATTTATTATAACTTTATCCTTCTTAGCTAATATCTCTTCAAAATCCTTGGATATAGCTGTGTTTATAGCTATAAGGGCTACGAATAGTACTATTAATAAAACAGCGTAAATAATATTTACAGTATCAAAATTGCCATAAAGTAATTCAAATGGTCCTGTAAACCACATTGGTATAAATAAATATTTAAATGACTCACTTGTAAATACTCTTAAAGCTGTTTCTTTGTCAATAGCATTAGCAATGATTTGAAATCCTACCATAATAATAACAAATATAAGTACTTGAACTGTTGTTATGATAGACTTTATATTAAGATTTTTAAATAATTTAAATAATACATAATAAAAAATGTATTCAAACATTACAAGGCTTATTGAAAGCATAATTACTTCTAAAAGTAGTATTAAAAACTCTTGTGGCCTTTTAACTAATGTGATTATTAGTGCCGGTCCAAACATAATTAAGCTTAGCTTTACAATGTATATAATTAGTGAAATTAATCTTGCTAAGTTTACTTCTCTTTCGCCAACAGGCTTATAAAGAAGTATATCTCTGTCTCTGGTATCTATAAGGACTTCAGTAAAGTCAACGACTATGCCTGCAAAGAACAAAAATATACCTACAGCAAATAATACAGTATATCTTGTTTTTACATCATCAACACTAGCGCAAAGTCCAGCTAATATCAGACCATATATCAAAAATAATATATAGCCTTTCTTGAAAAAGTTATTGTTTTGAAAGAATTCACTTACTTTGCTCTTGCTTTCTTGACCCGAAAAGCTGTTGGAAAAGGCAGATGTCCTTCTATTCTCCATAATTAGCTTAGCCTTAAGTATTGCTCTAAGCTTGTCGTAGTCAACTTTTAGTCCTCTAAAAAGCGGCTTGAATAAGTCAAGCACCTTTAGTGAGAATAATTTAAACATCGCTCTCACCCATAGCCGCAACAAATTCTTCCGCTAATTCTTTATGATTAGTAAAACCAGTTACTTCATTAAATATATTTTCAAGTGATTCTTCATTGTCCTCACTATTATTAAGACTCTTCTTAATATTATCAATGCTGTCGTTCAAGATAACTCTACCATTTTGTAAAAGTATAATCTTGTCAGATAGCTTTTCAACTACTTCCAAGATATGTGATGAGTAGAATATAGTCTTGCCCTTATTCTTAAGTGTAGCAAGAATTTCTTTTATAACGAGTACAGAGTTTGCGTCTATACCGCTTAGTGGCTCATCTAGAAAGACTATGTCCGGATCGTGTAATAGCGACAAGACAAATAGATACTTTTGCCTCATACCTTTTGAAAATGATGATATTTGTGAATCCATCGCGTCTTTCATATCAAGCACTTCAAGCATAGTCTTAGCTCTTTTAACAGCACTTTCTAGATCAATTTCATATAGAGCTGCATTTAGCTCTATGTTTTCTCTTGCAGTTAAATTCTCATAAACTTCACTTGCTTCTGGAACATAACCTATCCTTTTCTTATAATCAAGTGAGTTTTTAATATTCTTTCCAAATACAGAAACATCTCCGTAGTAATCTCTATTTAGACCCATAATTATTTTTATAGTTGTTGATTTTCCAGCTCCATTAGGTCCAATGTAGCCAATGATTTCGCCAGAGTTGACAGAAAAGTTTACGTCTTTTAAGATTTCTTTACCGTCAAAAGCGTTAGATAAGTGCTCTACTTTTAATATCTCCATACTTCCTCCTGTGTTTAATAGATTAATTAGCTTTAACTAAGTCTACAATATAATCTTTGAAATCCTTACCGTTAACTGTAACTGCTCCTGTTCCTCCGAAGATATCTACACTTATTTTGAAGAAGTTCACTACTATAGTGTCTCCGTCAATATATTTTTCTTCTAAATGTCCTGGAACGAAGATAAGTGTCTTATCTGCGTCAATTCCGTCTAGGTTAAGCTTTTTGATTGGCTCAACCATCATGTTAACAACGCCTAAGTCTTCTGTCATCCACATATTGTTGTTCCAGAATTTCTTTTCTTCTTTTGAAGCGTCGCTTAAAAGTTCATTATTTGATATAGCTGATAATACTTTTCTAACTGATTCTTCATTGAAACCTTCGCAGAATGTGTATTTCATTTCTTCTCTTTCTGCTACACTTCTAATGTAGTCTTCAGAAACCTTTTCTCTCTCTGAAATGCTTTGCCAAAAGAAAAGCATCATCTCAATTACTTCTGTGTTAATTTTTACTGACATATTAATCCTCCTTAATTTCGATGGAATCGTCATTAATAATTATTTTTCTTTGTCTATACAAAATGGCGATTGCCCTTTTAAATGATGACTTACTCATGTTAAAAACCTTCCTAATCTCGTCAGGATCGCTCTTATCTGCGTAATTCATCTTTCCTTTATTCTTTAGTAGTATTTCATAAACCTTTAGTGAATCACTCTTGTGCTCGTCATAAGCCGACTTTTCAAGCTTAGTACTTAGTATAAGCCTTCCGTCGTCGCGAACAGCTTGTACCCTAAACTTCATTCTCTCGCCTAGATCGTAGTCTTCAAAGACATCCTTCTTTTGAACCATGGCTTCATATTTGTCGTCAACTGCAACAAATAAGCCAAATTCTCTAGAAATATTATAAATAACACCATCTACAATATCGCCTTTGTGAATACCACTAGATCTCTCTAAAGTCTTTCTTATCTTCATAGTTGTCGCAAGTCTACCAGACTTATCTATATATAGCTTAACTAGAACCATAGAGTTAAGTTTTGGCTCTCTAATTGTCTCTGAAAATGGTAGCAAGACGTCCTTATCGAGGCCCATGTTTAAGAAATAGCCTATCCTTGTCTTGCTGACCACCTTTAGCTCTCTAATCTCGCCCACTTCTATAAATGGCATGCGAAAAGTAGATACAATCTCATTATCAACTGGATAGTTGAAAATTTTAACAGTATCTCCTACGTCGTAATTCCTTTCATTAGACTTAATATGATAAGTGTTTTTATCAAAGTCTTCAAGAGTATATTCATCAGCTTTGTGATTAATTACTTTTGCTTCAATTGTTTTTCCTAAATTGTTCATTTAATACCTCTACATAAAATTTCATGATAATTATATCATAAACAATAATTTTTTTCAATACAAGTCTAGTAAATATAAGAGTCTTAATCGATTGAATAAAATTATTGGCACATGAAAAACACCTCTAAAGCTAGAGGTGAATTACTTTATTTGTCTCTATAAGCAATCATGATGTCTTCAAGTATCTCTGGTGATGTTCTTGGTGTATATGAAAGACAGTTTGCTCCTGCATTTATAGTCTCAAGTATATGCTCATCACTGTGGCCGCCTGTAGCTATGATAGGAAACTTATCTCCGACAATCTTTCTTACATGTCTAATTAAGTTGGCTGTGTCTTTGCCACCAGCTATGTTAAGTATCCTTGCTCCAGCATTGATCTTGCCTTCAATATCATCGTTGTATGATGCAATGGAGGCTATGACAGGTATGTCAATATACTCAGACATCTCTTTAATTACTTCGTTCTTCATTGGAGCGTTAACCACTACACCAAAGGCTCCATATAATTCTGCTTGAAAAGCTATCTGTATACTTCTTTGTCCAGTAGTTAAGCCGCCACCAACGCCAACAAAGACAGGACCTGGTGATACATCAAGTATCGCCTTAGTTATAGATAGCTCTGGTGTGAATGGATATACAGCTATAACCCCATCTGCATTGGTATTTCTAATGATGGCAACGTCTGTTGAGAAAACTAAGGACTTTATTCTTTTACCCTTTATATTTATGCCTGAGCATCTATAAACGGCTTCAGGCACCTTTTGTACGTGTCTTCTAAGAGTAGTTTCAACGCTTGGCACATACTTTTTTTCTTCGTTATTCATTTTTTTCTACCTCTTTTTCTACTTCTTTTTTAAAATTAATACAGAAAAATGCCCCAACTATAATTGGCATATAAAAAGTAAATAGCCTCCATAAAATTACTACTATCCCAACTGATGAGATATTAGTATATAAAGGTTTAAAAATGCTTACAAAGGCTCCCTCTGCTCCAAGGGCAGCCCCAGGTAGTGGTACAAAACCAGATATAAGAGCTACTAAACAAGCAGCACAGACACTTAGAACCGCATTAGTAGTTACAGCTCCAAAAGCTGAGAAAACAACGTGAGGAACTGACCATAGCGATATGTTTTGTAGCGCTACAAAAAAAGCACACGGAAGCAATTTGTATAAGCCTTCGCACTTAAAAACTCTAAAAGAGTCATAAAAAGAATCTATTTGCTTTTCAAATTTTTTAATTTTCTCATCAGGATTCTTCTTGTTAAAAAACCTTACTACTTTTACCATGAATTTCTTGCTCTTATTTGGAAATATAATTACAGATGTAATTGCAAAAGTCACTATAAGGCTTAAAAATACACCTGCTAGCATCAATACTGAGCTAAATAATTTTTCTCCTAAATTCTTATATGAAAATATCATTGAGAATATCGCTAGTATTAGTGTAACCAAATTATTGATAATAATCAGTAGTATTATAACTGAAGATGATAATCCCGGAGCCAAGCCATAATCTTTCATCCTTAAAACTTGCATTGGCTGTCCACCAGTTGATGACGGCGTTATGGCATTAAAAAATGCTCCAGTCATAGTTACTTTAAATGCATCAATTGGTCTTAATCCAGCTCCAAGAACCTTTAACATAGAATTTAATGATAAAGATCCAAAGAACCAGAATAAAAACATTAAAAAGGCAGCTAGTAATAAGTAAGGCGCCTTTGCTTGGCGAACTGTTTGAAGTATTTTTTCAGGTCCGTCTATGAAATAAGCGCTTAGAATTACAGCAACTATGGATATTGCTATAACGACTAAGGAAAAAATCTTCGTCTTTTTATTTTTCATTATTTAAAAAATTCTGTAAATATCTTATACAAATTATAATGATCTTCAACGCTTCCAAACTCTCTAACTGAGTGCATAGCAAGTATTGGGTTACCTATGTCAACTGATTTTATATCTAATTGAGTTGAGCTTATTGGGCCAATAGTTGAGCCACCACGAACGTCTGATCTGTTTAAGAAAGCTTGTACCTTTGCTCCAGCCTTTTCTGCAAATTGCTTAAATACAGAAGCTGACTCTGCATCTGATGTGTAGCTTTGATTTGCAGCATACTTGATGCAAACGCCCTCGCCCATCTTAGGAATATTAGTTATATCACACTTTTCAGGATAGTTAGGGTGATAAGCGTGAGCAAGGTCAGATGATATCATGAATGATTTTGCCTTTGCTCTGTAAAATTCTTCGTCATCTAAGCCAAGTGCTAAAACTACTCTTCTCATAACATTCTTTAAGAATGGACTGTTAGCGCCTTGCTTAGTCATAGAACCAACTTCTTCGTTGTCTGAAACGTAGATTAGATTTATTGCTCTTGATGTTTCATTAGCCAATAAAGCCTTGTATGATAGATGAGCCATAGCTAAGTTGTCAAGCCTACCTATTTGCATAAACTCGTCATTTAAACCAAGTATCTTGCCGCCTTCTCTATCGTATAAGAACAAATCAAAATCAAGAATATCTTCTCTAGCTACTTTTAGTTCTTTTGCTAAAATATCTTCCAATTTAAGTTTTTCCATAGTATCATTAATCAGTTCAAGTATTGGAAGTGTATCCTTTTGAGCATTTATTTCAAAACCCTTATTTACTTCTCTGTGTTGATGAATACATAGACTTACTATGCTCATTAAGTCCTTGTCAATATTTACAAGGTGCATATGAGGATGAAGTGCGTCCTTTTCATTCTTTGTATATACTCTACCAGCTATTGATAAGGCTCTGTCAAACCATGTGTGCAAGATGGCACCACCATAAACCTCAGTATTTAACTTATGATAGCCGTTTTGATATATATCAGCTGCTGGCTTTATTCTAAAGCATGGGCTATCTGAGTGAGATGCGATTATCTTAAAAGCAAGATCTTCCTTAGTCCTTGGCAAGTCAAAAGCTAAGATAGCTGAGTCATTCTTCTTTACAAAGTACTTTCCGCCTAAGCTTAAGTCCCACTTGTCCTCTTCTTTAAGTTCTTTATAGTCATTCTTATTTAGTTCTTCTTCAATTGCCTTAACAGCAAAAAAGGCACATGGACTTGCGTCAATAAAATTAATTAAATCCATTGCTAAATCTTTTGAATTCATATCGATTCCTCCTTTTTATATAATTCAATTATAAACGATGCTTTATTTTATGTCAAGATAAAGAGTTTATACATCTCCACCGATATAATTATGGTGAAATTGTTACTATTTTGTAAGCTTTACCTAATTGACAAGTGCTTATGAGTAAATTATAATTTTAATTGAGGTGGTTATATGAAAAATATATTTAAAATTCTATTAGCATTGTCTATGGCGGCCCTACTTGTCTCATGCTCGCCTAAGACTAATGATGCAGATGGTCCAGCTGCTAACGAGACTGAGGAACCAAGTGACAAGGACGACGACACTATAATGTACACTAATCTTACAAAGGATGAGACTAAAGACGAATTAAAAAAAGCTCTTAGTGATAAGGGCCTTGACGATGGAGACGTAAATGCATTCATTAAAAATCTTGATGAGTACAACGAAAGTGCGGATGCAAATGAACTGGCTAGTGACTTCACTAAGTATAATGATGAAGTTGCTTATTATAATAGCATGGATAAATTTTCAGAAAATAATCCTGATTTCTTAGGCGTAAACTGCAGAATAACAACATTTACACTTATGAAGCATAGCTTAGACATTGCTAAAGAGCTTGAAGATAAATCTTCTGTTTTGGATTTTGATAAAAAAGCAATAAGCGACAAAAAATTATTTAATGAAGATGAATTAAAGAAATTTATTACTTACTATGCCCCAATAAACATTAATGATGAAAAAACAAAATATGAAGATTTAATCATTAAGGAGTTTAATGAAAGAGGTATTAAATTTAAAAATGATGATGTAAAAGTAGTTTCTGTATACCTAAACTCAAACGATGAGATTGACGGAAACATTTTATTCATTGGTCACACTGGACTCATGTATGAAGATCAAGGTAAAGTTTACTTCTTAGAAAAATTAAGCTTCCAAGAGCCATATCAATTACTTAAGTTTAATACAAAGAAAGACCTTTATGACTACTTGATGAAGAAGTACAATCAAGACATGGGTGAAAATACTCACGAAGCCATAATTACAGAAAACGACAAAGTTTTCACATACTAAAAAAGACGGATTGCTCCGCCATTAAAATAAAATAAGTATATACATGAAAAAGCTCTCAGCACATATGTACTGAGAGCTAATTTATTAATGAGAATAATATTCTACTACGTAAACGTCTTCGATTTCTATTGGAATTTCTTCTCTTTCTGGTAATCTTGCTAGAACAGCTTCGAATTTATCAATGTCTTTTTCAATGTAAGGATATGAGTTTCCAACAACTGTTTGGAAGTTTTCCTTGAACATTTCGTTTGATCTTGATTTTTCTTTTAAGCTAATCTTTTGTCCAACTTGTAATTGATAAGCTGGTTTATCTACTCTCTTGCCATCAACAAGGATGTGTCCGTGAACAACCATTTGTCTTGCTTGTCTGATTGATTGAGCAAATCCTGCTCTAAGAACAAATACATCTAATCTTGTTTCAAGTAATTTGATAAGAGCGTGACCTGTTTGGTCCTTAGATTTCTTAGCTTTTAAGAATGCCTTCTTTAATTGAACTTCTGGCACTCCGTAGTAAGCTCTTAATCTTTGCTTTTCTAGTAATTGAAGTCCGTAGTTAGATAATTTCTTATCTGAACGTGCAGCTCCTTTTTTCATACCTTTATTAGCTTTCGCTAATCCATAGACATTTAAGCCTAATCTTCTGACCGTTCTTACTCTTGGTCCGTTTAAACTTGACATTAAAACACCTCTAAAAATATATTTGCCGCGGTATATTTTTAACATTCACATTCTATCACATATAATAAGCCTTGTCAACTACTTTTTTTAATTTTTCTGTAAATATTCATATTTGATTGAAAAAGCTTTGATAATGATATATAATTATTTATATAAATATAAAGGATGAATAAAATGAAATTCGAAGACATAGAAAAGTATTACAAAAGAATAGATATAATCAGCGAAACAAACCTTATTAATTTTTATTCAACTCGCCTAGCAAGAACTAAAAGCTTTGATGAGAAGAATACCATAATCAGAGCTGTTGACATCATCAAAAGGCGCTACGATAACTTCTACGAGTATGTGTTTATAAGATATACACAGGATACTACAAACAAGTTCTTTAGTGATGAGTTTAAATATTTTGAAGCTAATGAGGATGAGTTTAATAAGGCCTGTATTAAATTTGCTCAGACTTTATTAGATGATGATGACTTAGATAGGCTTAAGAAAAGATGGGGCAAATACTTCTTTGATAAGCTAGAGATAATGCAAAACCTATACTCTAAAGATGTTATTGGCTTAAACATTAACGAGAACAAAATATTAAAAGAGATTATTGACTATAGAGATTCGAGAGCCATCTATTGCGATGGTGAGAAAATTACTAATAAAAACTTATCTAAATACATTTCACTGCCTGATAGAGAAAAAAGAAGAAAGCTAATTATTGCTATGAATAACAATAACGCAGAGTGTAAGGGATATTACGCTGAAAAGTATAGAGATCTTGTTGTTATTAGGCATAAAATTGCAAAGAGGCTTGGCTTTGATGGCTACCTTGATTTCTCTGATAAGGACAGGTGCAGAATTGATTACGACCACAATGACATAATTGGATTTAGAAATGCGATTAAGAAGTATCTTGCTTCTAACGCTCACACCATTTCGGATATACAAAAGGATAAGCTTGGCATAGATGCTTTATATACCTATGACTTAAGAGTCTACTTTAAAGACTACAATCCAATGCCATTAAAGGATCCTTACCTATTATTAAAGACTATAGCTAAAAATTTAGAGAGATACAATCCATACCTTTCAAAAATAATTAATAAGATCTTTGATGAGAATAGTCTAGACTTAGAACCGAGAGCTAATAAGGTCAATATGACCTATGCCTCATACCTTCATAACTATGATATCTCATACATCTTTACAAATTATAAAGGAAGCGACAAAGACTTTTCGAATTTTATCACTTGTCTAAGCTACACTTTGATTAACTACGTAAGCTCCTATAACGAGCTTATTGAGTATACAAACCCACAGGACGATATAGTTCGCGCATACTCAACCGCCTTTGCCTTCATTATCTTAAGCTTTGCAGATGAACTATTTATTAAGGATGCTAAAAAGTATGCTCTTGCATATAAGATAAAAGTTTTGTATGACATACTCTTCTACTGCTTGATAAATGAGTTTGAAGAAAGTCTCTACCTAGATATAAAGACTGATGTAGACGAAAGATATGAAATCTTTAGACAGCTTCACTCAGAGTATTTTCCTTTTTTAAAAATAGAGCAAGATGTTTTCGATGTCGGCATGTGGTGGCTTAACTACCACACCTTATTCAATACGCCGATGCTGTCAATTAACTACGCTTTAGGCGCTTTAAGTGGCCTTGATTATTATAATAATTTCACAAATGACAGAGAAAATGCATTAAAAAAGATGACTACGCTTATGGAGAACGCCAGCAAAGAAGATTTCTTAAAAAGTATAAAGCTTAGTGGACTTAAAAATCCATTCATCGAGGAAAATATTAAAGATATAGTAATTAAATATATAGACAATTTAGCTAGTGAATACAAAAAAATATAGAGGGCTCATGCTCTCTATATTTTTCTTTATATTAACTTAATGCTTTTATCTCTTCAATCGATTTTTTGAAACGTTCTACTAAGAACTCAATTATCTTTCTTGGATAAGCTAGATTAATTCTGACAGAATACTTATCGCCAAATGTTGTTCCGTCTGATAAGAATATCTTGTTCTTAATAAATATCTCATGCATTTTCTTTGAATCACAGTTTAAATCAGATAAATCTACCCAGATTAAATAAGTTCCTTCAGGCTTTTGGAATTTAATTCCATCTATCATAGAAAATTCTTCTGAAACATAGTTTATATTGCCTTCTAAGTACTTTATCATCTCTTTATACCAGTCTCTGCTGTCATTGTAGGCAGCTTTAAGAGCACATAAGCCAAATGGGTTTACTCCACCCATAAGCGATTTACTAGCTACATCATTAACCTTTGCTCTTAAATCATCATCAGGGATTATAGCATATGAAGTCGTTAAACCTGCTATGTTAAATGTTTTTGATGGAGCCATAAAGGAAACCACTTTTTCATAATTTTTGAACACTCTCATCATAGGTGTATAAAAATTGCCATTAAAGGTAAAATCTTGATGCATTTCGTCGCTTAATATATATAGATTGTGTTTGTAAGCAATTTCAGATATCTTTTCAAGCTCAGGCTTAGTCCATACTCTGCCAACTGGATTGTGTGGATTGCATAGGACTAGTGCTTTTGCTTCTTTAGCTTTTTCTTCTAAATCTTCAAAATCTATCTTGTATTTGCCATCTTCAAAACTTAGTTTATTTTCAAGAATCTCCATATTCTTTAAGTTAGAGAAGTTAAAGAATGGTGGATAAACCGGTGTCTGTATAATGATCTTCTCGCCATCTTCTATTATACTTCTAATAAGAAGATCCAGACCAGGAACAGTGCCTGGTGTGAATAGTATCCACTCTTTCTTAATATCAAGCTCATGCATATCCTTTTGCCAATTGATTATTGCTTCATAATCATCATCGCTTGGAATTGTGTAGCTGTAAAAATCTCTATCAGCTCTCTTTAGGCAGGCAGCTTTAACCTCTGGAGCAGTTTTAAAGTCCATATCAGCTATTGTAAATGGTATTACAGACTCGTCGTTACCAGATAAGCGCGAATATTCATACTTGGCGCTTGATAAAGATCTTCTATCAATTATTTCATCAAAATCAAACATAGTACCTCCAAAAGTAAATTATAAGTCTAAAATATTTCTCCATCTAAATCCATATACTTCACTTGCGTTCATTACAACCAAGAAAGAGTTAGGTGCGTTCTTTTGAATAAATCTCTTAAGAAGCAAGTAATCCCTTCTTGAACAAACAGTCATAATAACCGTACGCTCTTCACCAGTATAAGCTCCAACCGCTTTATAAAGGTTAGCTGAGTGATTAAGGTCCTTAACGATGTAATTTTTAACAAGTTCTGGATCTTCAGTGTTTATGATGATGTTTTTAGATGTGTTTAAACCATCTATAGTAAAATCTATAATTAGTCCATTCATTATTATTCCTAGTAAGGAATAAAGTCCTATCTCTAGACCAAATACAATGCCAACAAATAGCGTGATTACTAGGTCACATAGCAAAACGCCCTTACCTAGATCAAGTCCCGTGAATTTATTTATAATCTTTGATAATATATCTGTTCCGCCAATAGATGCATATTGATTAAGTATGATGGCCATACCTACTGCAGAAACTATAACTGCAATGATCATTTGTAAGAGCATGTCATCAACTATCGGACCATCTAGCGGAATTACTTTTTCTAAAATAAATATTATAAATGAAATACCAAGTGATGTAAGTACTGTCTTTATACCAAATTTATTACCTATAAATAAAAAACCTAGCGCGAACAAAACTATGTTTGTTGCAAATAAAACATAACTCATTGGCAAATTTAATAAGTATGACAAGACTATGGCTATGCCTGTTGCTCCACCTATAGTCATATTAGTTGGAGTTAAAAAGAAATAAACAGCTATGGCAACCATAAAGGCTCCCAAAACTATTAATAAATTAGACTTTAATTTTGCGTTCATTTTATACCTTCCTACAAAATAATTATGTATTAGGGGCACTTATTTGTGCCCCATTATATTGCTTACTATTGTTCTTCTTTAGTGTAGACTAAAACTGGCTTTCTAGCTGCCAATGTTTCGTCTGGTCTAGATACCATTGTTGTTAATGGTGCATTTAGTAAGTCTTCTGGATTTTCTTTAGCTACCTTAGCTATATCGTTAAGTGCAGCTGCATATGCATCCAATGTTTCTTTGCTTTCTGTTTCAGTTGGTTCAATCATTAATGCTTCATGAACAATTAATGGGAAGTATACTGTTGGTGGGTGGAATCCTCTGTCGATTAATCCCTTAGCAACATCAAGTGTTGTTACGCCAGCATCAGCATTCTTAAGTCCGCCTAAAACAAATTCGTGCATACAAATTGTATCATATGGCACATTGTAATTTTCTTTTAATAAGCTTAGTAGATAGTTTGCGTTTAATACAGCATTTGTTGATGCTTTTCTTAAACCATCTGATCCCATTGTTAAGATATATGTGTAAGCTCTTACTAGGATAGCGAAGTGTCCGTAGAAGTCTTTTACTTTACCAATACTTTCTGGTCTGTTATAGTCAAGGAAATATTTATCACCGTTCTTAGCTATAACTGGCTTAGGTAAGTATGGAATTAATTCCTTCTTACATCCTACTGGACCTGCGCCTGGTCCTCCTCCACCGTGTGGTGTAGAGAAAGTCTTGTGAGTGTTAAAGTGAACTACGTCAAAGCCCATGTCTCCAGGTCTTGAGTGTCCCATAACAGCGTTCATGTTAGCTCCGTCATAATATAGTAGACCGCCTTTTTTATGAACTATCTCAGCAATCTTTTCAATGTTTTTATCAAATAAGCCTAATGTGTTAGGGTTTGTAAGCATTAGACCAGCTACTTCTTCTGTCATAGCTGCTTCAAGTGCTTCAAGATCAACTAAACCGTTTTCATCTGATTTAATTTCTATAGGAGTAAATCCACCCATAGAGCAAGTTGCAGGGTTTGTTCCGTGAGCAGAGTCAGGGATAATCATCTTGTTTCTGTTCATATCGCCTCTTGCTTCATGGTAAGCTCTAATTAGTAGAACACCTGTTAACTCTCCGTGAGCACCAGCAGCTGGTTGTAGTGTTGCTCCGTCCATGCCTGAGATTTCAGCTAAATCATTAGCAAGGTCATACATTAATTTTAAAGCGCCTTGTGTGCATCCGTCTCCTTGGTATGGATGAAGATCTCTAAAACCTTCAAGTCCAGCCATTTCTTCGTTTATCTTAGGGTTATACTTCATTGTACATGATCCAAGTGGATACATGCCAGTATCAAGTCCGTAGTTTTTCATTGAAAGATTTGTATAGTGTCTTACTACGTCAACCTCAGATAATTCAGGTAAATCAAGTTCTTCTTTGTTTAAATACTCACTTGGAATTACGCTATCTAATTTTAAATCATCAACGTCAAGATCTGGTAAATTATATCCAGTTCTACCGGGTCTTGAAATTTCAAATATTATTTTATCATATCTATCTAACATTCAATACCCTCCAATACTTCAACTAATTTATCCATTTCTTCTTTTGTTCTCTTTTCAGTAACAGCAAGCATAAATGTGTTTTTGTATTCATCGCCATAGAACCAAGTTAGGTTAAATGCGTTCATGAAACCGTTAGCATTAAGTGCTTCGTTTATCTTATCTATGCTTATATCACTAGTGATAACAAATTCTTTGTAGAATGGTTTATCAAACAATAATTTATATTTGCCTGATTTGCAGATTTCTTTTTGTAGGTAATGAGCTTTCTTAGCGCATTGCTCAGAAACTTCTCTTAAGCCCTTCTTGCCCATAAGTGCCATGTAAATTGTTGCGCAAAGTACGTTCAATCCTTGGTTTGAGCAGATGTTTGAAGTAGCTTTATCTCTTCTTATATGTTGTTCTCTGGCTGTTAATGTTAGTACCCAAGATCTATTACCGTCTTTATCAACTGTTTGACCAGCGATTCTGCCTGGTAATTTTCTCATGAACTTATCAGTTGATGAGATAAATCCTAGGTATGGTCCACCATAAGATAGTGGTATACCAAACGGTTGAGCTTCGCCAACAACGATGTCTGCACCATAGTCACCAGGTCTTTGAAGTATACCTAATGAGTTTGTGTCAACGTCAGCGATGAAGTAAGTCTTCTTTAACTCATGTGTTAAGTCGCAAGCAGTCTTCATATCTTCGATAACACCGAAGAAGTTTGGATTTTGCATAATTACACATGCAGCGTCATCTGTAAGTTTATTCTTTAAATCATCTAAGTCAGTAGCACCGTCTTTAATATCAACTTCAACTACTTCGATGTTGTGGCTGTGTGTATATGTGTCTAAAACCATTCTAGCTGATGGGCTTAGTGCTTTTGATACTATAACTTGTTTCTTACGAGTTGTGTTGCAACACATAAGAGCTGATTCAACAACACCATTAGAATTATCATATAGTGAAGCATTTGTAATAGGAAGTCCTACTAAGTTAGACATCATTGTTTGGAACTCAAATATCATTTGAAGAGTTCCTTGAGATACTTCTGGTTGATAAGGTGTATATGAAGTATAGAATTCACTTCTTGAAGCGATAGCTCCAATTACTGATGGGATATAATGGTCATATGCGCCTGCTCCTAAGAAACAAACTTTCTTATTTGTTGAGCAGTTCATATCTGCAAGTTCGCCCATAATCTTTCTAACTTCTAGTTCTGATTTGTGTTTAGGTAAATTTAATTCACCTTTAAATCTAACACTTTCAGGAATGCAGTCAAATAAATCTTCTTCAGACTTTACACCTATCTTGTCAAGCATCTCTTTTATATTTTCGGGAGTTTGACTAAGATATGGATACATACTAGTCCTCCTTAGCGAATTCAGCGTATTTTTCGTCGTCCATTAAGTCGTCTAATTCTGATGGGTCACTCATTTCAATCTTGAATATCCAAGCATCGTAAGGTCCTTCGTTGATTAGAGCTGGTTCGTCATCAAGTTCTTCGTTAACTTCAACTATCTTTCCGCTTGCTGCTGTAAATACTTCTGAAGCTGCCTTTACTGATTCAACTGAAGCTGCTGCGTCGCCTTTTTCGAATTCGTCATCGATTTCAGGAAGTTCAACGTAAACTATGTCACCTAAGTTGTGTTGAGCATAGTCTGCTAAACCGATAGTAGCGATGTTTCCATCAACTTTAACCCATTCATGATCTTCTGTGTAAAGTAAACCTTTTTTAATTTCCATAATAATTTCCTCCTATATTTTTATAATATTATTTTACGTCTTTTAAGAATTTTCTGCTAATTTGTTTAGCTTTTTGAGCCTTTCCTCTGATAATTACATCAAATTCTCCGCCCATTTCCTTGTAAGATGCATCGATTAGTGCGTTACCAATCTTCTTGCCAAGTGTTGGAGAAAGATATCCTGTTGTTACATAGCCAATCTTCTTGCCATCTTTTTCAATTTCGTAGCCTTCTCTTGGTATAGGCTTATCGATCATTTCAAAACCAACAAGTGTTCTCTTCTTTTCTTCCTTAATCTTCTTAAGAGCTTCTTTACCAATAAAGTCAGCTTCTTGATCAAGTTTTACGAAGAAGTTTAATCCACCTTCTACTGGTGAAATATCTTGTGATATTTCATGGCCGTATAATGGTAGCATTGCTTCAAATCTAAGTGTATCTCTACATCCTAGTCCGCATGGTTCGATACCAAACTCTTCTCCAACCTTCATTACTTCTTTATAAAGATGTACTATGGATTCGTTGTCAGTATAAATTTCAAATCCGTCTTCGCCAGTGTAACCAGTTCTTGAGATTAAAACTTTTTTACCAGCTAATTCAAATCCATCAATAAAGTGGAAGAATTTGATTGTGTCTAAATCAACATCAGTTAATTTTTGTACAGCTTTTTGAGCAAGAGGTCCTTGAACAGCTATTTGAGATGTTTGATCAGAAACGTTTTCAACCTTAACATCAAAGTTTTTAGCTTGTTTTGTAATCCATTCAACGTCTTTTTCAACGTTTGCAGCGTTAATTACAAGGTAGAACTTATCTTGATTAAATCTGTAAACAAGTAAGTCATCTACTGCACCACCGTCTTCGTAACACATAATGTTGTATTGTACTTGACCATCTTCAATAACAGTTAGATCATTAGTAATTAGATGATTTACAAAATCAAATGCATCCTTACCTGTAACCCATACTTCACCCATGTGAGATACGTCAAATACACCAAGTTTTTGTCTTACTGCATTGTGTTCTTCGATTAATCCTGAGTATTGAACAGGTAGTAACCATCCAGCATAATTAACAATTTTGCCGCCTAGTTTAACATGTTCATCGTATAAAGCAGTTTTTTTGCCTTCCATTTTTCATCCTCCTTAATCTACAATTATAATATACAATATTTCTTATCTTTTTACAAGGAATATTTTGAAATATGCCTATGTGGCATAAATACAAAATATAAGGCCTCCTTAGTAAAACAATATTGCTATTTATCGTTTAAGTGGTAATGCCTATAAAAATACTTTACTATATTTCATAGACAAACCATCACTATTATTATACCATATAAATCGTTTTTTTACTAATAAAATAGCTATTATTTTTACTAATTTGTAAATAATTGTATTAAGTTAGTGATTGTGGTATAATTAGTATAATAAAGAGTAAAGGAGCACGCTATGCAGATAAAAAATTTAACAATCAGACTAAAAAAAGATGGAAGAACTATAATTGACAATTTAACATTTTCGATAAATGATGGTGATAGGCTTGCTCTTATTGGTGAAGAAGGCAATGGTAAGTCTACTCTGCTTAAGGCAATTACAAACGCGGAAGATTTTCTTAACTACGCAGAAATAAGTGGCGAGATTAGCCGTGATGAATCCATAGCCATGGTTCCACAGATAGCTACAAGTGATGTGCTTGATAAAAGCTTGAGTGATCTTATATACACTAATGATGTACTAGCTGTCGACATAAGTGATTTTTATAAAGCAATAAACGCTTTTAATGTTGAAGTGAGCAATTTGGAAAGAAAGCTTGAGACTTACTCTGGCGGAGAAAGAATGAAAATTTTAATTTCTCTTGCAATTGCAAAGAGCCCTTCTCTACTTGTTCTTGATGAGCCTACAAATGATATCGACTTTAAATCGATGGAAGTGCTTGAAAAAATTCTTAAAGACTTTAATGGCAAAATCATTTTTGCAAGTCACGATACTTACTTCATCCAAAATGTCGCTACTAAAATTATGCACTTTGAGCTAATACAAAACAAGACAAAATCTCGTATCACTGTGAGCGGCAATGATTACGATAGCTATATTAAGCTTAGAGAGGAGCAAATTCTTACTCAAACGCAAAGAGCTAAAAATGACAAGGCTCGTATTGAGGAGAAAGAAGAGCGCTGGAGACACGTTCATGACAGTGTTGAACATGATTTGCGGAAAGAAAAGAATGACAGATTAGGTAGATACCTTAAAAAGACCATGCACGAAGTAAAAGCTCACGAAAAACTTATTGAGTGGGAAAAAGAAAATATGACACAAATGCCAGACTTTGAAGAACAAATTTTTGTTAACTATAATAAGGAAAAGCTTATTGAGAATGGTAAATGTGTATTAAATTTGCATCTTGATGAATTAAAAGTAGCTGATAATAAACTTGCCGATAATATTGATTTAGAATCATATGGCAAGAATAAAATTGCTATAGTCGGAAAGAATGGCGCCGGCAAGACTACTCTACTAAGTATTATAAAGGATAATATTAGCAAAGATTTAAAAGTATCATACATGCCTCAAAATTATGAAGATGAATTAATCACTCATAATAACGCTATTGAATATTTAAAAGTGGACTATACTAAGGAAGAAGAAACTAAAATAAGAACTTATTTGGCATCTCTTAAGTTTACCAGAGATGAAGTGATTAATAAAATTTCTGAACTAAGTGGCGGGCAAAAGGCAAAGCTTTTCTTTGCAAAGATGCAGCTTATGGAGCCCGATGTTTTAGTTTTGGATGAACCGACGAGGAACATCTCACCTTTGTCATTGCCAGCTATAAGTGATGAGATGAAAAACTTTGGTGGAGCCATCTTTTTTGTATCGCATGATAGGTACTTTATTAATCACGTAGCTGATGAGATATATGAGCTAAGTGAGAATGGCTTAAGTAAAATAGATAGAATCAATGAATTTGCACAAAAATAAGACCTTGCATCTGCAAGGTCTTACTTCTATATATAGTAATAAAACTATCTCTTTGAGAATTGTGAACTCTTTCTAGCTTTCTTAAATCCGTATTTCTTTCTTTCTTTCATACGTGGATCTCTAGTTAAGAATCCAGCTTTCTTTAAGATTGATCTGTATTCAGGATCAACTTCAAGTAAAGCTCTTGATAAGCCATGTCTTATTGCTCCTGCTTGGCCTGTAAATCCGCCACCGTTAACTAAAACGTATACATCAAATTTACCAAGTGTATCAGTTAAGTTAAGAGGTTCACGAACAATGTTTTTTAACAATTCTTCTTTTAAATATTGATCAATATCTCTGTGGTTGATAGTAAATTTACCATCTCCAGGCACTAATCTTACTCTTGCTACTGAAGATTTTCTTCTGCCTGTTCCTTGAATAAGTTTTTCCATCTATTCGTCCTCCTTTCTAAAACTCATACTTTTCTGGCTTTTGTGCTTCGTGATTGTGTTCTGGGCCAGAATATACTTTTAATTTTCTAAACATTTGTCTTCCTAATCTGTTCTTTGGAAGCATACCTTTAACAGCTAATCTGATTGCCATCTCAGGATTGTTTTGCATCATATCTTGGTAACTGATTTCTCTAAGTCCTCCAGGATATCCTGTGTGGTAGTAGTGTTTCTTTTGTAATAATTTCTTTCCTGTTAATTTTACCTTATCAGCGTTTACGATGATAACGTAATCACCTGTATCTACGTGTGGTGTAAAAGTTGCTTTGTGTTTTCCTCTTAAGATCTTAGCAACTTCGCTTGCTAGTCTACCTAGGACTTTGCCTTCAGCGTCTATAACTAACCATTTTCTCTCAATATTTTGAGCGTTGGCCATAAATGAACTCATTTTTTTCCTCCTTTAAAAAACATTGTTTTTAAAAAAGTTTCCGGGTCTTTTCTAAAACACTAACAAACATTTTAATACAAAATACTCTAATTGTCAAGTATTTTCGTTAATTTTTTATAAATTTTTGCTTAATTCTTCAATTTTATCAACTATTGATGAAATATAGCTGATTGTGTTCTTTAGTGAATCAGTAGTAGTGATGTCAACGCCTGATAGTTTGGCCCACTCTACTGGGTTATATAGACCGCCTTGTTTAATTGCGTTTAACCAATTACTTACAGCTTCTTCATCGCCTTCAAGTATCTTTCTTGATACGTTTGTTGCAATTGATAAACCAGCTGAGTATGTGTATGAGTATAAACCTGAGTAGTAATGAGGTTGCCTCATCCAAGTCATTTCACAGCCATCTGTTAATTCGACTTCACCTTGCCAGAACTCTTCAAGTGTTTCCTTATATAGTCTGTTTAATGTATCTGCATCTAGGTTTTGTCCTTCATCAACTAAGTTATATGCTTTTCTTTGGAAATAAGCTTCTAAGAAATGCGTAACAAAGTTATGGTAATAAGTCTTGGCAATGATTGAGAAGTAAATCCATCTAAGCATTCTAGGGTCTTCAGTCTTCTTCATCAAGTAATTAGCAAGCATCATCTCATTCATTGTCGATGGTGATTCTGAATAGAACATAGATGGGTTACAATCAAAGAATGATTGATACTTTTGCGATAACATAAAGTTACCCGCATGACCAAGCTCGTGTATCATAGTAAATACGCTGTCCATCTTGCCAGTCCATATCATAAGTATATATGATGGAAAGCCAGCTGGTGTTGAGCAATATGCTCCAGTATATTTACCTTTGTTTTCAACGTAGTCAATATTTTTGCCTTCAAGAACTTTCTTAATTTGTTCTAGATATTCATCACCTAATACGTTTAAAGCACTATAGATATAGTCCTTAGCTCCATCAAGTGTTATTTCTGGATCAAATTCTGGATCTATATTTGCTTTTAAATCATAGTAATTAATCTTTTCAAGACCAAGTCCATCTTTTAATACTCTCGCAAACTTTCTCATTACTGGTGAAAGCTCTTTCATTATAGTATCTAAATGATTTTCATAGATCTCTCTAGGCACTTCTTGTTCAGCAAGCAGATAATCTGTTACACTATCGTAGCCTCTAAGCTTTGACATAATTTTATCTTTTTGCATATTCAAATTAAATGCCATCGCTGTGCTATTGACAGTCTTTGCTAAGTCTTTATAGAAATGATTAAATGACTCTCTTCTTAAGTCCTTATCTTCATCATACTCATACTTTTCTTCAAATAAAGCATATGAGTTATTATATTTCTTGCCATTGACCTCAAATGCTTCAAATGTCAAGTCTTGTAACTTAATTGTGTTATACAATTGTTCAGGCGCCATTCTCAATGGTGTAAAGGCTTGAATAACTTTTTCTTCAGCATCGCTTAAATAAGTTTTCTTCTTTAAAATAACGTTGTGGAAATAAACTTTTAAGCCATCTACCTTTTCTAGCTTTTCAAGCATTGGAATATCAAGTTTTGCTATCTCAAGCTCAACGAACAATGTGTTTTCATCTAGCTTGTTATACATAATTAGTAGCTCATTGAAAAATGCTAGTTCAGCAGAATTTGTTAAGTCGACGTCCTTGTTTAGATATGCATAATCTATAACTAAGGAAAATCTTTTAATTATCTCTTCATATTCTTTAAAAGCTTTGACTATAGTATCAAAGTCATTTAATTTTCCTTCATAGTTTTCTTTTAGCTTTAATGATGCTTCTAGCAAATCATTTGCTTCTTTTCTAGCTTCTTCTTTTGATTTAAATATGGCTGACGTATCCCAAGTTAAATTCTTATCAACTTCGCTTCTGTTTAATATTGTCATAATATACACCAATTATTTAAGTTCTGAAGTACAGTTAGGGCATCTTGTTGCGTTAATGTCTATTGTTGATTTACAATATGGGCATACTTTTGTTGTAGGTGCTGCTTCTGCTTCAGGCTTCTTAGTAAGTGCTCTAGCTTTGTTTATTGCTTTAATTATTAAGAATAATACAAAAGCTATAATTAAAAAGTCAATAATTCTGTTTAAGAATACTCCATAGTTTAGTGTAGCTGCACCAGCTTCTTGTGCTTCGGCAAGTGTAGCGTATTTGCCGCCATCAAGTGTAACAAAATAATTGCTAATGTCAGCTCCGCCAAGTAATAGTCCAACAAGTGGCATGATTATGTCATCTACAAGTGAGCTAACTATCTTTGAGAAAGCTCCACCTATGATGACACCTATTGCTAGGTCCATTACACTGCCCTTTGAAATAAATTCCTTAAATTCCTTTAACATTTTCTTTACCTCCTATTTTAAAAAAATTTAACTAAGCCATATCCACATCTAATTTTATGTGTTCTATGTGGTTTTTGTCAAGTAATTCTAGTGCATAATCGTCTATCCTATATGCATTTGAATAATATATTTTACTGATACCTGCTTGTATCAAAGCTTTTGTACAATTTAAGCACGGAAAGTGCGTTACGTAGCACACACAGCCATCGACTTTTATGCCTTCTTTTGCGCAATATAGTAGCGCGTTCATCTCGGCATGTATAGTCGCTATACAGTGACCGTCCCTCATTGTGTGGCCTATCTCCGAGCAGTGTGGGTTGCCTTTGATGCTGCCGTTATAACCGCTTGAGACTATCCTGTTGTCCTTATTAACGAGTAAACAGCCTACGTAAGCCCTATCACAGGTAGATCTTTTCGCTATCATGTGAGCAATTGACATGAAATATTCTTGCCACGAGCTTCTTGTATCAGCCATTAAATCACTTCCTCTTCATCAAATATTTTACCTTCGTAAATTTCTCCAGTTGTTGCATCGATGCTTATGATGTCTCCAGTTTTTATACTATTCATCGCTTCCCCCACACCAACAACTGTTGCTAGATGGTAATTAATGCCAACTATAGCGCCTTGACTAGTTAGACCGCCTTCAACTGTTATTATGCCCGATGACTTTTGTATATATGGAAGCATATCTTTATATACCCCAATAGTTACTATAATATCGCCATCCGAAAAAGTTTCTTCTAATTCCTTAGCATTTTTAGCAACACAGGCTCTTGCACTTATCTTATGTTTGCCTATGCCCATGCCTTTACATAAAAGTTTGCCAACTGTCTTTACCATCATAATGTTTGTTGAACCAGCCTTTCCAAGCGGCATGCCCGCTGTTAAAATGACTAGTTCTCCCTCCTTTACAAATTTTATATTCTTTAATATATTTATAGATTCGTAGAATAAATCATCTATGCTTGATGCAAGAGTCGCTCTGATTGGGTATACGCCCCACTCAATTGATAATTGCCTTCTAACTTTTTCATCTGTAGTAGCTGCGATGATTGGTGATTTTGGTTTAAATTTTGAAATGTTTCTTGCTGTAAGCCCTGATGATGTTGCGGCTATAATAACTTTTGCGTTTAAATCATAAGCTGCTTCTCTAGTCGCTTTAGCGATGGAGTTTGTGATATTAATCTCGTGTTCATCGTTTGTGCTATCAACTAAAATTTTATAATCAAGACTGTCTTCAATCTTTAAAGCAATTTTTCTCATCATCTCACATGCCTTAACTGGGTAAGCACCAGCCGCTGTCTCGCCTGAGAGCATTGTCGCGCTCGAACCATCTAAGATAGCGTTGGCAACGTCAGTTACCTCAGCTCTTGTTGGTCTTGGGTTTCTAATCATCGAGTCAAGCATTTGAGTCGCTGTGATAACGAATTTGCCTTTAAGATTGCACTTTCTAATTATATCCTTTTGCACTAAAGGTATGTCCTCTTCATCTAGTTCAACACCCATATCCCCTCTAGCAACCATAATTCCGTCAGATACTTCGATGATTTCATCAATGTTTTGAACGCCTTCTAAATTTTCTATCTTAGAAATGATTTTGATATCGTCTCCACCATTACTCTCAAGAACTTTTCTTATTTCTAAAACATCTTTTGCATTTCTAATAAATGAAGCCGCGATGAAGTCTACATCATTTTCAATGCCAAAGATTAAGTCTTCAATATCTTTTTCAGTAAGCGTTGGTAAATTAACTTTAACCGATGGCAGATTAACGCCTTTTCTATCGCTTAGCTCGCCGCTATTAATAGCCTTCATATAAACGTTCTTCTCATCAACTGATATTACAGTGAACTCTACAAGACCATCGTCAATAAGCACTCTATCATCTGCCTTTAAATCCTTAGCAATGTCTTTATATGTGACAGAGACTCTTGTCTCGTCGCCTTCTACATCTTCACTTGTGAGAGTAAAGTCTTGTCCTTGCTCTATCCTAATCATGCCGTCTTTGAAGGTCTTTATCCTTATCTCAGGTCCCTTTGTGTCAAGCATTATTGCTATAGGCTCATCAAGATCATCCCTAAGCTTCTTTATAGTGTCTATCCTGTTTTTATGCTCTGGATGAGTGCCGTGTGAAAAGTTTAGTCTAGCAACATTCATTCCTTCATTTACAAGCGCCTTTAGCACTTTGTATGAGTCTGAACTCGGTCCAATTGTACAAACTATCTTAGTCTTTTTCATCTTAATTCTCCTATATCGATAATATATCCACCATCTTAAGCTGATCTTTGTCAAAAGCTTTCTTCGTTTCAAGTGCTTCGTCTATATTTACTTCTATAATCTCGCCGCTCCTATATCCTAAAGCTAAGCCCGCTTTGCCACTTAATAATAAATTTACTGCTTCGTATCCAAAATCACTTGCTAGTATCCTGTCTTGAACAGTTGGCACGCCGCCTCTTTGAACGTAGCCAAGAACAGTAACACGAGTCTCTATAGCGCCTTTTTCTTCGATAATTCTTGCTAATTCATAAGCATCAAGCGCTCCTTCAGCCGCAACGATTATATGGTGCTTTTTGCCCCTCTTTCTACCGTTTTGTATCTTTTTAATAATAGCATCTATATCCAATTCTACTTCTGGTATAACGATTGACTCAGCTCCGCCGGCTATACCAGAGTAAAGTGCAATGTCACCGCAATTCCTTCCCATGACTTGAAGGACTATGGCTCTACCATGTGACTCAGATGTATCTCTAAGCTTACTTATAGCAGAAACAGCTGTCTCAACCGCTGTCAAAAAGCCGATAGTGTAGTCAGTGTAACCAAGGTCGTTATCTATAGTGCATGGCACGCCTATAACTTTAATGCCTCTTCTAGCTAGCTCCCTCGCTCCTCTTAAAGTTCCGTCGCCGCCAAGAGCCACTATAGCATCTATTTTAAACTTCTTTATCACTTCAAGCGCTTGATTAATGCCTTCTTCAGTCATAAATTCATCGCTTCTAGCAGTTCTAAGTATAGTCCCGCCTCTGTGAATAATGTCAGCAACGCTTGACAAAGTCATCGTTTCGATGTCTCCCTTAATCAGTCCGTTGTAGCCTTCCTTTATCGCTAAAATCTTCAAATCGTTATATATAGCAGTTCTTACAACAGACCTGATAACGGCGTTCATCCCCGGCGCGTCGCCACCACTTGTTAATATAGCAATAGTCTTCATAGCTCCTCCTATTTAATAACTATATCGTCTTCATCTAAATAAACTTTCAAATCTTCATATAGCTTTTCATTGTCTATGTCAATGGCTGTGCTATCATTCGATTCAATACTTGAGTTTGTCTCTTCAAAGTAGACAACTACAGGGTTATCTCCCTTGTATTTCTTTAATATATCTAAAATTTTTCTTTTATCATCTTCGCCTAAGCCATTTTTTATCCTTATATATAGAGTTTCCTTACGCTTTTCAAGCCTCTTAACTCTATCTGCAATGATGTTGATCTCATCATTGGCACTTATTTGTAGTCTTCCTTTAACTACAATATTTTCCCCTTCTTTAATAAGATTTCTATAGTTTTCGTAAACTCTCGGGAAAATCACAACTCTTATGCTATCATAAAGGTCTTCAAGCTCAATGAAGGCCATCATTTGATTGTTTTTAGTAACCTTCTTTGTTACGGCTGAGATCATGCCCGCATATGAAATAAACATATTGTCCCTAAGATCTGCATCTGTCTCGTCTAGAACTTTTTCTTTCATCTCAATTGAGCTAAAGTCGCTACTTTGTCTAAGTTCTTCAGTGAACTCTTCAAGTGGATGACCTGAGAAATATATGCCCGTCATCTCTTTTTCGCCTTCAAGCAGCATAAACTTGGATAGCTCTGTCGCTTCCGGTATCTTGTACTGGACGTTCGAAGAACTTTCTTCGCCAAGACCAAATAGTCCCGTCTGTCCTTGAGCGTTGTTCTTCGCGTCCTTTTGTATGCTCTTTAGCATGTAGTCATATGAACCAAGCATTTGGCTTCTATTAAGGCCTAGTGAATCGAGTGCTCCCGCCATAATCAAGGACTCAACCGACTTTTTGTTCATAGCAGTCGAATCAACTCTATGTGTCTTTGTTAAAAAGTCTTCGAAGGAAGTAAAGCCATCGATCTCGCCTCTTGCCTTAAGTATTGAGTCAATTACGTTAGTTCCAACGTTTTTAATAGCTGAAAGACCAAACCTGATTCCATCTCCTTCAGTCGTAAACTTCCTAAATGATTTATTTATATCTGGTCTTAAAACTTCTATGCCGAGTCTCTTACACTCTTCAAGATACTTAATTACATCAGTAGTATTGCCCATGACCGAGCTAAGTAGGCTCGCCATATACTCTTTTGGATAGTAATATTTAAGATAAGCAGTTCTATAAGCAACGACTGAGTAAGCCGCCGAGTGAGATTTGTTGAAGGCATAATTCGCAAAGTCAAGCATATAGTCAAAAATCTCGTTTGCGACCTCTTCTTTAATACCGTTTCTCACAGCGCCCTTGATAATCACTTCATCGCCATCGTCCTTGCCGTAGATAAAGTTCTTTCTCTCTTGCTCCAAGACTTTCATCTTCTTCTTACTCATGGCTCTTCTAACTATATCAGCGCCGCCAAGTGAGTAGCCAGCAAGATTTCTAAATATCCTCATTACCTGCTCTTGATATACGATGCAGCCGTATGTCTCTTTAAGTATTGGCTCAAGATGCGGATCAAGGTATGTTATCTTCGATGGGTCGTGCCTTGCCTCAACAAACTTTGGTATCGATTGCATTGGTCCCGGCCTGAATAATGAGTTAGCGGCTATAAGGTCTTCGAACTTTTGTGCTCTTAAATCTTTTAAGAACCTTCTCATGCCAACCGACTCGAATTGAAATATGCCTATAGTTTCAGCCTCTGTAAATAGGCCTATAACGTTTTTGTCGTCGCATTCCATATGGTCAAAATCGACTTTTCTTCCATAGTTTTGCTCAATCATATCAAGAGCGTCTTGAATCACAGTTAAGTTCCTTAGTCCAAGGAAGTCCATCTTTAAAAAGCCTAGCTCTTCAAGCTCCGTCATTGTGAATTGCGTTGATATCGATTCTTTATTTTTAACCAATGGCAAGTGATTTGTAATAGTCTCTTCCGTAATCAATATGCCGGCCGCATGTGTGCCTATATTTCTAGGTAGGCCCTCTAATTGCCTTGATATATCTATAATCTTCTTTGCTTCTTCATCCTCATCGTAAGCTTTTTTAAATTCTGGATTTCTCTCTAATGCTTTGTCGATGGTGATGTCTAGGTCCCTTGGAACCATCTTAGCAAGTGCATCCGCCTTATTAAGTGGCACATCTAAAGCTCTGGCAACGTCACGAATAACAGCTCTTGCCGCTAGTGTACCGAAAGTAATTATCTGGCTAACTTTATCTTCGCCATATTTCCTAATAACATAGTCAATAACTTCAGATCTTCTTTCGTAACCAAAGTCAACGTCTATATCGGGCATGGAAACCCTTTCAGGATTTAAAAATCTTTCAAAAAGTAAATCGTATTTTAATGGATCAACGTCAACTATGCCTAAAGCGTAGGAAACAACACTTCCTGCCGCCGAGCCCCTTCCTGGTCCAACTGGTATACCATTTTCTTTAGCATACATAATAAAGTCCCTAACAACCAAAAAGTAGTCAACATAGCCCATGGAGTCAATAATCTTAAATTCAGTCTCCATCCTATTTTTAATATCTTCACTTACTTCACCATATCTCTTTACTAAGCCCTCTTCACAAAGTTTGTGTAAGTACTCAGCGTGAGTCATGTCCTCTTCTATCTCAAAGTTTGGTAAGTGTTTTTGATGAAATTCAATTTCTATATTGCATCTATCTTTAATAATTTCAGTATTCTTTATGGCCTCAGGCGCATATGCAAATAGCTTCGCCATCTCCTCAGGACTCTTCACGTAAAACTCTTCGCTTGGGAAACGCATTCTGTTCTCATCATCTATTTTAGAAAGAGTTTGTATACATAAAAGCACATCATGAACCTTAGCGTCCTCTTTGCGTAAATAATGGCAGTCGTTTGTAGCGACTAGGCCAATATCAAGCTCCTTAGAAAGCTCCATTAGATAATTGTTCACATAAGCTTGCTCCTTGATGCCATGGTCTTGAAGCTCTAAGAAGAAATTATTCTCTCCAAATATATCCTTATACCTAAGAGCTGCCTTCTTCGCTCCATCAAGATTTTGATCGAGTATCATCTTTTGCACTTCGCCGCCTAAGCAGGCTGACAAGGCTATGAGTCCTTCGCTGTGCTCATAAAGGTATTTAAAATCAGTTCTTGGCTTGTAATAGTAACCGTTGATAGAGGCGTCAGAAACTATCTTTATAAGGTTTTTGTATCCTTTTTCATTCTCACATAAAAGTATCAAGTGATAGTAAGGCGTTTCCTTGTCTTTAACAAGTTTGTCCTCGCAAACATAGACCTCACAGCCAATGATTGGCTTGATGCCCTTTGCCTTCGCTTCCTTATAAAATTTGATTACGCCATACATATTGCCATGGTCAGTGATGGCACATGCGTCCATACCAAGCTCTTTAACTCTGTCAATTAGCTCACTTATCTTGTTTGAACCATCAAGCAAAGAGTACTCAGTATGTAAATGTAGATGCGTAAAACTCATAAAATCACCTCTAATATTTATTATACCATATATTAAGTGATTTTAATATTCTAATTTTTCTTGTAATTTTTCATTCTTTTATGTATAATATTCTTAAATGGGGTATATACATCACAGGAGGGATAATATGACAAATAATTATGAAGACAATGACTTCAGAGAACAAGAAGTCTTAAGCGAAGATGAAATAAAAGAAAGACAAGAAAAGAAAAGAGCTAAGGGTCAATACTATAACTATAATAAGAATGATTATTATAACAGCTCAAATAACAATAAGTATAGCAATGGCAATAGTAATGCTACTAACAAAGGAATGACATCTTTAGTACTAGGAATTATATCACTATTTTGTATATTCTTAGGACAAGCTTCATTCATAGGAAGCATACTTGCTATAGTTGGCTTGATTATGGGTGTCGACGCAAGAAACAACGGTGACAGAACTTATGCCAAAACAGGCATAATACTTAACACTATAGGTCTTGCTGCTACATTATTAGTAACTATCGCTTGTATAGCATGTCTATCTTGTATAGGCTGCTCTGTTTTTAACTACGCTGGCCGCTTTTAGGTGAATATATGAAACCATTTTACACAATATTCGGAATAAGACTAGCTAGCTACGGATCACTAATAGCGCTTGGCATAATTGTAGCGAGCCTTGTCTATTGGTACAGAAAAAAAGCTTACCCAGGCGATAAAGAAACTATATTTTACTCCATTGTTTATGGTATGATAGGCGGCTTCATCGGAGCCAAATTACTCTACCTAATTACAGATTTTAATTTTGTTGTAGATAGCTTTAAGAACTCCACTGATACACTTACAACTCTTAAGAATATATTGGCAGGCGGCTATGTATTCTACGGAGGTATCATAGGAGCGCTTATAGCGATATACTTCTACGCAAAAAGATACAATATGAGCTACCTAGATATAGTTGACTCACTAGCGCCAGAAGTGCCACTTGCACATGCCTTTGGTAGAATCGGCTGCTTTATGGCAGGTTGCTGCTATGGCATGCCATGCGACAGCAAACTTTCTGTAATCTTCCCAAAGGAGAGCGTTGGACTTAGTGGAGTAAAACTCTTCCCTGTTCAGCTATTGAGTGCACTAGGCAATATAATCATATTTATCATTCTATTCATCTACTCAAAGAAGGATAGAGAAAAAGGAAAAGTAACAGGTCTGTATATAATTTTATACGGCATAGCAAGATTTTTAGTTGAATTTTTAAGATACGATGACGTAAGAGGACACTTCTTATTTTTCTCAACATCACAATGGATATCGATACTACTTGTTCCATTCGGCATACTACTATATAAAAAGGGTGAATACTTATGCAAGAAAAAACAGAAATAAAAGAGATAATGCTCTTTCAAAACATTGATTACAAAGGTCTTGAAGAGCATCTAAATAAATTAAGAAAAGAAGGATACAAAATCAAAGATATTAAAAAAGCATCGATTAGCTTGGAAAAAGCTGTCGATGCTAATAATTTTGAGTATTTTTGTGAGAGCTATCCATTTACAAAGTCTAGAAAAAACAAATTCGGTGCCTTCTCCACTCACCTTTATGATATGGAGAGCGAAGGCTTTGAGTTTGTCTGCGGCTTTAAGGACATAAACATCTTTGAAAATCACAGAGCTAGCAAAAAAGCGATTCGCGATGCAGATGAAAAAAGCTGGAAAAACATCTCAAACATAAGATTTTTTTCTATCTCAGTTTTTATATCATTCTTCATGATATTTTTAGCGAGCAGCGTGTTTTTGTTTTGGCCAAACATTGACAAGTTTATAAATTTAAAACAGTTCATGTTTATGGTCTTCATACCACTGATATTCTTGACGCTCTCAATTATGTACTTAAGAAGAATTATTTTCTTCTACTCAAAAGCTTTGCGTAAAAAATTTGCGAGCGAGAAGGCTTTTAAGTTCGGTAGAGTTTTGATGATAGTTTTAATCGCCCTACTAATACTTATGGCACTTTCATATGTAGCTTTAGATATATATAATTTTTCAGTTGGCAATATTACACTGATCAAGTTATTCTCCTCATACTTCTTCCTAATCGGATCAGTACTAACATTTTTAATATATAAGCTATTAATCGAAAAGGTTTTTGATAAGTTCTTCCCAAGATTTCTATTTATAGCGATATCCTTGTTCATGGTAACGAACTTGCAAACAAAACTACTTGACATGCCTATAAACAATGCTATTAATCAAGAGATCTTCCAAGTCGATAGCAATATAAGTAATAACAAGTACTACAACAATAACAAATACAGAAGCAGAAACTTTTTCATCGATGAATACACTAAGAACTATAGCTTTACTACTGATAAACATAAGGTCGGCGAGCTGTTAATCATGACTAGTGAGCACTATCATGGCAAGAAGACTCATATACTTGATTATATTTACAAGGTTATTAAAGACAGAAACATCTTTAACAATCAAGGCGATATTGAATACTTAAGCTTTGATAATAAATTTGATGATGACTTTGTAGAAGCCTACATCGCGAGCAAACATCACATATCCTCACTTGTATTTAGATTCAAAGATGACATCTACATTGTCGATGGTAACTTCAGAAAGACTAATGAAGAGGTAATTAACGAAGCTATTGAGGAAATTATAAAAGATAGACAAGATAAATAAGCTGAATAATATTAAAGGCAGAGCGTCAATGCTCTGCCTTTCTATTTTGCACAAAACTAATGCCTCACTGGAATGTAGTGAGGCATTTGTCTATATTGATTTAATTACATTTCGAAACTTACTTTTCTTGCTCTTAAAGCTTCAACCATAGCTGTTAAAGCAAAGTATACTGTGAATATTTCAATTGCATTCTTTGTAGCTCTTGCTGGTAGTAGTGCTAGAACGCCCTTGCCCATGTAAGGATATAAAAGAGCTGTGTTCAAGAAGATATTTAAAAATATTGCTCTAAATAAAGTTGTTGAAATAATTACTTTGTTTTGAAGCTTTCTATCGTTTTGCATAGCTGCAAAGCCTTCGCCCTTTGATAACTTCCACAAGATAAAGCCTGGGAACCATGCTAGTAAGCCTTCTGAGATAGTAAAGAAAGCGTTGAAACCAAAAGAGCTTGGTGCTAAAGCGTAGTTAAGAACGTCTGTAACAATCCCCATCATAAAGCCGTAATAAGGTCCAAGGACCATACCTCCGAACATTAGCGGATAGCCACCAAACGATAGTGATAAACCTGGAGCTAATTTTAATTTCAAGAATCTTGACATTAAAAGAGCTAAGGTAACGAACAATGCACTTAATACTAATTTTTTAGTATTAGTCCTTCCTTTTTGCATAAAAAAATCCTCCTAAAATAAAATTCCAGAGGCTGTTCTAAATAATATAATATTTATACAGCGGAAGCGAAGAAACACCGCGGCTTAATGCCATTCGTTTAAAAGCTACATCCCATCTTTTAACACTAGCGCATTTCCTCTACTCTGTATTTCATATTATATCATTAATCTTTATAATTTACAAGTCTTTTATAGATATTTTTTATACTTATAAGAATATCTCCTTAGTCCCTTCTTCATCTTGATATAGACCAATGCGTTCTAAATCAATATCAAGCTCATCCATAACTATGTCTGTGTAGTTATTAAGTATATCAAAAACAAGTGCTGGCTTTAAAGAGCCCTGCTCGCTCATCTTGATGTAAGCGTATATGGCCTCATCCTTAAGCTCAAGTCTATTGAGATAATCTTTGGCATTTTCTTTAACAAAAATCCTTCTTTTACCCTTTTTTCTCTTTCTTTCAATCTCAACTATGTCCATGTCGTTGATCTTGTTAAGTTCTTTTGCCAGGTCTATATCTTTATTCTTATCGTAAAAAGTATTTAATAGCTTAAAAGCATATACAACTGATTTCACCTTATTGGATATGGACTCGTCGTCATCGTATTTTGCTTCTACAATCTTGATTCCCTGAGGAAGTCTCTCGTTCATCTTAATCAAAAAATCTTTTAAATCAATCTTTGAGTTAAGATATATCTCCATGTACTCACTATTCGATTCAATGCCCAAAGGTAGCGGATAAGCTATGGACATCCTTGGATGCGGGTTGAAGCCTTCTGAGAATTTCACGTCAACCTTATTTTGAAAGAGTGTTCTTTGGAATAGGTCTACTAGGTCCAAGTGCGAGATGAATTTCAAGTAGCCTAGTTTTGTAAATTTACACAAAATTTTCATGCTTACCCCTCATTTCACAGTTCTCTATGCCACAAGCGTTGCATGAGATTCTACAGTCCTTAGTAGTTTCAGCCTTCATTGACTTTTCATACTCTCTAATCAAAAATTCTTTACTTACGCCCACATCGATTATATCCCATGGCAAGACTTCATCATAAGATCTTTCACGTCTTGCATAAAAATCTGGATCAAGGTCAAATTCTTTAAACGCGTTCAAATAATTTTCATAAATGAATTCATTATCAAGTTTCTCAGCCTTTGCCTCTTCTTTATAAGCGTGGATAAGCGCGTCAGCTAATTTTCTATCGCCTCTTGCTAAAACTGCTTCAATATAGCTAAGCTCTGGATCGTGGTAGTTGTACTCGACCTTTTTATCCTTAATAGCTGAGCGAAGTATGCCTATCTTTTCATAAAATTCATCAATGCTATCTTGCTTAAACCATTGGAATGGTGTAAACGGCTTAGGAACAAAGCATGATGTACTAACAACTAATCTAAAATCTCCTTTAATATCTTCCCTATCTCTCTTGAAGAACAGGTCACGAACCAAATAAGCAAGCTCTTGAATACCTTTAACGTCCTCTTCTGTCTCTGTAGGAAGGCCTATCATAAAATATAATTTAATCTTTGACCAGCCCTCACCAAAAACATAATTCATTACGTCAATTAAATTTTCTTCTGTAACGTTTTTATTTATAACGTCTCTAAGCCTTTGGCTGCCTGCTTCAGGAGCGAATGTGAGTGAAGACTTTCTTACGTCAGAAAGGTCCTTTAAAACGTCTATACTTGGTGAATCAAGTCTTAGTGATGGCAGCGAGACGCTTACATTGTTCTTAACAAAATACTCTTTCATCTCACCAGCCACTTCTCTAAGGTTTGTGTAGTCACAAGTACTTAGTGAAAATAAACTAACATCGTCGTAGCCAGTATTATCTATCATAGTCTTGGCAATATTTTTAATATTCTCATCAGACTTTTCTCTTATAGGTCTATATAGCATACCCGCTTGACAGAATCTGCAGCCCTTTGTGCAGCCTCTAAATATCTCAACTACAGCTCTTTTATGAACCACGTCGATGTATGGAACTATCATCCTATCGATTTGGAACATCTTATCAACACTTGAAATGTAATTTCTCTTTACTCTGTCTTTGCAGTTCGGATTTAGTTTTTCATAATTTTTTACAGTGCCGTCTTCATTGTAATGAGGCTTGTAGAATTTTGGCACGTAAAAGCCATCTTCCTTGGCAAGTGCTTCAAGGAACTCATCTTTCGTTTGATTTTTTTCTTTTTTAATCTTTAAAAGCTCCAAAAACCTTAGCATCATCTCTTCGCCTTCGCCTATTTGGAAGACGTCAATGATTTCAGCTATCGGCTCGGGGTTTACTGCACAGGGACCTCCTGCTACTATGATTGGGTCACTTTCTTTTCTGTCTGCACTTTTATATTCAATATTAGCTAAATCAAGCATCCTAAGTATATTAGGAAAGCTTAATTCATATTGCAAAGTAAAGCCTATTGCGTCGAAGTTCTTAAGCTCTTCTTTATTTTCAAGTGAAAATAATTCTAAACCCTCTTCCCTCATCTTTTTTTCCATATCATAATTAGGCAAAAAAGCTCTCTCGCATAAGTAGTCATCGTTTTGGTTGATCAAAAAGTAAAGTATATGAAGTCCCAAGTAGCTCATTGCTAGCTCATATGTGTCAGGAAAGCAAAAAGCAAACTTTACTTTTGTTTTATCAAAATCTTTGACTATAGAATTTTTCTCCATGCCAATATATCTTGCAGGTTTCTCTACAAGTTTTAGTATCTTTTCTAATTTCTTTCTATTTATCAATATATTCTCCTTACTTTAATACCTTTGTTACAAGCGGTAAATCGTTCGAAATATTTTCTTTGTTCATGCCAAGGTAATCGGCTATGGCTTCTCTAACCATAGGTCCAGCGTTTATACCAGTTCCCCCTTGGAATATTAGCGCGCTCACAGCTATTTCAGGCTTTTCATATGGTGCAAATGCGACAAACCATGCAAATGGATCATATGTTCTTCCTGTATATGGATTAATACCATTTTTTTCTGCTGTACCAGTTTTACATCCAATATTTATAGGGAAATCTTTAAAAACAGCTTTCGCAGAGCCAAGTTTACTTACCTTATGCATACCATTTTTAATAACATCTAATTCATCTTTGCTCTTAAGACCAATGTCTTCGCCTTGTCTTTCAAATTTATAAATTTCTTCTAAACCGTCATATGATTTTATCGAATCGATTAGGGTTAATTTGTTTCTAAAACCTCCATTGGCAATAGTGGCAACATAGTTTGACATCTGTATTGGCGTATATGCTGAGTCACCTTGACCGATAGTTACATATAGCGTGTCGGCAAGATTCCACGTAGCTTGATTTAGATAAGTGTACTTGATTATATCAGCTAAGCCCTCACGCTTACCTGGAAGCTTCTTTTCTGTGTCAAGACCAAGTTTGTCAAGCCCATCGATAACTTGATTTCTAGTCATATTAGGTCCTTCTTCAAGCCATGATAATATTTCGTTTATAGCCTTGTCCTTAAATACTTCATCATATCTTACATCATCTTTTACATAATTATGAAGATTGTCATTTAAATAGTTTCTTAAGTAGAATCTCATGTTTTGAAGTTTCTTTTCTGGGTTTGGAACTCCGCCTGAGAATTCATTTGGCACATTTATCTCTATACCAGTCTTGTCGTTAAGACCAAATCTCTTAGCCATATCAACTATGTCGTCAATAGATAGCTTTACTTCAAGTTTCTTACCTAGTCTTTGGTTTTCGCCCATTGCCAAAGAATAGAAGAAGTAGTTACAAGATACCTTTAAGGCGTCGCTTAAATTAACTGAGCCATGAGTCCTATGATAGTCTGTCCACAAAAGACATCTAAACTTCTTAGCGCCAAGCTCTGCGTATCCCATATCAGTTATCCTTGTCTCAGGGCTTAAACCTTTTTCAAGAGCCGCAAGTCCTGTACACATCTTAAATATAGAACCCGGTTGCACGGCAGTTTGTGTTGAAACATTTAGTAGCGGTCTTGCTGCTAGCGAGTTTTTAACCTCAGTAGGCTCTAAGCTGTCCCAATCATTCTTGCTTATACCAGTTGCGAATAAGTTTAGATTGTAGCCTGGGTAACTTGCCATAGTCAAGACTTCACCCGTGTTTGGATTGTTTAAAACGATGGAGCCTGAAGTAGTATTATCGTAAGTCCTCTTTCTCTTTCTATCCCACTCCATCTTAAAATCGCCGTACTTACTAGCAAAAGTACCGCTCTTTGGTATGGTCTTTATAGTTCTCTCAAGAAGTTTTTCACAGTTCTTTTGTAATTCAGCGTCAATACTTAGGTAGATGGTATTGCCTCTAACAGGTTTTGTCTCAGAAATAACTCTAGTTTTATTACCGATTCTATCGACTTCGACAACCATCTCGCCATCTTTACCCTTAAGTAGATCTTCATAAGCCTCTTCTATACCAGTCTTACCAATAATGGAGTCAGGTAAATAATTCTTTTGATTTATATACTTTTCTATCTCAGCATCTGTCGAGATCTTTCCTAAAGAGCCAATAACGTGACACATAACCGAGCCCATTGGATAATACCTAATTGGCTCTATGGATATGTTTATGCCAGTATTTAAATAAAGCTTCTCTTCAATCTTGGCAACTGTTTGTGGCTTAATACCATAAGCAAAGTTGATTGGCTGATAAGCAAGTTGGCCTTGCTTTAAGAATAATTCGTATATACTTAGAAGTGTTTTTGCTTCATAACGGGCATAATCTTCGTCTATGCTGTATTTTTCCATAGCTTTTTGAAGAGTTTCCTCAGGAGTTTTTTCTTCAAAATCATTCTTAAATTTGAAAATCCTGTCTAGGAAAGTCCTGTACTGAATTAAGTCCACGTACTCGAAGTCACCTGCTATGGATATCCTTGTTTGGATCTCATCCTCTAGCATGCATTTTTGGGCATATGGTCTAATCTTGTTATTACTGATAAATTGGTCCATGATCTCTTTATTGTCCGCTTCTCTAATTAGCTCATCGATAGCTGGGATCTCAGGATCTAGATTTTGGTCTTTATATCTATATAAAACGTCTAATGTGTCTGGATTGATTATGGCCTCGACCTTTGTCTCGATATTTTTTGACCTAATTAAATCTATAAGTATCTTACCTGGCGCGATTACTTCATCATCTTCGTTCTTATAAGCTTTGCCAAGCATATTTTTAAGCGATGTGTTCTTAAATATATTAATAAAGTCTTCCTTAGCACTTGTATCATAAGTAACATATTCTGGGTACTCTTTCATAAGTGATCTCTTTTGCTCAAGATATGACTCATACAAAGTGTTTACGCAGTCTTTAAGTGCAATCTTTTCAAGACCATCATTCTTATACTTTTCATAAACTAATTTTCTAATCATAGGATGTGAGAATATCCTATTAAGCACTGTGTCATCACTAACTATAATCTCAGTAACTAAGGCTCTTGGACTTAAGTCTTCATTAAACTCATTCTTTTGCTTAAAGTCTAAGAACTTGTCATTAGCAACGAATTCATACCTTTCCCCAGTGTTTTTATATTCAACTGGAAAGTCAACAAACTTTGATTTTATCGCATATAAAGCTCTATTAGCAAGTCTTACATCATAACTCTTCTCATCATTATTAAAAGTCATATACATATCAAGGCAGCTGTCTAAAACTTCTTTATTCTTTATAAAATCAATGACCGTTTTAAGAGGCGACTTGTCTGTGCTTATGTAATCAGCCTCATCTTTATAAGCAAAGTAGTTAAAGTCTATCGGGAAGTCGTTTTGATAGATAACGCCGTCCTCTTCAAGGCTTGTAGCAAGCTCGAGAAGCGCTTTGTTCCTATCTTCTGCCTCTAAGTTTAGCATATCGTCCTTATAAATTTGCACAGTAAAAGAAGGAAGATTGCCAGCTACTAACCTTCCGTACCTGTCTCTAATCTCGCCTCTTGGAGCTGTAACAGTTATTGTTCTAATTTTAGAATTGTCAGAGATATATCTGTAGTGGTCACCTTCGATTAAGGTCAAGTGAGCTAGCTTAAGCACTAATATGCTCAAGACGACGATAACAACTAGATTTATAAATGTATATCTCTTATTCTTCTCAATATTATTCATGAAATCACCTAGATATCATAGTTCTTATATCTGAATATCCTCTTTGATATTAGATATGAAAGTACCCCATATAGAGCTACGAAGACTATCTTTATAGAGAAAATATTTCTCGCAAGCTGTGCAATTACTATATTTACACTCATAAAGCTTAAAAGTAAATATGTAGCGAGCACATAGAATATATAAACTACTATATTAATTAAAGCTATGCTTAATAAATTCTCCATGTTAATGTTGTCTCTGATGAAATATATCATTAGATAGATTATTGTAAATAAAAATAAATTTACAAACAATAATTCATGTGCAAGTAAATCGTTTAGAGTGGCTACTAACACAGTCCAAACTAAACCTTCTCTCTCCTTAGCGAGTAGCGCAAGCGAAACAATTATACACAGCGTTAAGTTAAAGACAAAGTTAGGCGGCAAGAAATTTGGCAAAATCGCTGCTTTTAATATATAGTTTATAAATAAAAAAATTAAAAACGCTAATATTTTCATCTTGCTACCTTTTTATTATAAATACATTGGAAACGTCTTTTATATCTACTGCTGCTTTTATTTTGATAATCTTCTTAAGATTGGATTCATCATTAACTACTTCAACTACTTCACCAAGGTAGATGTTTGCTGGATACTCATCAGATGAGCTAGAAGTGATAAGCTTATCGCCAACAAGGACGTCGGCATTTGAGTCAAACATGTAACCTTCAATTGTAGAGTCAAAAGTACCACCCATAACGCCCGACTCGTTGTTTCTAAGTATATTAAAGCTTACTTTAAACTTATCGTCGTTAAGCGAAATAACTCTGGATGAATCCTTTGATGCGTCTGTGACCTTACCTAATAGGCCTTCGATATATACATTGTTTTGTATCTCAGAAGCTCCTATAACTATGTCACCATCTTTAATACCATCCTTCGTTCCCTTATTGATGGTAAATCTCTTGTACCATTCATCAGGATCCATAGACGCTATCTTGGCCTTTGTTAAATCATATTTTGTATTTTGTAGTAAATTGTATTCTTTTTTAAGATAAGATGACTTCATAATAACTGTTTCGAGCTCTCTGTTCTTGTCTTCAAGCACAGTTACTTTATCTTCAAGCTCTTTGATCTTGCTACTTGTATCATCTTTTGAAAATAAATTTTTAAAACCATTAGAAATTCTGTTTGCTCCATCATAGAAGAAAGCCGATACCTTACTCATAATATCGCTAGGAGCAGACTCAAGACTATTAAGCCCTTTCTTTTTATTGTTAAGGCTAATAATCAAGACTATGGCTAATAATAAAATTAAAATTGTGAAAAATACTTTATGTTTTTTAATAAAATTCATTCTATCACTCCATGAGATTATGTTCTTTAAAACTAAAGAATGTATCTCCAATAATTAAATGATCTAAAATAGATATACCAATAATTTTCGAGCACTCTACGAGTCTGTCAGTTAATAATTTATCCTCATTAGATGGGCTCGAGTCACCGCTTGGGTGGTTATGAATAAGTATGCAGCTACTTGCATTGCACTTTACAAGGTCTCTAAATACATCTCTTGGATGCACTTGTGTTGAGTTTACAGTGCCTTTGGAGACTTCGATTATCTTAATAAGTTTAAGTTTTGTATCAAGTGCAAGAACTATAAACTTTTCTTGAGGCTCGTTCATAAACTCATTTCTATAGGCTTTGTAAACCTTTTTTGGATCGTTTAAGCTTTCTGCTTCATATAGGCTCGATGGTCCTGTAAGTCTCCTTGCTAGTTCAAGTGCGGCTATTATTTGACATGCCTTTGCCTTGCCGATGCCATTAACCTCAGTAAGGTCCTCTACCTTTAGTGAAGCGTAGCCATTTAAGTTATTAAATCTTTTTAAAATTTCTTTAGATAAATCAATTGCGCTAAAGTTTGTTGTGCCAGTACCTATGATTATAGCAAGGATCTCAGCTAGTTCAAGTGCTTCTCTTCCACGGCTAATAAGCTTTTCTCTTGGCCTTTCGTCAAGCTTTATGTCTTGCATCATTAATTTTTTCTCTTCAAAATCATTCATTGATAAAACCTCTGATATTCTTAAATCTATTGATAAAAAGTTCTGCAATTTTAGCTATAAGTATGGATGTAAATGTGCCGATAATCACAAGAATTGGCAGGTATCCGAAGATAACCTTATTTGATAATAATATAGATGCGCATAATATTTGACCAAAATTGTGAAAAAATGCGCCAACCGCACTTACGCCATATATGCTAAAGTACTTATCGAAGTAGCGCTTAAATATATACATAAAGATTACGCTAAGTAAGCCCCCAGTCATTGACATCAAAAATGCTATGATGTTACCAAATTGAAGAAATACCAATAAGTTCTTTATAATGATAATAAATATAGCATACTTAAATGAGTAGAGATACAAAACTGCTAAAACAGCGATGTTTGCAAGCCCTATTCTTAAGCCTGGTATACTAAACGAAAGTGGTATGAAGTTTTCTATGATGCTTAAAACAACTGCAAATACAGTGAATAAAGCGATGTATATAAAATCTTTAGTCTTCATCATTTAATCACTGCATCCATTTCGTCATCATCTTTTTGATCAGTTTTTGATCTTATCTCAATAATCATCCTGTTTGGTATACAAACTATACTTTGATTTGTACTATGTATCTTTCCTTGCAAAACGTCTAGCTTGTTAGGACAGTCCGCCTCCAAGACTCTTACATAGTCTTTAGCAACTTCAATCTTGTTAAAGCCATACTTCGTTTTTAAAGGATATGTATATGTCTCTTCTTTAAATTCTAATCTCTTATAGTCTTTGCCATCAACTGAGATGGCGATGTATGTATCATTTGTATTAGGCGCGAAAAATTTATCTTTAATGATAAAGATAAATGAAAATAATATTAAAGATATTATTAAAACGACGTCTAATTTCTTCATATAATAACCTTCTTATTTATCGTTTTAAGGGTATGGCTCTACCATACCCTTAAAAGATAATATTGATTAATTTTCTTCTTTGCTAACAGTTTCAGCTACCTTTGCTTCTTCCTTTGCAGGCGCATCGACTTTTGGATCCTCTGCCTTAGGTGCTTCAACCTTTGGAGCTGCTGGCTTTGGTTTTAAGTTCTCAGCATAAATTGCCTTTGTAGGACATTTTTGTGCACATATAGTACAGTTGATACATCCTTCGTAAACAATGTGAGCTAAATTATTTTCAAAAGCTATAGTATCCTTTGGACAGTTCTTAACGCATATCTTGCAGCCGATACAACCTACGCTGCATGCTTCTTTAACTTTCTTGCCCATATTAGTGTTTTTACACTTAACAAATACCTTGCTCTTGTATGGAACCATCTCGATAATTTTCTTTGGACATACGCCAACACATATCTTACAAGCCTTACATTTATCCTTTAGAACAAATGCAACACCATTTCTCATCTCTATAGCATCGAATGGACATGCTTTAACACAAGATGCACAACCAACGCAGCCAAACTCACATGACTTTGGTCCGCCTGAGATTTGTGATGCAAATGAACAGCTTTCTATACCTTTATAATCGTATTTAATTTTTGTTTTATCGCAATCGCCTTGGCATAATACATTGGCAACCATCTTTTCAGAGCTACCTGCATCAACGCCAAGTATTTCAGCTATCTTACTTGCGCATGTTGCTCCACCTACTGGACATGCATTAACTGGTGCATCGCCCTTAGCGATTGCATTTGCAAGTCCTTCGCAACCAGGGAAACCACAAGCACCGCAGTTAGCTCCTGGTAGTGCAGATAATACTTTATCTACAGTTGGATCTAGTTTTACTTCAAATACTTTTGAAGCTATTGATAGTAAAACAGCGAATATCAAGCCTATGATACCACAGACTGCTATAGGTATTAAATATACTTCCATATTCTACCTCCTATACTAGTCCTGAGAAGCCCATAAACGCGATAGACATAAGTCCAGCTGCGATTAGTGCAAGCGGCATTCCCTTAAGTGGTTCAGGTACATCAACAAGTTCAAGCTTTTCTCTTAGTGAAGAAAGTAGTATTAGTGCTAAGCCAAAACCAAGTGATGCGCCTATAGCGTTTGTAATTACTTCAAATATGTTGTATTCACTTTGAATGTTAAGTATAGCAACACCAAGTACCATACAGTTTGTTGTGATTAGTGGTAAGAACACACCCATCGCTCCGTAAAGCGCTGGTGATATCTTCTTTATAACCATTTCAACGAATTGTACTAAGGATGCTATGATAAGTATAAATACAATTGTTTGTAAATATCCTAAGTTAAATGGGTTAAGTAATAGTATTTGTACATAATAAGTTATGATTGAAGCAAGTGTAACAACGAATGTTACTGCCACACTCATACCTGTAGCTGTCTCTACCTTACTTGAAACACCAAGGAACGGACAAATTCCTAAGAATTGAGCGAAAACGTAGTTGTTTACAAAAATTGTAGAAATTAAAATCTTAAATATTGTTCCCATCTAGTTTTCCTCCTTCTTTTTGCTCTTTAATAAGTAAATGTTAAAGATGGCTACGAATATACCTAGAACAATGAATGCTCCTGGAGGAAGTACGAATAAACTAGCTCCTTGGAAGATTTGTTTGCCCCAGATTGATCCAGCGCCTATTAATTCTCTAACAAAACCTAATGCGCATATTGCGATAGCATAACCTAGGCCAGAAGCAAAACCATCTATCATTGAGTAGAAAACGTTGTTCTTTGATGCAAAGCTTTCTGCCCTTGCAAGTATCATACAGTTAACTACGATAAGTGGAATGAATAAGCCTAGTTGCTTATACATATCTGGTAAATATGCGTGTAATACTAAGTCTATGATAGTAACGAATGTTGCTATGATAACTATATATATAGGTATTCTTATCTTTGAAGGAATGATCTTTCTTAATAAAGAAATAAATATGTTCGATAGGATTGTAACTATCATTACAGCAACTGCCATTGTAACCGAGTTTTTAAGAGTACTAGAGATGGCAAGTACTGAGCATAGACCAACTAACTGTGATAGTATTGGGTTGCTATCAACCATACCACTTTTAAATATTTTTGATATCTTCATCTCGCACCTCTACTTTATCTTACTTAATGCGTCAATTGCTTGATTAACAGCTTCTACAGTTGCTCTTGAAGAGATAGTTGAGCCTGATATAGCTTGTATTTCTTCTCCAGAAGCAGTCTTTGATAAAACTAGTTCTTTGCTTGCATCTTTATCAACAAATTGATCTTTAAACTCATCATTTTCGATTCTATCACCAAGTGATGGTGTCTCTTTGTGTGATAAAACAAGTATCTTAGTAATCTTATCTTCTGCAACGCCTGTTAATATAACAACGTCTCCGCCATAACCTGATCCAGAAGTTTTGAATGTGTATCCTATAACTGAACCATCTTTTTTCGCTGCGTATATATCTTGAATCTTTTTATTTTCACTCTTTAAGCTTTCAAGTTTTGCTGCATCAAGCTGATCAAAGCTATCAGCTTCTGGAATTAATTCTTTGAAAGCAGCTTGAGTTTCTTCATATTCCCTTTGGTCTATGATAGGCTTAGTCAAGCTGTTTGTGTAAGATAAAACTCCGCCAGAGAAAGCTGCAATGATGAATAATATTAAACCAAGTTTTAATGTTTCTTTCATTTGCTCTTAACCTCCCCAAATACCTTAGGTGTAGTTAATGACTCGATTAATGGTGTAGCAGTATTCATAAGTATGATTGCATATGAAACGCCTTCTGCCATACCGCCATATATTCTGATTATAGCAGTGATTAGACCGCAGCCTATAGCAAATATGATTCTACCATTAGGTGTTACAGGACATGTAACGAAGTCTGTTGCCATGAAGAAGGCTCCTAGTATAAGTCCTCCGCCAAGTATATGGTATGGCAATAAGCTTATGTCGACACCAAATGCTAGTAATAATACTGCTGTAGTTAAAATATATAAGCAAGGTATTTTCCAATCAATAACTTTCTTTACTATTAAGTAGATTCCGCCAAGAATCAATAGTATAGAACATGTTTCACCTATAACTCCACCGATGTTACCAATTGCCATGTCCATAAGTGATGGCAATTCAGCTGTTGTACCTGCCTTCATTAGTTGAAGTGGTGTAGCTGATGCTACTCCATCAGGTGTGATGTAATTAGTTATTAGTCCTGGCCAAGATGCCATGATAGCTGCTCTTGCTCCAAGTGCTGGGTTCATAAAGTTTGAACCGATTCCACCGAAGATTTGTTTTACTATACATATAGCAAAAAAACCGCCAAATACTGGCATCCACCATGGTGCACTTGCTGGTAAGTTAAATGCTAATAAAATTCCTGTAATTACAGCTGATAAATCGCTAACTGTAACTTTCTTTTTGAATAGCTTTTGCATAAGTACTTCTGCTACAACGCATGAAGCTACTGATACTACTGTTAGCATTAAAGCGTTCATACCGAAAAAGTAGATACTTGCTGCTAAAGCAGGTAGTATTGCTATGATAACGTCTAGCATCATCTTTTGAGTAGTATCCTTAGAACGCAAATATGGAGCTAAGCTTACTCTGTAAAGCTTTTCTTCTTGTAAATTTTTATTTGTTTCCATATTTCCCTCCTATCTAGATCTTCTTAGAGATTGTTTTATCTCTCTCTTTGCTACTGAAATTCTTTCAGCTAAGTATCTCTTTGCAGGACAAACATATGAACAAGATCCGCATACAATACAGCTTTGAGCATTGTATTTGTCGCACATCTTAAGATTGCCTAGCTCTTGATATCTTGAGATATAAAGTGGCATTAAGTGTACTGGACAAGCTTCTACGCACTTACCGCATTTTATGCATTGGCTTTCTTCTTCATCTTTGTAGTCGTTATCAGTTAATAGGATTATACCTGATGTATTCTTTGATATAGGTGTATCTAATGAATATTGAGCAACACCTGTCATTGGTCCACCAACAATAACTTTTGTAACATCGCCATTAAAGCCGCCAGCTTGTTCAACTAGATCTCTAATAGATGTTCCAACATATGCGTTGATGTTCTTAGGTGTTTTTACTCCGTTACCTGTAACTGTAACTACTCTCTTATGTGATACGTGACCAAATGTTACTGCATCGTAGATAGCTACGAAGGTACCAACATTACTTACAAATGTATTAACATTCTTAGTTCTTCCTCCTTGAGGAACTTTTCTACCTAAGATAGAGTCAACCATTCTATAAGCGTCCCCTTGAGGGAATTTAGTTTTAAGTACTGCTACTTTGATGAACTTGTCATCTTTTAATTTTTCTTCTAGTAGGTCAATAGCGTCTTGTTTATTATCTTCAATTCCTATGTAAGCACTGCTAACATTAAGATATTTCATAACTATCCTAAGGCCGCCTATCATTCTGTCTGAATATTCAAGCATCATTCTGTGGTCACATGTCAAGAACGGCTCGCATTCAGCAGCATTGATGATTATAGTGTCTATGGTGCCATCATCTGATGATTGTAATTTTGCAAATGATGGGAACGCTCCTCCACCCATGCCTATAATTCCTGCTTCTTTAATTAGTTCGATGATTTTTTCTTTAGATAAGTTTCTAAAGTCACCGTAACCTTCCATTAAAAGTTCACTACTGTTTGGATTGCCTAGTGCTTCTAATTCTTCATCACTTGCTTTTTCAATAGTGATTGAATTAACTAGCCAGCCTCCTGTAGTGTAAACTTTGCCAATATCTCTAACTATACCAGAAATACTTGCATGAACAGGAGCAAATAAAGATGCGTCGCTATCACCAATTTTTTGGCCTTCTCTAACAAAGTCGCCTTTTTTTACAAGTGGCGTACATTCTGCGCCAACATGTTGGTTTAGTGGAATAACAACTTTATTAGGCTCTTTTTGCTCTTCAATAGCTTGTTTTTCTGATAATTCCTTGTACTCGGGCATATGAACGCCTCCAGTAAAGGTTTTAAGTATTGACATAAAATCACCCCATTTCACAAATAAATATTATAACATTAAATTCGAATAATATCAAGACTTTGCGCTCACAATAATTAAATCTTTTATCTTCGAATAAAGGTTTTGAAAATTAATCTTGCCATCAAATATCATATTCTCTTTAAATATTAAAGCATTCTTCTCATAGCCAAGTGGTATATATATCTTTTCATCTTGAAGAAAATTATTTATTTCTTTGTATTCTATCTTATTAGTATATAAATTATTAAGTAGAGCCTCATATCTATCGTCAGCGTAGCCCATAAAGTTATTAGCAGACCTATTTGAAAACATATAGCTTAGGTCAAAGGCGTTGTTAACTAGGTACTCACCAACATAGATGTCATAATTTTCAGTAAAGCTAATCTCGCTCGCATCCTTTGCAAGCATCTCTACTTTAAAGCCTGCGTTATCAAGCTGTGTGTAAATAATATTTGCAATCGCTCTTTTCTTCGCATCGTTTTTATTATATAGTATGCTTAGCTTAATAAGTTTATTATTTTCATCGACGTACTGATGATTTTCGTTCTTCTTTATACTTAGCTTAGATAAATCCTCTTTCTCTTTTATATCGTGAAGGCCAAAAATTGATTCTTCAGGATAAAAGCCTTGGCATAAAGCTAAATTGCTTGAGAACACCTCTTTATTGATTAGCTCCTTATTTATGCTAGCTTCAACTAGCTTTCTTAAGTCAATTGATGGCTTCTTCTTATGGTTAAAGCCAATATAATAAAGCTTATTCGATGGAAATTCAATCACAGAATACTTTGAGCTGTTTAAAAACGCTGAGTAATTTGAATCAAAAGCTGTGTATATATCAAGCTTACCCGTTTCGAATATGCCCTCAATATTAGCAGGGTTCTCTATGACTATGCCTGTAACTGTGTCAATGGATGCTTGGCCATTGAAGTAGGACTTGTTTTTCTCTAAGATAAGTAATTTATTGTTCTCATATGACTTAAACTTGAATGGCCCTGTGCCATTAGGCGTGTAATTATTATAGTCATCTGTTGCTGATATGATAGGAAAAGTTAATTTATACAAATTATTTTGACTTGCACTTGCAAATTTAACTTCTACACTATTATTATCAAGTCTATTGATAGTAAAATTTGCTGATCCATTAAAAATTTTATTTCCTTCGTCATTTATCAAATTATAATAAAAGGACCTATCCTTATTATTTAAGATATAATTATATGAAAAGATAACATCATCCGCGCTTAAAACTTTGCCATTATGAAATTTAACGCCCTCTCTTAACTTGATTCTATAAGTTCTCTCATCCACCTTTTCTACCGAACTCGCTAGCAAATTATTTAATGATGAATCATCATTGATTTCTAAAAGGCTTGAGTAAATAAGGTCTTTAAAGTAATAATAGTATAGGTTGTCATTAAGTATAGGATTAAATGTCTTAAATGGTGTTAAAGGCAGATTGATATTGCCTCCTTGAGATAGTAGATAAGCTTCACTCGCCTCGTTTTGTGCGCCTTCGTTATCATCATTTTTCTTGCAAGAAATTAGACTTACGCAAAGCACTAATACTAATATTAATAATATTTTCTTTTTCATTTGCTAAAGTCCTCCAATATACTTGAAAGCTCATCTAGAAAAATTCCATACTTGTCCATAAAGTTAATGATATTTCTTGTCAATCTAATTTCTCTTACATATTTTCTTGTCTCTTCGAAATCCACGTAATTATCCATTTCATTTTTATTGTAGCCTTCAGCATTTATCCAGCGCTTAGCATTTTCAGGACCTGCGTTGTATGCAAGGAGCGCATGCTCTTCATCTGAATCCATAAGCTTCATTAAGTATGACAAATAATATGTCCCTAGTCTAATATTGTTATCAGCAGCTTCTATCCTGTAATCATCTATATTTAGCTTGTCCATAAGCCACATAGCTGTCGACGGCATAAGCTGCATAAGGCCTATAGCACCCTTTGATGAAACCGCCGTCTCCTTAAAGCGTGACTCCTTAAATATAACTGCCTTGACAAATGATTTATCTACACCGTATTCTGTAGAGTACTTATCTATGATATCATCATACTTTCTAGGTATAAAATATATATAAACTAGCTCAATAACAAATATTATTAAGAATAGTTTTATTAAAAATTTAATTAGCTTCTTCATTTATTCTCTCCAAAGTTTTCAAGACCTCTATTTTTAAATCAGAATGAGTAGAATTGTTTAATATAATGTAGTCAGCTAACTTAGCCTTTTCATCATTCGTAATGCGAGTATCTATCCTATACACAGCCTCTTCCTTAGTAATATTGTTTCTACTCATAAGTCTTTCAACTTGTATATCTTTATCAATATCTACAAAGATTATGCCTTTTATCTCAATATTTGCTTCATCAAAATATTTTTTCGCTTCAAAAAATACTGGCACTTCGATAAAATTAATGCCATCTACTAGCATATCTTTGATTTTTTTATAAACAAGAGGATGCACAAAGGCTTCCACCTTTTCTTTAAAGGCAGCATCTGTAAATATAGCGCATCTCATCTTATCTTTGTCAAGCTTTAAGCCTTCTGCAAAATATTCTTCCCCTATTAGCTCTTTAAAGCTCTTTAAAAATTCTTCATCCTTATACAGCTCCTTCACTACATCATCCGCGCTGATGGTCATGTATCCTTCATCAGCAATGATTTTCAATACAGATGACTTTCCCGAAGCAATGGAGCCAGTCAAAATATAATTATTTTGCATCGTACCAATTATCCGCTTGATTGATATCAACTTTTAGATCCATATCAAGACCATCAATGTTTTCCATTAGATCCTTGATTATGTCTTTAACTCTATCCGCTTCTTCTTTCTTTACTTCAACAACGATTTCGTCGTGAACAGTTACAATTATATGAGCAGCTATATCTTCTTCTCTAAATTTATTGAATATCTTAACGATGGCGATCTTAATTATGTCCGCACTAGTGCCTTGTATAGGCATATTAAGCGCAACTCTCTCGCCAAAAGCTCTTATATTGTAATTCGAATTTTGAAGTTCTGGAATATTTCTCCTTCTATCGAAAAGTGTCTTAACATAGCCATCTTCCTTAGCTTTTTCAACCACGTCATTCATATATTTATGAACGCCTGAGAACTTTTCAAAATAATTATCGATGTACTCTTTGGCTTCTTTTCTTGAAATCCCTAAGTCTTGTGACAATGAATAGTCGCTTATACCATAAACAATGCCGAAGTTAACAGCCTTCGCTCTACTTCTGTGCTCACTATCAACCTCATCAAATGGAATACCAAAAACCTCAGAAGCTGTCTTTCTGTGTATATCTAAGCCCTCTTCAAAAGCATGAAGCATCTTTTCATCATTGGCAATGTAGGCAAGTATCCTTAGCTCAATTTGTGAGTAGTCGCTGTCAAGCAGTGTGTAGCCATCCTCGCTCACAAAGGCTTTCCTAATCTTTCTACCAGCCTCAGTCCTTATAGGAATGTTTTGAAGGTTTGGATCTTGCGATGAAATCCTTCCAGTCGCTGTATTTGTTTGATTAAAGTAGGAGTGTATCCTGCCTGTCTCGTCAATTAGGTCCTTAAGACCGTCAATATATGTTGATTTAAGCTTTTGATAAGTTCTGTACTCAAGGATTTGATCCGCAATTGGATGCTTGTTTGAAAGCTTCTCCAAAACCTCCGCATCAGTCGAATAGCCCGTCTTAGTCTTTTTGATAGGCTTAATACCAAGCTTATCAAATAGTATTTCACTTAGCTTCTTAGGTGAATTTACATTAAATTCTTCACCTGCAAGGCTAAATATAATTCTTTCCTTTTCCTTAATAAATTCGTCGTATTCCTCTCCAAGCCTTAAAAGTTCATCTCTATCAACCTTAAAGCCTGTAAATTCCATATCTGCCAAAGCTTCACTAAGCGGAAGCTCTATATCGTAGAAAAGAGTTTTTTCGTCTAGATTGTCAATCTTTTCCTTTAATATTGGATAAACATCTTTTATAGTCTTGATCTCGTTACTTAAGACTTCGCTTGCCACGTCCATATCAATAGCAGAGGCCACTTTAGTCCTAATTTTTTCCTTCTTATATATATCGTCAAATGAATTTATTTGTCTTTGCAAATAGTCCATAGCCATGTTTTGTATGCTATAGTTTGACTTGTTTGAATCAATTAAATAATAGGCGATGGCTGTGTCAAAGGCAAAATTTTTAATCGATATACCTTCTTTTTGCGCTAAGACATAAGCCTTTTTGATATCGTGTGAAATCTTTTTAATATTTTCATCTTCTAAAATATTTTTAATGCAAGATAAACTATCAGTTTTAATAATATAAATTTTGTCTAGAATAAAACTAATATATAAAATATCTGAAGTGAAGTATTTGTCAGTGTCTGTTGTGATATTAAAGATAAACTCATCCTTAAGTTTATCAAGAGCTTTTAAATTATCTTCATCAAGTATTTCTACTTCTAAATTATTTTCTGCTACTTCTATTTTTTTACTGCCTTCTAAAGAGTTAAGTCTAGAATTTAGTTCTAATTCTTCAAAAATTTCTCTAAGCGCATCATTGTTAGCATCATTTATTTTATAATCATCGATATCCATAGATATATCAACATCTTTAACTATAGTCGCAAGCTTTTTAGATAGAAAGGCCATGTCCTTGCCATCCTTTATCCTTTGATTAGTCTTATTGTCTTTAAGCTCGTCAATATGCTCATAAAGATTTTCTATAGTTCTGTACTCACTAAGTATCTTTAAGGCAGTCTTCTCTCCTATACCATAAATACCAGGGATATTATCTGATTGATCACCCATAAGAGCCTTTAAGTCGATAAATTCATCGGGACTAAGACCATAAACCTCGTTCATCTTTTCTATATTATATGTATCAAACTCACTTACGCCCCTCTTAGTGATGATAACGTCTATATCGTCCTTAATTAGCTGTAAGTAGTCCTTGTCACCTGTTATAAGCACTTTCTTAACGTTCTTATCATCAATCATAGTTAAAGTGCCTGCAAGGTCGTCCGCCTCAAAGCCAGCCTTGTCCAAAACCTTTATGCCCATCTTAGTAAGTATGTCCTTAAGTATTGGGAATTGAACGCTTAGCTCATCAGGAAACTTCATTCTATTGCCTTTATAATCATCGTAGATATCTTTTCTAAAAGTTTTTTCCTTTCTATCAAAGACCACGCAAATGTATTTTGGATCGTAGTCAGCCTTAATCTTGTCAAGCATGTTTAAAAAGCCATAGATACCGTTAGTAAATATGCCTTTCTTGTTACTCAATAATCTAATTGCATAAAAAGCTCTGTTAAGTAAGCTTGAACCGTCTATAATTACAAAATTTTCCACTATCATCACCTGCTAATATCTTAACATTAAATGAGGTATTTGTCAATTAATTAAGATCACAAATACATTGATTTATAAGCTTATTAAATACTTTTGAGCATAAAAAAAGAAACGTGCAAATACACGTTTCTTCGTGGTGGACCATTAGGGACTCGAACCCTAGACCCACTGATTAAGAGTCAGTTGCTCTACCACCTGAGCTAATGGTCCAAAACTACCTTACTATTATACAACAAGAATTCTAATTTGTAAAGGGTTTTTTAAAAATTTCTTAAAAAATTTAATTTAGTTAAAAGAGACAATAAGGTCTCTTCTAACTAAACAGCCTTATTTAACTTGTGAGTTAATCTACTCATCTTTCTAGCTACTTTATTCTTGTGGAATAAGTTTCTTTGTTCAGCTTTCTTTAATTTTTTATCTATAACTTTAAGTGCTTCTCTAGCTTCATCTGTTTTGCCATCGTTAACCAATAATTCAAATCTCTTTATAAGGTTCTTAAGCTCAGTCTTTCTAGATTTATTTACTAAAGTTTTATTTTTAATAACTGATATTCTTTTCTTCGCAGATTTAATGTTTGCCAATAATCTCACCTCCAAATTTCATAACATTGATATTTTACCATAAATTTATAGAAATAGCAAGACTTTTTTTAAATTTTCTTTATTTTTTCTAAAAAATGTCTTAATAATATAAAATACTTGTAAAATAGCTTTAATTATGCTATAATAAGTAAGTCTGGGGGTAGATGAGTCCTGGTGGGCTCTCCGGTCTTCAAAACCGTGCATGTGGGGTTTGTAGCTTCATAGGTGTGTTCGATTCGCACATACTCCCGCCATTTTTGATCAAACTAGTTTTAGTTTGATCTTTTTTATTGTTTATCTCCCCCATATGTATTATAATATAGATATGAAGGAGTGATTCAATGAGTAAAATACTGAATTTCAAAAATAAGAACGACGATCAAAACGCAAAAGATAATAAATCATATACAAAAACCATTGCTACTAAGCCTTATAGTTTCACCTACACTAATTACAAGAGCGGGCTTGTCCTTTCCTACTTATATATAAACGACAAGTCTTATGAGGTGAAGAGCTATTATGAAGCGTATGAGCTTATGCTTAAGATTCTTTCTCGCGATTATGGTGATGCCATCTTAAAATATTTTGATGAGCATAATCTTTCATCTACTAAGAGCTCTGACTTTACTAGGCCATATAAGTTAATAAACGTCTATATTGAAACTAGACTCAAAACGAAAAAGCTACTTATGCTAATGGATGAGCTAGCAAAATTGTGTGGCGTTAATTATTATTTACTATCTAATAAGAAAAAACTTAAAATTAACAGCACAAACGAAAGATATATCTCCTGGCTAAGCTACTCAAGCATTAGCGCTGAGGACGATGCTCTTCTTAAAAAGATGGGTGAAGATGAAATTAAAAACAATTTTGCAAGTGACCTTGTCTTTGGAACTGCTGGCCTTAGGGGTAAGCTTGGTCTAGGTACCAATATGATGAACGTCTACACAGTAAAGCTTGCTGCCAAAGCCATTGCCCTAGTCCTTAAAGAGAAATTTGATTCACCATCTGTAGTCATTGGCTACGATACAAGGCACATGTCAAAGGGCTTTGCTCATCTTAGCAAAAACATCTTTACAAATGAAGGCATCAAGGTCTATCTTTTTGATGAAGCATTGCCAACGCCTTTCGTGAGCTACGGCATAAGGCATTACAAGGCCTCAGCTGGGGTTATGGTGACTGCGAGCCACAATCCAAAGGATTACAACGGCTACAAGGTTTACAACGAGCACGGTTCACAAATACTTGAGGAAATGGCTGAGCTTGTGCAAAATAAAATGAAGTCTGTGAACTTTGATAAAATTTCGATTACAGATAAAAATGATAAGTATCTAAAAATGATTGACGATGAATTTTTTGCTTCTTATTATAAGGACCTCTACTCTATTAAAATGGATGTAGATATGTATAAGGACTTAAATTTCGTCTACACACCTCTTAATGGTACTGGTCTTAAGCCTATTGTCAAGGTGATTAAGGATTTTGGCTTTAAAAATTATCATATACCTAAAATTCAAGAAGAGCCTGACCCTGACTTTACTAGCTGCCCTTACCCTAATCCAGAGTTTAAAGAGGCATTTAATGAGGCTATAAAACTTGCGAAAGAGAACAAGGCAGATACGATATTTGCAAGCGACCCTGACTGCGACAGAATTAACATGGCTGTGAGAAAAGATGATACTTATGTGATTTTGGATGGTAACAGAGTCGGCGCTCTTATGCTTGACTTCATTCTTAGTCATAGCAAGCCCGCAAAGACTTCGTATCTTGTTAAATCCATCGTTACATCGGATTTTGCAAAAGCCATTGCCGAGGACCATGGTCTTGAGTCCGCTGACGTTTTGACTGGCTTTAAGAATATCTGTAAGCTTGCTAATGACTTTGAAAATGTGAGTGATAAGCACTTTTTCTTCGGCTTCGAAGAAAGTATCGGCTATGTCTATAGAGATTTTGTAAGAGACAAGGACGCTGTTAACGCCTTTATGATTCTTATTCAAATGACTGCTTATTATAAAAAGCATAATATAAATATCTTAGACCATTTAAATAGTCTTTACGAAAAGTACGGATACTTCGTTCAAGCGCAAGAGTCCATAGTCTTCGATGGCCTTGATGGCAAGGAGAAGATGGCTAAAATTATGGATAAGTTCAGAAATAATTATAAGAGTGAGATCGATGGACTTAAATTTATTAAGAGAGTTGACTACTTAAATGATGATACTGGTCTTGACAAGTCAAATGTGCTTAAATACTACATCGATGATTACTCATGGATAGCGATTAGGCCGTCTGGCACTGAGCCAAAGATTAAGTTTTATTTCTCGATAAGATCAAATAATGAAGCTGAAGCAAAAAAAGAATTAGATAGAATTAAAACTATTGTTTTAGAAAAAATTAAATAATTTTAACAAGATAAAGGGCTATGAGTTATCTCATAGCCCTTTGTATTGTATATACAGCTTATTTATTTTGTAGTTTTAGTAGTTTTATAAGCATATCAAGCGTATAAGCAAGTTCACCTCTAGTAAATTCAGATTCAGGTGCGTACTTACCCAAAGCTTCAACTTGAACTAGTCCAGTCTTTTTAATCGCTATAACTGCTTCTTTCGACCATTGTGGAAGATTTTTAAACTCTTTTTCATCTACACTTACTACATCGTGTAATTTTATATTGTTTATCTTAATAAGCTTGTATAGCATAACTATAAACTCTTGTCTAGTAACTTTCTTTTCTGCTTTAACAGTTCTGTCACTGTAGCCGTTTATTATGCCTTTAGATGCAGCCCACAATATAGATTCATAGTACCACTTATCATTTTTTAAATCAGTAAATATATTCATATCATTAACTTTTTTATCTAAAGATATAGTCATGAATACTTTTGTTACCATGGCTCTAGTAATGCTTAAATCTGCTCTAAACTTTCCATTGCCCATACCCTTTAGAATGCCTCTTTCTACCGTGTTTCTTATAGCTTCATCTTTTGGTGTATTTGAAACGTCCTTAAGATTAACCACTTGTTTAGGGTATTCGATTATAATACCTTCTTCCCTCTTTGTTTCAATATCTTTAGTAGGAAGCTTTTCTTGAACTTTATTTTCTATAGGCTTAGTGCTAGATGTTTCTTCTTTAACTTTTTTCTCTTCTTTAATTTCAGTTTTTGGTCTAGGTCTATATGGCCTAATCGGTTTTTCGTCAATTTCTGGCAATGGTAATGGCCTTGGCTCTGGCTGTGGTTGTGGTTGTGGATTTGGCTCTGGTTGTGGATTTGGTTCTGGCTGTGGTTCTGGTTGTGGATTTGGCTCTGGTTGTGGATTTGGTTCTGGTTGTGGTTCTGGTTCTGGATTTGGTTCTGGTTGTGGTTCTGGTTCTGGATTTGGTTGTGGCTTAGGTACTACTTCCTCTTCTTTTTCCCATTTCGCATAAACAGTTGTATCTGTGATAGGTCTTTCTGAGTCAAAATCAAAAATTTCCATACATTCTTTATCTTTATACCATCCAATAAATTTATAATCTTCTTTACTAGGATTTGGATTTGGTTTTACCAGCCCATTAATTCCTGAAGAGCCCACTCTTACAGTTTGATCTTCAATCTCTGTGCCGCCAAATGTTTCAAATTTAATTTTTGATACAATTTCAACATTATATAAAGCGCTTAAACCAGCATCTTCACTATATACTACGTGAAGTCTTAAATCTTTATATCCTCTTGCTGAAATAATAATCTCATCATCTCTTTCAAAGAAAGTTTTATTTGTAAATACAAGATTTAAAATATCTTCTCCGTTCATATCTTGTCCTGCTTTTTGAGTAAATAGATAATTATTTATATCTCCACTCTTTCTTTTTATACTTATTTCTCTAATAGCATCAAGGTATTCCTTGTCGCTTGGCTTATATGCAATGCTGTGCTTACAATTTTCTTTAGTTAAAGATGGGTATTCTGATTTTATTTCTCTTAAGATTGGTTCAGAAGGATTTTTTGTGTTAAGCGATAAATCATACCACATAGCCTCAAGCTCAATATTTTTATCTAAAAGAATCTTTTGACCTGGAAGTAATTTTTCATTATCCAATTGCCAGTAATCAAATACTTTTCCATCTGGCGCTATGAATTTTGCTTCAGGCACAATGAATTCTTTATTTGCATCTGCTTTAGCATCTTCCATAGATCCACTAGCTTCACCAGGCTTGAATTTTACATCAAAGCTGAGAACTGCTAATTTCTTCCATAAAGCTTTTATAGTTACATTGTCATTTATTTGATATTTATGACCAGGCTCTGCTTTTGTTCCCTTATATTCCCAAGCATCAAACTCATAACCAGTAGGCGCTGTAAATGTGCACTCAGGAAGCTCGTACATAGCTCCGTTATCAATTTTAACATCTTTCATAGTGCCACTGCCCATATTTGAATCAAATTTAATTGTCCAGATTGATTTTTGTCCCTCAATCTCAGAGCTAATCGAATAATAAATCTCAGTTCCTGAATTTGTATTAGATCTTATAGTTATTATAAGATTTTTATACTTCTTTGATACTAATTTTATTGTATCTCCTTCTTTTAGTTCAGCGTTGTATGGGAATTTTAATTTCTTTATACTATTTGATGCATAGTCCACGTCACCAATTACGCTGAAATTACTTATTTCGCTTGTAGCATCATTATGATTTACGATTATCTTATCTAAATCAGCTAAATAGTTTTTAGCTTCATCGCTAGATGCAAATTGAATAAAGTGAGTAAAATCACTTGCATTTGCGCTTGCTACAGGTGAATTTGGCTTTATCGGGTCAAGTTTTTCAGTCTCTTCCTCATTTTTCTTCTCTTTTTCTTTCCATAACGTTTTTATTGTGATATCTTCGAATATATATTGCTTTTCTCCAGCTGTCATCTCTTTACTATAAACTTGCCAAGCCTTAAACTCTTTATTTTCTGGCGCATCGAAAGTACATTCTGGAAGTGTATACGTTGATTTCTTTTCAACTTTTACTGGATTCATCTCGCCTTTGCCAGTATTTGCATCAAAAGATATAGTGCACATCTCTTTATCGCTTAATTCATCTAGCTTAGCGCCTATCATATATGTTCCTTTTGTTGCTGGCTCAATCCAAGCATTATTAAACATTTCATATGATAAATCGCTTTCCATCTTATTGTCAATGCCAAGAGCTAAGTCACCATCAAGCTTTGTGAAGGCTATATAAAAATCGCCATCAACCTGTACGTTAGTAATATCTAGTTTGTTCCAACCTTCTTTTTCGAAGCTTAAATCCTTTGTAAATAAAATACGTCCTGGTAGTAAATCATTGTCATCTTTATCGTAGATTGAAATTCTGTACTTGCTACTACTAATATCAACGTTCTTTGTCTTTGTTATATAATAAGATACTTCTTTAATCTCTACTAGCTTATCGTTTTTAATCTTATTGGCAAAAACTCTGCCCTTTAAGTCTTGTCCAGCAATTTCATCACAAGTTTCATCTTGATATCCAAGATCTTTTGTGCCAAGATTAAATACCTTAGGACCTAAATTTATATTTACCGTTCCAGAAGGCATAATAAATTCTTTCAAGGTAGATTTATATCCCGCTTTGCTAGCAATGGCAAAGTATTTGCCCGGAGTTAAGTTCTTGAAACTAATAAAGTCACTATCAATTTCTCCAAGCATATCACTCTCGCCTTGTTTATATAGTTTTACATTAATGTTACCACTGATTTCTCCGCCATTTTGATCATAAACATTTATATATACAGTTTTCTTTGCTGCTTTATCTAAGTATATGTCTTCTTTATGGTCTCCGCCTTTAAGAGTAAAGCTAATTGTTTTATCGTTATATCCTTCAGCGCTCGCAATGCCTGTATAATCACCTTTTGGAAGTTTTATCTCAAAGTAGCCGCTACCTGCTTCGCTGTCAACATAAGTATTAGTCTCCTTGATATAAACTCTTCCACTAATAGGTATTATTCCTTGTCCCTCTTCGCTAGATGAAAGTCTCTCCATATTTTCTAATCTAAATGGGCTAAGTTTTTCAGCCTTTGTTATTATATTTGTATCAGAATTCTTAATGTTTATACTTACATCGTCAATATACCAGCCGCCACATTGCTCTGGATTAAATTTTGGATCATCGCTTCCCGCATCTAAAACGAATTTAACTTTAAATTTATCACTTAAATATTCTTTAGCAATATCAACTTTGTTCGTAAACCAAGAGTTTTTAATGTGTTTTTCAACTTCATCTTCGTTAAGTGTATAAACTTTTTCCCAGTTTGCTCCATCATCTTTAGAAAAATAAATTTCACCTATATCTTGATTATAAGTGTCATAATCATCTGAACGTCTTCTACCACTAGAGCAGAACCAGTTTTGGTAGTAAAGACAGGCGTTATCTAATTTACTTAAGTCCATGCTAGTTGAAACTAAAGTATATTTTGTTTTTGCCTTTCTGTAATCGTTCATTGATGTTGACCACATCTTCATTCCAGGATTTTTGCCTAGTGAGTTTACTGTAGCAGGTTTTTTATAATTATGGTCATATGCATCGGCTAACTTAAGCTCGCCATACTCCCAAGGAGTACTGCCATTTTCACTTGTCCAGCCTTGCTCACCACTTTCAAAGTCATATACTAAATACTCTTTACCTTCTGTAAATGTATGGCTTAAAGTTTCTGATGCTTCACTTGCGGCATCTCCAATCTTGGCCACAGCATAGTAATAATAAGTTCCTTTTTGTGGTTTAGGTATATCAACTAGGTCAATCGAATACTTTCCAAAGCCTTTATTTGTATCTTTTTTATTTAATTTTAATACACAATCAAATGGTCCATTAGGATCACTCGATCTATATAGCTCGTAATCAGTGATTTTATCATTTTCAACTGGTTTAAAACTATATACTAATTTACCATCTTTTTTATCTTTTAAGGATAAATATTTACTTGGAACTTCTGGTACTTCATTTGATGCCTCGTCTATCTTTATATCATCAATATACCAGCCCTTGCCCTCAGTATTATACTCGCCATTTGGTCTAAAGCCAAACATTATACATATCTTTTTGCCTTTATAAGCACTAAGGTCTATATACTCATCTTGCCACTGTCCCATTGACGAGTTTCTATATGATCTTAATAATTTCCATTCTAAGTTATCTGCGTCGCTGTCTTCACGAGCTTCAGCTATCCATACTTCAGCTTGATCAAAGAAAGCAAAATCCGAATTGCCTAAGTCGTAGTAATGCTTAAAGCTTAAAGCCGCATTTCTAATCTCCTTGCTTAAATCTATCGGCGGCATAACAAGTATTGAACCAGTTCTGATTTTTTTGTATGGTGCTATACCAACTACTTTATTGTTTGGTTCATCTTCTTTTATATTACCCCACTTGAATAATTTTGCCTCTCCTCCAAATTCAAAACCTGAGATATCTCCTTCAAAGTTTTGAGTATATCCGATACCAATGCCTTTTTCAACTGTAAAATTAAATTCATCAGTTTTAAAAGTTTGTCCATTGACATCTTTTGCTTCTATATAGTAAGATCCATTATTTACTGATGCAAATGTGCTTATAGCAACGCTAACTGAGTAGTATCCACTAAGTTTACTTCCTCTCTTTAATTGCATAGGATAAGCTGTGTAATCATCTGAAGTTTTTAGATATAAAATAACACTATCAACACCAGCGTTATCGCTTACATCTGCGTCAAAACTTGTTTTATATGTTGTAAATATTTTATTTATAGGATTATGAATTAACTTAGGTCCTTGTGTATCCTCTCCATGCGCTAATAATCTTCCTGAGAATATTGCCATAGAGCTATCATTTACCTCATTGCCTTTTTCTTGTCCCTTTGCTAGTTCTACTGCTAAAGCAGCATTTACTTTTCCATAGCCATAGCCATGGTTAGGAGTACTTGTGTAGTCTTCATCTTTTAAAGGTGTTGCTGTTGAATTCAATATCTTCTCAATTTGATCAACGCTTAGATCTTTATTAACAGAAAGCATAAGTGCAACTACACCTGTTACGTGTGGACCAGCCATAGATGTTCCAGTCAAGATCTCATATTTATTGCCTGGCATTGATGAAAGAATATTAACACCAGGGGCAACTATATCTGGCTTCCATTTATCAGTGTAATTTGATTTGCCTCTTAATGAAAATTTTGCTACATGCTCATCTTTTCTAATAGCACCAACAGCATAACTTTCAGGATATGAAGCAGGAGTACCTATAGAATTTTCTCCGCCATTGTTAAATTGACTAACATTTCCTGCAGAAAATACTGGGAATATGCCCGCTTTTCTCCAAGCCTTAACTATATCTTGATAAAAACCATCTGTTGAATTGCCGCCCCATGAGTTATTTACAACATTAGGAGCATATTTTGGATCTCCATTAGGAGCCATAATCCATTGGCCCGCTTTAATTAATTTCGCGTTATCTGTCTCGCCATCGTCATCAAATACTTTAACAGCCATCCACTTAGCTTTTGGTGCAACACCTAAAAGTGAATTATCCCTACTTCCTAATATAGTTCCACATACGTGTGTGCCGTGGCCTCTTGAGTCACTTGGTATCTCTTGTGATCCGTCTTTGCCAGTAATTGTATTGTACCATGAATATGCAGCTAAACTTGCATCCTTACCTCTGTAATTGTCTTTTATAGCTGGATGAGTGCCATCAACACCAGAGTCAATGATAGCTACTACCACTTCATTATTTGACGAATTTGCAAGTTCTTGAGCCTTATCAGCAGCAATAGCTTTTAAGTTCCACGGAACATGTTTTCCGTTTGCTGAGTTCATTGAATAAGTTCTTACCTCAGGTGCGTTCTTTTCTTTTTTATCAGCTTTTATCTTTTTATTTAAAACTATCTTTTCAACTTCACTTCTTTTAGCTAAACTAGATAGTAATGATTTTTTAGCAATTACATTAATACAGTTTATTATATGAAATGACTCGTAAAATTTGACTTGTCCTGTCACTTTTTCGCTCTCAAGTATATCAAGTATGCTTTTTTGTGAGTCTTCAGCAAGTCTTTCAGATTGTTCGACAATCTCCTCTCTGATTGCATCTTGAATCTCTTCTTTGGATTTTCCATAGCTTTTGTTTTGAACATAGCTATCTATCCTAGAATAATCAAGTTCTTTGTTTAGTTTAATAATTGCGTCTACGAATTCATTATCTTCTATATCTTTAAGTTCTACGAGTTTTTCTTCATAGCTTTGCGCATTATTTTCAATTGCAAAAACATCTACAAAACTTGTTAATAAAAGTCCTAGAACAAGAAATACAGATAAAATTCTTTTAATTTTGCTCATATTTTACCTCCTATGATAATATTGTTAGCTATCGCTAACTGATTAAGTATAGCATAGTTATTATCTTTTGTCAACAAAAAACACTATCACCATAAGACATATATTTTTGAAATTATTATTTTTTATAAAATTAAATATATTTAATTTTATAAAAAATCCTATATAAAACAAAGGTTTGTGCTTTATATAGGACATCTTTTACTATTAACTTAGTCATCTATAAGCGCATCAAGCCCTTCAAGTCTATCTATCCAAGCAAGATCATCTTTCTTAACATGTTTTTTAATTTTCTTTTGCTTTGCACTATTTTTATCACTAAATAAAGATAGAAGTAATACTATAGGGAAAAACGCTATCATAAATATTACTTTTACGCATCCAATTAAGATCTTTATAAGCATAAGCCTACTTCTCCACTACTTCAGAAACATTGTCACGCTTAATTACTTCAAAGGTCTTGTCACCAATGTTCGATAGATACTTTGAGTGCGTAACCATAATTATCTGCCTATTGAAGCTTTCACTCACCTTGGATAAAAACTCGGCAACGTTGTAGATGTAGTCTTCTGAAACGAATTTTGCTGGCTCGTCAAGCAGTATAGGTCCTTTGATCTTGGGATTGAAGACCTCTATCATCGCAAAGCGCAGTGCAAGTGAGATGATGTCAACATAGCCCCCGCCTCTTTGCTCTTGTGGGTCAGTCATTATCTTCTCGCCATCGACCTCGTCTTCTAGAAAAAAGTCAACAGCGACCTTACCATTGATACTTTTCTCTTCAATCACAAACTTGCTTTGCGAGGCAAATATCTCGTGAAGCGCGCCCGTAACCATATTCTCAATGCTCTTTATAGCTTGTTTTCTTGCGTAATCACTCGTCTTTTCTAAAAGAAGCTTAGTCTTTTCGAAGATCATGTTCTTCTCGTCAAGGCGCTCTGCCTCTTTCGCAAGCGAGACCTTCTTCTCAAGAAGCATCTCTTTCTTGGTCTTGTCTTGCAAAATCTTGTTCTCTAGAGACTTATTAAATTTTTTAATTCTGTCTATCTCTAAAGCGTAATTATTCATTGTCTTTCAAAAGCTCCTCCGCCTTAGTAATGTCTGTAGCTATTTTATTTTCTAAATTCTTTATCTCTGCTTCAAGATTTTCTGGCTCAATACCTAGAGCTTTTATCTCTTTAAGGATATTCTCCCTATCATTAAGAAGTATGTTTAGCCTTTCTTCGTACTTAACCTTATTCAGTTTTGCCTTGTCCAGACTGTCCTTCAAGGCCTCAAGTCTATTTGTATAATCCATAATATCACCTTTATAAATATTCTTTAACTATCATGTCAATGTGCGCCTTATCAACGTCCGAGTTGCAATATGGGCACTTCTTAAGCTTTATTAATAGCTCTGTATACTCTTTTAAGTCTCTGTTTAAATTTTCATCGTTATCCTTAATAAAGTATCTACCCTTGTCAATGGATGCCGATACATCGCCCAAACGTTTTTTTAGTTCATTTAGCTTAGTAAAAGCGTTTAAGTTCCTCGCTATGGTATTGTCAATGTCGAGCTTTTCTGTTATATTTTTGCTTTTCTTGTAAATAGCCTCAGTATTATTAATTTCATTTTTAATCTTATCGAGCCTTGTCTTGTAAGTTTTGTAGCTTTCCAAAACTTCGTAAGACTTCGCCGTGCTCGATATAAGCGCTTCGTTTGATAGTATCTTGTCGAAGTCCTTTATCCTATCAAGTAAATAGTCCTTATTTTTCTTATTATCATCAAGTCTAGCTTTAAGTGAATTTATCAGCTTTAATTTTTCTACTGAGTCTTCTATATTTTTAGTAAGTGTCTCTCTGTCCTTAAGTAATTTTTCTTCCTTTTCAATATCCTTATATGCTAATATCCTTTCATCAAGCTCTTTAATCTCTTCATTTATCCTCTTGATATCAGACTTTTGTGATTTTATATCCTTGTTCGTATCGTCAATGGCTTTATCAACGACATCTAAATTATACATCTTGCCGATAAGAGCCGACTTTTGTGTCGCTGTATAGCTAAACATAAAAGGTCCATCGTGCTGAAACTGTATATTGAAGTTGATGTCATTAGACTTATCAAGCGTGATCTTTTTTATCTTCATCACGTTTGATACTTCAGGCGGAAGTCCTGTCCTTAAGCTGTTAAACTCTTGAACTTCGCCAGTCTTTTCATTGTAAATAATGTATAGATTTTCTTTTTTCGAGCGCTTTCTTTCAACTGAGTAGTCATTGTTAAAGTAAAGTCTGACTGAAACAAAGTCTTCGTTGTTCCTTAGCATGCCCATGCCTTGCGGTTCATTAAAAAGTACCCAGCGTATCGCTCTTAGTATAGCTGTCTTGCCATTGTCAGATGGTCCGACGATGACGTTTAGTCCATCATCAAAGTCAAGCGAAGTAAATTTATGCGACTGAAAATTTATTAGATCTATCTTATTAATCTTGACCATGAATATCTTCCTCCGCTTTCTCTAAACGCTTCTTCGCCTCATCTATAACTTCTTTTTCAACGCCTTCTGCCTTGATAATCTCTTCGAAAACGCTGTAGTAGTCATACTTATCAAAGTCAGCCGCTTTTTTTATGGTGTTCTCAAAATTAAGAACTTCTAATTTATCATTCTTGTGCTTTTCGATATACTCTCTATCTAAGACCTCATATCCAGGTTTTGCGCACTTCACATCGATAAGCTCAATCTTTGGCTTTAAATCATCATTGATCTCGATTAAGGCATACTGAGGCATCCTCTTGTACTCTTCAGTAGTGTTTGAGCACCTTGTAAGTGAGCCTGGATTTAAAAAGGTCCTGCCATTGAGACTAATTACGCCAAAGCCTGTGTGATAGTGACCTGAAAGTGTAAGATCGGCCTTAGTGTTGATAATTTCAGTTACTACCGTGTGTTCTATCTCTTTAATAAATGGCTTTTCTAATAGCATACCATGAACAACATTGATTAGGAACTCGCCATCTTTCTTGTCATATTCACTTAGTAAATAGGCTTCCTTATCTTCAGCATCCATCTTGTATATATATGGCGTGCCTATGATTTTAACGCTATTACCATTAGCAAAGTTCTCTTCGATGGTACTTTCTCTATCAAGCATCTTAACTACGCCAAATGACTCGAGTAATCCTAAATGAGTTCTGGGAAGCGTATCAGGATTACGCCCATAGATGTCGTGATTGCCGCTAACGATGTAAAATTTTATATTATGCTCTTTTAAATAAAAAAGAATCCTATTAAATTTGACAAGACAAATAGTTGAAACGGTTGGAGTATCAAAAAGATCTCCACCGTGAACTATAAAATTGGCCTTGTTTTCAACTGCAAAGTGAGCAGCCTCGTCAATCTTATTAATTACCGTTTCAAAATAATTATCAAGTCTATTTATAGGATTTTTTTCTTTTATATGTGTATCTGTTATAAATACAAATTTCATTATATCAACTTTATTCTTCTGTGTTTTGTTCTGCTTCTTCTGCAGCTTCGTCGTCTTCTTTCTTGTAAGCTTGTCTTACCTTTAATTCTATCTCTTCCATAAGCTCAGGTTTTTCTTTGAATAATTGTTTAACATTTTCTCTTCCTTGGCCAAGCTTTTCGCCATTGTATGAGAACCACGCACCAGCTTTATCAACTATACCTCTATCAACTGCAACGTCCAAGATGTCGCCTTCCCTGGAGATACCTGTTCCATACATGATATCAAATTCAACTACCTTAAATGGAGGAGCAACTTTGTTCTTAACAACTTTTACACGAACTCTGTTACCAACGATAACGTCTTCCTTCTTTCCTGCAGCTGTCTCTTCTTTTTGCTTGATTACATCAAACTTTCTTATATCAAGTCTAACTGATGAATAGAACTTCAATGCCTTACCACCAGTAGTTGTTTCAGGGCTACCGAACATGATACCAATCTTTTCTCTTAATTGGTTAATGAATATTACTGTTGAATTTGTTTTTGATATAACACCAGAAAGCTTTCTCATTGCTTGTGACATAAGTCTTGCTTGTAGACCTATAGTCGCGTCCCCCATAGCTCCTTCGATTTCAGTCTTAGGTACAAGGGCTGCAACTGAGTCAACAACAACTAGGTCAACAGCGCCGCTCCTAACAAGTGCTTCAGCAATGTCAAGGCCTTGTTCACCATTGTCTGGTTGAGACACTATAAGCTTGTCGATGTCAACCCCTAGGTTTCTTGCATATTGAGGATCCAAAGCGTGTTCTGCGTCTATGAAAGCAGCTGTACCGCCTTTCTTTTGACATTCTGCTATTACGTGTAGTGTTAAAGTAGTCTTACCACTTGATTCTGGTCCGTAGATCTCTATGATTCTACCCTTTGGGATACCACCAATACCTAAAGCCATGTCAAGTGACAAACAGCCAGTTGGAATGCTTTCAATATTTAGCTTGGCGTGATCGCCAAGTCTCATTATTGAACCCTTGCCAAAATCTTTCTCAATCTTTTTCAAAGCTTCATTAAGAGCTTTTTCTTTTTCGTTCATGTCCATTTTTTCACCTCTATTATTTACTTATTATTTCTAATATTAAATCGATTAAATACTTCTTCGCTTCTTCTATTATATCACATCTTGAGCCGCTATAAATCTTTTTATGTAAATATTGATGATTTTTATAGCTTAGTCCATAGTAAACGAGTCCAACTGGTATCCCGTCATATGATGTTGGTCCAGCGCTTCCTGTTATAGCGTAGACTATATCCGTATCAAAGAGTCTCTTAGCTCCATCTAGCATGGCAGATAGCACTGCGATAGATACTGGTGTGTATTTATCAATCAATTCGCTACTCACTTTAAGCGTATTTATTTTAACTGATGATTGATACGAAACTAATGTCCCACGAAAGGCATCAGATGCGCCTGATACCTTAACTAGCTCACTTGATATAAGACCTCCTGTTATTGACTCGGCACCTGATATGCTTAAATTATTTTCTTTTAGTATTTCAATAATCTTATTGCATTGTTCCATTGAATACTTCCTTATTTTTATATAAATAGTTTATCATCGATAAAACTGTTAGTGCTAAGGAAATGTATAATAACACCTTTCCTATTATATACATATTTCTATTTATCAAAATAATTGTTAAGAAGAAAAATATTACTGAGAAGAACTGTGTTGTCGTCTTAAGCTTGCCGAAGATGTCGGCTGCTATGGATATATTTTTCTTCGCAGCAAGCATCCTAAAGCCTGAGATAAGTAATTCTCTAAACAAAACGACTATGACTACCCATGGCTCAACGAAGCCCCTATCTATAAACATGATGAAGGCGCTTAGTACAAGGATCTTATCAGCTATTGGGTCTATAAACTTACCAAAATCAGTAATCATATCGTACTTTCTGGCTATATGTCCGTCAAGGAAATCACTAAATGAGCCTAGTAAGAATATCGCAAGACTTGATATGCCGCTTTGATCATAGTAACAGCTTATTACAAAAAATGGTAATAAGAATATCCTAAACATTGTAATTTTATTTGCTAGGTTCATAAATTTCACCTCTTAAGTCATAGTCAAGTGCTTCTATAATCCTCACATCTACAAAGCTACCTGGGCTTAGCTCCTTATCGCTCCTTAAGTAAATTACTCCATCTACATCAGGAGCATCCATAAAGCTTCTTAGAGTGTATTCACCAGCATCACCATCTTCAACTAAGCACTTCATAACTGTTCCGACTCTCTTTTCAAGACTCTCTCTTGAGATATCCATTTGCGCGTCCATAATTTTATCTCTTCTACTTCTCTTAGTCTTCTCATCAAGCTTTTCATTGAAAGAGTAGCTCCTTGTGCCTTCTTCATCACTATATTCAAAGACGCCAAGCTTATCGAATTTTTCTTTCTTAATAAAATCAAGAAGCTCTTCGAAATCTTCTTCTCTTTCGCCAGGGAAACCGACTATGAATGTAGTTCTTAAAACTAAATCGTCTATATTAGTCCTCAATTTTGTGATTAACTCATGTATTTCGTCTTTATTGATGTGTCTATTCATCATCTTAAGAACGTGGTCTGATGCGTGTTGTAGAGGTATGTCCATGTACTTAAGTATTCTATCTGATGAGTTAAATGTGTCGATTAATTCATCTGTGATATTATCAGGATATAAATACATAATTCTGATCCAAGGCATCTTGGTCCTTTCAAGTATTGCTTTTAAAAGCATAGCCAGTGATGGCCTTGAGTATATATCCATGCCATAATCTGTTGTATTTTGTGCGATAAGAATGACTTCTCTCGTGCCAAGCTTATATAGATGATTAATCTCATTAACTATGTCATCAATGGACCTCGATCTAAGTCTGCCTCTAAGCTTTGGTATGATGCAGTAAGAGCAGTTATTGTTACAGCCCTCAGCAATTTTAACATATTCAGTGATGTCCGCAGCATCTTTCTCTATATATTCAATATCAGCATTGATGTTGTCTATATAAACATCGTCTTTATTATTCTCTTCGTATTCTTTAATTATTTCAGAAATATTTTGAAAATTACCTGTACCAACTATGATGTCTATCTCAGGAATTTCATCTTTTAGCTCTTTTGAGTACCTTTGAGCAAGGCAGCCGCTAACTATAATCTTAGCGCCTTCCTTTTTTTGATTAATCATATCAAAGATAGCCTCTATCGACTCTTCCTTAGCTGCATTTATAAAAGAACAAGTGTTTATGATTATATAATCAGCTTCATTTGGATTATTTATTATACTATAGTCACTGTTCTTTAATTTATATGCCATAGTCTCTGAGTCCACATCGTTTTTTGAGCAGCCCATAGTAAGTATAAATACTTTATTCAAGTCCGTCACCGCTTTCACCGTATAAATTTTCTAAGTCTTCTTCTTCAATCAGTACTTTTCTTGGCTTTGATCCATCGTAGCCGCTCACAACGCCCATCTCTTCCATTTGATCGACGATTCTTGCTGCACGTGAGTAGCCTATCTTAAGCTTTCTTTGTAAGTATGATATCGACGCTTGTCCATCAGCTACAACTAACTTAACCGCATCATTATATAGCTCGTCCTTATCGTCTTGCATTGTTTGGCTAGTGTTATTTGTTGTGATGGATTCAACCGCCTCTTGATTGTAGTTTGCTTCACCTTGATTTCTGATGAAGTCGCAAACACTCTTAACCTCTTTATCGCTGACAAAGGCGCCTTGAACTCTGATTGGCTTTGATAGATTCGATGGATAGTAAAGCATATCGCCCTTGCCTAATAGTTTTTCAGCACCGCTCATGTCAAGTATAGTTCTTGAGTCTATTTGCGAGGAAACTTGGAAGGAAATTCTCGAAGGTATATTTGCCTTTATCGTTCCTGTAATTACATCGACCGACGGTCTTTGAGTCGCTACAATTAAGTGCATGCCCGCCGCTCTCGCCATTTGAGCAAGTCTACAGATAGCGTCTTCGACCTCTGTTGCAGCAACCATCATTAAGTCAGCAAGCTCGTCTATAATTATAACGATTTGAGGCATCTTTTCAGTGATAGTATCAAGCTCATTATAGCTTTGCATGTCCTTAACATTGTTCTTCGCAAATAATTGGTATCTTCTCTCCATCTCTTGAACCGCCCAATTTAGTGAGAATTGCGCCTTTTTAGCATTTGTCACTACCGGTATCAATAGATGAGGTATATTGTTATAAACGTTTAATTCAACAACTTTCGGGTCAATCATGATTAATTTAACTTCGTCAGGTCTTGCCTTATAAAGTATACTCATGATTATGGTATTGATACAAACACTCTTACCTGAACCTGTTGCCCCTGCTATAAGTAAGTGAGGCATATTAGCAATGGAACTGATGATGGTATTACCTGTAACATCTTTTCCTAGAGCAAGCGGCAATTTTGATTTTAGATTTCTAAATTCATCGCTATCCAAAATTTCTTTTAGTAGAAGTGTATCCTTATGTTTATTAGGCACTTCTATACCGACTGCGCTCTTGCCTGGTATAGGCGCAAGTATCCTTATATCAGTTGTTGCTAGTGCTAGAGCTAAGTTATCTGATAGGCTTAGTATCTTACTTACCTTTACACCAGCAGCTAAACTTATCTCGTATGAAGTAATAGTTGGGCCGCTGTTAACTCCAATAACCTTTGCATCGACGCCAAAGTTATTAAGTGTATCTTGAATAATTTTGATATTGTCCTTAATCTCTCTGCCCTTTGAATTTGTGTTTGTCACTTCTACTTCTTTTAGAAGATTTAGTGATGGGAATTCGTAATGAACTATATCTTCATTATGAATTTCTTTTTCTATATCAATTTCTCCACCAGTATCTTCTGTCTTTTCACTTTCTTTTTTACTAGGCTTAGCTTTTCTCTCAGGCTTTTTGTTCTCATTTGCTTTTTTATCTTCACTAGGCTTGTCAATTGTGTCAAGGCTATTAGCTCTTGATGAGTCATTAATATTTATATCGAAAAGATCATCATCAAGGCCTTCAATCTTAATATCGTTATGATTTGATGTATTATTATTAACACTGTCTATAGCTTTTACATCATCTTTGTCATTAAATATGTCATCAGAAGACATTATCTTTCTATTCTTCTTCTCTTCTCTCTTTACTTTTATTTTTTCTATGCTATTTTCAACGCCATCTTGAAGCTTATTCATAGTATTGTCAGTTGTTTTAACTATATCAGCTCTGTTGATGCTAGTTAAGCTATATATGTTAATTATGTTGATAATAACTAGAACGATAACCGTTCCAACGCCGCCAAAAAGCCTGTAGAACAAGTAACCAACTACTCCGCCTATAAGGCCTCCTGAGTTTAATTCACTTGCTAGCTCTGTTGCTTGAGATACGTGCGAAGAGAATGAGCTCATGACTACTGTCGATGAGTCGAATATAACTAAAAGGCTTAGGAAGACTATGCTTAATGATATAATCAATTTGCTAGCATATTTCCTTGACTTTGGAATTAATAATACCAAAGATATAGCCATTAAGTAGAATAAAAATATATTGTATCCAATTGAAAAAAGGTAGACAAGACTATTCTTTATCCATCTGCCAAAAACACCTGTTGCATCACTATTTGCAAAAATTAGCAAAAATATGGATGCAAAAAGTATTATAAGACCAGATATCAATAAAGATTCGTTCTTATCTACCTTTTTATTTATTTTACTCTTAGTTCTTTTGTTTGTTCTTTTATTTGTAGTTCTCATACAATCCCTTCGCCTATATATCTTTTATATAAAATTTAATACTATACAAATAATACCTAGTACAACTAAGTAATATGAAAATACATGGAATTTTTTCTTCTTAATAAGCACTTTTATTAATCTGATTGCTAAAACTCCAGTTATGAAGCTCACAATAAGTCCAACAATTGCATTGATGTCGAAGCTTACTTGTGATCCTTCTTTGAATATGTCTTTTAAACCTAGTATAAAGCCTCCAAGCATGGCTGGTATAGCTAGTAGAAAAGAAAAATCTACCGCATCCTTCTTATTTATTCCCAATATGTGAGATATAAATATAGTTGAGCCTGATCTTGATATGCCTGGTAGTGCTGCAACACCTTGAACTGCTCCTATAGCAAGCACTTTAGGCACACCAGCATCTGTTATCCTCACAGTATTTTTGCCATAAATATTGATGTCGATGAAGTATATCATAAAGGCTGTTATTATAAAGCATAGTCCTATGATTAATGAAGACATATATAATTGATCCAAATACTTCTCTATAAACAAAGCGATGATAACTGTAGGTATAGTCGCTAATATAATGTATAGAGCTAGTTTTTGATAGTGGTTTAGCTCGATCTTTTCTCTTTTTATTAAAGAGCCAAGCATTTTGAAAAACTCCACAATCATGTTTATAACTTGTTTGTGATAAACAAGCAAAATAGAAAGCAATGTCCCGAAGTGTAAAACTTGCGAGAAAAACACATTACCTTCCTTTATATTGAATAATATTTGTAGTATGGCCAAGTGGCCTGATGAGCTTATTGGTAAAAACTCTGTTATGCCTTGAACGATAGCGAGTATTATTGCTTTAAGTAATGTCATTATTTTACTCCTGTCGATCCAAAACCGCCATCTTGTCTTTCAGAGTCTGAAAGCTCATCTACTTCTTCAAAATCTATCTTTTCGTACTTAGATAAAACCATTTGAGCGATTCTCATACCATTCTCAATAGTAAAATCTTCTTTAGAAAAATTTATTAGAGGCACCTTTATTTCGCCTCTGTAATCACTGTCAATAGTACCTATACCATTGACAAGACCAATGCCGTGCTTAATGCTAAGGCCCGATCTTGCTCTGATTTGAACTTCGTAAGAGGAAGGTATCTCTAGATAGATACCTGTACTTACTAGTTTGAACTCGCCTGCCTTTAGTACAAGGTCTTCATCAAGTGAAGCTCTTATATCAACGCCAGCAGAGTTTACAGTTTGGTATTTTGGTATTTCGTTTTTACTCTTATTTATTATTTTAATAGTTGCCATCTTTTTATCCTAATTATTTAGATTCTTCTTCTGAATTTTCTACTAAAGCTTTTCTTGATAGGTTGATTCTACCTTGTTCGTCAATAGATGTAACCTTAACCATGATTTCGTCGCCTAGCTTTAATACATCTTCAACTTTGTTTACTCTTTCCTTAGAGATTTGTGAGATGTGTAGTAAGCCTTCTTTGCCGTTTAATACTTCAACAAAGGCACCGAAATTAGTTATTCTATTAACCTTACCAAAGTAAACTTCGCCAACTTCTACTTCTTTAACGATGTCTTCAATCATCTTCTTAGCGCCGTTAACGCCATCCATAGTATCAGCTGAGATGTATACGTCACCATCATCAGTGATATCAATCTTAGCGCCTGTTTCTTCGATAATCTTGTTAATTACCTTTCCGCCTGAGCCGATAACGTCTCTAATCTTGTCTGGATCAATTTTGATAGTTGCAATCTTTGGAGCGTATTCTGATAATTCTGCTCTTGGTGCATCGATAGCTGATCTGATTACATCAAGTATTTGGAATCTTGCTGCCTTAGCTTGTTCTAGAGCAACTTTCATTATCTCTTCGTCTATACCTTGAACCTTGATATCCATTTGCATAGCTGTGATACCATCCTTAGTACCAGCTACTTTAAAGTCCATGTCTCCAAGGTGGTCTTCAAGTCCTTGTATGTCTGTTAATATCTTAGTAGTTTCTTCTGACTTAATAAGTCCCATAGCAATACCTGCTACTGGTTTTTTAATAGGTACACCCGCATCCATAAGAGCTAGTGTTGAACCGCAGATACTTGCTTGTGATGAAGAACCGTTTGAGCTTAGTACTTCTGATACAAGTCTAATTGTGTATGGGAACTCTTCAAGTGAAGGTATAACTGGAACTAGAGCTCTTTCAGCAAGTGCTCCGTGACCAATTTCTCTTCTACCAGGGCTTCTAAGCGGTCTAACGTCTCCTACTGAATATGGTGGGAAATTGTATTGATGCATGTAGTGTTTTTCGCCTTCTTCAACTAGGCCGTCTTGTGATTGGCTGTCGCCGAATGAGCCAAGTGTAGCTATAGTTAATACTTGAGTTTGACCTCTCTTAAATAGTCCTGATCCGTGAGCTCTTGGTAATAAGCCAACTTCAGCAGAAAGTGGTCTGATTTGTTCAGTATTTCTTCCGTCTGGTCTTAAGTTTCTTTCAAGTATACCTTTTCTAAACTCTTCGCTTGTGATATCGTCAATAGTCTTTAGTATGCTCTTTTGATCATCTGGATACTTTTCAAGATATTTATTTACTATAGTATCCTTAAGAGATTCACTGTTTTCAATTCTTTGAACCTTATCAGCTTCGAATATAGAATTTTTAATATCTTCTCTGAATTCTTCATCTATTTCTTTAAAGATTTCTTCTTTAGCTTCAAATTTTTCGAACGAATATTTTTCTTTGCCTATCTTTTTAATAATTTCTTCTTCAAATGCGCATACTTCTTTGATGGCTTCATGTCCTTTTAGTATAGCCTTAATCATTGCTTCTTCAGAAACTTCATTTGATCCTGATTCAACCATCATGATGGCGTCCTTTGTTCCTGATATACATAGGTTTATGTCTGACTTATCCATCTCTTCTTGAGTCGGGTTGATTACATATTCGCCATCTATAAGGCCAACGTAAACTGCTGCAGTTGGTCCATTAAACGGTATATCAGAAATACATAGAGCTACTGATGAACCAATCATCGCAGCGATTTCTGGACTATTGTCAGGGTCTACTGAAAGAACTGTTGCTATAACTTGTACATCATTAAAAAAGCCCTCAGGAAATAAAGGTCTAATTGGTCTATCAATCAGCCTTGAAGTTAAAACTGCTTTCTCTGAAGGTCTTCCCTCTCTCTTTATATATCCTCCTGGTATCTTACCAACAGAATAAAACTTTTCTTCGTAGTCTACACTTAGTGGGAAGAAATCTACCCCTTCTCTAGGTGCTTTTGTGCTTGTCGCATTAACTAAAACGTAAGTATCTCCATACTTAACTAAGCAAGAACCACCAGCTTGCTCGCACATCTTTCCTGTTTCAATTTCTAAAGGTCTACCTGCTAAGGTAGTTTTAAAATTTTCTTGCATCTCACATCTCCTTTAATCTAACAAAAGAGCGGGATAGCCCCGCCCTCTTTATCCTCTGATATTTAATCTTTCTATCAATTCACGATATTTGTCAATATCAGTGTCATACAAATATTTTAGAAGACCTTTTCTCTTACCAATCATTTTAAATAAACCTCTTCTTGAGTGATGGTCTTTCTTGTGTGTCTTTAAGTGTTCTGTAAGATCATTGATTCTCTTAGTAAGTATAGCTATTTGTACTTCTGTAGAACCAGTGTCTCCTTCATGCATTTTAAAATCGTCAATGATTTTTGATTTTTCTTCTTTTGTTAACATTTAATGTTTCCCCCTTAATAATATTTGCCTCAGCCAAGTGTATCGACGGGAACGATATACGTAGCATAAGGTACCTATATTAGTATATCATGAACTTTAGCATTTGTAAAGCATTTTATACTCATAATTATAAATAATCTTCAAAATTTTTCGCAAAATCAATATCGCTTTTGATTTGTTTGACTAAATCATCTTTATCCTCGAAGTTTAACATATCTCTAATCCTATAGATGAAGTATAATCTAACTGTGTCATCATATATATCATCATCGAAGTCAAATATGTTAGTCTCAACACTAACAAAGTCTTCGTTAAAACTTAGGTTTTTGCCTACACTAGTAACTGATTTATAGATACGATCCTTAATCTTAATCTTCGTTACATATACACCTTGGTATGGGATGATGTAGCCTGTATTAATATTGAGGTTTGCAGTTGGTATGCCAACCGATGATCCAAATTTCTTTCCGTGAATGACCTTTGATTTGATCGAGTAGTATCTCGATAAGTCTTTGTTCGCGCTCATCACTTCGCCTGACAGTATTAACTTTTTTATATTGCTCGATGAAATCTTTTGCATCTCTTCATCAAGTTCAAAATTTAATACTACTGCTTCACCGCCTGCCTCTTTCATCATCTCTTTAAGAAGTGCAGTGTCCCCAAGTCTATCTATACCGAAAGTATAATCCTCTCCCGAGTAAGTCCTTATCGCGTTTAATCTATCTAGTAATATCTCCTTAACAAAGGCTTTTGGATCAGTTCTTTTAAGCTCATCCGTAAAATCAATAACATAAACAGTTTCTATACCAAGCTCTTCAAGTATCTTAATCTTGTCATCAATTGGCGTGATGCTCTTAGCTCCTTTAAAGTCAAGCAATAAAACAGCTGACTCTACTTTATCGCGTCTTGCATCGCTTATGCAGCTCTTAATTATTTTTAAATGACCTAAGTGCATGCCATCAAAGTAGCCAAGCGCTATATAGCATTCTTCACTTCTAAACTCATCTTTTAAATTAATTATCCTCATATTTATAAACCTTTTTCATATAAATATTCTTTCTGCCATTCTCATCTTTTTTCACATAGCCAATGCCGCAGAATTTATCAGCACAGTAAACCTTGTATTGCTCTTCATTGTAAGCATCATTAACATATGAGTTCATGCCGTTTTGAACCGCCTTAAACCTCTTTTCGTGAAGCTTTATGACTGGCAAATCTATAAACGTATCGACTGGAATAAGATCATCTTCATCTATATCGTCTATGCAAATGGCCTCGTCAATATTTAATGGACCACTGTAGTACCTCATAAGGTAATCGATATACGATATAGTTCCTAGTCTTTGCGCTATATCAAAGGCAAGAGTCCTTATATAAGTTCCGGTAGAAACCTCGCTCATGACTATGGCATAGGACTTTTCTTTATTAAACTTCAATAGTCTGTTCTTATAAATTTGAACCGTTTTTGCTCTTGAAGCTGTGTCTACGTCAATGTTTTCTCTCGCTAGCTTATACATAGGAACGCCATCAATCTTCTTCGCCGAGTACTTTGGTGGCACTTGCTCGTAGGCGCCTTCCATCTCTTCTAAAACTCTTAGCAAATCATTCTTTTCAAAGTTCCATGCCTCTTCATCGCTAATCTCTGACTCAGCGTCTAAGGTCTCTGTAGTTTTGCCGAAAATTATTCTATATATATAGGCCTTTTTGTCAAAGCCTAAGAAGTCTATAAACTTTGTTGCCTCTCCAACTGCTATGGGTAAGACGCCAAAGGCCATGGGATCTAAGGTTCCTACGTGTCCAGTCTTCATCTTGCTAAGCTGCTTCACCTTATTTGTGTAGTATCTACTTGACTTGCCCTTCTCTTTAAACACGTTGACTACGCCACTAATTTGCATCGTCTACATATCCTTTCAGCTTTTTAATTAGCTCATCAAGCTCGCCTTTGTACGTTAAACCGGCTGCATACTTATGTCCACCGCCATCAAAGTCTTCACCAATGCTTCCTACATCGTATTTATACTTGCTTCTTAAAGAAACTTTGTAAATGTCCTTTACTTCTTTGATTATAGCTATCATGTCATAATCTTCAAGTCCTTGTAAAAATGCAAGTATATCATCTGTATCGTCCCTACTAGTCTTTGTCTTGTTAAAATCATCATTATCTAAGACAAGATAGGCAAAGTCCTTATAGAAATTAATCTTGTTTATTGCGAGCTTATATAGCTCAAAAATATTTTTATTCATGCTTCTATAAAGCTTGATATTGATTTCGTTTATATCGATACCGTAGCTCATAAGCTTAGAAACTTTTTGCATAGTATCGTCACTTGTCGATGAGTACATAAACCTGCCAGTGTCAGTATCTATGCCAATGTAGAGCATAGTAGCTACTTCCTTGTTCATAGGAAGCTCAAGCTCTTTTATGATGTCGTAGACTATCTCTGCGCTGGATGAATACTCTTCTAAAACGTAGTTTATATCACCAAAATACTTATTGCTCTTGTGGTGGTCTATGTTAATAACTTTCTTAGCTTTTTTAAGATTATCTTCATTAAGAAGCCTTCTCTCGTCAGCGCAGTCAATAACCATGAGCAAATCACACTCGCTCATGCTTTCTTTGTAATACTTTTTCTCCTCAATAAAGATGTATTTGCTAGGAATGTCATCTGGTTTTATAATATTTATGCTTTTCTTCTTATACTTTTCTTTTAGTGATAGATAGAGGCCAAGCGTTGAGCCCATGTTGTCCCCGTCTGGAGACTTGTGAGAGATTATATTTATGCTATTAGCTTCTTCTATAGCTAGACCAATATCTTTTATGCTGTGATTATTCTTCATCTGCATCCAACTCTTTGTTTTGTTTTTCTTCACTCTCTGAATTTAATTTATTTAAAATCTTTTGTATCTCAATACTATATTCAACGCTCTCATCAATTTTAAATCTTAATTCAGGCACTTGTCTTATCTCTAAAACCTTTGCAAGACGAGATCTTATATAGCCTTTAGCATTTTCTAAAGCATCGAGAGTGTCTTCTTTAGTCTTTTGACTGCCATATATTGAAAAATATATAGTAGCAACCGATGTATCGTTACTTAGCTCAACTTTAGATACACTAGTCATTGGATCAATCCTCGGATCCTTAAGCCCTTCGATTAATAACTCTGATACAATTCTTTGTATCTCAGCTTGCAATCTATATAATCTTTTCTTGTCCATAGTATCACCTAATTATGCTTTTATTTCTTCAATGATGTAGGCTTCCATTTCGTCGCCTTCCTTGACATCGTTGTAATTATCAAGACCTAGACCAGCTTCATAACCAGTGGCAACTTCTTTAGCATCATCTTTAAATCTCTTTAATGAAGAGATGCCTCCGTCGTGAATAACCACGTCGTCTCTAAGAAGTCTTATGCTTGAGTTTCTAGTGATCTTGCCGTTATCAACATAGATACCTGCTATAGTTTGTCCAGAAGGTAGTCTAAATGTAGCACGTACAGTCGCTCTACCTAAAACAGTTTCCTTAGTCTTAGGTTTTAACATACCCTTAACAGCGTTCTTTATATCGTCAATAATGTCATAAATAACTCTATATGTCTTAACTTCAATGCTTTCAGCGTTTGCAAGGTCCATTGCGCCGTTATTTGGTCTTACGTTAAAGCCTATGATGATGGCGTTTGATGCGCTAGCAAGCATAACGTCTGATTCACTAATTCCGCCTACGCCGCTGTGTATAACGCTTACCTTTACTTCATCGTTTGAAAGCTTAGTAAGGGATGAGCTGATGGCTTCGATTGAACCCTTGTTATCAGCCTTGATTATGATGTTTAGATCCTTTAACTCGCCTTCTTTGATTCTGTCAAATAGATTATCCAATGAAACTTTTTGAGTTGCTGTAATCATTTCTTCTCTTTGCTTTTCTTTTCTCATATCAGCTATGGCTCTAGCCTTCTTTTCAGATTCAACTGCGTAGAAGAATTCGCCAGCTTCAGGCACTTCGCTTAAGCCCATGATCTTAACTGGTGTACTAGGACTCGCCTTCATGATGCCCTTACCATTGTCATCAACCATAAGTCTAATCTTACCGCAAGCAGTTCCTGATACAACGTAGTCGCCCTTTTTAAGAGTTCCTTTTTGTACCAAAACAGTCGCTGTAGGTCCTTGACCCTTGTCTAATTGAGCTTCAATTACAGTACCCATAGCTCTTCTATTGGGATTTGCTTTGATGTCTTCCATCTCAGCAACTAGTGTAATCATCTCAAGTAATTCATCTATATTAATTCTTTTCTTTGCAGATACTTCTACGGTTATAGTTGAGCCGCCCCACTTTTCTGGAAGTAAATCGTTATCTGCTAGCTCTTGATATATTCTCTCAATATTTGCTTCTGGTCTATCTATCTTATTAATCGCTACGATGATGGGTACACCAGCAGCCTTACTGTGTGAGATGGCTTCCTTTGTTTGTGGCATGATACCGTCATCTGCTGCGACAACTATTACAGATATGTCAGTGATTTGAGCTCCTCTGGCTCTCATTTGTGTGAATGCTTCGTGACCAGGTGTGTCTAGGAAAACTACTTTTTTGCCTTTAACGTTGATGCTGTAGGCACCAATTCTTTGAGTGATACCACCTGCTTCGCCTGCTTGTACCTTTGTTTCTCTGATAGCATCAAGAAGTGATGTCTTACCGTGGTCAACGTGACCCATAACTGTAACTACTGGTGGTCTTGTAACTAGAGTGTCTTCACTGTCTTCGAAGTCAAGTTCAAGTGCTTCTTCTTCGCTTTGTGGCACTTCTAATTCTACTTTTACACCAAATTCATCAGCCATTAAAGATGCTGTATCAAAGTCAACGCTTTGGTTTTGGTTAAGCATTAGTCCTAGCATGATAAGCTTTGTAATTAGCTCATTTACACCAACACCTAGCTTTTCAGCAAGATCCTTAACTATGATTGGATCTTGGATATAAACAACTTCGTCTTTAGCTTTTTTTGCTTCTTGCTTTTCTTCTTTTACTTCTTGAGCCTTATTGTCGTTCTTTTTATTGTTTTGTCTGTTTTTCTTGCCTTTTTTATTATTTGCTTGGTTATTATTATTGTTATTATTATTGTTGTTGTTATTATTGTTATTCTTATTGTTTTTATTCTTCTTGTTTCTTGCTTGATTATTGTTTTCAGCGCTTTCCTTCTTAGCTTCTTCTCTTCTATCTTCTTTTACATTAGCTTTTTTCGCTTCAGGTTTTGCATTTTTCTTAGCTTTATTAGCATTTTTATCTATACTTTCTGTATCTTCTTTTGCTTTACGGATCTTTTTCTTTGGTCTTTCTTTAACCGCCATTTTATCTTCTTCTAGGAAAAGATCTCTTACCATATTAGCTGTTTCTTCATCTACACCACTTAAGTGAGTCATTGGCGGTAGATTTAGTTCTTGGAGTTTATCTAGTAATACTTTTGTTTCCATATTCAATTCTTTTGCTAATTCGTAAACTCTTGTCTTCATATAATCACTCCTTCTTTACATTTCTTAGCTCCTCTAAGGTTTCATTATCTATATTGCATTTTAAAGATTTTTTGAGTAAATTCTTTTCAATCGCATTATTTATACATTCTTCATTATTGCACACATAGCTTCCTCTGCCTTGTATCTTTTGCTCTTTGTCAATAAATACGCCGTCCATAGTCTTAGCTAGCCTAATCATCTCGTATTTATTGTGAAAATTTCTACATGCAACACATTTTCTATCAAAAGTTTTATTCTTCGTCATTTCTGAATAAATCAATTAATGAATCATTTAAAATCTCTTGATTGTCCGCATCGTAGTATGGCTCGCTTGTTGGTCCTGTAAATGTGCTTGGATCTTCTGGATGAATATCTATCTTCCAAGTAGTAAGCTTAGCTGCAAGTCTTACGTTTTGGCCTTGCTTACCGATAGCCAAGCTGATTTGTGAGTTTGGTACTACGGCAATGGCGGATTTTTCTTCCTCGTTGATTTCGCAGCTAACTACATCAGCTGGTGATAGAGCATTCTTGATGAATATCTCTGGATTTTCATTGTAGATAATTATGTCTATCTTTTCTCCATTTAGCTCTTCAACGATGGAGTTAACCCTTTGTCCCTTTTGTCCAACACAAGCTCCTAATGGGTCTATACTATCATCTTTTGCGTAAACAGCAATCTTTGATCTTGATCCAGCTTCTCTAGCTATAGAGTAGATATCGATAAGTCCTTCTGTTATTTCAGGCACTTCAAGCTCAAAAAGTCTTCTTACTAAAAGTGCTTTTGATCTTGATAATACTATTTGTGGTCCCTTATTAGTCTTTCTTATCTCAGAGATAACTAATTTAAGTCTGTCGCCCATCTTGTAGACTTCATTTGGTATTTGTTCGTTTGGTGGAATTATGCCTTCTACCTTGCCCATGTCTATAAAGATGTTCTTATTTGAGATCCTTTGTATTTGTCCTGTGATTATTTCGCCTTGTCTAACTATGAATTCATCATGAATTTTTTCTCTCTCAGCGTCCTTAATCTTTTGTATTACAACTTGCTTAGCTGTTTGAGCAGCTATCCTGCCATATTCCTTTGGAGCTTCTTCAAAGTTAACAGTATCGCCTACTTGGTACTTCGAGTTGATCTTCTTAGCATCTTCTAGTGATATTTCATTAACATCGTCTTCAACTTCATCAACAACAGTCTTTTGTGAATATAGTTTTATATCGCCTGTCTCTCTGTTGATGTCAACGAAAACATCTTGTTCACTTTGGAAATTCTTTCTAAAGCTTGATACTAGTGCAGTCTCCAAAGCATCAAAAATTACATCTTTTGATATACCCTTGCTTTTTTCTAGCTCATCTAAAGCTTCTATAAACTCTTTGTTCATCATAACCCCCTAAAATTCTATAGCCTGAGTAAGTTTCTTTACATCGGCCCTCTTTATATCAATAGTTTCGCCATCACAATCAAGTGTGAATGACTCTTCGTCATAATTTTTAAGTATGCCCATATACTTTTCATTGTTCTTTAGTTTTGCATCGAGTTTCATGTCCATGTTTCTTCTGAAATCATCATCCGTCTTGATGGGTCTGTCTATGCCTGGAGATGATATTTCTAAGTAGTACTTGTCCTTTAGTTCCTCTACTGAATCGAATATTGGATTTAATCTCTCTGTCGCCTTTTGAAGTAGGTCTATGTCAAGGCCTTCCTTCTTGTATATGTATACACTTACCGTCATCTCGCCCTTGTGCCTAGTAAACGCAATATCAACGAGCTCCGCCTTTAAGTCCTCAAGTGCCTTAGCTAGCTTAGGACTAAGCTTTTCTTTTAAACTTTTGTAATTCATATCTCTCACCCCTCTTATAAAATAAAGAGTGGCGAGCCACTCTTCAATGCAAAAATATTACCTTATATATTATATCATATAATAAGACTATTTACAAGTCTTTTATAAAATTAATCGTTCTTAACGAGAGCTTTATCTAAACTGTCAATAAGCTCCTTATTAGATCTAGTATTCATCATAAACTTGCCAAGGTATTCAACGGCGTATTCATTGCCGTTCTTAGTCATCATCGCCCTAAACTTCCTTTGTATGTTCAAAGTCTTTTCGTCTAGAAGCAGTTCATCCTTCCTCGTACCAGAGTTTAATATGTCAATAGCTGGGAAGAGCCTCATGTTCGATAGATCCCTATCAAGGTAGAGCTCCATGTTACCAGTGCCTTTAAACTCTTCGTAAATAACTTGATCCATCCTCGAGCCAGTGTCGATAAGCGCAGTTGCTAGTATACTTAGACTACCCTTGTCCTTGAAGTTTCTTGCCGCTCCAAAGAATTTCTTTGGCCCAAATAGCGCGCCTGGATCCAAGCCGCCCGATAGCGACCTACCAGTTGGCGTTATCATCATGTTGTATGCTCTTGCAAGTCTTGTGATGCTATCAAGAAGTATCACTACATCCTTCTTGTGCTCAACAAGCCTCTTTGCCCTCTCAAGCGTCATTTGTGATACCTTTATATGATTTTCAAGGTCCTCATCAAAAGTCGAGTAGATAACATCGCCCTTAATTGATCTCTTAAGATCAGTAACTTCTTCCGGTCTTTCATCAATTAATAAAACTATAAGTTCTATCTCTGGATGATTTATGTTAATGGCGTTGGCTATCTTTTTTATAAGAGTCGTTTTACCCGCCTTTGGTGGGGCAACGATAAGTCCTCTTTGACCCTTGCCAATGGGTGAGATTAGATCAATGAACCTTGTCGATAGTTCATCCTTTGTCGTTTCTAGCTTAATTAGCTCATCTGGATACTCGGGAACTAAGTCATCAAAGTCAGCTCTCTTAAAGCATGTATCTATGCTATCGCCATTAACTTTGTTGATGTAGACTATAGCGTTTTTCGAGTTTTCTTCGCTTGTCTCGTCTTTTTTTCTAACCTTACCTGTGATTTCATCACCTTGTCTTAAAAGAAACTTCTTTATATATGTTGGCGAGAGATAATAATCATTGTCGCTTTGAGAATAATTTTCTCTCCTTAAAAAGCCAAAGCCATCAGGAAGTATCTCTAAGATGCCGCTTACTTCAACAGTTTCAAGTCCATCTATAGAGCTTGAAGGCTTTGTAGTTTTTTCTTCGCCATTTGCCTCGCTAAGATTACTTCTTTCTTTCGGCATATCGTTTTTAGCACTACTATTATCCCTATTGACCATATGAAGAAAATCATCTAAGCTCTTACACGACTTAAAAGCATCCTCATCATGATTCGCGCGGATGCTCTTAAGAATATATTCAATAAGCTCAAGCTTTTTATACTTAGTAAAGTTTTTAAGCCCGTAGTTTTTTGCAAAATTTTGTAGCTCTACTAGTTTATAATCATCTAAGTGATTATCTACAATCATTTAGCATACTCCGGCTTTTTGTCTAGTATATGAGTTGCTTTGATGAATCTAATTGTACCTGTTTCAGCTCTTAGTACTAGAGTTTCTGTCTCACATACGTTTTTCTTGATAAATTTAACGCCATCAAGAAGCTCGCCGTGCGATACGCCTGTTGCTGAGAAAGCAATTTCGTCGCCTTTAACAAGGTCATCAAGGTGAAGTATCTTGTCTGGATTTATACCCATCTTGATGCATCTTTCTTTTTCTTTCTCATCCTTTGGTAGTAGTTTACCTTGCATTTCACCACCCATGCACTTAAGTGCTGCAGCAGCTAAAACGCCTTCAGGTGCACCGCCGCTACCAAGAAGCATATCAACGTTAGTGTCTTCAAAGCAAGTTTGTATAGCAGCGATAACGTCACCGTCGTTTATAAATTTAATTCTTGCGCCATTGTCCCTAAGCTCTTTAACTATAGCATCATGTCTTGGTCTGTTTAGCATAACTACTGTAGTTTCAGAAACTTCTTTGTTAAGGGCCTTAGCAACCGCTTTTAAGTTTTCAGTAACAGACTTTTCTATATCAACAACGCCCTTTGCCTTAGGTCCAACAGCAATTTTATTCATATACATGTCAGGAGCGTGTAACAAGCAGCCTGCTGGTGCAACAGCAACTACCGATATCGCGTTTGGCATACCATTGGCAATGGAGTTTGTTCCATCTAGTGGGTCAACAGCTATGTCAACCTTAAGTGCTCCGTCCTTGTGATTACCAATCTTTTCGCCAATATATAGCATAGGTGCTTCGTCGATCTCGCCCTCACCTATAACTACAGTTCCGTCGATGTCAACAGTGTCGAACATCCTTCTCATTGCTTCAACTGCAGCGCCATCAGCGGCGTTCTTTTCTCCTCTACCAAGCCAAGGAGCAGACTTTAGTGCAGCCGCTTCTGTAACTCTGGCTAAATTCATTACTAAATTTCTATCCATAATTCTCTCCTATTTAACGCTTTCCCAATCTTTCAAAAATCTTTCTATACCACTATCTGTTAATGGGTGGTGTAGCATTTGTTTAAATACCTTATATGGTACTGTAGCTATATCACAGCCTAGTCTAGCGCATTCAACTACATGCATTGGATGTCTAATAGATGCAGCAATAACTTCAGTATCATAATCATAATTGTTAAATATGTCCATAATTTCTTCGATTAAATTAAGTCCGTTTGTTGATATATCATCAAGTCTTCCTAAGAATGGGCTTACATAACTTGCTCCAGCTTTTGCAGCTAGAAGTGCTTGTGTTGATGTAAATACAAGTGTTACGTTAGTCTTTATGCCCATAGCGTGTAATTCTTTAACAGCTATAAGTCCTTCTTCAGTCATTGGCACCTTTATAATGATGTTTTTGTGTATCTTAGCAAGTTCCTTTGCTTCTTCTACCATTTCATCATGTTTAAGTGAAACAACTTCAGCAGATATAGGTCCATCTACAATGCCAGTGATTTCAGTAACAACTTCCTTAAAATCTCTTTTTTCTTTAGCGATAAGGCTTGGGTTTGTAGTAACTCCGTCAACCACGCCCCATTCAGCAATATCTCTAATTTCGTCAACATTAGCTGTATCAATAAATAATTTCATATGACCTCCTAAAGCCTAATCTTTGCTATCAATCTGTAGCCGCCAACGATCTCTTCGTCTTCAGCTAATTCCCACATGTTCTTGTCATTTCTCATAAGTAGCATACTTCTTAAGTAGTACATCATGATACCTGCATCAACATATGATGGCTTTCCATTGTTATCTTCAATATATAAATAAACGTAGCTTCCTTTGATTACAAATCTCCATGGTTGAAGGTTTGATGTTGATGGTGCAAATCTTGCGTAGTAGAAAACATCGTCTAAACCAAGGTTTTCAAGCATTTCTATGTCCATGCTATTAGCAAAGCTGCCATCGAAAACGATATCTTCAACAGCTTTTCTTTCAGAATATTTATCAAGGTCAAATGGGTTCGATGGTTTTTCGTAGCCTATTGCCAAGATAAAGTCAAGATTATTTGCGTACATATCAAAAACTTTTCTCTTAGTATCTTCAGTCGCGTTGAATAGACCAACCCAGCAAGTTGCGATGTCTAGTGCATGTAGTTTTGTGATTAAGCTTTCTGTGTAGTAGCTTTGTAAGATCATTGATTTTGCTGAATCATCGCTTCTGTTGATAACGATGTAGTGAGGTGACTTAATCATAACGCCTGAGTAGCCTGCGATGCCGTCTAGCGCTTCATAAACCATCTTACCATCTTTAACAATATTGAAGCTTACAGAATTTTGTCCGTCTTCCTTAGATACCTCACTGCAAATTGCTTTGATTTTAATAAGTGTGTCGTCGCTTAGATCCTTAAGCTTAAAATCTCTAACTGATTTTCTAGATTTTAGAAAGTTATTCATTAACAAAATATATCTCCCCCTTAGAATAATATGTAAAATAAATTGAATTACGTCTATATTATACCACATGTAGAACTACTTAGCAAACCTTTATTTTTCTTTAAATTTGTTATATAATATCTTTGGTGATGAAATGAAACTAAATCCAAATCAGCTCGAAGCATCGAGGCATGACAAGGGTCCTGCGCTTGTTCTTGCTGTGCCCGGCTCTGGTAAAACAACTGTTATAGTTAATCGTATAAAACATCTTATTGAAGATAAAGGCGTAAGCCCATATAAGATACTCGCTATAACATTTGCCAAGTCCCAGCAACTTGATATGCAAAAAAGGATACTTGAGGCGCTTGATGAAAACTATGCGAAGGAAGTCGGCGTTTTGACTATACATGCCCTATCCTACAAGATAATCAGAGAGTACGAGCGATACAAAAAAATTAAATACACCTTGCTTGACGTTGAAAATGCACCAAAATCGAGAAACATACTTAGAAATATATATATGGATAAGCTAAAAACCTATCCAAGCGAAGAAGAGCTAGATCAGATACAGTCTATACTTGGCTACATCAAGAACACAAACGAGGACTATATCGATGCGGACGGTCCTTTTGAATACAAAGTCGTGGTCGATGACTTCGAAGCTTATAAGAAGAAAAAGAGGCTTATCGACTTTGACGATATGCTTGTGATTGCAAACGACTTGCTCGAAAAGGACAGGCATATAATTTCAAAATTTAAGGATAAGTACGAGTACATCCTTCTTGACGAGGGCCAAGATACTTCGTCCATTCAGTTTATGATACTTGATAAGCTTATTAATAAGGATAATAATTTCTTCGTGGTAGCTGATGACGACCAATCTATATATAGGTTTAGAGGTGCTTGCCCTGAGAGAATACTGAATTTTGAGAAGCATTATAAAGGCGCCCATATTTATAGGCTTAGCGAAAATTATAGGTCTACACCTAGCATAATCACCGCATCTAACAGACTGATTAAGAACAATAAACTAAGATACACTAAAGACTTAAGTGCACACAAATCTGGAAGCGCACCTGTCAATGTAAAGTTCTTTAACAAAGACCTTGACGAGTACCGCTACATAGCAAAATACTTGAAGGACGCCACTGGCACAGTAGCTGTCTTGTATAGGAACAACATCTCTCAGATACCGCTTGCTGAGTACTTAGAGCGCTACATGATTAACTTTACTTCCTATGATAAGAAAGACAGATTTTTCACTCACTGGATTATAGAAGATATCTTTGATATATATAATTTTTCGCAAAATATGAATGACACTGCCCTATTTAGAAAGATTTACTACAAGATTAAAGGCTATTTATCGAAGCAAGATATAAGTGAGATAAGCACTTTGACAGATGTCGATGTTTTAAAGACCTTATATAGGTCTGAATCGATTCAAAGCTACAAGAAAGATTATATTCTTGAATTAATGAAAGACTTCAAGGCTATGAGAAAGATGAAGCCGTCAAATGTTATTGATTATATTGAAAATGATATGAATTACAGAGGATACTTAAGGACAAAGGGCCGCGACAACAGTGAGTCCTTCAACAAACTGCTTACTATGCTCTACTTTTTGAAGCAAATCGCTCTCTACAATAAGAGCATGGATGAGCTTAAGTTAAGGCTCAATGTTTTGAGAAGCAAAATCTATAGCCAAAATGATTCTAATGTGGTGCTCTCAACTATACACGGCGCTAAGGGACTTGAGTTTGACACGGTGTTTTTGATAGATATAGTTGATGAGGAGATACCTGGCTCAAATAACGCGAGTGATGCAGAACTTGAGGAAGAAAGAAGAATCTTCTACGTTGGAATGACTAGAGCGAGAGAGAATCTATATATATTTGCTTTTAAAGAAAGAAACAACACGGACTACGATATAAGTCCATTTATAAACGAAATTAAGAGCTAACTCCATAAGAAAAGGTCAAAGTTAAAACTTTGACCTTTGTGTTTTTATTGAATTTCTTTGCGGCTTCCGTCGCTGTTGAAAGCTTTTTTAAGTTTTAAGTTTACATAAAGTATCGAGCCTAGCATCAGAACTACTTGTACTAGCATAAGTATTAGGGCTAAGTTTCCCGTGTAGTCCTTGTCCTCGCTATATAGTAAGAAAAGTATGCTGAGACTAAGAGGAAGCAATATTCTTCCTAGGCTTATCCACACCTTTGGGAATAGTCTTTGTGCGTAGTCCCAAGTTTCTTTATTCATCATTGAAAGCTTCGTTCTAAAGCCTATAGCTATGTTTGGCTCTTTGATCGGATATTTATCAAATATCTTTCCTATTACTATCAGTAAAAGTGGAATAAAAGCAACTGATATAAGCATAATTACTTTAAACAATGATATCACCTTTCTTTGTAAGTAAAATAATCTCTATACTAAATAATCTCCATCGTCATCAATATCGTCATAATCGTCTTTTGCCTTCTTTGATTTTTTCTTCTTAAATGCTGCCTTCTTTGAAGATTTTTGCATCAAGATGAAGTAAGTTCCTAGTATTAGTAGTATTACTATAAGTATGATGATTATAATTTTGATCGGGCTCTTCTTTTCAGTCTTTTGAACTTCAACTGGCTTAAATAATGATACTTGATCGGTCTTGTACGGCTCACCCTTCTTAAGATTTTCAACTGTTAATTCCATGTCAGCTATCTTGTTTTTCTTGATTTGTTCATAAACATCATTTGTATCAAGTATGGCGTCTTCAAGTTTTGAATCATTTTTATCTCTATCGTTTAATAAATCTATTGCTATCGCCTTAGGTACTTTGCCTTCATTAGCAAGTATTATGCTTGGTTTACTTGTTTGATCTATGCTTAGGTATCTTGCATTAGTCATGCTCTTTGTTTTAAGTAGTGTAATTGCTTCAAGTAGGCCATCACTTATGTCTGAATATGTTTCAACTATAAGGCCCTTGTTTGACTTTATTAGCCCAGCTTGCATGAATGGACCAACTTTATCTTTAATAATCATAATTGCATTTCCCTTGTTGACAAAGGAATCTTCTAATGTCTTGTTAGCGTTGTTAAATAAGTACTCTGTTGAAAGATTGTAAACGGGTATTACATAGCCAGCCAAATTTTCTCTCTCGTTGTTCTCTTCTTTCATCTTGTTGTTGATGACTAAGCTTAGTCTTTCTACTTCTGAGTCACTTAATACGTATCCATTTGGTGTGCTAACCTTTAAGTCCGCTGCATATGCGGCATTTGTAAACATAAGTAAAAATATTAAAAATAAACATACTTTTCTTTTCATAAGAAAACCTCCTTTATCCTTACCCTCTATTTACCCTTAAACGTGCTAAACTAAACATAAATTAATAAAGTATTTAAATTATAATTGATTTTATATTTATATATATTTACTCAATATCATAGCTAATTGCACCTTATTCATTATTTCACATTCATTGTTCATTGTTCATTGTTCATTGCTCATTACACACTATTCTATACTCATTACTCATTACACAATTATATACTTATTCTTTATTACTTATTACTTATTCTTTATTACTTATTCTTCATTATTTATTTCTAACTATCCAATACTCCTTAACCCCAATCAACACTGATTATTCGTTATTAAGCATTCATTTTAACCACTCATCTATTATAGGTATAGGCAAAAATAAAGCTACGATTGCTCGTAGCTTTACTCTTTATCTTGGTCTAGTTAATATTAAAATTATAATCAAAACTATGAATATCGGTCCGAATACCTTTGCTGCTGCTAAAAACATAGCAGCAAAGTCACCTTTTTCAGTATCTTCTTGGTCTTTATTAATTAAATTACCCTTTTCATCATACTTACCTGAGGTCTTCTTAAGGTGTTCAAACGCGCGATCTATTTTCTTTTGAAAAAACATTACTTATCCAAGTTAAGCTTGTGATGACATGCAACAAAGTGTCCAGGTTTTACTTCTTCAAATACTGGAACTATTGTTCTACATTCTTCAGTAGCGTACTTACATCTAGTGTGGAATTTACAGCCCTTAGGTGGATTGATAGGACTTGGAATATCCCCTTCTAGAATTTGAATTTCTTTCTTAGAATCTGTAGTTGGTATTGCGCCTAGAAGTGCTTCTGTGTATGGATGCACTGGTCTAGCATATAACTCTTTAGAGTCAGCAAACTCAACTATATTTCCTAAGTACATTACACCAACCTTATCAGATATATATTTAATAACTGACAAGTCATGTGAAATGAATAGATAAGTTAAGTGTTCTTTTTCTTTTAAGTCAATCAATAGGTTTATAATTTGTGATTGAATAGAAACGTCTAGAGCTGATACCGCTTCGTCGCAAACGATGAAGTCAGGCTTTAAAGCGACACTTCTTGCGATACCAATTCTTTGTCTTTGACCGCCAGAGAATTGGTGAGGGTATCTGTGTATAAAGTAATGAGCTAGACCGCAGTCTTGCATAACTTTTACAACGTAATCTTGTAGAGCCTTATCTTTTTGTTTGTAGATATCGTGAGCTACTAAACCTTCAGATATGATTTGACCTACAGTCATACGAGGGTTAAGTGATGAGTATGGGTCTTGGAAGATAAGTTGCATATCTTTTCTCAAGTGTCTCATTTCTTCATATTCAAGTTCAGCTAGGTTTATACCAGCGTCTCTATAGCTTTCTGCTTTTTCATAATCAGGATTGCCCTTAACGTCTTCTCTAAGTGCATCAAGTTTTGCTTCAACATCTTTTAAAGCGTTTTCTGCTGATGAATCTTCTTTGCCATCTTTCTTAGCAGCAAAGATCTTAGCGTTAAGTTCTTGTTCCTTTAATAGTAAAGATTTAACTTCACTTTCGTTATTATGATATATCAAAGCACCTGCTATTTGTGCAAGGTCTTGATATAAAAGTCTGTGTTTCTTTTCAGTATCTCTATATTTGTTAAGAGCTTCTCCTTTTTCCTTACCATCAGGAAGTGCTTCATAAGCAGCTTTATCCTTTTCAAGTTCAGCTTCAAGCTCTTTAATCTTATTCTTGTGACTAGCAAAACCATTTATAAGTTTATAAACATATTTAGGATTAACTTCCCATCTAGTTCTTCCGTAATAAATAGTTCTACCGTCAGTTTGTTTGTATAATTGTAGTAAAGTTCTACCAAAAGTAGATTTACCGCAACCAGATTCACCTACTAGACCTATAGTTTCGCCTTTGTATATATCCAATGAGATATCATCATTAGCTTTAACATATTGGACTTCCTTACCAACTTTTTGTACTGGGAAGTACTGTTTAAGGTTTTGTATTCTAAATAATAATTCTCTATTTTCCATTGGATCTTACCCCCTTTTCAGGATAGAAACATCTTACTTCGTGATTTTCTTCTACTTTAACTAAATCTGGTTCATAGTTGTCACACTTTTCAGTTCTATACTTACATCTAGGAGCAAATTTACAGCCCTTAGGTAAGTTTAGTGGATGCGGTACTGAACCAGGTATAGCATCAAGCTTTGTTCCTTGAGGAGTATCCAATCTAGGTATAGATACCATAAGTCCTTCAGTATATGGATGCATGTAAATGCTCTTGCCTTCGAAAATTGTTTCTCTTGGTGCCTTTTCAACTACTTGTCCACAATACATAACAGCAACGTCGTCAGCCATTTGGTTAATAACGCCAAGGTCATGAGTGATAAATAGTATTGAAGTACCAATTCTCTTCTTTAAGTCATTCATCAGTCTTAGTATTTGAGCTTGAATAGTAACGTCAAGAGCAGTTGTTGGTTCGTCAGCTATAAGAAGCTTAGGAACGCAAGCAAGTGCCATGGCAATCATAACTCTTTGTCTCATACCGCCTGATAATTGGTGAGGATATTGTTTAGCAACAGTTTCTGGATTAGGTATCTTAACCATGCTAAGCATTTCAACAACTTTTTCAGCTGCTTGCTTTTTATCCATGCCTTGGTGAATTATGAATGGCTCACTAACTTGTCTTTCAACTGTAAATACAGGGTTAAGAGAAGTCATTGGCTCTTGGAATATAACAGAAACATCATTACCTCTGATATGGCCCATCTTATTCTTAGGTATATCAGTAATATTTTCTCCGTCAAACCAAATTTCACCACTGTCAATATATCCATTACCATCAAGTAGTTTAATGATACTCATGGCAGAAACACTCTTACCACTACCACTCTCTCCTACTACTCCTAATGTTTTACCTTGTTCTACTGAATAGGAAACGCCATTAACAGCTTTGATTATTCCCTTTTTTGTTGTAAAAAAGGTATGCAAGTCTTTTAATTCTAATAATGCCATTAATCTTACCTCCTATCTGTCTGCTGATTTAGGGTCGATAGCATCTCTTAAGCCATCACCTATTAAGTTAATACATATTACGCAAACACCTAGTATGATTGAAGGGAATACCCATCTCCACCAGTATCTTTGAATAATTATTGAGTTATTAGCACCGTTAAGCATGTTACCCCAAGTTGGATATGGTGCTGGAACACCAAAGCCTAGGAATGAAAGTGATGCTTCAGTAAGCATACTTGATGCAAATGATAGTGTAGCATTAACTATAATTATAGATATAGTGTTTGGCAATATATGTTTAAATATAATGTTCTTTTCTTTAATACCTAGTGATCTTGCAGCAACAACATATTCTTGCTCTCTAATTGAAAGTACTTGAGCACGAACAAGTCTTTGAAGTCCTGTCCAAGATAATAAACCAAGTATAATCATGATCATAAAGATCTTTTGGTCAGCAGTCATTGTTTGGCCAACAAGTGCTGATAGTATCATCGCAAATGGTAGGAATGGTAGTGAGCCTATCATTTCAGCAACCCTTTGTAGAACGTTATCAACCCAGCCGCCAACGAAGCCTGAAATACCACCAACGATTACGCCGATGATAGTTGAAATAATAACTGCGATAGCACCTATAGTCATAGATTTTCTACCACCGTTAAGAATTCTGTTCCAGATGTCTCTACCTAGGTCGTCAGTACCTAATAGGTAACCTTTATGACCATAGCTGTGCATCTTGCCTGATTGATCCTTAATATGTGTTTGATAGAAGCCTGTGTATATTTCATCTACTTTTTTGTCTCTTAAATCAGCTGGAACATCTAATTGTCCTAATGAGTTTGATCCCCATTCTTGAATAGTATCATCTTTTAACTTAGCAAGGTATGAATATCTTTGTCCATAAATATTCTTAACATTGCCATCAATATTTTCAGGAACTTCCCACTCACCAGTAGTAGTTGGGTTACCCCACATATAAATTTTACCCGATTCTCCAACAGCAACGAATGTATTGTATGAAGATGCAAGGTCAACAACTTTTTCATCTATTTCAGGAATCTTTGATAAACCTGATTCTTGAGCACCTAAGTGAACAACTTTACCATCTTTAGTGATAGCGCAAGCTGTATTAGGGTTAGGAGCAATCTTAGCTATATTACCTTGATATTCATGACCTTCTTTGTAGTCATTAACACCCATGTTACCCCAAGCATATGAATCTCCATCTTCATCTATAGCATAAGATACTTGGTCAGATGCTGCTATATCAACAATCTTAGTACCCATTAATTCTGCTGGAGCTTTAGCTTGTTGAAGTCTGTTGTTACCCCAACCAAGAACTTTACCGTCCTCAGTAAGTGCAATTACGTGGTCAGTACCACAAGCTAATTTAACAATATTCTTTCCTTCTTTTTTAACTTCCTTAGGTATTTTTCTAATGTCTACTTTTTTAGAGATATTAGTTTTACCCCAAACAAAAATCTTACCATTGTCATCAACTGCAGCACTAAATGTAGAGCCAACGCTAAGTGTCTTGACATTCTTAAGTCCATCTGGAAGTGGAAGTATATCAAAACCTGGAGCAATGTTTGCTTGTGTTGTTTCAACATATGATAAGTCTATAGGATTGAAAAGTGGTCCTATTAAAACTAATAAGAATATACTTAAGAAGATGAAAAATGCAGTCATTGCTACCTTATTTGAAATGAATGCATTAAGTATGGTTCTAAAAGGAGTTTGAATATCATCCTCAATCATAATATCTTTCTTTTTATCTTTCTTTTTAAATAATCCTTTTTCTTTTTTAGGAGGTATTTGTTTTGTGTCTTTTAAGTCTTTATTATCTTTTTCCATATTAACCTCCTAATTTTCTACTCTAACTCTAGGGTCAACTAAGCCGTATGTCAAGTCTGTAATTAAGTTGCCTAATAGAGTTATTATAATATAGAACAACTGAATAGCAAGTGCTAAGTCATAGTCCTTTTTATTTAAAGCGTCTATGTAGAACTTACCCATACCATTTAAATTGAACATTGATTCAATAATTAGTGATCCTGAGAATATACTCATAAACCAACCAACTATAAGTGTAACTACTGGTAGTAAAGCATTTCTCCACGCGTGCGAATAGATTACAGTCTTTTCTTTCAAACCCTTTGCTCTTGCAGTCTTAATATAATCCATGCTCAAAGCGTCATCCATAGCAGCTCTGACATATCTTGTCATACCGCCTAGTGAGCCTACTGTCATGATTATAAGAGGTAGTGCAATGTGCTTTAGGATATCAAGTGTATCTTTCATACCTGTATAGTTTTTACCTGCAGTTCTCATACCACTTACAGGGAACCATTGTAACTTAACACTAAAGATGTAAATAAACAATAGTGCTGTAATAAATACTGGTATAGAATAACCTATAACAGTTAATACCTGAGTTACTTGGTCGAAAACTGAATTCTTTTTAACCGCACATGCTATACCAAGTGGTATAGTTATGCCAAGACCTATAATTATTGCAAAAATGTTAATAAATATAGTAAGTTTTAAAGGTTCTTGTACAACATTTATAACCTTATCTTTATATACTCTTGAGTCACCTAAGTCGCCTTGTAATAATCTACCAAGCCACTTTCCATATCTAACTATCATAGGATCGTCAAGACCGTATTGCTTTCTTAAATCTTGATATCTCTTATTGTACTCTTCTTAACAAAAAATACGAATACCATGTAAAGTATTCTTTTTATAACGTATTTTCCCATCATCATCCACCTTATCTGTATTTTTATAGAAGGCAATATTTCTATTGCCTTCCACAAAATGTTTTTTTAAATTTTAATCTTTACTATTCTGTTACCCATGCATCTAGTATTGTAGATGTTAAGCCCTTCATTTCTGAAGTTTCCCAATTCTTAAGTTTTGAGTTGTAGAAGTCATGGTATTGGTTAGAGTATAGTGGTAGGTCTGGAAGTAATTCATTCCATCTTGAAGCAAACTTAACAAAGTTTTCTTTGAAGATTTCTCTATCTTCTGGAGTACATCTAACCATATCGATAGCAGATTGTTCTAGATCCTTATCAATTATGAAGTTTGTGTTGTATCCCATATCAAGGAATTCCTTCTTAGTTGAATAATTATCTTTTTGGTCATAGTATGGAGTAAAGCCTGTAGCTAGGTTAAACATGTTATATGTTGGAACTCCATATTTAGCATCTTGTGCTTTGTCTCTGTATAACCAGTTTAGTAATTCGTCAAAGCTCATTGCGTCTCTTTGAATCTTTATACCTGCTTTTACAAGGTCAGGGTTTTCAGCTAGTTTAACTACTAGTAAGTCAGATACGTCGTTGTTTTCAGTAGATGCCCATTTGATTTCTAGTGGCATTAACTTGCCGTCATCCATCTTCTTATATCTGATACCGTCGCCTTCTTTGTATTCAGCGCCTGATTCGTTTAGAGTAAAGCCAACTTGTTCCAATAGTTCTACAGCCTTAGCTGGGTCATATGGATAAGAGTTAAGCTTTTCATCAAGTTCTTTCTCAGTTTCGATATAGAACCATTGAGCTGGTCCGAAAGGTCCGTTTACAACAGAACCGTATCCGCCTGTAAATTGTTTAGCGAAATCGTTTCTGTCTAGTAAGTAAGCAAGTGCTTGTCTTACTTCTGGGAATTGAGTTGGTCCAACGTCACAACCGAATGCGATCTTACCATAACCAGCTCTTGGATAGTCAGTGTAAGCAAAGCCTTCGTCTTCTGTTAAGTCCATACCAGCATTGATTGTCTTACCATCACCGATTTTATTGATAATATCAACGCCACCAGTTTTTAAGTCGTCGATTTGTGTAGCTTGAGTTATCTTCTTAAGAATAACCTTTGAAATTAATGGTTTTCTACCTCTTCTGTCTCCTTGATAGTTAGGGTTGATAACCATAGTTGCTAATTGTTGTGCTTCGTCGTATTTTTCTAACATATAAGGACCGCTTGCAGGTAGAGTTTTTCTGTCTCTTGCAGCTTTAACTGCGTTCTTGAACTCTTCTGTATTAATATCTTCTGCAAAGTAACATCCATCGCCGTCATCTTTAATGTCTACTTTTTTACCTAACCAAAATTCTAGATCTTCTGGGCCTGCTGCTACAGAATTTATTTCATAGAAATATGGTGTATTTTCAGGATCAATTGTTGCTGAGAAAGTGTAATCATCAATTAGGTGAACACCTTCAAATTCTTTCTTTTCACCTTTACTAAATGCGTCATAACCTACTAAGTCCATACCACCAGTGTTTTTAGCACCGCAGAAGTCTGGTCCAATAAGTCTTGAGCCCCATAGTAAGAAGTTTGCAACGTAGTCTTTAGCATTGATTTCTTTACCGTCAGCATATTTAAGTCCATCTACTATAGTGAATGTATAAGTTTTTGATCCGTCTTCGTTTTCTTTTGTTTCATAGCTTTTAACGATAGAATCATCAATTACGTATTCACCTTCGTCAGTTTGGTCTACAGTACCATAACCTTGGATTAAACGTCTAACATCAGCATCTGATGCGTTGTTTTGCCACATTCCTGAAAAGTCTCCACTCATTTCAGTAGTAGTACCAATGATTAATTGGCCACTTGGTTCAGTTGGCTTGTCAGCTGTTTCGTCATCTGCTGGTTCTTCAGAATTTTCGTCATCAGCTGGAGCTTCTGTTTCAGTACCTGGTTCTTCTGGTTCTTCATCAGTCTTCTTACCGCAAGCAAATGCGAAAGCTGATAATACCATAGAAAGTACTAATAAAAACACTAATGTCTTTTTAAGTTTCATTAATATTCCCCCTTAAATTTTTTTCATATAATAACGGCTATATGTTACATATATATTACAACATTTTTGAAAAAATTGCAAGCTTTTTTTATAAAAATTCATAAATGAGCTTGCAATTAATATTTATCTACTATTAAATTTCTTTGTAATTTATAATTTCTAAACCGTGTGAAGTGCCGATAACATCGGCGCCTGCCTCGATAAACTCTAGTGCTGTTTTGTAATCAGAAATTCCTCCCGAGGCTTTTATTTTTATTTTTCCACCGAAGTTTTCTTTTATAAATTTAACGTCATCCAATTTTGCTCCAGACTTCGTAAAGCCTGTTGATGTCTTCACGTAATCTACGCCATTCTCAGCCAATATCTTTGTTATATATAATATATCTTCCTTGTTAAGGAAAGAAGTTTCTATTATAAATTTTAATATATGTGACTTAGTAATCTCTCTTAGAGCATTTACCTCTTTACTTAGATAGTCATAGTCTCTCATCTTGATTCTTCCGATGTTCGAAACAATGTCTAAATCGTTTGCTCCGTTTTTAATCGCATCTTTTGCTTCATAAATTTTTGCCTCTGTAGATGCATATCCATTAGGAAATGATATCACTGTAGTGAGATAAATATTTTGCAAGTTTTCGCGAGCTACTTGCAAAAACGATGGCGCTATACATATGGATCTGAATTCATATTTTCTTTGCTCTTCTACAAGCTTTATAATATCAGCCTCACTTGCGTCCTGTTTTAAATTTGTTTGATCTATAAATTTAGCTATACCTAACATTTATGAATTTTATACTCCCTTCTTCTTCATTTTACTACTACACCTTGCTACGTAATAAAAGCTGCAAATATGAATTACAAATATCGATATTGTGTAGTAGGCTAAGAATTTTATAAAGCCAGATACAAAGAATTCTTCTGGCATTAATCTTATTAAAAGGTCTGTCTTTGTATCAAGCTGCCACAAATCGTTTTTGAAGAAGATCTCATGAAACTTTATAAAGGCTCCTTGAAAGTCTGTTAGATACAAGACGCCAAAGAATATTGGTACTAAATATCCGATAAACAAAGTGTTTCTTAGCTCTTTAAACTTAAATACATTAATTTTCTTCCAAGCATATAGCATTATAATGATTAAAGTTATTATTGCAGCTACTATCTTTATTGTGTTTATTGTCTTATATATGCCTCTTACATCTCTCATGTGGCTTATCTCTTTATCATTTAAACCTATAAGGCTTAGGTGTTCATCGCCATTAAGTCCCCTTAGGTAGCCTGCTATGACTTTTGAAGCAACTAAGACTTCATCTTCGGTCCTGTCGATGTAATCAAAGCTATCCATGTGTTTGGCGCACAAAAATACAGCATTTTCATCGTAGGAAACTGTTTGTATTGCTTGACATAATATAAGTGCTATTATATTTAAGGTCAATATAATAGCAACTGATAATTTCATATTCTTCATTTTAATCTTCTAAATTGTGTGAAACGCTTTGAACGTCGTCTGATTCTTCTAGGTCATCAACCATCTTTTCAAACTTAATTGCTTGCTCTTCGTCAAGTTTAACTGTTGTTTGAGGTATGTTTGATAAATCGAAATCACTTAGCTTGTATCCTCTATCCTTTAAGCCTTCAACAACTTGGTTAAAGTCTTCAACAGATGTGTAGATTTCATAACCTTCTTCATATGATTTAAAGTCTTCTGCTCCAAGGTCTATAGCGTCCATAGTCAATGTGTCTTCATCAACTGATCCATCGTTTTCTATAGCGATAAAGCCTTTTTTATCGAATAGATATGATACGCAGCCTGTTGTTCCTAAGTTTCCGCCGTGCTTATCAAAAGCGTGTCTAACGTCTGAAGCAGTTCTGTTTCTGTTGTCTGTTAAGCACTCAACCATAACAGCAACACCGCCTATACCGTAGCCTTCGTAAACAACGTTTTCGTAGTTAGCATCGCCTTCGCCGCCTTCACCTTTTTTGATAGCTCTCTCGATGTTGTCGTTTGGCATGTTCTCAGCCTTAGCCTTTTCAATAGCTGACTTAAGTGATGGGTTAAATTCTGGATTTGATCCACCTTCCTTAACCGCTACCGTGATGTATCTAGCTAGCTTTGTAAATACTGATGCTCTTCTTTGGTCTTCTTTACCCTTTTTAGCTTTTATTGTTTTCCATTTTGAATGTCCTGACATTTTATTCCTCCTAATAAGTGTTTTTAAAATAATCTATATCCACTCTCTTATGCTGAGTTGAATTATATAGCTTTTTTATTCTTTCTTCTTTTTCTGGGTCAATGGTCTTGCCCTCGAAATATTTTTCAATATCATCATATGAAACGCCCAGCTCGTCCTCATCGCTTTGGCCTTTCCATAGCCCTGCCGATGGTTTTTTATTAATAATTTCATCTGGCACGCCTAAAACTTTGGCAATTTCATATACCTCACTCTTGTAAAAATCTCTAAGTAAATATATATCGCAAGCGCTATCCGCCCACTTAGTGAAGTAACCGACCAGGTACTCGCTCTTGTTTGATGAGCCGACTACCATGTATGATAAATTTTGTCCATATAGATAAAGATTTGTCATCCTAAGCCTTGGTTTTACGTTTGATAAGCTCATCTTTGAAAATCCTTCTGCTTTAGCATTTTTCACAAAGTCATCATAAGTACTTGTTAAATCAACTCTGCTAGTTTTAATGCCTAGCTTATCTGCGACTAGTTTTGCATCTACTTCGTCTTCCTCAAGTGAGTGTATCGGCATAACTATACCTAAGTGATCGCCGCCAAAGGCAAGTTTCGATAGGCCCGCGACAACTGCCGAGTCAACGCCGCCCGAAAGCCCGAAAACCGCTCCTTTTAAGCCGGTCTTGTCCCTTTTATCTCTTAGCCAAGATACCATATCTTGGACTATCTTTTCATAATCTTTCAATTATTTCACTATCCTTTTATCAATATGCGCCTTTATATATTCATCTTCAAACTCGTAATCAAGCTCGCGATTGGCAAGATTTTTGAGCGTTTCTAAAAGTTCTTCGCTGTCTTCTTCCTTTATATATATGTCCGTGCTAATATTTTCCATATACTCTAAATTGTCTAAATCATAAACCGTATGTGATAGATGGTTCTTAATCTTGTCAAACTCTGCGTATGGGAATGTCAGTCTATACTTAAGAAAGCTGCCGTAGTCATAAATTTTGCCTTCGATGCTCTTCTTAAATGCGCCTGAGTAAGCTCTTACAAGGCCTCCAACGCCAAGTTTAATCCCGCCAAAGTACCTAGTTACGACGCAGACTATGTTTGATAGCCCCTCCATCTCCATAACGCCTAGTATGGGTCTTGCAGATGAACCTTGTGGCTCTCCGTCCTCATCGTAGCGCTTTATGGGTATGCTGCCATTAATAATGTAGGCGCTAACGTTATGAGTCGCGTCCTTATACTTTTCTTTCATCTCGTTAATGAAAGCTATGGCCTCATCCTCGCTCGTAACGTGCTTTGTATTTGCTATGAACTTTGATTTATTAATCAGATCCTCGGCGCTTACTAGCTCCAAAACCGATTTGTACTCATTATTCGCAGACATATTCTTTATATTTATTGTAATCTATTTGTGAAAGCTTCACTTTTATGTACATTGAAGCTTCGTCGTACTTTGTAACTTCTACTGCATAGCTCTTTTTTAGCCTATCCACAAGGGCGCTATCCTTGAAAGGAACTTTCATTGTGACTTCTTTGTGATCCTCTTTAAGTACTGACTCTATCTTATCTATAAGCTTTTTAACGTCATCATCATTTTTTGCAGATATATAGATAATGTCATCTGTGTCATTTAAAGTGGCCCTTCTATGCTCATCAAGTTTGTCTACCTTATTATATACCCTTAAAACTTTTTTGTCCATAAGTCCTAAGGACTTCATTAAATCAAGTGTCGTCTCAATCTGTAAATCCATGTTCTCGTCAGATATATCGACCACATGAAGTATCAAATCCGCATATTTTAGCTCTTCCAAAGTGCCTTTGAAGGCTTCAACTAGCTTTGTTGGTAAGTTCGATACAAAGCCTACAGTGTCTGAGGCAATAAATTCTGATCCAGTGGAGAACTTTATCTTCCTAACAAAAGTTTGTAATGTGGCAAATAGCATATCCTTAGCCAAAACTTCCTTCGCACCGCTCTCAGAAAGCCTAATCATACTATTTAATATAGTAGATTTGCCGCAGTTTGTGTAGCCGATGATGCTTACATATGGCACATCGCTCTCATTTCTCTTTCTAGAAATATTCTCCCTAGACTTTTGAGCTTCCTTTAATTTATTTTTAATTCTATCGATTTGTTCTTGTATATGACGTCTGTCAGTTTCAAGCTTTTGTTCACCGGGTCCTCTAGTGCCGATGCCGCCACCCTCTCTTGATAGATAGTTATTCATACCAACAAGCCTTGGCAGTCTATATGATAGCTGAGCAAGCTCCACTTGTAGCTTCGCTTCAACAGTTTCAGCTCTTAGAGCAAAAATATCCAAGATAAGATTAGTCCTATCGACCACTTTGATATCAAGTTCGTCCTCTAAGTTTCTAGTTTGAACGCCGCTTAGCTCGTCATTAACAACAAGAAGGTCGATGTCATTTGCTTCGATAAGCGTTTTGATCTCGTTAAGCTTACCCTTGCCCATGTAGTAGCGCGGGTTTAAAACGTCCTTACTTTGCTTCACTCTGACTATGGCTTCAGCGTCGCACGCCTCAAGAAGCGCTTCGAGCTCATCAAGATACTCGTCAGTCTTTGAATCAAATTCAATTGTATATATAATTGCCCTCTCCATATAGCACCTCTTTTGTAATTATACCAAAGCCGTGAATAAATGTCAAAATATATTTATTTTTCTTAAAATATATACCAAAATCTCTAATATGTGGTATAATACAAGTATATATTATATTAGGAGTGATAATATGTCTAATAATAAACGAAGAAGAAAGCCGAGGTTTACGCTTAAGAAGCTCATAGTCATTACACTAATGACTGTGCTTATATCATTAACTCTATTTGCTGGCTCTGTTGGCCTCGCTTTTGTTAATATACTTACTACTGCCCCTGAGATTGACCCATATGCAATTAACAGTGGTTTTGAAGAGACGTCTCTTATATTTGATAAGGATAATAATTTACTAGAAAAAGTAGAGACTGCCGAGTACAGAACTTTTGTTAAGCTATCGAAGGTGCCTCAATATTTGAAAGACGCCTTTATAAGCATCGAAGACGAAAGATTCTACGATCACCCTGGCGTTGACCCTAAGGGTATTATGTCATCTCTATATGAAAACTTTAAGGCTGGTGGCGTTGTACGTGGCGCGTCAACTATCACTCAGCAGCTAATCAAAAATACTTACCTATCTAACGAGCAAACGCTTACAAGAAAGCTTAAGGAAATATATCTTGCCCTTAACTTAGAGACAAAGCTTAGCAAGGATCAAATACTTGAATCTTACTTAAATATGATTTCTCTTGGCCAAAACTCCTATGGTGTACAAGAGGCTTCAAGAACATATTTCTCTAAGAATGTTGACGAGATAAATATCGCTCAAGCTGCTTTACTTGCTGGCGTTGTTAAAGGACCAAATATATATCAGCCTTTCTACAGAGTCAGTCCGCTTAAGTTTGATGAGGCGACTATGAGAAAGGTTGGCGAAACAGAAATATTAGGTGAAAAATACATCCTTGTATTTAACACAAAATCTGTTGAAAGACAAAAGGTAATTCTTAAAAAGATGCTTGAGCTTGAAAAAATATCTCAAGCTGAATACGATGAAGCGATTAATTTTGATATAGTAGCAAGCTTAAAACCAAGTGAAAAGAAGCAAACTGAAATCACAAGCTACGCTAGCGACTACGTTAAGAATCAAGTCGTTGAAGACTTGATGGAAAAGTATCAAATTACTAAGCAAAAGGCTCAAGAAAGACTATTCACAGGCGGTTTAAGAATTTACTCAACTATTGACACCAAGATGCAAAAGGATCTTGACGAGGTCAACAGAAACTTCAACGGCATACTTCTTGGCGACGTATCAAGATACAAGGCTCCACTGCTTGTTGACAGAACCCTTGATAATGCAGGTAATATTGTTGATAAGAACGGCAATATGGTTTATTTAAAGAAGGCAAATCTACTTACTGATGATGACTACTTATTTATACCAAAGGGCGAGTTTAGCATAGCTGATAACGGTGATTTAACTATCACTAGCCCAAGGGTCTTTGCATATAATAAATCAACTGATATACAAGACTACTACACTATTGACGATGCGAAGAACCTTCTAACTCACAGAGTTGGCGGTCTTGCAGTGCCTGATGCTTACTACTTAAGACAAGCTAAACACAGCTTAATTATTAAAGCAGAATTCTTTAAAAATAACGCTGGGTTCTATAAAGTTAATGAAGCTGGCAACTTATTCATAAGTCCAGACTATTTCTATAATAATAAGACTGGTCTAGTTCAACCACAGTCAGCAACTGTAGTTATTGACTACAAAACTGGTCACATAGTTGCCATGATAGGCGGTCGTGACGTAAAAGGCAATAGAATTTTGAATAGAGCTACTGACACGACTAGGCAACCAGGCTCGTCTATAAAGCCTCTTGCAGTATACTTACCTGCTCTTGACAATGGCTTTACAGCCGCATCACCTATACTTGATATACCGATGATTACAGCAGATGGAAAGGTATGGCCAAACAACGTTTATACTGGTTTTAAAGGTATCACAACTCTTAGAGAATCACTAATCTACTCCATAAACGTAAGTTCTGCTAGAACTTTGAAAAAGATTGGTATACCTACTTCTATAAAATATCTAAAGCTACTAGGTCTAATTGACGAAGAAAATCCAAGTAAAGATAATTTTGTAGAGGCTAGTGAAAACAAAACTCACAACGATGAAAACCTTGCTGCTCTAGCTCTTGGTGGTATGACAAAGGGTGTTAGCCCACTTGAGATGACTGCTGCTTATGCTGCAATCGCTAATGACGGCGTTTACATCGAACCGACTATATACACTAAGGTTTTAGATAAGGACGGCAATATAGTCCTTGATAAAGAGCCTAAACAAAGAAGAGTCGTAAGCCCACAAATTGCTTATATCATGAAGGATGTACTTAGATCAACCGCTTACGAACATACTGGCGGAAACGCAGTAGTAAAAGGACAAGCTACAGCTGGTAAAACTGGTACAACTGACTACAAGGCAGACTTCTGGTTTGTAGGTTTCTCTAATTACTACGCAACTGGCACATGGATGGGTAATGACTCTCCAAAGATTACTATACCTCAAAGCTCATGGCTAGCAGCAAAACTTTGGGGCCACATAATGACTAAGATACATCAAGATAAAGAAAGCAAACCTCAATTCGCTGAGCCTGAAGGCATTGTAAAGGCTTACGTATGTACTAAGTCTGGTAAAAAGCCAAGCTCGCTTTGCTCCTCTGACCCAAGAGGCGTCGTTAAACAAGAGATATTTGCCAAAGGAACCGAGCCAAAAGATACATGTGACGTTCACGTTTCAATGGAGGTAAACTCATCAAATAATAAGATTGCAACCGAGTTTACACCGGAAGAGTTAAAGATTACCAAGGTCTTCACTGCATTGAACCCAGCATACAACCCTGCTGAACACAACGGTATCATACCTAAGGACTACAGCTACTACCCTCCTTATGCGTCAGATACTCAAGAGGATTTGGATAAGTATAATCAAGAGCATGGCATCGATCCAAACAACCCTGACAGCGGAACAGATTGGAACAATATAATTACAGATATCATTGATCATAATAATACTGACAATGGCGAAAAAGAACCTAAGGAAAATGATAAAAATCCTGATAATAATTCAAATAATGAAGGCGAAGTAAAAATATTACCATAGCTATAAATAGAAGAAACAAGGCTTAAATTAGGCCTTGTTTTTTTTAATAATCTATACTTTCACCTTTTTATATAAGAATTTACTATGATAATTAATTAAGATTATGGGTAATATATTAATAAGAAAGAATTAATTTTATTATGGAGATGAGCTTATGAAAAATGAAAAATCATTAAAAAAGTATTGGCTAATACTTGCTATAGTACTGATTGTAGCAGCTCTAGCTATATATTTTATATCTAAATCAAATAAAATAGATTACGCTAAAGTTTCGAAGGAGATGAATGACTTTGCCTCGCTTGAAGAACCAAGCATTGAAAAGTTTGTAAAGAAGGGCTACGTAGATATTACTGAGCCGCTTGAACATGATGCTGGTATCAATCTTAGAAACAGTCTTTTAGCGTCAAGTGTATATGTAAAAACTGTAAGACTCGATGATAGCGGTAATTACTACGGTGCTATATACTGGAAGAACAGAGACGAACCGAAGCTAGCAAAGCAAGAATTTTCTACAGATGATGAGGCTAGAATATCGATTTATGACGCAAATCCAGTGGTTCTTAAAGAAGTACTAACAAAAGAAGAAGATGGATTAAACAAGGTATATGCGATCACTATGGCAATAAATCCAGATGTGACTAGTGAAGAAATATATCTTTTCTCGTTTAAATAATTTAATATGCATATGAAAAAGTGCTAAGCATTTAATTTTGCTTAGCACTTATTTTAATTCTGCTATTTATTTTTTATTTATTTTGTTTTTCTACTGCCTTTAGTACTTGATTTAGAAGTATTGTAGTTGTTATACTGCCTACTCCGCCTGGTACTGGAGTTATCTTTGCTACATAATCAAGAAGATTGTCATAATCAGCGTCGCCACTAATCTTTCCGTCCTTGTCCATACTTACACCGACGTCTATAATTATAGAGTCTTCATTGAAGTAAGACTTGTCAAGCATCTTCGCTCTGCCAAGCGCTGTGAATACTACGTCTGCGTTCTTGCATGCAGCCTTTAGATCCTTTGTCTTTGAGTGACAGATAGTAACTGTGGCATTTTCATTAAGTAGCATCATTGCAAGTGGCTTACCAACCACCATGGAACGATTGATTATAACAGCGTTCTTGCCTGTGTAATCATAGCCAGTTCTGCCAAGTATCTCAACAGCTGCTCTTGGAGTTGCTGGTTCAAAGCTATCTTTCTTGCCTTCAAATATTGCTTCTAGATTAATTGGGTTCATGCAGTCTATGTCTTTATCTGGATTGATGAAGGCAGCAACTTTTTCTGCATCTATTTGCTTAGGAAGTGGTCTAAATACAAGTATGCCGTGAATCTTATCGTCCTTGTTTAGCTTGTCCATAAGGGCAAGAAGCTCCTCAGTTGTCGATTCTCTCGCAATATTAAATACTTCTGAGTCAATATTTAAGTTTGCACTTACCTTTAGTATAGCCTTTTCATATGATATGTCGCTTGGGTCTTCGCCTAGCCTTACTATTGCTACTTTTGGTGCAATGCCTTTTGCGCGAAAGTCCTCAATCTTTTTACTCATATCAGCCTTAATCATATCTGCTACGGGTTTACCCTTTAAAATATCTGTCATAATAACCTCCCTTTGATATTAATAGTTCTTATATCAAAACTATTTACTATTCATTAACTTAATACATTAATACCCAATTCACAATAATTATAATACTTAATTAATATTTTCATAAAAATAGGGAGACTCCTTGTCTCCCCTTGTATAAGTTTAATTAAGCTCTTTTGCTCTTTGCACCATGGCCAAAGTTCTTTTCAAGTAGTCCCCAAGTATATGGTGCGATGAATGTTGATGAAATCATACCTTCAACGATACCAACAAGTAGTGGAATACAAAGTGCTTCGATTACGTGGCCACCTGTGATGTATAGAACAACAACTGCGATAAGTGTTGTAACTGTTGTTAATACTGTTCTTCTGAATGTTGAGTTAAGTGATGTCTCAATAAGTTCAGCGTTTTCCATCTTTGGATACATTCTCTTGTTTTCTCTGAATCTATCAAAGATAACTATAGTTGCGTTGATTGAGTAACCTACGATAGTTAGTGTAGCTGCGATTAATGATGAATCGATTTGTAGATTAAAGATGCCGTATGTCGCTACTATAACTAGAACGTCAACGATTAGAGCAAATACTGATGCAACACCATATTTCCATTCAAATCTAAATGTTACATAGATAAGCATTAAGATTGATGCGATGATGATGGATATAACTGCTTTTTGTCTAATTTCTCTACTGATTGATGGACCAGTAGTTGTGTCTTCGATATTGTTTCTGTCAACCTTGTATTCGTCAACAAATGCACGGCTGATTTGGTTCTTTTGTTCGTTTGTTAAAGCAAGTGTAGACTTGATAACTACAGTTTCTTTGTTAGCACCTGCATATACAACGCTTGCTCCACTGTCAACTTTGTTAACTATATCATAAACTTTTTCTTCTTCAATAAATTGCCCAGCATTGATTCTCATGATAGTACCACCTGAGAAGTCGATACCGTAGTTAAAACCATTGATACAGAATCCTATGATACCTGCGATGATAACTATGAATGGTATTGGAGCAAAAAACTTTTTCAATTTGTTAAAATTAATCATATTTACCTCCTATGCTCCATATGCCTTTTTATTGTCATTAGCTGTGATTTGAGCAAAGTTCTTTAGTAAGAATCTTGTCAATACAACTGCTGTCAATAATGAAATTACTATACCTATGATAAGTGTAATACCAAAGCCTCTGATTGAACCGATACCATAAACATAAAGTACAACACCTGCGATGATAGTTGTGATATTTGAGTCCATGATAGTTGAGATGGCTTTCTTGAAGCCTGCATCAACTGATGATCTTACTGTCTTACCATTAAGTAATTCTTCTCTAATTCTTTCGTAGATGATACAGTTCGCATCTACTGCCATACCTATTGATAGTAGTAAACCGCATATGCCTGGTAGTGATAGTTTGATATGGAATATGATAAATGCTAGCATAACTAGTAATGTATATGCAACTAGTGAGATTGCTGCTACTATACCAGGAATCTTATAAACTATGATTAGTAGTATACTTATTAATAATATAGAAATTACTATTGCTTTCATTGAGTTGTCGAATGCGTCTATACCAAGTGAAGCACCGATGATTTCTGATCTAACTTCTTTAAGTTCGATAGGTAGTGCACCTGCTCTGATTAGTGTAGCAAGTTTTGATGCTTCTTCAACTGTGAATCCCTTTGATCCACCTTCGATGATTGGCTTACCATCTGTAATAGGTGAATTTTGTACTATAGGTGCAGAAATAACTTCACCGTCTAGAACTATTTTAAGGATTTTCTTTTCTGGTTCTGTTTCATTGTATAGCTTAGTAGTTGCTTCAGCGAACTTTTGAGTTCCTTCTTCGTCAAACTCCATTGAAACTACTGGTGTTGATTTACCAAGATTGTCTTGTGTGTAAACAACTTTTGATTCTTTAATGTTTTTACCTGTTAAAATTACATTGTTATCTGGATCGATAAATTGTAATTGAGCAGTTTTACCTATAGTTTCGATTGCGTCTTGTGCATTCTTAGCACCTGCTAGTTCAATTGAGATTCTGTTTGAACCTTCTATAGATATGTTAGGTTCAGAAATTCCTAAACCGTCAACTCTTTGTTGTATAATTGCCTTTGATTGTTCCATAGCTTTGCTAAGCTCTTCACCTGTTTTGTCTGTATCAGCTTCAAGAAGTACATATACCCCACCAGCTAAGTCCAGACCTAAGTTAATAGAGTCTTTAGCGCTCTTTATTTCGTATCCAGCAAAGTTAAATCCGAATACAGCTACTAACGCAAAGCAGGCAATTAAAATGACTGTTATCACAATCTTAAGTGTGCTTAACTTTTTCATTTTGGCCTCCTAATCTAAATTTGCAATAACTGAGATTGCACATTCTATTCTTTTTCTTTCTAATTCACAGCCTATCTCAAAGTTTCCGTTTATATTGCCTGTATTGTAGTATGAATTAGCATGACAGCCGCCTGAGCAGTAGAACTTTGCCCAGCATTCTTGGCAGTCTTTTTTATTAAATACATTTGACTTTTTAAATTCTTCTCTTAAATCAGTTTTTGTAACGCCGTCAAAAACGGTTCCGATCTTAAATTGCTCTTCACCTACAAACTGATGACAAGGATAAAGATCTCCCTTAGGTGTTACAGCAAGGTATTCGCAACCCGCTCCGCAGCCTATGGATCTCTTAATCAAACATGGTCCTTGATCTAAGTCTATCATAAAGTGGAAGAATAGAAAATCATCATCTTTTTTCTTAATCTTGATGTATTCTCTGGATAATTTTTCGTACTCTTCTTTTATTCTTTCTACATGTTCTGGTCTTATTGCATATGGCTCATTTTGATCTGTTACAACCGGTTCCATAGATGTCTTCTTAAAACCGTTCTTGTAGAAATCTAATACGTCTTCTGAAAAGTCTAAGTTTTCTGATGTAAATGTACCTCTGATGTAGTAGTCCTTATCGCCTCTTTTTTCAACAAAGCGTTTAATCTTTGGAACAATTAAGTCATAAGAACCCTTTCCATTAGTAGTTGGACGCATTTCATCGTTAACAGATTTTCTTCCGTCTATACTTAAAACTACGTTTGACATATTTTCATTTAAATAATCAATAATTTCATCATCTAATAAGATGCAGTTTGTAGTTAAAGTGAATCTAAAATTCTTATCGTATTCTTTTTCTAAGCTTCTTCCGTAAGTAACAAGCTCTTTGACAACATCAAAATTCATTAGTGGTTCTCCTCCGAAGAAGTCAACCTCTAAGTTCCTTCTATTGCCAGAGTTTTGAACCAAAAAATCCAAAGCCTTCTTACCTACTTCGACGCTCATAAGCTCTCTTTTGCCCTTAAAATCGCCTTGAGATGCAAAACAGTACTTGCATCTAAGGTTACAGTCGTGTGAAACGTGTAGGCAAAGAGCCTTTACTATGTTGTATTTACTTAAGTCTAGTTCAGTTTCTTTAATAGGCTCAGTAAATAACAAGCCTTCTTTGTGTAATTCTTCTACTTCTTTAAAAGCAGTTTTAATATCACAAGCTTCATACTTATTAGATAGTCCATTTAAAGCTTCATCTAAGCCCTTGGACATATAATCTACTAAGTCGTATACAATCTCATCTACTACGTGTACAGCACCACTGTATATGTCTAAGATTACATACTTATCATTAAGATAGAACTTATGTATTAAATTAATATCGTACATCAAAGCCTATTTATGATTTTTCTTATTTTCGCACTTTTGGTTACCAACTGTGCAAGATGTCTTACAAGCTGATTGGCATGAAGTTTGGCATTCGCCGCATCCGCCGTGCTTAGCTGTTTTTAATAAGTTTCTTTTACTTAAAGTTTTTACAAATTTCATAATATCCTCCCTTTGTATAAAATATCGTGGGCTAAGGCCCATCACAAGAAAAAACCGATGCTATTTTGCACCGGCTAGATATTCTTTAACAAGATTTGTAACTAATGATCCATCTGCCCTGCCTTTAACTTTAGACATAACAGTCTTCATGACTAAGCCAAAGTTAGCTCCTTTGTCTCCAAGCTCTTCGCAAGTTTCATTGATTATAGTCTTAATCTCTTCTTCAGAAAGTTCCTTTGGTACGTACTCCATAAGAATTTCTATTTCTTTTTTAGTCTGTTCAACTAGGTCCGCTCTATTACCTTTTTCAAATTCTGGTAGAGCGCCTTTCTTTTCCTTTATTTGCTTTTGTATTATTGCTATAATGTCTTGGTCACTTAGTTCTTTTCTTTGATCAACTTCGCTTTGTTTTATAGCTGAGTTAACCATCATGATAGTGTTTTTAATGATCGTATCTTTATTTTTCATAGATTCTATATATCTACTTTTTAATTCGTTTTTAAGGGACATCATACACCTTCATTTCTTTCAAATAAATTTAAGTTAAAACTTTTGATGTTTTTTCCTTCTAGCTGCTTCAGATTTTAATTTACGTCTTACACTTGGTTTTTCATAGTGTTCTCTTTTTCTAACTTCTCCTAAGACGCCTGATCTTGCGCATTGTCTTTTGAATCTCTTAAGTGCATTATCAAGTGATTCGTCTTCTCTAACTCTTATTTCTGTCATAGTATCCCTCCCCTCATAAAACAATTACTATCATTTATGACTAAGTTACAAATATTATACAACATATCTAAAGCTTTTTCAAGTTTTTTTTGCTATTTTTTGCTATTTTTCTTGATTTTAACCTGCTGGCCAATTAAGTTTTCTGCCGCCTATTAAATGCATGTGTAAGTGCTTGACACTTTGTTGACCGTCTTCGCCTGTATTGATGACTAGTCTGTAACCATTGTCAAGGCCCATAGTCTTAGCTATATCCTTAACTTTAAGCATCATGTGAGCTATGACATCATTGTCATCGTCTGTAAGTTCATCAAGAGACGCGATATGCTTTTTAGGCACCATAAGCACATGCACTGGGCATGTTGGGTTGATGTCTTTGAAGCAAAGCATCATATCGTCTTCATAAACTTTTTCAGAAGGAATAGATCCTTCTATGATCTTACAAAATAAACAATCCATAAAATCAAATCCTTTCTACTAATACTCCGTCTTTAAATCTTTCTACAGCTTTTACTTTTATTATATGGTTATGAAGATCTTCATCTGTTTTAAGATAAGCTCTGATGTAATTTGATGTGTAGCCCTCAAAGTACTCATCTTTTTTCTCTTCAAACAAGACTTCAAATTCATCGCCAATAAATTTATTTATAAATATATGTCTCGATGCCTCTTGATACTCTTCTAAAATTTCTGCTCTGTCTTTCTTAACGCTCTCAGGAACTTGATCAGGCATATCGTAAGCCTTTGTCCCCTTACGTCTTGAGTATCTAAAGACATGAACCTTTAGGAAATTTACCTTTTTTACTATGTCAATGGACTCCTTAAAGTCCTCATCGTCTTCCCCAGGAAAGCCAACTATGATGTCTGTAGTTATGGCAGCGTCTGGCATCGCCTTATATATCTTCTCTGTATTTTCTATATAGTCTTCTCTCGTGTATTTCCTATTCATTAGCTTAAGCACTTTATTTGATCCACTTTGTAAGGATAGATGAAATTGATGCTGCAAGTGCTTTAGAGCGGCAAGTCTTTCTACTGTTTCATCCTTTAATAACTTTGGCTGAATTGAACCAAGTCTTAGTCTTTCTGCGCCAGGCACTTCATCTATCATCTCTAATAACTTTATTAGATCAATACCATAATCTTCATAATCGGTAATCTGTATACCTGTGATGACAAATTCTTTGTAGCCGTCTTTAGCAAGCGTTTCTATCTCTTTAATAATGCTATCTGCCTTTCTAGAACGAACTTTTCCTCTTGCGTATGGTATTATGCAATAGGAACAAAAGTTGTTGCAGCCGTCCTCTATCTTAATAAAGGCTCTAGTGCTATCGAAATTTTTGTCAAAAAGCAGCTCCTCATAGTTTTTGTCGATATTATCCTCAACATAATTTTTCTTCTCGCCAAGCTTTATATAATCTTCTAAGTAGTCTACTATCTTGTTTCTTCCTTGTGTGCCGACTATGATGTCCGCTATATCCATCTCTTCTATCTCTTTAGCATTAATCTGGCTATAGCAGCCGCAAATGATGACTATGGCATCAGGATTTTTCTTCTTGACCTTTGATATCATCTGCCTTGACTTCGAGTCCGACTTGTTTGTAACAGTACAAGTATTGATTACATAGACATCAATATCGTCAAAATCTTCCTTGACCTCGTAGCCCTTTTGCTCAAAGGCATTTTTTATCGCTTGAGCCTCATATAAATTTACTTTGCAGCCCAAATTTTGCACATAAACCTTCATCATAAAAGACCACTTCCGTTAAATTCGTAGTAAAGCATAGTTAGTAGCGCTATTGGCGCTGTCTCTGCTCTAAGTATTCTCTTTCCTAGGCTAATGGATTTGTAGCCGAAGTTCTTAAGCTCATCTATTTCACCTATATCGAAGCCGCCCTCAGGTCCTACGACGATGGCGATATTCTTTTTGTCTTTGATATCATAATTTTTTATGCTATTATCAAGCTCATCTTCATAAGCGATTAAAACTAAGTCAAAGCCATCTAAAATTTCTTTTGCTTCATCTAGCTTCATTGCATCAGAAACAGCGGGGATAAACTCGCGCTTTGACTGCATTGCTGCGGCCTTTGCGATGTTTCTATATCTTTCCAATTTTTTATCTTTTATATCTTTTTTCTTGACAATAGACCTCTTCGTCTCGATAGGAACTATGCCATAAGCACCCATTTCTATAGCTTTTTGTATAATAAAGTCCATCTTATCAGACTTTACTAATGATTGAAATAAGGTGATTTTTAAATCTGACTCATATTTTTCATTTATCTCAGAAAGTATTTTAAGAGACAATTCATCCTTTGTATATGAGTTAAGAACTGCTATATAGCCACTACCATCGATGTAGACTTCAACTTCTTCGTCATCCTTTATCCTTAAAACGTCCTTAAAGTGCTTTATATCTTCTTTTGCTAAGTATAAAAGACCTTCGTCCTTTTTTTCTGCGAAAAATCTATGCATGTTTAGCTACAATTGAAGTCCATTCGTTTAGGTCTTCGACGTTTAATATATCAAAGCCGTTTGCTTCAAGTGAGTCGATAACCATGGCTGACTTAACTTTTAAAATGCCTGAGGAAATGAAAATTCCGTCTTTATTCATAAACTTGTGTAAATCACCTGTCATAGTGACTATGACTTCTGCAAGTATATTTGAAACGACTATATCGTATTTGTCCTTAACCTTTGAAAGTAGGTCGCCGACTATAAATTCTGCGTTAGTAACTTCATTTAACTTTTTATTTTCATTAGCAATGTATACACTCATCGGGTCTATGTCAACGCCTAGGACTTCGCTCGCGCCTAATTTTGACGCAGCAATCGATAGTATGCCGCTGCCTGTACCTATGTCAAGAACTTTCATACCAGGCTTCATGTACTCTTCAAGCTTCTTTATACATAAGGATGTTGTCTCGTGTGAGCCAGTTCCAAAGGCCATGCCCGGCTCTAACTTGATGATTTCTTCTCCATCTTTCTTTTCATACTCTTCCCAAGTTGGCACTATGACTATAGTTTTGTTTGGCTTTAAAATCTTGAAGAATTTCTTCCAATTGTTTTTCCAATCGCTATCGTCAATTATTTCCTTAGAAAATTCTCCGCCAAGCTCTTCGATGTGAGTCTTAATTTTAACCTCTCTCTCATCATTGTCATGAATATCATCTAGGTATATAGTAAATCTAATAAAACCTTTTTCTAATTTTATAAGGTCATCATCGTAAAGGTCCCAAGCATTTTGCCTTTCTTGGAAAATCTTTAAATCTTCTGGATCTTCAATCGCCATATTGTCAATTCCTAGGTCTGATAAAAATATTTCGACCTTTTCTTCATATTCTTTTTTAAATTTTAATTTAATTTCTCTATAATTCATATTAACTCCTATAGTTTTTCTTTTATTTTTTCAAATAAATTTTTCTTCTTTGGCTCGTAATCAAAATCCATGTCTTTAAAGTGATTTATTAATGATTCTTTTTGCTCGTCATTCAAATTCTTTGGCACATCTACTTTGACTACAACGTATAAATCGCATCTGTAATTCTTGTGTAGTGGATATAGTCCCTTATTAGCTATCTTAAATTTAGTATGGCTTTGAGTTCCCTCTGGTATAGTTAATCTAACTTTGCCATCAAGCGTATCGACCTCGATTTGATCGCCTAAAACTGCTTGTAAATAATTTATGCTAACGCTTGTATATAAATCATCGCCGCTACGTTTAAATTTTTTATTTTCTCTTATGTCGATGTAAACGTTTAGATCACCATTTGGTCCGCCATTCTTACCAACGCTTCCTTCGCCTCTTATGCTAATTACGCTGTCTTCACGAACGCCCTTTGGTACCTTAACAAGAATCTTTTTCTTCTTCTTTTCAGTACCATTACCATGGCAATGTGGACATTCTTCTGTAATTATCTCGCCTGTGCCGTGACAGTCGGGACAAACTTCAGTTTGAACGAAGACGCCAAAGGCTGTTCTTCTCTCATTTCTAACTGTGCCTCTGCCTGAACAAGTAGAGCAAGTCTTTTTGCTGTTCTCATCCTTGGCTCCGCTTCCGTGGCAATGTGAGCACTCTTCGACTCTCTCTATCTCAATCTCTCTTTGAGTGCCGTTTAAAACATCTTCTAGGTCTATAGTAAGGTTATATCTTACATCCTCTCCGTACATTGGCCTTTTGCTTTGCGACGCAGACGACGAGAAGCCACCAAAACCGCCTCCAAATATATCAAAGATATCACCAAATATATCATCAGTGAAACCACCGAAGCCGCCAGATCCAGTGCCTCCATTTTGAAACATAGACTCGCCATATGTGTCGTATTGCTTTCTCTTCTCAGCATTGCCTAAGATTTCATATGCGGCAGATATCTCCTTAAATCTTGCTTCAGCCTCTTCATCACCTGGATTAAGGTCCGGATGATACTTCTTAGCAAGCTTCCTATATTGAGTTTTGATCTCAGCTTCAGTCGCAGTTGATTCTATCTCTAAAACTTCGTATAAATCTTTCAAAACTTACACCCTTTCTAAAATGTAAAATAATTATCATATACATTTATTATACCAAATATGCGTGAAAAATAAAAGTATAATAGATCTCTTTTCTATATGTAAAAAAGAAGAATGAAGGCACTCTCCATTCTTCTTAATCTAAATCTAATAAATCTTATTTATCGTCTTCGTCAACTACTTCGTAGTCACCATCAACTACGTCATCATCACCTTTGTGTTCTTCAGAGCCTTGTGCGCCTGCTTCAGCTCCAGCTGCACCTGCTTCTGCATTTTGTTTATATAACTTTTCAGAAACTTTATAGAAGGCTTGTGTTAAATCTTCTGTCTTCTTCTTCATATCGTCATAATCTGAACCTTCGCTAGCTTTCTTAAGATCAGCAAGTTTTGCTTCGATGTCTTTCTTTTCATCTTCAGAAATTTTGCCTTCAAGGTCCTTCATAAGCTTTTCAGTTTGGTAAACCATTTGATCAGCGTTATTCTTTACTTCGATATTTTCTTTTTTCTTCTTATCTTGTTGAGCAAATTCTTCTGCTTCTTTAACTTTTTTATCTATATCTTCTTTTGATAAGTTAGATGAAGCTGTGATTGTGATCTTTTGTTCCTTGCCTGTACCTAAATCCTTTGCTGATACATTAACAATACCATTGGCATCGATATCAAATGTTACTTCGATTTGAGGGATTCCTCTTGGTGCTGGTGCAATACCTTCTAGTTGGAAGCGACCAAGTGTAGTATTGTCGGCTGCCATCTCTCTTTCACCTTGAAGTACGTGTATATCTACTGATGTTTGTGAATCAGAAGCTGTTGTGAATATTTGTGATTTCTTTGTTGGAATAGTTGTGTTTCTTTCAATAAGTCTTGTAGTTACTCCACCAAGTGTTTCTAGACCAAGTGATAGTGGTGTAACGTCTAGTAATAACAAGTCTTTAACTTCTCCTGTTAATACACCGCCTTGAATTGATGCACCGATGGCAACGCATTCATCTGGGTTGATGTCCTTTTGAGGATCTTTACCGATGATTTGTTTAACAGCTTCTTGAACAGCTGGGATTCTTGTTGAACCACCAACTAAAAGTACCTTATCGATTTCACTTGCACTAATGCCAGCGTCTTTGATAGCGCTCTTAACTGGTTCAGTAGTTTTATCAACTAAGTCATGAGTAAGTTCATTGAACTTTGCTCTTGTTAAATCCATGTTCAAGTGAAGTGGACCAGCTGCTGTAGCAGAGATGAATGGTAAGTTGATGTTTGTTGTCATTGTAGTAGAAAGCTCTTTCTTAGCCTTTTCTGCTGCTTCTTTTAATCTTTGTAGGCTCATCTTATCTTGAGTTAAATCTACGCCATTTTCCTTTTTGAAATTATCTGCAATATAATTTATGATTCTTTGGTCAAAGTCATCTCCACCAAGCTTGTTATTACCTCTAGTTGCTAGTACTTCAAAAACGCCGTCGCCTACTTCTAGTATAGAAACGTCGAATGTACCTCCGCCTAGGTCATATACCATGATCTTGTGTTGACCGTGCTCTTTGTCCATGCCATAAGCAAGTGCTGCTGCTGTTGGCTCGTTAATGATTCTCTTTACTTCAAGGCCTGCTATCTTACCAGCATCCTTAGTAGCTTGTCTTTGAGCGTCTGTGAAGTATGCAGGAACAGTGATAACTGCTTCTGAAACTGTTTCACCTAAGTAGCTTTCTGCGTCTGCTTTTAATTTTTGTAATATCATTGCTGATATATCTTGTGGTGTATAATCTTTTCCGTCTATGTCAATCTTGTAGTTACTGCCCATCTCTCTTTTGATTGATGATATAGTTCTGTCTGGATTTGTGATTGCTTGTCTCTTAGCTGTTTCTCCTACTAATCTTTCTCCGTCTTTTGTAAATGCTACTACTGATGGAGTAGTTCTGTTACCTTCAACGTTAGGAATGATTATCGCTTCTCCACCTTCCATTACTGATACACATGAGTTTGTTGTACCTAAGTCAATACCAATTATTTTTCCCATAATATATTTTCCTCCTTAATATTTTTTTATTTATTTACTATAACCATGGCATGGCGAATAACCTTGCCATTGTATTCATAACCTTTTAATAAAACTTCTATGACTTGATTTTCTTTGTATTCATCACTGTGGCCCATAGATACCGCTTGATGAAAGTCTGGGGTAAAATCCTCACCCAGTGCTTTTAATTCAACTATGCCCTTTGCTTTAAGAGCATTTTTTAATCCTTCGTAGATAAGCTCCATGCCTTCTTTAAACGATCCGCTCTCACCCTCGTGTTCCAAGGCTCTCTCGAAGTTATCTATAACAGGAAGTATTTCATTTGCAATGCTTACAACACCTATCGATACCAAGTCGTCCTTTTCTTTCTCAACTCTCTTCTTGTAATTTTGAAAGTCCGCTTGTAGTCTTACAAGTTTTGTTTGAAGATCATTTATTTCAGATGCTAAGCTATCTTGCTCATCAGAATCAGTTTTTTCTTGAGCTTCTTCAGCTTCATCTACTGCTTCTTCATTTATAAGCTTTTCTTCTTCCATTTCTTCGTTCAATTTTTTGTCTTTTTCCATTTAATCCCTCCTAAAATAAATCATCATTATAAAAATCATCAAATATAGAAAGAACTTTTTTGTAATCAATTCTCATTGGAGCGATTAAACCAAAAGTAACTTCATTATCCAAGATGTTTACGTTCTTAAGAACTAGAGCAATGTTGTCGAAGATGTCGATTTCATTCTCATTACCTATCTTGATGACAAGATCATTATCCAAATTTTCATTCTCTAAGATATTAAGTAGACCTCTTTTGTCTTCCAAGAGCTCTATAAGCTCTCTAGCCTTGTCAAAGTCAGAATACTCTGGATAATTCAAGATCTTATTTATTCCTTCAAGGAATATCTTGTCTGCGCTATTTGTCTCGTCTTTTTGTGAAAACTTTTCCAAAACGCTCTCTAATATGGTCTTATAATTAACTAGACTGTCCTTTTCATGCTTCAATGAATTGAAATCAAGTGAGTTTATGGACTTGCCAGCAAGATTCTTATTTAAAATCTCCTTAAAATAACCCACTTCCTCTTCACTTATCTCTTCATTAAGCGTAATTAATGTCTTGTCGATGGTAAAGTTCTCGTAGACAAAGATAGCAAGTATTTTGTTTTCGTCGACTTTTAAAAGCTCTAAGCTCTTTAGATTTGTCTCGCCTTTGTGCCTAATATAAGCAATCGATGTAAAATCAGTTAGGCTTGACAATAGCTTTGACAATTTTCCTATCATACTATCTAAGTTCTTCGACTTGTCATTTATATCATCTAAGAAAATTTTCTTTTCTGTAGACGAAAGCTTTTCGAAGTCTTTTTGAACTACCATGTCAACATACAAGCGATATGCTTTTTGTGATGGCACTCTTCCGCTAGAAAGATGAGTTTTTATTAAGTAGCCCGCTTCTTCAAGGTCTTGCATCTCGTTTCTAATAGTTGCCGAGCTAAGACCTATGGACTCGTTCTTGGCGACAAGTCTCGAGCCAACCGGTTCACCAGTTTCATTGTATGAGCTGATTATAGCTTTTAAAATCTTTAATTTTCTCTCATCCAATTGATCACCTTCCATAATTTTTGTTAGCACTCTTCATTGGTGAGTGCTAACTCTATATCTATTATACCCAATATAATAAAAAAATCAAGCTTTTTTCGAAAATATTTACTTTTTTTCAATTTTTTTCTTAAAAATCGATATAAAAGCATAAAAAAAGACGATATTATCGCCTTGTTCATTTAATACACTATTTTTTATAATTAAGCTCGTCATTTATTTCTGATAAAAATTCTTTCATAAAGCTATCTCTTTTTTCAGCGAGCCTTTTCGCTTCTTCAGTGTTCATCATATCCTTTAATAATAAGAGCTTCTCGTCGAAGTGACTTAGTGAGTCCTCTATTCCGCGGCCGTTCTTGCCGCTATACATAAAGGTTCTCGCCACGCCTATCGCGCCTATCGCATCAAGTCTATCGGCGTCTTGCACTATGCACGCTTCAAGTGTCTTTGGCTTAGCGCCTTTGTTCTTTGTAAATGAAACTGAATTGATAATCTCAATAATATCTTCAATCGCTTCACTATCAAAATCATTTTCAATTAAGAATTTTCTTGCGTTTTCATTATTTTTATTATTGAATAATTTGTGGTCGTCCACATCATGAAGCAAAGCTCCTAAATCTACATAAAGCTCTTTGCATTCATAAGACTTTCTTATATTAAGCGCGTTATTATAAACTCTTAGACTGTGATCTGCGCCGTGACCGTCTGAGTTGCCATCAAAAATATTTTCAAGATAATCAATCGCTCTTTTAATTATTTCGTCCATAGCCTCTCCTTATACAAAAAGTATCTCTACTTGATTCGCAAGGTCCCTGCCAAGCTCCGTGTAAAAGTATCTGCCGCCAAATTTTTTTAATAGTTTTTCATCTGTCGCCTTAGATAATTCTTCCTTATATATATCTTCAAAATCTATATCGTATTTTTTATTGATCTCGTCTATAATTATGCCTTCGTTTGTCCTTAGCTTAAAAATTATATACTCAGTGATTTTATCTTCTCTAGTTAAAATTTCTTCATCGTGATAGATATTTTTCTTCACATCGTCAAAGTACTCGTTAAAAGTGCTCGCATTAAAAAATCTTTTATTTTTAATAAGTGAGTGCGCCGACATGCCAAGGCCCAGGTACTCATCCATGGACCAGTACTTGTAATTATGCCTTGAGTAGCAGCCGTCCTTGGCAAAGTTCGAAATTTCATATTGCTTGTAGCCGAGACTTTCTAAGTGATGAGTGGCCTTTCTATATATGAGCCTATCTGTCACTTGATCATTCACCCTATATACGCCCCTCTCAACAAGTGCATTTAATAGAGTACCCTCCTCAAGTATAAGTGAGTAAAGCGATATGTGCGAGGCGCCTAATTCACTTGCTGTATCGATTGACTCAATAACATCCGATAAAGTTTCTGTCGGCAGTGAGAATATAAAATCTAAACTAAGATTGTCAAAATATTTCTTCGCTAATTTAATCTTTTCGCGCGCCTCGTCAGCTGTATGAAGCCTGCCTATAATCCTAAGAAGCCTATCGTTAAAGCTTTGCACACCTATAGAAATTCTGTTTATGCCAAGCTCTCTATAAGCTAGTAATTTTTCTTCGCTTATTGAGTTTGGATTTGTTTCTATAGTAAATTCATAATTTTCATCTAGGTTTATGACCCCCGCTAAGCCATCAACAAGGCGTCTTAAGTCCTCTACGCTTAACAATGATGGTGTGCCTCCACCTATAAATATAGTGTCGACAATATAATTTTTTAAGAGCTCTTCATTATTTTTTATTTCTAATAATAAATGATCTACATATTCCTTCATTCTGTCTTGATTAAAAATAGAAGATGTAAAATCGCAATATTTACATCTTCTTTCACAGAAAGGAATATGTATATATATTCCTAATTTATTCATTATTTCTTTTCCTTGTACTTCAATACTGATAAGAAGGCCTCTTGTGGAAGCTCTACTGAGCCGATTTGACGCATCCTCTTCTTACCTTCTTTTTGCTTTTCAAGTAGTTTTTTCTTTCTTGAAATGTCGCCGCCGTAGCACTTTGCAAGAACGTCTTTTCTAAGAGCTTTGATAGTTTCTCTAGCGATAATCTTTGAGCCGATAGCTGCTTGTATAGGTATTTGGAATTGATGTCTTGGGATAACATCCTTTAAGCCTTCGACTATTGATCTACTTCTTTCATAAGCATTTGACTCGTGTAAGATTAAGCTGAATGCGTCGATAAGCTCGCCATTGATAAGTATGTCAACCTTAACAAGCTCACTTCTTTGATATCCTGAGATTTCGTAATCAAGCGATGCGTAGCCCTTTGTATTTGATTTAAGTGCGTCAAAGAAGTCGTATATAACCTCGTTTAGTGGCATTCTATAGTGAAGCGTAACCCTTGTTTGATCAAGGTATTCCATGTTAATGAACTCGCCACGTCTATTCTGACAGATGTCCATGATGGCTCCAACATAATCCTTTGGAGTCATAATCTCTGCGTTAACCATAGGCTCTTCCATGTAATCAATTTCACTTGGGTCAGGAAGGTTCGATGGGTTTTGTATCATCATCATAGTACCATCTTTTTTATGAACTTCGTAAATAACCGATGGCGCAGTCGAGATTATATTTAGATTAAATTCTCTTTCAAGCCTTTCAGTAATTATCTCCATGTGAAGAAGGCCTAAGAAACCGCATCTAAATCCAAAGCCAAGTGCCGCTGAATTTTCTGCTTCAAAAACAAGAGACGCGTCATTAACTTGAAGCTTTTCAAGAGCCTCTCTAACGCTGTTAAAATCTTCGCCTTCTGCTGGATATATACCGCAGTAAACCATTGGTACGACCTTCTTGTAACCGCTTAGTGGCTTATCTGTGGGATTGTCAAGATAAGTTATAGTGTCACCAACTCTAGCATCCTTAACATTTTTGATCTGTGCAGTAAAGTAGCCTACTTCGCCCGCTTCAAGCGTATCTTTCTTTAAAAGCGATGTGTTATTTACACCAACTTCATCAACTTCAAAAGTAGTTCCTGTTTGCATCATCTTTATTTGAGTGCCTTTTTTAATAACGCCGTCAAAAACTCTGATGTAGCAGATAACGCCTCTGTAAGCATCATATATCGAGTCAAAGATAAGTGCCTTTAAAGGTTTATCCTTATCGCCATTTGGCGGCGGAACGTTTTTAACGATGTCTTCTAAAACATCTTCAATATTAAGTCCGCTCTTTGCGCTTATTAGTGGTGCATCAGTCGTGTCAAGGCCGATGATATCTTCAATCTCTTCCTTAACTTCATCTGGTCTTGCGCTTGGCAAATCCATCTTGTTAATAACAGGAAGTATCTCTAGGTCTTGGTCCAGTGCAAGATAAACGTTAGAAAGCGTTTGCGCCTCAACGCCTTGAGTCGCGTCAACAACAAGTATCGCGCCCTCACACGCCTTTAGTGATCTACTCACTTCGTAGTTAAAGTCGACGTGGCCGGGCGTATCTATAAGGTTTAGTATATAGTCCTGGCCGTCATTTGCCTTATATATCAAACGTATAGCCTTTAATTTAATTGTTATTCCTCTTTCTCTTTCAAGATCCATGCTATCCAAAACTTGTGATTGCATCTCTCTTTGAGTAAGTAAGCCAGTCTTTTCAATTATTCTATCGGCCAAAGTGGATTTACCGTGGTCGATATGCGCTATGATTGAAAAGTTACGAATATATTTTTGATTCATCTTATCATCCTATCTAAATATTTTTAATTTATTCAAAGGCCAAAATCTAAATACAGCCTTACCTTGTAAATATTTTTTCTCTACAGGTCCGAAACTCCTTGAGTCATATGAGTTACCGCCCTCTCTATTGTCCCCCATAACAAAGTATGAGTCCTCAGGCACAACCCAATGGTTACCATTTTGCTCGCTAGTCTTTCTATCTAGGTACGGTTCGTCGAGCTTATTGCCATTGACATAGACCTCGCCGTCAATGATGTCAATAACATCTCCCGCAAGACCTATGAGCCTCTTGATATAGTGCTCATTATTAGTCTTCTCGCCTTTAATTACGACTATATCTCCTCTGTTTGGCTCTTTAAAGTACTTAAATAGCTTCCACTCGAAGACCCTGTCGCCAGTATGTAGGGTCGGCTCCATCGATATGCCTTCAACCCTTGTTAGAGCAAAGACGAAGTTCACCAAGAATAAAGTTATGGCTACAGTGATTACTATCGAGTATATCCACGACTTGATATCATCTTGTTTTGCCTTAGCCATCGCCTCAGCAGCTTCTAAAATTTCATTTTCACTCGCTGCCTTTGCTTCTTCATTTATATCAATGTTTTTATTATTATCATCAAAATTATTTTCCATAAAAAGACCTCCTTTATAATTATAACATATTTTAACCATGAATTACAAAGAATGATTAAAATTTTTATTATTATGCAAGTGGCCCTCGTTTATGTTATAATAATTATAGTTATAGTTATATATATAAAGGAGATAATTATGAATTTTTTACCAGTTATATTAGGAACAGATGTTAACAGCTACTCTATTGCGAGAAGCTTTCATATGAAATACGGCATTAAGTCTTTGGTCTTAGGTAAGGCAAGGCTGCTTATGACTGAGAACTCAGATATTGTCGATATAATAATCAATAAGGACTTAGATGACGATGCGGTCATGCTTGATGAACTAAATAAAATTAAAGAAGCGCATCAAGACAAGGAGCTTATACTAGTAGCATCGTCTGACTCATATGCAGAGAGAGTCATCATGAACAAAGACAAAATCAGTGAATATAATTTGCCATTTACAGATAAGTCCATGCTTAATGAGCTAATACTGAAGAAGAACTTCTACGACTTATGCGAAAAGTATGGTCTTAAGTATCCAAAGAGCGAATACATTAACAAGGATAATTACAAGAGCTACAAGACAAGCTTTGACTTTCCTATGGTCTTAAAGCCATCGAACAGTGTTGAGTACTTCTTTTTGGACTTCGATGGCAAGAAAAAAGCATATATATTAAAAAATGAAGCTGAATTAAATAAGGCTCTTAATGATATTTATGCTAATGGCTACGACGACTACATGATAGCTCAAGAATTTATTGAAGGAGCTGACTCAAACATGCACGTGGTTAACGCCTACGTCGATAGCAATGGCAAGCTAAAACTATTCTCCCTAGGAAGAGCTCTTATGGAGGACCCTACCCCACTACTTATTGGTAACTACCTTGCCATAGCTGATGCAAGTCAAGATGCCTACGAAAAGATCTTCCCCATGATTAAAAATTTCTTAGAGAAAATAAATTATCGTGGATTGGCAAACTTTGATATCAAGCTTGATGACAGAACAAAAGAGTACAAAGTTTTTGAAATCAATCTTAGACAAGGACGCTCCTCTTTCTTCTCAACGCTTGCGGGCGCGAACTTAGCTGAAGCGCTTGTCAATGACTTTGTCTATCATAAGGATGACGAGATAATCATTGGCAAGGATAAGTTTTTATTCTTGGGAGCAAGATACGAAACTGTATTAAAATACATCGAAAGCGATGCCGCAAAGGAAAAGATGAGTAGCTATAGTGACGATATTGAAAACATGGCGCTATACTATAGAAAGGACTTGAGCGCAAAGAGAAAAGCAAGTTTAGATGAATACTACTCGAGATACGACAAGAGATTTGAAGAATTTTTTAAGAAGAAGTTGGTGAATTAGATGATACTTGATACAAATAATGCTTCTGAGCTAAAACGCTACGATGACTTCGTGAAGTCAAATGAATATAGCTTTTTAACTCAGGACAGAGCTTGGGCGAAGATAAAGAACAATTGGTCTGAGGACTATGTTTATTTAGAAAATGATGGCGAGATAGTTGCCGCAATGAGCATACTATCTATCAAAGCAATAGATGGAAAGTGGCTGCTTTACGCTAATCGCGGACCTGTCTGTGATATATATGATAAAGATACTGTTTTAGCCCTAGTAAATGAAGTGAAAAAATTGGATAAGTTTAGGGACGCATTTTTATTAAGATTCGACCCAGCCATTCCCTATGATGAAAAACTTATAGATTTATACAAAGATACAGAATTAAAAATAAGAACAAAAGGCACTGATGAACACAGCTTTATTCAGCCAAGAAGAAACGCCATCATCGATATAAGTAAAAGTGAAGACGATATACTGGGGGGCTTCCATTCAAAAACGCGCTACAACATTCGCCTAAGCTACAGAAAAGGCGTTACGACAAGGATCTCACAAAGTGATGAGGACCTAAATACCTTCTTCGAAGAGACTAAGGTCATGGCTGAGCGCAACGGCATCACTTATAGACCGAAAGAGTATTTTAAGAGACTTATAGATAATTACGACGCGAAAATATTTTTATCAGACTATGAAGGAACTCCTCTATCGAGCGCGATACTCATCATGTATAAAGACTACGCGTGGTACATGTACGGCGCATCAAACAATCTTCACAGAAACTATATGCCCAACTATCAAATGCAGTGGGAAATGATTAAGTATGCGAAGGAACATGGTGCTACTCGCTACGACTTCGGCGGCATATTTAAGCTTGACGATGAAGATGGTTTATACAGATTTAAAAGAGGCTTCTTAAACGAAGAAGACTTTACCGAGTTTATAGGTGAGTTCGATTTGGTTTTAGACGAAGAAGCATATAAAAAATATTTAAGTAAATAGTTTTGCATTAAAAAAGCTCTTCTCATATCAAAATGAGAAGAGCTTTCACTTTGTCTATATTAAGCTATTAGCAAATGTGTTCAGTATTTACTAAGTAGTAAAGTGTCTTAACTGGAACGCCAGTTGAGCCTTTTTTATATTGTGCGTAGTCCTTTGATGTATCTGAAGTTCCCGCTATATCCATGTGTATCCATGGAGTTCCTTCCTTAACGAAGTTTTCAAGGAACATACCAGCAGTTATCATACCAGCGCCGCCAGGTACTGAGTTAAGTAAATCAGTCATAGTGCCCTTAACCATGTCCTTGTACTCATCGTCGTTAGGCATTACCCATAGCTTTTCATCAGCTCTTTTTGATGCTTCGTTCATTTCATTCATAAACTCATCGTTGTTTGTAACAACACCAGTTCTATATGAGCCAAGTGCAACTACACAAGCACCTGTAAGTGTAGCTAGGTCAACTATCCTATCAGCTTTAAGCACATCTGATGCGTAGTAGATAGCATCAGCTAGTGTAAGTCTACCCTCAGCGTCAGTATTAGCTACTTCTATAGTCTTACCTGACATTGATCCGATTAGGTCGCCAGTCTTGTATGCCTTGCCTGAAATTAAGTTTTCGCATGATGCAACGACAGCTACAACATTCTTCTTAACCTTATTCTTAGCGATGGCATGCATTGCACCGATAACAGCACCTGCTCCACCCATATCCATGTGCATTGTAGCCATGCCTTGTGGATGCTTTATGCAATATCCGCCTGAGTCGTATGTTAAGCCCTTGCCAACAAGTGCAGTAAGCTTGTCATCTTTAGCTCCATTCATATATTTCATAACAATTAGCTTAGGCTCTTTGTCTGAACCAGCTGCAACTGCTAGGAACGCCTTCATACCTAAATCTTCTATCTCTTTCTTGCCATATACTTCAACAGTAACGCCAAGCGGCTCAAGGTCTTCCTTAGCTCTCTTAGCTAAAACTTCTGGATACATGTCAATGGCAGGAGTGTTAACTAAATCCTTTGTTAGTGAATAGCCTTCAGCAAGGTTAAGAGCTTCTTCAATAGCCGCCTTAGCCTTGTCCTTCTTGTCCTCAATAACTTCTATGTTAATAGTATCAAGCTTAGTAGGCTTCTTATCTTCAGCTAAATATTTATCAAAATCATAGTCAAAGCATGCTAGACCATCAACTATAGCCTTCATAGTAGTTCTATAGCAAATATTATCAAGCTTCTTATTGAAAATGATGTTTGCGTCTTTAATCTTGTACTTTCTAAGTGCTTTCGCTAATTCAAAGAAAGCTACTATAATCTTCTTAGTAGTGATCTCATCCTTTTTGCCAAGGCCAAGATAAATTATCTCATCTTCGCCAAGCTTTGCAAATACTTCGCTTGCCTTGCTTGTAAAGTACTCTTTTTCTACTAAAGCATCAAGGCCCTCTGATTTTTCGAAGAATGCTAAATCGTCTTCAAATACTGGTAAAACCTTGATACCTTTTTTCTCGTTTACTGTAATTTTCATTAAATCATCTCCTCTTTCTTAAATTGACTTTCTACATAATCCAAGACAAAATCATACATTTCGTCTGAATATATCTTTATAGGTGCCATCCTCTTAAGAACGGCTTCCTTTGTAATCTTGTGATCTTGCCACGAGTGCGAGTTAAAGGCAAAGTGCATCAAAAGTGGTTGAAACCTGTCAAGTGCATTCGCATACTTCGCTTCGTTTGTCTCAGCAGCCTCAAACTCATCCCAATATTTTCTAAGCTCAGAGCCTAAGGAATCAAGCTTTGAATATAATTTATCTGCCGCTTCGCTCTCTCTTTGCTTCTTGTCCTCATTGCCCTTTGTGTCATAGCAATATGTGTCGCCAGCGTATATCTCAATTAGGTCATGATACAAAAGTAGTACCGCCGTCTTATTTGCGTCAACCTCAAACTTGCCCATATCCTTAAAAACTGGTGCTAGAACCGCAGCGTGAAAGCTGTGTTCAGCGTCGTTCTCTCTTCTTGAGCCGTCGGCTATCTTATTTACTCTTAAAATATTTTTCATCTCATCAAGCGTCAAAGCAAAGTCTACTTTTTTATATAGCTCTTTATGTTTTTCCTCAAGTAAGATCTTTTCCTTAATATCTTCCAAAGCCCTCTTTCTGTGAGAAAACTTATTTTTCTCTTCGGTACCTATCTCGGCATAAGTCTTGTCATGACCCTTTGGTAAGAAGAGTGGGTCGTATCCAAAACCGCCATCGCCTCTGTACTCATAAAGTATCTCGCCATCGACATTGCCATGGCCATAGAATACTTTTTGATTCTCATCGATAAAGCAGATGACGCTCTTGAAATGAGCAGTTCTGTCTCTGCCTTCAAGATTTTTGAGCAAGAGCTCATTGTTTTTATGGTCATCGCCATGCTCCCCAGCATAGCGCGCCGAATAAATCCCTGGCTCGCCATAAAGACCGTCGCAGAAAAGACCTGAGTCGTCGCTAATAACAGCGCAATCCACCATATCGCGAAGAGCCTTCGCCTTGATGTAGGCGTTCTCCTCTAGTGTAGTGCCTGTCTCATCGACATCGAAATCATCTATGCCAGCCTCTTTCTTTGAAAGAACCTCGTAGCCTAGCTCGTGAAATATTAATTTAATCTCTTTTAATTTATTTTGATTGTTTGTTGAAACAATAACTTTTTTCATAATCAACCTCTAATAATAATTGTTCAAGTAATCTACAATGCCGTTATATAGACCATCGACCATCTTATCAAGGTAGGCTTGACTCTTTAAAAGCGCAAGAGTATTTTTATTTGATAAAAATTCCATCTCAAGTAGAGCCGCCGGCATATTCGTATTTCTTGTAACAACGTAGGCGCCCTCCTTAAGGCCACGTCCCTTGTTGCCAATAAGGTTGCCAACAGCATTTAGTATGCAATTAGCAAACTCTTTTTGATTTCTTGTCTTGTTGCTGTGCTTTGCATCGCTAGAATAGCAGACTTCTATGCCTGCTGCAGATGGTGAAGTAGCACTATTAACGTGAATACTTACAAAGATGTCCGCATTTACTCTATTTGCCATCCTTGCCCTTTCAAATATATCGACGTATTCATCGACAGTATCGTTAGTTTTCAAAACATTGTAACCAGCCGCCTTAAGCTTCGCTTCCAAAGACCTAGCTACATACGGAATATAATCAGTTTCACTTGATCCGTCAATCTTAGATACAGAACCAGGATCCCTTCCGCCATGACCTGGGTCAATCATGATTAAGTAATCAGATGGCTTGTTATTAATAATTCTACTAAGTTTTATTGCGTAGTCAGCACTGCCAGCATCCACTTTCTCTAAAGATACATTTCTAACTAGGTTTATAGTGTAAGTGTAGCCATTTTGCGCCTTTTCTACAACAAGCGACCTTATATATGGATCCTTAAAATCTTCAGTACCTGTCTCAAGCTCTTTACTAGTCTCTACGTTCATGGTAATGGTCTTCTTTAGATCATCATAAACGTAATCAGAGACTCTACCCTCAGTGTTCTTGATGGCAAAAATTCTGCTATCGTAAGAGTAGAAAGACTTCATCGACTTCTTTGTGTAAAATACAAGACCATCGTTTGTTTCTTCTATCTTGTAATCGACATTAGCATCTTCTATATCAATAACTATCCTAACATTCATATCTGACTTAGACTTGTCATTGTCAGCAAATTGACTAGCTCTAACACCCTTGATGCCGCTCAGAACTATATTATATTCCCTATATAGCTCTGGATCATCAAAGATGGCTTTTTCAAAATCAAGTACAAGCCTATCTGGACCATCAAGTTTAGTCACTTTATACTTGCCCTTTAGCCCTTGGAATAAAATCGCGTCCCTGTCATTATGTCTAACAGCGACAATATTTGTCAAGTGCGCGTAGCCATCAGTATTGGGCTTAATACTTGGCTGCTCACTAGTGTTTGGTTTTATGCTTGGATTGTCAGGCTTAATTTGATCAGGCTCGTCGTCCCCGCTCGGTAGTATTATAGCGTCATCATCGCCGCTTGGTTCTTCACTAACTTGCGTATTAGTATTGATAGTAGCTGTCTGAGATTTATTGTCCCAGCCTACCTCGTATCCAAAAAGTTCAGAGATAAACCTTAAGGGAACATAAGTTCTTGCTCCGCCGCCATTAACCCTAACAAGCCTTGGTGTATAAGCCTTTTCTATAGGCTTAGTTACGCCATTAATCGTTGCCTCAGCCTTGTCTATAGTCAAGACTATGCTCTTATCAGACATAGTTATGATAGCCGATTGACTCTTACTATTCCAATCAACACTCGCGCCAAAAGTTTCGGATAAGAATCTAATCGGAACAAGCGTCCTTCTTTGATAGATAAAACTTGGCATCTCCTTGCTTTGTTTATCCACTCCATCAACCTTTACATTTATTAATGCTGCTTTGTAATTCTTATTCGCTATCCTTATATTTATGTTCTGTGCATATACATTCGCAGAACATAAAAAGCATAAAACGATAAGAAGTCCTAAAATAAATTTTTTCATAGCTATGCCTCCTAGTATTATATTAACATCAACGAGAGTAAATTGCAACTTATTTCAAAGACTGTTACATAAATTTAACATAGTAAATGGCTTGATGAGCCTTTGCAAATTATCTTTATGGATTTGCCACGCATATCGCTTGACGTTGTCTTAGTACATCCAAAGCCGTAGTACGCGCAAAACGAATTATGTACTTATATAATCACAATATTTGTTTCTCTTCAAAATCGATATTTATAATACATTTTTCAATTTTTTTTATATAGTTCAAAAAACTACCCTCCTTACGATTATAGTAAAGAGGGTATATTTCATTTTTCTTTTAATCAGTATACATAATTTGATTTACTTTAACTTATTTACTCTGATAAATTAAAGCTATTTACTAATTCATAATTTTTATCAAGTTTACTTAATGTTGAATCTTTTAAATTGTCATAATCAAGCGTCAAAACTACGTATCCATTTTGAGTCATAATCGCATCGATGTCTTTATCTTTTTCATCAATCTTTGCTTTGATTTCATTAATTCCATCATTTTCAAGATATTCTGCCTTACTTGCGCTAATCTTACTTAGATCATCAAGCTTAGATAAATACTTATCTCCTAAAGAGTATACGTATCCATCTGTTTTGCCCATTTTATTTAGAACAAGATATTCGTCATTCGATGTGATTTCTATAGCGCCGTCACCTTGTATTTGGTCAAAGCCTAGAGCATTGATATCAATTGCTGAGCTTAATTTTTTATCATCTAGCTTATATATCAATAAGCCATTGTAATTAAGTACACCAGCGTATTTATCATTAGCAAAGGCAAGCTTTGGTGCAACTGCTCCAAGAGGTGCTTCAAGAACATCGTTTTGTATATCTGTCTTTATAAACTTATCAAGAGATTCATCTTTCTCAAACTTTGTATTTTCATTTTGCACTTCTTTATCAGTATCTTTTGTGCAAGCTGTTAGGCAAAACGCTGCCATCATAAAAACCGCTAAGATAAAAACTAATGTTTTTTTGTTTTTTAAATTTTTCATTTAATTTCTCCAATTTAATAATAATATCCATCGATATGGATTTTTGAATTAGATGATCCACCATATCTAGATGAATAATATCCAGAGTAACTGCTAGTATGCGCTGTTACATATGGATCTCCGCCTTGTTTATAAACTACTATAGAGTGATAATAGTTACCACCACTTCCAAGTTGAATAATATCCCCTGACTCTAGGGCTCCAAACGTACTTGAAATATCACCTGAAGGACCCTTAGTAGTATTGTTTAACAAGAACGATCTTAACTCATTTACACCTGTCCAAGAACTACTTCTATCATTAGATCTTCTATAGAACCAATAGTTAGAACCAGCAATTCCTGACCCGCTTCTTGCGTACATTGTTCTGCATCCAGAATAAAGTACTTGTGAAGCATAGTTTGTACAATCTCCTCCATACCCTTCGAAATTTGCATAATCTGGATTAAAACCATTGAACCATCTATCTTGATATGTTCTCATTGCCTGTCTGTCACTACTTGAAAAGCTTCTATAATTAGATCTTCTTAGTACTAATTTTTCTTTTTTATCTGAATTTAACTCTTCATTATTTATTTCTTCAACATATGCTTCAAACTTTTTAACACTTTCATCAAAATTATAACTACAATCTTCTTTATAAGATTTCAGCATTAGATTTTTAGAATCATAATTACTGAAGCTAATTAAATCCTCTGCAGAATTAAGTGTTTGATTGTTTAATAATGTTCCTGCTGTTAAATCGTTTGTAGAAGCTGCAATTACCTTGCCAGTAAATTTATTAATTACAATGGCATTAAAATACTCTAAACTTGATTTTACATCGCCATCTAAAAAGTTAACTGCTACTTTTAATGTTACTCCACAATTATCTCCTAGTTCTTCTAATTCAATGTCTTTAATTTCTAAATCTATAAGGTTTAGTCTACGTCCAAGTTTTTCTTCTTTTATAGTTTTTAAAGCTCTTTTATCCTTTAAAAATTCTTTTAATTTGACTGCATTTTCATCAACAAGATAATCAGAACTATAATCTGAAAAATCTGATAATGATGATTCAGTAAACTCAATTGCAATATCTTTTACTTTTTCTTCTGATAAAGTATCATATTGATTAGCTAGAAGACTAGTATTTAATCCAAAAACCAGCAAAAGGGCCATAACTATTATAATTGTTCTTTTCATTTTATACCTCCTATAATTAAGTAATAATACTGTTTACTAATATTTAATATTGTTCAAATTTTTATTTTAATATGCAAGATAAATCGTGTTATTTTTTTAGCCTATTTCTTCAAGATATGAAAGTACAACCCATCCAGATAGTCCATCTGATTGTTTAGTACCCCAAACCCATTCGTATCCGTCTTTATATATTCTATCTCCTCCATGTTGAACTGATATATAATCTCCAGGATAAAGCAAACCAACGATTATACCGTCAAGTCCTGGTGTTTTCCTCATTCTTAAGCCTTCAACTCTTGGATCATATGTCGCTGATAACGGTAAAACTATTTCTTTTACCCTGTAAACTTTAACATCAGTCTCATTCTTTGCTAAAGCAATCCCTCCTAAATTGCTAATCAATATTACTCCTGCCAATAACAATATACATAATTTTTTCATTATATCACCTTCCCTCTTATTTTTCATTTAGGTAAATTTAAACTTCAAGCTAGTTTACCTTGCATATTAATTTCTTATCTTATATAACTATTTATACATACTCTATATTTCAATGTATTATCTGAAATATTAATTATTATAACTTCATATTTACTATTACGATATGCTTTAACCGTCAGAATAGTAGCTTTTTTAAAACTTTTTTTATATATTACACTGTCATTTTCTTTGACTTTTATAATGTAATCTATTCCTTCATTACATGACATATCACTCATTTTGACAGTAAAGCCATCATGATTGGCCTCAGTCCGTGAATCCATATTAAACTTATAAGATTTATGTTCCAATCCTTCTAAGCTTTCCTTACTGTCAATATTGGCAGACCTTAATTCATTAAACTGTATCTCTCCTAATTTTAAACTCTTGTATTCATCTTCGCTTATTTCTGAGACTCTATTGCCAATATTAAGCGCAATATTTGACGGAGCTTCACTTGATATAACCCTTCCTCCTTTATCTGCGTATACGTCTACAAAGGTAAGCATAGATAAAGCTATCGCTAGTACAAACACAAAAACTCCTATAAAGCTTGTTTTCCATTGTTTCATAATTATCATCCTTTCTTTAGTTGGGTGCATTTTTAATGCAGCGTCATTTGTTGTTTCTTTTTGTTCTATAAGTTTTAACATTGACAAACAATATGCTTTTCTGTTACTAACGGTATCTCCAAGTTTTTTAATTACTAACTTATCACAGAGAATCTCGATATCATCTTCTATAAACTTTAAACTTAGTAGAATAAATATATTATACCAATACATACAAGCTATAAAATTCTTTATATGTTTAAATACAATATCAAAATTTTTTACATGTGTAAGTTCGTGTACTAGAACAAATTTCAATAATTCATCATCTTCTAGTATTTTACTTTGAATTATAATCTTAGGTTTTAAAAATCCATATGTTATTGGAACTTTTACCTTGTTATTTATTAATATATCTACTTTCCTTTTTAGTTTAAATAATTCACAAGCTTCTTCAACTCTCACATCATTTTTTAAAGGAACCGAGTTTTTCAACGCTTTATTCATCTTAACGATTCTTACTAGTACATATATTAAGAATAAACTTGCTATAAAATAAGTATTGTTTTTAGATAAATAAGTTCCGATATCTTTCAAAAACTCTCTTATATGTCCACTTACTATCATTAATGGTTCTAAAATGTACTTTAAAGCTCTATATTGGTTAAAATCTTCAATTTTTATCAATATAGAATATGGAGATATTAGATAAACAAAAAGTATTGACCATAAAATCATATTTGCTCTCTTTATGCTCTTTACATTTAAGATCTGTCTAAACAAAAGTATTATAGCTATAATAAATATGCTTTTTACGCTTCTTTCTAAAGATGAAGCTGATACAATGTTTATCATTATTATTTTCCTTCTATGTCAAAGCTATTAATCAAATTTTTCATCTCTTCTAATTCTTTTTTACTTACTTTTTTCTCTGTCATAAATGCCGAAACAAGTTTTATTAAAGATCCATTAAATACATTGTTTAAAACTTCCTCTGTTTGAGCAGTGCCCACTTCTTCTCTTGTTACTACAGGCTTTAGTGTATACTTAGGATACCTTCTTGTGATAGCTCCTTTTTCAAGTAACCTACTAATGAATGTATAGTTAGAGCTTTTCGACCAGCTATACTTTTCTGTAAGTATCTTTGATAAGTTTGATGCCATAATCTCTCCGTTTTCGTCTAAGCATTCACCATCCCACAGTAGTTCTAATACCGTTAATTCGCTTTCAGAAAAATTCATGTTCATTCTCTCCTTTCATTATAGATTTTCTTTTTCAAATAAATATTCATACTTGAATATTTATTCTAATTTAAGTATAACTCTTTTACTTTATTTTGTCAAGTATTATGTTAAAGTTTATCTAATCTTTTGTTCTTCACATATTATCTAAATCAATTTTGTCTCGATGACCATTGTTCCGAGCACACAAAAAGACACAGCTCTCGCTGTGCCTTTCACGCTATACTATAAACAATTAATTAAGCTTCTTATTTAGTAGTTCGTTTATTATTTGTGGGTTGCCCTTGCCTTTCATCTCTTTCATTACTTGTCCGACCAAGAAACCAAAGGCTCTACTCTTACCATTCTTAAAGTCTTCGATTGATTGTGGATTTGCTTCAAGAACTTTATCGACTACTGCTTCTATGGCTCCTTCGTCTGTTACTTGAACTAGTCCAAGTCTCTTAACGATGGCTTCTGGGTCTTCTGGTGCCTTAAACATCTCTTGTAAAACTTTCTTTCCAGCGTTGTTATTAATCTTATTTGTTTTAACAAGTGTAAGTAGTTTTTCTAGGTCTTCTATTGCAAATGGCATTTGATCTATGCTCTTGTTATCTTCTTTAAGTCTTCTTAGTACGTCGCCTAATAGCCAGTTAAGTGCTAGAGCGTTGTCGCCAACTTTCTTTGCAAGCTCTTCGTAATAATTTGCAAGGCTCACATCAAGGCTAAGTGTCTTGGCATCGTCTTTACTTATGCCGTAGTCTTTCATTAGTCTAGCAACTTTTTCATCTGGCAATTCTGGCATTTCTTTTCTAACGGCGTCTATCATTTCATCTGATATATCCATTGGCGGTATGTCGCCATCTGGCGCGTATCTATAGTCATTTGCCTTAATCTTTTCTCTCATCAAGATGGATTCGCCCTTAAGTTCATCCCATCTCCTTGTTTCTTTTTTAGTGTTTTCGCCTTTTTCAAGAAGTGCGATGTGTCTTGAGACTTCAAATTCTATGGCTTTTTCAACGCCTCTGAATGAACCGATATTTTTAATTTCTGAGATATTTGTCTTAACGCCTGTCTCTGTGTCGACTACATTGACATTAACGTCGCATCTTAATGAGCCCTCTTCCATCTTACCATCGGATACACCTAGGTAGATAACTGTTGCCTTAAGTTTTTCCAAAAACTCTCTCGCTTCTTTAGCTGAGTTCATGTCTGGATAAGTAACTATCTCTATAAGAGGAACGCCACTTCTGTTGTAATCAAGAAGTGTTTCGCCCTTGTCTGTGTGAAGTGACTTACCTGTATCTTCTTCGACGTGTATCCTAATTAGTCTGATCTTTTTGTCATTGCCGTCTTCGTCTTCGATATTGACATAACCTTCGTAGCATAGAGGTAGCTCATCTTGTGTGATTTGGTAGCCTTTAACAAGGTCTGCGTAGAAGTAGCTCTTCCTATCGAATCTAGTGTGTTGATGTATATTGCAGTTCATTGCAAGTCCTGCCTTGATTGCGTAATTGATTGCCTCTTCATTAACTTGTGGCAAAGCTCCTGGAAGTCCTAGGCATATAGGACAAACGTTTGTGTTTGCTTCTTCGCCAAATTCGTTTTTGCAGTGACAGAACATCTTTGTCTTTGTCTTTAGCTCGACGTGTATCTCAAGCCCGATTATAGTTTTGTAAGCCATCTACTTCACCAACCCTTCATAAGCATAAGCAATCTTGATAAGTTTATTGTCTTCTAAATTATCACAGATAAATTCCATACCAGGATTTAATTTATATTCTTTAGTACTTGGCACGGATATAGCACAGTTGCCAGCTATATTAACGGGAACTGTGTATTTGTCTGCGTTATACATCTTGATTGGATCGTTAATATTTGTTCCAATTTCAAATGGCATTACAGGTGATGTAGGTACCAAGATGGTATCCACCATTTTAAATGCTTGTTTAAAATCATTTATAAGAAGTGTTCTTGCCTTTAATGCGTTTTGGAAGTAGTCGCTGTCCTTATCTTGACTTAATATATATGTGCCAAATAGTATTCTCCTCTTTACTTCTGGGCCAAAGCCTTCTGCTCTCGTCTTAATATACATCTCTTCAAGACTTTCTGCGTCAAAGTCTCTAAGACCATATTTCACGCCGTCGAACCTTGATAGATTTGAGCTTGCTTCAGCATTCATGATGATGTAGTATGTTGCAACAGCGTATTTAAGATCCTTAAGATCTATCTCAACGATTTCTACGCCATTGTCCTTAAGTAGTTTGATGCTATCTCTATAGGCTTTTTCGACTTCATCATCTTTTTCATCTGCTAGAACTTCTTTTGGCACGCCAACTTTAAGTGTTTTTAAATACTTGATGGCGTCGTCATATGTGTAAGTAATTTCGTCAATAGGATTGGAAAGACTTGTTAGGTCTCTGTGGTCCTTGTGAGCGATGGCACTTGTGATAAGCGCTACGTCCTTTACATCGTTTGCAAATGTTGATACTTGGTCAAGTGTGTTTGATAGAGATACAACCCCATTTCTTGAGACTGTTCCGTAGCTTGGCTTAAATCCAACGCAAGCACAATAGCTTGCTGGCTGTCTAACGGATCCACCTGTGTCTGTACCTAGGCTAAGAGGTACTTGTCTTGATGAAACTGCTGCGGCTGATCCGCCTGATGAGCCGCCTGGCACTCTCTTTAGATCAAGCGGGTTATGAACTGGACCGAAGTATGATGTTTCGTTTGAGCCACCCATAGCAAATTGGTCCATATTTAATTTGCCTATAATAATACCATTCTCATCCTTGATATGCTCTATGCAATTGGCATCAAAAACAGCTTCGTAATTTTCAAGTATCTTTGATGCACAAGTATTTTTCATACCCTTAACAGAAATATTATCCTTAATGCCTATTGGTAGTCCAAATAACTTGCCACTTGGGTCTTTCTCATCTAGTGACTTTGCTTTTTCAAGAGCTCCTTCATAGTCATCTGATATGAATGAGTTGATATCTTTGTCTATATCTTTGCTTCTATTGATAAAGGCTTCTGTTATCTCTGAAACTTTTAGCTCTTTATTAGCGATTTTTTCTTTTAGCTGCCATGCTTTTAAATTCGTAATATCCATAAATAACACCTATAACTACCCTTCTACTACTCTCTTTAGTTTGAAGAAGCCAAATTTTTCTTCAGGCGCATTCTTAAGCGCGTCTTCTTTTGATAATGAATATTCACTGTCGACTTCGTCCTTGCTTAATAAGCTCTCCTTGTACTCATTAACTTGATAAGTCTTTGGAATGTCCTTATCATCTAGCTCGTTAACAACTGATATCATTTTGATTATATCGTTAAATTTTTTGGTGAATGCATCCATGTCCGACTCGTCAATGGCAAGTCTAGCTGTGTAACATAGATTTTCGATGTCCTTCTTCTCCATCATATCAACTCCTTCAAATCATTTTCGTATAGTATCTTTATATTTAAAGTCTTAGCTTTATCAAATTTTGAACCAGGGTTTTCGCCAACAACTACGTAGTCTGTCTTTGATGAGACAGAGCCTTGTACCTTAGCGCCCTTGTCTTCAAGTATATTTTTTAATTCATCTCTAGTGTAATTTTCAAGTGTTCCTGTCAAGACAAACTTAAGTCCTTCAAGTGATTTATCGCCGCTATCTTCTACGTCTAAAACTTTTATGCCGTGGTCAAATAAACTTTGTATAGATTTTTTACTTGTTTCGTCTGTTAAAAATGAAACTATTTCATTGGCAGTTATATCGCCTACGTCCTCGATGGCTACTAAGTCATCAAAGCTCGCATTTAAGAAATTTTCAACAGTTTTGTAGTGCTCAGCAAGGTCCCTGCTTGTCTTAACACCAACATTGGCAATGGATAGAGCATAAATAAAATTTTTAAGCTCCACTGTCTTTGAATTTTGTATAGAACTTATAATATTATTCGCTTTTTTCTCCTTGAAGCCCTCTAGCTTAAGTAAATCCTCTTCCTTTAGGTCATATAGCATTGACACTTGGTCAATGTTAAGCTTTTCTAGGAATAGTTCTGCAGTTTTTTCACTGAAGCCATCTATGTTCATGGCCTCTTTCGAAGCGAAGTGAACGATTGTTTTGACTAACTGCGGTTTACATCCCAAGGTATTCGGACAAAAATAATGAACGCCCTCTTTATAAAGTTTGCTGTGACAATACGGGCAAAATTCTGGCTGCTCTATATCATAAACTTCTTCATCTGTTTTTAGTGGGCCCATAATCTCAGGAATAACGTCATTTGATCTTCTAATCAAGACTCTCTCGTTTAAGTGAACGTTCTTTCTCTTGATGTCATCCAAATTATTAAGTGTCGCCCTCTTTATAGTAACGCCGCCTATATCAACTGGCTCAAGTAGTGCAGTTGGCGTAACTTTCGCGCTTCTACCGACGTTCCACTCAACGCCTATGATTCTAGTAGATGTTTCAAGCGCCTCGAACTTATATGCAATCGCAAAGCGCGGGAACTTGTTGGTGTAGCCCATAAGCTTTTGTGTTCTAACGTCATTTATCTTGATAACCATGCCATCTGTAAGGAAGTCCTCTTTAAGCCTTTCTTCCTTTTGCGCGTCTATCTCTTTTAAAAGCTCTTCTATATCCGTAAACTTTTTATGATATTTTGAAACTGGCATCGCATTATCTTTTATAAAAGCGACTATCTCCTCTTGCGTTTTAAATTCTTTGCCTTCTATGTAAGCAATATTATAAAGATAAGTGATTAGGTGCCTCTTTTCAGTCTCTTTGACATCAAGGTTACGAAGTGCGCCAGCCGCCGCGTTTCTCGCGTTCTTTAGCTGAGTCTCATTCTTTTCATTATACTCCTCAAGCTTGGATAGTGGCATAAGCCCCTCGCCTTGTACCTCAAATTTGCCTTTGTAATTAACTCTTAAGGGTATCGACTTTATCGTTAGGACTTGCTCGTAAATCTCTTCGCCGACTTCACCATTGCCCCTTGTTGTCCCCATTTGCAAAATGCCTTCATCATATGTTAGGTTAATGGTAAGACCATCGAACTTATATTCAAGTATATACTCAGGACTTGGCAGTTTCTCACTATGAGTGCTATTGTAAGTATCTATAAAACGAAGGTTTCTCGCGTGCCAGTCTCTAAGCACGTCAAAGCTTTGAGCTTTATCAAGGCTCCAAAGCCTTCCAAGATGAGTGTGCTTAACGAACTTATCTAGTATAGCGTCACCGACTCTTTGAGTTGGCGAGTATGGTAAGTGAGTCCCTGTCTCGTTCTCAAGCTTCACTAACTCATCATATAGCTTGTCATATTCTTTATCAGAAACTATTGGGTCGTCGAGAACATAGTAGTGATAGTTGTATTCCTCAAGCTTCTTGATTAATTCTTCCATTCTATTCATATCAATCTATCCTTTTTATTGGTGCAAAATCAATATTCAAAATTTTTATACCTTTATTTGGAAAACTTATAGTAAGGTTCTTGCCATTGACAGAGACAACCATGCCTTCGCCAAAGGCTTTGTGCTTAATTTTGTCGCCTGCCTTGATATCTTTTTTGTCACTTGAAGTGCCGTCAGTACCCGTATATGACTTAAAGCGTGAAACAGTTTTGTCAAAGCCGTGGTTTTGGTGAATACTCTTATTGATGCTAGTGTTTTCAAGTATAGGTCTCTCATCAAACTTATCTGATCTATAGTTAACTACTTTGATTGCTTCCTCTGCCTCATCAATAAACCTCGATGGCTTTGAGATTACGCTTTGTCCGTAAACTCTTCTTTCCTTTGCTAAACTTAAGAATAGTTTTTTCATCGCCCTTGTTAGAGCAACGTAGCAAAGTCTTCTCTCCTCTTCTAAACTGCCTTCTTCTATGGCTCTTTCGCTTGGGAAGAGACCATCTTCCATGCCAACTACGAAGACTATGTTATATTCAAGACCCTTAGCACTATGCATAGTAATCATAGTTACAGCGTCCCCACCCTTGTCTTCAGTCTTGTCGAGGTCAGTTAGTAAAGAGATTTCACCTAAGAAGTCCTTAAGAGTGATCTCGTCGTAATTATCTTCATAATCAAGTAAAAGGTTTCTGAACTCATCTAAGTTTTCTATCCTAGTTCTTGCTTCAACAGTATTTTCTCTCTCAAGTGCGTTTAAATAATCAGTCCTATCAAGAACTAAATCATATAGCTCCGACAAAGTCACATTGTCTTTAAGCTTTCTGATTGATTCAATCGTCTCGTAAAATTCTTTTATCTTTTTATTCGTGCTAATGGATAGAGCATCATAAAGGATAATGTTTTTACTAATCATATCACTCGTGATGCTCTCAACGCTTTTATCGCCAATACCTCGTCTAGGAGTATTGATAATTCTCTTAAGTGAGATAAAATCATTTGTGTTATCTAAAAATTTAAAGTAGGCAAGTATGTCCTTGATCTCTTTTCTGTCATAGAACTTTACTCCGCCAACTATATTATATTTAATTCCAAATTTCAAAAACATATCTTCAAAGGATCTTGATTGAGCGTTCGTTCTATAAAGAATGGCGATGTCGCTCTCATTATAACCCTCATCTAATAGCTCTTTTATCTTTTGCGCTACAAAGTAACTCTCTTCGACATTGCTTTGTGTTATGTAGCAGTATATATCGTCTCCGTCTTGATTATCCGTCCAAAGATTCTTATCTTTTCTCTCGTCATTGTTCTTGATAATATTGTTCGCTGCCTTTAATATATTTTTTGTTGATCTATAGTTTTGCTCAAGAAGTATGGTCTTGACATTTTTATAATCTTTTTCGAAGTTTAAGATGTTTCTAATGTCAGCGCCTCTCCAGCCATATATACTTTGGTCAGCGTCACCAACCACGCAGATGTTTTTGTACATATCTGAGAATAACTTTGCCATCTTATATTGCATGTAGTTTGTATCTTGGTACTCATCAACAAAAACGTACTTAAATCTCTCTTGATAGATTTGCCTTACGTCTTCATTTTCTTCTAAAAGTCTTACGCAATTTACTATCATATCATCAAAGTCCATCGCATCGTACTCAAGCATCTTCTTTTGATAGCGTCTATAAACCTCTGCATCAGTTTTCTTTCTATAGCTATCAGAAATGCTTTCATATTCGTCTGCGTCCATATTTTGCATCTTTAAATTTGATATTAATGCTATGAAGTATGATGGGACATAAGTCTTTGGGTCTAATTCAATCTCCTTTAGAATATCCTTAATAAGTGTTATTTGATTGTCTCTATCATATATGGTAAAGCTGTTTGTGTAGCCAACAAGGTTTGCGTGGCGCCTAAGCAGTCTAAGCGCTATCGAGTGAAATGTGCCTATCCACATTGGGCTTACGTCTTTATTTAAGAAGGACGCTACCCTATCTTTCATCTCTTTAGCCGCCTTGTTCGTAAATGTTATCGCAAGTATTTCGTTTTCGCTCGCAAGACCATTCTCAATAAGAAAGGCAATCTTGTAAGTGACTACTCTTGTCTTACCTGATCCAGCTCCGGCCATGATTAATAAGGGACCACTGTTATATAAAACGGCTTCCCTCTGTCTTGTGTTTAATCTATCTAGTATATTATTCATTATCTTTATTGACTAATTCCTTTATCTTGTCAAATGTAACTTGACTAATAACGTGTTCGACTCTACAAGCATCATCGTTTGCTGTCTCTGGGTCAACGCCAATGCTTTCAAAGAATGCTCTAAGTGTGCAGTGTCTGTCATATACAAGTTTTGCTAGCTTTTCGCCTTCTTTTGTAAATGTTAGCTCACCGTCGTCTTGAACCTCGATGTATCCGTCTTCTTTCAATATACCAACTGCTCTACTTACACTTGGCTTAGAAAAATCAAGGGCTTTAGCAACGTCTGTGCTTCTAACTTTTATGCCTTTGTTTTGTAGCATCAATATCATCTCTAAATAATTTTCTCTTGACTCGCCGATCTTCATCGCTTACCTCCTAAATTTTATACTTCCTATCAAGACTTCTCTTAATATCTCTTTCTCTTTGACTCTCTCTCTTGTCATAAAGCTTTTTACCTTTTGCAAGTGCTATCTCTAGCTTGGCTCTGCCATTCTTAAAGTATAGTCTTAAGGGAACTACAGTAGATCCTGCTAGCTTCACGTCCTGAGAAATCTTTCTAATTTCATTTTTATTTAATAATAGCTTTCTCGTTCTTAATGGGTCTTCGTTAAAAATGTTGCCTTCTTTATAAGGACTTATATGCATACCAAAGACGAAGACCTCGCCATCTTTCACGATGACGTAGCTCTCCTTTAGGTTCACTCTGCCCTGTCTTATGGATTTAACTTCAGTTCCCTTAAGCACCAAGCCTGCTTCATATATCTTTTCTATAAAATAATCATGTCTCGCCTTTTTATTATTGGCTACAAGTTTTATATCTTCATCTTTCATTCAACCACTCCAAGAATTTTAAAATCTATAGTTCTCGTCTCTTTCGATGCGTCAAGTACTGCCACTCTGACCTTCATGCCTATCTTGTATTCATTTAGTGAGTCTTTGCCAATGACTTTGTATTCTGTTTCATCAAAGTAATAGAAGTCATCATCCATATTTGAGAAGTGACATAGTCCCTCAATAGTGTTCTCAAGCATAACATATACACCAAATGATGTTAGTGAAGAAACTTTTCCTACATAGACATTGCCAATCTTATCTTGCATGTACTCAGCGCACTTCATTTGAACTATATCGCGCTCTGCCTTTTCTTGAACTAGCTCTGTCTCAGAAATGTGTTTTGTGATTTGGTCAAGATTCTTTTCGTAGTAGACAATTTTGCTTTCCTTAAGTCTGCCATTCATAAAATCTTTAATAATTCTGTGAATTATAAGGTCTGAGTATCTTCTGATTGGCGATGTGAAATGTGAATAATACTTTGATGCAAGGCCGAAGTGACCGAGTTCTTCATAAGTGTATCTCGCTTTTTGCATAGTTCTAAGAATGATGTTTGAGATTAGCTCCGACTCTTTTTTACCCTTAAGCTCATTAAGTACATTCGCTATATCAGCTGAAGTGACACTATCTGGGTTGATGTATAGCTCGAAGCGCTTCAATAACTCAGATAGGTAGAACATCTTCTCCCTCTTTGGCTTCTCATGCACTCTATAGACGAAAGGTATGTCCTTCATAAAATAATCTTTGGCCACAGTTTCATTCGCAGCTATCATAAACTCTTCTATGATCTTGTTAGCGACGCGCCTTTCATCTGGCCTTATGTCGATAACTTTGCCTTTCTCGTCTAAAACGACTTTTGTCTCAACTATATCAAAGTCAATATTGCCTCTTTTATTTCTCTTTTCATTAAGAATATGCATTAAATCTTCCATATTCTTAAGAGTATCTTCAAGTCCTTCAAGTCCAAGCTCTTCAGCCTTCTTCTTTCCTTCTAAAAAGTCAGAAACTTGTGGGTAGTTAAGCCTATGATCAGAATTAATTATTGCTTCAGATATCTTATGGCTAAGGACCTCACCATCTTTATCGATGTCCATCCTGACCGATAATGTTAATCTGTCTTCATTTGGATTAAGTGAACAAATACCATTCGATAGCTCCTTTGGTAGCATCGGAAGCACTCTATCAAGCAGATAGTAGGAGTTGCCTCTTAAATAAGCTTCTTTATCTAAGTAAGTGCGCTCCTTAACATAGTGCGCTACGTCAGCGATGTGTACATATAATGTGTATTTATCATCATTTTTCACTACGCTGATGGCGTCATCCAAGTCTTTTGAGTCAACGCCGTCTATAGTTATCGTAAGTAAGTCTCTATAATCGACTCTGCGGGCTATCTCCTCAGAATCTATCTCATAATTTATCTCTTCTAATTCATCTTTAACTCTATTTGGAAAATATTCTCTAAGCTCATAAGACTTGATTATCGAAGTGATGTCTATGCCTGGATCATCAATCTTACCAATGATTTCAACGACCCTTCCCTCAGGATTTTTATTTTTGTCTGGATACTTAATAATCTCTGCAACGACCTTGTCGCCATGCTTTGCACCTTTAGAAGCACTTTTGTTAACAAAGACGTCGTAGACTATCTTGACATCGTCACAAGTGATAAAGCCGAAGCTGTCATTGTCTTGATAAGTGCCAACGACTCTCTTCGTTGCTCTATTAAGTATCTTAATGATTTTGCCTTCGTAGTTGCCATCAGGCTTCTTATCTGTGATGACAGCGCAGACCTCATCAGAGTCCATCGCGTACATCGAATTTTCAAATCTAATGAAGACATCGAAGTCTTCGCCGATAACAAAGCCAAAGCCGCGCTTATTAGCCTCATACTTTCCTGTAATAATATGGGAACTATTGTAAGTATAATATTTATTGTTGCTGCAAATAATTTTTTTATCCTTTTCTAATGATTTAAGTAGTTTTTCAAACATCCTCTTATCTTTTTTATTAATCTTAAAAGTTCTTAATAATTCCTTCTTGCTTTGAGGAAGATAATCCTCACTATTAAAATAATTCATTACAAGTTCCCTGATTTTCATTTTATCACCTATAATTTCTTTCCATATTGAATACGTTTAAAGAGCTCAGCGTCATATGAGTAAACAGTTTCTTTTCTCATAGTATCAACTGCTTGAGCTATCTCAAGCATCTTTGTTATAAGATCTTTAAACGAATATCCTTTAGGCTCCCATAAGTAGAAGGCAACCGAACCAGGTATTGTATTTATCTCATTAATATAGATTTTGCCAGTATCCTTAGATACAAGTAAATCAACTCTGGCATTACCTGCCGCATCAATGGATGTGAATGCCTTTGTAGCTAAGCTTTCTAGTTCGTCTCTTAGCGGTTCGTCCTTCTTAAGTAAATTTCTCATTGTTTTTGTTCCAGGAGCCTTTTTATTTGATACATATTTATCGTCAAATGTTAATAGTTCTTTGAAGTCTAGTGGTTCTTCTAGCTCTGATGTTTCTACATTTTCTTCGTAGCCCATAACAGCGCAGTTAATCTCTCTTGCGTTTTCAACTGATTCTTCAACTATGACTTTTTTGTCATAACTAAAGGCTATCATCAAAGCTTCTTCAAGATTGTCTTTATTTTTAACCTTTGATATACCGATGGATGAGCCAAGGTTTGATGGCTTTATAAATAATGGATAGTTTAAATTCTTTTCAATATCTGCCATGACTTCTTCTTTAGAGCTTCTCCACTTACTTCTGTAATAATATCTGTAATTAACTACAGGAAGACCATTGGCTCTATAAACATCCTTCATTATAACCTTGTCCATACCAACTGAGGAGCTTAAAACGTTAGTACCTGTATATGGAAGGCCAACTGTTTCTACAAGTCCTTGGCATGAGCCGTCCTCACCATTGGTTCCGTGAAGAGCAAAGAACACCAAGTCCAATGTCTCGTAAACTTTTTTATCAAACATAGACTTTGATTCAGGATTTATATAAAGATTAAAGTCACCATAGTCACAGCCAAGCATAACGTTCTTAGCTGAACTAAAGTCACCATCTTTAAATGTCTTGAAATTTTTGAAGGCTTCAGAGCTTAGCCACTTGCCTTCTTTTGTAATATAGATTGGGATTGGAAGAAACTTTTCTTTATCCATGTTCTCAATTACTTGCATACCTGTAATAACTGATACTTCATGTTCAACACTTCTTCCGCCAAATATAACGCCTACTTTTAGCATTCTATCAACTCCTAATAATTGTCAGGCAAATCGTTTTCGAATAAAATTACGTCGCCTGCTTGACATTTTTTTTGTAAAATTAATTGTGCATCTTCTAAACTTGCTGCTTCATGTATCTTTGCTTCATCAAGTCCGCCTTCTACGAGGCCATCTCTGATTGCTTTTTTATTCACTTCAGAAACTATAATGAAGTGATCTACAACAGCTGCAGCATTCTTTCCGAAGTTTTTATTTTCGTCGTATTGTATATCGCCTAGCTCGACCATGCCTGGTGAGATAACTATCTTCTTTCCTTCTTTAAACTCACTTACTACATCAAGAGCCGCTTGTGCACCGCTAGGGTTACTGTTAAACGCGTCATCTATAATGATGAGCTTATTTGGATTTTCTACTAAAGATAGTCTATGCTCAACTTGATTAACATCAAGAACCGCTTTAACTATATCTTCCATGGACATGCCTAGCTCATGAGCCGCAGCGACTGATAAAAGTACATTGTAAATATTGTGCTTACCAAGTAATTTTGTCTTTAGCTTGTACTCTTTATTTTTGTATATAAGAGTAAATTCAGTACCAAACTCACCAACGCTTATATCTTTAGCAAAGTAGTCGCAAGCATCATCTTCAAGCGAGATGTAAACCTTTCTAGTCTTGACTTCAGCTGCCTTTTCCTTGATATATGGATTATCATAATTAAATATTGCAAGGCCGCCTTCCTTAAGCGAATCAATCAGCTCAAACTTAGTCTTGACAATGTTTTCCATAGAGCCAAAGGTTTCTATGTGACATGGACCGATGTTTGTGATTATGGCTATGTCTGGCATAACTAGCTCAGCTACTTCTTTTATTTCGCCTACGTATCTAGCTCCAAGCTCAGAGACGAAAACTTCAGTCCCACTCTCAAGCTCGTTATTAATTACTTTTGATATACCCATAGGTGTATTGAAAGAGCTAGGTGTTGCGTAAGTCTTAAGATTATTTTTCACTATGTCATTTAAAACAAGTTTTGTAGATGTTTTGCCATAGCTACCAGTTATTCCAACAACTTTTAATTTATTTTCTTTTTCTTTTTTAATTTTATTTTGCGCCTCAACGTAAAAACCGTGATTGATTTTATTTTCAATCGGTAGCGCTAAAATATTTGCACATTTAACGCTCCTTGCTCTTATGATGTACAAAATAAAAGCAAGTACCAATAAATATGCTAGCGCAATCTTTTCACCGAATAATAAATAAGCGATGATAGATGTAAACATGATAAGAGTATTAAATAAAGCAAATATCTTCATCATTCTCTTCATCCTATCAGTAAAAACAAGCGGCTTTTTATCTCCCGGTTTTATTTTCTTTAATGAATTTTTAAGCCAGCCAAAATTTTTAAGCCAAGCTTCGTACTCACTTGAGATATACATATTTAATTGCATTATTTGGAAATACGCCAAAGAATGGATATATATTAAAACTGTTAATAATATTGGCAAGAATATAAATATAGCTATCATAGTTCCTCCTTACTAAGATAAGATCTAATTACGCGTGTGAATATTTGATAATCATCTGCATATGAGAAGTGTCCGCCCTCAAGCTCAACCAGAGCAGAATTTTTTATCTTCTCATTCATTATTTTACCCATATATAATGGAGTTGTATCGTCATTTTTGCCCCACAATATAAGAGTATCATTCTCAATAAGCTCCAGCCTATCAAGAAGAGACTCATTAACGACCTTGACGAAGGTCTTTCTCATGATGCCGCTTGTATTTTTGTAGTCATCAGAGCCAAATTTCTTTGAAAGCTTCTTCATAAGCTCCTCTTCACTCTTGTAAAAATAGATTAGCCTGTAAAGCTTTTTAAAGAATTTATATGTATAAACTTTTAAATAATATGAAAGACTTCTCTTAGGAAGTATGCCTGAAGCATCGATAAGAACCATCTTATCAAGCCTTTCATAGCCTTCAGAAGCAATTTGTATTAAAGTTTTGCCGCCAAAGCTGTGACCAATGGCGTCAAATTTCTCAATGCCGAGCTCCTCTACAAAGGCCTTAACAATATTTGCATAGTCCTCTCCACCAAACACCCTGTCTGGCTCAGACGACTTTCCATGACCTGGTAAATCTATGGCAATAACTTTTCTTCTGTCCTTCAAAGCATTCACTATGCCCATGACTGCTTCGATTGAAGCGCCCCAGCCATGAAGTATAAGAACCGGCTTTTCTGATTCGCCTAGGGTTATGTAATTTATTTTAATATTGTCAATCGTTATTTCCATAAAATCACCCATATTATAAATGAAGCTCCCCTTATTTAATAGCATCGCTGATTAAAATCAAGGGGAGTCCAATTACAATTTTATCTTATTTTATAATAAGTCCACCGTAGCTAACAAATACTTGTGCAAATACTAATGCTACTATTGTCATTAATTTAATTAGTATATTTAGAGATGGTCCTGATGTATCCTTGAATGGGTCACCAACAGTATCTCCTGTTACTGCTGCCTTGTGAGCATCTGAACCCTTTCCACCATGAACACCTGATTCAATATACTTTTTAGCATTGTCCCAAGCTCCACCTGCGTTTGACATGAAGATCGCCATTAGAACGCCTGTTACTAATGAACCAGCAAGTAGACCACCTAGAGCTTCTGTTCCTAGAAGTACACCAACAAGTACTGGGCATACAACAGCTAGAAGTCCTGGGATAACCATTTCCTTAAGAGCTGCCTTAGTAGAAATGTCTACGCATTTGCCATAATCAGGTTTTGCAGTTCCTTCCATGATACCAGGGATGGATTTAAATTGTCTTCTAACTTCTTCGATCATTTGATTAGCAGCTTTACCAACTGCGTCCATAGTTAATGAAGAGAATAAGAATGGTAGCATACCACCTATGAAGACACCTGCTATTGTCAATGGATTTGTTAAGTCGATCTTTTCAAGTCCAACTGCTTGTGTATATGAAGCGAATAGAGCTAGAGCTGTAAGTGCGGCTGAAGCGATGGCAAAACCTTTACCAACTGCTGCTGTTGTGTTACCAACTGAGTCTAGCTTATCTGTAATATCTCTTACGCTTTCTGGAAGTCCGCACATTTCAGCGATACCACCAGCGTTATCAGCAACTGGTCCGTATGCGTCAACTGCAATAGTTGTAGCAGCTGTTGCTAGTAGACCTATAGCTGCTAGTGAAATTCCGTAAAGACCATTTACTGGGCTTGCTGCTCCACCTGCTAAGAAGAATGCAGCTAATATGCCTATTGAAATAACTATCATTGGGATAGCTGTTGACATCATACCTACTGATAGACCAGCGATAATGTTTGTTGAAGCACCAGTTTCTGATTCTTCAGCAACTTTTTGAACTGGTTTATATTCAGCAGCTGTATAATATTCTGTAACTTTTGCTATGATTAATCCAACAATAACACCTGCTACTATAGCATAGAATGGTTGGATTGAGCCTAATATCTTTGTAGATAAGAAGTAAGAAGCGATTATAGTGATTATTGAACTTCCCCAAGTAGCCATATCAAGTGCTTTTTGAGGATTCTTATCGCCTTTTACAAATAATGTACCGATAATTGATGATACGATACCAACTGAGCATAGAGCTAGTGCAAATGCAATACCGTTGTCGCTAAATGCTAATGCACCTAAAGTGATAGCAGAGATTATAGCTCCAACGTATGATTCAAATAAGTCAGCTCCCATACCAGCAACGTCACCAACGTTATCACCAACGTTATCAGCGATAACAGCTGGGTTTCTTGGGTCGTCTTCTGGAATACCAGCTTCAACCTTACCAACTAAGTCAGCACCAACGTCTGCAGCCTTTGTATAGATACCGCCACCAACTCTTGCGAATAAAGCGATTGATGAAGCACCTAGACCGAAGCCTGTAACGATGTTAGGATCTTTGAATATCATCCAAACAATGCTAGTACCTAGTAAACCTAGACCTACAACGCACATACCCATAACAGTACCGCCTGAGAAAGCTACGTTTAGAGCCTTACCCATACCGCTTTCCTTAGCTGCGTTTGCAGTTCTTACGTTAGCCTTAGTAGCTACTGTCATACCGATGTATCCAGCACAAATTGAGAATACCGCACCTATTAAATAACAAACGGCAGTACCGATGTTGATTGATAGAGCTAGAATTGCAAATAATACAACAATGAATATTGCTAAATATTTGTATTCTCTAGTTAAAAATGCAAGAGCACCTTCTTGAATGTAGCCAGCTATCTCCTTCATTCTGTCGTTTCCAGCATCTTGCTTAGAAACATACATAGCTTTAACTAAAGCAAATAATAGTGCTACAGCTCCAACTATAGGAGCTATGATTAAAATTTTGTCCATTTCTTCCTCCTATTTTATTATTATAAAGCCGCTAATATCAAAGTTGTTACCATAAACACAACCGATGAAACCGTAGTTATTCTTTTTAAAATAACATTCCTTGTAGGATTTTTAGAACCCCAAATGCTTTCAGCTCCGCCCAATGCTTGTAAGCCTTGATCGTCTCCCTCAGTAGCTGCTACTGATATAGTTAATACTAAAGCTGAAATTGCAACTAGTGCATACAATACGTAAGTCATACACACACCTCCATTCTCTCTTATAACATATCTATTTTACCACAAGAACATTTATTTTGCAATGATTTTTTCTCATTTACTTCGATTTATGCGTAATTCATTTTGAGCCATGTTTATGGAAGTGCAAATATCGATTTACGCGTGAATCGGCTTTTGTAAAAATCGTTTTTGCCTTGCTATTAATATAGTCTTGCCACTAAGTCAATGGCCTTCTTCAGACAGAAAAAAAGGATGAGCACGGGACCCATCCCATATAAATATTTTTTAAATTATTTTCTTAGTATGCTCTTGCCAGCGTAAACTGCTGTATCGTCAAGCATATACTCAATTCTTAGTAATTGATTGTATTTAGCAACTCTTTCAGATCTAGCTGGTGCACCTGTTTTGATTTGTCCTGTGTTTAGTGCAACTGATAGGTCTGCGATAGTTGTATCTTCTGTTTCGCCTGATCTGTGTGAAATAACTGCTGTGTAATGATTTCTGTGAGCCATCTCGATAGCTTCGATAGTTTCAGTTAATGTACCGATTTGGTTAAGCTTAATCAAAACTGAGTTTGCTGTATGAGTCTCGATACCTTTTTTGATTCTCTTTGTGTTTGTAACGTAAAGATCGTCACCAACTAATTGAATCTTATCGCCTAGTCTTTCAGTTAATTTCTTCCATCCGTCCCAATCGTTTTCGTCTAAGCCGTCTTCAATTGAGTAAAGTGGATACTTGTCAACTAATTTTTCATAGTAGTCAATCATTTCTTCGTCTGTAAGCTCTGCGTTATCACTCTTTAAGTAGTATTTCTTAGTATCAGCGTTATATAGTTCGCTCGCAGCAACATCAAGAGCTAGGTAAATGTCCTTACCTGCTTCGTAGCCAGCTTTTTCTATAGCTTCGATTATGGTTTCTATAGCTTCTTCATTACTTGATAGGTCTGGTGCATATCCACCCTCATCGCCAACGCCTGTAGCTAGTTTTCTTTCTTTAAGAACATTTTTTAAGCTATGATAAACTTCTGAGCCCATTCTAAGCGCGTCTCTGAATGTTTCTGCGCCTATTGGCATAATCATAAACTCTTGTATGTCTACGTTGTTGTCAGCGTGTTGGCCGCCATTTAAAATGTTCATCATAGGTACTGGTAAAACTTTTGCATTAGTTCCGCCAATGTATCTATAAAGTGGCATGTTTAGTTCATTTGCAGCGCATTTAGCAACTGCTAGTGACACGCCAAGTATAGCGTTTGCACCAAGTTTGCCTTTATTTTCTGTTCCATCAAGGTTTATCATCATTTTATCAATTGATACTTGGTCTGTTACTTCCATATCAAAAATTTCTGGTGCGATAACGTTATTTACGTTGTCAACCGCTTTTAACACACCTTTCTTAGCATATCTCTTTGGGTCTCCATCTCTAAGTTCTACGGCTTCGTGTTCGCCAGTAGACGCTCCTGATGGGACTATAGCTGATCCGATTGCTCCTGATTCAGCTAAAACTGTTACTTCTACAGTTGGGTTAGATCTTGAATCTAAGACTTCCATAGCAAATACATCAATAATTCTACTCATTTTATTCCTCCGATACCAATAGGCTCTCGCCTGTCATTTCTTTTGGCTTTTCTATATTTAATATATTTAATAGTGATGGTGCTAGGTCAGCTAGCACGCCATCTTTAAGCTTATGCTTTCCGTCGTTAAAAAGTATTACAGGGACTGGATTCGTTGTGTGTGATGTGATTGGTTTTCCCTCGTCATCAAACATTGCTTCGCAGTTACCATGATCCGCTGTGATTATGGCTGTGAAGCCACATTCCTTTGCCTTTGCTAATAGTTTTGCAAGGCAGCTATCAACTGTTTCTACGGCTTTGATTATGGCTGGAACTACTCCTGTGTGTCCGACCATGTCTGTGTTTGCGTAGTTTAATATGATTAGATCATAATCTGCCATAACAGCCACTAGCTTATCTGTTAGCTCATAAGCGCTCATCTCAGGCTGTAAATCATATGTCGCTACTTTTGGTGAATTGATTAAAATTCTGTCTTCACCAGAGAATTTTTCTTCACGGCCGCCATTGAAAAAGTATGTTACATGAGCGTACTTTTCTGTTTCAGCTATACGAAGCTGCTTTAGTCCGTGTTTTGAAATCACTTCACCAAGCGTATTGACTATCGTTTCATCACCATAAGCAATGTGAACGTTTTTAAAGCTCGAGTCGTAATTAGTCATGCACACGTAATATATATCATTTAAAAACTTTCTATCAAAACCAGCAAAGTCTTTGTTAGTGAAAGCATCTGTAATCTGCCTTGCTCTATCCGGCCTAAAATTGATAAAGATAATGCTGTCACCAGACTTTATTTCTGTGACTTCCCCAGCATTTTTTATTGCGCATGGCAAGATGAATTCATCAGTGACATCTTCCTCGTATGATTTTTTAATCGTCTCTATTGCATCGTCCGAAACAAGTTCAGGCGCCTTAGATGTGACAGTTTTGTAATACTTTTCAGTTCTGTCATAGCGTTTGTCCCTGTCCATGGCATAGTATCTGCCGCTGATTGAAGCAAGTTTACCGCATGAATTGTTTTTCATGTAAGCAATAATTTCACTTACGTCGCTCTCACCTGAGTGTATATCAACGTCTCTTCCGTCTAGAATTACGTGTAGATAAGTTCTTTCGCCGATTCCTTCTTTTTTGCATAGGTCTAAAAGTGCCTTGATGTGATTAATGTGCGAGTGAACGCCGCCATAACTTAGTAGACCCATCAGATGAAGATTAGTATTATTTTTCTTCGCGTGCTCAATCGCCTTAAGAAATTCTTCTTTTTTAAAGAAATCTCCAGTCTTTATATCTCTATTGATCATAGAAAGGTCTTGATAAACAACTCTTCCCGAGCCTATATTTAAGTGACCGACTTCGGAGTTACCCATCTGTCCGTCAGGTAAACCAACATATTCACCGCTCGCCTGAAGTTTTGCGTGAGGGCAGTCTTTAAATAACTTATCTATAGTCGGTGTCTTGGCTCTATATACAGCGTTTGCATCGTTGTCTTTGCCAATTCCGAAACCATCTAGTATTATTAATATAGCCTTTGACATCTTATATCTCCTTAGCAATGGCTTCAAAAGACTCAGTCTTTAGTGAAGCGCCACCAATTAAGAAACCGTCGATGTTTTCTTCTTTGGCTAAATCAGCTGCATTAGCCTCTTTAACGCTGCCGCCATATAAGACTCTTAGCTTTGCTTCAAGATTTGGGTTCATTTCCTTAACTTTTTCTCTAACAAAGCGGCACATTTCCTCAGCATCTTCCTTAGATGCGCTCTTGCCAGTGCCTATAGCCCAGATTGGCTCGTAAGCGATGGCGAAGCTATTTAATTTAGCTGCATCTACGCCTACTAAATCAGCCTTTAATTGTTTTTCAATCTTTTCAAAGTGCTTTCCCTCTTCTCTTTCAGACAAAGTCTCACCAACGCATAGAATTACTTCCACATTATCTTCAATCGCCTTAAGAACTTTTTTATTAATCATCTCATCGCACTCGCCGAAAATCTCTCTTCTCTCAGAGTGACCGATGATAACAAAGTCCGCTCCACATGACTTAATCATAGAAGTGCTAATCTCGCCAGTAAAGGCGCCTTTGTCTTCAAAGTAGATGTTTTGAGCACCTATCTTAATCTCATTAAACTTTTTAGTTTTATTTGCTAAATAAATATCTGTAAATGGAACTGCGATATAAACGTCATAGGAGTCATTCGGCTTAAGGCTCAAGTCCTTGAAAAAACCTTCAGTCTCTTTAACGTCCATATTCATCTTCCAATTTGCAGCAAGTAAAAATTTTCTCAAATTTGTCTCCTTATTTATCATTTATAGCAGCTATGCCAGGAAGTACCTTTCCTTCCATAAGTTCAAGTGATGCGCCGCCGCCAGTTGAAACGTGTGTAATCTTTTCTTCATAGCCAGCTTTTTGAACAGCGCTCGCACTATCTCCTCCACCGACAATAGTTGTCGCATCAGAGTTTGCAAGTGCCTTGGCAATGGCATTAGTACCATTCTTAAATTTATCCATTTCAAAGACGCCCATAGGTCCATTCCATACTATAGTCTTTGCTCCTAATAACTTTTTAGTAAATACGTCAATAGTGTCTGGTCCAATATCTAGACCCATCATGTCTTCTGGTATATGATTTACTTCAAAGCATTCAGCTTCAGCGTCTTCTTTTATTTCTTTCGCGCATAATGCGTCAACTGGTAGAACCAAGTCAACTTTCTTTGCATCAGCCTTTTTTAATAGTTCAAGTGCAAGCTCTAACTTATCGTCTTCAACCAGGCTCTTGCCTATGTTTATGCCCTTTGCCTTTAAGAATGTATAAGCCATAGCGCCGCCAATAAGTATCTTATCAGCCTTGTTTAATAGATTTTCAATTACACCTATCTTGTCAGAAACTTTTGATCCGCCAAGTATAGCTATGAATGGATGATTTGGCTCGTCAAGTTCTTTCGCCATGATATTCATTTCTTTTTCAACTAAGAATCCCAATGCCGATGGTAAAAATTTGCTTACACCAACGTTTGATGCGTGAGCTCTGTGTGAAGTTCCGAAAGCGTCATTAACGTAAATATCTGCAAGCTCTGCTAGCTCTTTAGAGAAGGCTTCGTCGCATTTTTCTTCTTCTTTTCTAAATCTAGTATTTTCTAGTAAAAGAACTTCTCCCTTTTTAAGATTTTTAGCTGCTTCTTTAACTTCATCATTAACTACTTCAGGGCAAGAGATGAACTTTACATCTCTTCCAAGAAGCTTTTTTATCTCTTCCTTAACTGGTTCTAGTGTGAATTTTAAGTTGTATTCGCCCTTTGGTCTACCCAAGTGGCTCATCATAATCACTTTTGCACCATTGTCAAGAAGGTACTTGATAGTAGGAAGTGACTCATATATACGTTTATTGTCAGTGATAACGCCGTCCTTCATTGGCACGTTAAAATCACATCTCAATAAAACTGTTTTATCATCAAAATTATAATCTTTTAATGTTTTTTTCATTATCTTTTCCTTTTATATTATAATAATTATTCTTGATCAGCAATGTATTTTGCTAGGTCAACTACTCTGTGGCTGTAGCCATATTCGTTATCATACCAAGAAACTACTTTTACTAAGTTGCCTTCTATAACTAAAGTTAAGAATGGATCGAAGATTGATGAGTGTCTGTCACCAACGTAGTCAACAGAAACAAGCTCTTCGTCAGCATATTTTAATACGCCCTTTAATTCATTTTCGCTTGCTTTTTTAACAGCTTCGTTAATTTCTTCCTTAGTAACGTTTTTGTTTAATTCGAAAACAACGTCTGTTAGAGAAACTGTAGGTACTGGCACTCTAACAGCGTATCCAGTTAATTTATCCTTTAGTGAAGGGATAACTAGTGCAACTGCCTTTGCTGCTCCTGTAGTTGTAGGAACCATGGACATAGCTGCTGCTCTTGCTCTTCTGATGTCTTTGTGCTTGTGGTCAAGTAAAACTTGGTCAGAAGTGTATGCATGTATAGTTGTCATAAGGCCTCTCTTGATGCCGAAATTATCTTCAATAACCTTTGTTAATGGAGCAAGACAGTTTGTTGTACAAGATGCGTTACTTATTACATTGTGTTTAGTCTTGTCGTATTCTTTTTCATTAACACCCATAACGATAGTTTTATCAATTTCGCCCTTTGCAGGTGCAGTTAAAATAACTTTCTTTGCTCCGCCCTTATCGATGTGTTTGTAAAGAGTTTCGTTGTTTTTAAATGCTCCAGTTGAGTCGATAACGATGTCTACGCCATAGTCCTTCCAAGGAATTTCTGCTGGATCTCTAAATTGAGTGTTTGTAACCTTCTTGCCATCAATCATGAAGCCATCTTCACAAGCTTCACAAGAAACTGATAATCTTCCATATAGAGAATCATTTCTAAATAGATGAGCAAGTGTCTTTAAATCACCTGAAGCATTGATGTGAGCTAATTCTAGACCATTGTTCTCTTCAACTAGAATCCTAGCTACATCTCTACCAATTCTACCAAAACCATTAATACCAACTTTCATTTGTTGACCTCCTTAATTATTATTAAAATACTTTTTATCTTCTAAACCTTCAGGCAAATAATTTTGCTCAGGTTTTTTGTCCTTATAGTTGTGCGGATACTTGTAGTCCGCATGATCACCAAAGACCTTCTTGTCATTGTTGTGAGCGTCCCTTATGTGCAGAGGAATTTGGAATTCTTTGATCTTATCGACATCCGCCATCGCCTTGTTAATGGCGACATAGGTCGAGTTATTCTTATCTGCAAGTGCCATGTAGATGGCTGCATTACTCAAGATGATGCGCGCTTCTGGCATGCCTATGGCTTTTACCGCATAAAAGGCTGACGTCGCTAGCGTTTGTGCGTTTGGATCAGCTAGACCAATGTCTTCTGAAGCAAATATCACTATACGTCTCGCTATGAATAAAGGATCTTCGCCATTGTTAAGCATGTGAGCTAAGTAAAAAACCGTCGCATCTGGATCTGAGCCTCTCATACTCTTAATAAAGGCTGAGATTGTGTCGTAATGCATAGTAGAGCTCTTGTCATAGGAGTGAGCTCTTTCAAAGACAAGTCCTTTGACGTCCTCGTACTTAATATGACGAGTTAAATCAGCTTCTGGGTCTTGACTTAAAACAGCTATCTCTAAAAAGTTTAGCATGTTTCTTGCGTCGCCATTAGAAATTCTAACTAGATACTCAAGTGCGTCGTCATCTATGCTCGCCTTTAGCGAAGCAAGTCCACTCACCTCATCTGCTAAGGCTTTCTTCGCAAGCTGCGTTAAGTCTTCCTCACTCATCTTTTCAAGCCTAATTATGAAGCATCTCGATATAAGTGCGCTATTGACCTCAAAATATGGATTCTCTGTCGTTGCACCTATGAGCGTGACGGTCGAATCCTCAACGTATGGAAGCAGAAAATCTTGCTGAGCCTTGTTAAACCTATGTATCTCGTCAACGAAGAGTATGGTCTTTTTATTCTCTTCCAAAAGCCTTTTGGCCTCTTCAACTGCCTTCTTTAAATCACTCACGCCGCTACCCACGGCACTAATCTTTATAAAATTCGACTTACTACTGTTGGCAATAACGTTTGCAAGTGAAGTCTTACCAGTGCCTGCAGGTCCATAGAGTATAAGCGAAGGTAGTCTGTCGGCCTTTATCGCCTTGTATAGAAAAGAGTTTTTATTAAGTACCTTCTCTTGACCAATGTAGTCATCGAGGCTCTTTGGTCTAAAGCGTTCAGCTAAGTTTTGAGATAATTTTAAATTTTTTTCTCTTTCCATATCAAACAAATTCATTTTCTCACCTTTTTTATTATATCAAATAAGCTGCAAGATGTCCAACATTAATTTTTTTTATTTTTATATTAATATTTTTAAGTAAATAATAAATATTTTTAAAATATTTTCAAAAATATATTGACATATTTAATTAATAGATGTATAATCTTAATAAAGGAGGACGCTATGATTAATAAAGCATTAAATGAATGTCCTGTTTGCGGTTCAAAACTATACATAGAAAGGTTAGTTTGTGACAATTGCAACACGACTATAGAAGGAAAGTTCGAGAACAACTCATTCTACAAGCTTAACTCAGAGCAAATTGATTTCATAAAAACCTTTTTAATTAGTAGAGGCAATATTAAAGAGATTGAAAGAGCCTTGGGTATATCCTACCCTACTGTAATTAAAAAGCTTGATCAAATCAACGAGATTATCTCTGATCAAAAGAGTTCGACTAGTGAAAAAGAAATACTTGAGCTCTTAAATAGCGGTACAATAACAAGTAGTGAAGCAGAAAAGATGCTTTTAGAACTAAAGGAGGTTTAAAATGTCTGAAGAAAAAATTATGATCCTTAGAATGTTAAAGGACGGCAAGATTGATGAAGAAGAGGCGCTAAAACTTCTTAACGCTGTTGGTGAAAAGAAGGGCGAAAAAAATTATAAGCCAAATAAAAATAGAAATGAAATCCATATTGAATGCGACGATTATGACGTTTTTGACGCGTCAGACAAATTTGCAAGCAAAATTTCACACTTCGTTAACAAGATAGTTAGTAAATCATTAGAAACTGCTGAGAAAGGCATGAAAGACGGCCATATATACGCGAGCTATAGCTTTGATGATAGATTCAAAAACAAAAAGTTCGCAACACTTAAACTTGATGTTGACAAGAATAAAAAATATGATTTAATTATAAATAATACTAATGAAAAAGTAGAGATACTTCCATCGAGCTCAGATCAAATTGAAATCTATGGCAAAATCTATTACACAGATAAAAAAACTATTCCTGGCGATTATGAGTTCATAAACTGCTTTATCGATGATAAAGAAATACTTATCGAGCCAAACTACGAAAGTTTTACAAAAAAAGATTTTGCAGTAAGCTTAAAAGTCTTAGTACCTGCTTTAAACTTTGCTAAAGTTGATGTCAAGACAAGCAATGACAAGATAACTCTTGACTCAGTAAATTGTGACGAGCTATACCTAACAACTAGCAATGACAAAATCAAGATTGAAGACTCAATCATTGGCAAGTCAGAACTTAAAACTACTAACGATTCAGTTAAGATAAAAGACGCTAAGTTCACTGACCTTCTTATTAATACAACAAACGCTGAAATAACTATGCATAACACACCATTCGTTAATTTAGAAACTCACACAACAAACGCTTATGTTGATGTTAAAGACGTCTTCAACTGCGCCGAAAATATTATAATAACTAATAGCAATGGACCTGTCACAGTTGAATTAGAAAGCGTTAGCAGAAATGTCAAGTTTAATCTAAGAGGTCTAAGTAAATACACATGCCCAGCCATCTTCGACGACAGCAGATTTAAGCTTGATGAAGACGGTGACGAATTAAGCACAGCAGTACTTAATAACAATTCAGACCTTACTCTATTCGGTGATATAAAGACAAGTAATGGACCTATCATCATCGAATAAGTCTAATATTCCCATCACAAATCCTGATCACATAAGTGATCAGGATTTTTTCTTTACAAAGCTGTTAAATTTCTTGTAAATCGAAGTCTTTTAATGTATAATTATAGTGCTAAGAGTTAAGAAACTATAATTATAGGAGAAAGTAATGAAAATAAATAAAATAAAAATAAAATTTAATATATTTGTCTTGCTAATAACGCTGAGTGTATTTTTACTCGTGTTAAGCACAAAAAATACAGCTTATGCCGAGGAAGCTGCTAAGGAAACTGAAAAAACTGAGGAAACTACAGAAACTGAAGAAACTGATGAAACGAAAGACGCTAAGGAAGATGAAAAAGGCAAAGAAACTGAAGAAGCTAAGGAAGATGAAAAAGTCAAGGAAGCTGAGGAAGCTAAGGAAGATGGTTTTGAGTTTAAAGGCGCAAAGCTTAAGTTTATCACAGGTACTTTTGATGGCAAAGACAGTTTAGATATTGATTTTCCTATAGAAATGAAAGATGCGAGCTGCGATTACATTGATGAGGCTGCGAAAATTATTAGCATAGAGAAAAAAGATTTCAATATAAAAAATCCAAACATAGTCGTTTTGCATAGCGGCGAAAAATACTATGTGATTACAGCCATCAACGCTTATAAAGATGTTCAGGATAATATTATTGACAAAGTTAATATCGAGAGCGAACTTACTTATGACAAGACAAAACTAAAGATAAAATTAAAGCTTAAGGATATCAAAGACGCGAATAAAGACATTAAATACAGCATTTGCTACGTGAGCATGGATGAAAAGCCATTCCAAACGCCAGAAGCGTTTAAACTAGTAGACATGAAGTACAGACTTGATAAGCACTGCATAATTCCTGATGGCTACTACTACCAAATGAATCCGCGCTCGGTGCCATATAAGGAAAGTTACTTCTTTATGCAAGGCGCTATATATATTGCAAACACTCATCTAGATACGATTGACAGTAAATTTTCACAAGTAATGACAGCAAAGCTTATAGATGATACAGCGAAGAAGCTTAATGACGATGGCTACTACCCTATTCCATATAGAAGTGAGTGGCTAAAGGCTGACTACAACATTGAGAAAGGCTACTTCGATACAAGATGGAATCTTGATTACGCCTACATCTGCTTAAGAATGTATGAAAAGTTTCAAGATGAAAAATATTTAGAGTTTGCCGATAAGGTCTTGACTTATTACAAAAAATACGCTAATCAAAACGCAATCAAAATTCCTTATAAAGAAGATGCCTGCCTGGTTATGGACTACGGCGCTGAGTACTACATCGGCATGACGCACTCTTCACTAAACCATCACCTAATGGGATTAAAGGCTCTTATGTACGAAGACCTTCTTAAAGAAAAGCCTGTCAATACTGAATTTATAAAGAAGATGCTAAATGGTGTTGAAGCGACTTGCAATAGCTGGATTAAAAAGAACGGCGATCTTGAATACGCCATCTTTGTTAATGGTACTTATGGTCTTAAAGATTATCCAGATTTAACACTAAATGATTTGAGAGACTGTCAAGCACTTCACGAAAAGCTTTACAAGAGCAAAAACGCTTCCTTAGAGACATTAATAGCATCGAAGCAAGCGTGGTATGACAATGTTTATAAAAAAAAGTAAGTAAAAAGAAATAATGATACAAAGAGGCTAGTCAAATAAATATTAGCCTCTTCTATATTAATCGTATTGAATAAATCACAAAAATGCCTTTCCTGTAAAAACAAGAAAGGCATTTCTTATACTAATTATTTTGTTCGTCTATTATCTTTTGGAGCTCTTTCATAAACGATTGAGTATCTTTAAACTCTCTGTATACTGAAGCAAATCTTACATAAGCTACTTGGTCTATTTCCTTAAGGCCTTGCATAATAAGTTCGCCTACTTCGGTAGATGAAACTTCTTTCTTCATCGTGCTCATAAGCTTTTCTTCAACACTATCTGCCAAGCCTTCAATTTGACTTAAGCTAACAGGTCTTTTCTCGCAAGATTTGATTACGCCCTTTAATATCTTACTTCTGTCAAATGTCTCTCTGTCTCCGTTTTTCTTGACAACTATTAAAGGTGTTTCTTCAATTTTTTCATATGTTGTAAATCTTTTTTTACAGCGAAGACACTCTCTACGTCTCCTAATCGCAGTACCCTCATTAGTAGGTCTTGAATCTAGTACTTTTGAATCTTCGTAAGAACAAAAAGGACACTTCATAATTAATTATTCTTTAAAAAATCAGGTACTAATAAAGAATCGTCGAAGCTTGAAGTAGGTTCACTTCTCTTTTCTTCGTACTTTTCTTCTTCTACATCAGAATCCTTATTTGAATCTTTTTTAGCAGGTTTAGATCCATCTTCAAATTCTGTAGCGATAACAGTTATCTTGATAGAATCGCCAAGGCTTTCATCGATACCAGCACCGAAGATGATGTTTGCATCGTCAGCAACTGATTGTCTGATTAAGTCTGCGGCTTCATTTACTTCGAACATACCAAGGTCTGTACCACCTGTGATGTTTAATAGAACGGACTTAGATCCTTCTATGGATGTTTCAAGTAGTGGTGACTTGATAGCAAGCTTAGCTGCGTCAGTAGCTCTGTTGTCTCCTTGAGCAAAGCCTATACCCATGTGAGCAATACCCTTTTGTTCCATGATAGTCTTAACGTCAGCAAAGTCTAGGTTGATTAGGTTTGGTACACTGATTAGATCAGATATACCTTGTATACCTTGTTTAAGCACTTCGTCAGCCATAATGAAAGCATCTTTTAATGATGTTTTCTTGTCAGCTATTTGAAGAAGTCTGTCGTTTGGAATAGTTACTAATGTGTCAACTACTTCAAGTAATTGGCTAATTCCTTGAGATGCATTCTTCGCTCTCTTCATGCCTTCAAAGCCAAATGGTCTAGTTACAACGCCTACAGTTAGTATGCCTTGTTCCTTTGCTAATTGCGCAATGATAGGTGCAGCACCAGTACCTGTTCCACCGCCCATACCGGCTGTGATAAATACCATGTCAGTGCCTTTAAGCATTTCAGTGATGCCTTCTTTATCTTCAAGAGCTGCTTGTGAACCAACTTCTGGGTTAGCTCCAGCGCCTAAACCTTTTGTAACCTTATCTCCTATTTGAATTTTGTTTTGTGCCTTTGATGATGCAAGTGCTTGTCTATCTGTGTTAACTGCAATAAATTCAACACCCTTTACGCCTGCATCAACCATTCTGTTAACGGCATTGTTACCTGCTCCGCCAACACCTATAACTTTAATTTTGGCAAATTGGTCAATTTCTACATCAAAATCAATCATTTACGAATCCTCCTTTTATACTAAGTATTTAATTATTTACTCTATTACTTATATTCTACCACAAAATCTACATTTTGTTTAGTATTTTTCTTCTAATTGTCGCAAAATTGTTAAAAATTCTTCCTCCGAAGACGAAAATCGCCGCATAATATAAAGGTATGCTAAGAATATCGCCTAGCCAAGTAAGCAGCGCCGCGATTATGGAGTTACCAATAAGACCCGATAAAAAAAGCTTATTGTTAAAATTGTTGTCCATGTGAGCGTTAATACCACCAAAAACTGAGTCAATCGCAGCTAGTAGCGCCATGGATATATACAAGGAATAATATGGATTGTAACTATATGGCAGTACATAGCCGATTATTATTCCGATTATTATACCAATGAGTGCAATAATCATTTTTTATCCTCTCCCGTCAATTTTTCTGAATATATAATCTTGTCTTCGTCTATCTTTTTCTTAACAAGAACATTTTCACTTTGCTCTATATCAAGCTTAATTGGGTTTATGGTCTCTAAGATACTAGCAAAAGTACCCGGTGACTTAATCGCTGAGTAAAGCTTATCACTGTTGCCTATCGCCTTTATAACAAATGGCGCGCCCTTAGTTCTTCCGTTGAGCCTAACAACTGGGCCATTGCACTTAACGCCAGTCCTTGAATAAACTCTTAAATCGTTTATGCTGATGGCTTCGGCTCCTGAATCCCTTAAGTCGTTAATTATCCTTAGTAAGTCGCTATCGTGAACCACGTCAGTCCTCTTGACAGGCCTATCGACAGCTTCCTCACTAATGGTAAGTACTATGCCTGGGCCTTCAAGATCAACGTCTCCTGATATCATCTGATAAAATAATTTTTCTTCATTTAAAAATGCTAAAAAATCACTATCGTTCTTGACTAGATTATCCAAAGTATCAAGCTTTTTCTCTTGCTTGTCGAGCTCCTCATTAATGCTCTTGATCTCTTCCTTTAAATTCTTTACCTTGATGCTTGTCTCTTTCATCTTGTTTATGCTTAATGGCTCATAAAATTCCCTGTCGGTCTTTAAGTACAGGCCAAGAAAGATGCCTACAAGTATATATATTATAACAAGCAGTACGCGTTTAATTTTATGCTTCATTCTTGCGCGTCATTAGCAGGCTTTGCGTATAGAAAGTCAATGCTCTTTTTATATCTCGGTATAAGTATATCGTCTCTAACAGTTAAAACGACTTGGTAGTTATAGTTTTGCAGCTCGTCTTTAATGCCGCCCTTAAACTCAATAGCCGATTGCATTGTGTCAGCGTCGCCTATAGCCTTTATAACTATGGGCGCAGATGTACTTACTCCGCCAACTTCTATATGTTTACCTGCACTTACTATCTCAGTAAATGATGTGTATCTCTCTTCGTTTATGGATATAGCTTCAGCTCCAGCGCTATTTAAAACGCTAATGGCGCTAAGAATTAGATCTATATCGTTTTGTATACCAAAGCTCACTTCACCATCGGCAAGTTTTGGTTCATCTATAGTTAGTATGATGCCCTTGCCCTTTAGATCCGTGTAGCCAGCTATCATCTTATATTTTTCAGTTTCCTCGTATAATTTTTTTGCTATCTCATTATTGCTAGAGCCAGGTTTTTCATACTCTCTAAGCTTTTCTTCTGTCTCGTCAAGCCTTTGCAATAAGCCGTCTCTCTCTTCTTCAAGCGATTTAACTCTTTGTGCAAGCTCTTGCGCCCTCTTTACATTTAGAGGGTTGCCAACAGTTTTCTTCACTGTCTTAAGCTGCATCGTTATTGAAAGGCCTATAATTACACTAGCTATGAATAGCAATATTTTTTTCTTATCAATTTTCATCTATTCACCCGTATCTAAAACTACAACAGGCGCCTTGCCCTTATTAAACATAATCATCCTAGGTACTTGTCCTTTTTCCTTAAGCTTAGTCATGGTCGCATTTAAGACCTTCATCTTGTATCTAACGTCCTTAAGCTCACCAAGCTGAACGACAAGGCCGCTCCTATAGTTTAGAGAAACTTCTAAGTCCTGATTCTTCTCTATAGTCTTGATTTCTTTTACTAAATTATTTGCGCTTATCTCAACTATCAGCTCTTCAAGCGAAGCACCAACCTCAGTATTATAAAAGTTTTCGCCTTGTTCAAGATGAGTCTTGTCAAAATTCTTTATTAGCGGGTAGCCTTCCTTATATGAACTGCTGTTCTCAAGGACAGTGCCTTTCTCGTCTATGTAAATGTATTTTGAGTCGCTAAAAAATTCTGCCGCGATTAATCTTTCCTTAATTTCAATCGTTACAGTATCCTTTGACGATCTACTTAGATGTGCGTCCTCAACATATGGATTCATCTTAATCTTAGCCTTTGCTTCAGTAAGGCTTTGCTTAAGAATGTTCTCACCTATTTCAAGTTCGCTCGCCTTTATTATATCATCAGTAGATAAGTTTTTGTTGCCGCTAACATTTATATGCTTTAGACCAAAGAGCTTTGTATTGAATATAAATAGTATGAACGCAAAAACAATTACAGTGATTACGAAGAATCTCAAAAGACTTCTCCTTCTTTGCCTTTCTCTTTGTATTCTTTTTCTCCTTATATCCTGTTTACTCATTGGTTCCATAATTTCACCTTTAAATAGTTTTAATAATTATATCATATATTTCATCAATTGCATTCTAGCGCCCATATCCTCAAAATAGCGTGCATTGTACTCTTGGTGGTTTTCAACTACATAAGCCTTTGGAATGATTATAACTGGCTTAGCTACACATGAAACCTCATTTAGAGTAAGTGCACCAGCACTTGTGATAACCATGTCAGCGTCAATCAAAGCCTTTGGCATGTCATATAGGTACTCGCCAACACGAACATTTGATTTTGTATAATCAATACCGTCTTTGTCGAGCTCTTCCTTGAACCAATTGTATGAATAAGTTCCGCTCACATGGAAGATGTTGAAGTCCATATCTTTATAATGTTTCTTAATCATGGCAAGAACATTTTCATTGATGGACTTTTGTCCACCGCTTCCGCCAAATGATAAGACAACTTTTTTGCCATTGTCAAAGTCGTAGTAAGGCTCATGGCTATCCTTGTCATGAATACCGTCAAACTCTTCTCTAATCGGTATGCCAACTATATCCGTTATATCTTCTCTCTTGAGAAGCTTCTTTGTGTTCTCGTTAGTAACTAATATCCTAGTCGCTCTCTTCTTTAAAAGCCTTGTAGTTATGCCCGCGTGGACATTTAGCTCGAAGATCATCGACTTAATCTTTTTCTTTTGAGCCGCATAAACAAGTGGGCCTGAAACGTAGCCACCCGTTCCTATTACTAGATCAGGCTTAAAATCTTTGATTATCTTTTTGCACTCGTCAAGCGATTTAAAAAGTAGTCTCAAAAATTTAAAAGCATCCTTCGGGTTCTTCTTTGGTATTTTAACTATGTCTATGCCTTTAAACTCGATATCTTCTTTAGCAACAAGCCTTTCCTCAAGACTGCCATTTCTGCCGACGTATATAACTTCGTGATTATTCTCAATCAATTTCTTTGCTATGGTCATGGCTGGGTATATATGCCCACCAGTGCCACCACCAGTTACGATAAATCGCATTATTTCACCTCTGAATTTGCACTCTTAGATATATTTAACAGTACCGCTGTTAGTATCATGTAAATGATTAAGGATGTACCACCATAACTAATGAATGGCAGTGTGATTCCCTTCGAAGGAACCAAGTTTACTGATACGGCTGCATTGATCCAAAATTGTATAGCTATCAAGGAGCTGATGCCACTTGCTAGCATAAGACCGTATCTATCCTTTGCCCTAGCAGCTGTTAAGTATCCTTTTATAATTATAACAGAAAATAGGGCAACAATGCAAATCATTCCTAAGAATCCTAATTCTTCTCCGCATACAGCAAGTATATAGTCATTATACACTTCTGGTATATAGAAAAACTTTTGAGTGCTGTGGCCAATGCCTACGCCCGATAGACCGCCATTGGCATAAGCAAATAAGCTTTGCGCTGGCTGCCAACCTGTGTCTCTGATGTTTTTAATTGGGTCTTTATAGGCAAAGAACCTGTTTCTTCTGTATTCATTTCTATATATGGCTAGGTATATACCAAGTACTGCAGCTCCAATGGCTGGCGGTATCACAGTTAGTGGCGCGCCTCCGATGAAGTACATGATTGATAGTGCTCCAGCAACTGTAACAGCTGTACCTAAGTCCTTTTGTATGTATATTAAAAATGTGAAGAAAAGTATAATAGCTGCAGGAACTAAAACAATGTTTTGAAAATTTCTCCTGCGCAAATTAATTTTGCTCATGTATGATGCCATGCAGAAGACTGCCGCAACCTTGATTATATCAGACGGCATGAATGAAAAGCCGCCCACATTTATCCATCTTCTTGAGCCTTTACCAAAGTCTGTTCCTAATGAGGTAAACTTTAGTAATAGGACCAAGACAATGCTCGATATTATCATAAGGCCTATGAAAAATTTCGAATCATACTTTTTATAGTCAATTCTGTAAGCAAATAAAGACAGTATAGCCCCTGCTAATACAAAGACTAAGTGCCTTGTAAGGAAGTATACGCCGCCATACTTACCCCCTTCAAGCCTGTAGCTATAAGGATAAGAGCTCGTATACACAAGTATGATACCTAAAATTATTAGGCATACTACAGATATTAAGATGTGATAATCAGGTGCACTGTTTTTACTCTTGTTCATTTATTTCAACTCATTTACTAATTTTTTAAATTCAAGTCCGCGTTCTTTATAGTTTTTATATATTCCCCAGCTCGCGCATAATGGTGATAGTAAGACTACATCGCCTTTTTGCGCATCTAATTTAGCTGCTTTTACTGCTTCACTCATGTTGTTAACGATAGTTATATTTTCATAACCAATGTTGGTGAAGGCTTCTTTAATTTTATCTTTTGTTTGGCCAAATAGTATTAGGCTCCTAATTTTGTTCTTTGTCTTAGATGCAAAGTCCTCAAACGGTATGTTCTTGTCATAGCCGCCCGCTATAAGCACTATGCTTCTATCAAAGGCTTCAACCGCTTTAAGCGACGCATCTGGATTAGTTCCCTTGGAGTCATTGTAGTAGTCAACCCCATCAAGCTCCCTAACGAACTCAATCCTATGTTCAACGCCTTTAAAAGCCTTTATCTCTTTAACTATATCTTCTCTTTTTACGCCAAAAACTTCTAATGCAAGTGTCGCCGCCATCAGATTTTCATAATTATGGCGACCCTTTATAAATATATCATCTTTGTTGATGACAATGTTTTTATCTTTATCCACAATATTTGGTGCGATATAGTTCATATCCACTAAATCTTTTTCTTTTGAAGTGAAATATAGTATATTTGTATCTTGATCTACTTTATTTAAGGCAATATCGTCATAATTAAGTATCAAATATGAAGATTTGTCCATATTTTGATAAATTTTCTTCTTTGCCTCTTCATATGCCTTGAACGAACCGTGCCAATCCAAGTGGTCTGGTGTTATGTTAAGTATGATAGCGATGTTTGGCTTAAAATCTTTTGTATACTCTAGTTGGAAGCTTGATGCTTCAATCACGTGTGTATCGAAGTTAGCCGCTTCAAGTAGTGGCGAAACACCGATGTTACCTATGACATTGACATTGTAGCCAAGGTCTTTAAGTACTTCGCCGATGAAAGTAGTTGTAGTTGTCTTGCCATTGGTTCCGGTGATAACTATAAATTTATGATCTTTAAAATCTCTGTATAAAATTTCTATGTCAGAGACTATCTCGACATTTTTGTCTACAAGGTAGCGAATTATATCTGATGAAGGCTTTATTCCAGGGCTCTTTAATACAAAAGTAAAGTCGATTGCATCAAGCTCAGTCCTTGTTAAAAACTTTACATCATCAAGGTTTTCATTTGCTCTGTCCTTTAAGATTTGATCCATATTGTCATCGTAGACATAAACATTAGCCCCTTTACTTATAAAGTATAAAGAAGCTCCGTAACCAGATATTCCATATCCTAGAATTAGAATATTTTTGTCCTTGTAGTCCATAATATCACCTCAAAAATATTACTAGCGATGCAGCGCATAAGATGAGTGTCCATGCGCAAAACATCACGACAACCTTAGTCTCTTTCATGCCTTTCATCTCAAAGTGATGGTGAAGTGGGCTCATAAGAAAAACTCTTTTGCCTGTCTTTTTAAATACTGCTACTTGTATAATTACTGAAAGCGTTTCCATAATTAATACAAGGGCATATATAATCATATAGAAGTGCAGTCCCAATAGTATTGTGATTATAGCTAGGACGCCTCCTAAGAATAATGATCCTGTGTCTCCCATAAATATTTGTGCTGGGTACTTATTAAAGATCAAAAAGCCTAGTAGCGATGCAAACATAATTATCGAGTAAGCATAAGTAGTCATGTTTGAGATCTTTAATGAGTATATCGCAAGTGTGAGTAATATGATAGACATAACGCCTGTTGCAAGGCCATCAAGTCCATCAGTTAAGTTGACTGCGTTAGTGCTTGCTACTAATATAAAGAAGTTAAGTAAAATTACCCACTTACCTAAATCCACTTCCTTATAGAATGGTATATATACCATGGTACCCGCAAGTTTATACGCGAAGTATGCTATAAGAGCTGAGAAAAGCATTTGCAAAACTAATTTTTGATAAGCTCTTAAACCTAAATTTCTATGTTTAAAGAATTTAATATAGTCGTCTAAAAAGCCTACTAAGCCAAAGGCAGTGCTGCCTACAACTAATAAGATGATTTCGTTTGTAAAAACAAAACCCGCTAGGCTCGATACAAGTACTGCTATAAGTGAACTTATTATGAATAGTACGCCACCCATAGTAGGTGTGCCGGCCTTTTTTAAGTGAGACTTAGGTCCTTCTTGCCTAATATTTTGTCCAAGCTTATATTTTCTTAGCTTAGGTATAATTATCTTTGCAAGTAAACATACTAAAGCAAAGCTTAGTAATATAATGATTACGCTGTATGCACTTATGTTTTTAAACATCTTAGTCCCCCAATTTTAATTCTACTATAGAATTCTTCTTCACTTCTTTGTCCGGCTCAGGTCTTTGCTCTTTAACAAGGCCATCGCCCTCAATCTTTAGCTTAAGTCCAACTTTTTCAGCAAGACCAAAGGCTTCGTCTCTAGTCATGCCCTTAAAGTCAGGCGTTAATATGATGTCGTCCTTCTTCGCTTCAACGTCAAGCGTTATAACCGTGCCCTTATCAACAAAGACGCCCGGATTAATACTTTGCGAAATGATTAAAGACTCATCTGTATACTCTGTATATTTAGTGTCAAAGCTTAAAGACAGCTCTGCAAGCTCAAGTCCTGCCTCGCCCATAGTTTTGTTCTTTAAGTCTGGCACTTGTACCTTTTCATTTTGTACTTCAGTAACCGCACTTGCTGGCGGTATCTTGTAGTAGTCGATTATGAATTTTGCTACGTCTTGAAAAATAGGTGCCGCTACCAAAGATCCATATGCTACTCCGCTGTGTGGCTCATCGACAATTGCTAAAACAACAAATTCTGGCTTATCAATTGGAAATGCACCGACGAAGGAAGATATATAAGCATTCTTCTTGTACTTGCCGTCAACAATTTTTTGTGCAGTACCAGTCTTACCGCCTATTCTGTAGCCATCTATCCTTGATCTTTTGATGTGACCGTCTCTAACAACGCTTTCAAGAAGCTTCTTCATGTGCTCACTTGTTTCTTCTGAAATAACTCTTCTTCTAACAACGCTCTTTGGCGTGTCAACAACGTTGCCAAAGTCATCAACAGTTTTTAAAACTAATTTTGGTTTGTAAAGCGTTCCGCCATTAACAACCGCGCATATGGCGTTCGCCATCTGTATAGGTGTAACTGCAAGTCCATGACCATAAGACATAGTCGCAAGTTCAACTGGACCTATAGCGTTAATATTTGTCGGAAGTATGCCTAAACTTTCGCCTGGCAAATCGACTCCGCTCTTTTCACCAAAGCCAAAGGCTTTAGCATATCTAAGTATATCGTTTTTACCTAAGATATTACCTATTTGAACGAAGGCAACGTTACATGAGTTATTAAGTGCCTTAGAGATGTCTTGAGTGCCGTGAGCAGTATGATCTGCGCAAGATAAGGTCCTTCCGTAAACATCAATTGAGCCTGAGCATGAGAAGCTCATATTGTCATTAAGCTTGCCCTCTTCAAGTCCTGCTGCTAAGTTAATTACCTTGTATACAGAACCGGGCTCGTACGAGTCACTGATGGCGTTATTACGCCACTTATCAAAGAGGATTTGGTTTCTGTCTTCATCACTTGCTTCGTCCCAAACGTTCTCATCAACATCATCTGGTTTTTTTCTCGGCTCATTTAGATTGTATCTACCGGTATTTGCTAGAGCAAGTATCGATGAGTCACGTGGATCCATAACTATGATGGATACTGACTCAGCGTTTTGTTTTTCTCTTGCTTCATCCGCTATCTTTTCGACTTCTCTTTGAAGTTTTTCATCTATAGTCAAAACTACGTTGACACTTTTTTTGCCTTCAATAATTCTTTCTTCTTGATTTGGAAGTGCGTTAACCATGTTGGCTTCAAGCTGTTGAACCTTTTTTGACGCTCTTCCTTCTAGTGCCTCATTTAGCTTAACTTCAAGACCATTGATACCGACGTTGTCAATATTGTTAAAGCCAATTAGCTGAGATGCAAGGTCATTGAATGGATAGTATCTCTTGGCCTTCTCTTCTACTTCAAGTACTGTTCTGAACTTAACTTTGCCCATGCTTTCCTTGAATTTCTTGTAATCATCAAGTTCCATCTCTTCAACTACTCTAATTCTGCTCTCATATGTAATCTTGTCATAAACGTCTCCTGAGTCTTCCCCAGTCATTTCAGCTATCTTTGAAGCGACCTCTTCAGCTATCTCTTTGTATTTTTTTTCTCTTTTATATCTAGCTTCTTCCTTTTCATTTTCCTCTTCTTTGAATGGAACGCTCCAGAAAGTCACTATGTTTTTGTTAACAGCTAAGGGCTTGTTGTTCCTGTCGTAGATGAAACCTCTTTGATTACCAAGGCTAACTGCCTTAGTCCATTGGCCTACAGCGTACTCCTTATAACCTTTTGCGTCCAATATTTGAACTTTAAATAGCTGTACTAAAAATAATGCAATTATAAATCCAAAAAAAGCCAGAACAACCAAAATCCTATTGTACTTGTTAGGAATTTTAGATTTGCCTGTCTTTTTCTTTCTATGTCTATCGCTTGTCGGCGTTTTCATTTTCTTTCACTTTCTTCTATACTTTGGTCGATGTCTGAATCAAGACTAACAATAACTTTATCGTCAATCTCTCTTTCTTCTTTACTGTTTGTGTTTATATTTAGTATTTGCGCTTCATTAGGGTAGATCATTCCAAGCTTAGTCCTAGCTTCATACTCGATCGCACCAGCATTCTTAAGGCTTTCAAGCTTTGCAGTCTCGTCTATAAGAGTAGTCTTAAGCCTATTGATCTCAGCGTTACTATGGTTAATGGAGTTTTGCACTCTAGTGATTCTGTCAGCACAAAAAACAAGCATAGTAAATACAAGACCGATAGCTACGGCGCACAAAACAGTTCTCACGAAGAAAACATTAACGACTCTCTCCTTTGCTTTGGCTTTATGCTTAACGTTCTTTTTTACAAGTGGTTTGCTTACTGTCCTTTCTTGCGAATAAACTGGACTATCATATAATTTTCTCGCTGCAGATGACATAGTGTACCTCCCCTATACTCTTTGAGCTATCCTAAGCTTAGCGCTTTCGCTTCTAGGATTAGCTTTTAATTCTTCTTCGCTTGCTACAAGTGGCTTATTGTTCACAAGCTTTAACTTTCTCTTGTGATTGCATGTGCAGATAATGCTCTCTGGTGGGCAAATGCAATCAAGCGTGTTAAATTTAAATATATCTTTTACAATTTTGTCTTCCATCGAATGAAATGTTATTACAGCTATCCTTCCATCTGGGTTTAAAATGTCGATAGCGTCTTGCAAGGCAGCGTTTAATGCGCCAAGCTCATCATTTACCTCTATCCTTAAGGCTTGAAAAGTCTTTTTAGATGGATGTTTGTTCTCCCTCGCCTTTTTGGGTATTGCCCTCTTAATTACGTCAGTCAGTTCAAATGTAGTCTCTATCGGTTTTTCTGCCCTATATTCACAGATAAATTCAGCTATCCTTCTAGCCCATCTCTCTTGCGAATATTTGTAAATTATTTCTTCTAATTCTTCCTTAGTATATGTATTAACAATGTCGTAAGCAGATTTGCCGCTCTCTTGGTCCATGCGCATATCAAGCTTCGCGTCCATCCTGTATGAAAATCCTCTGTCCTTGTTGTCAAGCTGATAAGACGATACACCTATATCAAGAAGTATGCCGTCTAAGTGATCAATGCCTAAACTTTGGCAAATGGCTTTGACATTCCTATAGTTATCGTGAACTAATTTAAAATTGCCTCCAACGCTTAATAGAACTTCGTTTGCTTTATTAAGAGCTTCCCTGTCCCTATCGACACCTATTAGTAGACCGTCTTCATTAAGTCTCTTAAGAATTTCTTGCGAGTGACCCGCTCCGCCAATGGTACCGTCTAGGTAGATGCCATTCGGCTTTATATCGAGGCCGTCTATCACTTCTGAAAGCATGATGGGTATGTGCTTAAACTCCATAACTACTCTCTCTTTATGTTATTTGCAAGCTCTTCAAGAGGTGCAACAGTTGCTTTGTAGTTCTTATAAACTTCTGTATCCCAAATCTCAATTCTCTTTCTAACGCCAATTATGTAAACATCACCCTTTATATCCATCATATCTCTAAGCATCTCAGGTAGCATAACACGGCCGTTTTTGTCCATGTTAGCCTCGTTCATGTAAAGGAACATCTCACGTTCAAATTTTCTGTTTTCTAGAACAGTGTCAGGCAAATCATCGAATTGCTCAAGCTTTTTCTCATAAGTTTCACGGTTATAAATGTAGATACATCTGTCGTATCCCCTAGTGATTATGAAGTCTTTACCAAGTTCATCACGCATTTTAGAGGGTATGATAACCCTCCCATTTGAATCAATACTATGTTTAAATAAACCCATGAACATTGATAACACCTTCTTAATGCTATTCTAAACATTAATAACCATTTCGAACCATTTCTAGCTTCTTTACAACCATTTTAAACCATTTTCATACATTTTACTAGTAATATTACAATCATGTTACACAAATGTCTAAAAAATACTACTTTAGTAGTATTTTTTGAGCTATTAAAAATATTGCAAAAGAAAAATGACTAGCTTTTACACTAGTCATTAATATCTATGAGCTTATTAACTTTTATATAGATTAAATTTATTTGATGCTAAATTGCTTCCTTAAGTAATAAGAAATTAAGTTTAGCACTTTCATTTAATAATTCAACTTTAAACTCATTTTTAAAGACTCTAATTACATCCTCGCCATTAAGTTTAGAAAGTTTTGCTTTGCCAATCTCTCTACCAGCATCATTAAGTAGTAATATTTCTTTTGTGTCAGTATACTCATCTTCAGCTCTTTCCGTTTTTATTATCCTTGATGCTATATTAAACTTAATTATCTTATCATCAATCTTAATAGCATCGGTATTAGACATGACTTTGTCAGCTTTTAAAAATAAAGTATCTGGATTGAAGTATTGATCATACACAAAAACTCTATATGCAAATGCTAGTAAAGCTATAATTAATACTATCAAAAAAATCTTATCGTTAAGTCTTTTTTCATGGCTTTCCCAAGCCGCATTGTTCTTTTCTTTCATTTAATTCTCACTCCTTATCATTCTTTCTATTTTAACTATAAATATATAATTCTATCCGTTCTGCTAATTACGTAATCATCATGTGATACTAAAACTATAGTTTTCCCTTTATCATTTAAATCTTTTAAACAACTTAAAATTATCTCTCTGTTAAGTTTATCAACTGAAGCTGTAGGTTCATCTGCCAAAACAATATCTTTATTTTGTAAAATAACTCTAGCTAAAGCTACTCTTTGTTGTTCTCCTCCAGATAATTTAAAAACCTTGCTGTTTATATCAATATTTAAGTTTAAATCATCAAGAACATTTTCAATCTTTTCTCTTTTATTTTTTATTCTTTTGTCTAAACCTATAGATAAGTTGTCTAAAACTGAAAAATCATCAATCAAAGCGAAATTTTGAAATAAAAATGAAATTTTCTTAGATAGTATTTCTTTCACTTGCCTATTGTTTCTAAAGTCAACGAGTTTACTATCAATAATAATTTCTCCGCTATCACAAGGTTCTAGTAATCCCATCATATTTAAAAGTGTTGATTTTCCGCTACCAGAACTTCCCTTTATTCCAACAAATTCGCCTTTTTTAATATTACAAGTTAAATCTTCAAATATGATTTTATCTCCATATTTTTTGTATACATTTTTTAATTCAATCATACAATTATTCTCCTTTAATTATACTAAGTGACTTTTTAGAATAGTAATTTCTAATAACTATTAAATTTATAATTACCTCGTATAGTGCAAATATAACAAATATTTTGTTTATTAATAAAGCAATTATAATATTTATAAAGAAATTTATTCCACATAATATTAAAATCACCCTCTTTGGCTTAACTCCATTAATTTTTAGTACTGCTAACTCTTTCTTTCTATATTCACAATAAGCTATGGATACAGCCAATATTGAAAGAGTATAAGAAAGAATATTAATAATCATAAATTGAAGATTATCTATAAATATTAACCAAAGATTATCTATAATTTTATTGTAATCAGATTCTAGCTGCACAATTGATACCGTTCCCCTATCTGCCCCAATCTCTATTAAGTAATTATCAATTTGCATATTTGATTTTTCATCAAATATAAGTCTTCCGCCATTGTAATAAATATTGTTTTCGACAGGCGTCAAAAGATACACTGCATTATATACAACTTGTTCAGGAATAAGTAAATTATAATGTTTTTGTCCTTCTTTGATGTATTTAATTTCTGCTTTTTCAAAATCATTTATGCCCATAAGTATTTCATTTGTATTTAACTTTAAATTATAAGGCAATAAAACTGTGTTTTTGTTCGCATCAACTTCGTTTTTACTAATTAACTTGTTATCGGTTGAATATATTTTTACATAATCAAGCATGTTATGTGACATTCGAATAATTGGCGGATTATCCAGCATATTATTCTTTTTATTATCATTTAAAGATTGGTGCCCGTATAAGCTAAAACTAGGATTTGCATAATTATACAAATGTTCTTTATCTATACTGCTTATACATTTTAAAATTTTATCCATATAGTTTTCATCAGGTGTGCTAGAAGTTTTTATATAACTTAAGTCATTGCTTCCAACAACCTCTATGCCCTGCTTTGCTACTTTCCAATCAAGATAATTTTCATAAAACTTTGAAGCTGAAAACATAAATGCAATTGTTATTACTATTTTAAATGAAATAACTAAAATTAATATGGCTTTATTGTTTTTATAATTTTTTAATGCTGGTATTATCTCTAATTTTTTAACAAATACACTAGCTACTAATGAAGCAATAAATGTTACAGCCAATAAGCATAATGAAATATATAAAAACATCATTATAAAATCTCTAACAAGAAATTTATCTTTAAATAAAATATATATCATAAAAATAATACTTATTGTTGTAAAAGATAAAAAAGATGATTTTATTGCATTAAGCAAAACTTTTACAGAAATTTTATAGGTGTTGTAAGCATTTAATTTTAAAATAGCGATTTCTTTACTTCTCAGTATATAGTGTATGCTAATACAAAATATCATAAACATAAATATGCATAAAAAATATATTATGTTTTCCTCTAAAAAAATTATTGAAAAATTTGTGCCACTGTCTCTAAAAAGATTTTTGCTGAAATTAAAGTCTCTCAGACTTTTTTCAAACTCATTAAAATTTTTATTATCATTGTTTATAGCCCAAAATCTTTGAACTCTTAAATTGTTCTTTTCAGTACTTTTATATAAAATTTTATTAGATCTTATCAGTTGTTTTTGTAGTCCATATTGGATCTTATCTTTACTTGATGTATTAATAAAAGAAAATTCAATTTCTTGGTTAAAAACGCTATTATTTTTATATTCGTTTGTAAAAGTAGTAATGTCATATTTTCTAGATAAGTTTTTAAGTTCTTCAGAACTAATGCTTTTATCTACTAGGCATTCATAAATTTGTCCATCACTTTGCGGGAATATAAAAGAGCTAGAACAAATAATAAAAAGATATATCATATATACTGCAGTTAAAGCGCCAGTTATCGTAAATAGTTTTTTCATATAATCACCTCTTTTGTATAATAGCATGGGATTTGTCCCATGCTATTATACTGTAGTATTTATTCAATTTCGAATTGTAATTCAGTTATTGTATTTAAAGAATTATAGTCTTCAATTCTAAATCCATAAGATGTAATTATACTTAAATCTTTAAATCCACATTCATTTTTTCTTAAAAGTCTGTTGTGTGTAGCTTTTTTAGTTACTATTACCTCACCACGCGCATCAACACCTGTTGTAGTTCCAGTTACTTCATCTCTATAACCAGTATCATCCATAGCCCATACTGTTACTTGATATCTTCTTCCATCAACTTTATGGTCCCATACTTTAGAATAAATAGTATCTGTGTTTTCATCTATACCACCATACCATGATCCACTACCACCATCAATACTTCTGCTTCCTGCAAAAATCGTCACTGGAACTAAAACCATACAAATTAACAATATCAAAAAAATCTTATCGTTAAGTCTTTTTTCATGGCTTTCCCAAGCCGCATTGTTCTTTTCTTTCATTTAATTCTCACTCCTTATCATTCTTTTCTGTTTAATACTATACTTAATTTAAGTATATACCTTAAATTTATTAAGGTCAAGTGATTTTGCACTTTTTTCTAGTAAATTTATAAAATTCTATATATATGCTTTTTAATATAAATAATGTTTATGTAATAAAAATGACTAGCTTTTTAGACTAGTCATTTTTATCTATGTTTAATTCTATTTACTGTCTTTATATGCTTTTATTGAATATATTACATTAGATAATATAATTAAACACATTAATATTGAAAATGATGCAAATTTATTAAATGTGCTTTGATTAAAAATTAAAATGCATAGTATACCCGCAATCATTAAAGATGACCCTCCAAAATTATTCGATTTTTTCCAAGCTTCATCATTTGCCAAACTCCACTTTGTTCTCATTCCAAAGTAAGGATTTCTTTTTGAGACTTTTATAAATAGTCCACAAATAATCATTAATATACCTAGTATTAAGCCCAATGGTAGATTATTTATAGTTTTCTTAATAAAACCAAAGCTTAAGAAAAGATAATATAAGAAACTAATTATGTTTATAATCACTATAAAAAAGAATAATTTACTCATTAAATTAATATTATAAAGATTCTTTTCTTTGGTTTTGTCGTTTTTAGAATCATAAAATTTACTTTCATAATTCTTAATTGTAAAGTATCCGATTATACCAAGAAGTAATATCAATACTGGATATATAAAAATCTCATATTTACTTCCCATTCTATTAACTACTCCATCTGAATTATAATGCATAGGAATTGAATCCTCTAAGAAGAACACCGATATTGCACTAATAATGATTGGTACGATTGAAGCTATCAATAAACTTTTTTTAATATTTTTCATAGTAACACTCCTTTTGTAAAATTTAATTTGTATAATGCTATCTTTAAAAAGCTATTTTATTTTATATATATTATATCATCAGGTAAAACTTCAACAAATGTGCAAAATGCTAGTATCAACGCTACGAGAAGAATTACTAAACCGCTAAATTTCCTCCTATACTCTTTCATGAGTATTATTCTTTCCTTTTGAGGATTTAAGCTCAAGACTAAGTTTTCGCTAATATTTTCCCTTTCCATAATCTTAAACATGCTCATTGCGTAAGCTTTTTTATGTTCTTGTGTATTACCAAGTCTTTCTAAAACTTTCTTATCACAAAGTATCTCTAAATCATCTTCAAATAATTTACTAGCTATCCACATCGCAATATTGTACCAATACAAGCAAAGGGCTACGTTCTTAATATGTGTAAAGGCTATGTCAAAGTACTTTATATGTGTCAACTCATGAACTAAAACGTGCTCTAAAAGTTCCTCGTCCTCAAGTATATAGCTTTGAAGAACTATCTTCGGTTTAAAAATACCATACGTTACTGGCGTTGATATATTGTCATTTAAAAGTACTGTTACCTTTCTTTTTAAGTGAAAGCCGCCTACAAGTTCATTTACAAAAGCATTATCAGCTAATAATTTTGAACCTTGCAATGCTTTATTTCTCTCAACAATCTTTGCGATTAAATAAATAACAAAAAGTGTAGCTATTATATATATATTAAGTCGTGATAATACATCTGCAACGCTATTTGTTAATTGACGTGTAAAATCACTTATAGACAGTAACACCTTGATTGGTATGTTTAATAAACCATAATCCGCCGTTTTAGATACTTTAAAGACTATTGAAAAGGGAAGCAATAAAAATATTAGTAATATGGTCCAAAGCACTTTATTTGCTCTCTTTATACTGCTTCTGTTCAAAATATCTCGAAATAAAAGTATTATAGCTATGAGCAGTATACTTTTTATACCACGATATGCTCCTGTAATTTTAACTATATTCACCATCTTAATTGTTTTTATCTAAATCATCAATAAGATTCTTTAATTCATCTAATTCTTCTTTGCTTACTTTTTTATTTTTTAAAAATGCTCTACAAACATTTAGGAAAGAGCCTTGAAACAATTGTTCGATAGCTTTATCTTGTTTTTCTTTTAAAGCGTCTTCTCTACTAATGCCTAGTTTAAGTTTGTATTTTGAATCGATTCTAATAAGCGCTCCCTTATCAACTAGTCTACTAAAAAATGTATAGGCAGATGTCTTTGCCATGCCAAATTTTTCATTGAGCAGCTTCCAAAGCTCTAAAGCCTCTATCTCTCCTTTTTCATTTAAGCATGAGCCTTCCCACATAACTTCCATGACTTTAAATTCACCTTCTGAAAATTTCATACTATACCTCCTTGCAAATATTTATATACTCAATTTGAGTATAACTCTTAACTTTATCTTTGTCAAGTGATTTTGCACTTTTTTATAGTAAATTTATAAAATTCTATATATAACGCCTTTACTATAGAGAAGGCATATAAAAAAAAGAGCCTTAGCCCTCTTTCTTAAACAAATTACTCTGTCATCTTATATATTAAGTTTTTTATCATCATGCTGCTATCTTTGCTTGTGTTTTTCAAACTTATATCTAAATCTTTAAGCTCGTTCATAAACTTTAGCAAAAACTTATAATCATATGAATATGCTAGGCTTGATAGCTTTTTGTACTCGTACGGCGATATCTTCAAGAGATCTTTTTTCTCTACTTCGCTTTTTTTCTCTATATCGCAAATTTTTAGTTCTAAAAGAAGTCTAAGATTTCTAAATATCATATACGAGGTCTTTATATCTGCTTCGCCATTTGCAAGAAGCTTATCGTACTCACTGAGTGCCGCCTTTGTATTTTTCTTATTGATTGCGTCTATCATGGCAAAGATATTGTCAATGGTATTTTCCTTAACAACTTTTTCAATTGCACCGCGTGTTAATCTGCCCTTGCCTATGTAGCTCGCAAGCTTCGCAACTTCTGATTCAAGGCTATACATATTAACGCTCTCGTCGCTGTAAAAGCCGAGTCTATCGATCAAGAATCTTGATTCAGCAAAGCCTACTTCTACGCCCAGCTCGTTAAATTTGCGTGCTGTCCACTTGACAAGGTCCTCTATCTTTTCCTTATCAAAGCTCACTATGTGGTCGTTTTTCTTGAAGTGCTTGTAAAATTTAAGCGTCTTTTTTATACTATCGTCCTCATCCAAAAATATGATTATGCTCGCGTCAGACATTTTGCCAAGCTCATCAAGTAAGTCGTCATCGTTAAGGGTCTTGATGCTCTCATTGGCCTTTCTCACAACTGTGATTTTTTTCTCAGCCATAAGAGGAAGCATGCTGATATTACTTTTGATATCTTTAATCAAATTCTCCGAGTACTTGAGATCTGCAAGATTCATAAGCCTTTGATTGCTGTCAAGGTAAGTATTTATCAGCGCGTCCAAGGTCTTGTCCATGAGGTAGCACTCTATGCCCTTGAAAAGATAAGCGCCGCCTACATTATTCATTTTTACTTCATTTAAAAAATTTCTATAGTTCATTAATCACGTCTCCAAACTTTTTGTAGTCATCAATGACTATACTTATTATATAGGAAAATATTATAGATAGCAAGCTCAATAAGAAAATGTATTTTTTCATATAATCAAGATGCCTGTAATATTCCTTGTAAAAAGTTTCGATATCGTAGCCGCCGTCTTTGAAGATAACGCTAATCATGCCTTGCTTATCGGTTCTGTAAAAGTTGGCGCCAATGGCTTTGAAGTTTTCAAGCGTTTGCTCATGTGGATGACCATAGCTGTTATTCAGTCCTTGCGAGCTGATTGCGTCTTTTGGCCTAGTCTTTTCAAGGAAATTCATTGATGAGCTTGTTTTCGAACCGTGATGAGCAACTTTTAAGATATCAATCTTATCTACTTTGTCAATATAATAATCTTCAGCATCTCTCTCGATGTCGCCTGTAAATAAAACTTTTGTGCCATTTGTATCTAGCTCAAATACAAGTGAGCTGTTGTTGCTATTTAAACTTACATCTCTATGAATAATCTTAATGTAATTATTTTTACCAAGATCAATGCCATTAACAACATCTGGGTCGATGTAATTAATTCCCCTATCAATAATTTTCGCCTTAATATATGACGGAGCTATGTCTTTGTAAAAACAGATGTTCTTAATATCAAATTCATAAAGTAGATAGTCAAGGTTGCCCGCGTGGTCGCTGTCAAAGTGCGAGATAAATACTATGTCAAGGCTATCGGCCCCAGAATTCTTAAGGACTTCTCTAAGCGTCCTATCATATGAAAGAGACGAGCCCATGATGTCGCCACCAGTATCAACCAGAATTTTCTTCTTATTTATATCTAATAGCATTGCCTCCTCTTGACCTATACTAATCATATTGAGCGTGTCGTAATGCTTTTGACTAGTGATATATATGAAGCTAGATGCAAATGTGACCGCAGCCATCGCCATAAGCATGAATTTAACAAGCCTTGTCTTCATATAGCTAAAATTGTTCGCAAAGTAAAAGGCAACGAGCAAGGTGAAATACGCGATGATAAGCGCATCTTGATTGTATAGAGAAACTTTTAAGATATCTACACTTGAGATGAAATATAAAATTTTGTAAAGACCGCTGAGTATGTAGTCGACCACCATAAACAAGATTGCGACTTTGCTTATTATGAGCGAAAGTAAAAGTATTACGAAGCTTGCTGTGATTATGGCTGAGTATATCGGAAGCAAAATCAGGTTTGTTAGTAGCGAGATAAAGTTAAACTCGTGAAAGGTATATAGCTGAATTGGCGCCAAAACTAGGTTAATAGCAAGAACAAAGAGCATGGCCTCCTGCGTTTTATTCTTCTTATCGCCAAGCTTTTTAAGTCTCCTAAAAAGAATTTCTATCGCATAGGCTGCACCATAAGAAAGGTGAAGCGATACCGAAAATACATAGTATGGATTAATTAAAAGCGTTATAATTAGTGCGATGGAGATGATTTGGGCGCGCTCAATGTTTATGTCGTAGACAAAGGCTAGGTCAAGCGCGATAAATAGTATCATCGCTCTTAAGAATGATACGGGGTAATTGATTACAGCGCCATAAATAAGTAAAAAGATTATACATGTGGCGCTCGCCCTTCTCTTAGATAGTCCAAGTCCCACGAGTATAAAAATTATTGCAAAGCTAATCAGCGAGACATGTAGACCCGAAACAGCAAGCAAGTGACCGAGACCAACTGATCTATATGTACTCAGCTCATCTTCATCAAGATAATTTGTGTTTGACATGAATATCGCCTTAAGGAAGTTCGCATTGCTCAGCCTCATCGTATTTTGAGTGAGCGCATCAAGCTTTTTCTCAAAAGCAAGATTCATTTTCTCCGCGAAAGACATTTTCCAAGAGATTTTTTCGAAGTCCTTAAACTTTATCTTGTACTTAACGTTCTTCGTTAAATAATACATCTTCTCGTTGAAAAGATTTGGATTGGCATTTATCCTTATATCTTCAAGCTTGGCGCTTACTTTAATCGTATCAAAATTATTTAAAGGCTCTCTGCCACTATAATACGCTTTGAACTTTTCGTTAAATACATTGCCATTAACGTTTTTAACAGAGGCAATAAAAGTAGAATAACCTTCGTATTCCTTGATATTTTCAACTCTTAATATGTATTCTTTTTCTTCATTTTTGTAATTTTTAAAGACGCTTTGTCTCCTGTAATTCGTATAAATCGCTGTCACGAAAAATATTGTCACAGACAAAAGCAAATAAAGCCTAAGGCGTTTCTTGCTAAAAAGACCTATACCCAAAAGGATTCCCAGGCTTAATAAGATGTAGCTATTGATATTGAAATAATATGTATAGATGGCTGCTAATACCATAATATACGCAATAAATGAATATTTTCTTCTCATAATAATCCTATATAAAATTATATCACTTATGGGCAATTATTAAAAGAATTTACAGAAAATAAGTGACTTTTTCACAAAAATATATTATAATATATTTGGTGATACTATGGAAAATATTACAGACGCTTACATGGAGCGTAGAAAAATTTATAACATCGCCCTAAAAACTGCGGAGCTACTCATTAAGAATGGCTCGGAAATTTCGAGGGCAAATGATACAGTTAAGAGGATACTTTCAAGCTACGGCTACTTCGACATACCCTTATTTCTCTCGCCTACAGTTATAATCATAGGCGACAACAGCGATAATTCGTCCTTCTATCTTGTGAAGAACATCGAGACTAGAGGCAATAACATCGGCAGGATCAATATGCTTAATGCTTTCTCGAGAGAATTTTGCGCGAAGAATATAGCTATAGATGACGCTATGCAAAAACTTGAAGAGATTGAAAAGAAAAGTGAATATAGCTTTATGATGATACTTGTAATGGCCTGCATCGGCTGCGCGGTCTTCACGCTAATGCTTGGAGGCAGTTTCAGTGACTTTGCCTGCTCGATATTTACATCAGCATGTGGCTTTGTTGTAAACGAGTATATACTAAAGCTATCGAAAACACCTTTCTTAGGTAACTTCGTGTCCTCGCTTGTTGCAACACTTGCGGCAGTTTTACTAGTTAAGCTAAACCTAGGACATAACTTAAACATGATAGTTGTTGGCTCAATACTACCACTAGTGCCGGGAGTTGCCTTTACGTCAGGAATTAGAGACTTCTTAAGTGGCGACCTAATCGCGGGTACTGCAAGAAGCTTCGAAGCCATATTCGTAGCAGTTGCCATAGCCTTCGGCGTTGGTAGCGTACTTATGCTTGTTTCGCTAATGGGGTGGATATAATGAACTATGTAATAAAACAATTCTTACTTGCGAGCGTTTCGTGCGCAACTATATCCGTCTTATTTAATATACAAAAGAAGAATATATTCTTATGCGCAATCAATGGTGCAATTTGTTGGACTTTATATATGGTCTTGACAGAAAATAACTTCAGCTATATATTTTCGTCGCTACTATGTGCTCTATTGTGCGGTATACTTGGAGAATTCTTCGCAAGATGGCAAAAAACACCAGTCAATTGCTACTTCATTATAGGCGTCATACCACTAGTACCAGGACTTAAGATATATCAATCGATGAACTACTTCATCAATGACAATCTTGAAATGGGCGCAACAGAAGCAGTACAGTCTTTATTCATGGCAATCGCCATAGCCGTGGGACTTATGATAGCCTCATCAGTAAGTAAGATATTTAGAAATGTAAAAGCACAAAAAGAATTAAAGAGACTTAAAAAAATATATAAAGGCAAAAATCAATAGAATAAACATAATTATAGCCATCTGCTTAATGGATGGCTATATATTTTTTATCTTAACTTTTTATGAGACTTATTCAAATAAGTCTCTCTATAAAATATACATTTAAACACATTACATATAATTAAATTTAAAAATTCAATTATTAATAACTATTCTATTATTAATATAAGTATTTATTTATTAGCGTCTCTTAAATAGTCATTTCTCTAACCATAAGATCAACTAAAATGTATTTAAATCAAATCTATAAATATTTACATCAGTATAACCCTGTCTGCGTAAATCATGGCCTTGAGGAACTTCTTTTACTTCTAATAGATCTCCATCAAGAAGTTCACAAGTGCGATAAGACGGAATGTTATCGGGTTTACATGTAATTATTAAATAATCCATCTCATGCATTTTAGCTAAATTGAATAATAGCTTACACGCCTTCATCGCATAATGATGTCCTCTGTACGGCTCATCAACAACGTAACCGATGTTACCACCAATGTATGTATTTAAATTGTGACCGATTCGTAAATCGCATACACCTGCCTTAGTGCCATCTAATAGACAAATGTCGAAGTAGTAAGCAGGCAGCCAAGACTTTTCAGGCTGCGCATCACAAGTTTTTCTAAGTTTTAAGTATATTTCATTATCTTTTAAATTTTCAGTATTGTAAAACATTGTCTGTATTCCTTTCTTATTATATATAATATGTAATTTGCTAAATTAACCTTTACGCTATGATGGATAGGACGCAGTGGAGCTTTATCAAGCGTAATGTATTTAAGGTATTCGAGCATTGCCGACAAACATAAGTACTTATATAAAATTACTATGAAGCGTGTTTTGCAGAGCAATTTGATGAGATTGGCGTTGTACAGAATTTTTTGGAGTGAGGTGTGCTAGTGGCACTCCGCAGCGATGAAAAATTCGAAACTAGCCAAGATCGCAAATTGAATGCAAAAGAAAAGCAGTTCAAATGAACTGCTTTGATTAAGTGGCGGCTACCTATTATCCCAGGTCGTCTCCAACCAAGTACCTTCAGCGTTAAGAGCCTTAACTTCCGTGTTCGGTATGGTTACGGGTGTTTCC